>Ga0308009_10000042_pt1 | contig 128329 bp, 126 predicted proteins | sample Neamet127_FD_203134 | JGI IMG/M metagenome (GOLD analysis project Ga0308009, IMG submission 203134) | Marine microbial communities from water near the shore, Antarctic Ocean - #127 | ecosystem: Environmental > Aquatic > Marine > Unclassified | place: Southern Ocean | collected 2014-07-24 | reverse complement strand
AGCTGCTTCATTTGCTGCTTGCAATGCATCTTCTTTAGCATCGTCTTCAGCCTGAATAATAGCTTCTGCTTGGATAGCTGCCTCTGCTTGGGCATCAGCCAACGCCTGAGCTTCTGCTACTGCTTGAACTTCTGCTACTGCTTGAGCTTCTGCCATTGCTTGAGCTTCTGCAGCAACTAGTGCGGCTTGTGAACTAGCAGTTGCATCAGTGGTTTCGCCAGTAGTACTACAGGCGCCTAAAAAGGCTACCAAAACGCTGGAGGCGATGATTTTACTTAAATTACCCACTTGCATGGATTTGCTCCTCAATAATTTCATTTATCGATCAAAAAATTCGTGCGCTGATTCTACCATAGTTAACCTGCGCACAACTAGGCTTGGTGTCCTACCGATGCTTAATTCAGATAAGGAGACCAAGCAGGTTCCCTAACTACACCTTCATTGGCAGGGATTTTGAACTTAACCTTACCATCAATGGATACTGCCGCCAGAATGTCTTTACCACCGTCTTGGGTGGAGTAAATCACCATACTGCCATTTGGTGCAACACTTGGTGATTCATCTAAACTAGTCTGAGTCAACAAGGACATAGTTCCTCGCTGCAGGTCTTGTACAGCTATATTAAACTGCGAATCGTGACGACTTACAAGTACTAAAAATCTACCATCGTGGGTTAAGCTGCCTCGAGCATTATAATCACCTTCAAAGGTCAACCGTTCTACCCAGCCAGACTCCAATGTGACTTGATAAATTTGTGGTTTACCACCTCGATCAGAAGTAAAAAGGATATGCTTACCGTCTACACTCCATGACGGTTCTGTATCGATACCATAATGGTTTGTTACTCTAGTGAGTTGGTTACTCGTCAAATCTAAAACATATATCTCTGCATTGCCGTCTTTAGATAGTACGATTGCTAATTTTTCACCATCAGGTGACCACGCGGGTGCACCATTTATACCCTTAAACGACTGGATACGTTCACGCTCTCCCGTGGTAATGTCTTGAACATAAATGGCAGGCCGGTTCGTTTCAAATGAAACATACGCTAGCTTAGTCGCATCACGAGACCAGGATGGCGACATTATTGGTTGGTTAGACTTAAGAATTTCTTTAGCATTGTAGCCATCAGAATCAGCTACAAGTAGCTTATAGTAGCTAGGGTTAACTTTCTTATCCGCTGCAACATAAGCGATACGTGTTCTAAACGCACCCTTAAGGCCTGTTAATGATTCATATACTGCATCGCTGACTGAATGCGCTAAAGCACGAAGGTCACTTTTACCACCAGAGAAACGACCACCAGAAATCGCTTCTTGACGTTGCACATCAAATAGTTGGTAATCAAGTTGATATCCACCGGATTCTGTAGCCAAAACCTGACCTATAACTAGGTATTCTGTGGCTAAATAACTCCAATCACGAAAGTAGACATCTTCTTTTTGATAAGGAAAACTGAGCATCAAGGAGCGTTTTAATGATTTAAATTGACCGCTACGCTCCAAGTCCGCGTCAATGACTTGGGCTACATCTTCGTTAAGAGCACTGTTACCAGACCATTGAAACGGCACCACAGCTATCGGTACTGGGTTATCCACGCCTTGCGTTATTTCAATTACCAAGTCTGACGACCACGCCGAGAGTGAAAACAGCAAGGTGAAAATTGTCGATGAAAGAACTGATAATATATTTTTGGGTATTTTTTGAGTAAATTGAACTACTTTAGTTATTTTCATCACAACCTCAAATCCTCTGGTTTAAACTTTAGGGTGAATTTACGAAAGTTGGCATCAAACAAAACTGGACTTAACTGACCTAACTTTTCAAAACGACCCACTTTCTTCACAGCTTTCACTACCGATGCCACAAATGCATCAGTGGCACTGATATCACGGTAGCTAATTTCAATATCAACAACCTCGCCTGTAGGGACAAGGTAAATCACAAGTTCTACTACCATACCCGTTAAGGCATTGGCAGGTCTAACCCACTTTAACGTGATCTCATCCCTTATATAATGCACTGCAGAAGCTACCGCTTGACCATTAGTGGCCTGTTGTTCAGACATCTGCGTTTGGGCCTCTTCTTCGTCCAGCATATCTTCCAGCGCCTGCTGAACTACTTTTTTATCTGAAGCTTTCTTATCTGAAGCTTTCTTATCTGCAGCTTTCTTATCTGCAGCTTTCTTATCTGAAGCTTTCTTATCTGCAGCTTTCTTATCTGAAGCTTTCTTATCTGCAGCTTTCTTATCTGCAGCTTTCTTATCTGCAGCTTTCTTATCTGAAGCTTTCTTATCTGAAGCTTTCTTATCTGAGGCCTTTTTATCTGCAGCTTTTTTATCTGAGGCCTTTTTATCTGCAGCTTTCTTATCTGCGGCTTTTTTATCTGAGGCTTTTTTATCTGAGGCTTTCTTATCTGCAGTTTTCTTATCTGCAGTTTTCTTATCTGCAGTTTTCTTATCTGCAGCTTTCTTATCTGCAACTTTCTTATCTGCAACTTTCTTATCTGCAGCTTTTTTATCTGCAGTTTTCTTATCTGCAGTTTTCTTATCTGCAGTTTTCTTATCTGCAGCTTTTTTATCTGCAGTTTTCTTATCTGCAGCTTTCTTATCTGCAGCTCTTTGTTTAGCTAATTTTTCATCAGCCACTTTTTTGTCAGTCGCTTTTTTCTTTGCCTTCTGTTTAATTGCAGCCTTTTCAATTTGCTTTTGCTGAGCCAATAATGAATCTATATCAATTAAAGTTGCTTCAACACGCTGTTTCACTTGCACTGGTGGGGTTCGCTCACTACTGCTTTGCCATTCTGACATTACAACTACAGCCACAACTAAGTGCACAATAAGTGCAAAAAAACTGGGTATAATATAACTATGATCTAGCTTCACGGACTTTCCGACACCAAACCAACACTTTGGGCACCAGCCTGCTGTAATACCGTCATAATTTTTACAATAAGCCCGTATTCAATGGCTTTATCACCACGCAACAAGACTTGCGTATCTGGCGCACGTAGTAGAATTTTACCTACTTGTATGCCAATCCGCTCCAAGGTAATGGGTTGTTTATTGTTTTCACCTAATTCTAAATAAAAATCTCCAGATTTAGTAACCGAAATAACTAACGGCTGGGAAAGCTCATCGCTTGCTACAGGATCCGATTGAGCTTGCGGCAGATCTACAGTCACCCCTTGAGTTAACATCGGCGCTGTCACCATAAATATAACCAACAACACCATCATAACGTCAATGTAGGGCACAACGTTTATTTCAGCATTAGGCTTATGGCGCTTGGTCCTAGGTCGTCTTATAGTACTCATTGGGGCACCTATAGCTCAGACGCGTGAGCTTTACGATGCAAAATACTTGAAAACTCCTCAGCAAAAGTTTCGTAGCTAGACAGAATAGAATCAACTGTGTGTGAGAATCGATTATAAGCAATAACTGCTGGTATTGCGGCAAACAAACCCATTGCCGTAGCGATCAAAGCTTCTGAAATGCCTGGTGCTACTGTTGCCAAGGTTGCCTGATGAGCATTAGCAAGTCCGCGAAAAGAATTCATAATACCCCACACAGTGCCAAACAAACCTACATAAGGGCTAACAGATCCCACACTAGCTAAAAATGACAAATGGGCTTCAAGTTTTTCTTCTTCCTTTGATATAGCCACTCGCATCGCCCGTTGGACACCCTCCATAACGGCGTCACCATCGGCATCAGTTTGCTGCCTCAATCGGGTGAACTCTTTAATGCCAGCACGGAATATATTTTCGGCTCCATTGTCAGGGTTAGGCTCTGCACTGAGCTGACGAAATAGTTGACTTAGGTCAATGCCAGACCAGAATTGTTCTTCAAATGCCTTCATATTATTGCGAGCAAATTTTAACGCTCTGCGACGCTGAAAAATCATCACCCAAGACATCACTGACGCAATTAACAACAAAAGCATGACTATCTGCACCAAAAAACTGGCGTTCAAAATCAAACTTAATACTGACATTTTATTATCCACAAACGATCTCCTTCAAGGCCTTATACATGTCTATATAAAGGCGGGTACATAATATAGCTTTGCAAACACAGCAATGTGGGATGAATCTCTCATATCGGCTATTTGTTAGCAATTAACTTAGGTGATATTACCATTAAAAACACCGTGTTAGCGCAATAACTCATTCTTTGAACGATGCCTGGTTAAAAAGTTCCTAATACATTGACGCTCATTTGAGTTTAATCATTATCCTTTGGAGAGACAAATCCAAAATGATCATAGGCCCTATCAGTCACAACTCTGCCTCTAGGGGTTCGCATAATAAAACCTTGTTGGATCAAATAGGGTTCAAGCACATCTTCAATGGTTTCTCTTTGCTCGCTAAGTGCCGCTGCTAAGTTATCAATTCCAACAGGGCCACCTGCAAATTTTTCTATAATTGCAAGCATTAAACATCGATCCATATGATCAAAGCCTAGATGATCTACGTTAAGCATGCCAAGTGCTTTATCAGCCACATGATCTGTAATTACTCCGTCGAATTTAACTTCTGCATAATCTCGAGTTCTGCGTAACAAACGATTGGCTATGCGTGGCGTGCCTCTAGACCGTCGAGCTACTTCTGCAGCACCAGCAGCTTCCAACTGAACTTCAGATAGAAGCGCAGAGCGCGTCACGATGGTGGTTAAATCTTCGACCGAATAGTACTCTAAACGTTGAGTAATACCAAACCGGTCACGCAAAGGAGAAGTGAGGGAACCAGCACGGGTAGTGGCGCCAACAAGCGTAAAGGGTGGTAAATCCAATTTTATTGATCTTGCAGCAGGCCCTTCTCCAATCATAATATCTAACTGATAGTCTTCCATTGCTGGGTATAGAATTTCTTCTATTACAGGATTAAGCCGATGGATTTCATCAATAAACAATACATCACCGGCCTCTAAATTGGTAAGCATTGCAGCCAAATCGCCTGCTTTTTCTAATACTGGCCCAGAAGTTGTTTTTAAATCGCCTCCCATTTCGTTAGCAATAATATGGGCAAGTGTTGTTTTCCCAAGCCCAGGAGGACCATAGATTAATGTGTGATCCAATGCTTCAGCCCGGCCTTTTGCAGCAGCAATATAAATTGCCATTTGCTCTTGCACGACCGGTTGACCAATATATTCTTTAAGTAATTTAGGCCTAAGCGCCCGTTCTAAATGATCCTCACCTAACTGACTTACCGGTTCCACTGGAGAGCCAAAGCGATCCGCTTCTATCATGCTATACCCATCATTGTTAACATTTAATTTCTTTTCTAAACCACAAATATGAAAAATGTACTACAAAGCTTAAAACATACCTTTTAAGGACAAACGAATAAGCTCTTCACAAGTTCCGTTAGGGGCATTTTTGATCGCTGCTGACACGGCCTTAGTCGCTTGCACAGGTTTATAACCTAAAGCTAACAATGCACTTTCAGCCTCTGACTGTGCACTGGCAGTATATATGGGCGGTTTAATGACATCCAATTGGCCACTTACATTATCATCAGTCTGCCAAGAGGAAAGTTTATCACCTAATTCTAAAACTAGCCGCTCAGCAGTTTTCTTACCCACTCCCGGTATTTTTACCAGCCTAGCCGAATCTTGGTTATGAACGCAGTGACAAAACATATGTGCGTCCATGCCTGACAAAATAGCTAGGCCTAACTTTGGGCCGACCCCATTAACCTTAATCAGAATCCGAAACAGACTTCTTTCTTCTAACTGGGAAAAACCAAACAACAGCTGGGCGTCCTCCCGAACAACAAAGTGAGTATGTAATATAGCTGCCTCGCCTTCTTCTGGTAATTGACAATAGCTATTAAAAGAAACTTCGATTTCATAAGCTACGCCCTGCACATCAACAACAACTTGCGCTGGCTGTTTATGTATTAAGGTACCACTAATTCGTGAAATCATTTTAACTGTCCTTTTACTCGCCCTACACAGGCTATAAATTTATCGAATACGCCCACGCCGACTCCCCTTAAGTTCATTGAGTATGGCTTCTTTTCTAGCACTTGCAGGGCTACGACTTGTCGCTAAACGAACAAGACTGGCATTAGTATTAGCATGACAGATCGCAATTGCTAGGGCATCAGCTGCATCTTCTTGAGGCAACCCAGGCAGTTTAAGTAAGCGGGCCACCATTTCTTGCACTTGGCCTTTTGTGGCGGCTCCATTACCTACTGCAGCTTGCTTTACTTGGCGTGCCGAATATTCAAATACAGGCAAACCGTGATTTACTGCAACCACCATAGCCACGCCTCGAGCCTGACCCAGCTTAAGAGCAGAATCTGCATTACGTGCCATAAATACTCTCTCTATGGCAAATTCTTGGGGCATATAGGTTTCTATAATCTCATCTATGCCACGGTATATTTGACCTAATCGATCTGCTAACTCATCCCCCAATATTTTTATATGTCCACTAGCCACATAGATGCGGGCTGCCCCTACTGCATTAATTATTCCGTACCCAGTTTTACGAGATCCTGGATCGATGCCTAATATGAGTGCCATAGGATAGCAATCGCTGTTGAATTTATAATATGTCAATACTAGCAAATACTGTACAAAATCACAGTAGTTTTTATTAACAAGACTCAAAACAAAAAAAGGCCCAACAACTTAATGATGAGCCTTTTTATTTACCAATTGGTCAGTACTGGTTAACTATAACCAGAAACGTGATTACTCAGCAGTTACTTTTTCACGTAATTTAATGTTTAGCTCACGTAATTGCTTGGTTGCTACAATACCTGGGGCCTGAGTCATTACGCACGCCGCACTTTGGGTCTTAGGAAAGGCAATCACTTCGCGGATAGAACTAGACCCAGTCATTAGCATCACCAATCGATCTAACCCAAATGCCAAACCACCGTGAGGTGGACAGCCAAATTTTAATGCATCCAATAAAAACCCAAACTTCTCTTGCTGCTCTTCTGCATCGATGTTCAACAACTCAAACACTTTAGTTTGCATATCTTGTTGGTGAATACGGATAGAACCGCCACCTAATTCAGTACCGTTAAGCACCATATCATAGGCTCTGGACAAACCAGTTAATGGAGAAGCTTGCAGCTCTTCTGGAGTGCATGACGGTGCTGTAAATGGGTGATGAATAGCAGTAATACCTCCGTCTGAGGTTGACTCAAACATTGGGAAATCGACTACCCATAATGGAGCCCACTCACAGGTCATAAGCTCAAGATCTTCACCCAGTTTACAACGCAATGCACCTAATGCTTCGTTAACAACCTTTTCACTATCTGCACCAAAGAATATTAAATCGCCATCTTTAGCATCCAAACGTTCCAATAAAGCGGCACGCACTGACAAAGGTAAAAATTTAACAATCGGTGATTGTAGGCCTTCTTCCAGATCACTAGCGTTGTTAACTTTGATGTAGGCTAAACCACGCGCACCATAAATACCCACGAATTTAGTGTAAATATCAATTTGTTTGCGGGTTAAGGTAGCCCCATTAGGCACTTTAAGACCAGCAACTCGCCCATTAGTATCATTAGCTGGACCAGCAAAGACTTTAAAATCGACATCTTTCATCAGGTCACTAACCGTGACCAATTGCAATGGAATACGAAGATCTGGCTTATCGCTACCGTATGTTTCCATAGCCTCACTGTACGGCATGCTAGGAAAAGCACCTAGATGAACATCTATTTGACTCTTAAACAACTCTACAACCATTTTTTCAGTCAGAGCCATAATCTGAGCTTCATCCATAAAGGATGTTTCAATATCAATCTGAGTAAATTCAGGCTGACGGTCTGCACGCAGATCTTCATCTCTAAAACACTTAGCAATTTGATAATAACGATCCATACCAGACACCATTAATAGCTGTTTAAACAACTGCGGTGATTGAGGTAACGCAAAAAAGTGACCTTCATGAGTGCGACTTGGTACTAAATAATCACGTGCACCTTCTGGTGTAGCACGGGTCAATATAGGAGTTTCAATGTCTAAAAAGCCGTTTTGATCTAAAAAGTTTCGAATAAAGGTGCTGACCTTAGATCGTAACTTTAATTTTGCGGCCATTTCTGGGCGACGCAGATCAACATAACGATACTTTAACCGAACATCTTCACCTACAGATTGATGCTCATCTAACTGAAACGGCGGGGTTTCAGACTTATTAAGGATCTCAAACTCTTGACCTAAAACTTCTACAGCACCGGTAGGCATGTCTGCGTTTTCAGTGCCTGCTGGGCGAGCTCGAACCAAACCATTAACCTTAACTACAAATTCATTACGGCAAGCATCTGCTAAAGCAAAACTATGTTCACGATCAGGATCAAATACTACTTGAACAATGCCTTCTCGGTCGCGCAGGTCTAGGAAAATAACACCGCCGTGGTCGCGACGACGGTGAACCCAGCCGCATAGGGCAATCTGTTGATCAACATCGCTGGCTCTTAGTTCACCGCAATAATGGCTTCGCATAATCGTACTTCCTAAATCTTAAATAGTATTAATGGTGTTATTTTGATTCACTGGCTGGGGCTGTGCTTTTTGCATCACCCGCCAAATTCTTTTTAGCACCGGTTTTAAAGTCTGTTTCATACCAGCCCTGACCTTTGAGTCTAAAGCCAGCTGCAGAAATTTGCTTACGATACTGATCTTTGCCACATTCTGGGCAATCTGTTAACGGCGCATCGCTTAATTTTTGTAATACATCCTTACCAAATCCGCACCCTTGGCAGAGGTATTCATAGATAGGCATAGTGTGCTCCGGCAGAGTATCTTAAAGCGCGAAATTATAACCTATTCCACCTCATATGAGGCAGAGTAAAATGCACCTTTATTCAGCATTCTTACAACTATTGACTATTTTTTGCTAATTTAACTCCTAAAGGCATTTATCAAAGCGCCATGGCAACATACAATAGTAGCCTATATTTTTTACATTCTATTGGATTCACTCCCCCATGCGCGCCAGCCAATTTTTAATTGCTACCCAAAAAGAAACCCCTGCAGATGCAGAAGTTATTAGTCATCAACTTATGCTACGAGCGGGTTTAATACGCCGCTTAGCATCAGGGCTCTACACATGGCTGCCTATGGGTTTACGCAGCATTCGCAAAGTTGAACGCATAGTCAGAGAAGAGCTTGATGCCTTTGGAGCTCAAGAATTACTCATGCCTGCCGTCCAACCCGCTGAACTTTGGCAAGAATCAGGACGTTGGCAACAATATGGTCCCGAGCTGTTGCGCCTAAAAGATCGCCATCAACGTGAGTTTTGCATTGGGCCCACCCATGAAGAAGTCATTACCGACATGGTACGCAAGGAAGTTCGAAGCTATAAGAATTTACCAATGAACTTTTATCAAATTCAAACGAAATTTCGTGACGAAGTGCGTCCTCGTTTTGGCGTAATGCGCTCACGGGAATTTATTATGAAAGATGCATACTCTTTTCACCTGAACCAAGAGTCCTTGCAACAAACCTACAACACCATGCACACCGCCTATACTAATATTTTCACTCGTCTTGGGCTTAATTTTCGCGCTGTTCGAGCTGATTCTGGCAGTATAGGTGGCGATGCATCACAAGAATTTCATGTGTTGGCTCGCTCTGGTGAAGATGACATCGCATTTAGTAACAGTCCAGACAGCAACTTCGCAGCCAACATTGAAACAGCTGAGGCAATACTGCCTTTATCTTCACGAGCAAAGCCAAACCATTTAATGGAAAAAGTGCATACGCCGGACCAAAACACCATAGATAGCGTATGTGAATTTTTGGGATTAACAAAGCAGCAAAGCCTTAAAACATTAGTTGTTTTAGGGACTGCACAAGAGTCAGGTCACCAGCCATTAGTGGCACTAGTGTTACGTGGCGATCACAGCATGAATGAAATCAAAGCTGAAAAACACCCCCTCATTGCAGAGCCATTAACCATGGCACCAGAGCAACGCATCATTGATGAACTAGGCACTACTCCTGGGTCCATTGGACCCGTGGGTTTAACAATATCAATCATTGCTGACCGTGCGGTTACCATAATGAGTGACTTTACTGCCGGGGCAAATGAATCTGGCTATCATCATACTTACATCAATTGGCAACGAGACTGCAACTATAGCGATGTAGCAGATATCCGTAATGTAGTCCAAGGTGATCCAAGCCCTTGCGGCCATGGCGAGATTGAAATTAAACGAGGCATAGAGGTAGGACACATTTTCCAGCTGGGCGACAAATACTCCAAAGCAATGAATGCAACAGTACTTAATGAGAATGGCAAAGCCCAATTTATGCAGATGGGTTGTTATGGCATTGGCATCACCCGAGTCGTGGCTGCCTGCATTGAACAAAATTTTGATGACAAGGGTATCATTTGGCCTTTGGCACTTGCACCCTTTGAGGTGGCACTCATTCCGCTTAACTATGAAAAGTCTGAAGCTGTCCGTGTTGCAACTGACACATTATACAGTGAGCTTAAGCTCGCTGGCATTGATGTCATTATGGATGATCGGGCGATGCGTCCTGGGGTTAAGTTTGCCGATGCAGAGCTTATAGGCCTACCTCATCGCATAGTTATTGGAGACCGTGGCTTAGAAAGTGGAACCTTGGAATACCGTGACCGCCGGGCAGATGCAAATGAAGACATGCCCCTAGAAAGTGCCTTAGAATTCATAAAAGCTAAACTAGGCCAATAGATGATGCTTGAAACTATGAGTGTGATTTTTTTCCACAACCCACGTTGTTCAAAGTCCCGCGAGGCCTTATCCTTGCTAGAAGCTCGTGATTTGGCTCCTGAAATTCGCTTGTACCTAGAGCACGGACCCACAGCTTCGGAATTAGAACAACTGCTGGCTATGTTAGGCATGGATGATGCTAGAAGCCTCATACGCAAGACAGAAGAGGCCTACGAAAGCCTGGGGCTTGGTGATATCCATTTAACCCAAGATGATCTAATTGACGCAATGGTCAGGCACCCTAAGCTTATTGAAAGGCCCATCGCTATTTATCAAGGCCAAGCTAGGATTGGTCGTCCACCCGAAGCTATTCTGGAGATTTTTTAATGCTTTATCAACAAAAACGTAAGTACTCTCGGGGAGTGAGCCTAGGCGCTTACATCGCACTAATAGCCTACTTTGTCATTAGTACTTTGACCCAACCCTACGCAGAGGTGGGTAGTATCGTTATTATTGGCATTAAGTGTTTCCCACTACTTGGCTTCGCACTAGCGATGTATAAGCAGCACTTACGTCAAATGGCGTGGATGTGTTTTGTATTGCTTATTTATTTCACTATCGAAATTATGTATGTACCGATAAACGGCATGCTGGGTGCATTTATTATTACTGTACTTTACACCACCACCATGTTGCATATTCGTTGGCACAACCGAGCCAATGAGGAAGCAAAAGTCAGCTAACCGTGCGAGATAATATCTTATTCGCAAGGGCTATATAATAAAGTACCAGGGTAATACTGATCAAAAAAGTCATTTAACTAGATCCTTTAATGGCCTAGTTAAATGAGCCTAAGTTAACTAAACGTGGCGGCGAGTGCGCTGGCGCTTTTGTTGACGATCAAAACTCTCTTGTTCTTTAGGCAAGCGTCGCTTGACCTTCTTAGGGCGCATACCAACAAATTGAGACAAAGCGTTAATCTCAGGCTGCGGCATTTCCATCCACATGCCTGCTCTAAGCTGAGGTGGCATGAATACATTACCGTATCTTACACGTTTTAAACGGTTAACCCTTAAACCCTGAGATTCCCATAAACGCCTAACTTCGCGGTTACGTCCTTCCATGATAACCACATGATACCAACGGTTTATGCCTTCACCACCAAACTCTTGAATGTCGTTAAAACGAGCCATACCGTCGTCTAACAAAACTCCTTGGTGCATGGCATTAACTTGATCCATAGTCACATGACCCATTACACGAACAGCATATTCACGCTCGATTGTGGTCGATGGATGCATCAAAGAGTTAGCCAACTCACCATCAGTAGTAAACAACAACAAACCCGATGTATTAATATCTAATCTACCCACAGCAATCCAGCGCTCACCCTTTAAACGTGGGAGCTTATCAAACACTGTTGAGCGGTTTTCTGGGTCCGAACGGGTAACTATTTCACCTTCAGGCTTGTTATAAATAAGTACACGGCGCTCAATGTTGTTAGGCGACACCATATCAACCTGACGGCCGTCCACAGAAATATGATCACGCCAGGTAACACGATCACCTAATTGGGCTTTTTCTTTGTTAATAGTAACTCGGCCAGCAGCAATCCAACGCTCCATTTCTCGGCGTGATCCTACTCCTGCTCGGGCAAGTACTTTTTGAAGCTTTTCGTCGTTAGATTTCTCTTCAACGATTTCTGAAATTTCCCCAAGGGGGAGGTCTTGATCTGTCATGATAGTCCCATCAATACAGTTAATTTGAACTGGTATTATAACTTAATGGATTGGCTCCGTCACGACCTCGATTTCTTGCTGTTGAGGGTGTTTTAGTTTTGCAGGGGCCATAGTGGCCTCATCCCACGAAACTAGCTCATCAAGAGCCGGTAAATCACTCAGCTGTTTTAGATTAAAATGGTCCAGAAAATCTTTTGTGGTGGCAAAGAGTTCAGGCCTTCCTGGCACCTCTTTATGGCCAACACTGCGGATCCATAGTCTATCTATCATCGTATGAATGATTGATGAGCTGACTCCCACACCCCTTATCGCCTCTATTTCTCCACGGGTGATCGGCTGTTGATAAGCAATAATAGATAGTGTTTCCAATAGTGCTTTAGAGTATTTATGGGGCTTTTCCTCCCATAAACGTGACACCCAAAGAGCGTAGTCTTGACACACTTGAAACCGAAATCCAGAAGCGACCTCAACGAGCTCATAACCTCGTCCACCATAGGTTTTCTTTAAATCTCTCAAGGTGTTTTTAATTCTCTTACTATCAACCCCGTCATGCTCATCAAACACTTGACCCAAACGCTCGACACTCAAGGGTTTATCGGCAGCTAACAAGATCGCTTCTATCACGGGAGCAAGATCACTGATCATAGGCTGAGTTCCTGATTTGGGGAGTCACTTTGACCACCTAAACTAACATGAATTGGTCCGTACTCTTGAGCTTGCACCAACTTAATTAACTTTTCTTTTACCAACTCCATGATTGCCAAAAAAGTAACAACAATACCCATCCGGCCTTCTGAAAAGGTAAACATATCTTGGAATGACATAAACTGATTATCCTGAAGCTTTGCCATTAGACTCGACATGCGTTCGCGTGTGGAAAGCGTCTCGTGGGTGATCGTATGGTGCTCAAACATTTCACAACGTTTCAACACTTGAGTGTATGCTGATAATAGTTCGTCCATTGATACAAGTGGCTGGGGGAATGTCCGTTTGATATCAGGCATAGCCATGCTTGTCGTAAAATTATCCCTGCCCATCCGGGGTAAATCAGCCACTGCCTCTGACGCATTTTTAAAACGTTCATACTCCTGTAATTGTTTTATCAACCTTACTCTAGGATCTTCTTCATCATCATCTTCATTTTGGGTACGGGGAAGCAAACTTCGGCTCTTAATTTCTGCAAGAGTTGCCGCCATAACTAAATACTCTCCTGCCAACTCAAACATATTTGTTTCCATTAATTCAATGTAAGCAATATATTGATGAGTAATTTTAGCAACATCAATACTAATTATATCTAGATTATGACGCCTAATTAAATAGAGTAATAAATCTAACGGCCCCTCAAAGGTAGTTTCTAAAATTACTTGTAACGCATAAGGGGGAATATAAAGATCCGTTGGAATGGTAAAATTTTTACCATCTACTCTTGCGTCCATGTTAAAACAACTCCCAAACTGGGCGACATGATTTTGGCAGTTTAGGGTATTGACCCAACCTAACCCATTTATAATCTGGGTTATGAAAATCGCTACCCACCGAGGCATGGAAATCAAACTCATCACAAATCGCTGCCATTTCTTCTGCAACTCCAGGCACTTGATTACCCGCACAAACCTCAATGGCCTCACCACCAGCATCAGAAAAATCTGCCATCAGCCTACGCGTCTTGGTTCGGGTCATTTTATAACGACTAGGGTGGGCCAATACAGCAATCCCACCTGCCTCATTAATCCATTTAACAACTTGCTCAAGGTCAGGCCAGATACTAGAAACATCGCCCACTTTACCCGCGCCTAAATACTTATTAAATACTTGAGCAACAGAAGACACCAGGCCTTCCTCTACCATATATTGGGCAATATGTGGCCTACCAATTTGACTATCACCAGCAAGCTTTATTGCACCTTCAGTGATATCAGGAAAACCACGCTGCATTAGTTTTTTAGCAATGGTTTTTACTCTTTGTAAACGCAACTGAGTTTGATGAGCTACAGCTTCTTTAATCGCGATGGCATTAACATCTATATTTAGGCCTACTATATGAATGCCCATATTGTTCCATTGACTAGAAAGCTCTATGCCTTTAACTATTTTAATTTCACTATCTTTATATCCACTATTATTTTCTTCCAGTTGTAGATGTGCTTTAACAGTGTCGTGGTCTGTTATCCCAAGATGTGTAACCCCTCGTTCAATTGCTAAATCTATTAACTCTAGTACAGAAAGGCTTCCATCAGAACATTTAGTATGGGTATGTAAATCGTATTTATTCATAGTGTTTTTTAAAATTTATTCATTAATTAAAATTGAGTTTTTTAGAGATATATTTTATAATAAATTATTGAGTGACTATTTAATTAACTTACAATATTTTTTACCTTATAGTTATTAATTGGGCACATTAATACACATTTAAATACCACTTCCCATGGAACCCTTATGACTGATTTTTTTAAAACTGCCCGCAATAAAAACCGCTTTCGTGCTGCCTGCAAAGAGTTTAATGTAGCGCAGTTAGAAACTATGGCCAAGCATTTATCTGAATTTATCGAAAAACGCTCAAAAGAAGAAGCAGCTCTTGCTCAGCAGTCTGCCCAAAAAGCGGCCGAAAAAGAAGCAATCCTTGCAGCAATTGCAGATGCAGGATTAACCCCAGCGGATTTTTTCTCAGCTGGCACTTCTAAGAAAGTAAAGACATCACGCAAACCAGTTGCCCCACAATATCGTATTATTGATTCACAGGGCACGCAACACCAATGGTCAGGTCGAGGTCGTACACCTAAGTCTTTTCAACAATACTTCAATAACGGCGGCACTAAAGACACTTGTCGTATTTAATGGTGTGTATAAATAGATGATGCAATATATATTCAGTATAGGCGTCAAGGCCGAGCGTTCTTCATAAACTGCACAGTACTTTTGTGCAGCCTCAGGCTTTAAAGAATTATGAAATACAGGCTTAAGATCAGAGCAATTGTTTAGACCAACACTATATAGAGCTAGCATACCCTGGTTCAAAACCTACTGCGCTTCCATATTGGAAAGCCACTTTAAAGAAGATGGTAATATATTCGTCTTTAAATGAGTGTCTGTTGATTTCCACACATTACAATTTTCACAATCATTAACTTTGTATGTCTTTGCCCTAGACTAAAAGCTATCCTTGATTATCAATACACTAGTCAGATAACGCTAAACTCTCAGCTTCCAATTCCAACACACTGGCAATCATAAGCATAGCTTGCGACTCTTCCAACACGGGTACTTTGAGATCCTGTGCTTTAGTAAGCTTTGAACCTGCCTTTTCTCCTGCTACAAGATAGTCTGTATTTTTAGAAACACTGGACGTAACTTTAGCACCCAGTGCTTGTAATTGTGACTTTAACTCATCACGAGAGATGCTTGACAAGGTGCCCGTAACAACAAAACAAAGCGAGTTAAATGGCAAACTATGTTGCTTTACTTGAGTATCAACAGGGTCAAACTCAGGCCAATTCACACCCAAAACCTGTAATTTATCTATTACTAAGAGATTATCTGCATCAGCAAAAAACTTAACAATGCGACCTGCTACAATAGGTCCAACATCGTCAACTGATATTAAACTTCCTATATCAGCAGCCTGAACCTTACTAAGTCGACCGTAGTGTAGCGCCAAACTTCGAGCAGTGGCTTCTCCCACTTCACGAATACCTAAACTAAACAAAAATTTAGCTAAACTTGTGGTTTTGCTTTTTTCTAACGCTGACAAAAGATTGCTAACAGATTTTTCTCCCATACGTTCCATACCCGCTAAGGACGCATAATCTAAGGCATATAAATCTGCCACATGCTTGACCTTACCTGCGTCAACTAAAGCCTGAATCTGTTTTTCACCTAGTCCATCGATGTCCATAGCTTTGCGAGAAACAAAATGCTTAAGTGCTTGTATAATTTGGGCGCTACAGCTTAAGCCATTAACACACCTTAAAGCCGCCTCACCCTCATCTCTTACTACTAAACCTTTACATACAGGACACGCTGTAGGCGCAAGTATTGGCTGGTGTAAAGCAGCCCGAAGCTCCAGCACCACCTTCACAACTTTTGGGATAACATCCCCCGCACGCCTTATAATCACTGTATCGCCAAGGTGTAAACCTAGCCGCTGAATTTCGTCCATGTTGTGAAGAGTCGCATTACTCACTGTAACGCCACCCACAAATACAGGCTCAAGCCGAGCTACTGGAGTGACGGCACCCGTGCGCCCTACCTGGAAATCAACACTCAATAACTGCGTCATCTCTTCTTGAGCAGGAAATTTATGAGCAATTGCCCAGCGAGGAGCCCGAGCTACAAAGCCCAAGCTTTGCTGCAATGTCAGCTCATCGACTTTAAACACAATACCATCGATATCGTAAGCCAGATGAGGTCGCTTAGCTGCTAAGGCTTGGTAATAATCTAAACAGGCCTCAATCCCCTCCACACGTCGCATTTCAGCATTGATTTTAAAACCCCAAAACTGAAGCTGATTCAGGATATCAAAGTGCTGCTGCGGTAAAGCATCCTTATCACTGACAAGACCAATGCTATAAGCGCAAAGCTCTAGCGGTCTTTGCGCAGTAATTTTGCTATCCAATTGGCGCAAGCTTCCTGCCGCTGTATTGCGTGGGTTGACATAAGTTTTTAGACCATTTTCAGCCAGATTCTTATTGAGCGCTTCAAACCCAGCCGTAGGCATGTAAATCTCGCCACGAACTTCTAAAATCTCAGGCCAACCTGAGTCTAGTAGACGCAGTGGCACAGAGTCTAAAGTACGCACATTTTGGGTAATATCCTCACCACGACTGCCATCCCCGCGAGTTGCAGCAGTAACCAACAACCCCTCTTTGTATGTAAGACTAACAGCAATACCGTCAAGTTTAGGCTCGCAGGTATAAGTAATGGGAATATCTAAACCTCGATCAGATGACTTATGTAAACGTTCTTTGACACGACGGTCAAACTCTCGTAAGTCTTCTGAATTGAAAGCATTGTCCAGTGACAGCATAGGAAGAGCATGGTTGACCTGGTGGAAGCCCTCTAAAGGGGTAGCACCAACTCGCTGAGTTGGAGAATCTAAAGTGATCCATTGGGGGTGATCTGCCTCAATAGACAACAACCGCTGCATTAGGCGATCATATTCTGCATCAGGAATACTAGGGTCATCTAAAATGTAATAACTATGATTGTGCTGACGAAGTTGGTTTTTGATGACATCTATAGTCGCCATAGAGGAATTTGACATTGAGGGCTTCAGAATTGTATTAAATTAAAGCTGCGCACGACGCGTCATATGGCGTCGTTCAAAGTCTCGAACTTGCTGACGGCAATGCTCAATAGTTTGTGGCCGCATTACACTGCGCTGATCATCAAGCACATCACCACTTAGGTTACTGGCTAAACACTGTGCAGTTTCAAGCATAAAATCAAATGCTTGCATGCTATTTTGAGCTGTTGGCAAACTTAAAAAGAATACCACACCCGGTGTGTGTAACTGATCCATATCATTTAAAAGAAAGGTCCCAGGTTCCATCATGTTGGCCATGCTGAATTGTTTTTTCCCTAGCCTTAGACCATCTTCAAATCGGTGAAATATATCCATATCACCATGCACCAAGCCACAACCTTCAAGTAGCTCAAGTAGATGGGGACCATAAAATCCTTGGGTTTTATTAGCAGTCACAAGAATACTAATTACTTGCTCAACATCAGGGGTAGTTTTATGTTGCTCTGTTTCCAAAGCTAGGTCAGTCGCCAATTTTTCAGCAACACGTTTACGATTCAGTAGCTTTTTACCAAAGGTCATAGAAGTCACTTTGGCTAACTTTGTCGAGAGACTCTCATCTTGATTAGGTGCAGGTATAAGTTCATCATCTGGAGTAAATTCTTCAATACCCGTATCACTAAAGAGAATGTCATCACTGGTTTCAACAAGGTTATGGGGCACTTGGCTTTTTACAGTAGCCAATGCAGTAAGGTCTTGTGCAGCAAATAAGTCACTTTGAACCATTGAATTAGTTTCTACCCACTCATGTACTGGACGAGTAGGATCAAAATCAAGCACTGGTAATGTGGAGTCAGAAGCAACAATTGTAGCGGTAGTATTCTTTTCAACTTCGATAACTGAAGTAACTTCCTCAATGCCTTCGCTCAGTGGGAAAGCATCAAGCTCAAAGGCCTCTTCTATTAATTCAGAGGGGATTAAAATATCAGCAACTTTCAAAATGCCATCAGTATCTAAGCAATCTACAGAATTTGAATGATCTAATAAGTTTGGATGTGGAAGACCTAGCTCTCCACTGCGGATGTCTAAAGGTTCATTTAAATTCTCTACTAACGACCCAATGACTTCATCTGTCGATGAAATGTGCATTCCCACAACTTCTTTAGTCTGTCCGGATAGTGTTAGCGGATTAGTGCCTATATCTAAATTTAAATCTTCAATAGCCATCTGCTCATCTGATGGGTCTTCCATCGAAAGACCGTCTAAATCAAGCGCTTCAGAATCAAGCCCACAGTCATTCTCTAGCGTTGGTTCTTGGTCTAGTTCAATACCAGCATTGTAAAAAACGGGGGTAGTCACAGCTTCTGCTTCTACTGTGCGGGCACCACCATTAGGAAGTTCACTAGGATATTCTTCTTGGGGCAAGCCACAAAGAGTTTCATCGATATCGATACTTAACGCTGCATGACTTGCAAACATGCGTCTCATCCCATCTATTACTATCGCAGCAACCGTTAAACTACCAAACACTAATAACCACGTTGTTAACATCATAAGATTATCGATCTTTAAATATTATTATAGGGAGAAAAAATTAAATAACAGTGTATTACTATACCCCTAATATAAAAGATATAAAACCTTTAGGTCTTGTTTTTATAGGCAAATTTACCAAGGCATGCTGTAAATACAATTAATTTATTACAATACTCTCTCATACCCTGTCATATTAATTGCCTGCGCAACATCTACGGTTACAACTCTAGAAACGCCAGCTTCTTGCATGGTTACACCTAATAATTGAGTTGCCATTTCCATAGCTATTTTATTGTGACTAATATAAATAAACTGAACTTGAGATGACATTTCTTTAACTAACCTTGCATAGCGCTCTACGTTTGCATCATCAAGAGGAGCATCCACTTCATCCAACATACAAAAAGGGGATGGGTTTAGTTGAAAGATTGAAAACACTAATGCAATAGCAGTCAAAGCTTTTTCTCCACCTGATAAAAGATGAATACTGCTGTTTCGCTTACCCGGTGGTTGAGCCATTATAGTGACGCCTGTGGCCAACATATCGTCATCAGTTAGCTCAAGTGAAGCTCGCCCACCACCAAATACTTTAGGAAATAACTCGCTTAAACTTCTATTAACGGTATCAAAGGTTTGTTTAAACCGATCCCTAGTTTCTTTGTCAATTTTCGCAATCGCTTGTTCCAAACTATTTAACGCTTCAATTAACTCTTCGTGCTGCTGGTCAAGAAAAATCTTCCGTTCTTGTTGTAGTTTATACTCTTCAATTGCGACTAGATTAATTGCACCTAAACGCTTAATACGGCTTTGGCACTGCTCCAACATGTGATGTAATTGCCCCTCATCAATTGAATCAGACAAAGTTTCAGAAAATTTTTCGACGTTTACATTCAACGTCATCATAGATTGTTTGATATTATCAGCATTTACTTCTAACTCTCGTTCAATTAAACGCTGCTCTTGCATCTTTGAATCCGTATTTTGAATCTCTTGTTCTTGTTTTAGTTGCTGTTGCTCCAACTGCCTAATTAACAGTTCAAGCGCAGCTATGTCGTTACGCTGCCTCTCCATACATGCCTCCTTATCCAGCCGAAGCACTAAGGCCACGTCTAGCTGCTCTGAAAGACTCCCCTGAACACCCTCTTCTGTGGGCTCACGAGTAGTTTGAAGGGCTTGCAACTGAGCTTGCTTATCCCGCCACTGGCCACGCTGTTCTTGCATACGCTCAACAGATCGACCCAAACTAACCATCTGGGCTGACACACTTCCCATCTGCGCCTGAAACTGAATCACTTGTTGTTGCTGCTGACTATGTTTCAACCTTGCTTGGATTAACGTTAGATCCAACGCTTCTTTGTCGATCTCTAATTTGGGCATATCTAACTGTGAAGTTTCTAACACCATTTGATGTTCGCCAAGTTCCTCACGCAATAAGGTCATCTCTTCATCTAAGTTTTCAAGCCTGGAAGTTTGTTCTTCAATACGTTGCTGGAGACCTTCTTGCTGCGTCAAAACTTGCTCGCTTTGCAACTGCAACAATGCCAATTCTTGCTGCTGTTGCTGCAGACGGTTCTGATTGTGTTGGTTTTTTTGCCGCACTTGGCTTAATGCCTGTTCCTCTAGGAAGGCCTCTTCACGCACACTTACTAGACTTAATTGGGTAGCTTCATATAGCTTGCGTAATGAACTTTGAGTTATTAACAAAGCCTGAACTTGATGTTTACGCCCTAACAAACCTGTTTTACTGTCTTCTCTTGGAGGGGTGCGAATCCAGCCATGACCCAACCATAAGCCGCTTGGTAAAATGACACTAGAATGCACTGGCAAGCGATCCAATAAATGATGAGCTTCACTCTCATTTTGGGCCAAATAAATGTGACTTAACAAGCCGCTCAATTCTGTAGGCCCATCAAGTTTTATTAATTCATTAAGCATTATTGGGGCAGAATCCTCCTCCCCGGCGAATAACTTATCGATGCAAGGTACTAATAATGCCAAACCTGGCGTATCAGATAACTCACTAAAGCTTGATCCTGTTACTTTAGGAACTATATAACTCCCCAACCAGCCCCGCAACACGTGCTCGACAGCCACTTCCCAGCCTGCTTCTACTTTCATAGCGTCGATGAGTTTTTGATACCCTTCAACTTGCCACTTAGATGGCAACAAAGTTGCTTCTTCTTCAGATTCTGACACAAGTAATTGCAAGGATGACACCTGCCCTGCTACTATTCCTAGTTCCTGCACTTGGCTATCTAACTGTTTTTGGTAAGTTTTCTCTTGCTGCCTAGATACCTGCAGGACACTTTCGTGACTTAACAAATCTTTCTCTAAACGCTGTTGGCCTTGCTGCAGCTGATCAATGTTTTCCCCAAATTTACTAAATTCTTCAAAATCTGGCACACTCATACTTTGAAATTGTGTCAAACAGTTTTGGCGGTCTTGCTGCGCCACTTCGCTTTGCTGCTGTTTCAGTCTCAGCCCTGTTTTGGCAACCTCTATAAATCGATTCAGTTGAGCTTGCTCTTCACTTTTTTGACGCCAAAAAAGCTGACAATTTTGATAAGCTTCTTGAATTTCTTGCAGGCTGCTCTCAGCCTCAAACAACTGCTCGCCAGCTAACTCAGTTTCTATAACCAACTCATCGTGCTGCTGAGTTAAATGTTGTAACTCTTTACTATCTGTTGCGTAGGCTTGGTCTATACGACCAAGCTGCGCGCCTGCCTCAGACACATCTTCAAGCCAACGTTTTTGTTGCAGTTTGTTATGTTCTATCGACTGCTCTATACGAGCAATCTTTGCACCTAAACTATAAAATTCACTCTGTTGTTGTGAGAAAGTTTCATTGAGTATCGCCAGGTCATTTTTTTGCACATCAATTTGTGAAAAACGCACGTCTTGCTCACTTCGGCTTGAGACAATCTCTTCTTCAAAACGCCTTATAGAAACTCGCTGGCTGAGCAACTTTTCATTTAATTGTTGCCACTGCAATGCCGCAAGCTGAGCTTTATACTGACGTTCATTTTGTTTTAGTTGGGTGTATTTTTCTGCGGCAGCAGCTTGTTGCTTGAGGGTATTTAGTTGTCGACCTAATTCATCAGTTATATCTTGCAGGCGGGATAAATTTTCTCTGGTTCGATTAATTCTATTGGAGGTATCTCGCCTTCGCTCCTTGTAACGGGAAATACCAGCGGCTTCCTCTATATACACACGCAGCTCTTCAGGACGTGATTCAATCAAACGAGAGATTGTGCCTTGCTCAATAATTGAATAGCTACGCGGCCCTAACCCCGTGCCTAGGAATAGGTCTGTTACATCTCTACGACGGCACTTCTGGCCATTTAAAAAGTATGTAGACTGCCCTTCACGGGTAACTTTTCGGCGAATAGAAACTTCATTATAGCCAGCAAATTCGCCGGCCAAGGTTCGGTCTTGATTGTCAAATATGAGTTCAACAGTTGACTGCCCAACAGGCTGACGACTAGTAGAGCCATTAAAAATAACATCCGTTGCATTTTCACCGCGCAGGTTTTTAGCGGAACTTTCTCCCATTACCCAACGTACTGCATCTATGATATTAGATTTACCACAGCCATTAGGGCCAACAACCGCACACAAATTTCCAGGCAAATTAACCTTTGTTGGATCAACGAATGATTTAAAACCAGCTAATTTGATGCTCTTTAGGCGCATCCATAAACTCTGTTAGTGTTAGGGTCTTGGTAGATTACTTCAGGATTTGGTCAATCGTCAAATATACTTGCTCCTCACCCGCTTCTGCGACATCAATCACCAGGGTTTTGCTAACCAAGTCTCCAGCTTTTTGGCCAGGCACTCCTGCCATAGCAACATGGGCATTCAGGTTCAAAGTTTTAAAGTCTGCCAACTTAGTACCCTGCTGCAGGGCCATAGCATCCGTTAACACCACATCAAGAGGAAGGTCACTAGGGTTGAGCTTTATTGCAAACAAAGGCATGGGCTGATCCAACTCTTTCGCATAAACAAATAACACTGCTTGGGAAGATGTAGGTATGGACAAGCCATTAGCCAAAGATACTCTAATAGGAAGGCTCAAGCCTGAATCTACGGACAGGTCATCATTAAGCATTTGTTGCGCACTATCAATGCCAGCTTGCAGTGAAGCCTTCCCCTGACCGTCGCCAGCTCTTGGTAACGCCCGTTGCCAAAATTGTATAGCTGCATCATAGTTTTGACTTTCAAAAGCTTGAATACCCAGTAAACTCAATGCCGAAACATCCTTAGGATCTTTTGCTAAAGCTGCAGCTATGGCTTGATTTACCTGATTACTGAATTCACCTTCATTAAAAAATAATGCTTGAGCATACTGGCCCAAAAGTGCTGCTTGTTGGCGACTGCCATCCTGCACATAGAGCAGTGCTTGCTCAAAAGCATTAATACCCAGAGTCGACTGCTCCCCCTGCATATAACTGTTAGCTAACAAATACCAACCTTCGGGGTTGTTTGGCTTTAGCTCTAACTCTTCTTCAAGACTCGTAATCAAAGTTGGTAATGATGTTGCAGAGGACGTGATAGATCGAGTGCTTTGTAGATTAATATTTTGTTCTAAAACATTATAAGCGCCTAGCTCAAGATAGGTTAGCAAACCTGCCACAGGCACAACAAATGCTATAAATAACAAAGATAAACCACCCGCCCGATTGGGCGAGCTTGAGTGCAGTAATGGCTCAGCCGTTTCAAGTAATAATGTGCGCTGCATTTCCGCCAAACGCTGGTCATAATCACTGCGATTGATTTGCGCAGATGAAAGCTCTTGGTCAAGCTCCTCTTGCTTAGTACGATAAAGCGCTACAACAGCATCATTTCTATTGTTAGGAACGACTGTTGTGGGCAGTGGTCTTAACCAAGCCCACAAAATAAAGCCACTGGTTACACACAGTAAAAGAGCAATAGCTGCCCAAAGTTCAGTCATTATTTAGTCCCTATCTTGAACCTGATTGTTTGCTAAAAGTTGATCCAGTTTTTGCTGCTCTGCTGGAGTTAACATGGCTCCTTGGGTGTGAGTCTTTCTACCAAAAAACCATAAGGCAAATAGGCCAATAATAAGCATGCCTATTGGGGTGAGCCACAATACCATCGTGGCTTTATTAAACGGTGGGTCGTACAAAATAAAATCACCATAGCGTTGCACCATAAATTCAGCAATTTGCCTATCTGACTGGCCCGAATTAATCAACGTTTGTATCTGCGTACGCAGATCCTTAGCGATAATTGAATCTGAATCAGCTAAGTTTTGATTTTGACACTTTGGACACCGTAAAACTGTGGTCAAGCCTACAAAACGTTCAGCCATTTCTGGCTCTGAAAATTCATATGATGTAATGTCTGCCTGAGTGAACTGCGACATTGTGATGGTCAAACCAAAAAGGATCCTTGCTAAAAGCACCTTAAGCATCAGTTCGTTCCCTTCAATAAACTAAAGTATTGTGCACGTAACTGCTTCCATGTGCGTTCGTTCAATTCGCCAGTCACCTTATCAACAACGAGACCGTTGGCATCTATTAAATAAGTTTCTGGTGCTCCCACAACTCCTAGGTCAATGCCCAGGTCACCCTTTGGATCAAACACCGAAAAGACATAGGGATTACCCAAATCTGTCAACCACTGTTGCGCAGCCACACGTTGATCATGGTAATTAACGCCAAAAATACGCACCTTCTCTTGCTCCGCAATAGTCAATAAAAACTCATGCTCAGCTCGACATGTGGGGCACCAGGTGGCCCACACATTAATTAACGCAGGCTCCCCAAGCACGTCTACTTGAGTCACTGTTCTACTAGGTGATATAAGAGTTTCAGCAGTAAAACTAGGTAAAGACTGACCAATCAGACTAGACTCCATTTTATTGGGATCTTGGCCAATACCTTGATATAGGAATACACCTAAAGTAAAGGCTAAGGCCATTGGAGAAACCATCAATAATCGTTTAGTGGTCATATTCATGATAAAACCCCATCAATAAATGATTTTTTGCGCCTATAACGCTTATCCCAGACAGCTAAGACCCCACCTATAGCCATCATCAGCGCGCCTAACCAAATTAAACGTATCATAGGTTTTATATGCAAACGCATTGCCCAAGCACCATTTGCCAGTGGTTCACCCATCGCGACATAAATGTCTCGATTTAGAGCTGGATCGATTGCCGCTTCTGTCATTGTTTGACCTCTGGCAGTATAAGTGCGTTTTTGGGGTAATAAATAAGCCGCAAACTCTCCATTTTTGATCAGCTTAACTTTGCCCTCAATCGCAGTAAAGTTAGGCCCAGTGACATTTTCAACACCCATAAACGTAAATTCATACTGACCAAGAGTTGCCTTATCACCAATATCCATTCGTAAGTCTTTTTGTAACGAATAGTGACTTACAACTGCAATGCCTAACGCAGTAATGCCAATACCTAGATGAGCCAACAACATACCGTAGTAGCCTGGGTTTAACTGACGCAAGCCAGCCCACCAGGTTTGGTGACGTAAACGCCGCCTTAAATCGACCCAAGATGCTAATAATAACCAAACTAAAAGCGCTGCTGCTAAAGCGGTGGAGGCATTGAATTCACCTTTATAAACAAACGGAAATAATACACCCAGCACCACGGCTATAAGGGCTGGGGAGCGTAACAGGCGCCATAGTTCACTTGGGTTGATCCTTTTCCATTTGGAACCCAAACCCAAGCCCATAGAAATAATTAGTAGTACCATCAAAGGCACAAAGGCAGCATTAAAATACGGAGGGCCTACAGAAATCTTTCCACCCCCTACTGCATCTAATAACAAAGGATACAAAGTGCCTAGTAATACTGTTAGAGCAGCTATGATCAGCAAAATGTTATTGGATAGTAAAAAGGTTTCTCGAGACCAAAAACGGTAACCCACTCGACTTTCTACGGTGGTTGCCCGAAGTGCAAACAACAATAAGGAACCACCCACAGTAATGGCAAGTAAAACCAACACGTAATAACCACGATCTGGATCTGAAGCAAACGCATGTACAGATGTCAGTACACCAGAGCGAACCAAAAAGGTGCCCAACAAACTTAAACTGAACGCTAAAATAGCCAACAATAAAGTCCAATTTTTGAATAAGCCCCTTTTTTCTGAAACCGCCAAAGAATGTAATAACGCCGTACCTACTAACCAAGGCATAAACGAAGCATTTTCAACTGGATCCCAAAACCACCAGCCACCCCAGCCAAGTTCGTAGTATGCCCACCAACTACCTAAGGCAATACCTGCTGTTAAAAAAGCCCATGCAACACTGGTCCATGGGCGCGACCACCTTACCCAGGCAGCATCATAGCGACCATCTAGCAAAGCGGCGATAGCAAAAGAGAACGCAACAGAAAACCCAACGTAGCCCATATATAACATAGGGGGATGCACGATCAGTCCAAAATCCTGTAACAAAGGGTTTAAGTCTGCACCTTGTAATGCTGCATCAGGCAATAAACGTGCAAAGGGGTTGCTGGTAAATAGGGTGAAGGAGATAAATCCTACTCCAATCATACCCATGACAGCTAAAACCCTTGCCTGCATCGTTAATGGCAAGCTCTTGCTTAATAAGCTCACAGCCATAGTCCACATGCCCAGTATTACCACCCAAAGCAATAACGAGCCTTCATGCCCTCCCCAGACCGCACTCATCTTATATTGCATAGGCAAGGCAGTATTAGAGTTTTGAGCGACGTAACTCACACTAAAATCGTCTTGAGCAAAAGCCAACATCAACATAGCAAAGGAAATGAGTAACATGACACCCAGACCCACTGCTATGGGCTTAGCGCTAAGCATCAGACGGGTTTGACCTGTATATGAGCCTAACATCGGCAAAAATCCTAAACTCAAAGCTAAAAACAAGGCTAATATTAAAGCCACGTGCCCAATTTCTGGAATCATTTTAAAATCTCATTTTGCGCAGGAATTACTGTTGAGGAGGTGTCTGTTTGAGTCGTGCCCATACTTAAGGCTTGAGCCTCGTTTAATGCTTGCATCACTTCTGGCGGCATGTAGTTTTCATCATGTTTAGCAAGCACTTCGTCAGCTACAAATACACCCTCATTATTCATTTTACCTTGAGCAACAATACCTTGACCTTCACGAAAAAGATCTGGCAATATGCCAGTGAAATCAACCTTCACATCTTCAACAAAATCAGTGATGACAAAGCGTACTTTTAGGCTATCTGTAGCTCGCTCTAAACTACCTTCTCGAACCATACCTCCAGCTCTTATTCGCTGATCTATAGGAGCCTTTCCTTGAGCCATATCAGTGGGTGAGAAAAACAGATTTATATTTTGTGACAAGGCATACAAAACCAAACCTACGATTATTCCAGTGCCTATGAGCAGGCCCAAAATAAGTAGTAGTTTTTTACGTCTTTTAGGGTGTATTAACATTACTGTTTGCCTTTTAATTACTGGTTACGTCTTATTAAGGCTTTAGCCTGTTTTAGGGCCTTCTCATTTTCACTTCTAGCATGCCATACGTTGACCGCTAAAAGCACAACAAACAGACCATAACAAGACCACACATAAGGCCCATGTCCTGCCATATCCCATAGTGCACCTAGAGAATCAAAATACATTATTGTGCTCCAGAAACATCTTGATGCTGCATCAACCAGCTTGCACCATTTTGGGTTTGTAAAATTTGTGCTCTAGTGCGTATTAACACTATTAAAGCAAACAAAAAGTAACTTCCAAGCACCATCAAAAGCAATGGCAAATACATCTCTGAGGGCATACTTGGCTTTGCCGTGAGAGTAAAGCTTGAACTTTGGTGTAAGGTGTTCCACCATTCAACTGAATACTTAATAATCGGGATATTAATGGTGCCTACAATAGCTAATATTGCCGTCGCTTTGCCTGCAATTTGACGCTCACTTATTGCCTGATTTAAAGCCATAACGCCGGCATAAAGAAACAACAGCACTAGGGTAGAAGTCAACCTTGCATCCCACACCCAATAGGCACCCCAAGTTGGCTTACCCCAAACCGCACCCGTTACTAAGGCGATTATAGTAAATGTTGCACCAATAGCAATACAGCTTCTGGCTACCATAAAAGCAATTTTCATCTTCCAGATGAGGCCAATCGCACCAGCAACCGCCATGCCCAAAAATACAGACTGAGATAAAATAGCAGCAGGCACATGCACATACATAATACGAAAGCTGTTACCTTGTTGGTAATCTGCTGGGGCGAACGCCAAGCCCCATACCACGCCCACAGTTAGCAACACAAAAGCTGCCATGGCAAACCACGGTTGAAGAAGCCCGCCAAAGTTATAAAACCATTTAGGCGAACCCATTTGATGAAACCAACGAGGCATACGCCAGCTAGATTGGGTCATAAATACCATCTCTTTTAAATATATCGTTTCATAACTTGAGTGCGGAACCGGCCGCCCAAGGTGTAATCATTAATGCAAATACAAACATGGCCGCCAACAAGGCCATATAGCCGTCTACGGGCATACCCTGCGCTGCAGCTGCGACACTTGAGGCGCCAAAAATAATTACTGGCACATATAAGGGCAATATTAGTAACGTTAGCAACATACCACCGCCTCTGACGCCGGTCACTAAGGCTGCACCTATAGCACCCAGCAAACTCAAAGTTGGCGTACCAAGAAGCAGACTCAACATCAACGTAGATATCGCTTCACTGGGTAAAAATAGCATCATTGCAATCAATGGGGATATTAATATCAAAGGCAAGCCACTGACCAGCCAATGTACAAATACTTTTGCCAACACTAAGCACCAGCTTGGGTGTGGCGCCAATAACAGCTGCTCTAAGCTACCGTCGTCATGATCTAACTTAAACAATAACTCCAAAGACAATAAAGTAGCTAACATTGCGGCTACCCATATTACCCCAGCAGCAGTCTGTGACAATAGTGAGGCTTCAGGACTAATGCCTAAAGGAAACATGGCAATCACCAACACAAAAAACACCAGCGGGTTTATAATTTCTGCTGGCTGCCTAGCCACCAGTAATAAGTCACGCCTGATGATAGCAAGCATAAACCCAATCATGCTAGATGACCTTCCTTATTCTTCTGTCTCATAGTAAATGTTTGTGTATATTGACTCAGATCTAAAACCTTAACTTGTGGCAAATTAATCTCTTGATGACTGGTCATCAATACTATTCCACCTGATAGTGTATGGTGATTTAGCCACGCCTGCTCATCAGCTACACCTTGTTGATCGATAGAAGTAAAAGGCTCGTCCAGCAACCATATATCTGCTTGACATAAATGCAATCTAGCCAAGGCTACTCTCCGCTTCTGTCCTGCTGACAGTTGCTCCACCTTATTCTCTTCAAACCCTCTAAGACCTACTTTTTCTAGAGCAGAGTAACGTTGTTCTTGAGTGGATATCCCATCTAAAGCTGCAAGCCAAGACAAATTTTCATCTGCACTAAGTTGCTCTTTGAGCCCAAGTTTGTGACCTATATAAATGATTCTGGCAGAAGGATTTGCCAACAAAATCTCACCATCATCTACTGGATGAAGGCCTGCAAGCTGTCGCAAAAATGTAGTTTTTCCTGCGCCGTTACGACCCTTCACATGCCATAAGTCACCTGCTTCAACGGAAACATTAAGCCCATCATATAAGACTCGTGAATCTCTTTCACACGCCAAGTTTCTGGTACATAACACAGGTTGGTTGGCAGAAAGTGTTAAAGGCACAAATCGTTAACTCAATTACATTAGGGAGAGTTATTATATCTGTTTCAGAACAAAATGCGAATTAAGATGAGCTATAAAGTACCAAAAGTATAATCCTGTTTTTCAGACATCTTAGGTAGATTATGGGTTAATGAGAAAGACTGGCTGATGATTTTAAGCGAAGGTACATAATGGCAGTGGTCATTGCATCACCCAAAGCTGTGTGCCGCCCTAATATTGGTATATCCAGCTTTTTAGCAATTGCTTCAAATGATAAATTGATTTGACATTCCACCCCACCAGCAAGTTGAGCTTTATTGCGGTAAAGATCCATTACATCAATAGATTGATTTGGAACCCCAAACTCATATAACGGGCGTAAATAACGATCTAGCACTGCTAAGTCATAACCTATATTGTATCCAACAATGGGGCGATTACCGATAAATTTAAGCATTTTCTCTAACGCCTCTTCCACTGGCAAACCTCCATTTAGATCCATACGACGCAGCTTATGAATCTTTACAGAGGCCCTTGGTAACTCTTTAGGTGGAGTAAGTGTTAGGGATAATTTATCGCTACTAACCACACGATTACCTTTAATAACCACAGCAGCAATAGACAATATTTGCGCCTTAGACACATCTAGGCTTGTCGTCTCAATATCCAAAGAAACCAACTCTTGCCCCTGATACCGTTTGAAAAGATACTTCCATGAACTGTTGCCCTGGCGTAACTTCCAAACATCTCTTATGCGTCGCAATCGTCGTTTTATCATCAAAGCCCTAAACCTAACCGATACCTTAACGAAAGGTGTTTCTTAAAGTCCTTCACTACCTGGAAAGACTGTCGCAATAGATCCTTATCCAGTCGATCCAAAGCACTCAAGCTAATATGGTTATTGAGTTCGTTTACTCCAAAACCGTTTTCTTGCTGCTTAAGGTGATGAGCCAACCGAAACCATTGCAGTAAAGAAAAAGATTCCATTAACTCACTAGCTAAGCCCTGTGGCAGCACGCCTAATTTTACCAAAATCTCAATCCGCTTATAGGTGTTTGTTTCGGACACCTGGTATTGCATGGCTAACACGCGCACACCGTGCACAATTGGGAAAATACCACCCTTTTTAACATCAACACCAGAAGCTCTGTCTCTAATACCACCCAAAAAATTAAGCGGTGTTTCAAACACTAAAGCTACTTCTGCAAACGAGGATAGAAAACGCTCTTGTTGTTGCAGCTCTCTTAACAACCAGTTGCGACTGGTTTTGAACAAGGCCTTGTTACCTGCAACAGGATACGCATCCATTGATATAGCTAAGTTTAGCAAACTGTCACTGTCAGCCTTAGCCACCCAATCTCGCATCCTCTGAGTCCATTCACTAATAGGCTGGACCCAAAATGGGTTATTAACCATCACCCCACCAGGGCACTCTGGGTATCCTAAATCAACAAGAGCGAGAGTATAGGCTTCTAAAATGTGTTTACATTCTGGCCAGTCCAGACCATCCCGCATGATTAGACCATTATCTTGATCAATCCTGATTACCTGCTCACCACGGCCTTCACTACCCATAACAATCAAACACACATGGGGCAGCAGACTTTCAGGAACCACAAGGTTAAATAATTTTGCCATTAACCTTTTGTTAAGTGCCGCAAGCAAGTCCATAGCAAAACGGATTTTAACCCCTTGCGAGTACAGGGAGCGAATGAGGTTGCCCATATCACCTGCTGCAGCCTTAAGCTCATCAATGCTTGTAGCACGCTCAATGCGTAACCCAACCACATGAGAATGACTTGAAAAATAGCTTAAGGTATCTGCAAGCTCAATAATGCCATGTAACTTAGAATTCTGCATCACCACAACACGGTCGATCTGATTAGCCGTCATTAGTACCAGTGCATTAAATAGATAGTCACCAGATTCCACGGTGATAAGCCTATAGTTTGCAATACTTTGTGCATCAGTTGTCACTGGCAATTTGTCTAGTACAATCGCGTTTAACAAGTCTGTGCGAGTCACCATGCCATAGCGCTTGCCACGTTGCACCAAGACACAATCCACCTGCTGCTCACTCATAAAGAGCGTAGCACCCTCAAGGTCAGTGCCCTTAGGCAACAAAGAAGCTTCTCGCATACACGAGCTATCTATGCGAGCGAGCATAAACTCAGTCATATTTAGCGAATCATTTTTTTGTGCTAACAGCTGTTTTTGCAGTGATAAATCTTTATTAAAAAAATCACCAAACCCAGGGTTTCTATAAATCAGATCTAGTAATATTTTGGTGGGAAGTACGTAACAAATGGTTTCTTCATCTGCTACAAAATCATGGATTGCGCTGCCACGAAGGGCTGACCAGGCGCCAAAATAATCATCATTGGTGTAGTGCACAAAGGTGTGACCGTGACGCGTATCTGAGCTTTGAACATCTAACTCACTAACGCAACCTTTTAATATGATATATAACCCTTCAGGGGAGGCGCCTGTTTTTATAATCAACTCACTAGCTTGGTAGTAAACAATATCAAGATTATCTTGCAGCAGCGTTCGCTCACTTTCGTCAAGTAAGTTAAACGGCAAGACATCCGTATTAAACCCATTACTAGTTTGCATAGTTGATCGTCAAAACCATAGTCACATACCTATTAAAATGACCTGTTTCATCAATAATATGCAGAACCGGTGTTTCGAGGAACACGGATATTTTGCACAATATTTTGTATATATTTAGGTGGTTCAGGTGTCAGGTGTGACACGATATAAGCCACAATAAAGTTTAACACCATACCTAAGGCTCCAAACCCTTCTGGCGAAATCCCTAACAACCAGTGCTCTGATTCACCACCCATAAACTTAAAGTAAATAATATAACTTAGAGTAGAAATCAAACCCACCAACATGCCGCTTATAGCGCCATATTTATTCATACGTTGATAGAAAATACCCATAATAATAGCTGGAAAAAATGAAGCACATGCCAACCCAAAGGCCAAAGCAACTACAGCTGCGACATAACCCGGGGGATTCATGCCCAAGTAGCCAGCAATTAATATCGCCACCATAGCCGCTATGCGCGCAACCAAAAGTTCTTGCTTATCGGTAATTTGAGGGCGAATGGTTTTTTTAATCAAGTCGTGAGATATCGAAGTTGCAATAACAAGCAATAGCCCAGCTGCTGTAGAAAGCGCGGCGGCCATAGCTCCAGCAGCAATCAGAGCAATCACCCAGTCTGGCAACTTGGCAATTTCTGGATTAGCCAACACCATAATGTCAGGGTCAACATAAATTTCATTAGCAAAAGGTTGTACCTTCGGGTCAAATTCTCCACTACTTGGGTTAATGACATGGCGCTGATTAAAATAAAAATTCCTAGCTACTTTATCTTCGGCTGCACCCCAGTAGATCGGTTTGTGCTGGCGCCCAGTAAAAGCATCACCTGCCGCATACTGCGTGCGGCCATCAGCATTATGATCATACCAGGCAATCAGTCCGGCATTTTCCCATTTTTTGAACCATTGGGGCATTTCTTCGTATGGCGTGCCAGCATTATCTGCACCGTTTACAGTTTCAATGAGGTTGATCCTGCCAAAAGCTGCCACCGCTGGTATGGTTGAGTAAAGTAACGAGATGAACACCAGTGCCCATGCTGCAGATATACGCGCATCTCGAACCCTAGGTACCGTGAAAAAGCGGACAATAACGTGAGGCAAACCCGCGGTTCCAAACATTAAAGATGCAGTAATAAAAAACATATCGATTTTGCTTTTACTACCCTCAGTATAGCTTGAAAATCCAAGCTCTGTGACCAAACCATCTAAATGATCAAGTACTGGTTGCCCATTACTCAATGTTGCACCTAAACCCGTTTGGGGCAATAAGTGTCCTGTCATTGAAAAAGTCAAAAAAAGTGCTGGCACTGTAAAAGCAAAGATCATCACACAGTACTGAGCGACTTGTGTGTAGGTGATACCCTTCATACCACCTAACACCGCATAGACAAATACGACAGCCATACCAATCATGACACCAGTTTCTATTTCTACTTGTAAAAATCTCGAAAACACAATACCAGTGCCACGCATTTGGCCTGCTATGTAAGTAAATGAAATAAACATAACGCAGATGACAGCAACCACTCGAGCAACATTTGAATAGTATCGATCACCAACAAAATCAGGCACTGTGAATTTACCAAACTTGCGCAGGTAAGGTGCTAAAAGAAGAGCTAGAAGCACGTAGCCGCCTGTCCAGCCCATAATAAACCCACTGGCATCATAACCTGCAAAAGAGACAATACCCGCCAAAGAAATAAATGAAGCAGCAGACATCCAATCGGCTGCAGTAGCCATACCGTTAGCTAAAGGTGTTACTCCACCGCCCGCTACATAAAACTCCTGAGTACTAGACGCCCTACTCCAAAAAGCAATACCGATGTAAATACAAAAAGACCCTACCACAAACAAGTAAGTGAGCTGTTCTAGGCTCATGTTGAATTCCTATTGTTAATAAACGAGTAATTGAATAATAGTGTTATACGCATTTATTCATGCACATCAAACTCATTATCAAGCTTGCCCATGCGCACTGCATAACCAATCGTTAAGGCGCAAAAAATCAAAATGCTACCTTGGTTGGCAAACCAATAGCCCAGTTTGAATCCAAATAAATTAAATTGATTAAGCTCATCCACAAAGACAATGCCAAAACCGAAGGAAACCACAAACCAAACCACAAGATAGGAAAAAATGATTTGTAAGTTACGTTTCCAATACCGCTGTGCGGAATTAGTATCTTTCTTCATAAAGGACCTTTTTTATTATTTTTATGTAATTCAATCATAACCATTTGAGCGATTGAGGGCAACGATATTGTAAAGTAAAGACCTGCCCCAAGACTGCGTAATAAATCATAAAAACAAACATTAGACTTTAGTATAAACACTTATCAGAAAAATCATAGGTAATTGATTTTAATAAACTTTACCAAAACCGAGTTTTAAGGCATAAAACTAGCTGGCGTGTTATAAATAGCTAGCGTTTAATTATTCTGTGTTAATACTATAGGCATCACATGCTCGACATTTGGGTCATTCTTTTCATTTCATTAGCTTACGTAGGCATACTTTTTGGTATTGCTTACTATGGCGATAATCGACCACAACATGGATCAAAATTACTCAGCCAGCCAGTAATTTATAGCTTATCACTTGCAGTGTATTGCACCTCATGGACCTTTTATGGGTCCGTTTCTAGAGCAACCCAAGGCTGGGATTTTTTGTCTATCTACCTTGGCCCCATACTGCTTTTTACTTTTGGGTGGGGATTAGTTTATAAAATCATACTCATTGCCAAGCAAGAAAACCTCACTACAATTGCAGATTTCATTGCATCCAGGTACGGAAAAAGCCGCAGTTTAGCCATCGTTATCACAGTAATGGCTACTTTTGGCATCTTGCCGTACATTGCCCTCCAACTAAAAGCAGTAGCCCAAAGCTTTACCATCATGGTCTCTGGCGGTGGGAATTCTGATTTTGGTTCAAGTAATACCGCTTTAGTAGTAGCCATATTAATGGCTGCGTTTGCTATCTTGTTTGGCACAAGGCAAATAGATACCAGTGAGCACCACCGGGGAATGGTTTTAGCCATTGCCTTTGAATCCATTGTAAAACTAGTCGCTTTTGTTGCCGTAGGTCTCTTTGTAACCTTTAGTTTATTTGATGGTATTGGTGACCTAAGTAACCACATAAGTCAAAGTGGCCTTCAACAACAGCTTGATAACTTCAACCCTCTAAGAGTCAGCTTTCTAACTGAAACTTTACTGGCTCTACTGGCTATGCTTTGCCTCCCAAGGCAGTTTCAAGTGGGTATTGTTGAAAATACCAACCCCAACGACCTTCACACAGCGCGCTGGTTGTTTCCTCTGTATTTAATTATTTTTTGCATTTTTATGCTGCCAATTGCTGCCGCTGGAAACTTGCTTTTTAGTGGGCAAGGCATCGCCACAGACACCTATGTGCTGATGGTACCACTGAGTCAGGGGGCCAGCAGCTTAGCTACTTTGGCTTATATAGGAGGCCTGTCTGCAGCCACCGGCATGGTTATTGTTGCTACCGTGTCTATAAGCACCATGATTTGTAACGATATTGTCGTTCCCGTCATTTTCCACTTTTCACCTTTGCAGGCTTCTGAAGACAAAAACATTGGACGCTTGTTACTTAGAGTTCGCAGAGTCGTTATTGTTGCCATGTTAATGGCAGCTTATGGCTACTTTTTATTGTATGGTGATGGTAAAAGCTTAGTGTCTTTAGGCTTAACCGCCTTTGTTGCCGTGGCCCAGTTCGCACCTGCGTTAATTGGCGCCGTATTTTGGCGCAGAGGAAACCGTTACGGCGCATTAGCTGGTTTAGGCATCGGCTTCACTATTTGGACCTATACCCTTATGGTGCCAAACCTTAGTGGTCTTGGTTTTGACACCTTGAGTCTTGTGGAGCAAGGTTTATTTGGAATCAGCTGGCTTAGGCCCACATCTATGTTTGGGCTTGATGGATTGGACCCTATTACCCACGCCACTTTATTATCTCTAAGTTTGAACATTGTCGCTTTTGTGTGGGTGTCCAGGCTCACTCAAGCCCGGTTACAAGATCGTATTCAGGCCGACCACTTTGTTGATTTAAGACTAAGCCATTCGATTGGCAGCCCTGAAAGTAATTTTGAAAACACACGATTTAGTGACCTTCAAACTTTGTGCGAACGATTCTTAGGTTCTAACAGAACCCACGAAGCATTTCATCAATTTGCTCGTACGCAAAATCGCGATCTTAACCTTAACGACCCAATTGACCAAGCTCTAGCTACCTACGCTGAGCGTTTGCTGGCAGGCGTCATTGGAGCATCTTCAGCACGTATTATTGTTGCCTCTAGTTTGATGGACACTGAAATGCACTTAGGTGATGTGGTATCAATTGCAGATGAAGCATCAGCACTTTACCAATTTAATCGAACCATGCTGCAGTCCACTATCGAGCACATTGACCAAGGTATAAGCGTGGTGGATAAAGACATGCGTTTGGTGGTGTGGAATCAACGTTATCAGGAGATGTTTCAGTTTCCTGAGGGTCTCATTACCATTGGTAGGCCGATCGCAGAAGTTATTCGTCATAATGCCATAAACGGTGACTATGGATTAGGTGTGCTGGAACAGCATGTAGAGCAACGTCTAAGCACTATGGAGCAAGGCAAGACGAGCACTCACCTTCGTTACAGAGCTGATGGCGCAGTGTTTGAGGTCAGAGGGAATGGCATGCTTGGTGGAGGGTACGTTAATACCTACATGGACATCACTAACCACAAACGCATTGAAGCGGCCTTAAAGGAAACCAATGAAACCCTAGAACAGCGTGTAGAGAGCCGAACCAAAGCATTAGTAGTAGCTAATGATGAACTAAGTGCCGCCAAAACTGGAGCCGACCAAGCTAACCAAAGCAAGACTCGATTTTTAGCTGCAGCAAGCCATGACTTAATGCAGCCACTTAATGCAGCACGGCTATTTTCTTCTTCGTTGTCCCAGCAACATCCTACAGGCAAGCTAGCAAACACCCTTCACCATTTAGACGATTCTTTAGGTGCCGCTGAAGAACTGATTGGCACTTTGATAGAAATATCCAAGCTGGATGCGGGAAACTTATCACCCAAATTAAGTCACTTTCCAATCGATAAAATGTTACAAAAATTAGCTGCTGAACTCACCTTGCTGTGTCAACAAAAAGGTATTTCGTTTAACTATGTTCCTTGTAATGTCACCGTGCACACTGACGAAAACCACTTGCGTCGGATCGTGCAAAACTTTTTGACTAATGCCATGCGTTACACACCAAAAGGGAAAGTTTTATTAGGGTGCCGATTAAAAAAACATGTGATAGAGATTCAGGTGTGGGATACAGGTATAGGCATTGCGCCACAAAAGCTTAATGAAGTATTTGAAGAATTTAAGCGCCTAGACCACCCTGCCACTCAGGACGTTAAAGGCCTAGGTTTAGGCTTAGCAATAGCTGATCGTACTGCAAAACTTCTAGATCACCCCTTGATTGTTAAATCTTGGCAAGGCAAAGGAAGTTTATTTGGAATTGTAGTGCCTGTTGGAGATCCTAAAAAGATAGTCACAAAAGCCACTACACATAGCCAATACAATGGTGGAGGTGGAAGCCTGACAAGTATGACCGTGCTATGCATAGACAATGAAGCGCCTATCCTATTGGGCATGGAGCAGCTGTTAAGTGGATGGGGGTGTACCGTAATTACGGCCCTTAGCATGTCCCAAGCACTACAAAATCTTGCAGATGTCGATTTGCAGCCCGATGTGATTTTGGCAGATTACCACTTAGACCAAGACCAGACAGGCACTGCTGCTATTGCAAGAATAAGACAAGTTTACCACAACCAAATACCCGCTATATGTATCACTGCCGATCGCACAGACGAGGTAGCAAAAGCTGTAGCCGATGAGGATGCACTGATCCTTAATAAACCACTAAAGCCTGCTGCACTTAGGGCTACTCTAAGCCGCCTTAGATGAACATATAGGAAAGCCTATAGCTTCACCTAAGGCATACTTTGGAGCCTACTTACTTAACAGACTCGTCTTGAGGGTGCTCAATGCGCAGCCGTCCAGCCAAAATTACGGCTTGAGTCCGACTGTATACGCCTAACTTACGTAATATAGCCGTCACATGAGCCTTTATAGTAGCTTCTGATACGGTTAACTCATAAGCAATCTGCTTGTTCAGTAAGCCCTCAGTAAGCATTACCATCACCTTAAATTGCTGAGGAGTTAGGCTAGCCAATTGATCAGCAAACTTGCTGTCCTGAGCATCCATTTCTTGGTTTGCTGCAGGCAAGTCTGACGGCACCCACTGGCCACCTTTGAGTACGACTGAAGTAGCCTCAATAATATCTGACATTGAAGAAGATTTAGGAATAAAACCCGCCGCACCAAAATGCATGGCCCGGTGAATTACACTGGCCTGCTCATTGCCTGAAACCACCACTACGGGAACACTTGGGTAGTGTGTCCGTAAGTAGATAAGCCCCGAAAAGCCATTCGCACCGGGCATATGCAGGTCTAGCAATACCAAATCTATTTCACTATGCATTTGGTGTTCTAAATGCTGTAGGTGCTCCGCCTCTAAAACCTCAGCACCATCGATTTGAGCACCGATAGCCTGAGTTAACGCAGCCCTAAACAGCGGGTGGTCATCAGCTACGATAATGGTGTAGGTATTAGACATAAACGCACCTCCTAAAACATAGACAGACAATCAAGTTATTTATTACAGCGATTTTCAATCAACTCAGTTACTACGCCTGGGTCTGATAAGGTCGAAGTATCTCCCAACTCACCATAATCATTGGCTGCAATCTTACGCAAAATACGACGCATTATTTTCCCCGAACGGGTTTTTGGCAAATTAGGTGCAAATTGAATCAAATCTGGAGACGCAATAGGACCAATTTCTGTTCTCACCCACTGCCTAAGTTCCTTCATCAGTTCAGGGCTACTGTCAACACCGTCTTGTAATGTAACATAACAGTATATGCCCTGCCCTTTAATTTCGTGGGGATACCCCACTACAGCGGATTCACATACAGACTTATGAGCCACCAAAGCACTTTCTATTTCGGCGGTGCCCATACGATGGCCAGACACATTTAATACGTCATCCACACGTCCAGTAATCCAATAATAACCGTCTTCGTCTCGTCGTGCACCATCACCAGTAAAGTAATAGTTTGCAAACGTAGAGAAGTAGGTTTCTTCAAAACGCTTATGATTGCCCCAAATAGATCGGGCCTGACCTGGCCAGCTATCCTTTATAACAAGATTCCCTTCACAGGCGCCTTCAAGTTCACATCCTTCATTGTCTACTATAGCTGGCTGTACGCCAAAGAATGGTAAAGTCGCTGAACCTGGTTTAGCATCCACAGCACCAGGTAACGGTGTGATCATGTGGCCACCTGTTTCCGTTTGCCACCATGTGTCAACCACTGGTGCATTTCCAGTACTAAAGGTACGCCTATACCAAAGCCATGCTTCAGGGTTAATCGGTTCACCAACACTGCCCAATACGCGAATACTAGACACATCAGAGCCTGACAAAACATCATCGCCATGCTGCATAAGTGCACGGATGGCTGTAGGAGCTGTGTAAAACTGATTAACTTTATGTTTTTCAATCACTTGACCAAAACGAGCATTGGTTGGATAATTCGGCACACCTTCAAACATCAGTGTGGTGGCACGGTTTGCAAGTGGTCCATAAACAATGTAGCTGTGGCCTGTAATCCAACCCACGTCAGCCGTACACCAATACACATCACCTGGATTATAATCAAAGACCATTTCATGGGTCATTGCGCTCCAAACCAAATAGCCTGCACTGGTGTGTTCTAAACCCTTAGGCTGGCCAGTAGAACCTGAAGTATAAAGAATGAACAGTGGATCTTCTGCCCCCATCACTTCAGGCTCGTGTTGGGTGCCAGCAGAAGCAACAATATCACCGTACCAAACATCACGGCCTTCTACCCAATCAATATCAGCACCTGTGCGCTTAACTACAATCACAGTATCTACACAGTCCACGTTCGTCAAACCGGCATCTACATTAGCTTTTAAGCCAATTTTTTTACCACCACGCAGTCCTTCATCTGCAGTAATGACGATATTACTTTTAGCTCCTTGCACTCGTCCAGCTATGGCATCAGGGGAAAAACCACCAAAAATAACTGAATGCACTGCACCAATTCGAGCACACGCCAACATTGCCACTGCAGCTTCTGGAATCATTGGCATGTAAAGCGTAATCACATCACCTTTTTTCGCACCTTGTGCTAAAAGGGCATTACTAAACTGACACACTTCTTGATGCAGTTCTTTGTAGCTAATATGGCGAGAGTCACTTGGATCGTCACCTTCCCAAATAATGGCAATTTCTTCACCATGATTCTTTAAGTGACGGTCTAAGCAGTTGGCAGCCACATTTAATTGGCCGTCTGCATACCATTCAATTGACACATCGTTTGGAGTAAAGCGGGTGTTCTTAATTTTTGTAGGCGCCTTGATCCAGTCCAATCGTTCGGCTTGCTTACGCCAGAACTCTTCTGGGTCTGAAACAGACTGCTGATACATGGCTTCACGCTTTTTTTGGTCCAATCCAGAGGTTTCGGCAATCGATGCATCTGCTGGATATGTCTTCACGTCACTCATTTAGTGGTTCCTAGTTTTGAAGGTCAAGAGGATTAACCTACCATTTATATCAAGTTGGGGCGCATATTAAAATACTACTTTGGCTTAATATACATCCTCATCTGATAAACTTATCTTGCCTTGCTGCATGGCATGGGCCATCCTTTGTTATTATTTACTCAAATTATTGTCACTATTGCTTATGATCGATCTAAGTCTTGCCTTGTTTATTGCTGTTGAAACCTGCCCAGAACCACCTTACTACCCTATTGTAGCAGCTTGGACACTGCCTGATGGCAGCATTAAATCTAGCCTCATTATAGCTGACGATAGCTGGCCACCCGATTTATGCTACAGCGACCACATTTCTGATGAAACAATTGATGCCTTGGGCCACTCAGTAAAAGATGTTTTATTAGAAATGAATGTTGACCTAGATGCCAGCCATGTCGTAGGTCATGGGGATTTTTCACCCTCTGAGGGCTTAGAGCACTTGGTGGACGCTTTGGATATTGAGCTGGCATTTGAAGTGTCTACTAATCAACAGGATATAGCTGAACTGCTTGGCCATGATTGGCGTGACGAGTTACAGGATTTATCACATGAAACAGGGTTAGATTTGTTGCAAGCTGAAGACCAGGTTCGGCTTATGCAACTTTGTTGGGCCAGACGCGCCGATGCACTCTAGACTCATTTTAGCAGGCCTAATAATGCTGCTGGTTAGTGCATGCAGTAGCATTGGCCAAATGGGAACCAAACCACATACACCAAACAACGTGTGTGGTATTTTTGCGCAGTTTGAAGATTGGCAAATAAGCGCGATGGCCTCTGAACAAGAGTGGCAAATAGATCAATCCATTAGCATGGCATTTATCAACCAGGAATCTGGATTTAATGCGAAAGCTAGACCTCCTCGTAAAAGAGCATTCGGTATTATCCCAGGCCAACATCTGTCTACCGCTTATGGGTACCCACAGGCTATTAATGGTACTTGGTCTTTATACAAACAACTGACAGGCTTCACCCACGCCAAACGCACCAATTTTAACGACGCTATCGACTTTGTAGGGTGGTATAACAGCCGTTCAGTGCGTCTTAATAAAATACACCCTAGCGATGCGTACAGTCTTTACCTAGCATACCATGAAGGTAACGGCGGCTTTGCTAGAAAGTCTTATCTAGCTAAACCCTGGTTACTTAATGTGGCTCAAAAGGTTGCAGATCAGGCTCAACGTTACCGCCGCCAGTTAGAATTTTGCTCACCTTATAGTTAACAACGGAATTTTCATGATCGTACCTTGGCAAGATATTAATGCAACCACCTTAAACCACTTACTTGAAGAGTTTGCAAGCCGAGACGGCACAGACTATGGGGCCTACGAAACTAGCTTAGAAGACAAAGTGGTTCAGCTAAAAGCACAACTGCAAGAAAAGCGTATTTTAGTGGTTTACAGTGAACTTCATGAGTCTGTAAATATTGTTTCAGCCGATCAGTTTAATGCATAGCCTACTTCCAATGAGTGTCAACCTCCTTTGCGAATAAGGTACTGGTACTGCGAACCATCTGTTGTTTGTTCCATAAGTTCGTGCCCCAAAAAAAGACAAAATTTTGGCACGTCCCTTTGTGTAGAAGGGTCTGTTGCCAACACTTTGACCACATCTCCTGCCTTAATATCTTTAAATGTGCTGTGTAACATCATTACAGGCTCCGGACAAAATAGGCCTGTGGTGTCTAATAATTTTTTGATACTTGCGGTATTTTGCTTCACTTTTTATACTCTGTAGTTACCCACGTTAAAGCACTATCATTGCACGTTTTACATTGCATTACGTTCAATCTCTTTTGCATATTAACGTAAGCTTAGCCCATTGTTCAATCTCTAATACTGACTGTTCAATCGCCTGCTGTTGGCTATATGGGGCCGTTTTAAAAGGGTTAAAGCTATGATCCATCTCATTCAGCCAGTGCACATCAATGTGCTCTGGCAGGTTATAGCTTAAAACTTCATCATAACTGCCCAAGGCATCTCGAGTGCCTTGAAAAACAATGCCAGGCTTCTGGTTCACTAACAAGTGTTCTACGCGCAGGGTGTCCGGTTTTCGCTGCGGGTGAAATGGATACCCCAAGGCAAACCATCCCAAAGCCTTGGTTTGCTCCACAACTAAACTAGCCAACCGCCCTCCCAGTGACTTACCTCCAATAATGAGCGGCCCAGCTAGGGATAATGACTCTAGCAGCGCAACAAATTCTAGCTTCAGCTTAGCCACGGCAGGTGGGGGTCGCTTGATCCCCGTTGCTTGAATTTGTTGCATATAGCTAAATTCGAACAGATACACCGTAAAATCCTTTGCACTCATAAAGGCAGCAACACTCTGCATGAAACTATGATTCATACCTATACCAGAGCCATGCGCAAGCACCACGTTTATGTCACCCGAACCATATTTTTGTACTTTTCCGTGAGACGTTTCAATAGACACCATAAAAAACCTATCAAGATAAAACTGATCAAAAATTACCCTTGTTATGGCCAAAAAAACAAAGGGAATCAAAACTCTACTTAAATCATGACCTTTAACTTTGATTCTACTAGATATACTTACGATTTCAAGATTCGAATTCACATTCGGTTGATGTCCTTAGCAACGATTAATTGTAAAAAAATTTAAAGATGACTTTTGAAAATTCAATCTGTTTTAGCATTTTAATGAGTAAAACAGCTTCCAAAATACATAATGCTAAACTGGAGCGTCAGTTTTTAATGGCCCAGAAAACCTGACCACGGTATTGTTGGTTTATCTACAACCTCAAAAGATTTTAGCGCAAACTAATACTGGTGTAATGACCTTTGGGTCAGAGCAAAATAGCAGGCCTTTGACTGCATACTGAATTCGAAGACCATATTTAAGGCAATCTTAGTTAAGTGACTATCAGGAGACTTAGTAAGTGCCCAAAAAATTGGCTTTCTAGCCAACAAACCCATACTATCATGCAACAAAACTTAGCTTGGCCGTTGTTTTACAATTTAATTGCTCCACCATAGGCCAACGACCCTTACTAGGTATTGTGATGGCATGTTTATGAGCTCTCATTGCCCCGTACAACATTACACGCCTTAAACCAAGTGATGATCAATAACAACGACGTAAAGGAATCATGATGAGCGAAACCACTCTTGTTAGCCCAGAACAACTCACCCACATAGTAGAGCAGGTCGTTGCCAATCGAAGCTTTAGCACACAGGACCAAAAAACCGCTGCCTTTCGTGCTACCTCTGCAATGCAACACGGCTTAGCTAACAGCGATTTATTGGAAACGGCTTTGGCTGGCTTAGATGCCTCCATCAAAACTCCTAAGCTATTAGTAGAAAGTAAAGACAGCCTTATTTATGACGCCCTTGGACAACCAGCCTTAGTACAGTTTGAAGAAGTTTTTAAGCATGCTGTCGATAATGACATCAATGAAATACGTATTCACAAAACAGCCTGTGGTGCTTTTTCTGTGCCAGCAATTTCTCAATACCTAGAACATTATGGCGCTAAGGGACAGAGCGTTTGCGTATACTTCAATAATTTAGAAGGTGGTATGCGGCGCTTTGATTTAGCGCCCCAAGGACAATTGCTTGGGCTCTTGCAACCTAGGGAACGAGACCTAGCTTGGAACGAAGTGCGCATTACCATTGGGCCTGCACCATCTGATTGCAAAACAGTAGCAGGCACAGCAGATATTGAAGCCTATCGCGCTGGCTGTGATAAAAACGGGATCGGAGTGCGCACCAGTTTGTGGAATCGCATGCTAGAGTTGTCTGAACGCTAGACATCAATGTCAATATAGACATCTTGTATATAGTCACCCCCACCGCTCTTATATTAGTGTGCTTTTCTGCTTTTGGCATAGACACATAAGCTAATAGTGTAATTAAGGACGTATAAGCTCTACAGTTTTAGATGTCACACTAAAGTGGTTACCACCCATTTTGCCAACAGTATCTATTTGTTGTTGATCGATGACGCCGTTATTGTAAACTGCATCATTGACATAAATACACTTCACATCCAACAATATCAATTGTCCACCTGTAGGCAAATCACTTACGGTGATAACTTCTCGTAAGGAACATTCGTAACGAACTGGTGATGCACTGACCGATTTGGGCACCACCATGGAGCTTGAACATGCTTGAACATGAGCAAAGTCAAATTCACTTTCACCACTAGCCAGGCTAGCACTGGTCATGTTCATTTTTTCTAATAAAAAAGTATTGGCAATGTTAACCACACATTCTCCTGTTTCAATCAGATTTTGGAGAGTGTCTTTATCAATGCCATTTCTTTGAGTTACTTGGGTATAAAGAAGCACCGGAGGGTTACAACTGGCCACTGTAAAAAAAGAGTAAGGCGCCAGATTATCGACACCTGCTTTTGAGCGTGTGCTAATCCACGCGATGGGCCTTGGGGTTACACCGCCATTTAATAGTCGATATTTTTCTTGGGCGTCCAACGCTGCAACTTCAAAAATCATAGGTGTTAATCTCTTCATACTGGGTTTTTAGAATAGGCTGGCTTACTTTTTTATAAAAGCTAAAGCCATAACAAACTGACACTTTTGATGATTAGTTAGTAGGTTTTATTTTTGATACAAAATTAACTATAAACCGGCCCAGTAAAAATGACCATGGCAAAAACAAAACAGGTACTAGGGTCCAAAGCACCCCAATTATTATAGTCTTCACCCATGCAAAATCAAAATTGAGGCCATCTACGAAAGCCCGGCTGATGGGTATATCACCACTCACTAAAGACGCCACAACAAGTAAAAAATGAATAAAGTGCCAACGACTTACGGCCTCTATCCACACCATTTTCAACACTTGCACTGTGCTAATCGTTTGCAACACATCACGCAGACAAACCCTTTTACCCAAATACATTCTATTATTTAAGCCGTTAGGTCTAGCGACTAATTTTAGTAGCACTTTTCTGCAGATGTAACCATCCAAAACATTATTGGTCACACTGTGAGAAGTACAATAGCCATTTATGGTTTCATTAGGAAAGTGGCAGAACATGGGTCATAACAGGTAAGTAATATGTTCTTAAAAATCAACCTTTATTCTATCTTGCTTTGGCATGTAAATTTTCCTGCAAAGTCAGAATTAACGACTATACTTTTGTCTGTGTTTTAATCTGGGTGAGGTAAATCATAACTATTTTTCCCCCTTTAAAGTCATCGTTATCAAGCCGTTAATAGTATTGAAGAAGTCATTACTCATGGCTGCGGTTATTAAGTTTTAATTAAGGAATCTTTATGCATACAGATAGTAATAAAATAACGTCAAATGAAACATACATGGTAGTTAAGCAACGGTATGCTGTATTAGGTGTACTGAATGATTTATTAATTGCATCATGGTTTTTAGCTGGAAGCTTTCTTTTTCTTACCGTTTCCTTAGTAGAGACTGGCACTTGGTTGTTTGTCATTGGCAGTGCGCAAATGTTTATCAGACCCTCCATAAAGCTTACCAGCTTAATTCACTTAGATCGTTTATATAAATCAAAGAAACCTGAGTAATTTAATACGCAGGTTCAACTTGATAGTGCAATCGGTGGGTTAATCCCAATCAACATTGATCGCACTAGGCAAGTATAGTCGTTAACTTGAATTTTGATTGGCAATTACAAAACAAGAAGATCCAGAGAATGTAGCCTAAAAGCACGACAATATCCTTATAGGATGTGACTAGTCTTGCTGATACAAAAATTCAATGCTACTTGATTCAATATTATGGCCATTAGTCATGTACCCCGATAGTACACCCGACGCATCAAACCACTCTGGGTGGGGTGATACATTCAACCTAGAGAGATATTTAGCAATCCTAGGTCTGCATCTGCACTAACTAGATCTTCACTCCCACGCTCTGTGCGTTTGAAATTATGCAACTGAGTATCCATGAGGTGGGATGGCACAACGTTTTGCAGTGATTTGGTCATACTCTCTACTCGACCAGGGAAGTTTTTCTCCCAGTTTTGCAACATACCTTTAATATGCTGGCGTTGAAGGTTGTCTTGAGATCCACATAAGTTACACGGAATAATGGGGTAGCTTTTAAGCTGGGCATACTCTGCTATATCTTGCTCGCGGGCATAAGCCATGGGGCGAATAACCGTATTTAAACCATCATCACTGAGCAAACGGGCAGGCATGGCTTTAAGTTTGCCACCATGGAACATGTTTAAAAATAGAGTTTCCAATATGTCATCACGATGATGACCTAAAGCAATTTTAGTAATGCCGCGCTCTTGAGCAAAACGGTACAAAGTGCCACGACGCATCCGTGAGCATAAACCACAGGTGGTTTTTCCTTCTTCAATCACTGCCTTCACTACACTGTAGGTGTCACGTTCTATGACATGAAAATCCACACCCACTTCAGTTAAATACTTGGGGAGAATATGTTCTGGAAAGTCTGGTTGTTTTTGATCCAGATTAACAGCCAAGATTTCAAAATCGATGGGAGCACTTTTTTGTAGCTGCATTAATATATCAAGCATGGCATATGAGTCTTTACCACCAGACACACACACCATAACCTTGTCGCCCTGCTCTATCATGGCATAATCATCTATGGCACGCCCCACATCTCGGCGCAAACGCTTTTGTAGCTTTAGTTGGCGCTTTGCATCGCTATGCAAATTCGGTTTAGTCTGGGTCACAAGCATTACCACATCAAATCATCAGGAATAACAAAATCTGCATACGGATCATCTTCTTCTGGTAGCGCACCTGCTGCAGATTCAGCGCGGATGATGAGACTGTCTGGCGCACGCTCTTCAATACGTAGGGCAACATTAGCTGGAACAACATAATAGAGATCATCTAAGCCCACAATAGCTAATGAGCCTCGACTTAGCGCAGCTTGTTGCATAGCGTCAACATACAGTTTCTTTATGACTTTACCAGCAACAAAGTTGTAACTTACTTCACCACCGCTTAGATCTAATCGGCAGCGCTCTAACATTTGTTTAACCTGGGCAGCTACTGCTCGATGATGATGCCCAGCGTCACGTTGGGCATTGAGTTCCTTCGAACGGCTCGCTTGTGCCTTTTTTTCACTCAGCGCGCGTTGCGCAGCAGTTTCTCCCACATCTACGCCTTTGCGTACATCTCGGGTTTGTTTCTTCTTAGCCTTAGTGGCTTGTTTGGATTGCTTTTCGTTAGCCAACCCTGCCTTTAGCAATTGATCTTGTAAACTGGCCATTAATGGCTTCCTTTAGAATAATAGTATGAGCCTAAGTGGCTATTTAATGATTTTACCATAGGTGTTTAAGCGTGTTGCTGAATCAATGCTAAAAAGTCATCACCATAGCGATCTAGCTTCTTTTCACCCACACCGTGGACATGGCTCATCTCTAGTAAAGACTGTGGCTTGGCATGAAGCATTTCCAATAAAGACGAATCACTAAAAATAACATAGGGAGGCACTTTTTGATCTTGAGCTAAGGCCATGCGAAGTTCCCTTAACAACTGCCATAAATCCATATCCGCATCATCTATTTGTAGCCTTGCTTTAGAAGCCTTTGGTGCTTTAACCGACACCTTACGATCAAGCCTAAGTTGTAATTTCGCCTCACCTTTAAGTAACGGCCTACACGTTGGCAGTAACTTCAAACCACCATAGTTTTCTGGATCACTAGAGACTAAGCCCGACGCCAAAAGTTGCCGGAAGACTGATCGCCACTGCTTTTGATCAAACTCTTGTCCCAATGCAAAGGTGGAAATCTTATCGTGTCCTGCCGCTTTTATCTTGTCTGTTGGTTTACCCATTAAAATGTCAACCAAATGAGCTACTCCATAGCGTTGACCACTACGAAAAATACAAGACAAAGCCTTACGGGCTACATCTGTGCCATCAAACGTAGCCACAGGTTCAAGGCAGTTATCACAATTACCACAGCTACTAGAGGATGTTTCATTAAAATAGCTTAAAATAGCTTGTCGACGACATTGGGTGATTTCACATAACCCCAACATAGCATCTAGTTTAGATTGTTCTGAACGCTTTATACCTGCATCCATATCCGTTTGTTCAAGCCTCTGTCTAAGCCACATAACATCTTGTAGGCCATACACCATCCAAGCGTCTGCAGGCAGTCCATCACGACCTGCACGGCCTGTTTCTTGGTAATACGACTCAATACTCTTAGGTAAATCTAAATGAGCCACAAAGCGCACATTGGGCTTATCAATACCCATGCCAAAGGCAATGGTGGCTACCATTACCAAACCATCTTCATTAAGAAAGCGGTGTTGGTTATACGCTCGTTTTTCTGCACCTAAACCTGCATGATAAGGCAGTGCTGCAATTCCCTGCTCCACTAGCCAAAGGGCTGTTTCGTCTACTTTTTTCCGAGACATGCAATACACAATGCCAGCATTACCTTGGTGCTGTAATTGCACAAAATCTAGCAACTGCTGCTTACCTTTTTGTTTTTGCATAATGCGGTAACGAATATTGGGACGGTCAAAGCTGCTAATGTATTGCTTTGCTCGGCCTAGGCCCAAGCGTTTAACCATTTCTTGTTGCGTTGGTCGATCTGCTGTGGCAGTCAGTGCCATACGAGGAACATGTGGGAAGTTTTTTTCTAAACATTCTAGTTGAAGGTATTCAGGCCTAAAGTCGTGCCCCCATTGAGACACGCAATGGGCTTCATCAATAGCAAATAAGGCCAATTTACAAGACCATAGTAAATTCATACAAGCATTAGTCATCAACCGTTCAGGGGAAACATAAAGTAAATCTAGTTCGCCATCTAATGCCTGTTGCTCTATTTCTTTTTGCTGCTGCCAATCAATACCAGAGTGAAGCGCCTGCGCATTTACCCCTAATTGCTGCATACTAGCTACTTGGTCTTGCATTAATGCAATCAAAGGTGAGATGACTACACCAACACCTTCTCTAAGTAATGCGGGAATTTGATAGCAGATTGATTTTCCACCACCAGTGGGCATAAGCACTAATGCATCTCCACCATCGATGACATGCTGGATTACATCCAGTTGTTGACCACGAAAATATTCGTAACCAAAAAGGCTGTGCAAAAGTTGTTTTGGAGTGTCATTCATGGCGCGCTATTATCCTCGAAGGTGGTGCTACTGTCACCCTTATAAACGCCTTAGCCTCTACTCAGGGACAAATAAATCACGTTCATAAAATTACAGACTCCTAAAACTAAACTAGATCTCTATTGAACCCAGTAGTAATGTTGATTGGTAGCTGTTAATGGGCCCCATGAGTTACAATAGGCTATCTTTAATGATCGAGTCACACCAAATGTCCATTAACAGCGACCCCTTGACAGATAGCCAAATCGACCAGTTAGACGCATACCTTCTATCTGATAAAGTGCATGAAGAGGCGTTAGATTACATCGCTTTGCATGGCTATCTTTGTGCATTAGCCATTAGCCCAGCCCCCATGCCTGAACAGGAGTGGATGGAACAAGTGATGGCTGAAAGTCCTGTGAAAGAAGACAACACTGAGCGCCAAAAGATGCTCAACTTAATTCGTCAAGAATACGCGTTTTTACGAGAGTGCTTGGAATCTGATCAAGACATTGACCTTCCATGCGATCTAACCTTGGAACTAGATCAAGAGGATGATTGCTTGCTTGAATATTGGGCGCAAGGCTTTATGGAATTGATCTTTAGCCAAGAAGACGTTTGGTTTTCTGAGCAGGAGGAAGATGTTGCTGAGTGTTTACTTCCCTTCATGTTGGCAGCTAAGTTAGACGAAGATGCCGAACTTGAAGAGTTACGCCGCCAGCCAGAATTCTGTCAGCAATTATGTGAGCAAATACCAGAATTGCTGCAAGATTTATATTTACTGTTCCGCGTGCCTGCTGACAAACCCAAGGGTGGCTATGCTGGCAAGAAGGCTTCAGGGCAAGGCAAGAAGCATTAGCATCTGCTGCTAAGCCTGCACTGTGAGCTTGCCTTTGGCTAGCAACCAGTGCTGATTACACAGCTTGGTGAGCGCATTGTCTTGGTGACAAGAGAGCAATATACCTGTGCCTTTTCGATGTAAATCTTGCAGCATTTCTTCTATTCGCTCCACCGACTCAAGATCCAAATTACTAGTAGGCTCATCCAGCAGCACTAATGCAGGATCTAATACTAACGCGCGAGCAAGGGCTAAGCGCTGCCTTTCTCCACCAGAAAGCAAATGAGCTTGGCGGTGTTGCAAATGCTCTAACCCCGCCCACACTAATGCATTGTCTACCTTCTTCGAGTTCTTTTCCCGCCTTAACCTAAGCCCATATTCCACATTACTGCGCGCATCCATATCAAATAAGTAAGTATTTTGATGCAGGTAAATGACTGCTTGTTGATGTAAGTTCCCCTCAGCACTGTGAATGCGCCTAACTTCACCTGATGTGGGCTTTTGCAAGCCTGCCATGATCTTCATTAAGGTCGACTTTCCAACACCATTAGGCCCATGTAGGTGAACAGCATCGGTTGTATTCAGCTGGAGTTGGTCGATGACAAACAATATTTCTTCACCATATTGCTGACGAATGTGGTTTAGTTCCAAGCGCATTAGGTGCCGTGCCTCAATACTCTGCTGTGACTTTGCATCCAACCTAAACTCACATTAAGAACCAACGCTAAAAGTAACAGCACAATACCCAAGGCAACGCCTTGTACAAACTCACCTTTACCCGTTTCTAAGGCGATAGCTGTAGTGATGTTGCGGGTGTGATGAAGAATGTTTCCACCGACCATCATGGCACTCCCCACTTCGGCAATAATACGCCCAAACGCAGTTACTACCGCTGCAAGCAGTGCAAATCTTACTTCAAATAAAAGCGTAACAAAAGCCTGTCTTGGGTTTGCTCCTAAGGTCTTGGCTGTTTCTAAAACACGATGATCTGCAGCTTGAAAGGCACTCAGACTCATGGCTACTAATAACGGAAAACACAAAAGTATTTGACCAATGATCATAGCTGGGCGAGTAAATAGAAGATTAAGATCTCCCAGAGGGCCTGCGCGAGACAGTAGCATATAAAGTACTAAACCCACTACTACCGTAGGCACGGCCAACAAACTATTGAGTATACTAATGGCCAGCCAACGGCCAGGAAATCGAAAGTAAGCTAGAACAAAACCCATAGTTAATGCGGGTAATAAAGCAATCAATAAAGCACTGGCCGAAACACTAAAAGAAACCCCAACAATACCCCAAAGTTCAGCGTCTCCACTTAGAAGCTGAGCGATTGCCGCACTAACTGTAGCCCACAGGTCACTCATTGGGTAGGCTGAGCCGATGGCACAAATAACACCTCACCATTAACGCGAAAATCTCCTATTGCCTCTTGTCCAGCTGAACTTATCATCCATTGGGCAAAAGCTCTTGCTGAGTCAACATTCGCATGAGGGTGGAGGTCAGGATTAACTAGGATCACCTGATATGGATTAACAAGCCTTGGGTCACTATCTAATACTAAACGCAAGGCAAGTTTATTTTTCAGGGCTAACCATGTACCTCGGTCTGTGATGGTGTAGGCGTTCATCTCAGAAGCCATGTGCAGACTATGGCCCATGCCGCGACCTGATTCTAGATAACCGTCAAAGGCTGGTAATGCACCAAGGTGCTGCCATAGTTGCAATTCTTTTTTATGAGTACCTGAATCATCACCACGAGAAATGAAGCGCTGGTTTGATGCCATGATAAGCGACAAACCCTCAATCACAGTTTGGGCTTGTCTCACGTTTGCAATATCTTCGTTTGGGCCCACTAAAATAAAATCGTTATACATTACACTTTGGGGTTCCACCCCAAAGCCTTGATCAACAAAGTGAGCTTCTGCAGAGGGTGCATGAGTCATGACTAGATCAACATCACCATTTTCACCCATCTTCAGGGCTTTACCTGTTCCAACAGAAATGACGTGTACCTCAGTGTCGCTCACATGGGCATACTGGAGTAACAAATAGTCCAACAAACCTGAATTATAGGTGCTAGTTGTGGTGGCAAACCGAATGCTATCCGCTGTTGCCATACTGCTCAAAAAAGCCCATATCATCACTAATATTGTGCGAGTTAGTTGCAAATGCAAATAGTTCATGGCGTATTATTTATTTAATAGTAGGAAGGTCATAGTTAGTTATTCCATTTTGCCCACGTTGACGTAAAAAATGATCCATTATCGTCAACGCCACCATCGCTTCGGCAATAGGTGTCGCCCGGATGCCTACGCATGGGTCATGACGACCTTTAGTGATCACTTCAACTGAATCTCCATGAAGGTCGATGGACTGTCCAGGTAAATGCAGACTTGAAGTAGGTTTTAGAGCAATGCGAGCAATAATATCTTGTCCACTACTTATACCACCTAAAATACCACCTGCATGGTTTGATAAAAAACCACCTGGGGTCATTTCATCACGATGCTCTGTGCCTCGCTGGCTCACCACTGCAAAGCCATCACCTATTTCAACACCTTTTACTGCATTAATGCTCATTAAACCATGTGCTAATTCAGCATCTAAACGATCAAAAACTGGCTCCCCAATACCCGCTGCAACGCCAGAAGCGATCACCGTTATTTGTGCACCTATAGAATCACCCGATTTTCGCAACGAGTCCATAAACTTTTCAAGCTCTTCAACCTTATCAGCTTGGCCACAGAAAAATGGATTGTCATTGACTGTGCTCGGCTCTGAACAATCTAACTTAATGGGGCCTAATTGTGATAAATACCCAGAAATAGCAATGCCATGCCCTGCCAAAAACTTCTTAGCGATCGCACCTGCTGCAACTCGCATAGCAGTTTCTCGTGCTGAGGACCGGCCACCACCTCGATAGTCACGCACCCCATATTTATGCATGTAGGTATAATCAGCATGAGCCGGGCGAAACTGATCTTTAATGTTGCCATAATCCTTAGATCGCTGGTCCGTATTTTCAATCAATAGACCGATAGGTGTCCCTGTAGTTTGTCCTTCAAACACGCCAGATAAAATGCGCACTTGGTCGGCCTCGCGGCGCTGAGTTGTATGTCGTGAAGAACCAGGCTTACGGCGATCTAAATCAAACTGCAAATCAGCTTCACATAATTCAATGCCTGCTGGGCAACCATCGATTGTGGCGCCTAACGCTGGACCGTGGCTTTCGCCAAATGTGGTGACCGTAAACAACTTACCAAAGGTATTGCCCGACATGAACTTTTACTCTAATTTTTTTCAGATTAAATTATAGCTGGTTAGTACACTAACCAGCAAACAATCTACTTATATACGCGACTGATACCAAGCTTCAAACCTAGATTGATATTGCCTACATAGTTTTGCTGTGAGGCAGAAAACACCGTTACCCCCCTCATGCAACTCAAGCCACATAAAAGGGATATCTGGTAACGCGTCCTGCAAAGCTACTTCACTATTACCTACTTCGATCACTATAAGACCTTCTTCTGAGAGCCAGTCGGCAGCTTGGGAAAGCATGGCTGCTGTAAGGTCCAAACCATCATCACCAGAAACAAGTGCTAATTTAGGTTCATGTGAAAATTCAGCTGGCATCTGTTCATAATCACTAAGGTCAACGTAGGGAGGGTTACTCACAATTAAGTCATAGGTTTGGCTGGGCAAACCATCAAACAAATTAGAATCATACACCCGCACACGCTTTTCCAAATCATGATTAGCTACATTCTGTTGGCTTAGTAATAAAGCTCCAGGCTCTATTTCTGCCATATCGACTTGCTCTATACCCATATGTACTGCCATAGCAATGCCAATGCAACCACTTCCACAACAAAGATCCAAAGCGTTTGTTGGCGTATTTTTTATAAAAGGAGAGAAATGCCTAATAATCAGTTCGGCCATTGGAGAGCGTGGAATAATGACCCCAGCGCTTACTTTAAAAGGTAATTGCGCAAACCAAGTTTCACCTAACAAGTAAGGTAATGGCACCCGCTGATCAATACGCTGATCTAACCAATGCGCTACTTGCTCAAGCTGTTGCTCAGTTAAGACTTTTTGCAATTCATCCTTTTGAGTATCAAGTGACATACCGCAAGCGCCAAGCACCAAAAACACAGCTTCATCCCAGGCGTTATCAGTGCCGTGCCCAAAGTGAACTTGAGCTTCAGTGAGTGCAGTTTCTGCTGCTTGGATGACTTGCGATAATGTAGTGGACATAGCATTTTTTATAAGAATAATTCGATGCCTCCATTGTAAGCTAAGCCTTGTCCCGATACCATATTGGCATGACAAGAAACGACCGTTAATACTGCATGAGCTCTCCTTTAGACCCAGACCTAGATAACCTATCAAATGCAGCAGATTTTGGCACTGCGTTTGGTAAAGCTTTACCCCTAAAAAAAGTGGGTCGTCAAACTACACCCGCTCCCAAAGGGCCTGATAGTTTGAGCACTGCTGCTCGGCGTGCTGCTGCAATAGAACAAGTACAACAAAAGGCAGCCCTTGGTGAACAAGGGTTTGAAATGCTAGAGTCAGAACAAAGCATTACCTACTCCCGAGTAGGCCTTGACAGTGGCAGTTTACGACGGCTTAGTAATGGACACATGCGCCCCACACTTACTCTTGACCTGCATGGCTATCGAATAGAAGCTGCAAGAGATTCAGTATGGAACGCTGTAAAGCACGGACAAGCCGAAGGTGATCGCTGTTTGCTTATTGTGCATGGTAAAGCAGGTGCTGGTTATAAAGACGAACAGGGTGAGACTAGAGGCGCTGGACAAGCCTTAATAAAGTCTCATGTAAACCACTGGTTACAACAATTAGATGGGGTTTTGGCATTTACATCTGCCCTACCAAAAGATGGTGGTACTGGAGCCTTGTATGTATTACTTAAAAAGGCAACAAAAAGAGCGTAATATAGTGGTTTAAGCCTTTACCTTAGGCACCGCTTCAAGTATTGTGCGCGTAAAATTGATCTGTGTTTTATTAGTCTAATAAACAACTCAGCAAAAACAATTGGCAACGAGAAGGTCCATGGAAAAAGCATACGAAGATATTATTACTAGCATTGGTGAAGACATTAATCGCCCTGGCTTAAAGGATACACCTAAACGGGCAGCTAAAGCCTTTAAGTTCCTCAATAATGGCTACGACAAAAACGTTGATGAAGTAATTAATGGTGCATTGTTCCCGTCAGATAATGAAGAAATGGTGATTGTTAAGGATATAGAGTTGTATTCTTTGTGCGAACACCACCTATTACCATTTATTGGAAAGTGCCATGTGGCTTATTTGCCTTCAGGAAAGGTACTTGGTTTATCCAAAGTCGCTCGCATCGTAGATATGTTCGCTAGGCGCTTACAAATTCAAGAAAATATGACCAAACAGATTGCCGACACCATAATGGAAGTCACACAAGCAAAAGGTGTAGGGGTGGTTATTGAAGCACAACATATGTGCATGATGATGCGTGGTGTTCAAAAACAAAACGCCAGCATGAAGACTTCAGTATTACTTGGTAAACTTCGTGAAGACGCACGAACCAGAGCAGAGTTTTTAACTTTAATTAAATCCTAGGCCTACCTGTGCCAAACCAAGTTAGATTTGATGGCTATTTTGCAGCGCTTTTAGTGCTGCATGTCGCCCAATTTTGATCATTTCTTTAGCTCGGTATAGCTCAAAAAAACTACAGGCGTTGCGATCTACACGCACTTCAACGTCTGGTTCATAACCTGCCATTTTGTATTTTGCCATGGTTGTTTGCATGGTTTCAAAACATTGAATTAGCATTTCCATTTTGTTCCACTGCAAATGACTGCGCTGACTTTTTGAGAGTTTCTCACTTGTTGATTTTGGCAGAGCTTCATATAGCGAGCCAGCTAGCTTGGTGCTTTGTATAGGATGGGAATGGTTTAAATTTATATTTAAATTGACAGCAATTATCAAATCGGCCTGATCAGCTACAGTAGGCATTATCGGCACTGGGTTTAAGAGCCCCCCATCTACCAAAAAACGATCTTCTTCAGTAATAGGCATAATGAGACCTGGCACAGCCACACTGGCTCGTATTGCATCCATTAGCTTACCCGACTGAAACCACACCTCTTGTTGCTTGACCAAGTCGGTAGCAACAGCTGTGTAAGGCATCAATAAGTCTTCAATCAGTTGGTCACCTACAAAATCTTCAAGGATGGCATAGGCTTTTTCACCGCGAATGGCTCCCATAGATAATAATGATATATCCACTAATCGAAATACATCAAATCGTGACAAGCCTGAAACCCACTCAGTAAACATGGGTAACTTACCAGCGGCATACATGCCTCCAACTACTGCCCCCATAGAGCATCCAGACACACTAATTATGTCGAAACCTTGTTCCTCTAACACTTGAATAACGCCAATATGCGCATTACCACGGGCGCCGCCACTACCCAGCACTAGCGCCACAGTAGGCATATTTTTCATCCTTTTAGAGTTACTTTCCTTGAATCATTTCAAGGTGTAAATACACCTTTTTATTGCCACGCTCTGTACTGTACAGGGCATAATAATGAGGCCCATTTAGAGTATCTTGCTTAAGTGCAGCATAAGATTGTTGAGTATCTAAGCCATATAATCGTGATTGCGAAAATACCTGATTGGCCCACTGATTACTAGAGCCACATGCCCGACCATGGCATTGGTAGATCACTTGTGCGTTTTTTGCCTTGAGTTCTTTTAAAGCAGAATCGTAAGCTGTTTTCGCACTTAGCCCTGGTAACATTTGCCAGGTCGTCCCTGTAAGGTTACCAGACAAAAATAAGTTATATTCCGCACCAATTACACCGTTTACCTTACGCATAGCACTAATAGGAAAAGTGTAGTAAAGGGCGCTTCGTTGTGTTTTTTGAATTATTGGGCTTTGCTCAGCCACCGTTAAAGAAAACTGCGCTTGGGCTGTCAAGGAAATAAAAATACAACCCATCAGCAGACCAGTACTAGCTATTAAACGAGAATAAATAGTCATATTGTTTTCTCTTATGGATGAAATATATGTGTCAACCTGAGACACCCTGCCGCTGCGATATCACCTTCCAAAAGGGCAATTGAGGCTGGCATCATAGGCTCTCCCAAATACTTATCATCATGGCAAAAGTGCCCTATAAGACCACTAACTAGAGGCTGATGTGTAATCAAAATAATACCTTCATCGTGCTGTTGTAATATAAAACTTTGCACTTGATCAATTTCACTATGGGGCGTTATGCAATCGATGGTTTGTAATATTGGGGAGCGGCTTTTATAGGCATTACTTTGCAGCAATAAAGAAGCTGTCTGTTGTGCTCTTAAATATGGGCTGGCAAAAAAACCAGTGAAGTCATGCCAAGGCACTTTAAGATTTTCACTTTGTTCTATAACCGACGTACTCCCTGATTGGGTCAATGGCCGCTGATCATCTGTGGAAGCATTGAAACTGGCCTCCCCATGACGCATCAACAGTAATTTCATTAATCTTGTGCCACAGGTTTATCTTCGGATTGGGGCATGTTTTGTGGCTCTGGCCAATCATTAAAAGGGAATGGTTTACTTTGCGTTTGGTAAGACAAAAATCGATAACTATGAAGGATAAAACGACCTAAACTATTACTGAATTTCAAGATTGCAGGGTGACTATCTTCATTGAACAAACGGTACAAAAACTGGCCAACGACTAACAAGACTAATATTGACGATGCTATTTCTACTAACAAAAAATTTAACATCATAAAGGCTAAACGTATCCAAAACGCTTCTGATGTGAGGTTGTTTTTAAATGCTTGCATAGTGTTTACTCCATTAGCTCATATGCGCTTAACTTAACCTAAATTTTATCTGTTAAGCTTAAGTCAGATCAGACCTGTGTATTTAGATTACACATTATCATAGGGTCATCCACTCAGAATACAAGTGTTCAACTGCGCTTTAGCACAAACTCAACGTCCGAATTTTGATCTCTTGACATAAGCGATTGAGCTACGCTAGAGGCATCTGCACCTTCATAAACTAATGCATATAGACCATCTACTAGAGGCATATTCACCTGTAATTGATCCGCTTTTTTCTTCACTATGGCAAGAGTGTTTACACCTTCAGCCACTTCTCCCAGTTCAGCGACAGCTTCCTGTAGACCTTTGCCTTGGCCTAAAGCAAAGCCTACCCTGTAGTTTCGGCTCAATGGCGACATACAGGTGACTATTAAATCTCCAACACCTGCCAAACCTAAAAAGGTCATCGGGTTAGCTCCCATATGCACTGCTAAACGGCTCATTTCGGCTAAGCTACGAGTTAACAACATACTGCGTGTATTTTCTCCCATGCCCAAAGCCGCACTAAGGCCTGCCGCTATGGCATAAATGTTTTTAAGCGCTCCACCTAACTCGGTTCCGTAGCGGTCGTTACTGGCATATACTCTAAAAAAATTGCACTGCAGTATATCTTGCACTTGTTCACGTAATAATTGGCTATCACTAGCGATAACAGTGCCTGTTAATTGTTTGGCCGCAACTTCTTTTGCCAAATTAGGCCCACTGATCACTCCAACAGGATTATCAGGAAAGTACACTTCTAGCACCTGACTCATCAATAAGAAATTGTCTGGCTCTATGCCCTTAGCAGTCGTCACAAGGAGTTGCTTTGGATTAATATAGACCTTCGCTTTGTCTAACAACCCCCTAAACGCCTTACTTGGGATTGAAAATATAACAGTGTCTGCGTCGCTAATACACAGACTTAAATCAGTCACTATTTCTAAATTTTTATGTAGCTCTAACCCTGGCACGTAGCGCGCGTTAACATGGGTTAGTCGCATCTTTTGAGCTAACTCCTCATCGCGCAGCCACAAACGTACAGGAAAACCATTTTGGGCAGCAATATTTGCTAATACTGTACCAAAGCTACCGCCACCAATTACTGTTACTTTATGTTGAAGGTTCATCAAACTGCCTATTACACTAATAGTTCGCTAGGGGTGGGCTCACAATCTAAGCGTTTACCAAGCATGACTTCTAAATCTGGCATAATAAAAGCATCATCTTCAGAAGCAAAGCTAATCGAAATTCCTGAAGCACCAGCACGACCTGTGCGTCCAATACGATGCACGTAGTCTTCTAGTTCTTCCGGAAGGTCATAGTTAAATACATGACTCACACCATCCACATGAATGCCTCGGCCAGCTACATCTGTAGCCACTAAAATAGGGATGTCACCACTACGGAACCGTTCCAAAGTTTTAACTCGCTTTGCCTGTGCGACTTCTCCAGACAAAAGAGCACTTTTTATACCATCTTTTTGTAATTTTTCAGCCAAATCTCGGGTGATATGACGTCGGTTAGCAAATACAATTGCTCTTTCAACTCCCATTGTTTTTAAACAATTGAGCAGTACTTTATATTTATCAGCGCGGGCAACTGAATAAAAACGTTGCTCAACACTGGCAGAAGCTAGGTCATCTGACTCTATCTCCACATGCACTGGTTCAAACGTCCACTGCTCTGCTAAGCGCAAAATTTGCTCGCTAAAGGTAGCACTAAATAACAAGGTTTGGCGGTCTTCCTTTTTAGGAGTTTGACGAATAATAGCTCGCACATCAGGGATGAAACCCATACTTAGCATACGATCGGCTTCATCCAATACCACCACTTCAACCTCACGCAGATTTACGTGTCCCCGACGACAAAAATCTAATAGCCGTCCTGGTGTGGCCACCATAATATCAACATGCTGCTTTTTTAATTGCTTTTGTTGGCCCTCAAAATCCATACCACCAACAAGCTGCTGCACGTTTACGTCACAAAAGCGAGTAAGGTCTTGGGCATCACTTGCAATCTGCATTACCAACTCACGCGTTGGCGCTACAATAAGAGCTCTAGGTGCGCCCAATCTGCGAGGGCCGTCAATTGGAAAATCTAAAAAATCTGTGATAATACTAAGTAAGAATGCGGCTGTTTTACCTGAGCCAGTTTGAGCTTTGCCTGTAATGTCTTTTCCTGCTAAGGATTCTGGCAAAGTTAAGGCTTGAATGGGGCTGCAATATTCATACCCAAGCGCTGCAACTCCTTGCATCACTTGATCTGGTAAATCCAGATCATGAAAGCGGGTTTTGCCTGCCTCTGGCGGGACAACAAATTCGTCCAATGACCAGGCTTGATCAGTGGTATTTGAATCATTTGATTTCAAGGTTCTGTTCCAGTGAGACGTGAATATGTCTAATTAAGATAAGCTACAACAAGGCAGTATAGAGAGTTTAACATCATTACACAAAACCCTGTTTTACAACCCTAAGCGATCATTAACCAAACTGTCGCTCATAAGGTGGAAGGGCCTGCAATAGTTGCTGCCCATAGCGCTTACTCACAATCCGCTTGTCCAAAATAGTGATGCGACCTTGGTCATCCTCTTTACGCAACAAGCGACCGGTAGCCTGCACTAGCCTAACACTGGCTTCTGGTACCGAAAGTTCAGCAAAGCTATTGCCGCCAGACTTTTCAATCCATTCGGCTAAAGCTGATGGCACTGGGCGATCAGGCACAGTAAATGGTAAACGTGTGATCACCACATGGGTTAAATAATTACCCGGTAAATCAATCCCCTCTGCAAAACTGGCCAAACCAAACAACACGCTTCCCTCACCGTCATCTATCCGTTGTTTATGCTGATCCAGTAAGCGTTGTTTAGAAGATTCCCCTTGTTGCAAGATTAAATCTTGCCATAGATCTCCCATTCCTTCAAAGACTAGCTGCATAACTCGCTTTGACGTGAATAATACTAAAGTAGCTTCGTCTTGGTTAAGCTGCGCCTTGAGGCCAATAATGAGATTGTCTACGAACATTGCCTCAGGGCCTGGCTCTATAGCTTCTTTAGGTACGCATATTTGCGACTTAGCAAAGTCAAAAGGACTAGCCACAGCCAACATTGCGCTGCGAGGGTTTAGGCCTGCGTGGGCGATCAAACGGTCAAATCTACCTAGCGCTGTCAAGGTAGCTGATGTAAGTAAGGCACCATAGCACCTGCTCCATAAGTTTTCTTGTAGTAAGTCTGCAGCCATTATCGGGCTTGCTGCCATCTCCAAATCTACTCGCTCTGGCGTTTGCCAATGTTGCAACCAACGAGCCATGGGGACTTCACCTTCTTGATCAACTTTGGCATAAGCTTGAAACAGGCTCAGTTGTTGCTGTGCGTTTTGTTGCAATACGCCAAATGCAGCGAGGTAATTTTCTGCTTGATCCTTGGGTAAACCGTTTTGGTCACCTTTTACGACATCATCCATTAATTCGTGCAAGGCACCTAAATCTCTAGCCAAACGAGCACTGCTGATACCTATATCATGGCAAATTTGAACTAGCTCAACTGGCACAACACCTTGAGAAAAACGATAGGTTTCTTGTTGCTGATAGCCATCTTCAGGCCTAAAGGCAGACTGATCTAAGAACTGTTCTAAAACAATAAGTTGAGTTTCAAGCCCTTGCACATGGTCTTGCACCTGCGCGCTAATTTGCGCTCCTTTACCACCACCCTGCCACTCTTTTAAAAACTTCTTTAAGCCCGACCTAGTTTGCCCATACCAGCGACTTAGTTGCCGAATCCCTTGTTGGTGAGTGAACTGTTTTAGCGTTTTATCAGCCAAATGATGTCCTTCATCAAAAATATAGATAGTGTCTTCTGGCGCGGGTAGTATGGCTCCACCTCCCAAAGCCAGATCGGCAAGCACCAAATCATGGTTAGTAACAATACAATCTGACTGCTCAAGGCCGTCTCTAGCCTTAAAGAACGGACACTGACTAAAATGGCTACAACGACGATTAGTACACCCTTTATGATCTGTAGTAATGGGTCGCCAGTGGTCTTCAGACAGAGGTTCTTTCCATGCATCCCGATCACCATCCCACTGATTACCACCTATTTTTACCACCATATCTTTGTAAAGTGCCTGCTGGTGCACATCCAGCTTTAACGCTAATTCGTCTTCAAAAAGAGCTTGAGTAGGGTCAATAGATGCATTTTGGGAAAGTGCTTGATCTAATCTAGAGACACATAAGTAGCGTCTACGACCTTTAGCCAGTCGAAAATCAAAGTCGTAACCTCCATGCTTTTTAAGGGCGGGCAAATCCTTTTGTACAATCTGTTCTTGCAAGGCAATGGTGGCTGTTGAAATCACGAGTTTTTTATCAAGGGCCTTAGCTATGGGGAGGCACGCTACCATATAGGCCAATGTCTTGCCTGTGCCGGTGCCTGCTTCCACCAAACACACAGGATTGTCATCACTTCGATTGCCATCAACATCTGCTTTAATCGCCAAAAAATGGTTAGCTACAGTTGCTATCATCTGTTTTTGGCCCCATCGAGGCTTTAACTCTAACTGTTTAACCAGTTGTCGGTAAAGTTGTTGGATATCTTGTTTTACATTAGCAGAATCAGACACGTTGTAAGCTCTTAGTTGGCATCAAATAATCGGTCAACAGAGTACACCATTTCAGCCACAAAAGCAGACGCAAAATAGGCCAAAAAAAATAAACCTTGCCAGAAAGGATATTACTGGTATTATATACAGTAACTGTACAAACAACCAGCACATTAACTTAGTGTTAGAAGGACGTAATATGATCAAGTTGACCCCTCGCCAAAACCAAGTGCTCGACTGTATCCGTAACTACATCATCGACACAGGCTATCCACCAACACGAGCAGAAATTGCTACGGAGCTGGGTTTCAAGTCGCCTAATGCAGCAGAAGAACACATCAAGGCCCTTGCTCGAAAAGGAGCTATCGAAATCATTCCAGGTGCATCTCGTGGTATACGTGTACCCGATATGCACGAAGTAGACTTAGGTCTACCCATTATTGGTATGGTTGCCGCTGGAAGCCCATTGCTAGCGCAAGAGCATATCAGCGACTACTGTGCCATTCCAGAAAACCTATTTTACCCCAAGGCTGATTACTTACTAAAAGTTAGTGGCATGTCGATGAAAGACATCGGGATTTATGACGGCGACTTACTTGCAGTGCACAAAACAGACCAGGCTAGAAATGGCCAAGTGGTGGTGGCCCGCCTTAATGATGAAGTGACAGTGAAACGCTTTCAACGCAGCGGAAACAATGTGCAATTGATTGCAGAAAACCCAGACTTTTCTCCAATAGAAGTTGATCTTACACAAGAGCATTTAAGTATCGAAGGCCTCAGTGTTGGCGTTATTCGTCGCGGTAACTAAACCTAATTTGGGAGTAAGATGATGTTTCAACAGCAGCAGCAAACTGATACAAACTTAGAAGGAATTTTGGCGGAACATCAGCTAGATTTATGGGCTCAAGAAGACAATAAACCCACACAAGATCTTAGCAGTATTACTGAAATCATTATGCGAGGTGAAGCCTGGAATAATGTACAAACGTTACTGCCATTGCTAGCACAGCTTAGTCATGATCAACGTTGGTTAGCGTGGGTTGCCCCACCTGCACTACTACCTAAAGCCCAATTAAGGGCCGCTGGTTTTGACTTAGATAAGATTATTTTATTAAAACCTGATGCCCAGCATGACACACTGAGCTTAGCGCACCAGGCGCTTAAGAGTGGCACTTGCCATGCTGTTATTAGCTGGTTTGGTACACTTGCAGATGACCAACTTGACGGACTAGCTCAAGCTGCAGAGATAGGTAATAGCCGTGCTTTTTTAATTAAGCACCAATAAAGTAGCTGTTAAATAGTTATTTTAGTTTCAAAAAATTGTTTTAGTAATTTGTGAGTAATGTGTGCATCAGCACTGCCTGCTAGTTCACGAATAGAATGCATTGCAAATGTAGGAACACCTAAGTCTAAAGTCCGCACACCCAATTGAGCTGCTGTAATTGGCCCAATAGTACTACCACAACCCATGTCACTTCTTACAACAAAGGTTTGAATAGGTAGATTTATTTGTGCAGCTAATTCTTTTACCAGAGCGCTTGTGATGGCATTAGTTGCATAACGCTGATTTGCATTGACCTTAATGACAGGCCCTTGATTTAGTTTTGGTCCGTGTTGGTCATCATGTTTAGCTGAAAAGTTAGGGTGCACCCCGTGTGCATTGTCAGCTGATATAAAAGTTGAAGCCTCTAACACCTGATGCAATATCTTTGGCGTAGGGTAGATGCGCTGCAACACAGACATTAAGAAGCTACCATTTGCACCCTCAGCCGACTGACTTCCCACTTCTTCATGATCATTGCAAATTAGCAATGTGCCTTGGTCTGTTGTAGATGCAAGCATCGCTGTCAAACCCATATAACAACTTAATAAGTTATCTAGCCTTGCGGCTGCCAAAAATTCTTGCTTTAACCCTACTAAAGCAGGTGCTTGCACATCATAAAAGCTTAATTCGTAATCAATGACCTGATCAATATCAATTCCGTTAGTCTTTAATTCATCTGCAAGCACACAGCGTAGATTAAAATCGTCACCTAATGCCTGACCCAAAAGCACTGGCAAATCTGTTTGTGGATTGACACTGTGGCCCTTATTGGCCTCCCGATCTAAGTGTATAGCCAAGCTTGGAATACAGGCTACCGGGCGTTTGAAGTCAACTAAATAGCTTAATATTTTGCCATCAGCATTACGCCCAACCACTCGACCCGCCAAAGACAAGTCGCGATCAAACCAAGGGTGTAATAATGCCCCACCGTATACCTCTACCCCTAACTGTTGATAACCTTTTGATTGTATTTCTGGGTTAGGCTTAACCTTTAAACAAGGACTGTCTGTATGAGCACCAACCATATGCATTCGTTGCACAGCATCTTTTTTGGGCAACTGAAATGCCACAATGGTTGAGTCGTTCCTGGTAATGTAATAACGACCACCAGGCTCCACATTCCAATCTTTTGCCCCATCAAGCTTTTGATAACCTGCTATATTGAGTTCACTCACCATTGAAGCGACAGCATGAAAAGGTGTCGGTGACTGACTAATAAAACTCATTAGCCCTTTTAGGTAGGTTTGGTGTGGCATCGTTTTTTATTCCATCGTTTCAAAGGTTTGATTTTGACACATTCTGTATGCAACCGTCACGATTGCGTAAATCATTGCTTAATTTACCCCACATTCACTTCATTGGTTTGAAAAAATCACTAAAATCGAGCTAAGATAGGTTTTGCGTTAGTTTTTGCACCTAAATCCTACCCATCGACTCAAAGGCCACAATATCACTTATGACTTATTATAACCTGCGCACTAACTTACCTAACTTCCAGCTAGCCAAACACTTGCGTCAGGTGTTAGTACAAGTGTTGCTGGCAACAAGCTTAGCAGCAATACCCTTTACCTGTGCATCTGCGGATATGGGTTTGGTGAATGAAGGAAATATTAACTTCACAGTAGAACAGGGTTTATTGACCCAAGAAATTTTGCAATTGTTAGATGAAAACCACTACCAAAACAGAGAACTTAATGACCAGTTTGCCAGCGATGTGTTCGCAAAGTATTTAAAATTGCTTGACCCTCAGCGCAGCTACCTAAGTGAAGCAGATCTAATTCCGTTTGCTTATCTCAATACAGAGCTTGATGATCTCCTATCCAAAGGCAACTTGAAGGCAATGGGACAATTGTATAGTTTATTGCAACAAAGACGCCTGGCTTTTATTGACTATAGCTTAGACGTATTGGAGCACGATGGACTCATATTTGACTTTGATATTGCCGAAGGCATTAGAACTTCTCCATTTGATGAACCAAGAGTAAAAGACCTTGCAGCCATTAAGGACCTTTGGCGAAGACAGCTAAAAAACGAGTTCATAAATGGTCAGCTAAACAAAGAAACCACTGAGGATGTTATAGACCGTCTCAAAAAACGCTATACCAACATGCGTAAACGCGTATCAAAAATCGAACTTAAAGATGCTTTTCAGGCTGTTAGTAACAGCATCACTTTGGTTACAGATCCCCACACAAGCTATCTTTCACCACGCAACCTTGAAGATTTCAATATAGATATGAGTTTATCTTTAGAAGGTATTGGTGCAGTGCTGCAAAGTGAGGATGACTACACAAAGGTAGTCCGCTTAGTGGTAGGCGGCCCAGCCGAAAAGGCAGGTGAGTTACAAGCATCCGATTACATTGTAGGCGTCGCTCAAGACGGTGAACCTATGCAAGAAATTTTGGGCTGGCGTTTAGATGATGTCGTAGATCAAATAAGGGGACCAAAAGGTTCGTTACTTAACTTACAAATCATTCCAGGTGGTGATTTACAAAAACCCAAAGAGACCATTCAAATACGTCGCAATAAAGTGCAATTAGAAGATCAAGCTGCGAAGAAGTCAGTTATCGAGGTTGAAACTGACCAAGGCAAGCTTAAGTTTGGGGTCATCACCTTACCTACGTTTTATATGGATTTTGCCGCTGCCCAGCGCGGAGATCCCAATTATCGAAGCACTACCCGTGACGTCTATAACCTTATCGAAGAGCTTAAGGCCGATGCTATTAGTGGCATTATTATAGACTTACGCAATAATGGTGGTGGATCCTTAAGAGAAGCTAATCAACTAACAGGACTATTTATTGAAACAGGCACTACTGTTCAGGTTCGATATGCTGATGGTGTGATTGAAAAGCAAATAGATCGTAATCCTTTTTTGGCCTACACAGGGCCTGTTGTGGTGTTGGTCAACCGTTATAGTGCGTCAGCATCAGAGATATTTGCAGCAGCAATGCAAGATTATAAACGTGCACTAATCGTAGGCAGTCAAACTTATGGTAAGGGCACGGTACAAACATTTGGTGATCTTTCTAACGGTCAGATCAAATACACTCAGGCCAAGTTTTACAGAGTGTCAGGCGCAAGCACGCAACACAAAGGTGTGATTCCAGATATTGTTTTACCTAGCCTAGATGACCCTAGTAAGGTGGGTGAAAGCACTCAGGATCATGCTTTGGAATGGGATCAAGTCAAAGCTGCTGATCACAAGACTTATTTTACATTTCAAAATATCATCCCGCACCTGCAGGATCAACAAGATAAACGCAATCAAAAAAGTGCAGACTGGCAGTACACTTTAGCTTTAGTGGAGCGTCAAAAAAATAGGCCTGAGCAAGTTAGTCTTAACTTTAATCAACGTCAAAAATACTGGCAAGAGCAGGAAAACTGGTATTTAGAACATATTAATACATTACGTCTTGGTCATGAGTTAGAGCCAGTCACTGACATTCAAGACCATAAATTTGATTATGAAGACGCACAAAATGACCCACATGTCCTAGCAGGCGGTCGTGTGATTGCTGACTGGATTCATATGGCTCAGTAAAATGGGGACACCTAGCTGGGTAACCCAAAGTTACACAACACCCAACTTTTGAAGTTGGGCAATACGTTCTGGCAACACCCCTAATTGAGCCAAAACATTCACCGTATCTTGGCCAGCAGTAGGCACAGAACCTAGTGGAAAAGGGTTGTGTGCCATTCTTGGCGCTGGAGCCGGTTGAGTAACACCATCTAATTCAACAAAGGTGTTACGCGCCTTATGGTGGGGGTGCTGCGTGGCTTCAGCGAAGCTTAACACTGGAGCAAAGCAAGCATCACTGCCTTCTAGTAAGTCACACCAGTATTGCCGGGTTTGGCTAGCAAATTTCTGTGTTAATACCAATTGGCCCTGAGGCCAGGCTTGCTGCTGCCACTGATCCTTAAAACAAGCCTCTTTATTTAGTTCAAGGAGCTCTAATAACAGGCTAAAAAACTTAGGTTCTAATGCGCAGACATTAATAAAGTGCCCATCACTGCATCTGTAAGTGTCATTCCAGGGTGCAGCTCCTTTGGTCCAGCTGCCTCCAACTTCACTATTAGATTGGGACGCATTAGTAATCATCCATAACAAACTAGATCCATAAGCACAGCCATCAGTTATAGCAGCATCTACCACCTGGCCTTTACCAGTGCTTTGCGCTTGCCACAAAGCGCACATCACACCCCAAAGTAGCATCATAGTGCCACCGCCGACATCACCTACTAAAGTTAGTGGTGCCGTGGGTTTTTGGTCAGCACCGGCACCCGCATGCATGGCACCGGCAAGGGCTACAAAATTAGGATCATGACCAGCAGCTTGAGCCAACGGGCCAGTTTGACCCCAACCTGTCAAACGACCATAGACCAGCTTGGGGTTTATGGTTGTAAATATTTCTGGCCCCAAGCCTAGTTTGTCCATCACCCCTGGCCTAAAACCTTCAATTAAAACTTCAGATTTAGCGATCAACTGCATAGCAAGCTCTATACCCTGAGCTTGTTTGAGGTCAAGTTGAATGAGACGTTTACCACGATGTAAAAAACCTTCAGCAGTATTTTTTGGAGTGATTTTTACGCCATTTTGGTTCGAGGTTTTGCGGCCAATCACAATCACCTCTGCACCCATATCAGCCAACATCATACCAGCCAGGGGGCATGGTCCAATCCCTTCAAACTCAATGACAGTAACACCAGATAAAGGCTTAGTTTGCATGAAGTACTTCCTCTGTACACATAAAAAACAGCAGTATGTGTTTATGCTGTCTTAGTAATAAAAGTGTTTAAATTAATTCCATCATCGGCTCACTCAAAGCTGACAACTGCTCTCTTAATTCTAAAATATGCTCACCCCAATAGCGCTCTGTATTAAACCAAGGGAAACTGTGAGGAAATGCTGGATCCTCCCAGCGACGTGCAAGCCAAGCTGCGTAATACATCATCCGTAACGTTCGTAACGGTTCAATCAACGCTAACTCTTGTGGCTTAAAATCATAAAACTCATTATAACCTTCAACTATTTCAGATAACTGAACTCTTTGTCGGTCACGATCACCAGACAACAACATCCATATATCCTGAATAGCTGGCGCCATTCGAGAGTCGTCAAAGTCGACAATATTAGGCGCGTCATTACGCCATAACAAATTACCACCGTGGCAATCTCCATGCACACGTATGTAGCTCACACCCTCTGTTTGGGCGAACGCAGCATCAATACGCACCAATAAATCAGCCGTTAAACTGTCGTATGCTGCTTTTAGGGACTTGGGGATAAAGTATTCGCTCACAAAGGCTACACTTTCATGGCCAAAGGTTTGAGGGTTGATAGAAGGTCGGTATTGATAGGGCTCTACAGCCCCAAGTGCATGTATTCGCCCCAACAATCTTCCCATTGTGTAAAGATTATCAAGGTCATCTAACTCTGGCCCATGGCCACCCTTTCTCTCAAATAAAGCAAATTGAAAGTCTTCATAATGCAGCAAGCTTAAACCTTGCGAATTAACTAACGGAGGGACCACAGGCAGTTCATAGCCAGCTAAGGCGATACTAAAGCTGTGCTCTTCTAATATTTGTTGGGAAGACCATCGTTTTGGACGATAAAATTTTGCGATAACTGGCACATCTTGGTCTTCGAGCCCAACTTGGTAGACCCTGTTTTCATAACTATTAAGTGCTGATATTCGCCCGTCACATATATAGCCTTGGCTTTCAACAGCATCCATGATGTAACTAGGGGTTAATATTGAAAACGGATGAGTTGCGTTGGTCATAATTGCCATTAGTTAGTCATATAATGAGTTAGTATATCCTTCCAGCTATAATTTATCAGCATCAATAACTAGCAAAAACCTTTGTATAATCTGGCCTTAGCTCCGTATAATGGTGTATCAACGCCATCAACTCAGGCTATTTTTCATGACCGCGTCTAACGCTTTACAGTTCCCCTTTAGCGAGGCACCCTCGATGGGCCAGCCTTTGGCGGTTGCTAAAGGTGTTTACTGGCTTCGGATGCCCCTACCCTTTTCGCTTAACCATATTAATTTGTGGTTATTAGAAGATGATACGGGTTGGACTATAGTAGATACTGGCATTAATACTTCTGCCTGTAAGGAGCTATGGCAGCAAGTGTTTGATAACCACCTTAAAAACAAACCCATAAACCAACTTATTGTCACTCATTTGCACCCAGATCATGTGGGGCTTGCTGGATGGCTCTGTGAAACCTGGGGTTTAGAATTACAAATGTCACGTACAGACTACATGGCCTGCAGAGTATTAATGTCTGATACGGGTAAACCAGCTCCTAAAGCTGCCATTAGCTTCTACCAACGTGCAGGTGTCAGTGATGAACAACTGACCACTTACAAAGCCAAATTTGGTGGATATGGCAAAAGCATTTATCCAATGCCTGATAGCTTTGTGCGCTTGCAAGATGGAGAAACTGTCACTATGGCGGGCCAACAATGGAGTATTGTTGTTGGCCGTGGGCATGCACCAGAGCACTTGTGTCTAATGTGCCCAGCACTTAATGTGTTTATCGCTGGGGATCAGCTTCTGCCTTCAATTTCTTCCAACGTATCTGTGTGGCCAACAGAACCTCATTCCAATCCATTAAAAGACTGGCTTGATTCATGTGCAATGCTGCAACAACGCATCCCTTTGGATGTGCTCGTATTGCCATCCCATGGACAAGTGTTTTTTGGCGCCCACCAACGTTTACAAAGACTCATTGATGGCCACGAAAAGTCTCTTATCAAATTGTTAGAGGTATGCAAACAACCACAGCGAAATGTAGACTTATTTACCCACTTATTTCGCCGTCCTATAAACGATGATGTCCTAACCTTGGCTGTCGGTGAAACTCAAGCTCATTTGAATTATTTAGTGAACAAAAACAAACTCCAAACCAGCTCCGACAACACGGGTGCTATCTGGTATCAAACCCTCTAAAAGAAGACCATTTTATGCACATTATTACGATCAATTTTGAACCTGTTGAATTATTTAAGATCTTAAAGTTTGAATCTATTGTTGGCAGTGGTGGAGAAGCCAAGAAAAGAATTGGCGAAGGCTTAGTAAAAGTTAATGGCGAAGTTGAGACACGTAAAAGCCGCAAAATGGTGGCAGGTGATACTATAGAGTTTGAAAAGCGTCACTATGAATTAAAGCTTGCTTAAGCAATGGAGCTGAGTCGTTGGTTTAATCCTGCCCATATTAGTGCAGGATTCATTGCACCTTTGGTTGGCTACACGAGTTCTGCCGCCATTATCTTTCAAGCTGCCAATAGTGCAGGTGCCGATGACTCGATGGTCACTAGCTGGTTTTGGGCCTTGGGTGTGGGCATGGGTTTGTCCACCCTTGGCCTGTCATGGTTTTATAAACAACCTATTCTGACCGCATGGTCTACTCCAGGCGCGGCCATTTTGGTGACAAGTTTGGCTGGAGTACCCTTGGCTGAAGCTGTTGGTGCGTTTATCCTGTGTTCAGTTTTAATCACTTTGGTGGGCATCTCTGGGTGGTTTGATCGCATTATGGCCTATCTACCACAGTCTATAGCCGCTGCAATGTTGGCAGGGGTCTTAATGCCCTTTGCCATACACATGATCATGTCGCTAGAAACTCAGTTAACCTTGGTATTGTCAATGATGCTGGCATTTTTTATTTGCCGTGTCATTTGGCCGAAGCTAGCCGTTATGCTGACCCTGGCGTTAGGTTTTATGATGGCCGCAGCTCAACATTTAATTGTGTGGCAAGATGTAAGCCTACAGATTTCTAGTCCAATTTGGACTAGCCCCCAGTGGTCTTTGTCAGCCACAATAGGTGTGGCCATTCCACTGTTTATTGTCACTATGGCCTCACAAAACGTGCCGGGGATAGTCGTGTTGCGAAGCCACGGTTATAACGCTCCTGCCGCACCCTTGATCACTTGGACAGGCATTACTGGCCTTTTACTGGCTCCTTTTGGTGGCTTTGCTTTTAATCTTTCAGCTATCATGGCTGCAATTTGTATGGGCAAAGACGTCGATCCCGATCCTCATCAAAGATATCGATCTGCTATTTGGGCTGGGTTATTTATTATTGCAACTGGGGTTTTGGCAGGTAGCTTAACTGGTATATTTAACAGCATGCCTGAAGCCCTAGTAGTCACTATTGCAGGCTTGGCTCTTTTAGGTACGATAAGTAGCAGTCTTGGCACAGCCTTAGCTTGCGACACCGAGCGTATTCCGGCCATTATTACATTTATCGCCACTGCATCTGGCGTCGTGATGTGGGGAATAGGCAGCGCATTTTGGGGCTTAGTATTAGGCGCTACTGCCCTTTTAATTCAGCGCATCTTTTTACCTACGCCTGAGCACTAATCTAAATCTAATTTAACGCGTCTTAAATGTTCGTAACTGGGGTTGTTTATGAAAACTGTTTATTCATCTGAACACATTTTACGCAATGCTAAAACAGAGCTAACGGGCGGCCAATTAGTCACCCCGTTCGAATGTCCACAGCGCGCAGATTTTATCTTAGCAGCCATAAAAGATGCAAATATTGGTGACATTATTGCCCCTACGCAGTGGCCTAGAAGCTGGGTAGATAACGTGCATGATGCAGACTATCTAACTTTCTTAGACACAGTATGGCCGCGATGGGTAAACGCTGGCAACGCAGGTGAAGCTATACCTAACGTGTGGCCTTCAAGGTCGATGCCCAGCCAACGAATCCCTAGACACATTGAAGGACAATTGGGCTATTACAGTCTAGCTGGAGAGACCAGTATTAGCGAAGGCACAGCAGAAGCGGCATGGGCTTCTGCAAACGTAGCTTTATCTGGAGCAGAACTTCTAAATCAAGGTGAAAAAAGCGCCTTTGCTCTTTGCCGACCTCCTGGGCACCATGCGTCAAACGACCAATATGGTGGTTATTGTTTCATAAATAATGCTGCCATAGCAGCACAAAAGTTACGTTACGATGGCGCTAAAAAAGTCGCTATTTTAGATGTGGATTTTCATCACGGCAATGGTACCCAAGATATTTTTTATCAGCGTGATGACGTCTTATTCTGCTCTATACATGGAGACCCTATGGTCGCTTTTCCTTACTTTTTGGGTTTTGCCGATGAAACAGGACAGGGACTTGGTGAAGGTTTCAACCTTAATATCCCCCTGCCACGAGGCACACCTTACTCAATATGGCGTTTAGCACTTTGTAGAGCAATAACAAAAATACTTGAGTATGGCGCCGAGGCTGTCGTAATTTCTTTAGGGGTAGATACCTTTGAAAATGACCCCATTAGTTTTTTCAAACTCAAAAGTGATGACTTTACTGACATGGGTAAGACCATTGCTGGCATGGATTTAGCCACCCTATTTGTCATGGAAGGAGGATATGCCGTAGAGGAAATTGGAACCAATACTGTTAATGTTCTTAAAGGTTTTAGCAGTGTAAATGCATAGCGAATATTTGGCCTATGATTCAAACATCAAATAGGGCAAGATGAGGTTTTTATAATTTCAATATTACAATAAGAGATCAATTTAATGCTTTCAATAAATTCATATTTCAACGACAAGGTTAAATCCATCGCCTTTCAAGGTCAAACCAAAGCGACTACAGTAGGCGTAATGGATTTAGGTGAATTTACCTTTGGCACTAGCCAATACGAGGTGATGACCGTTATCGATGGCGAACTCGAAGTTAAATTACCAGGTACACAAACCTTCAACACATTTACAAATGGTGATCAGTTTGAAGTAGAAGCCAATAGCAGCTTTGATGTAAAAGTGATTCGTCAAACCGCTTATCATTGCACTTACGAATAATTTTTATATGGCTTTGGCAGTCTTAATGGACTGAAATCAGCATGTCAAGCCAAATGTTAGAACAAGCTGGACACTATTACAGAGTATGAGCCGATGACCAAGATCACCAGTCGCTGCCCCCATTGCCAAAAAAATAATCTTCTTCCTAAAGAGCGAGTTAAGGACAACCCCACTTGTGGCATGTGTACAAAAATGTTGTTTTCTGGGAAGCCTGTTGCAGGCACTGCAGCAAACTTTAATGCCATTATTCAAGCTGACAAACCAGTCGTAGTTGATTTTTGGGCACCTTGGTGTGGCCCTTGTGTTGGTTTTGCACCCGTATTTGAACATGTGGCTAAGGCTCAGTCTAAACAGCTAATTTTTGTAAAGGTAGACACTGAAGCTGAACAAATGCTTGGTTCTGAATTCAATATACGCAGCATACCTACCTTAATGGTATTTAAAAATGGTAAGGTCGTTGACCAACTTAATGGCGCTTTACCACAGCAACAATTTGAGCAGTGGTTAGCAAGTGCAGTGAATAAATAAGATTCGGAATTGAATCTCTTAGAGAAAAATGGACGATGAAAAAACTCAAAAACGAAAAAGAACTTCTTAAAAAAGCCATCACCCTAGGTGCAGCTTATGCCAAAACCCGCGGCGTCGCACAGTTTGAGGCCACAGACTCCGCAGCCAATAAGATAGAGTATATTTACAGACTTTTAGTGCATGACAAGCTGATTCAACCATTACCAGAAAACCAGATTTCACAACCCACCATGCAACACAAACTTGCCTTATGGGTGGATCGGCAAATTAACCCATAACTGCACATAATAGAATGATAGGAAGCCCAAGCCATGCTCCAAGATCAACAGCCCTACGTCATTGTAGAACACCACAAGCAATGGCTTGAAATCACTCTTAATCGCCCCACCAGTTTTAATGCGTTGTCTCAAGAAATGATGTATCACCTACAAGAAGCCATAAACCTGGTGCATCAAGATGACAAGCTTACCTGCGTTGTAATTAAAGCAAAGGGGAAAGCGTTTAGTGCTGGGCACGACCTCAAACAAATGCAAACCCACGCTACACAAGACTTCTACCAAGAGCTATTTCAACAGTGTAGCCAATTAATGCAATCTATCGTGCATTGTCCCATTCCAGTTATTGCCCAAGTACAAGGCGTAGCTACTGCAGCTGGCTGCCAACTGGTCGCTAGCTGTGACCTAGCCATAGCTTCTGATAATGCTCGGTTTGCAGTGTCTGGTATTAATTTAGGCCTATTTTGCTCTACCCCAGCAGTCGCCTTGAGCCGTAACATTCATCCAAAGCATGCTATGGAAATGCTGCTAACGGGGGAATTCATTGATGCAAGTAAAGCTCAGACTTTAGGCTTAATTAATCATGTAGTGAGCGGTGTTGAACTGGAGGAAGCCACAAGGGCAATGGCCCATAAACTTAGTCAAAAAGTAAAGACTGCTGTGCGCACAGGCAAAGCTATGTTCTATCCTCAGCTAGACATGCCACTCCACCAAGCCTACGAATTTGCTTGTGAACACATGATCAGTAATTTAAAGGATGCAAAAACCCAAAGTGGTCTTAATGCCTTTGTCTATAAAACACCCAAGGCGTAAGATTTATTATGCAAGAACTCATTCAAATAATAGAATTTGTAAAAGAAATCGATCAGCTTAAAGCAGTGCTTAGAAAAACTCGCCCCATAGGGATGGAACGTTATGAAAATTCAGCAGAGCATTCATGGCAAGTCACTCTTGCGGCATTGATGCTCAAAGACTATGCCGCCCAACCTGTTGACATTAATCGCGTGCTACGTATGCTTCTAATCCATGATTTATGTGAAATTGATACTGGAGATGTCATCGTATATGACGCTATAGGTGCAGAGCACGAGCAAGCAGAAGCTGCTGCTACCCAGCGAATCTTAGGCATGCTGCCATCTTATATGGGAGATGAATACATAGCCCTATGGCATGAGTTTGAATCGGCTAATAGTGCTGATGCCCGTTTCGCTAAAGCTTTAGATCGTGCATTACCATTAATGCATAACTTATATGACCAAGGCCACAGTTGGCGTAGTCATGGCATTACTAAAGAACAAGTTAAAACAGTGAATGGCAGCCGTATAAGAGCCGGTTGTCCACAACTTTGGGAGATACTTGAGCCATTAGTTGATGATGCCGAATTAAAAGGCTGGTTATGTTAGACCTGACAGGCCTCTAGCTGGTAGACTACGCGCCCTAATTTCACTACCAGCAAATAGCTTATTCCCTTGATTACTACCGCAAACATCACCATGCAGTTTGGCGCTAAGCCACTATTCGAAAATATTTCAGCTAAGTTTGGCAATGGCAATCGCTATGGCCTCATTGGTGCCAACGGGTGTGGCAAGTCTACATTCATGAAAATACTCAGTGGCGAGCTAACCCCAACTGCGGGTAATGTTTCCTTTTCGCCTAATGACACGGTAGGAACCTTAAGCCAGGATCAGTTTGCTTTTGAAGCATACACTGTTATTGATGCAGTCATCATGGGTGATGCAAAGCTTTGGCAAGTAAAACAAGACCGTGAAGCTATCTATAGCCAACTCGACATGAGCGAAGAAGACGGCATGAAAGTGGCTGAGCTAGAAGTTGAGTTTGCAGAAATGGATGGCTACAGTGCAGAAAGCCGTGCTGCAGAAATCTTGACTCAAGCAGGTATTGAAGAATCTTTTCATTGGGGTTTAATGTCACAAGTGGCTCCAGGCTGGAAACTCCGTGTATTGTTAGCTCAGGCTTTGTTTGCTGATCCTGACATCTTGCTGCTGGACGAACCTACCAACAACTTAGATATCACCACTATCAATTGGCTAACGCAAGTTCTGAGCCAACGCCGCAGCACTATGATTATCATTTCTCACGATCGCTACTTCCTAAATTCTGTGTGCACTCACATGGCCGACATCGACTATGGGGAATTGCGCGTGTATGCCGGCAACTACGAAGCCTACACTGCAGCTTCTAACTTAATTCAAGAACAACTACTTTCATCTAATGCCAAAAAGAGTGCAGAACGTGCTGAGCTACAACAGTTTGTAGCTCGATTCTCTGCCAACGCATCAAAAGCTAAGCAGGCCTCTTCTAGGGCAAAGAAGTTAGAAAAAATCGAACTAGATGAAGTCATCGCTTCCAGTCGCGTTTCTCCTTACATTGGATTTACTTCCCACAAAAAACTCCATCGACAAGCATTGGTCATAGAAAAGCTAAGTCATGGCTTTGACGGTGAACCATTATTTAAAAATGGCGAGCTCATTTTAGAAGCGGGCTCAAAGCTTGCGGTTATTGGTGAAAACGGTGTAGGTAAAACGACTTTCTTACGTTGTTTATTAGACCAACTCAAAGCTAATGACGGGGTTATCAAATGGTCTGAAAATGCCGTATTAGGTTACTGCCCACAAGATAGTACTATTGATTTTGGTAGTGACCTGACATTATTTGATTGGATTTCTCAGTGGCGCACACCTAAACATGACGACCTGACCGTAAGAAGTATGCTGGGACGTCTGCTTTTTACTGCGGATGATTACCTAAAGAAAGTAAACGTGTGCTCTGGTGGCGAAAAAAACCGCTTATTATTTGGCAAGCTGATGATGCAAGACACTAACGTATTGATCATGGATGAACCAACAAACCACCTAGACATGGAGGCAATTGAGTCTTTAAATAAAGCCTTAAAAACTTATGATGGCACGTTGATTTTTGTAAGTCACGACCGTGAGTTTGTATCCTCTTTAGCCACTAGAGTGCTGGAAATAAAAGGCCACTCATTAGTTGATTTTCATGGCACATACGGTGAATATCTAGCTAAACAAGCGTTGGATAATCGTTAGTTTAGTAATCTTAGATGAAGTTAAGGCTTACAAAAACCAATCGCGATACAGCTGCCACCTAAAGTGTAGGTTAATAGCCCATCACTATTTATACGAGGCGTTAGCATATACGTATAGCTTCCAGTGGCTGTGGTGCCCGTACCGGTAATTGTGCCAGTAGTGGCGGATATCCCAATACTTTGAGTATTATCGCTGGTATTTGGTGCAGGCATCGAAATCTCTGCAAAGGTATCACAGGTGCCAATATCCCCCGCCGCTTGCAACAAACAAGCAGATTGAGCAACACGAATAGACTGGCTAAGCTGAACCACTTCCATAAACCGTGTTTTTTGAAGATAGGTTTGATAGGTCGGTACGGCAAACGCGGCTAAAATGCCAATTAAGGCAACGACAAGTAACAATTCTAGTAAAGAAAACCCCCTGGTAAGGCGGTTTCTCTTAACGTCTAAACTAAGACAGCTCTCAATAGCATACAACACATCACGCTCCTGTGATTATTTTAGTACGTCTTAAATATAGCTCACTTATCAATGGTTGCAGAAAAATATCCAAACTAACTTGCCAAACTAGTCGTGTTTATCAGCAGACTCAAGCAAGGCACTAGAGAAATCGTTTTCTAGTTCATCCCCAGCGATTGCGTAGTCTCCACTGGCCCATGCTCCCAAATCTATTTGCTGACAACGCTCACTACAAAAAGGCCGGTGGTCATTTTGTAGATTCCAAGTGAGTTCTTTTTGACACTGGGGGCAAGGGTATTGACTCATAATTTTTGTTCCATCATCTGGCAAAGGTGTTTGTGTAGTTGTAATACTTGTTTTTTTAGATAGGTAAGGTCCTGTTGGTTATCTAGCACCCAATGTGCCTCATCCAACCGTTGTTGCCGAGCTAACTGAGTGTTCATAATAGCGTCAATTTGATCCAACGAGCTGCGATCTCTTTCGCAAGCCCGTTGCCGCTGAAGAGTTTCACTAGTGTCCACCACGACTACAAAATCAGTTTTTTTATATTGTAATGTTTCTAACAATAAAGGTGACTCTAAAACAGCATACACACCAGATCCCATCGTTAATTGCTTATCAATAGTGGCGCCAATCAAGGGGTGTAATAATGCTTCTAACCATTGCCTTTGTGCAGTATCTGAAAAAACCTGTTGGCGTAAAGCTGCACGATTCAAGGTGCCATTTCCAAATAATATTTCATCACCAAAATGTTCAACAATGCGACTAAGAGCAGGACTGCCGACTATAACCACATCTCTAGCCACCTGATCAGCATCCACGACCCAAGCTCCAAGAGACTTTAACTCAGCACTCACAATACTTTTACCACTACCAATGCCACCTGTGAGACCAACTATCATGATTGTAACCCACTATAAAAAACAAACATTATTATAGCAGACTCTAGCGTGGTCAAATCATTTGCCCCATTTGAAACAAAGGCAAATAAAGCGCGACTAAAATAAAACCGACAAAACCAGCTACTATAACCAATAGTATGGGCTCTAATAGCTGTTCTAACCATTGGCTTTGGCTTATTACTTGAGCTTCAAAATAACGCTGCAGTTGGTTAAAGCTTAAGCCTAAGTCTCCAGCTGTTTCTCCTATACGTATCAGCTGTAATATTTGTGGCTGCCAAGCCATTTTAGTTAATATGTGGCTTAATTTCTGACCTTGCTTAAGCCCGAGGATAGCGCTTTTAAGGTCTCTAGATATATTTTGCCACTGACTACTATTAGCCGCGAGGGTTAAGCAATTTAATAAAGGTACGCCTGCGTTAAAGGTTAAAGATAATACCAAGAACATATCAGCCATACTGTGCGAGTGCATCAAGCGCCCAATACCTGGCAACTGCCAAAGTAGCCGCTCAAGCCTTACGCGGGTATTAGGTTTTGACCAAAGCCAAAATAAACCAATATAAGCCAATATAAGGATCACCAAAAGGTGACCCGTATTAGTCTGAGCAGTATGAGAAAACTTTAACAACCACTGTGTTAACACTGGTAATTCATAACTGCCTACTGCATATAAGTTTGCCACCTCGGGCACCACCCAATAAATGATAAGTAAACTGACCATCAAACCACTAATTAGGGTCACCACTGGCATAAACAAGCTCCGTTTAAAACGCCTCTTTAGGTTTATCTGGCGTGCCTGCTGTTGATGAATTTGAGTTAACAGCGCAGCCAACTCACCGCTTACCTCTCCGGCTGCTACTAACTGTACGAGAGTGGGTGGAAAAATTCCGCTTTGAGACAAGGCTTTTGAAAAGCTTGAACCGGTCAGCAAGGTACTTTTAAGTTGAATCAGCTCATAGCGTAAGCGACCTGATGACTGCTCTAAGTGAACTAGAGTGATACAAGACAGCAAAGGTAAGCCAGAACATAACAATTGAGCCCACTGGCCCAGCAATGTTTGCAAGTGACCATGATCAATACGTTTAGGCCAGTAACGTTGCCAAGGCCACAAACGCTGTATTTTGGTGATTTGAATGCCTTCTAAGGATAATTGTGATCGTAATAGTTGAAGGCTTGAACACTTTCGTACACCACTACTTTGAATAGATTTTGCATCCAACCCATACCAAAGCCAATACTTGCGCCAACGCACAAAACATTGCATCACCAGGTCACTCTGTTCACCTCAGCTGTCGTTGTATGCCCAGCAAGCACACGCCAAAGGCCTTGTCGCCGAACACCCACCCCACACTCTAGATCCTGCACCCTCCTGTGCGCTACTGAGCTGCGCTTGGACTGATCCATTACCATTAGATCAAATATACCAAATCGACCCTTATACCCACTATGGCAAGCCGCACACCCTATAGGTAGACATGGATTAACAGCACCAAAACAAAGCTCATAGGTCGCTACTGCATCCGACCACTCCTTACTACCTAGAGCCTCAAGCTGTAATTTACTCATGGGCTGCTTACACTTAGTGCATAAACTGCGCACTAAACGTTGGTTAATAATCAAACTTAAGCAGTAGCTTAGCGCTAACATATCCACCCCTAATCCATGACACCTATGTATAGCTTCACTGAGGCTACTTGTGTGCATTGACGTCAGCAGTAAGTGCCCCGTTTGTGCTGCTTTTAGTGCAACGTCAGCGCTGTCAAAATCACGCAACTCACCTAACATAATCACATCAGGATCTTGGCGTAGTAAAGCCCTTAGGATATGACTAAAAGACAGATTGATGGCTTTGTTCACGGCCACTTGATGCACATCCACCAAAGCAACTTCAACCGGGTCTTCAGCACTGACTATATTAAGATGAGGAGCTTGAATTGTTTTAAGGCAGCTATATAGAAACATAGTCTTACCACTGCCCGTGGGTCCTGTCACCAGAATAAGGCCTTGGGGCTTACATAGCTGATGATTGACAATTTCAAGTTGCTGGGATGATAGACCCTGTTGGCTTAGGTCAATATTTTGTTGCTGCCATTGCAACCTCAGTACCAGTTTTTCTCCCCAGTGCCCTGCTAAACTGCTGCAACGAATATCTACCAGATGATCATTGAGATACCATTGAAAGCTGCCATCTTGCGGTCTGCGGGATTCACTAATATCCATTTCACAAAGCAACTTAATACGCACGACGATAGCATCTGCGATAACAGCTGGAAGTTGGTCAAATGGAGGGCTTAGCAACTGCATGAGTCCGTCAACACGCATACGTATACGCATACTCTGGCTCAGGGGTTCTAGGTGTAAATCCGAGGCACTCGCCACCAACGCAAGTTCCAACAATTGATCTGTCAAAGTGATAACATTATCTAAAGAGGTGGCAGTATTAAATGAGATAGCAGACATCGACGCGTCCTTGCGTTAGTTATCTATCCCTTAAGCTTAGGTTATATTTTAAAAATAGTACCTAAGTTATGTTTTTATTTTATTTTATTTTATTTTATTTCATTTCATTTCACCGCTTAACTGGCGCGCTAGATCCACCGCGTAGTTATCAGTCATACCCCCAATAAAATCCATAGTGCAACATAAGGCTTGATAAGCCGTTGCACCCTGCTCTGGACGATGCGCTCCCATCAGTGCAAGATGTTTCTCAGCTTTAAAAGACAAGCGTTTATCACCTTGCTGATCTATTGCTAGGGATGCAGGCACAAAGCCATCAAGTAATTTTTCTAACACAGAGTATGCTGCCAATTCTGTTCGATGACGTTCTGGGGCCAGAAATATACGGTTTTTTGCTAACGCTTTGGCATCGCCAATGATTTGCTGCGTAACTGGGTCACAATGAGAAATCAAATCACCTTCTAACTTACCTTCTAGCAGCGCCGGTATTTGCTGCATAAACGTCTGCGCTGCAGATTGGACAAGGTAGTCAATCACCTTTCCACGTAGCAATGCCAAACGGCGTGTTGAGTAATATGCGTCAACCATTGCTGTTCGCTTTGGTACTGCCTGTGGCCCCGTTATGGGCTCCAACAACTCCAATACGTCTCGCTCATCTATAATACCAAGCTCAACACCATCTTCTAAGTCTATGATGGCATAGCAAATATCATCAGCGGCTTCCATTAAATACACTAAAGGATGGCGACACCACTGAAAATCAGCCTGTTGCAACAAACCCACTCGGTCTGCAATGTCAGCTAATATGTGTTTTTCTGACTGCAAGGCACCAAACTTAGACTTTCGCTCACATTGCACAGAGCTTGATAGCCATGGGTATTTAACAAAACTCCCTAAAGTGGCATAGGTCAGGCGCATTCCTCCATTAAATTGATGATATTCCAGCTGAGTAAGGGTGCGTAATCCTTGAGCATTACCTTCAAAATTGAGTAGGTCAGATTGCTCAGCTAAGCTCAACTGAGCCATGCCTCCTTGTTGTGCATAATTAGCAAACCAATGACGTATGGAACTTTCACCAAAATGGCCAAAGGGTGGGTTGCCTATGTCATGAGCTAAGCACGCTGACTGTACGATAGCTCCTAGGTCGTGAGGTTCGATCCAGTCTGGCCATTGGGGTTGGTTTTTTAAACACTGTCCTACTTGAATACCTAGACTTCGCCCAACGCTGGATACCTCTAGACTATGAGTTAAGCGATTATGTACGTGATCGTTATGAGAAAGAGAGTGAACTTGTGTTTTATGTCCCATGCGCCTAAAAGCACTGGAAAATATCAGTCGATCATAATCTTTGTGAAATGGAGTACGGCCTTGGTGGTGGTCTTCAGTATAGGGTTTGCCAAAACGCTGATCAGCTAACAAACCTTGCCATGTCATGGCCATTATCAATGTCCTTGTGCATAAGTAACAAACAGTGCTGTTACTTGCGACAGAAACAGTCGCCTAAGCCTTGATTAAAGGTTAGGCCACCACATCCATCACAGTTTAAGTATGACCTACTCTAGCACGATTACAGAACGAATGCGTAAGAGGGTAGCGTCGCCTATGCCTTTGACATTAAGCAATTGCTCCAAGTTAATAAAGCCACCAAGCTGTTCTCGCAGAGCTATAATAGCTTCTGCTTTAACCTCTCCTACGCCTTCAATGGCTTCAGCAAGTTCAACGGCAGTTGCCGTATTAATGTTTATGAGGCCTTGGGTATCGGCGTGGATCAGTGGTGACAAAGATCCTAAAGTGATAGCCATGGACAATAACAGAAACGCTATTTTACGAGTTATATTCATAATCTACTCCTTGATTAAAAAATTGAGCCTCTAATTCCTTGAGACCCACTAAGCCTAGCACAAGATCATGACACCGTTAGGAAAGTTCTTCCTCAATCAGTTCCAGCGCCTTCATTGGCTCATCTGCTTGGGTGATTGGCCGGCCAATCACTAAATAATCACTACCAGCAGCCATTGCTTTGGCAGGGGTCATAATACGCTTTTGATCACCCACCAGGGAAAAGTGTGGGCGGATCCCTGGAGTCACCAATTTAAACTCCGCACCCAGCTCAGCCTTTAACAAGGCAGACTCTTGCGCTGAACAAACAACACCGTCAAAACCAGAGTCTTGACTTAAGTGCGCCAATGAAAGCACACGCTGAGCTGGTGATTGGTCTATACCTGTAGCTTTCAAACCAGCTGCATCCATGCTTGTTAATACCGTAACTGCAATCAATAAAGGCTGATGTCCACCTTTTGCTTTAAGGGCAGCTTTAGTCGTCTGCATCATTTCTGCACCACCGCTGGCATGCACATTAACCATCCACACACCCATGCGCGCTGCAGCCAATACTGCTTTAGCAACTGTGTTTGGAATATCATGAAACTTAAGGTCTAAAAATATTTCAAAACCATATTTTTGAAGCTGCTCAACCAATTGTGGACCCGCTGCAGTAAATAGTTCTTTACCTACCTTTAAGCGACACCGTGCTGGGTCTAAATGTTGCGCCATCACAATAGCTTGATCTGCTGTACTATAATCTAGAGCCACAACAATGGGTGAATTTTGCTTCAAGTTACTCTCCTTCTAATCCGTAAATAGGCTTGGTACTATCCCACTGGTGACAACTAGGGCACTGCCAGTGCATAGAATTTCCTGCAAAGCCACACTGCCTACATCGGTACTGTGGCTTACTTTTTTGTAGCGCAACAGTTAGACCTTTAAGTACTTGCAGGCTATCTTTCGCATTCTCAGACGCCCACTGCATATGCAAGTCAATGAGATAATTAAAACCCTTTAAGGAGGGCCTTTGGCGCAGCTGTTCTGTCATATAGATCGCTGCATCTGAATCATTTTGCTGACCAATTTCCTGAGCTTGAGCGACTAATAAGCTGGTGCTTGGGTGTTGTGACATGCCTTGACTTAACCAAGCCCTCCATCCTTTTATGTCACCTAGCTTAGAAAAGCATAGGCTCAAAGGTTGGATAATCTCTGGCACTAGTTGTAAGTCTTGTTGCACTAGCACCAAAAGGTGCCGCTTTGCATCTGTGTAATTGTTTTGCTGCATACTTAATTTAGCACGTAAAAAGCTCACCCTTGGGTTATCCGCATTGTGCCGCTTCGCTTGCTTTAAATGCACAAGGCAGTCTTGCTCTTCGCTTGCCTGTAGAGCTTCTTCTGCCAGCTCACAGCAAAAATGAGACAGTCTCTGGGCCAATTCAACGCTGGCCGGCACGTCAGCAGCAGCACCTACTTTTAGCGCTTTACGCCAATCCTGTTCACGCTGATATACATCCACTAAAAGTTCTGTGGCTTTAATTTTTTGCTGGTTAGGCTGTTGAGCAACGTCAAGTAGTAGTTCCTCTGCACGATCTAACAGGCCTGCTTTGATAAAATCGTGAGCTAATTCGAGCTCAGCAAGCATCAAATGCTCTTGGTCTAGACCTTTACTGGATAGTAAGTTTTGATGAATTAAGATCGCTTTATCAACTTCGCCTCTGCGTCGGAATAAACTTCCCAAAGCTAAGTGAGTCTCAACGGTTTGTGGATTAACTTCTAGTGCATGAATAAATAGATCTAGAGCTTCGTCTGTTTGTTGATTTAACAGATAATTAAGACCACGGTAATAATCAGCTTGCAAACCTAATCGAGCCGTTCGTTTTTGTTGACTTTCTCTTTGTCCCAACCACCAACCTATGCCTAAGGCAGTAATTAAAACAACAATAAAGGAAGCATCCATACTTACCCGGCTACCTTATGCTCAGATCGCATTTTTCCTAATTTAGTCAGCTGACGCTGCAATTGGGTGTTGTGTCGCTTTAGCTTAAAGGTGATCACGCTATATATAAACGCACTCAACATCATGCCTGTTGCTAAACTTAGCAAGAGCCAGATCGCTATGCTTACAGGGGGGAATTGAAAAAGGATAAGATCTAAAGGTACCGCCTGACTATTGCGAGTACTGAACAGCACTCCGACAATCAACGCCACCAAAGTGATGACAACAAAGAATAAAGACTTTATTAATTTCACGTGCTTTTACCTAATCAGGGCGGTTGAGGTGATTCCAACCTTTAATCAACGATAGCCTATTATAGACTATCGTTTACCTGATCGCGTAACTCTTTGCCTGGTTTAAAGTGAGGGACATACTTTGCTGCCAACTCTACCGAATCCCCCGTTTTCGGGTTTCGCCCCGTTCTTGGTGCTCGGTAGTGTAAGCAAAAGCTGCCAAAACCCCTTATTTCAATCCGATCCCCCGCTGCAAGAGCATCAGCCATATGATCAATAATGGCCTTTACTGACTGCTCTACATTCTTAATAGGAACACTGTCAAAGCGGTCAATCAAATTTTCAATCAGTTCAGACTTACGCATAGCCTATCCTTTTTTATTATTTCTTAAGCTGTTCCTTGATCAGGTCACCAATAGTCGTTGGGCCTTCAGTTTCAATCGTTTTGGTATTCAGCTCCTGCATCTGTACACGCTGTTGTGCAACTTCTTGGGCTCGTATCGCTAGGCTGATAGAACGGCCTTTACGGTCTAAGTTAGCCACAAAACTAGTGATTTCTTGGCCTTCCTTAAAGTCTGTTAATTCTTGACCTTGAGCCAATTCACCACGTTTTAAGAAGCCTTGAACGCCTTCAGCTAGGTCAATCAATAAACCACCAGGAGTCACTTCTGCTATAGTACCCATAACTTCGGCACCTTTAGCATTGGTTGCTGCATAGTCTGAGAATGGGTCACCAGCCATTTGTTTAATGCCAAGAGCAACACGCTGGCGCTCTGTATCAATCGATAAGATCACAGCTTCAATTTGCTGACCTTTCTGGAAGCTTTCCAAAAGACTTTCGTCACTCTTATTCCAATCTACGTCAGAAACATGGACAAGACCATCAATACCATCTTCTAAACCAATAAATAGGCCAAAGTCGGTCTTAGAGTTTAACTTACCAGACACTTTATCGCCTTCTGAGTACTGCTTAGAGAACGCAACCCAAGGGCTTTCACTGCATTGCTTCATACCCAAAGACAAGCGTCGCTTTTCTCCGTTGATATCTAATATCATCACTTCAATTTCTTCACCTACAGACACCATTTTAGATGGGTGCAGGTTACGCTTCATCCAACTCATTTCAGAAGCGTGAACGAGGCCTTCGATGCCATCAGAAACACGGGCAAAACAACCATAATCTGTCACAGTTGTCACTGTGGCGGGCAATCGGCTTCCAGTTGGGTAAGTATTGGTAAAGCTAGTCCACGGATCTTGTTGAAGTTGCTTCAAACCTAAAGACACTCGTTGCTTTTCAGCATCAAACTTCAATACTTTAACTTCAATATCTGCACCAGCAGTTAACATTTCACTTGGGTGCTTAATACGGCGCCATGCAATGTCAGTAATATGAAGCAGACCGTCAAGGCCACCAAGGTCAATAAATGCACCATAATCAGTAAGATTTTTAACAAATCCTTTCACTACCGCACCTTCTTCAAGGGTCGCTAGTACCTGTGCACGTTGTGCCTTATTAGCTTCGTCCATCAATGCCCTACGCGATACAACCACGTTATTACGAAGCATATCCAACTTGATGATCTTAAATTCTAGATCTATCCCTTCTAAATGAGACACATCTTGAAGCGGGCGAGTGTCAATCAAAGAGCCTGGTAGGAAGGCTCTAATGCCACCCAGCTCAACGTTAAAGCCACCCTTAACACGCGCACTAATAATACCTGTAACGGTTTGATCGTCTGTTTGGATCTTTTCGAGTTGATGCCAGCGTTCCATTTCACGAGCACGTTCGCGAGATACTTGGGTGGCACCTAAGCCATCTTCAATTTCTTGCAAGGCAACTAATACATCATCACCAACGGCAACTTCTAGCTCCCCCGCTGCATTTAGAAATTCACTTCGTGAAACGACACCTTCAGACTTTAAGCCTACGTTAATAGTGACCATTTCACTGTCAATCGCAATGACTACACCAGTAATCAAAGCACCCTTTTTCATCTCTACCTGCTGAAGACTTTCTTCAAACAAGTCTGCGAAACTTTCGCCCATTGCAATACTCGATGAGGTTGACGACACGCTGTCAGCTGACTTGCAGTACAGACGCCTCGGAGCACCTCTAGTTAGTTAATGTTAAGTAACGGTGTTAGATAACACCTTTACTGTGAATATATGTAAGTATTTTTTGCTCCACGTCCAAAATGCTCATGTGGGTGCAATCAATCACTAACGCATCATCAGACGGTTTCAAAGGTGCAACGCTACGATTCTCATCGCGCTCGTCTCGTTTCTGAATGTCCGTCAGTATGCCTGACAGGCTAGCACTCAAACCTTTGCTTTTCAACTGTTTATACCTTCTATCGGCTCGTTCTTGCGCACTTGCCGTCAAGAAAACCTTTACCTGTGCTTCTGGAAAGATAACGGTGCCCATGTCACGACCATCGGCCACCAAACCAGGCAGCTCTGCAAAGGCTCTTTGGCGCCCTTTCAGGGCTTTACGAACTAAAGTAAGACTGGCCACCTTTGAAGCGTTCATACCACATACTTCTGTGCGGATGGCTTGGCTCACGTCTTCACCTTCTAAGACCACTTGCACTCCATCACCTTGGGCCTTAAATTGCACATCTAAACAGGCTGCAATATCTGCTACGGCCAATTCATTTTCGGTACTCACCCCATGATGCTCAGCGGCTAAACCCACCAACCGGTATAGGGCTCCACTGTCCAGCAAATGGTAGTTCAAACGATCTGCTAGTAATTTACATAGTGTGCCTTTGCCAGATCCACTAGGTCCGTCAATGGTAATAATTGGTACAGTTTTCATGACTGATACTCCTCGTCAAGAGTCATACCGACAGTACGTGCTAGCTCAACAAAATTAGGAAAAGATGTAGCTACGTGGGCACAATCAAGAATTTTTATATTGTCGCAAGATCGCAGCCCCGCAATGGTGAACGCCATAGCTATACGATGGTCGTGATGGGTGACAATCTGTGCAGCATTAAATTTCTTATCCGCACCCATGCCTTGAATAATAGCTCCATCAGCCGTACCTTCTATATTGATTCCCATGGAGCTAAGGCCATCTACCATTGCTTGTATGCGATCACTTTCTTTCACCCGCAACTCTTGCGCACCGGTAATGGTAGTCGTGCCAGTAGCACAAGATGCAGCAACCATAAGTGCTGGAAACTCATCAATCGCCAATGGCACCTGATCTTCAGGCACATGAATACCTTTAAGGGGTGCATACTTGATATGTAAATCTGCTACTGGCTCACCACCGACCACACGCTCATTTTGAACGGTAAGGTTTGCCCCCATTAAACGCAATATATTAATCACTCCAATGCGGGTTGGGTTCATACCAACATGTTCAATAATAAGGTCTGAGCCTTCACAAATAGCGCCAGCAACTAGGAAAAAAGTGGCTGATGAAATATCAGATGGTACATCTATATCAGTAGCTATTAGCTGCCCCTGACCTTTAATGGAACAGGTCGCTTCGGTTCGCGCAACTTCGTACCCAAAGCCTTGTAACATCCGCTCGGTATGATCACGAGTAGGTGCCGGCTCAGTAACACTGGTACTACCTTTGGCATATAATCCAGCCAACATGACACAAGACTTGACCTGGGCACTGGCCATGGGCAAGTCATAGTGAATACCAGTTAGGGCTTGACCACCTTTAATTTTCATAGGCGGACAGCCACCATCTGCTGTATCAACAATCGCCCCCATTAAACGCAATGGCTTAGCTACACGCTCCATTGGTCGCTTATTCAGAGATATATCACCACTAAGCTCCACATCAAAGGCCTGGCCTGCCATAAGGCCTGCCATCAAACGAATAGTTGTGCCAGAGTTACCTACATAAAGTGGGCCAGGTGGTGCCTTAAGACCATTAAGACCCACGCCATGCACCACTACATTACCTTCTGAAGGCCCCTCAATTACAACTCCCATGTCACGAAACGCTTGCAAAGTTGCCATGGCATCTTCGCCCTCTAAAAAGCCACTAATATGAGTAGTGCCCTGGGCTAATGCACCAAGCATTATGGACCGGTGAGAAACGGACTTGTCGCCGGGGACACGAATGCGCCCTTGTACTTGACCACCTGGATGTACGTTAAAGTGTTTTGTATTTGTCATAGTTCCAGCATAGGCAGAGTTTGCCAATATTTTTTCAAAATGATGCCGAGCACTGCGTGCCCGAGTTAAAACACCCATCATGGTTTGACTGTCACCTGTAGCAACAGCATCCCTTAACTTAGTCAAACCTTCAGTAAACTGATCTAAAGCTTTAAGACAGGCGTCACGGTTGGCAATAAATACATCATGCCACATAGTTGGATCGCTACCCGCTATCCGAGTAAAGTCTCTAAAACCACCTGCTGCGTAGCGAAAAATGTCCTTATTGTCGGCATCTGAGGCCAACGTGTCCACCAAAGAAAACGCTAAAAGGTGCGGCAAGTGACTTGTGGCGGCTAACACTTCATCATGCCTTTCGACATTCATAAGTAAAATCTCACTACCTACGCCCACCCACATATCACCTAGCACCTCTATCGCATGAGGATGACTAGTAGGCAACGGGGTAATAATAAATTTGTGATCAACGAATAAATCAATATTCACCGCTTTAATGCCACTTCGCTCAGACCCAGCAATAGGGTGTCCAGGCACAAACCCTGGTGGCGGTGTACCAAAAATATCATAGGCTGCAGAGATAATGCTGCCCTTCACACTCCCTACGTCAGATACCAAGGTGTGCGGCTTTAGGAAAGGAGCCACTTGGGCTAAAACTTTTTCCATAGCTTTAACAGGGACAGCCAAGACTATGACATTCATTTGGCCAATAGTCCCGGCCAAATCTAACACTTGGCGATCTATGACACCTTGCTCTTGGGCTTGATCCATACTAGCCTGATCAAGATCATAGCCCCATACCTGATGCTTTCTAGTGCGACGCAAAGCAGCAGCTAAAGACCCTCCGATAAGCCCCAAACCTAAAATCATTACGTTAGCATGAGAAAAATTCTTAGTTACATCAGGCACCAACATTTCAGAGGCCACTAAAGCACGGCCTGAGGGTAAGACCCTAGCAAGCGCACTTCTATAGAGTCTTGATCCAAGTCTTTAAGAACTTGCTTAACTTTGGCATCACTATGATGGCCTTCAAAATCAATATAGAACACATAACCCCAAGCACCCTGACCCGAAGGCCTAGACTCAATGCTAGTCATACTCACATTGTTGCGATGGAATGGCTCCAAGATATGATACAGCGCTCCTGGCCTATTGCGAGCCAACACCAACAACGAGGTTTTATCTTCACCTGAGGCAGGAACTGTCGCGTGTCCGATAATCAAAAACCGAGTGGTATTGTCAGCTTGGTCTTCAATGTTTGCATTTTTAACTTTTAACTCGTATAGCTGGGCTGCCATAAGACCAGCAATCGCTGCCACTTTACCAGTGTCTGCTCCAGTTTGCTCAGCTACCCTGCGAGCAGCCTCTGCGTTACTACTCACTGCAAACCGCTCAGCATGAGGCATGTGGTTATCCAACCACGAGCGACACTGAGCTAAAGATTGAGAATGAGAATAAATACGCTCTACTTGGGACAAATCAGTGCCTTGCTTCACTAATAGGTTTTGGTGAATACGCATTTCTACTTCACCAGAAATGACCAAAGAGGAGTGACGAAAACTATCCAAAGTATTATTTACCATACCTTCAGACGAGTTTTCGATAGGTACTACACCATAGTGAGCACTCTTAGATTCAACTTCACGAAATACTTCATCGATAGAGTCTAAAGGAGCACTGATCACCGAATGTCCAAAATGTTTTAGAGCAGCCGCTTGAGTGAAGGTGCCTTCAGGGCCAAGAAAAGCGATCTTCATAGGCTGTTCATGGGCCAAGCATGCAGACATCACCTCACGAAATAGCCGAGCCATTTCTTCATCATCTAATGGACCTTGATTACGTTCCATAACCCTACGTAACACCTGAGCCTCTCGCTCTGGCCGATAAAACACAGCATCTTGGCTACCCTGGTGCAACTGCTTAACTTCCGCAACCCTTTGTGCACAGGATGCACGCTGGTTGATGAGGCTTTGTATTTGCTGATCAATTTGATCAATGTCTTGGCGCAGCTGGCCAAGCTCTTGCTCTTGTGTTAGTTCTGGCTTGGTCATAATTACATTAAGCCCAGTGGTTTTTTTCAAATTGATTCATAAAGGCCACCAACGCAATAATCGCCTCTTCGGGAACTGCATTATAAATACTTGCCCTCATACCACCCACACTGCGGTGACCCTTCAAATTGAGCAAGCCATTGGCTTGAGCTTGTTGCAAAAACTCACTCTCTAAAGCAACGTCAGCCAAAGTAAAGGTCACATTCATTTTAGAGCGATTAGCACTTTGAATGTTATTAGAGTAAAGCTGGCTATCATCGATGGCTTGATACAGCATTTGACTTTTAGCTGTATTTTTTTCTGCCATAGAGACAAGACCACCCTGCTGTAATAACCAGTCAAATACTAACCCTGCTAAATACCAGCCATAAGTGGGCGGTGTATTCAGCATGGAATCATTAGCCACCTGTAAAGCATAGTTAAAAGGGTTAGGCGTAATAGTAGAGGCACTACCCAACAAGTCTTCTCTTATAATAACTAAAGTTATGCCTGCTGGCCCAATATTTTTTTGAGCGCCAGCGTAAATCACACCAAAGGCGCTCACATCTATAGGCTCTGAAAGAATGGTTGAGGACATATCAGCGATTAACGGCACAGAACCTGTATTAGGTACATAGTCAAACGCCAAACCCCCAATGGTTTCATTAGGGCAGTAATGCACATAAGCAGCATCTTCATTAAGCTTTAGTTGATCCTGGCTTGGCACTGTCACATAGCCACCAGAAGCACTTGACCCAATCTTTGAAGCTGTGCCAAAAGGCGCCATAGCTGCAATGGCTTTAGCAGACCAAATTCCTGTATCTATATAATCTGCGTGGGTTTTATTCCCTAACAAATTCATAGGTAACAGGGCAAACTGAGCTGTCGCTCCACCTTGCAGAAAAAGCACTTTATAGTTACTGGGTATGTTCATTAGCTGGCGCAGCTTAGTCTCAGCTTCTGCCACCATAGCCATAAAGGCTGGGTGCCGGTGACTAATTTCCATCACCGACAAACCACGACCTTGCCAATCTAAAATTTCCGCTTGCGCCTGTTCCAGCACAGCTGTAGGCAGGGCAGCTGGTCCAGCACAAAAGTTAAACTGACGTTTACTCATGGATGCCTACTCCTGTTCTGGTGCATCCGTCGTCGAAACATCATCCAAAACGACCTCCGAGCTATTTTCAGTAAGTTCTCCGTTAGGCGCATCTGCATTTAGCGCGTCATCAGCAGCTTCTTCCATAGTTTCAGCAACACGGGCGACCTGCACTAGTTTTTCACCTTCTTGTACCTTAATTAGGGTCACACCTTGAGTGTTACGACCCAATACAGACACTTCACTGCTGCGGGTGCGAACAAGTGTGCCTTGGTCACTGATTAGAATCACTTCATCGCCATCAAACACTTGAACAGCACCTATAAGCGCACCATTTCGTTCTGACATTTGAATTGCAATCACGCCTTTACCACCACGCCCTCGCACAGGGTAGTCTTCATTGCGGCTTTGCTTACCAAAGCCATTTTCACTGGCTGTCAGTATACGACCCGAGGCCTGAGGCATGATTAGGCTAATGACAGTCGCATCTTGTGCAAGACGAATACCACGCACTCCACGAGCAGTCCGGCCCATGGGGCGAACATCATCTTCGTCAAAGCGAACAGCCAAACCATTACTAGCAAACAACATAATTTGTTGATCACCGTCAGTCACCGTAGCACCTATAAGTGTGTCACCCTCATCAAGACCAAGAGCGATTAAGCCACTAGTCCGAGGACGTGCAAAGGCAGTAAGAGGTGTTTTCTTAACTGTGCCACTTGCAGTCGCCATGAAGATGAAGTGCCCTTCTTGGTAACCACCCTCTGGCAAAGGAAGTATAGTCGTTAAACGCTCTCCCTCCTCCAAAGGCAAAATATTAACAATAGGGCGCCCACGAGCTGTGCGACTGGCTTGTGGGATTTCAAATACCCGTAACCAATACACTTTGCCACGGTTACTAAAGCACAAAATAGTATCGTGAGACGAAGTCACTAAAAGATGCTCTACAAAGTCGTCTTCTTTGACTCCTGTGGCAGCTTTACCACGGCCACCCCTGCGCTGAGCTTGATAATCGCTGACAGGCTGAGTTTTAGCATAACCACCGTGAGAAATGGTCACTACCATATCCTCTTCAGGGATCAAGTCTGCTACAGTAAGGTCTTGACGCGAAGCAATAATTTCTGAGCGACGCTCATCACCATAGGCTTCAAGCACTTGTGCCAACTCTTCACGAATCACTTCCATCAACCGATCTGCAGACCCTAAAATATCTAACAATTCTGCAATACGCTCTAGCAACAACTGATATTCAGCAACAAGCTTATCTTGCTCTAGTCCAGTTAAACGATGCAAACGCAGCTCTAATATTGCTTGGGCCTGACCATCAGAAAGCTGATATTCATCGCCTTGCAGACCAAAAGAAGCACCTAAGGTGTCAGGTTTGCAGGCATCGGGCCCCGCTCGCTCAAGCATGGCGACAACACGGCCAGCTGGCCAACGCTGTGCAACCAATTTTTCACGTGCTTCAGCAGCATTAGTAGAGGTTTTAATAAGCTCAATAACTGGATCAATGTTAGCCAACGCAACCATTAACCCTTCAAGTACATGACCACGTTCACGAGCCTTTCGTAATTCAAATAATGTGCGACGCGTCACCACTTCGCGGCGGTGACTAACGAAGGCTTCAAGCATTTGCTTTAAATTTAAAGTACGCGGCTGCCCATCTACGAGGGCAACTACGTTAATACCAAACACATTTTCCATTTGCGTTTGGGTGTATAAATTATTAATCAGCACTTCTGGCACTTCACCACGACGCAGCTCAATAACCATGCGCATACCGTCTTTATCAGACTCATCACGCAGCTCAGTAATGCCTTCAATTTTTTTATCTTTAACAAGCTCCGCAATTTTTTCAATTAAACGCGCCTTGTTAACTTGATAAGGCAATTCTGTGACAATAATAGAAGCTTTATTGTTCTTAGGATTTTCCTCTACATGGTAACGAGCACGCACATAAATGCGCCCACGGCCTGTGCGATATGCTTGCACAATACCTGCACGACCATTAATAATACCTGCTGTTGGAAAATCCGGCCCTGGAATGTGCTGCATTAGCTCATCCACTTCGATATCAGGATTTTCAATCAGCGCTAAACAACCACTAATCACTTCATTAATATTATGAGGGGGAATATTTGTGGCCATACCTACAGCGATGCCAGAGGAACCATTAACCAAAAGGTTGGGCAAACGCGTAGGCAGCACATCGGGAATCATCTCAGTGCCATCATAGTTAGGCACAAAATCAACTGTATCTTTGTCTAAGTCGGCTAGCAGATCATGGGAGATTTTTTGCATACGAATTTCCGTATAACGCATCGCTGCTGCGGAATCACCATCTACCGAACCAAAGTTGCCTTGACCATCGACCAAGGTGTAGCGCATCGAGAACGGTTGAGCCATTCGTACGATAGTGTCATAAACAGCAGTATCTCCATGAGGATGATACTTACCTATAACGTCACCCACCACACGGGCAGACTTCTTGTAGGGTTTATTCCAGTCGTTACTCAATTCATTCATAGCGAACAACACGCGCCTGTGCACAGGCTTTAAGCCATCACGCACATCAGGTAGCGCTCGCCCAACGATTACACTCATGGCGTAATCTAAATAGGATTGCTTGAGTTCATCTTCAATATTAATAGGCGATATTTCGTTAGCCATCTCAGCCATAATTATGCCATTTCCTTTGTGCGATTAACGCTTTGAGCTTACCTTTCGGCGCCCTTATGAACAACACCAAAAAGAGGCGTCAGTTAATACATTATTTTAACACAATTTGTCTCTTATTCGCCACCTGCAAAGCCTTGATTAGGAGTATGTGAAGATGTGTTTTTTCAGATGCAGCAAAACAATTAACGCGCTATACTTGACGGTACTTTTTACTAGTGTGAAACTTCGCCGTGAATCTAAACGTAGACCCTGCAGAAATAGCCAAATTTGAAGCCCTTGCCGCACGCTGGTGGGATCTTCATAGCGAATTTAAACCTTTACACGCCATCAACCCTCTGCGCATTGGGTGGATCGATGAACGCGCCCATTTACATGGCAAAAAAGTTGCTGATATTGGGTGTGGTGGCGGCATAGTTGCCGAAGCAATGGCCCTTCGTGGAGCCACTGTAACTGGCATTGACATGGGCGAAGCTCCTCTTAAAGTTGCTCAACTCCACAGTTTAGAAAGTGGCGTAGACGTTGACTATAGGCAAATGACCGCAGAACAACTAGCTGAAGAAGAAACAGGCCTCTATGATGTAGTCACTTGCTTAGAAATGCTAGAGCATGTGCCTGATCCAAGTGCCGTAGTCGCAGCTTGTGCAAAACTACTTAAACCGGGCGGCCAAGCCTTTTTCTCAACTATTAATCGCAACCCAAAATCATATTTATTTGCAATTATTGGTGCTGAATACTTATTGAAAATGCTCCCTAAGGGTACCCATGAACATAAAAAGTTCATAAAGCCTTCTGAGCTGCATGAGTATATGCGCATGGCAGACCTTAATGGCCAAGCAATGACAGGCATGACCTATAACCCCATCACCAAGAAATATGCGTTAAATACTAAAGACGTCGACGTTAACTACCTCGTCTATGCGACAAAACCCGAAACCGACCAATAATGGCTCGGTTTTTCAGACCCATACACCCTAAGTTTGAATTATTTTAGGACACCACGTTCATGTTTGATTATACGGCACCCAAACAACTTCTTAAAAATAGAGTGATTTTAATCACCGGTTCTGGCGACGGCATTGGCCGAGCGGCAGCTATTGATTGCGCAAGGTTAGGTGCAACCGTCATATTATTGGGCCGCACTTTAGCAAAGCTTGAATCTGTTTATGATGAAATTGAAAGCTCTGGTTACTGCCAACCTGCCATTTACCCACTAGACTTACGCACAGCCACTGACGAAGATTACATCAGCTTAGCGCAAGTGATTGAAAATGAATTTGGCAGTCTAAACGGCTTAGTTCATAACGCATCCATACTTGGACAACGCACACCACTGTCTAACTATGAGTCGCGCACGTGGAACTTAGTAATGCATGTTAATGCCACCGCCCCATTTATGATGACACAGGCTCTTCTACCCTTACTAGAGACCTCTGATGATGCATCCATTATCTTTACTAGCTCAAGTGTTGGCACACAGGGCAAGGCATACTGGGGTGCCTACAGCGTTTCAAAATTTGCAACAGAAGGTATGGCTCAGGTGCTAGCCGATGAAACTGAAAATATTAGCAAAATTCGCGTCAATATCATCGATCCTGGCGCTACCCGCACAAGCATGAGAGCACAGGCATATCCAGGCGAAAATCCAGCCCAAAACCCATCTCCAAAAGACATCATGCCTGCTTATCAATATCTTCTTGGACCAGATAGCCTTGGTGTTACTGGGCAACGCTTTAAAGCTCAATAACAACGCCAGCCCTTAGTTTTTGTTCGTGATTGCTAACAGCATAAGCCTCAACCAGTTGTAATTTTTTCTGGCGCGGTAATCTCTTCAATTCAAACTCACGCTTACTTGCAGTAGATCGATCAACCTGAGGCTCTAGCAACACCATAGCGTAAGCTTTATCTGTGCGAAAAAAGCGCGCACTCAGCTTGCCTCCGTCACAATGTTCTTTAAAACGTCTAGCTGGATCAGTGGTAATTCCAGTGTACAAGCGGCCACCCTGGGTTTGCACCATGTAAACCCACCAGTTATTTCCCACCACGACTCACACCCCACTGCGTAAAACTTGATATAATATGGGCCATCTTAACCTAGGCCCACGAGTAGACCAAATGCAACCCATGGAAACTTTGAGTGATCTTCTGCAACAACTGCAAGGTCAATACCGTATATATGACATGGGCTGCCGCCTCAGCAAACTCTCTTCAGCTGACTTCAAAGCCTTTGAAGAAGGTCGAAAAGCCTACCCTCTTCCCTGGTTACGTCATGCTTGGGTAGGTATTCTATCTTGGTCACCAAAGACACTTGAGCAAAAAATAACAACTCCTACCATTTGGTTTTTAAAGCTTCCACTAGATGAGCGTGGCCAATTGATTCAGGCTGCACGTGATGAGTTTCTTAATCAGCTATTGGAGACCATTGGTACCAACATGTTGGATCAAAAAGCCTCTAGCGAGTGGGCTGAACAACTAAAGCATAGCAACCTTGCATTTACGCCAGATCAAGCTCGCATGGCCGCCTTTCACGCCCAAGCAAGCCTTACCCTAGAACAAGGTGCATCTAACTTTTACGCAGACGTAAAAAGCTACATGGAAAGCGACACGCCAGAAAGAAGTTGGCAAGAATTGGGATTGCAGGGGTTTGCTGATTTTGCTATGAGGCTTGACCAACATCGTGACTGGCAACAAAGGATCAGTCAACTGCCCGCTCCAGTGCTTGATACTATCGCTGCGCAGCTTGAGAACCAAAAAGTCAACCACACACTGGCCAAAGCATTCATATTACGGGGAAAGGATAGCGTTGATGATGGAGAAAAAGCGGCATGTTTAAGAGCCGTTAGCCAGTCGCCAGATGTTACATCACGCCAACAATGGTTAAAGCAGATAATGAGTGAAGATCAAGTCGTGGGAGTAGAGATTTTAGCCACCATTACCAGCAAGTGCGACCAAGATTTATTAGCAGACCCACTGATGGGCCTATTTTTACACCAATGCGCTAGCAATCAGGGCGTATTCAATGGTTTAGTACAAGAACTTATGTTCCAGCCCAATCTACGCACAAAAGTACTAGAGGCTTTTAGGGCCGACCAGCGCAGCCCCGCACTTATACAAGCGATTGGCTCACTCATGGGCCAAGCGCAAAGCTAACACCCTAGCCAGGCCCTGCTCCCGCGCGTGAAGCTTCTGTTTCTGGCACAAATGAAGCCTGCATCATTTGCTTTAAACGTGCAAACAACTCACTATCCAAGTGTATACCTTGGTCTAGACAACGCTCGCGCCAGCCCAACAAATCAGCACCATCAGTGATCAAAACACCATCAATGTCAGCTTGACCCATACATAAAAGCAGCTCATCCGCTGCGACTAGGCTCTTTAAGGGCTGATACAAACCTAACAACTGACCGTCTGCGGCAATGAGCACACACCGCTGCGCACCCGTGTGATGAGTAAAATAAAGCGCATAACATTGCTGAGCTGAAGGATTATTCAACGGCTGAGACAGCCAGTTCATTAAACAAGGCACAGCAAATGCTGCCGCTGCTATCCTATTAATGCGTAAAATAGGTATCGCTTTGGATAAGGCCAACCCTAATGCCAGCTCAACCTGCACAAGTGCAGACTGTCCCTGAGCATCAAAATGCAACTCTTGGTCACTGGAAGAAATAAGTAGTGGTGCGCTTACAAGCCCATTGAGTGAATCTAAAGCCAAATTTAACAATCGGCTATTAGCGAGACCCAACTGAAACGCAGAAGCAGCTTTTATCCCCGCAGACAGCTGATCACCTGGTGAAAAGCCTAGGCCCTCCACACTTCGTTTGACTAAAAACTTAAGTTCATTAGCTGATAGTTGCATCAACTTAGACATGGATTTTTTTCTCAGCAGCCAATACGGGTGCTACGGGAAAATACCAATCATCATTAAAATCATGGCTTAAGTCCTTAATTACAGGAGCACCTTGGAACATGGTGTTACGTACCCATAATGCCGACTTTGGATCAAATTTCCCCACCCCAAAAAAAGCCAATTTACATCTTAATAAATGCATTGGTAAAACATCTTTATGGAGGAGGTTCGCTCGAATTTCTCCATACTGTGTTTGTGCCATAGTGGCTATACGATTAACAATCCCAAGATGCATTGGATTGTGTAACAAGAACTCTGCCACACTGGCATCAGCTGACTTCTCCATCAGCATTAGCAAATCATCATGACACGCTTGGACAGCCTTAGCGATGCCCAAGAACATTTGTACCTCGGCACCATCGTCAACGCCTGTTTTACCAAGCCTTGGCTCAATTTTTTCTTGCGAATAATACCAAAAAGTTTGATTCTCATCAGCTTGGCTAAAGTCATAGTCAAATACCCAGTCGTAACTTTCCTGAATACTATCAGCTAAATTTTGAGCCGACTGGGTCGGGTCATAAGTTAGACTTTCATTGATCGCAAATTGGTCTTCTTTAGGATTAACAATATGTGGATACAGCTCAAATAACAAACTGACTAACAACTCTTGCGTTTCCAAACTGTAATACTTAAGAGCCCAGTCATGGAGAACGCGCCAGTCATCAAGCTTGCACGCATCACTGGCAAGCCATTCACTTAGTTGCTTTGTGTCTACCAAAAGTTGTGCGTTATTGGCGCTTTGCCATTCATCAAAGGTACTTACTTCTCGCACATGCTGCATAGCCTGAAGTAAAATATGCTGCAGCTGAAGCACTTTTTCTTGATCAACAGGTTCGGCTAACACTTCAGCATAAGCCTGCTCTCGCTGACCAATCCACTGACTCATCAATAAAGGGTGATTGATAAGATAAGGCGCCATACCCAAACCAGTAGAATTACCTATGCCAAGATAACGTTGTAAATCCATATCCAAATCTACAGCTTTTGGATACTCACTTTGGTGAACCATGTGGTGCAGTTGATCCAAACTAAATTGACGTAATAAATAACAAACCAGCATTTCGGCAGCAAAAGGGCGAGCTAGATCTGGATGCTGACGAGCAATTTTATCCCAATCACAGGCACCAAACTTACCCGACCCATACACTGCAGTCGTGCGGTATAAATAGCCCACTTCTGCAAGCTTTTTAGGATCTGGTTGCTGCCCACTTCGAAGCTTTTCTAACAAGGAATCAAATATGCGTGCACTTTTGTTACCACGTGATAGGCACAGACTGCGAGAGTCGATTCGTCCAGCCTCTTGTAAGGGCACATTCTTTGCCAACTGCTTTAGCCACAAGTCATCCACCTCACCTTCTACCAGGGTCATGGTAAGGTCCCACTTTTCTGCAATCACTCGATCATTGCGCTCTTCTGGGGCTAAATATTGAGAAAAAACTACTAAACTTAGTTGGCTATGTGGCATTTTTATATCAAATACAGCGTGTCCATAACCGCCTTTGTCTAACTCAAATTGGCTATAGCTAATGGCCCATTGGTCTTTAACCATGTGCCGAACTAACGTGCGCATAAAGCTTAAGCGACTAGAAAAACCCGCCCCTAAACGCTCCAAGTCCATTGCTTGTGCAGGTGGACGCAATATAATCTCACTCATGGCAATACCTCAAAACAAACTACGCTGTTGGCGTTAGACAGACCTTAGGGCTGCATTAAACGCAAAAAACAAGAGAACTGGTTAATGAGGACCAAATCCAGCAGCACAAAAATCTAGCCAATTACGTCCCATAATTTTTTCTACTTCGACTTCATTAAAGCCTTTTTCGCGCAGGCCAGAAACAATGTTAGGGAAGTCTGCACTGGTTTCAAACCAAGATAAAGATTCAGGCCAAGCAGCGTTACTTGCTGAACCCTCTCCGTAGTCCATTTGTTTAGTCCAACGACCGTTACGCATCCACTCTAAAACTGCAATAGGCTGATTTAAACACAAGTCACTACCCATTCCCACCCGATCAATGCCCATCAAATCTACAGTTTCTGCAACCATAGTACAAAATTCATCTAAACGACATTTTGGGCCATTTTTCAGGTGAAATGGATACATACTAAATCCTAATAAACCTTCACTTTCGGCCAAGGCAGACAAAACTTTGTTGGATTTATTACGCTTGGCTGGTTCAAAAAACGTGGGGTTAGCATGGCTAATTACTATAGGCCGCTGAGACATCTCTATGGCTTGCAATGTGCTTTCTTCAGCACTGTGTGACATATCAATGACCATACCTACACGATTCATTTCTGCAATAACCACTTTACCAAAACGAGAAATACCAGAATCAGTGGCCTCATAACAACCCGCACCTAAAAGGCTCTGGTTATTATAAGTCAACTGCATAATGCGCACTCCCAATTGATGAAAAATTGCCACCAAATCGATATCATCTTCAATGGGTGAGCAATTTTGGAATCCAAAAATAATACCAACTTTATTTTCGGTATGGGCAGTTTCAATATCTGCGGCACAATGAACAGGCATAATCAAATCGCTGTGCATCTCAAACATACGATTCCAGTGACCAATATTCTGCAATGTCTCACGGCTCAGCTCATGGTATGCAATAGTGACATGCACAGCACTCAAACCACCATCACGCATTTGCTCAAATACTTCACGACTCCAATGGCTGTATTGCAAGCCATCGATCATCATCATTTTGCTCATCATCTATATTCCTTGTTGCAAATTACGTTGCACAGTCACTTACCATAAAAAAATTACGCTTTCATGTAAGTTGTCTTAACTTCAGTGTAGAACTCTTCAGCATACTTTCCCTGTTCACGAGAACCAAAGCTTGAATTCTTACGACCACCAAAAGGAACATGGTAATCAGTGCCCGCTGTGGGCAAGTTAATCATCACACAGCCAGTTTTAGCATTCCGCTTAAAGTGCGTCGCATATTTGAGCGAACTAGTACAAATGCCGCCAGTTAAACCATACTGTGTATCATTTAAGGTGGCTAATGCTTCTTCATAGTCTGCTACTTTAATAACACAAGCTAATGGTGCAAATGCTTCATCAACGTTAATGCGCATGTCATTAGTAGTGTTAATAAACAAGGCAGGCGTCATAAAGTAACCTTTGCTGTCATCAAACTCACCACCACAAACTAAATCAGCACCTTCAGCTTTAGCCAACTCAAAGTAAGCTTTGTTTTGTGCATATTGCTTAGCATCTACTGCTGGCCCAATCGTTACACCTTCCTCTAAAGCGCCGCCAACTTTAAGCTTAGCCATGCGATCTTGAACCTTTGCAACAAATTCGTCATGTACGCCAGCTGTCACGATCAAACGTGAAGAAGCTGTACATTTTTGACCAGAACCACCAAAAGCACCATTAACGGCACAATCTGCTGCATTGTCTAGGTCTGCATCATCGAGTATGACCAAAGCATTTTTACTACCCATTTCCAATTGGAACTTGGTGAGGTTACCAGCAGCAGCGACTGCAACGCGCTTACCAACAGCTAATGAGCCAGTAAAAGAAATTGCATCTATGTCTGCAGAGTTAATCAACCTTTCACCAACACTACTACCAGAGCCCATGACAAGATTAAATAGTCCTGCAGGAATGTCTTGCTTAGCAATAATTTCAGTTAGCAATACTGCACTGGCTGGGGTTAAGTTAGCTGGCTTCCAAATCACCGCGTTGCCAAAAGCAAGGGCTGGTGCAATTTTCCATGACGCAGTAGCTGTAGGAAAATTCCACGGGCTAATCACCGTTACGACACCCATAGGCTCTCGACGTACGTCGATTTCTACACCAGGACGCACAGAGTCTGCTGTGTCACCCATCTGGCGCAACACTTCTGCAGCGTAGTATTGAAAGAACTGGCCCGCTCGGTAAACTTCACCACGTCCTTCTGCTCGAGGTTTACCTTCTTCACGAGAAAGAACCTCACCAAGCTCATCACAGCGAGCAATCATTTCATCACCGATAGCCTGGAGAACACGTTGCTTAGCCTCGAGGCCAGTTGCCTGCCACTGAACTTGTGCAGAACGAGCAGCCACAATAGCTTGATCAACTTGGTCAGCTGATGCTTGAGCAAACTCTCCCACAACTTCGCTATGATTTGAAGGGTTAATGTTATTAATCGTTGATTCCCCATCAACCCATTGACCTGCGATGTAGTTCTTTTGTACTTGGCTCATATTAGCTCCTGTATTGCCTTAGCTGGCGTAAATTTATTAGTTGAACCTATTTTAAACCCACAGGCTTGATAATAATAATTAATTAAATATATAATTTAATAAGTTTTATTATAACAATGACCCTAGGCTCGCACCATGTTACCAGACATAAAGATAGCTCAAATCAACACTTTCCTTACTGTTGCACACTGCAAGAACTTTCGCCAGGCCGCAAACATTTTATGCAGATCACAGCCCGCTGTTAGCTTGGCTGTAAAACAGCTTGAGCAATTACTTGGAGCCGCTTTGTTTAACCCTGAGCGTCACGGCGAACTTAGCGCTTTTGGTGCCGCCTTTTTACCCGAAGCTAAAGCCCTTCATAAACACTATGAAATGACTATACATAACGGCATGAGTATGGCGCAAGGACAGTCTGGAAGCATTAAACTGGGGGTTTTACCATCCATCGCTAAAACTGTGTTGGCAGAAATAATGCGTAGTTTTTTAGCAAAGCACCCCCTCGTGCACCTTCAAGTGCAAGATGACAATGGAGATAACCTAAGAGACAAACTGTTAGATGGGCGAATTGACCTAGCTATCAGTAGTATCTGGCAAACTGAACACGACCTAAACCACACTCATCTTTGCGCAGACAGAGTAGGTATAGTCGCCCTTAAAGAACACCCATGGATGCAGATAAATACTGATATTAGTTGGGACAAGCTGAGCCAAGAAAAATTGATCCGCAATGGCACCACACCCTTGGTAAAGGACAGTCCAGCGTCACCTTTTTTGTTTGCACCCATGCAAGTGGCCAACATGACCTCCTTGGTAGCGATGCTAGAAGCCGGCGCTGGCATTACTACATTACCTTGGATGGCCTTCCCAAAGGACAGTGAGGAACTGGCATTCAGGCTCATTCAAGAGCCTCCAATTAAACGTCAAATCGCCTTACTTCAGGCTTGTCATCGACAACAAATGCCCGTGACAAAAGCACTTGAGGACATCATTATTGATACGTTTAAATTGAGAGGGAAATACCTTGAAAGCCCGACACAAATGATCACTGGTTAACAAGGCACCATTTGACCATTGCTTTACTGTTCACTTAAGCATTGGCTGTAGGCAAAAAGGCCTGGAGCGCCACCAGTGTGAAGAAACAAAATGCGTTCTGAGCTATCAAAATAACCGTGCCTAACAAGGTCTAACAAACCTGCAAAGGCTTTGCCAGAATAAACAGGATCTAATAACAGCCCTTCCAAGCTAGCAGCAAGCCTTACAGCTTCTATCATCAGGGGTGTCGGTACACCATAGCCAGCACCATAGTATTGGTCAAAACAGATGACGTGATCTTCGTGAAGCCTGGGCTGTTCTAGCAATTCCTGAACTTCGTGCAACAAAGTTAAAACCTTGTCACACTGTTCACCACTAGAGCGGCTAACCGTAATTCCTAATACAGGAATTTCAATACCAGCCAACGCCAAGCCCGCCAATAATCCGGCTTGAGTGCCAGCACTGCCAGTTGCCAGAACAATAGCATCAAAGCTGATATTTTGGATCCGCAATTGCTGCGCCAACTCCAAACCACAATCAACGTAGCCCATAGCACCAATGGCATTGCTACCACCCACAGGCATCACGTAAGGCACTTCACCAGCATTACTTAGGGTTTGTGCCCGCAGCGCCATCACTTCATCCAAATTTTGCCCTGTAGGCAGCCAGTGCAAACGGGCACCTAACAACTGGTCTAGCAGAACATTACCTGAGTGGCTATAGTCTGCTTCTGAAAAGCCCTCGACCTGTTCCAAAAATAACTCACATCCAAGGCCTACTTTAGCCGCCGCAGCTGCAGTTTGTCTTGCATGGTTAGATTGCACACCCCCTGCTGTGAGCAATGTGGTGGCTCCTTTTACTTGAGCATCTGCAATCAAAAACTCCAATTTTCGGGTTTTATTTCCACCAAAAGCAAGACCTGTGCAATCATCTCTTTTTACCCATAATTCTGGGCCCTTGTGCATTTCGTTAATGCGCAACATTGGTTCCAATGGAGTGGGCCAATGGCCCAATTGAACCTTAGGGTGCGAAAGTTTGTGCATATTCATTTCCGCTGAGTTTATCCAATCGATTTATTCGCCATAGGCCAAATTACGAATTTGGTTTTGTAACTGATCCAATTGGCGGTTTGTATCCCTACGAAATGAGTTGACTGAGTCAATGGATTGTTCCACTAGATAAACTCGTTCATCCATTTGACTAGCATTTTGTTCGATTGCTGTTAGCACCCGAGACTTAACCTCCAAGTCTCCAACACGATTTGTAATGACAGCTAAATCATCACCCGTGCTTGAACTTTCCATCTGTTCCAACACACTTTGCACCGACGCGTTTAATACTGATAGATCTTGCACTCTCTGCTGGGCAAGTTGTTCAGCTAACTGCGCTTGGCCAACATCTGTTTTGTATTGATCTGATAAGGCTTTATCTTGTGCCTCAACCTGCTTTAAAACATTGGTCAGTGTATCTTGTAGCTTTTGCACTTGATTCAGCTGATCTTTTATATTTTGCACTGCCAACTGACTCGTTTGGCTAGCATCTTGTATTAAGAGCTGCTGCTGTGATATCAGTGATTGCTGCTTATCCACCTTATCACTTTGGGTTTTCAGCGTTTCTTGATGTTGTTTTACCGTAGCAGTATTATTATCAATAGCTTTTTGATTTTCTTCAATTGCTGGACGGTTATTACGATAAGTAACGCCCCACAATTTATCAATTTCAGTGTCTACAAACTTATTCCGTTCTTTAGCTCTGTTATCAATCAGTCTCACCTGCGCTTGCACCACAGTGCCTGATTTATTTGAGTTTACATCTGTAGCTACAACAAGGGCTTCTAATTCACCAATACGTTTTCGGGCATGATTTAGCTCACCTCGGGATACAGTTAACAACAGATCCACATCGGTGAGTTTGTTATACGCCCAATACCCGCCACCCAGCACGCTAACAAACATAGCCAAAACCAAAATCCATAGCACGGCACTGTTGCTAGTGACGACTTGAGGGACTCCTGAATGCATGGAGCGAGGCGACGTGATGGGTCTGCCACCTTCTCTAACATTATCTCTGCCAACACGTCTTGAGGTGGTGGCTCCAGCTTCTGCTTTAGAGTTAGCAGTATTACTGGTTAAAAGTGGCTTTTTCCCAGCCCCAGTTCCAGATCCTTTAATTTCATCTGAGTCTGGCATCAAGCTAGGCAAATCGCCGATATCGTCATTTCTGGGCATCTACTGAACATCCACATTATAAGCATCAAATTTATAATGCTAAACATAGCACGATATGAAGCATTTGTTGACACTGCATGTACTAAAACACCAAGTAAGTTGGCTTTCTTTAAAAACACTACAGACCTTAGAAGTAGACTTAAGTCTTATGGGCATAGACTTAAATCCAAAGCTCAATTGACAAAATTAACTTTAATCTTATATAATTTAGCATTAACTAATATATAAGGTTTAAAACATGCTAGAAACAATCCCACTACAAGCCCTTTTAGGTGGCATTTTGATTGGCATTAGCGCTGCGCTACTGCTCGCCTTTAACGGACGCATCGCTGGTATCAGTGGCATCCTATACAACCTGCTGTTCAACCCACTTAGTGGCTCAGAGCGAAGCTGGCGCCTGGCTTTTTTAATAGGCATTATTGGTGGCGGTTATTTAATGCTGCCTGTTGAGTTTGAATTACGCCAAGGTTATTCGACGGTGTTGCTCATTATTTCAGGTTTAGCAGTTGGCATAGGCACCCGTATTGGCAATGGCTGCACTAGCGGACACGGTGTTTGTGGAATTGGTCTAATGGCTGGGCGATCAATTGCTGCAACAATCACATTTATGGCTACCGGCATTATCACCGTTACCGTTTTACGCAACTTTATTGGATAAGGAAATCACACTCATGCAACGTATCATCATCGCTCTAATTTCAGGCCTTATTTTTGGTGCCGGCTTAGTGATCTCAGAAATGGTTAATCCAGTTAAAGTACAAGACTTTCTTGATATATTTGGCAACTGGGACCCAAGCTTAGCCTTCGTTATGGGCGGCGCAGTGGCCGTCACACTTATATCATCACGCTTTATTATGAAACGTAAAGCACCACTTTTTGCTGACCGCTTTTATATGGCCGTTAAAACAAGTCTTGATGGCCGTTTATTTTTAGGCGCAAGCTTATTTGGTATTGGCTGGGGACTCAGCGGCTATTGCCCAGGGCCAGGCATCCTTAATGCTCTGATCAACCCTACAGAAGCTATGGTGTTTTTGCCAGCGCTTGTTGCAGGTGGCTGGATAGGCCAGCGTTTTTCCAAATAGCCTAAACCTTTGCGGTGTAGGCTCATAACCTATGCCGTAAGCAAGGCATCGATTCGCTTTATGCTACCCAACAGGCCTCTGACTGCGTCTTCTAGATCGTTAAAGGCTTTTTCTGCCATTGGCAAAATACCACTTTTTTGAGGCAAATCTGCGCCAGTTTCTGCTAAGTAACTCAGCCTTGGAATAAGAATCCACTGCAGCCATTCCGCAAAGCTCATAAGATCGCAGCAAAAAGGCTCAGTACTAAGCAAAGCTTCTTCTGAAGGTGCTAGATCACTCCATATACCCAAATTTTGCAGCTCTAATTGCAAAATTCCCAGTTCCCTATGAATGTCTTGATGCAAACGAGCCATATAAAAGCAATTCTTAATAAATCAGATGCTTATTCTACCTCAGTGTAAATTAATGGTTAAGTCATTTGGCATTCTTTCGATGAGTTCAGCGCAAATGTCACCATCATGCTGTAAAGTCACAAAGTAAAGTCCTCTAGGCATTACACATTAGCAATAAAACTGGAACTCATAATATGGCTACCGTTAGCTTTACTCAGATGAAACATGGCACCCGAGCAGACTACCAATTGCTGCATCAGTTTGAAGGCATTTTTGTAACCAAAACCGCACACAGACTTCTTGAGGAGCTCAAACGTCAAGGGCAAGACAGCTTAGATGGTTACCCTATAACACGACTTGAACACAGCCTTCAATCAGCTACAAGAGCATGGCGGGATGGCGCTAATGACGACTGGATAGTGGCTGCATTGCTTCATGATATTGGTGATGGCTTAGCGCCACAAAACCACGACCGCATGGCTGCAGAAATCATCAGACCCTTTGTAAGTGAGGAAGTGACTTGGGTTATTGAACACCACGGTGCCTTTCAAATGATTTATTACGCCCACCACCTAGAGGGCTGGAACCCTAATGAACGCGATCAACATTTAAGCCATAGCTGCTATCAAAGTGCCGTGGACTTTTGCGAACGCTGGGATCAAAATTGCTTTGACCCTGACTACCATAATCAACCATTAGAATTCTTCGCTGCATTTATGGAACGCGTATTTTCCCGTAAAGCCTACGCTCCACAAACAATTAAAACAGGTAAAGTATTTGGATTACCTACCTTGGCTACAAAATAGTTTCTCAATAGTTACAAGCCCAGCCTTGACCCCCATTGAAATTAAAAACGCTCTGGCGCAAAGGCCGAGACGTCAATACTGGTAGGCTGCTCATCAACCATTTCGCTAATCAGTTTACCGGTAATACCTGCCAGTGTTACACCTATATGGCCATGTCCAAAAGCATAATAAACATCTTTGTCCTTTTTAGAGCGGCCAATAACAGGTTTAGAATCTGGCATAGATGGCCTAAAACCTGTCCATTGACTATCGTAGTTCTTAAGTTGTGGTAGTAAGCTATTGACCGTACCTGAAATAATTTTTAGCCGTCGCTGGTTGACTGGGTTATTAAGGCCTGCAAGCTCAACTGTGCCAGCTGCGCGTAAACCGTCATTCATTGGTGTCAGATAAACACCGGCATCTGCCCACCCAACAGGTCGCGCAAGTAGCTGCTGCTGAGCGTTATACATTAAATGGTAGCCCTGCTCTGTATCAAGGGGTAGTTGATCCCCTAGTGCACAAGCTAAGCGTTTAGACCAGGCTCCAGCCGCCACCACCACCTTATCTGCTAAAATACTACTGCCTTGTAACTCCACCCTGATCTGATCTGCACTTACTCTTGTGATACCCATAGCCTTATTGGTAATCATTTGCCCACCACAGGCAATGACCGATGCGCCCATACGCTCCAATAAACTTAAAGGACTAAGTAAATGTTGTGCGTTTTCAAAGAATAAGCCGCGCTTATAAACAGGGTTTAACTGAGGTTCAAGGTCACTAATTTCTGCTTTAGTTAGCTCTGTAACAGGGATTCCATTGCGACGACGTAGATCTATATCTGGCTTAGCTTTGTTAAAACCCGCTTCGCTGCCATACAAATACAAGGTGCCATTACTCGCCACAAGATCTTCTCCTTTAGCAACTTTAATCAATGGTGTTAGCGCATCTTTTGCGTGACTCAACAATACCCCTAACTGATAACCAATACGTTCCACCTCAGACGGCCTGCTGGCCCATGCAAAACGCAACAACCAGGGGGTAAGTTTTGGCAAATAAGACCAATTGATCGACAATGGACTTTGAGGATTGAATAATAGTTTAGGAATACTTTTGATCGTGCTAGGAGTGCCCACTGGAATATTAGCGTAAGTGGCAATGGTGCAGGCATTGCCAAAGTAGGCTCCCTTCTCATAGGGCTCAGGATCGACTAAGGTTACTTTATGGCCACTCTTTTGTAGCCACATTGCAGTAGCCACACCTACAAAACCTGCTCCTATAATGACCACATGCTGGGGCTTTGAATGAGTTTTTTTCATGTTTTTATCTGTCATTGTTCGCATCGATCCGCCAACACCATAGCTGACCCTCGTTCACCAATCATCATCGTGGCTGCTGAAGTATTCCCACTAATTATGTTGGGCATAATAGATGCATCCATCACCCGTAAGTTATCCATGCCAATTACTTTTAGTGTCGCTGGGTGTACTACTGCCAATGGGCCAGTGCCCATTTTACAAGTACCGACTGGATGGTAAACCGTCGTAGCTGTATTGCGTAAATATTCAAGGATTTGAGCATCCGTTTGAACATGTATACCTGGTGCCATTTCCTCACCTCTTAAGTGATCAAATTTGGGTGAAGCTAGTATTTTTCTAGCTTCCTTAATGCCTTCAATTAAGGTTTGCTGATCGTCAGCATGGCTGAAAAAGTTGTAATCAATCAGTAAATTACGTTGACTACCATTATTAGCTAGCTTGATACTTCCTTTACTTCGTGGTCTCAACACACAAGTAAACACTGAATACCCATGCCCCCATTCAAATTTTTTACCTCGGTGGCTACGGTATAAAGGCGCAAAATGAAACTGCACATCTGGGCTTGACTCATCACCTTCCATCAATGCAAGTTTTGTTTTAGCAAAGCCACCTGCTTCCACATAATTGGTGGTCCACCAACCTTTGCGGCTCAGCCAATATTTAAATGGTGCAGAAAATACGTGGGGTAATAAGGTCTTTATAGACACGCCTATAGATTCTGCAGGCTTAGACCTCACCGTAACCATGCTATCAATATGATCTTGCAAATTCTTACCCACACCTGGTAAATGATGAATACAGTCCCTTCCAACCTGATTTAGTTCATCCCTGTCACCTATACCAGAAGCGAGCAAAATACCTGGTGATAAAATGGTACCTCCACAAAGAATCACCTCTGTATTGCAGTAAAGTTTTTGCTGCAACTGTGCCTGCTCAATGTTGAGACCTGTTACTTTTTTTCCTTCAATGACTAAAGACAATACTTGGGTATGGGTCATAACTGTTAGATTAGGGCGCCTCTCTACGGGCTTCAAAAATGCAGTATAACTGCTCACTCGTTGACCACGATTCTGTTTAACATTGTAGATACCCAAACCTAACTGAGAGGAGCCATTAAAATCTGTATTTTCTGATAATCCTGCGGTTTTACCCGCAGCCACAAAAACCTTCGCTACTGGGTTTGGGTCTTGTTGGTTACACACATTTAGCTCACCATCAAAACCGTGGTACTGTGCACTTTGGCCTATTTGATTAGCTTCCATCTTTTTAAAAAAAGGCAATACATCATCATAGCCCCAACCATTGCAGCCTAAGGCTACCCAAGTATCATAATCATTGCGATTACCTCGAATGTATACCATGCTATTAATAGCGCTAGAGCCACCCAGGGTTTTACCTCGGTTAACATTCATCACTCGATTGGACAGGTTTTTTTGAGGCACACTGGAAAAATTATAATCATATTTTTTGTTGCCATACAAACCAAAGATTCCAGCAGGGATAGTAATCCAGGGACTGTGCCCATCACCCCCAGCCTCGATAAGGCATACACTGATATTAGGATTTGCGCTTAGCCGATTGGCGACCACGCATCCAGATGAGCCAGCTCCAACAATAATATAATCAAAACGGGTCATAAATAACTCTCTTCTTAGCTCAACACTTCAACCACATCACCAACAGAAATTGGCCCTGGTCTAATCACAATAAGGTTCACACCAAAACCAACACCGCCTTGAGGCAAACGTCTATAAGTTGCCAACGTGCGCAAGGGTTCTTGTTGGTCGTGTTTGGCCAAAGAGATAGGATCAATTGTAGTCAAAACACACCTCTCACAAGGATAAGTCACTTCTAACTCGCATGCACCAATACGTATTCGCTTCCAACTATCTTCCACGTCAGCTATTAGGTTATTAACGACTAAATTAGTGCGAAACCTATCCATACTCATAGGCACATCTAAACGTTCATTTAGTGCCGCTAAGGAAGATGTGGTGGTCAGTAACACAGGCTGTGCATCGGCAAATGAGGCTAATTCATTGATGTTTTTCGAACGCAGATTGGCACAATAAACTAAGCGACAAGGCATGCTCAAATATTCACTCAAAGCAGCATCCAATAAGGGATTTTGTGGCCACGCAGGCAAAGGTGAGTCGGCCCAGTGTCTGACCATAATCGTGTTGCTAGCCTTTGGAGCTAAGGGTAATAAAAACTCTTGCTTTGGCAGAATAACCCTTAAACTAGCACCTTCAACTCGGCTTGAAATATGCAACAACTTAGGGTTTTTACGGGAAGTCACCATAGTATTACTGGCGTCTATCACCATCCAATGTCGGTCAAGAGCCATGCCCGTAGGAAACAGATAACCACTTTTGGGTGATATTGGATGGGTAGACTTAATCGGGTAAGTATGAATTTGTGAAAGATGCACTGTGCCGTTCCTTGGTTGCCAATAGGGTTACCTGCTTTGTAACCTTTAAAGATAACCAATAATATGCATCAATGCGTCATAAGTCTAGGTGACTACTCTCCTATTAATCAACAGTGCCAAGACTCACGTCTTTGCTATTTTGTGATCCAAAGACGTGGATCCTGACCCAATTAATACTATTCTAGAGGCCCTGGCCAATTAGCATCTGCTTCAACGATTTTGGCGTCAATATCAGCCAACCAAGAATCTCGAATACTAAAATCATAATTAATATAAAGTTCACCCTTATAAACAGTCCACGCTAATGGGTCCCCTTTAGAGGCACTGTTGTGAGCTGCAGCCCAGGCACAATAACCGCCATACTGAGGTGCATATTGAGTGGGGTTATTTACAAATAGCGCTAAGTTATCAGCCGAACTGAAATGCCATTGGGCACCTTTATACTTAGTCGCATATTTTTTGTCGCCTTTAACAGGCAGGCCCTCAGTAAAATAAGCTACAGTATCATAACCAGACAATGCCACATTGCTAAAATAGCTAGTATAGATGGGGCTCTTAGCCCAGACACCAGCTGACACAGACAACAACAGTGCAGCAAGCAGCCCAGAGCACCAAGTAGGTAATTTAAATTTCATCATTTTTTGTTAGAGATATTTATGGCCTTACGGAGCCTCAGTACTACCGACCTAATCTCGTTCTCCTTTGGTTATGTTAGTTATTATAAAAATTTAAGGTCTTGGGTTTAGTTTTAAGTTGATAAAGTAAATATAGACCAGAAAAAATAGTAAGGAGCCAATAAATGACATTTAAATGATCAATACCTATATGAAACTCAGAACTATAAAAATAAAAGATGGCTGCCAATCCTGCAAAAAACACCATAGCCCCCACTTGAGAACAGTAGGTTTTTGCCAAAATATACGCCAAGGGAGACTCCGACTTAGAATTATCAAACAAACGTTTATTAAAACTAAGGCGAAAAAAAGCAGTTAAAAAAGCAACCATCAAAATAATAAGGTTTATCAAATAAGGTTCCATATCCACACTAGCTTGGGCTCTTAAGCCCCAAGAAACAACATAACCTAACACCGCAACCAAATAGACTTTTTGAGTGTTTAAGCGATCAATATAATTTTTTAACAACCAAAAGACCAACCCTAACACGACACTTAGAGCCACCAACAAAAAACTCAATTGTTGAATATTTTGTTGCGATAAAAAATACAAACTCAGCACCCAAAAAAAGCTTTCTGCAAACAAAAAAGCACCATCAATGTAAAACATTAGTCTAGAAAAGTGGCGATCTCGATAGATCAACATGCGCTTCCACGTTAATGTTGTTTTATTGAGTTTTTCATTAAATAGTGTGATCCTTAGTATTGAGTGAGACACTGCTTTAAAAAGACTAACTGCTGCGCCTATAGAGACTAATGCTGCCAGTCCAACCAGCAAACCCAAAGAATCATGTGCCAGTAAAAAGGCGCCAATCAACAGGCCTAACTTAATGGCCACCACAGCAAGTATTTGAAAGTTACCCAACAATCTTCCGGTAGGCTCCACAGAATTTTTTGAGGGAATAGGCTGGCGAGTCGATACACTTAATAAGTCGATAAATAACACCCGTTGACTCGTCCATAAAAAGCAATTTACAACACCATACAAAACAGCAGAAACTATCAACCATAGCTTATGGTCCAAAAGTGCTAGGGATGAAATAAGACACATTTGCGCCAAAAATGAGGCCACTAGAATAGGTTTGAGGCCATGAGAAAAATACCATTTTTTCCAAACATATAAAGCCGCTAAAAAACCAACAGTGGACACACTGACAAAACCACTAACCCACGCCAGATCATAACCTCGCTGAATTAAAAATATGGGAACATAGAGTGGCAAGAGTCCATTTAAAAAAAAGTGTACTGATACAAAAACGTTGAAGGTATGTTTGAGGTTTAGATTAAGACTTTGCACTAGTATAGGTTTACGTCTTCAATAGCCAGGCTGTCTAGCTGTTTATAATAGGGTGCTAAGTCTTCCTTTTTTGTATGCCTGGGATACTCATGCATTTTCAAATAAGGCCGTGAGTTCACTTCCAAAAAAATGCACTTTTGGTCAGTATATGGCGTTTCTATACCCTCAGAAAAAATCACATCCACCCCTAAAATATTGGCATCAAACATGGTCAAAACCTTCAAAAACAGGTCTTTGTTAACCTCTGAAATGATGGTTTTATCAACCACATCCACAGTACCACCTGGCGCCAATGAAATACGGAAGTACAAATCTATAGCCTCACCCAAAGGCACAATAGTGTCTAATGTAAGGCCCTGCTTACCTAGGTAATCAATGGTTTGCTTATTCTTTGAAATAACATACATACAATCCAACAAACCCAAGTCGTCACGGGCAATGTTCTCTATATCAATAAGCTTTTCGATGCTGTTTACACCATCACCGGTCACCATGGGTTGAAAGCGCTGAATAACTGACATCACTTGCCCATCTATGACCACTACTCGATAATTTTTACCTAATAAATATTGCTCAATAACAGTGGTTGGCCACCATATTTTGGCTAAAAAAATGGCTCTCCACAGTTGTTTATAGTTTTCAATAGGAAAATAACTGCCTCGTGAATAACCACTTACGTTAGGTTTAACTACTAGCGGGAACCCATACTGCTTAGCAAATTTGATTGCTACCAGTGGATTAAAAAAAATCTTCCCCTTTGCATGGGGCACACCGTTGTCTTCAAATACCCCACGGGCTTGCTCTTTAGATCGACACGACTTACGCACTGCAAGAGAGTTATAACTACTGCACCCTGACATATAGCGTTTGCTAATCCAGCCATAGATTGCTTGATTGAAGCGGCGAAATATCATTTCTACTCCCCTTGCTTATTAACAGAGGGGCTTAAAGATTGGTGAGACCCTGCTTTTAAATGATGGATTTGAGACTGAGCTCTGGTAAGCAACGCCATTTTCCAAGTTAACATGAGCGCTAAGCCTATTTTGGTTTTTAAAGAACGATTAGAGCTCAGCAATACCATGGGCATGGGCAATAACAAATTGATCTCAATAATACTAAAATGACCCAACAGCAAATGAGCTTTAGAATCTGATTTAATACCAAACCGGCAAATATTAAAATTCCCAATCGGTTTCAGCAATAACCACAACTGATGTAATTCATCAGATGAAAACTGGTCACTGATATCTAGATATGAAGTATTGGGATTATGGATACCATTAATGGGCAGAGGATTTGTAGCAGAGTTTAGTACCTGCGTGATGGATAAACACGCATAGTCATCCTTGGACTTAGAGCTTGCAAGCATAAACACTTCAAATTCTATGGCCCCTTTTGCACTTTCTTGCACCAACAATGGGTACTTTTGAGCAGACACATAGAACTTACGTCGCACAGCTTTGAGTTGATCTAAATCATCTACTCTTTGCACACCTTTTGAGTTCTGACCCCATTCAGGTTTAACAAAAACTGGATAGTTTGAAGGCTCCAAACAAGCATCATCAAACCATTGGTTTAACCGATAAGCTTCAGGAATCAAATCATTAATTACTTGCTTGGAATAAATGCCTTTGTGTTTGTTAAAGTAATGCTTGTTAAGTTGAAAAAAACGCCAAGGCGCAGCCAACAAAAACAAGCAAGACAATATGTAACTTACCACTAGTATCGTACGTATTAACATAACAAGATCACAAATCTCTTACTGTCTAAAATTAATGCTTATGCAAATACGTCAAAAACTATAGGTGACGGTTCTGGCGAATAACCTGAAAATTCAACAGCGCCATGATCAGACCCATTACTAATATAGAAACTGCAGCAAAGAACAAAGACCCACCATCACTTACGCCGTTATTCAACACTGTAATACCCAGTGGCGTTGCAAGATGGAAGAACACTGCACCTGACATCACCATAAATGCCATCAAACCACCAACCGCATGAAAGTAAACTCGATAACCTGTTTTCTTTACGATTCCCATCATGCCTAAAATAAAAACAACAGCAGGAAGCAGCAACACAGTAGAAACTAAAAGTTCTACAGAACCAACCGCAATAGCGCCAGATGCAGCAAACCATATACCCAAGGGTACAGAAATTACCTCTTGCATCCACAATCCTATGGTAGAAAATATATGCACAGTGTCAGGGCTGCCTGAAAACTTGTAGGGAAGGGAAAAAAGAAATACTTTACTGATCCATAAACTAATCAACCAGCTCACTGCAGGCACTATTCGAGACATGGGTTACTCCATTGACAACGAGTTATATGAAACCTTTACACACCATTTGGACAAAGTAGTTTCACACAACAAACAAAACTCATAATATTATATAAATACGAATAAATAAATACTAAAAGGCAAATTGTAACTGTAAAGTTGTAACAACTCCTTTAAGGCAGATGGAAATAACAACGTTAGAGCAATTGTGAGTAGCTTGAGGTGAGCAATTTATTCGCCCTCTTGCTCACCACTTTTTGGCGACAGTTTATACTCTTTTTCGCCTTACCTTATTCTTCGAAAATCCCTTGCCCATACCCTTTAGCCCAGCAAAATGCACTTGACTTACTTGGGTAATTAAAGCACTTAGACTTTGGGTTAAGGGCTGCATAAACTCGTCATACTTCATGGTTTTTTCACTGATTGCTTCCAGCTGAGACTCCCAGTGCGCTGTCATGTCAGGCAAGACCATTGGTTCTGGCAAACTATTAATCAACTGGAGTCCCACTTGGGTAGCATGGATTTCCTTACCCTTGCGCGTTAAAAACTGCCGCTTAAAAAGCAGCTCAATAATGCCCGCTCGTGTTGCCTCAGTGCCTAAGCCATCAGTATCTTTAAGTATTTTTTTGATTTCTGGGTTTGATACATACCTAGCAATGCCTGTCATAGCGCCAAGCAATGTAGCGTCTGTAAAGTGCTTGGAGGGACTGGTTTGTTTTTCATCAAGCTTGGCATCAACACAGTTAACTTGATCACCTTTGGCAACATTAGGGAGGGCTTTGCTGGCAAACTCATCATTACCCTGAGTCGATTTTGATTTTGGGAATAACGCTTTCCATCCTAGGCAAAGCACGTCCTTTTGTTTGGCTACAAACAAACCACCAACCACTTCACTGTCGATCTGCTTTTCAGAAAATTCAAAATGTGGATAAAACTGGATTAGGTATTGGCGGGCAATCAATTCATATACGTTACGTTCATCTTTACTCAGCTTGTTACTGTCCATGGCCCTTGCAGTGGGGATAATGCCGTGGTGAGCACCTACCTTAGAGTCATTCCATGCTTTACCAATAATCGATAAGTCTGCTAGCGTCACGCAATCAGCTAATATAGGGCTAGTTTTAGCAATGGCTTGGGTTACTTTGTGCTTGTCATTAAGGTGGCCCTTTGGCAAGTGACGGCTATCAGAACGAGGGTAAGTAATTAACTTATGGCGCTCGTAAAGCTGTTGGCAAATATCAAGCGTTTGCTGAGCACTTAAATTAAAACGCTTAGAAACATCTATCTGCAGTGAAGAAAGGTTATAGGGTAACGGCGGCGCTTGCTGCTTGTTGGCTTGTTTAACAGCTGTGACCAAGCCTGTTTGATTCACTACTTTGTTGACGACAGTTAACGCTAACTTAGCAGATAATATCCTGCCCTCTTCATCAGCATAAGGCTCACAGGCCTTACTAGGCTTCCATTTAGCTAGGTATTGCTGGCCTTTTGTCGTTTGCAAAGTCACAAAGACCTCAAAGAAGGTTTTAGAAACAAAGTTTTCTATGCTCTGGTCCCTATGTACAACCAAACCCAGTATAGGTGTTTGCACTCGGCCAATAGAGAGCACACCGCTGTAGCCCGAACTTTGTCCCTGCAAGGTGCATAACCTTGTCATGTTTATGCCGTACAGCCAGTCTGCTCTAGCTCTGGCCAAAGCAGACGTAGCAAGTGGAATAAAATCGGTATTGCTACGCAGATTGTTGAGAGATTTTTTAATCGCATCAAGGTTCATGTCATTAATTAAGCACCGCTTTGCTGCGGCACGTTTATCAGTGCTTACACCACAATAATTGATCACTTCATCCACTAAAATTTGCCCAACTCGATCAGGGTCTCCCACGTTTACCAAAGTATCAGCTTGTTTGATGAGCTTTTTAACCACACTAAATTGCTTTCTTGTTTTTGGTTTTACTTGTGACTTCCACTGGCTAGGAATAATCGGCAGGTGGTCTTTATTCCACTTTTTATAATCTGGATGATAGGCCTCTGGTTCCGCTTGTTCTAACAAGTGCCCAATACACCAAGTGACCACATCTCCATTGGCCACCGTAATACACCCATCACCTTTTTGATGAGGCTTAGGCATGGCTTCTGCTAAGGCGCGTCCTACACTTGGCTTTTCGGCTATATATAAAATCACTTAAATTTCTCGAAATACTGGCAACACACTAAAATTTTTGAAACAGTTATTAAAGCCAATTTTAACGTAAAACGCCTCCCATGAGGAGGCGCAAATTAGCAACAACACGCTTGCTGTTATGGCCTCAAGATATAGCGGTATATCTCCTTAGTGTCACTTGCAGGTGAAAATAGGCAGTCAAAGCCACTTTTGGAAGCATCTAATACAATACATTCATTCTCTAGCAAAACAGATTCTGTCATGTTTTCACTACACGCATCCCGCCCAAAAGATGCCGTCTCGTTGAACATTATTCTTGCGCCACTTTGTTGCCAATTATATTGAGTTTTAACCACCGCGCACTCTTGTGCGTCATCAGCAACCTCATAGTCTCCTGTCCCATCCGAATGCAGACTTTGGACACCTGCAAAAAGCCATTCACAACCATCTGAAAGCCTTAAAAGCTGGTAACTGGCTGGCCTAATGTCAGTATATGTATTCCTTGAAGGCGCCGTTATAAGACTCTTAAGATCAAAACGAACCCCCTCTTTTACAGCCACTTTTTCCATCGTGATAGCCGCTTTGGTATTTGAAAAAGTAGACATAGCCACATGTAGATCTGCACATTCATTGGCGTTAAAATTGTTCGAACTAGTAAATAAATCGAGCGACTCATAAACCATACTACCCAATTTTTCATAATTAACAGATGAAGCATAAAGGCCTCTTTTGTTGGGTGTTTCAAATGCCATCTGCTCAGCCACTGCAGCACTTATTGGGCCATCATATATGACAAAATGGTTGCCTTTAATGGCCATTTTTGGCTTGAGCCCAGGCGGAAAGCTATTCAAGTTAAGATCAACGCTTGAGCCATCTGACGGTATTGAAATACCCTCTAACTGAGGCACAAAAGAAACCAAACTTGATAATAATTCTGGATACGCAGTGGTGATCGAAATGATTGCATCTGTTGCAAAGTTGCCCTTAGCTATAGCAGAAAAATCGATATCATAAATGGCTGCGCCAAATCCACTAATACCTTGCCCTGCTGCAGAAGCAACCATAAGTGCAGACAAGTCGATGGACATTGCCTCCTCTTGGAGGTCCACTAGCTCCTGACAATCAAAGCTGGATGCAAGCAGCTGACGTCGCAGATTACTAATGGCTGGCATCAAAGCACTCATATCTAACCCCAATGCAACAGATAACAGCGTGTCTTTAACAGATAAGGCGTAGTTAGGAAGGTGGCCATTAAGCTGCTGAAGTGTTTGTGCTATATTTGCATCTTTGATTTGTAACAACATATGTCCATTAAATTCTATGGTATTACCTTGTAAGTTCATCACATCAGTACCAAACACTAACTTTGGCACATTTTCCGCCAAACCTAACCAATCACGTCGGCAAGCAACTGATAACTCTGGCAGTATTTTTTGGCCTGCTAGATTTATTAAGTCTTCACCGGCTTTGCTATTTTTAGGGTCTGTGGCTAGTCTTGTGATTTCAAGTATATTGAAAAAGCCAGCTGTATAGTTCAAAAACCCCTCAGTTTTTCGCACCTCTTTCATACCTTGGGCATCAGCAAGGGAATAGGCTTCTGGTAGCAAACCTAATACATCCAAACGCCTGGCTTGGGAAAGGTGAGCAGGCATAATAGCAATACTGGCCACACTATCTGTTGCTGCCAAGGTCAACCAAAGGTCAACACCTAGGTCTTGTTTGGTCTGAAGCACCCAGTAATCTATTGTGTGATGTCCCAATGTGAGTACTTTATGTGCTACTCCGCTGTCCTTTGCAGCTTGAATAAATAAACTTTTTAGAGGCTGTGGGTCATCAATCGCGACTTGAAAAACAGGGATTAGTCCATCTAAATAAGTGGCACTAGCCATGCTCTTATGAAGCCCATAGGCGTTACGCACACCTTGTAACCCATTTTTTTGGGCCTCTAAGCCATGGGCTAACAAAGCACCCATAAAGTCAATTTCAGCTTGGTATTGATTAGCGTCAAGACTATCCAACTGAACGACCAACAACTCCATTTGAGGGCTATAAACACTTAAAGCCTCAGCAACGGTAGCGGTTTTGCTATCCACCAACCCGTCAAGATAGAACATAGTGTCTGCTGGTGCGTTGTCCTGAAAGTTGAACAATATAGTTTCATCAGAATAACTAATATTATTAGCTATAACACTCGAACACCCACTTATAGCCGCCAATAACAACAACATACGCATCAAATGATTCATTTCCCTTCCACCCTAATTACTGAAAAACTAACCTTTATCTTATAAAAATAGCATGTTTTTATGAGATAAATGCTGTATCTGTAATCAATCAGTAATATTGAAAATATATTTAGACTACTAAAGACAAAGCGCCAGCAGAACAAAGCAGCACTGCCCCACAAACATTAAAACGCTTTTGGGTTTTTGCTGAGGTCAGCATTTGTTTTGCTCTACCTGAAAACACGGCATACATTGATGCGTTGAGTGTGGCTAATATTACGAAGGTGATGGCTAAAACCCACAATTGTAAGCCTGCGTCTGCGTTATGGGTGATGAACTGGGGTAAAAATGCGACAAAGAAAATAATGCCTTTAGGGTTCAGCGCTGTCACTAGGAAGGTGTTCAAAAATATGGCCCAACTTGATGCACTCAGGTCTGGATTACTTATTGACGGCACATTATTAGCAGCCCTAAATAGCCTAATGCCTAGGAGGATTAGGTAAAGCCCACCCACCCATTTCAAGGCCTCAAACCAAAAAACTGACTCTGATAATAAAACACCTAACCCAAGTAAGGATACAGCAAGGGCAACCGAGTCACCCAGCGCAACTGCCAGGATCAAGGGTGTTTTTGCTTTATAGCCATGAGCAATAGAATAGCTTATAACAGTAAGAATAGTGGGCCCAGGCATAATCAACAACACCATGGATGCCGCTACAAAGGTTATCCATACTTCGATGCTCATAAACACTCCAATAAAAAGCGCTACAAAGCGCTACAAAGCAATAAAAGACAAGCAATAAAAAAGGCTAACCCGCAAAGGATAGCCTTTTTTATTACAAAAATCTGTCACAATATTGGCTTAATTTCCAACTATAAGTGTTCAATTTTCGTGCAGCCAGTCAACATAACTAGCTGTAAAGTATGTGGTAGGACTAAGCAGATTCGAACTGCTGACCTCACCCATGTCAAGGGTGCGCTCTAACCAACTGAGCTATAGTCCTAAAATATTGATCTTGTTGATCAAACCCAACCCAGAGTGTAGGTCAGTGGGGGCGCATGATACAAATATTTGACAGTATTGTAAACTGCTTTTCGTCCCAATTTAGTTCTCAATGACCAAGTTAATTAAACCATTACAGACTGATCTTGGTTAATATCAAACTGATAGCGCGTATGCTGTGAATACAATTGTGGAGGCTGTAACACAACGCTTGGAAACGCGCGCTCATTAGCCGCGTTAGGCCAACCCTGAGGTTCTAAGGCCAAAGCAGAATACGAGCCGTAAGGGCGCTGGTGCAGCGCCTGATGCCCATCTACATTAACATGAGCTCCACTGTAAACCTGCAAACCTTCTTGTGTACTAAAAAGTTGCATACCCACGCCAGATAATCTTGATTGAAATTGAGCCATCAACCTTAATTGACCCCTGTTTGTAGAGATACAAAAATTATGGTCTAAATTTTCTTCAAGGGCGACATTGTGAAGGCGCTTTAACTGCCGATAATCATACATTGTGTCAATAACACGCGCCTCAGGGCCCAAAGGAATACCACCTGCATCGGTCGGTAAGTATGTATCAGCAGCCACGGTTAAAAAGTGGTCTTTTAGAGTTAATGAGTTATCTAAATTGAAGTAGTTGTGCAGCGCAAAATTGCACACAGTAGCTTGGTCTGTGCGGGCCTCTATTTTTACATCCAATGCATTATTTTCTATAGTGTAGGTGACTTGTACCTCTAAACGGCCAGGAAAGCCCATATGCCCGTGAGCTAGCGTGTCTTGCAATACCACCTGGTGAGTGGCAATAGCCACCACCTTCCAGTTTCGAAAGCTGCTGCCACCAGGCCCACCATGCAATTGGTGTTGTTCGTTAGCATTTTTTTTAAGGTTTAACTGCTTTCCATCAAGGGCACACTTCCCATAAGCAATACGGTTGGCGTTGCGCCCTACTACAGCGCCCAAGTATTGATCATTGCGAATGTAGTCAGCTATGTTCTTAAAACCCAGCACTAGGGGGTAATCGAAGCCTTTTAAGCGTAAATCTTGTAAACAGGCACCAAAGCTAATCACAGTAGCCTGCAGCAGGTCATTCCCTATGGTCACTGATATGATATCGCTACCATCTGGGGCTTGCGCAAAAGGCTGCTTACTCATTGAATGAGCACACCGCCTGGCTCTAGTATTTGTGCATCCACTTGGTGGGGCTTACTGTCATAGTTAAACCAAAATCGATGGCTTTGAGTGTCACGACAACGAACTCCTTCAGGCATTTCAACAGTAGGCACATTCGCCACAACACATACATTACTTACTACCCTAGCCCAAGCACATGAATCTAACCAAGCAGATAAATAAAATTGTTTGCCCTTACACACTAGCACTGGCACTCCATCACTAGTTTGTTCCATAACACTAGCGTTAGTGCTAAGCATTTCACGGTAATTAATCACACAGCCCCCTCCATCTAGTGATAGAGGCCTATCTGGACGTAAACTTTCACAAGAAAGCACGGTGGCTGACAAGGAAGCAAGGTTTGGTGGCAAAGGCACCGGAATAGCCATTTCTTGGGTTTTAGCAGCACTGCGTGGGCCCCAAACCACATAACCTTTAGCTTGAGTTAATGTAGCTTTAAAGCTGTCATTCATGTGCATTAAGCCCGGCGCCCAGACCAGCTGATATTGATCACACACAGATTGTGACTGCAACGCAGTAGGCGGCAGCACATCTACTGACAACCCTTGTTTGCGAAGGGCTTTATAGCAATCAAATACTAAATCAAAATAACTAGTTTTGGCGGCATGGGGTTGTATTTCCCACGCCCACTGAGCTTGGTAGTCAAACACTAACGCCACGTCCACCTTGCCTTTAGCAACTGGAAAACTCTCAATTTCTTGTGCAAGCTGTCGTACTTCATCATAACAAGGCGCTTGGCTTGAATCTGGCCGCAATAGCCCCGAATGCATTTGTTCTTGTGCAAAAGGCGCTTGCCTCCAACGAAAGTAACAAACAGCCTCAGCCCCATGAGCAAAAGCTTCCCAGCTCCACAAGCGCACCATACCTGGTAAAGGAGCAGGATTATAAGGTGCCCAGTTCACAGGCCCAGGTTGCTGCTCCATCACCCACCACCGGCCATTTCCCACACCTCGATATAAATCATGGTGAAAAGCTTGGAAATCTGGATCACCTTGACGCTCATACTGGCATTGATGCTTTACGCTGGCATTCACACGGTCTTCTAAAAAACCCAAAGGATAGCTATCCCAGGTGACAAAGTCTAAATCTTGTGCCACAGCCACATGGTCAAATTCAGTAATACGGCCCATGAAGTTATGGCTTACTGGGGCTTTAGAATACTCTTTGATCACTTGCACTTGGGCTAAGTTGAAATCACGCACCTGATCTGAACTAAAACGTCGGTAAGCCATATGATGAGCTGGATTAGCTTCAGTAACAGTGGCATTAGGCAATTGTATTTGTTCAAAATTGTTATATTGCATCGACCAAAACACATTACCCCAAGCCTCATTGAGGACATCAATACTGGTGTAACGCTTTTGTAACCAAACACGAAAGCTTTTTTGAGCACCAGCACTATATGAATAGGTGGTGTCATGGCAACCGTATTCGTTATCCACTTGCCATGCTTGGATATAAGGGTTACCACCGTAACGTTTAGCCATAAATTTGGCCATACGCACAGACTCTTCACGGTAGCCTAGATGACTAAAGCAGTAGTGTCTACGCGAACCGAATTTTCTAGCATGGCCACTTTCATCACTAGCTAGCATGTCTGGCCATTTATCAAGCATCCACCTTGGTGGAGTGGCACTGGGTGTGCCAAGCACTACTTTGAGCCCCGCTTTGCCTAACACATCGATGGCATCATCCAGCCATTGCCAACACATGTTCCCAGGGGTTGGCTCTAATACTCCCCATGAAAATTCAGCAATACGCACCCAAGTTAGGCCAAGCTCAGCCATCTGACGGGCATCTTCTTGCCATTGATCTTTAGGCCACTGTTCCGGGTAATAACACGTGCCTAAAGTGGGTTTGGTCGCAGGTGTTGTATTACTACTCATATTATAACTCCACGCGGTAGTCAGCCAAGCCCGTTGCATCAAGGCTTATAGTAAATGTCATGCCTGCACTGGTATCTTCATGATCGGCATCTACAGAGGCGCTGGTGGCCAACAACACATCCATATTGACACCACCAAAGGCTGGACAACTTATTTGCTTAGCTGGAAACCTTACCCGTTTAATCAGTTCACCCGCTGGGTTATAACAGGCCACTTGACTAGCTCCCCATTGAGCATTCCACAAATTACCTTTACTATCCACCACCGCACCGTCTGGGTTAAGGTCTTTTGGCCTTAAATCTACCCAAACACACGCCTCACCTATTGGCCAGCCCTGGCTATCTAGAGATTGGCGCATAATCTTTTGGCTGGGTGTGTCAGTGTAATAAACACAGGTTTTGTCTGGCGCAAAGCAAATGGCATTAGTAATGGTCATACCACTAACAACTGGTCGTAATTCACCCCGATAAAAACGATAGATAGACCCTAAGCCTCGTTGCGCCTGCTTGCCCATAGTGCCGACCCAAAAGCCTCCCCATGGGTCAGCACGGCCATCGTTAGAACGTGTAAGGGGGTTATTCGATTCTAACTCTACCAATAAACGTTTAGTGGCAAATTGTCTGTTGCAGTCATTTGAGCTTCGAGTATCAAATAAATATAAGCCTGTTTCACTGGCCATAAGTAGGTGGCTTTTATCGACCCAACCTGCCGCTGAAACCATCTCGTCAAATTGCCAGCTATAGTCACCTTGCGTGTCTTTTGCTAATAACCTTTTTTGTAAGATATCAAACCAATACCATCGCTGCTGCAAAGGATGCCATAATGGCCCTTCACCCAGTTGGCACACACGCATATCAAACACATTATCAGCCTCGACAATGGTTTGGGTCATAATGTTTCATCCCACGTATCTACTAACACCTTAGCTTTACTGGCTATGTTTATAGGGCTATCACCTGGGGTATAAAGGTTTGATGCCAAACCAAAGCCTGCAATGCCTGCGCTGCGCCATTGCGCAAAATCACCACTAGCAATGCCCCCCACCGCATAGCATCCAACATGCTTAGGCAAAACTGCTTGAATTGCCTTAAACCCATTCACACCTAACAAAAAGGCTGGAAATAACTTCAACATGTCTGCACCACTGTCCAAGGCAGCAAAACATTCTGTAGGGGTAAGTACACCAGGGTAAGACATCATCCCCATGTCTTTGGTGGCCTTGATCACATCATGATTACAATTTGGCGACACAACAAACTCACCACCATGAGCATAAACTGCCTTCGCATCAGCAACATTAAGCACGGTGCCTGCGCCTATAAAAGCTTGGCCTGCAAAAGCCTTATGTAAGTTAGCTATGCTTTCTAAGGCATTTGGAGAGTTAAGTGGCACCTCAATTTGATTAATACCGGCTTGCAACAACTGCTCACCCAAAGCAACCACTTCGTGGGGCATAACACCTCGCAAAATAGCCATCAAATTTCTCGACATGAATTTATCCTTGTTGTTCGTAGGCTGCAGTTAAACCAGCCAAAGTCATTTGTGTTGCATCAGCCAAAACCACATTAATATTAATTTGCTCCATTGCTAATTGGTATAATGCTTGTAACAAGCTATCGCCTAACAGCATCACTTGTTGACCCTGCCACCATTCACGGGTACCTGCCAGTTCGCTACCAATCAGCAAGCCTGATAAACGGGCTTTGCCAAAGCTTGGGGCTCCACTACCCAAGATATCTTGAGCTCTTACAGAAAAAAGCTCGCTGGTAAACTTCACAGGGTTATCAAAGGCATCCTGAACGCCTTTTTTAAAGGCTTCGTCACTCCATTGTTCATCGATCACAGAGTGGCGTAACACTGACTGCTTTGCCAGCAGGGCAAACAATTCACCTGTCATAAAGGTGCTAAAAG
>Ga0308009_10000041_pt1 | contig 128928 bp, 134 predicted proteins | sample Neamet127_FD_203134 | JGI IMG/M metagenome (GOLD analysis project Ga0308009, IMG submission 203134) | Marine microbial communities from water near the shore, Antarctic Ocean - #127 | ecosystem: Environmental > Aquatic > Marine > Unclassified | place: Southern Ocean | collected 2014-07-24 | reverse complement strand
CGGCATACAACCTCCAGCTGCTGGCCCGGCAGGCCGCGCCGGCCTGATACGCGGCGCATCCTCCGGTGCCCGGCGTCACCTGTCATCCACCACGCTGATCCCACGCGATCCTTTTTCAACAGTCTCGGACGGCTTTGACTTTGCGGGTTGACCCAAGCTTTTCTGCGGGTCGCAGAGTGTCAGAAATCCGGCTCAAAATGTCCCCTTTAAAGAACGGCCACTTTTTTCTAGCTATGACGAATTTTGGAAGGGAGCGGGACGGCAGCTTTTGAGCGCCGCGCTCTGTCGGAAAACACATGATAGGCGACGCAGAGCACCGCAAATTCTGGAGAATTGCGGCGTGGGGCGGTGGCGCACGTGCTCTAGGTTCGCACTATTGTGCGAGATACCCTGTCGGATTGAGAAAGTGCGCGACAACCTCGGAGGCGGGGTTTTTCGTCAGGGGAGCCGCGGCTGTTATTTTGGCGTGAGATCGACGCCCCGCGGAGTCACTACCGTGCAGGCTGGCTCGATGCCGAGCAAATCTCGGAAGCCCCGCGAATGGCCGATTCATCCGAAACCCGACATTCCCGGCCGATTGCCCGAACGACTGCTTCGTCCCAGGTCTCGCCATTCCGGCAGCGATGCGCGACGATCCGCAAAGCTGAATGAACGTCGGAAGTTGGGGAGGCCAATAGGCGCCAGGAATGGCGGGAATTGGGTCGATCATACGATCAGCGATACGCCCGATCGATCCGCCAGTGCCTTGAACCGCGCGGCAAGGCTTGGGTCGGCATCAACCCGGACGGCGCTGACTACGCTGAGCGCTCCGGGCGGCACGCGATCGCCGAAGAACATCACCGCCAGCGACGAGGGATAGGCGCGAGACTCCCAGACCATCCCGTGCGTGGCGGCGTCCTTGCGGTGCAGCGCCGCGGACCAGCGCCGCGTATCCGAGAACTCGCTCGCGGGTGTGTCGATCAACTGATTGCGAGCAATGCCGAGTTTCATCAGGTCCGGCGCGAGGAAAGAGCGCAGCGCCAGCGGGCTGGCGACCCGCAGCACCGAGCAGCGCACATCCGCGAGCTTGCTAAGCGGAAACGTCTTGAAGGACTGAGCAGGATCGAGATCATGGAAGATCGTCTCGTAGACCGCGGCCTCAAATCCATCCGCGGCATAGGCGGTCGGCACGCGTTTGCGCACGGGGCCGATCGGCGCGAATCGCGAGGAGCCAAAGCCCGGATTGAACGCATCGCCGGCAAGCTTTTCGGCGTGAATGCGCCAGAGAACGGCGCCTACGGGCAGATCGGTGACGTGGGTCGCAAAGGCGGTCGGCGGTTTGGGGACAATGCCGGTCGGCGCCAGCGCTGTCACCCGCCGATCTCGTCGCTCTCATGCGCCGCGGCGTCGAGGACGGCCGCTTCATCGTCGAGGAGTTCCCTCGGAGCGGGTCCACCCAGCCACGAGTTGGTCGACACGAACCAGAAGGCGGTTTGCCATGGTGACCGGCTCGTCGGCAGGACCTCCAAAATCCTCTTGATGAGGGGAAGCGGCTTGCCGTCGGCGTCGAACTGGAAGGTCGGGAAGCGGTCCTGTCCCTGGTAGGGGACCGCGAAGACGCGGCGCTGCGCTTTCCAGCGCGCGGCGGTCTGGTGGCGGTTCTTGGCTTCATGCCCGGCGCGCGCCGCGACCTCGGCCGAGGTCAGCGTCTCGACCTCGTGCATGAAGCGCTGGCGGATGGCGGTGTTGTCAGCCGCGACTGCGGTATGGAACTCGGCCATCGGATCATGGGTATCGGCCAGGACGTCGAGGAGCTGCTCGATCTTGCGCTCGAGATGCCGCGCGCGGACATCCGGCAACAGCTTGTCGACGATTGCGTAGAGTGCCTGTCGATCCGGGTCGGCTGCGATGCCCGTGGCGGTCAGCTGCTCGATCGCGTGATCGACGGCGGTTCGATACTGTTCGGAGAAGCCCTCAACAGTAGGCGCTATATATAAGGTGTCGCTGGCGGCTTCGGAACGCGGAGCCCCGCGCCGCTTGGCCGGCTTGGCGCGCGCGGTCTCGACCAGGCTGGCGAACACCAGATTGGCGAAGGCGCTCGGATCGACAGCGGTGGCGAGGGTCGCCATGGACAGCTCCTGTGGTTAGTCTCGCTAACATATAACCGAACTAACCAAAATTGCCACCCCACGGAGGCAATGGCGCTTAGTCATGCTAACACATAAGCGATCTAACCACGCACGCCACTGCCGATGTTTATTCCAGTAACTGCCCTTCCTGGAAAAAAGAATGCGGCCGGGCAGGGAGGGTTTCGTCGGTTCTCCTGACATGTTGAAACCTTCGCCCGGGCGACACCCAGCGGCGATTTCCGTCCGAAGCATCGAGCGGTCGAACGGAGCAGGAGGTCGTCGGCGTGGCGCGGCATGAGTGGGCGTGACCGATAGCTCCTCAGTTTCCGAACGCATCTCTACCCGATTAATGATAGGTTTTGAGACATACTTTTGAGACAAGCTCTGGCTTCCAATGCGGCCCGAGAAATCTTTGGTTTGACCGCTGCCGCATGAGAGCGTCGACCGAACTCCGTCATGAGGTGCCACCGACGTTCATCATCTCCGCGACCTTGGCCGCGAGCCCTTGCATCGTGAAGGGCTTGGTCAGCAGCTCCATACCGGGTTCGAGGTGGCCGTTGCCGACCGCAGCGTTCTCCGCATAGCCAGTGATGAAAAGCACCTTCAGGTCGGGGCGGAGAGAGCGTGCGGCGTCCGCGACCTGGCGCCCGTTCATGCCGTTCGGCAAGCCGACATCGGTGATCAGCAGTTCGATCTTCGCGCCCGATTGCAGCACCTTGATGCCCGATGCACCATCTGCCGCGCCGATCACGGTGTAGCCCCGCTCGTCGAGCACCTCGTCGATGAGATGCCGGATCGTGGCTTCGTCGTCGACCACCAGGATCGTCTGACCGCTGGCCGTTGCGGCGGTAGCGATCGCCTCCTCCTCCTCGCCCAGCAGGGCATCGCCGGCATAGCGGGGGAGATAGATGCAGATCGTGGTCCCATGCCCCAGCTCTGAGTAGATTCTTACCTGGCCACCCGACTGACGAGCGAAGCCGTAGATCATCGACAGCCCGAGCCCGGTCCCCTTTCCGATCGGCTTGGTCGTGTAGAAGGGCTCGAAGGCGCGCTCGATTGTCGCTGGCGACATGCCCGTGCCGCTATCCGTGACGCAGATCGACAGATATTGCCCTGCCGACAGGTCGCGCGCACGGGCCGCCCGGTCGTCGAGCCACTTGTTCGCGGTCTCGATCGTGATCCGACCGCCATCGGGCATGGCATCGCGCGCGTTGATGCATAGGTTGAGAATCGCGCTCTCGAGCTGCGTCGCGTCGATCATGGCGGGCCACAACCCCGCCGCTCCCACAACCTCGATATCCGTGGTCGGCCCCACCGTTCTGCGCAGCAGGTCCTCGACCCCGGCGATGAGACGGTTGACGTCGGTTGGCCTTGGATCGAGCGTCTGCCGCCGTGAGAAGGCGAGCAGACGCTGAGTCAGGGAAGCTGCGCGCCGCCCAGCTCCCTGCGCTGCGTGAATGAAGCGCTCGGCATCGTCGAGCTTGCCTCGCTCCAGACGCATCTGGAGCAGTTCCAGATTGCCCATCATGCCCGTCAGGAGGTTGTTGAAGTCATGCGCCAGCCCTCCGGTGAGCTGGCCGACCGCCTCCATCTTCTGCGCCTGGCGTAGCTGATCTTCGAGTTGCCGCTGCCCGGTCATATCGACACCGACGCCGGTTCGCCGGACAGGCTTGCCGCTCTCGTCGAAGTAGGTGTGTCCACGCGACAGCACCCAGTGGATCGACCCGTCGGGGTGAACCAGACGATACTCAAGTTCCAGATCGCCTGATCGTTGCAGCCCGCCATCCATCGTTTTCTGCAGCGACGAGCGGTCCTGCGAATGGACGTTGGCCAGAAACTCTTCGCGCGGCAGGCCCGCTGCGGCCCGCTCCGGATCGAGCGCGTACAGGGCCGAGATCGCCGCGTCGCAGAAGAAGCAGTCGGACGCGACATCGTAGGTCCACACGCCGACGCCACCAACGGCTGAGAGGGCGAGGCGCGCAAAGTCCTGCTCGTCGTGCAGCCTTGCCTCCATCTCCCGCTCAGCGGTGACATCGCGACCCGTTGCATAGGCGATGCCGCCGGCCGGAGCGGCAACCCATGAGATAGTACGGGTCGAGCCATCCTTGTGACGGTAGCGGTTCTCGATCCGTGGCTGATTGCCGGCTGCAGCCGTTTCATAGGCGTCGACCGTCTTGCCGTGATCGTCCGGAACGACGAACTCGTTGACGTGATGCCCGACGAGTTCGTCAGGCGCATAGCCGAGGACCGTGGTCCAGGCTGGATTTACACGCTGGAAGACCCCGTCGAAGTCTATGACCACGAGAAGATCGGGCGATGCTTCCCAAAGGCGGTCGCGCTCGGCCGTGCGTTCGGCGATTTGCTGCTCGAGAGTTTGGTTGAACTGGCGCAATTTCGCTTCGCTCTCGCGCATTGCAGCCTCAGCCTCACGCCGAGCGCTGATGTCGCTTGCTGCCCCGAACCACTCGATGATCTCGCCATCTGCGCTCAGTAGCGGAACGGCACGGGACAGCGTCCAGCCGACGGTCCCATCCGCACGCACAACGCGATGTTCGAGATCGAATATCTTCTTGAGCCGGATCGCTTCATCGATGGCGGCGGTTACCGCCGGCTGATCGCTTTCGGGAATATAGGCCAGCAACCAGGAACGGTTCGGGTTGGATGACGGGGTGCTGGGCAGGAAACCGCCCCCATCCAGTTCCTTCATCTCGCCCCAATCCGGACTCATCCGGTACAGGACGTCTGTACTCGCTTCGGTCAGAAGCCGGAGCCGGGCTTCGCTTTCGAGTAGGCGCTGTTCGACGCTAACAGCGCTAGTGGTTTGATCCATTATATCACTCTTAACACGCTGATCTTCTTTTGGTCTCTAGCACTGCCCATTGCGGCACCAAACGCAATCAGGGCCTTCCATCAGTTCGGGCCGTGGGCTCGGCTCTGTGTGAAAGGCATGTCCACGGTCGGACCCAAGGCTTCGATAATCCTGCAGTCGGCCACGGTGTTTCGGCTGCAGGAGTCGATCAACGCGTCCAGTTCGCCCGCGAGGGCCGTCAGATCAGCAATTTTCCGCGTAATCGCATCCCGATGCCGATGGGCGATCACGTCCACGGCCATGCAGGACTGTTCGCGACGACCGGCGAGCCCCATCAGCTCCCGGACCTGATCGATCGAGAAGCCGAGATCGCGCGCTCGACGGATGAAGGACAATCGCCGCAGATGCTCGCCCTCGTACGTCCGGTAATTACCGGCCGACCGGGCTGGTGCCGGCAGCAAGCCGATCTGTTCGTAATAGCGGATCGTCTCGACCTTGGTGCCTGTCGCCGAAGCCAGCTTACCGATCGTCAGTTTCTCAGACACAGCCCTTGACCCTCTACCGACTAGAGGGTGCATATAGGCTGCTAGATCGATTCTACCGAGGTGGCAAAGATGGCCTGCACGAGCTGCGCGTCCGACAAGGCGGGCACCCTGAACGACCCAAAGTGGCGGCGCGCCTTGTGGATCGCGCTCGCCATCAACGGCGGCATGTTTGGGGTCGAAATCGTCGCTGGGATTACGGGCGGATCGAAAGCGCTTCAAGCCGACGCGCTCGACTTTTTCGGTGACGCCGCCAATTACGCGATCAGCTTGGGCGTCGCCGGGATGGCGATAGCTTGGCGCGCGCGGGCAGCGATGCTGAAGGGAGCGACGCTTGCCCTGCTCGGTCTTTATGTCTTGCTCGCGGCGGGCTGGGGCGCCTTCCACGGCACTGTACCCCATGCCGAGGTCATGGGCATCATTGGGGTCGCGGCGCTTATTGCAAACCTGCTGGTCGCAGTCATGCTGTACCGCTTTCGCAGCGGTGACGCGAACATGCGCTCGGTTTGGATCTGCTCGCGCAACGACGCGATCGGCAATATCGCCGTGGTGCTGGCTGCAGGCGGCGTCTTTGGTCTGAACAGCGCCTGGCCTGATCTTGTGGTGGCGACATTGATGGCGGTGCTCGGTCTGTCGGGCGGCTTCCAGATCATGCGACAGGCGCGTGCCGAACTGCGATCTGGTCTCACGCCTGCCCCCTCCGCTTACAGGCAGCCGTTGGAACGGGTTGGGTAAGCTTCTCCGGTAAAAAGCCGAATAAAGGGCTACCGACTTTGCCGTGTATTTTCGCCTTACACTCGTTCAGTCTGTTGAACTTGGGCCCGTCTCAGGCGGAACCAGGGCGTGAGATGCGTCGGTTCCACCATCGCTTGCCCGCTCGCGAATAGCTCTAGAACAGTTAGTAGGGACCTGTCGCTACCGAGGCGATCCTCGCAAAAACGTTCGATAGATGAACGCTCAGGTGCGGCGCGCGGCTGTCGCTCCTGCCGAAGAAATGCCGTCGCAATCTACCTCGGCGGGGAGGGCCTCGCCGAGGTAGCATTTCAGTTCGAGCCAGAATCGCTCTTGTCACGATGGCCGTCTGGATCGACATCGCCCGGAGTATGGCCAGGGTGATCGTGGTGCTCGCCTGGCACGTCCCGCTGGCCACTAGTATCCCGGTCGCCGTGTTCGTCGAGATCGCCGGGCACGTGGCCCGGGTGATCGTGGTGCTCTCCTGGCACCTCTTGCTGCCCGCTCGTGTCGCGGTGACCGTGGGGGTCGAGATCACCAGGCGTATGTCCGGGATGGTCGTGATGCGAGCCAAGCTTCTCTTCGGGCATTTGCGCTCTCCTTTATTATGGATTGTTCTAACGCGCTCGGAGGGGGTTAGTGTCCCGCTCGCGCCGTCGGCGACATATGATCGGGAGCCATGTTTAATGAAGGGCTGCCTTGATCGTGCGGCATCTCTCCCTCATCGATACCGGTCTGGCTCTGCTTCAAACCTTTGTTGGCATGCCGATGAGCAGAAAAAGAGCCGCTGATCCTCGCTATCGACGTAGTGTCTCGTCATGTGAGGGTCGATGGTTGCGCCGCAGACCGGATCTACCACGTCGTTCATACCAACCGTCGCGCCACCTCCATGATGGTGGTGGCCGTGATAGCCGTAATGTCCCCCCGAGCCGGCAGCGGAGCTGCTCATCTTCTGATCGTCCCCATCGTCCATTGTTGCTTCCCATTTAAAGTATGCATTCGACCGCTGAACCCAATTCACGCTTCTATCGTTCCCATGTATCGGCCGCCGTTCTTCTCAGGGAAGCCGGGGGTGATTGCGGGAAAAGGGTTCTATTCAGCGCGGCTAAGATCTTTGTCGACACCAATGATTTAGCGGTCGCAGCGGTGAAGATAGAGGGCGCACGTCACGCCGGCGGCTCTGCCGCCGACGAGCGATGCATTGTGCGATCGGCGTCATGCTGCTTGTACAGCGGGATCGCGATAGGCGAGCAGGCGCAGCGCATTAAACACGACCAGCAGCGTCGAGCCTTCATGCATCGCGACGGCCGGGCCGATCCCAAGGCCGAGGATCGTCGCGGGCACGAGTAACGCGACGACGCCGAGGCTGACGAACACGTTCTGCTGGATGATGCCGCGGGTATGGCGGCTCAAGCCGACGGCGAACGGAAGATGGGCGAGATCGTCGGCCATCAGTGCAACGTCGGCGGTTTCCAGCGTGACATCTGATCCGGCAGCGCCCATCGCGATGCCGACTGTCGCACTCGCCATCGCCGGCGGATCGTTTACGCCGTCGCCGACCATCGCCACCTTGTTTTCGCCAGCGAGTGTCTTGATCGCCGCGACCTTGTCCTCCAGCATCAGATCGCCCCAGGCCTCGTCGAGCTCAACCTCCTGGCGACGACATCGGCAACCTTTTGATGATCGCCCGAAATCATAATTATCCGAGTGATACCCATGTCGCGCAGACTCTTAAGCGCAACCTTGGCTGCCTCGCGAGGCATATCAATCAGGCCGATCGCGCCGATGTCCCGGTCACCCTTGCGCACCCATTGTGGTACGTCCGCTCTCGCGAAGGGCGGCGATCGCTTCGGTCGTAGCGGTGTGTAGTGCGGGGACACCCTCAACGGCGAACATCTCGGCCTTGCCGATCCAAACCGTTTCACGGTCGACAGTTGCGGTGACGCCGCGCCCTGTCAGGATCTTAAGATCCGTAGCGCTCGTAAGGTCGCGCCCACGTAGGCGCTCGCCTCCATCCTTGACGATCGTCTGCGTCAGCGGATGATCGCTCAAGGCTTCAACCGCTACGGCGAGTGCCAACAGATCCTCCGCACTCGCGCCGTCGACGGCCATCGTGTCGGTGATGCACGATCGCCCTTCCGTCAGCGTCCCCGTCTTGTCGAACGCAAACGCCTTCAGCGAGCCGAGGTTTTCCCTCGGCGCGCCGCCTTTCAGCCTGTAGCACACCCGGCACTCGGCACTCGGCACAGCGCTTCGCCGACAGTGCGGGCGCGCCGTTCATGGCTTATACCCTCAACCTGCCAAGTCGTATGGTCATATCGCCAGCTAATCGCAGCGCCCACAGTGAGGTGGTCCCATATTTCGGGCAGCAAGCTACCCTTCTTGGCCGAGCCAGCGCGCCCGCGACACCCCCTCCGCAAATTTAGTGAAACCAATCAATTTCACCTGCTACTTTCCGGAGAATACCAATGACCAAGTTCAAGCTCATCAGCGCCACTTTCGCCCTCACGCTCTCGACCGGCGCTTTCGCGGCGTGGCGAACTGCTGCGCCGACATGGCGGGCTGCAAGGACGGCGCTGACTGCTGCGATCATGGGGACAAGGCCAAGGGCGGCGATCACGTCGGCCACGCCATGCCGAACATGAAGTAACAAGGTTGCCGGGGGGCGGGGGGCCGCTCCCCGGCATTTAATTCTCGCCAGTCGAGCTAGGGTCCGGCCGCTGCATTCGCGGTCCCCGTTTTACCCCCTCGCGCCACGGGCGCATAGTCGAGGGCAGAGAAAGGCGCAGCGTTGCCGCTCGCCCACGGATCGCATCCTGCGTCCGCCCCATGTCGCGCGCGATCTGGCCAACACTCTGGCGTGCGTCGATCCGCTTGCGCAGTTCGACGTCGGTCTCGTCCGACCAACGCTGGCCATAGTTATGGGTCAAATCCCGGGATTCCATTGCGGGTAAGGCTGATAATCTTCCTTCAGCTGATCTTCGTTCAGCGGGTATGGCCATCGCGCTTGCGAAGGTCATTATGCAAAGTTGTCGCGGCGATAGCTGCATGGCCCATGGCGACGCTTATCTGATCCAGCGATATGACGATGTCGCCGGCAGCGTAAACGCCCGAAACGCTGGTGCGCTGTTTGGTGTCGACCACAATACAGCGCTCGTCGCTGAGCTTGGCCCCGAGCTGCCGCGCAAGGGCGTTATTGCTATCCGAACCGAGCGCTGGGTAGATCGTGTCAAACTGCAATTGTGTCTCATCGGCCAGACGCAGCGTTACGTGTTCTTCAGCAAAATCGATTTGGTCGAGCGCACTTGGCGCTACCGCAATACCTGCCGCCTCCAGCGCCCCGCGGTCGCAAGCGTCGAGTTCGAGCGTCTTGTGCGCCACTAGCGTTATTCGATCGGAAAACGTGCGGAGAAACAGCGCCTCAGCGACGCCATGAGTGTCCGCGCCGATGACGCCGATAGCTTGGCCAGTCGCTTCATAACCGTCGCAGATCGGGCAGTAGCGTAGCAGGCCGCGCTCCAGTGCGTCGCGATGGGTCGCAGCGTCGATCGAGGGGCGACGGTTCTCGACTCCCGTTGCGATCAGGATCGATCGCGCGGACAGGGTTATTCCAACTCCGCAAGCGTCGAAGTCATCAGCGTTTTGCGCCACCGTGTCGATGCGGCCGTTCACAATCGTAGCACCGTAGCGCTCGGCCTGTTCGCGCATCCGGTGTAAAAGGTCTTCACCTGCAATCCCGTCCGGAAAACCGGCGTGGTTGTGCGAACGCGGTATCCATTTCACCCGGCTGTTTCCCTCATCGACCACGATAATGCGCCGATGATAGCGTGCGAGGTAGATCGCGGCGGTCAATCCTGCTGGCCCCCCGCCGATGATGAGCGCATCGCATCGATATTCCGTCACGCCACCCGCCCCATCTGAGCCCGAGCGGGCATGGGGCACAGGGGTAGTGCAGCATCATCGGAATGACTGCGAGACATCATCAGGAGCCCTTTCTGGCAGCTCGACGCTCGGCAAGCCAAGCCCGCATCGTCGTGATCTCGGCCTGTTGCGTTCGGATCACCTCCTCCGCCATTTCCCGAATTTTCGGATCGGTGCCGTTGGCGATCTCGGCACGCGCCATCTCCACTGCACCTTCGTGATGCGGGATCATGCCGCGCAGGAAGTCGGTGTCCGGATCGCCGGTCGATGGCATGACCATGCTTGTCTTATCGTGCGCAGGGTTCGCCCCGTGGATCGCGTCCTTGGCATGCTGCACGTTCGATCCATGGATCGCATCGGTCGGACCGGATTCATTCGACGTGAATTGGTACGAAGGCTTCTCGGCCGAACACGCGGACAGGGCCGCAGCCACGCCCAAAATAAGCCATTGTGCCTTGATTATCGACATTTCATTCCCCTTGCTGGATCGATCGCGGCGCACGTCGGCGCCGTTTGAGGTCAGGCTCGTCACATCGCGATTTCCTCAATGAGGAGGAGCGAGAGGAAGCCGACGAAGAACATTGCGCTGATGAGCGGCGTGTCTGGCTTCTCGTGTGCTTCGGCCAACAGCTCTTCGGTGACGAGAAACAGGAGCGCCATGAGGCCGAAGCACAGGAAGCCCGCCACTACCGGAGGTGACAGGCCAGCGACAGGGATCGCCAGCAATGCGCCGATCGGCAGCAGCAGCGCGAGCGCCGTCACGGTGAGGATGATCTTGAGTTTTGAGGTAATGGATTCGGCGAGTCCCGTCGTCAGCGTTACACCTAGGAACAGCACCTCCAGCGTGAGCGCGACGGTGAGCAGGGCGCCCGCCTTGGCACCGGCGACGAACGCAAGGCCCAGCACCAGCCCGTCGACGACGATGTCGATCCCGACCGCCGATATCAGCGTGACCGGTCCCGCGGCGCGGGCTTCGTACGCCTTGAGCCCCAGCATGACCGCGACCCCCGCTGAGCCGCCGATAAAGGTTGCCAGCGGCGAGCCAGCATGCAGCACTTGGGGCAGGATTTCGGTTGCCGCAGCGGCGAACACGACACCGGCGGCGAGGTGCTGCATCGCGGATACAAAGGCGTCGCCGGGCCGACGCCATATCGCAAAGATGCCGCCTAGGATCACGGCAAGCACCGGAATGATCGTATAGGTCAGCGCCAGCATGATTTTCCCCTGAACGACAGATGCTCGTTGATGCCTTGCTTGCCGATCCGCTCGAGATGGAGCCGATCTTGGCCGATCATGACCGTAAGCCGTCCATCGGCAGTCCGGACCTGCGCGCGTGGCACAGTCAGTTGCTCACGATCTTCCCGCGTCGCACCGATGAGGTCGACGACGAAGGTATTGGCACTCAGACCGGTCACGATCGACGTTCTATCTTCACAGGTGAAGACATGCATCTGCATCTCGGAACCGGCCGACAACGTGTTGTGCGTATCGGCGTCGTCATCCTGCCGAACGGGCGAGCAGGCGCCCGCCAGCACGACGATCAAAGCCATGACCGCCCGCCAACCCACACGCTCTTCGGCTTGGCCGTATGCGCAGGCGCAGGGAACTGAGTCATCCAAGGGGCATGCTCATAATGTCCTTGTAGGCTGACAGGAGCTTGTTCCTGACCTGAAGCGTCGCCTCGAAGGACACCGAAGCGCGGTTCTGCATCAGCGCCACGGTGGCGATATCGGTGGTCTCGCCACGCTCGTAGCGGTCGGTAGCGACGTCCTCGGCCTCCTGTGCCGCGTTCACCTTGCCGACGATGCCCTTCAGGGTGTCCCCAAACGTCGCCGGCGCGTCGGTCCGCGGCACGGTCGAAACCGCCCCAGGTGTCGTGGCTGGTGGCGTCAGGCGGTTGAGCGTCTGACTGCGCGCAAGGATCTGCGCACGGACGGCAAGGACACCGGACACGGTGGGATCGGACATCACGAACACTCCTTTCTAACCTGCGGAGACCGCATGCGATGGATGCGGTCTCCTGGGCATCAGGCGGTCTGCGTCGTGGCGAACCGATCGCGATAGGCGAGCAGACGCAACGCGTTTACGACCACGAGCAACGTCGACCCTTCGTGCATGGCGACGGCCGCTCCGATCCCGAGACCGAAGATCGTCGCAGGGACCAGGATCGCCACCACGCCCAAGCTGACAAAGACGTTCTGCCGGATGATCGATCGGGTCTGTCGCGACAGGCCGACCGCGAACGGCAGATGGGCCAGATCGTCCGCCATCAGCGCTACATCGGCGGTCTCCAGCGCTACGTCTGACCCCGCCGCGCCCATCGCGATCCCAACGGTCGCATTGGCCATCGCGGGTGCGTCGTTTACGCCGTCGCCGACCATCGCGACCTTGCCGTCACCGCGCAGCTTCTTGATCGCCTCGACCTTGTCTTCCGGCATCAGGTCGCCCCACGCTTCGTCGATGCCGACCTCGCGCGCAATCGCATCCGCGACCGCTTGATTATCGCCCGAGATCATAATCATACGGGTGATGCCGAGGGTGCGCAGCGTCGCCAGTGTCGCCTTGGCGGCAGTCCGCGGCGTGTCCATCAGCCCGATGACCCCCAGATCCACCTCGCCGCGTCGCACGACCATCGTCGTCCGCCCGCCCGCACGGAGCCGTTCGACTGCGGCCATCGTTTCATCGGTCAATGCGGCGATGCCGTCCTTGCCGAACATCTCGGCCTTGCCGATCGTTACCGGATCGCCCTCCAGCGTCGCGCGGACGCCGCGGCCGGTCAGGCTTTCCAGATCGCTCGCCTGTGGCAACGCGGCGTCGTTCAGGCGTGTCCTGCCGTCCTTGACGATCGCCGCGGCGAGAGGGTGATCGCTCAGGGCCTCCACGGCGACGGCCGTCGTGAGCAGCCGGTCCTCGGCGATGCCCGTCATCGCGACGACATCGGTGATTTTGGGCTGGCCTTCTGTTAGCGTGCCGGTCTTGTCGAAGGCGATGGCGGTCAACGAACCGAGGTTCTCCAGCGGCCCACCGCCCTTCACCAGCACACCCCCGCGCGCGGCGCGGGCGACACCCGACAGGACTGCGCTTGGTGTCGCGATCGCCAGCGCGCACGGGCTAGCGGCGACGAGGACCGCCATCGAGCGGTAGAAGCTGTCGCGGAAGGGTTCGTCGACGACGACCCAGGCGAACAGCAGCAGGACGGCGAGGCCCAGCACGACGGGCACGAACACCCGTTCGAACCGATCGGTCATACGCTGCGTCGGCGACTTCTGCGTCTCGGCCTCGCTGACCATCTTCACGACTTTGGCGAGCGCGCTGTCAGTCGATAGGCGCGTGACCTCGATCTCGATCGCGCCGCTGCCGTTGATTGTGCCGGCGAACACGCGACTGGCGGCGTCGACGCGGTCGGGATTGGCCCGCGCCTGGTCCGTATCGGTGACTGCGGTCTTGTCGACCGGGATACTTTCGCCCGTCACTGGCGCCTGGTTGATGCTGCTCGAACCCAGCGTCAGGAATCCGTCGGCAGGCAACCGTGCATTTGGTTTGACCACGACAATGTCGCCGACCACCAGCGTGTCGACGGATATCTCGCTGATCTTGCCTTCGCGGCGGACGAGGGCGGTTTTCGGTGCCAGCTCGGCCAGAGCCTCCATCGCCCGCTTGGCGCGACCCATCGCATAATGTTCGAGCGCGTGGCCGAAGCTGAACAGGAACAGCAGCAGCGCGCCTTCCGCCCAGGCGCCCAGCGCGGCTGCGCCCGCCGCGGCGACCAGCATCAGTGTGTCGATCTCGAACCGGCGCATCCGCAGATTATCGATCGCTTCGCGGACGGTAAAGAAACCGCCCAGCACATAGGCGGTCAGGTAGCAGGCGAGCGGCAGCCACGATGGCGCCCCGGCGACCAGCTTCTCGATCGCGAAGCCGATGCCGAGAACGGCACCGCAGCCCAATGCGAAGAACAGCTCGGTATTCGGCCCCAGGATGCCGCCATGATTGTGGTTATGCCCCTCCTTGCCGTGATCGTGCTCGCCGGGGCCATGGTCATGGCCGGCGTGATCGTCGCTAGCGGCCTGCGGGACGGCTGCTTCGCGCTCGACGACGGTGCCGCGGATCGTAGATTCGTCGGTCTGTTCCCGGTCGAACTCGACCCGCACCCGGCCACTTGCAGCAACCTCGGCCTCCAGAACGCCGGACACAGCCTTCAATCGATCGCTAAGGGTGCGGGCGCGCCGCTGATGCATCGTGCCGATGTCGAATACGGCATGGCCGTAGCGCTCACCTATCTGCGCGCCCGCGCCGGTCGCGACCTCGCGAATACGGGATAGCGGGAGCTGGTCCGGATCGTAATGGATGCACAGTTGCGCCGGCGCCTCGCCACTGGCGGGGACGACGTGCGCTTCGCTGACGCCCTCGCGGTCCGCCAGCCGTTGAACAAGCCGCGCGACGCAGGCGTCAGCCGCATCCGGGACGTCGGGCAGGACGACGGCGAGGTCGAGCCTGGTCTTCTCAGCCATTCTGATTGTCCTTGTTTTTGCGCGCGTCCTGTTTCGCGTCACGCAGGATCTTGATGCCGCCCCACAACTGGATTGCGGCTGTCGCCAGCCCGACCACGAGGTCCGGCCAGTTCACGCCCAACCACATGACAAGGACGCCAGCGACGACGATCCCGCCGTTCGAGATGAAGTCGTTGAGGCTGAAGGTCGTCGCCGCGCGCAGGTTGACGTCCTTGTTCTCCAGCTTTTGCAGGAGGCGCAGACACAGATAATTGATGATGCCAGCGACAATCGACATGCCGATCATAGTCGGGCCGATCGGATCGCTGCCCTGGGTAAAACGCCGCGCGACATCGATGAGGACCGCGACCGCGAACAGGAGCAGCATGATGCCGGACACCCTGGCCGCAGCTTGCTTCCAGCGTGCGCCGCGGCTCAACGCAACAAGGCTGAGCCCATATACCGCGGCATCGGAGCCGTTATCGAGGCCATTGGCGATCAGCGCACTGGAATCACCGAACAGTCCTGTGGCGACGAACGCCAGTGCAAGCCCGGCATTGAGGATCAGGACGATCCAGAGCGTACGTCGCTGGCGATCCGTCCCGCTGGTTTTAGATACAAGATTGCTCATAGGCTTGTCGCTTTCTCACAAAGCACGGGGCGTTTGCCGGGTGCCTCGATCTTGATCTGGTTGCCCGAGAATGTCGCGCTTTCCGCATCGCCGACATACTGGAGACCTTGCAACGGCGCGGTTAGAACGACCGCAGGTGCATTCGCATCGCGCCGTAACTCGACTGTGAGCCCTTGATCCTTGAAGTCGACCAGAAGCGTCTGGTTATCGTCGCATCGATAGGGGTGACGGCCGGGTGTCCTGCTGGTCACCGCAGTGTCCGCAGCGTGGATCTCCTGCTCGGTCGGTGGACCCTTCCGGGGCTCCTCGGAACAGCCTGCCAACACCAGCACGATGCCCATGCCAAAACCCAAGCCAAGATGATGCATCGTCATCGCTGCCTCCGTGCCCCAGTGCGCGCAGGTCCAGTCCGGCTATTGGAAACCGGCACCGCCGACAGGCGCCGAAGCTGGCGATCGAGGCACCTGTCCGACTGCACGAGGCTTGCTTGAAGCCTGCGGCGCATCAGTGCCCAGAGCGGACGACCCAAGATGCCTGAGAAGCGCAGGCTATGGCGCAGGCGGGTTCCAGCGGGATCGCTTTCCAGCGCGTAAGATTCCTCGAACAGCAAGAACCTGGCGACGCCCGCCGTCCATGCGAACGCCAGCGGCTTATCGACGCGGATGATATCCGCCTTGGCCGTCACCGGCTTGTCGAGTCCGCCGATGCGGAACGTGTAGTTGGCATCACCGCCGCAGACCGCGGCACCGGAAAGCTGGATGAACGGCTTCCACTGCGGGTGGCCGGCGAAGTCCGTGAGGACCGTCCAGACACGCAGCGGGGATACGGAGAGTGTCGTTACATTGTCGATCGTCGTCATGAGCGAGCCCCCTTTCTTGAGGCGTGGGGGAGGGCACGACCGCCCTCCCCCACGATCATGCGGGTTGCGGGAGCGGTGAGGTATCGTCCGTGTCGTCGACCTTGACCGCCTGCTGCCCGAAGCGGGCGTAGAGCGTCGGCAGCACGAACAGCGTCAGCAGGGTCGCCGAGATCAGCCCGCCGATGACGACGGTTGCGAGCGGCTTTTGCACTTCCGCGCCGGCCCCGCTCGCGAACGCCATCGGCACGAAGCCGAGACTTGCGACGAGCGCGGTCATGACGACGGGGCGTAATCGCTGAAGGGCACCCGTATGCGCCGCTTCGGCGCGGTCCATGCCGGAACGGATCAGGTCCTGCACCGAACTGACCATGACAAGTCCGTTGAGGACCGCGATGCCCGACAGCGCGATGAACCCCACCGCGGCCGAGATCGAGAAGTCCATGCCGCGCAGGAAGAGCAACAGGACGCCGCCCACCAGCGCGAACGGCACCCCTGTAAACACGATCGCCGCATCGCGCACCGATCCCAATGCCCCGTAGAGCAGGAACAAGATCAGCACGAAGCAAGCCGGCACCACGAGCTGGAGCCGCTGGCTGGCTGACTCCAGATTCTCGAACTGCCCGCCCCATTCGAGGTAACTGCCCGCCGGCAGGCGTACCCCACTCGACACGGCGGCCTGTGCATCCGCCACCACGCTGCCGACATCGCGCCCGCGCACGTTTGCCTGGACGACGACACGGCGCTTGCCGTTCTCGCGGCTGATCTGGTTGGGCCCGTCGACGACGCCGATATCGGCGACGCTGGACAGCGGCACGTAACCACCGCCGGCTACAGGCACCTGCACCTGTTCGAGAAGCCCCAGATTGGCGCGCTCTGCATCGGACAGACGGATGACGACCGGGAAACGCCGGTCGCCCTCGAAGATCATGCCGGACTCGCGTCCTCCGAGCGTGGCGGTGATGGTGTCCTGCACGTCCTGGGCAGTGACGCCGACCCGCGCCATCGCGTCACGATTCACCCGAATGTCGAGCATCGGGAGCCCCGTCGTCTGTTCGACCTTCACGTCCGCCGCGCCTTGCGTCTTGCGCAGGACGCCGGCGATCTGTTCGGCAGTGCGGTTCATACTGGCGAAGTCGTCGCCGAACACCTTGACCGCGATATCGCCGCGCACGCCGGCGATCAGCTCGTTGAACCGCATCTGGATCGGCTGCGTGATCTCGTAGGCGTTGCCGGGAAACTGCGCGAGCTTGGTCTCCAGCCGCTCGACCAGCGCGGCTTTCTCCAGCTTGGGATCGGGCCATTCGTCATGCGGCTTCAGGATGACGAACATATCGGTCGCGTTGGGCGGCATCGGGTCCGAGGCCAGCTCGGCGGTGCCCGTCTTCGAGAAGACGAACCGCACCTCGGGCTGTTTCGACACCATTCGTTCGATCGGCACCTGCATCGCCTGGCTTTGCTGCACCGACGTCGCCGGAATGCGCAGCGCCTGGATCAATAAGTCGCCCTCGTCGAGCTGGGGGAGGAACACCTGCCCGAGCGTCGTGAAGGCGAGCGCCGCCAGTACGAGGCTGACCACGCCGGCACCGATGGTGATCGACGGCCGCTTCATCGCCTTTTCCAGACCCGGTTCGTAGCGCTTCTTCAGCCACGAGATGATCCGCCCGTCCTCCTCGTTGACCTTCCGCGACAGCCAGATGGCAATCGCCGCAGGTACGAAGGTCAGCGACAGAACAAAGGCAAAGAGCAGCGCGATGATGACGGTCAGCGCCATCGGCACGAACGTCTTGCCTTCCACGCCGGTCAGCGTGAGCAAAGGCACGTACACGAGGATGATGATCGCCTGCCCATATACGGACGGCCGGATCATCTCTCGCGCTGCGGTCGCGACCGCATCCAGCCGCTCCTTGACGCTTAGCAGCCGGCCTTCGTGATGCTGTTTTTCGGCAAGACGCCGCAGGGCATTCTCGACGATGATGACCGCGCCGTCGACGATCAGCCCGAAGTCGAGCGCACCCAGACTCATGAGGTTTGCTGACACCCCGAGCCGAAGCATACCGAACCCGGTGAGCATCATCGTGACCGGGATGACCGCGGCAGCTATTAGCGCCGCACGGAAGTTGCCGAGCAGCAGGAACAGCACGACGATGACGAGCAGCGCGCCTTCGGAGAGGTTCTTGGCGACCGTTTTGATCGTCGAATTGACCAGCGCGGTACGATCCAGCACCGGCTGCACCACCACATCAGGTGGCAGCGAGGCGTTGATAGTTTTCAACCGGTCGGCGACCGCGGTCGCCACGTTGCGGCTGTTCTGGCCGATCCGCATGATCGCGGTGCCGACGACGACTTCGGTGCCGTTCTCCGACGCCGAGCCCATCCGGATCGCCTGCCCCGTGCGGACGTTGGCGACTTGGTCAAGAGTAATGGGGATACCGTCACGGGTGGCAACGACGGTGCGCGCCAATTGGTTCGCATTGCGCACCAGCGCGTCCGACCGGACCGCCAATCCTTCACCGTTGCGATTGACGAACCCCCCTCCGACGCTGGTGTTGTTCTTTTCAAGCGCGGTGCCAAGATCTGTCAGTGTAATCTTGAGCGACGCCAGTTTCTGCACGTCGGGGACGACAAGATATTGCTTGGCGTAGCCACCGATCGAATCGATGCCCGCCACGCCGGGTACGTTCTTGAGCAGAGGCGTGACGATCCAGTCCTGCGCGGTCCGCAGATAGGTCGCCTTATCTTCAGGCGTAGTCAGCCGCTCGCCTTCCGGTGTGATATAGCTGCCGTCAGGTTGCTGCCCCGGCTCGCCAGCGCGGTGCTTGTCGTCCTTTCGGTGTTCCAGCCGGACAGTCCACATATAGACCTCGCCCAACCCGGTCGCGATCGGCCCCATCTCTGGGTTCACGCCATCGGGCAGGCTTTCCGCGACGCCCTGCAACCGTTCGCCGACCTGTTGGCGGGCGAAATAGATGTCGGTGGATTCGTCGAAGACCGCGGTGATCTGCGCGAAGCCGTTGCGGCTGAGTGAGCGGGTATTGTCGAGGCCGGGGATGCCGGCGAGCGCGGTTTCGATCGGGAACGACACCTGCTTCTCGACCAGCTCGGGCGAGAGCGCGGGCGCGCGAACGTTGATTTGCACCTGATTGTTGGTGATGTCCGGCACCGCGTCGATCGGTAGCCGGGAGAGCGAAAAGGCGCCGATGACGGCGACGATGGCGGTGAGGAGCAGGACGAGCCAGCGCTTCTCAACCGCCCAATTGACGATGCGAGCGATCATGACATCAATCCTCGTGCGCCGCTTCGCCCTTGCCGAGTTCGGCCTTGAGCGTGAAGCTGCCGGTGGTGGCGATCTGCTCCTGGCCGGTCAGGCCCGAGCGGATGATGACGGTATCGCCGGCCGCGTCGCCGAGCGTGACCGGGGTCGACTGGAACCCCTTGGCCGTACGGACGAAAACGACTGATTTGCCTTCGACCGTCTGCACTGCCGTCGTCGGCACGCGGACCGCATTGCTGCCTCCGCTACCGCTGAGTTGGACCGCAGCGGTGACGGGCTCGCCGACGCGCCACTGACCGCCACCATTGTCGAGCGTCGCGATGACCGGCACCTGCCGTGTCTGCGGATCGAGGGCTGGCGACACGAAACTGATTCGAGCGCTCGCCTGCCGCCCCGGCGCCGTCACGGTAACAATATTACCTGGCTTCACCCGGCCGGCATCTTCTGGCCTGAGGTTGAGCGCCAGCGACACCCGGCTGAGATTGGCGATGCGATAGAGTTCGCTGTCTGCTGCGACCGTCTGCCCTAGCACGACCGGTCGGGCGATGACCTGACCGCCGATCGGCGCGACGATGCCGAGCCGGTTGAGCCCGCCCCCGCCCCCGCCCGCTGCCGACACCTGGCTCTGCGCCTGCCGGTAGGCGATACGTGCTTCGATTGCCGCGGTGCGCGCGGCGATCAAATCCTGCTCGGGCGACACGCGCTGCGCGAACAGCCGCTGCTCGCGGCTGAGATTGGAGTTGGCAAGCGCGAGCCGGGCACGCGATGCCTCGACCTCACCCTTGAGCTGTGCGGCCTCGCGGCTTTCGATGACGGCGATCGTCTGCCCGCGCCCGACCGATTGGCCGAGGTTGCGCGTGAGTGCCACGACACGCCCGCCGATTGCGGCCGAAACGACCTGCGTCCCCTGCGGGTCGCCCTCAATCGTCGCCGGCAGTTCGATCGTCCCCGCACCGCCCGTGAGCGGGCGACCGATCTGGACGCCCGCCGCGGTGATCTGGTCCGCCGAGAGCGTTACCGCACCCTCATCGGCATGGGCGGCTTCGTTACCGCCGGCTTCGGCACCTGCGCTGGTTTCGTTTCCGGCAGTCTCGTTGCCGCCTTCGGAGCTGCTGCCACAGGCCGCGAGCAACAGGGCAAGGCCGAACGGCAGAACGCCGCCCGTCAGGATGGTCTTCATCGGTCGGTTCCCCCGGTGTTGGTGGTCGGCGCAGGCGCGGTCAGCCGCTCCAATCGCGCACGGGCATTCTGATAGTTGGCGAGCGCGTCGATCGCGGCGACGCGCGTCTCGGCGAGCGTGCGTTCGGCATCGAGGAGATCCAGCTGGCCGAACTTGCCCTCGCGGTAGCCGATCCGCGCGATCCGCGCGGCCTCTGCTGCTGCTGCCAGCGCCGGCCCGACCGCAGCGCGCGCGGTCGTTGCCGCATTGGCGGCTTCGGCTTGCGCGTCGGTGATCGCCTGCTCGACGTCGAGCGCGGTTACGCGCCGCACCGCTTCGGCGCGCGTCCGCTCCGCCGTCGCCTGCGCGATGGCGGCGCGGCCGTTGTTGAAGAGCGGGATCGGGATCGAGATCGCGAACACCGCGGCGGTATCGTTCGTCGCTTCCAGCCGTCGGAGCGCCGGTCCGACGTTGATGTCGGGTACGCGGTTGGCGCGCGCGAGCCTGATGCCGGCATCGGCGATGGCAAGATCGGCATCCGCCGCCGCCAGCGCCAGCGTGCCGGCAGTCTGTAGCGGTGCTGCAGGGCCGAAGGTCGCCGGCGGCAACCGGTCGAGCAAGCCTGCGTCGAGCGTGCCGTCGATCGGACGGCCGAGCCGCCGCGCGAGATTGGTCCGTGCCGCCTCGGCGAGCCGGGTCAGCCGCTCGACATTGGCATCGGCATTGATACGCGCGACATCGGCGCGCTGTTGCTCCAGCGGCGACGCTCGCCCCGCCTGGACGCGCACCGCAGCCCCCCGCAGCACTTCGGCCGCGATCCGTGCCTGGTCGCGCGCCGTCACCAGCCGGCGTTCGGCCGCGATTGCCTCGACATAGAGCTGTGTGACCTGGACGCGGATATCGGCCGCGACGATCGCGCTCTGGAGTTGCGCACGTGATATTTGCGCGTCGGCAACAGCAACGCGGGCACCGCGCTTGCCGCCAAGCTCGATCGGGATCGCGACCCCCACCGTCGTCTCCGCGCTCCGCACGCCCCGATAAGGACCGGAGCCGACGACGTTCTCGACCTGCCCTTGGAAGACGGGGTTCGGCCGGAGCCCGGCCACCGTGCGGGCCGCCTGCGCCGCCTCGACCGATGCAGTAGCAGCGGCACCCGATGGCGCTGCTCCGCCCGCGGCAGACACCGCCTGATCGAGCGAGAAGCCGGGGAGCGGTTGCGCCGCGGTCGGCGTTTCAGACGGGGTGGCCGCCTGCGGCGCCGCCTCCTGTTGCGCCTGCGCTATCGATGCGCAGGACGCCGCGGCCAGCATGGCCGCGAGCATTGTTTTCATGAAATATCGATCCTGACAGAACACGTCGGGCCGGCAGATGCCGGCGAGCGGGTGTCGTCAGGCGGCCGGGGGCCTCAGCGCGGGATCGACGAGATGCGACGCGATGGCACTGGCGGGTGCGGGGAACGGATGCAGACCGTCAGCGCATGCCATCAACGGCAGCGCGTTGCTCGCTGGCAGGTTCAGTAACTGTCCGTGGCAGGTGGCATGGTGGTGCGGCACCGCCTTGTCGGCATCGCCTTGCGATTGATCGGCGTCGCCGTCGCTATGCACTGTGCCGCTGCACTCGATAGTCACCGGCCCTGCAACCTCGCGCGCGTGCACGGTCGCCGTCATCACCAGGGACGACGCAATCATGACGAGCAAAAGGGACCAGAGCCTGCGCAGCATTTCAGGCCGTCTAGTCGAAATACGTCCGAGTGTCATCGCAAGACTTCCGGTGCTACCGGCCGGGTCTCTCGCCATGCCGGGATCGCTTCGGCGAGAACACGCCACGCTGACCGCAGGAAGATGAGCGCGATGACGCCGCCCACCGCGATATCGGGCCATGCCGCGCCGGTCATGGCGATAAACCCGGCCGCAATAAGTACGCCGACGTTTGACGCCACGTCGTTGCGCGAGCACTCGAACGTGCTGGACATATTCACGTTCTCCGACCGGAATCGCCACAGCATCGCGAGGCAGGTCAGGTTGGCGACGAGCGCGGCACCGCCGAACGCCAGCATTAGTGAAGACGAGGGCGAAACGCCGTTGACCACCTTGTCGACGATCTCGAATACGACCGCGATGCCAAACATGAGGATGATGCCGCCCTTGGCCAGTGCCGCCCCGGCTTCCCAGCGGGGGCCGCGGCTCAACGCATAGAGGCTGAGTGCATAGACCACGGCATCGCCGAGCATGTCGACTGAGTCCGCCATCAGTGCGGACGACCGCGCGAACACCCCCCCGCCGAACTCGGCAACGAACATAACGAAGTTGATAACCATGACGGCGATCAGCACGCGTCGTTGATCGGTCTTACGGCCGAACTGCGCGATCGTGTCGCCTTTCCTGGAACAGCAGTCGTCCGCCATGATGCACTCGATTCGTGTGTCGGACCCCCCATATGCACCCTCATGTCACTAGAGGGTCAAGGGCTCATCCATGAAGATCGGCGATATTGCGAAGCGCACCGGGCTGAAGGTCGAGACCGTCCGCTTTTACGAGGGTGAGGGTTTGATCGCTGCACCGCGTCGGAGCGGGGGCAATTACCGCCTTTACGATGAGTCGCACCTTGATCGCCTGACGTTCATCAAGCGCTCGCGCGACTTGGGCTTTACGCTCGATCAGGTGCGTGACCTGCTCCGCCTGGCGGACGATCCGCGCGGATCGTGCGATGCAGTTGACGAGATGGCGGTGCTGCACATCGCAGAGATCGACCACAAACTCGCCGGCCTACAGACGCTGCGTGAAGAGATCGTCAAATGGGGGCGCTGCGACGCCACAACGATCGCCGAATGCCGGTTGATCGACGCGTTATCTTCACGGCTACCTTGAGCATTGGCTCGACAATGTCATCCAAAGTAAATTCGTTCGCCCCGCTCGAGTCGGTTCAACGAGAAGCCGGAAATGATCGGAAGAACCATAAGGATAAATTGAGGTGACCACCCGGCGCGGCGCGCCTTGGACGAGGAGGACGACGCCGAACTTCGGCGGCGTGTGGCTGGGAAGCAGACCATTAGCCAGATTGTCCGCGAGTTGGGTCGCACGATGGACACAATCCGCGGTCGTGTGGCGACTTTGCGGATCACGCTTCGCTTTTCGCAACGCCCGTGGCGGGACGGCGTTGCTCGTCGCGCCAGCGAGTAGGCGCGACCCTATGCTTCCATACGGCGAAGGATCGGGCAGTCCGGTCGATCATCTCCGTGGCAGCGGTTCACCAGGTCCAGCAGCGTCGATCGCATAGCTTCGAGCGTAGCCGCCTTACGCCCAAGTTCATCGGCGCGCGCCTGGGCGAGCATCTTTACTTCGCTGCTCGAACGGCTGCGATCCGACCAGAGGCCGAGGAGTGTGCGGATCTCCTCGATCGGGAACCCCAGATCGCGCGCATTGGCAATGAAGCGCAGCCGGTGAACATCGGCCTCTGAATAATCCCGGTAGCTCCCGCGCCGAGGCGGCGCAGGCACGAGGCCGATTTTCTCATAGTGGCGGATCATGCGCTGAGAGACGCCGCTGGCGTCCGACGCCGTTCCGATGTTCACAACTTCACCGCGTTGAGCCGCAGCGCGTTCAGAACGACAGTGAAAGACGAGAGCGCCATCGCCGCACCGGCTAGCATCGGCGAGAGCAGAATGCCGGCGACGGGATAAAGCACCCCCGCCGCGACCGGCACGCCGATGCCGTTGAACAGGAACGAGAAGAACAGGTTCTGGCGGATATTGCGCATCGTTGCGTGGGCGAGCTTGCGCGCCCGCACGATCGCCGACAGATCGCCGCGCGTGAGCGTCATGCCGGCGCTTTCGATCGCGACGTCTGTTCCCGTGCCCATCGCCAGACCCACGTCCGCAGCGGCAAGCGCCGGGGCGTCATTGATACCGTCGCCGGCCATCGCGACCTTGGCGCCGCTTGCCTTCAACTCGCCTATGATGCGCGCTTTGTCTTCCGGCCGCAGATCGGCGCGTACGTCATCGAGACCGCCTACCGCGCGCGCGACCGCATCCGCGGTCCCACGATTGTCGCCGGTGAGCATGACGACGCGCAATCCCTCTTTGCGCAGCGCGGCAATGGCGTCGCGCGCCGATGCCCGCACCGGATCGGCGACCGCCAGCAAGCCAGCGAGCGCCCCATCGATCGAGACCAGGATGACACCCGCGCCTTCGCTACGATGGCGATCAGCCGCGGCATCGACCGGCTTGGGATCAGCGCCGATCCGGCTCATTTGCGCGGCATTGCCGATGACGACCGAGCGGCCGTCGACCGTGGCGCTGACACCCAGGCCGGTTTGCGAGGCGAAGTCCGCTACCTTGCCGAGCTGCAATGCCCGCTCTTTGGCGGCAACGACGATCGCGTGAGCGAGCGGGTGTTCGGATTGCCCTTCGACGGCCGCGGCAAGCGCGAGCATGTCGTTTTCCGCGACTGCGCCGACCGTCTCGAACGCGACCAGCTTAGGCTTGCCTTCCGTGAGCGTGCCCGTCTTGTCGATGACGAGCGTATCGACCTTCTCTAGCCCCTGTAAGGCTTCCGCATTCTTGACAAGCACCCCGGCTGTCGCGCCGCGCCCGGTGCCGACCATGATCGACATGGGTGTGGCGAGCCCGAGCGCGCACGGACAGGCGATGACCAGCACGGCGATAGCGTTGAGCAGGGCATGGCCCATGCGCGGCTCAGGGCCGACTAGCGACCATACCACGAACGTCACCACCGAGATCAGCACGACCAGCGGCACGAACCATCCCGACACCCGATCGGCGACCGCCTGAATCGGGGCGCGGCTGCGCTGCGCTTCGGCGACCATGCGGACGATCCGCGCCAGCATCGTATCCGCGCCGACGGCGCGGGCTTCCATAATCAGGCTACCCGTGCCGTTGACGGTGCCCCCCGTGACGGCCGCCTCAACTTCCTTGAGGACCGGTGCAGGCTCGCCGGTGAGCATGGATTCATCGACCGACGAACGGCCTTCGACCACCACGCCATCGACCGGAATCGCTTCGCCGGGACGGACCCGCAGCCGATCGCCAGCGGCGACGTCGGCAAGACCGACCTCTTCCTCGGAGCCGTCAGTCCGCAGCCGCCGAGCTGTCTTGGGAGCGAGATCCAGGAGGGCTCGGATCGCGCGCCCGGTTGCCGCCCTGGCGCGCAGCTCGAGCACTTGCCCGAGCAGCACCAGCGTCACCACGACGCCGGCCGCCTCGTAATAGACCGGAACCATCCCACCGTGCATCCGGAACGTCGCAGGGAACAGGCCTGGCGCGAGCGTCGCGACCACGCTGTAGAGGAAGGCCGCGCCGACCCCGATTGCGATCAGCGTGAACATATTGAGATGGCGGGTCCGGATCGAGGTCCACCCTCGCTCGAAAAACGGCAAGCCCGCCCACAGCACGATCGGTGCGGTTAGCGCGAGCTGGACCCACGGCGAGACCGTGGGGCTGACGACATTGATGCCGAGCATCTCGGCAAACATCGAAACGACGAGGAGCGGGATCGTCAGTGCGCCGGCCACCCACAGCCGGCGTGTAAAATCGACCAGCTCGGGGTTGGGTGTGTCGTCGAGCGATGGTTCTTCGGGCTCGAGCGCCATGCCACAGATAGGGCACGTGCCCGGCCCCTCTTGGCGGACTTGCGGGTGCATCGGGCACGTCCACATCGCGCCCGGCGTCGCTGTTGGCTCAGCTTTTGGCTTATCGCCGAGATAGGCGTTCGGATCAGCCACGAACTTGGTCCGGCACCCGGCGCTGCAAAAATGATATTCATGGCCGGCGTGCTCGGCATGGTGCGCCGTTTTCGCCGGATCGACCGTCATGCCGCACACCGGGTCCGTTGCCTTGGTCGCGTCGCCGGGCACCTTGGGTCCCGAACAGCAGCCACCCATTTTGCCGGCCTGCTCGACTGGCACTGACGCGGTAGAGGCCCCAGAGCAGCATGAAGCGGGCGCGGCAGCCGGCTCGGCTGACTTTGCTGAGCAGCCGCAACCCCCGGTATGGGCATGAGAATGAGGATCGTTCATGGCGTAACTCCTTCGACCCGAAGGCATGTAGGGTCTGACACCGTGTCAGGGTCAAGGCCGATCGAGCTTAACCCGCGACAGTGCGCCCAAGCCGCCTAATATGAGCTACGCGGCCGAAGGCGTTGCCCCTCGAAAAGGGCCAAGCAGGCGAGGGAAAATGCGATCTGGCGCGTATCCCCTTTAAGGCGGGGATAAGACGGAGAATGACTGATGCATCAGATGGACCCGGCGATGAAGGCGTGCATGGACGCCTGCCACGAATGCCATATCACCTGTCTTTATATGGCGATGAACCACTGCCTTGAGGCAGGTGGGAAGCACGCCGAGCCGCAGCACATGAAAATTATGGCCGATTGCGCGCAGATTTGCGCAGTCGCGATCGACTTCATGGCCCGCAAGTCCGAACACCATCGTCATATCTGCCGCGAGTGCGCCGAGATTTGCCGGGCGTGCGCGGCGAGTTGCGAAGGGCTCGCCGGCATGGAGGATTGCGTCGCGGCCTGTAACCGTTGCGCCGAGGAATGCGAGAAGATGGCCGCCTGAGCGGCGAGGCGGGCGGCATTAGGCCGCCCGCCCCTCACATCGCCGAAGCGGGCGGTTCGAGTGTTCCCAGCCATGCGACGAGCGCCAGGATCGCCACCGCGCAGCTCGCCTCAACTGCGAGGCTGCGCCGCAGGCCGCGAAGCGCGCCATGATGATCGACCGCGGTGATCGAGCGCTCGAACGCCGGCGTAAGCCGAAAGCGGTTGAACGACGCAAGCGTGAGCATCGCGCCGAAGACGACGAGCTTGGCGATCAGAAGCTGGCCGTAGACCGTAGCGGCGAGGTTCGGCAGATTGGCAACGCCGACCAGCAACCAGGCATTGACGATCCCGGTGACGGCAATCGTGCCGACCATTATCGTGCCCACCAAGCCAAACCCGTGCAGTGCGCGGTGCGTCAGGGTCAGATGGGCGGCGTCGACGCGACCGGCCGGCCGAGCGACGAGAAGCACGAGCCCGAGCAGGGCTCCGGCCCAGGCCCCGCCAGCGAGCAGGTGGAGAATGTCCGCGCCCAGATGCACCCAGCCGACTGCGCCCTCGTCCATCGCGCCGTGCCCTGCCCAAGCAAGCGTGGCGAGCGCCACGCCCGCAGCGAACGCCACTAGGCCGAGCAGAGCCGCGCGACCGGCCGCCACGAGGGCCGCGATCGAGGCCACCACGAGCGCAGCCACGCGCGCTTCCCACGCGGTGCCCGTCGCGGACCCGGAGAGGAGCATCCCGACCGCCTCCTGATCGACCGGCCAGAGCGGCGCCCCGGCCATCGCAGCCGCGAGCAGCGCGAGGCCGATCCCGGAGAACAGGAGGCCGAGCAGGCCGCTTCCGACGAGCCAGGGCCGCAGTGCGAGCGCATCGGCGCGCTCGCGGGCCTTGAGGCCATAGAGACTGAAAGCCGACAGGCCGAACAGCCCGCTCAGTGTCGCATAGAGCGCGAAGCGGACCGCGATCAGCGGCCAGTCGGTGTCCACCGTTACTTGACCGCGAAGGCGAAGTTGCCGGCCACCCGGTGCGTGTCGCCGGAAACCACGTGCCACGCGACGCTGTAGCGGCCCGGTGCGAGCGGCCCCTTGGGCGTGACGACGAGCGTGCGGCCATCCTCCGCGACCCCAGCCGCAGTCGCAACCTTCATAGGCGGGTGCGCGGTGCCCCGATGCGCGGTCATTATCAGATCCGCGCCCGAGAACTTCGGCATCAGCTTTTCGCTGAACCGAAGCGCGAGACGCGCGGGCTTGGCGACCGTCGCGTTCGGCGCCGGTGAGGCGGACAGCAACTTAGGGTGAGCCTGGGCGGCGCTGGCGAGCCCGAGAATGGCAAGGGCGGCAGGGACTAGGGCGCGACGCATGAGGTTACTCCGTGGTGTTCTGTCCATTCTACGCGGCGCAGGTGCGCACCCCTCACGCTAGCGATGAGGGATGATGGGCAGCGCTGCGTAACCAGTGTTAGAGGGGCGGAGTGGAAAACATGGATGATCTGGACAGAGCGTTGGCGAGGTTGGCGGGAGCACCTGTTCCGGCCGCTCTGGACGACGTCGAAGCACGTGTTCTCGCGCGCATTGGCACCCGGCCGGTCGTGCGGCAGGCCGGGCTCGGCATTGGTGTGGTGGCGGTCGCGGCATTGGCGATCGGCATGATCGGCGCCGAATTGCCGGCGACCGCGAGCCCCGCGGTGTCGCTCGCACCGCTCGGTGGGGCTTCGCCGCTCGCACCCTCAACTTTGCTGATCGGCGAGCCATGACCTCGACCAAGCGCGTCGTTCTGTGTGTCGTCCTCGCCTTTGTCGCGGCGATCGGGGGCGTGTTCGTCGGACGTGCGCTGTTGCCCCATCCCAAGCAGCCGGGTGCCGCGCTGCACGAGGTCCTGCACCACAAGCTCGCGCTCGATGCCGATCAGCAGGCAAAGCTGAAGGTTCTGGAGGACCGGTTCGCGGTGCAACGGCGCGCTCTCGAGCTGGAGTTGCGCGCGACCAATGCCCGGCTCGCCGAGGCGATCGAGGCCGAGCACGGCAACGGCCCGCGGGTCACGGCCGCGGTCGATCAGAGCCATGCCGCGATGGGCGAGCTGCAGAAGGCTACGTTGGCGCACATCTTCGCCATGCGGCAGCTTCTGCGAGCCGATCAGACCTCCCAATTCGATGCTGCGGTGGTGAAGGCGCTCACCGACGGCCAGGGGTGAGCCTCGATTGGACCACGCTGTCCGATGGCGAGCTGGCGACGCTCAGCATTGCCGGTCGGCAGGCCGCTTTTGCCGAAATCGTGCGGCGCTACCAACAGCCGGTGTTCCGGCTCGCGCGGGCTTGCGTCGGCGAACCGGACGAGGCGCTCGACCTGGTGCAGGAGACGTTCGTCGCCGCACACCAGGCTCTCCCGCGCTACGACGGACAGCGCGCCATGAAGGCGTGGCTTTCGACGATCGCGATCAACAAGTGCCGTGACTGGGCGCGAAAGCGCACGGTGCGCCGGTTCTTCTCCTTTGCGGTTCCCATCGATCGCCGCGCCGAAGCTGTGGTGGACGATCGGGTTGCGGTCGACGACGGCGCAGCCGACCGCCAGGAGTTGGACCGGGTGACAGGTGCCATTTCGACCCTGCCCATGAACCTCAAGGAAGCGCTGGTGCTGCGCACTATCGAAGGTTTAAGCCAAGCCGAAACCGCCGAGGTGTTGGGGATCAGCCAGAAGGCTGTCGAAACCCGCCTTTACCGTGCCCGTTCGCGCCTCCTCGAAAAGTTGAGCGCCGAACAAGGGATGGCCGCGCGGGACGCGTAGAAGGATTAAGACGGGCCGGTAGCGGCCCACCCTTCGAGGAGCTTTCATGTCGCGCGTTCTCGACCGCCGCCAAGTGCTGCGCGGTGCCACCCTAGCCGGAAGCGGCCTTGCATTGTCGGCCTACATGCCGGCGTGGGCGCAGCCAGTGTCCGCGGGGATCGCCAAGCCATTGCCGACCGTGTCGGGCGACGACATCACGCTGAAGGTCGCGCATCAGATGATGATGATCGACGGGCGGCAGAGCCATGCCATCGGCATCAACGGCACCGTACCCGCCCCGCTCATCCGCCTGCGCGAGGGGCAGAACGTGCGCCTCCACGTCGTGAACGAGCTGGACGAAGAGACGTCAATCCACTGGCACGGGCTGTTGGTGCCCTTCCAGATGGACGGTGTGCCCGGCATCAACTTCCCGGGCATCCCCGCGCGCTCGACCTTCACCTACGAGTTCCCGATCATCCAGAACGGCACCTACTGGTATCACAGCCACTCGGGGCTTCAGGAGCAAGAGGGACACTACGGCCCGATCCTGATCGACCCCAAGGACCCCGACCCGGTGCAGTTCGATCGCGAGCACGTCATCGTGCTGTCCGATCACAGCTTCCAACACCCGCACTACCTGTTCGACCGCCTCAAGAAGGAGTCGGGCTATTTCAACCGTCAGCGCCAGACCTTGGGCGGGCTGCTGGCCGGTAAGGATCAGCCGCTGAAAGAGCGGCTAATGTGGGGCAAGATGCGGATGGACCCCGCCGATGTCGCCGACGTGACCGCCTCGACCTACACCTATCTGGTTAACGGCCATGGCCCCAAGGACAATTGGACCGCTCTGTTCCGACCGGGTGAGCGGGTGCGGCTCCGCTTCATCAACGCATCGTCCATGACGACCTTCAACGTCCGCATCCCCGGCCTGCCGATGACGATCGTCGCGGCCGATGGGTTGAACGTGCGCCCGATCGAGATTGACGAGTTCCAATTCGGTCCGGCCGAGACTTATGACGCGGTCGTCACGCCGCCCGACATGCGCGCCTATACGCTGGTGGGCGAGAGCGTCGACCGGTCCGGCATGGCGCGCGCGACGCTCGCACCCCGCGAGGGCATGGCGGCCGAGGTCCCACCACTGCGCAAGCGCCCGCTCGCGACCATGAAGGACATGGGCATGGGCGGCCATGACATGAGCACCATGGATCACGGCTCCATGCAGGGCATGGGGAGCGGAGCAATGGGCGCGCAGGCTGGATCGATGGCGGGCATGGACCACAGCACGATGGGCCAGAGCGCGGGTGCCGGTTCGATGCAGGGCATGGACCATTCCCAGATGAACCATGGCGCGACCGGCGCTGCTGCCGGCGCCATGGCCGGGATGACCGCGCCGCAGGGTCAGAGCGGCGCGATGGCCGGAATGGATCACGGGTCGCGTGCCATGCCGGGCATGACGGATGGGCAGCCGATGGCCGGTATGGACATGGGCGGCATGAACATGCGCGACTTCTCGAAAGCCCCGAGCGTGAAGAAGGGACCAGGCGTCCAGACCATTTCGGCCATGCCCGTCGATCGCACCGGCGAGCCAGGTCAGGGACTGGAGAACGTCGGGCACCGCGTGCTCACCTATCGCGATCTGGTTGCGCTCGACCGCAATCCCGACACGCGGGCACCCGAGCGCGAGATCAAGCTCCACCTTACCGGCAACATGGAACGGTACATGTGGGGCTTCGATGGCGAGAAGCTGTCGGAGAGCCCCGATCCGATCACCCTGCTGCACGGCGAGCGGGTGCGCGTCACCCTCATCAACGACACGATGATGGGCCATCCGATTCATATCCACGGTCACTTCTTCGACCTGGTGACAGGGAAAGGCGCCTATGCGCCCCGGAAGCATACCGTGCTGGTCCAGCCAGGCGGCACGGTGAGCTGGGACGTGACAGGCGAGGAAGGCGATTGGGCGTTCCACTGCCACATGCTCTACCACATGCACGCAGGCATGATGCGCGTCGTCCAGGTCCGCAAGGCCGGGGAGGCGGCAGCGTGAACCGGTCGCTCCTTCTCGCCGGCCTCGCCTCGGCAGTCGTCGCCAGCCCCGTGTTCGGGCAGAGCATGGATCATTCCATGCACAACATGCCGGGGATGACCATGCCGGCAAAGCCCGCGGCCAAGGCGACTCCCACGCCCACACGGAAAGCAGCCGCGAAACCCGCGGCCAAGCGGAAGGCCCCTGTTCGGCGTGCGGCCCCCCGTCGTGCGCCGACCGCGCCGGCTCGGGCGGCCGATCCGCACGCCGGTCACGACATGAGCGGGATGCAGGGAATGAACATGGGCGGGCAGCAGGCCGCGCCCGCCCAGGACCCGCACGCCGGCCACGACATGTCCGCCATGCCCGGCATGGGCTCTCCGGCAGCAGCGGGGCAGGACCCGCATGCCGGGCATGACATGAGCGCGATGCCCGGTATGGCGATGGAGGGTAGTAGTCAGGCAGGCGCCAGGGTCGGGACCGACCTTCCTCCCGGCAACAAGCCCGCTCCCGCGCCGCCCGGCGATCATCTCGCCGATCGTGTCTGGGGGGCGGATGCCATGGCCAGCTCGCGAGAAAACGATCTGCGGCGCGAGCATGGCGGGATGACCTACTATCAGGTGCTCTTCAATCTCGCGGAGTATCAGGCCCGCAAGGGACGCGACGGCTACCGCTGGGATGGCGAAGCTTGGGTCGGAGGCGACATCAACCGGTTGTGGCTGAAGTCTGAGGGTGAAGGCAGCTTCGGCAAATCACTGGAAAGCGCCGAGGTGCAGGCGCTCTACAGCCACGCCCTCGATCCCTACTGGAACCTCCAGGCCGGCGTCCGCTACGACTTCAAGCCGAACCCGTCGCGCACCTATGCGACGATCGGGATCGAAGGCCTGGCTCCCTACCAATTCGAGGTCGAGGGCGCGCTGTTCCTCTCCGACAAGGGGGACGTGCTCGCCCGCGCCGAGGGCTATTACGACCAGCGCATCACCAACTACTTTGTTCTCCAGCCTAGGGTGGAGGCCAACTTTGCGGCCCAGGACGTGCGGGATAACGGGATCGGCTCCGGGCTGACGGACCTGGAGGCCGGTTTGCGGCTTCGCTACGAGGGCCGCCGTGAGTTCGCGCCCTATATCGGCGTGTCGTGGGAACGGCAGTTCGGCGACACCGCGCGCTTCTCGCGGGCGCGTGGCGACGACACGGGGGGCTTCAGCTTCGTCGCCGGCGTGAGGACCTGGTTCTGAGCCCGCGGCTCCGCCTCCACCTTGGAGCGAGCAAGATCCACCGCTGGCTTGCTCTCCTGATCGGCGCGCAGGCGATCGTCTGGTTCACCAGCGGCCTTGTGATGAGCCTGCTCCCCATCGACACCGTGCACGGCGATCATCGGATCGAACGGAACGCCGAGCCGGCGCTGTCGAGCACCCAAGGCTTCGCACCGTTGCCTGCCTTGCTCGCGTCGGTCGGAGCGCCGGTCCGACAGCTTCAGCACCGCATGCTGCTCGGGCGGCCGATCGTCGAGGCGCAGCTGGCGGATGGTCACATCCGTCTGCTGGACGCGCGCACGGCTGCGCCGCTCCCGCCACTGGATGCCAAGGCCGCAGGGACGATCGCTCAGAAGGCGTATCGAGGGAATGGTTTGCCCGCGCCCACCATCGAGCGGGTCGACCGACCCAGCACCGAGTATCGCGGGGCGTTGCCCGCTTGGCGTGCGACGTTCGCCGACAATGACGCCACCCGCATCTACGTAGCGGCCGAGACGGGACGGCTCACGTCGGTCCGGACAGGAACGTGGCGGCTGTACGATTTCTTCTGGGGTCTCCACATCATGGATTGGACGGAGCACGAGCGGTTCAACACGCCGTGGCTCAACGCTTTCGCCGCAGGCGGTCTCGTCTTTGCGGTATCCGGCGCAATCCTTCTCTTCATGCGCTGGCCGAGACGGGCGCGCCGCAAAGCCGGGGGGCATATGTCCAGACAGGGAGTCGCATGATGGATGACCACGAAGGCAAGATGAACATGGGGATGGGCTATGGTCGCTTCGCGGCAATGGTGGCGACCTCGACCGTTGTCATGTTCGGGCTGATGTACGTGAACGTCTATGCCCTCGGGCATATCGAATTCAGTCAGACACGGTTCTGGATGGCGTTCGTGATGGGCGCCACGATGGCGATCATCATGCTCCTCTTCATGTGGTCGATGTACAAGAACAAACGGACGAATGCCGCGATCATCGGGGGTAGCATCGTGGTGTTCGCGCTCGCGCTGTGGCTCGTCCGCAGTCAGGAGACGGTGGACGACGTGAGCTGGATGAAAGCCATGATCCCGCACCACTCGATCGCGATCCTGACGAGCGAGCGCGCTCACATCAAAGACCCCGAGGTTCGCAAGCTGGCGGACGGAATCATCGATGCTCAGGTTCGTGAGATCACGCAGATGAAGCGGGCCATTGCCAGGCTCGAGGCAAATCCTACGCCTGCGAATGCGCCCGACCTGCCCTCCTATCGTGACAAGCAGGTTCCCCCTCCCCCGCCTGAAACTGATGAGAGCGTCGGAGTTGATACCCTTCAGCCGATCCGCTGAATTCGATCACGGGCGTGAGGGATACGGTCCGCGCGCCCGTATCTCTCCTGTGGGCGGGGGCGTTTACCCAGGAGAGACACGATGAAGAAGATGACTGTTCTGGCCCTCGCGGCCGCGCTCGGCGCCGCTCCGGCCATCGCCCAGATGCAGGGCATGGATCATTCGGGCATGAACCACGGTCAGATGATGCAGCCGACGCCGGCGAACCCCTATCCGCCCTCTGAAATGCAGATGCATCAGAAGATGATGTCGGCCATGGGCGCCGATGCGACCGAGACCTGGGTCCGCAAAATGGTTGAGCATCATCGCGGCGGCATTGCCATGTCGCAGATAGTGTTGCGCGAAACCAAGGACGCAAAGGTCCGCCAGATGGCGACCAAGACGATCGCCGAGCAGAACAAGGAAGTCGGCGAGCTGAACGCCTGGCTGCGGGCGCACGGCAAGGCTGCACAGTGATCGGCCCCCGCCCCACCGCAGGGTTTGCCTGTGGTGGGGCGACCATCTAGGAATAGACATGACCCGCATCTGCCTTCTCGCCGCTGTTGCAGCGTTCGCCATGCCGGTTGCAGCCTTGGCTGCCGGGCCGGTGCTGATGCATCGCGATCCGGGCTGCCCATGTTGCGAGAAGTGGGCGCAGCAGGTGAAGGCTCAGTTCGGTCGCGCGGTCCGCGTCGTCGACGACGCGAACCGGCCCGCGTTCATGAAGGCCCGGGGCGTACCTGCGGACTTGGCCTCGTGCCACACGGCTATTATCGACGGCATAACGTTCGAGGGTCATGTGCCGATCGCCGATATGAAGCGGGCTCTGGCAACGCACCCGAAGGGTGTGACGGGGCTCGCGGTTGCCGGGATGCCGATGGGCTCGCCGGGCATGGAGATGCCGGGCATGACGGCCCAGCCCTACAACGTCGTTGCGTTCGGACCCGGTGGGCGGCGAGTATTCGCTCACCACGGCGGATAGTCGTTGACACCCGCACCCCCACGCCCGACCGTATCGGTGTGAAAGGTCATCTTTCCCTCCTTCTCCTCTTGGGAGCATTGGTTGGCCTGTTCGGTCAACAGGCTGCCTATGCAGGTGGGCCCGCGCTCGCGCCTGCGATGGAGGCGAGCCATGCCATGCCGACGGGAATGGATTGCGCCGGCACGGAAGGAATGCCGGAGGCCACGCACGAGCAACCCTGCAAGGGGCTCACGCTTGCGTGCATCGCGCAGATGGGATGCATGATTCCCATGACCATCCAGGACCGTCTCCCTTTGACGGCACCACGCGTTCCCCTGCCTCCCGTCGCCTACCGCGCCGTGGATGCACCCTTGGCCGGCCGCGACCTAATGCCGGAACTACAACCGCCCACCGTCTGAGCTGACCCGATCGCGGTCGTGCCTCGCCTTCTTGCCAGAGCGCGGGGCGAGCGTGTGATCGTATCATCCCTTCCAGACGGAATTAGCCATGCGCGCATCCATGATGCTGGCCGTCGCGGTGCTTTCAGCGAGCACCGCGCAGGCGCAATCTCTGACTTACGACCAAGCGATACGCGGGGCGGTTGCAAACGCCCCAGGGGCAGCCGCAGCGCGTGCAGGGGTATCAGCTGCCCAAGCAGAGGCCGGCGCCGCCGGAAGCCTCCCCGATCCACGGCTGTCGATCGGCGTCGATAACTATCCGATCTCGGGACCCCCGGCCTTCTCGCTGACCCGCGACGACATGACGATGGGGCGGGTCGGGTTTCAGCAGGACCTACCCAATCTCGCCAAGCGCCATGCCGCTCAGGCGCAGGCTCGGGCGGCGATCGTCACCGCGCAAGCGTCTCAGGAGGTCAAGTTTCGGCAAGTCCGGTTGGGGGCGGGACAGGCGTGGATGGATCTTGCCTATACTGAACGACGATTGGCAGCACTCGACGCGATCATCCGTTCGTTGCGTACGCTTCCCTCTGCTGCACGCACCGCTGTGGCGTCTGGGACGGCCCGTCCGGCCCAGAGCCTGGGTATCAACCAGGCCATCGCCGGGCTGGAGGATCGGCGCGACGAGCTGGTCGCCGCAGTTGCGCGCGCCCGCGCGATGCTGGCTCGCTGGACGGGCGTTCCGGCACCCGAGATCGCCGGCGACGTGCCGGTGATCGACCTGGTGCCGGCGAAGCTGCGGACGGCGCTTGAGCAGCATCCCGACATGGTTTCCGCCGACGCGAGCATTCATCGTGCCCAGGCTGATGTGGACGCGGCACGTGCAGAAAAGCGTCCGGATTGGGGTGCCGAAGTGGCGTACCAGCGTCGTGACCCTCGCTACGGAGACATGGTATCGGCGGGGGTGTCGATGAGCCTGCCGCTGTTCGCTCGGTCGCGCCAGGATCCTCGTATCGCGGCACGCCGATCTGCTCAAGCGCAAGCGGAAGCACAGCGCGAGGAGACGCGGCGCACTCTGGCAGCCGGCCTCGACGCCGCGCTGGCCGACCATGAGATGCACCATAGCCAATGGCAGCGGGCGCTACGCGTACTTCTCCCGCTCGCTCGGGAGCGCGCCGACCTGGAAACGGCGAGCTATGCCGCCGGTAGGGCGAATCTTACGGACATCATCGATGCCAAGACGGCCCTGGCCGACGCGGAGCTGACGGCGCTCGATCGCGAGGCGGATGTCGCTTCCGATGCCGTCCGGCTCACAATCACCTTCGGGAGCGACGACCGATGAGAGGCACGAACATGACCCGCGCCCGCCTTGCAACTGCTGCTGGTGCGCTTGCCCTTGTGGCAGGCGGCATCGGTTTTGGCATCGCGCGGCTTGGGAACACGGCCAGCTCGCCAACGCAGCAGGCCCAAACGAACCAGCGCAAGATCCTCTACTGGTATGACCCCATGATCCCGGCCGAACATCATGACGGTCCGGGTCTCTCGTCCATGGGGATGAAGACGATCCCCCGATATGCCGATGATGGCACCGGCGCGAATGCCATGCCGGGGGTCACTATCGATGCTGGCAGCATGCAGCGCCTTGGAGCGCGGATCGTGTCGGCCGAGCGAGGGACGCTCGCCAACGCGGTGACCGTGACGGGCAGCATTGAGTTCGACGAGCGCACCCTCGCCGTCATCCAGGCTCGCAGCGCCGGCTTCGTTCAACGTGTTTATGCACGCGCGCCCGGTGACGTGGTGTCCGCTGGAGCGCCACTGGCCGACCTCCTGGTTCCTGAATGGGCAGGTGCGCAAGCCGAGTACGAGGCGGTTCGGCGTACCGGGGATGCCTCCCTGACACGGGCCGCACGCCAACGCATGACGCTTCTCGGTATGACCGGTTCGACCGGCGGGCGAACGACGATCCGTACGCCGATCGGCGGGGTCATCAAGACGCTGAGCGTGCGACAGGGCATGACCTTGGCGCAGGGCCAGACCCTCGCTGAGGTGAATGGGCTCGGCACTGTCTGGCTGAACGCGGCCGTCCCCGAGGCGGGCGCCGGCACGCTGCGCGTCGGCACTCCCGTAACCGCCACGCTTGCGGCTTTCCCGGGGGAGACCTTCGCAGGCCGGATTACTGCCATTCTGCCTCAGGCGCAGGCCGAAACCCGCACGCTCACCGTGCGGATCGAACTGGCCAACAGAGGCGGCAGGCTTCGGCCGGGCATGTTCGCCAGCGTCGCACTCGGGCAGGATTCACGCGATAGGCTGCTCGTGCCCAGCGAGGCCGTGATCCGCACCGGTCGCCGCACGCTCGTCATGCTCGCTGGCCCCGGCGGGCGGTTCCGACCCGCTGAAGTGCGAACCGGCACCGAAGGTGGCGGGAAAACAGAAATTCTTGCGGGGCTCGCCGAGGGCGAGAAGGTCGTGGCATCCGGCCAGTTCCTGATCGATTCCGAGGCCAGCCTTGCAGGCCTCGATGCGCGGCCGATCGGCGGTGAAGCGAAGCCGCAACCAAAACAGCCGTCGGCTGCGACTGGTCAAGTCTATGAGACAGTCGGGCGTGTGGAGACGTTGGACGCGAGTTCGATAACGCTGTCTCATGAGCCAGTGCCGGCGATCGGGTGGCCGGCGATGACGATGAGCTTCCGCGTTGCCAATCCCGCCCTGCTGCGCGGCTACAAGAAGGGAGATCGTGTTCGGTTCGGTTTCGACCAGCCATCGGAAGGCCCGACCCTGCGCCGCATCATGCAGGAGCGCAGCCGGTGATCGCCAAGATTATCCGCTGGTCCGTCGCCAACCGGTTCCTTGTTGTGCTGGCAGCGCTCGCACTTGCCATCGCCGGCGTGTTCGCGCTGCGGGCCACGCCCGTCGATGCCTTGCCCGATCTATCGGATACCCAGGTCATCATCCGGACAAGCTGGCCGGGCCAGGCGCCGCAGATCGTGGAGAACCAGGTTACCTATCCGCTGACCACTACCATGCTGTCCGTGCCCGGCGCCAAGACCGTGCGCGGCTATTCCTTCTTCGGCGACAGCTACGTCTATGTGATCTTCGACGAGGGCACGGACCTGTATTGGGCACGCTCCCGCGTGCTCGAATATCTGAGCCAGGTTCAAGGTCGGCTGCCACAAGGGGCACAGGCCGCCCTCGGCCCGGACGCCACCGGTGTGGGCTGGATCTACGAATATGCGTTGGTGGACCGCAGCGGCCGCCACGACTTGTCTCAGCTTCGATCGCTGCAGGACTGGTTCCTGCGCTACGAGTTGAAAACCCTCCCCGGTGTCGCTGAAGTGGCCAGCATCGGGGGCATGGTGAAGCAGTACCAGGTGCTGCTCGACCCGACCCGGCTTGCTTCGCTAGGCGTCACCCACGCCCAGACGGTGGAAGCCATCCGCCGCGCCAATCAGGAGGCGGGCGGTTCGGTGCTGGAGATGGGTGGGGCGGAGTATATGGTTCGCGCGTCGGGCTATCTTCGTACCGTCGATGATTTTCGCGCAATTCCGCTGAGGGTCGCCGGGGCCGGTGTCCCGGTGACGTTGGGCGACGTCGCCACCATCCAGATCGGCCCTGAGATGCGACGGGGCATCGCGGATCTCAATGGCGAGGGAGAGGTAGCGGGCGGTGTCGTCATCCTGCGCCAAGGCAAGAACGCCCGGGAGACGATCGAGGCGGTGAAAACCAAGCTGGTCGAGCTGAGGCGAAGCCTTCCCCCCGGCGTGCAGGTCGTCACCACCTACGACCGGTCGCAACTGATCGATCGCGCGGTCGAGAATCTGTCGAGCAAGCTCCTCGAGGAGTTCGTCGTTGTGGCGATCGTGTGCGGGCTGTTCCTCTGGCACGTTCGATCGGCCTTGGTCGCGATCGTCACCCTGCCGCTCGGCGTACTCGCCGCCCTGCTCGTCATGCGCGTCCAGGGCGTTAACGCCAACATCATGTCCTTGGGCGGGATCGCCATTGCGATCGGTGCAATGGTGGATGCGGCCATTGTCATGATCGAGAACGCGCATAAGCGGATCGAGCATTGGGAGCATGACCACCCTAGCCAAGCGCTCGCAGGCGAGGAGCGCTGGCAGGTCATCACCGAAGCTGCCGCGGAAGTCGGTCCGGCGCTGTTCTTCAGCCTCGTCATCATCACGCTCTCGTTCGTGCCCGTCTTTACGCTTGAAGCTCAGGAAGGCCGGCTGTTTGCACCGCTCGCCTTCACCAAGAGCTATGCGATGGCGGCAGCTGCCATTCTCTCCATCACGCTCGTCCCAGTGCTGATGGGGTGGCTGATCCGGGGTCGCATCCCTGCCGAGCAGGACAACGTCATCAACCGAGGCCTGACCCGCCTCTACCGGCCCGCCCTGGACCGGGTGATGGCGCGCCCCTGGGTGACGATCGCGGTCGCCATTGTGGTACTGGCAACGACAGCCTGGCCGCTCGCGCGGCTCGGAGGCGAGTTCATCCCCTCGATGGATGAGGGCGACCTGCTTTACATGCCATCGGCGTTACCGGGCCTCTCTGCCGCCAGTGCTTCCGATCTGCTGCAACGAACCGATCGCCTCATTAAAACCGTGCCTGAAGTCGCAACCGTGTTCGGGAAGGCCGGCCGGGCCGAAACGGCGACCGACCCCGCCCCGCTGGAGATGTTCGAGACGACGATCCAGTTCAAGCCACGCGACCAGTGGCGCGCGGGGATGACGCCAGCGAAGCTGGTGGAGGAGCTGGACCGAACGGTTCGCGTTCCCGGGCTCACCAATGTCTGGGTGCCGCCCATCCGAAATCGGATCGACATGCTGGCGACGGGCATCAAAAGTCCGATCGGCGTCAAGGTGTCGGGCGCCGATCTGGCCGAGCTGGACCGGATAGGGGCTAGCGTCGAGCGCATTGCAAAGACCGTGCCGGGCGTCAGTTCCGCCCTGGCGGAGCGGTTAACCGGCGGGCGCTACGTCGACGTGGACATCGATCGGGCGAGCGCTGCCCGGTACGGCCTCAACATTGCCGACGTTCAGGAGATCGTCGCGGGCGCAATTGGGGGCGAGACGATCGGGGAAACGGTCGAGGGCCTGGCGCGCTATCCCATCAGCGTTCGCTATCCGCGCGAGTTGCGAGACAGCCTGGAAGGGCTGCGGACGCTTCCCATAGTGACTGCCACGGGTCAGCAGATCACGCTCGGCACGGTCGCGGCGGTGTCGGTCGCCGAGGGGCCGCCAATGCTCAAGACCGAGAACGGGCGACCATCGACATGGGTCTATGTCGACGTCCGCGACCGTGACCTGGCTTCGACCGTTGCCGACCTGCAGCGCGCTGTTGCGAAGGGGGTGCGACTCAGCCCCGGCGTATCGATCGCCTATTCGGGGCAGTTCGAGTATCTGCAGCGTGCCGAAAGCCGGCTGATGCTCGTCATTCCAGCGACGCTCGCGATCATCTTCCTGCTGCTCTACCTGACGTTCGGCCGGCTCGACGAGGCGGCGTTGGTCATGGGGACCCTGCCCTTCGCTCTGGTCGGAGGCATCTGGATCCTCTGGCTGCTCGGCTATGCGCAGTCGGTCGCGACGGGGGTGGGGTTCATCGCCCTGGCGGGTGTCTCTGCAGAGTTCGGCGTCGTGATGCTGATCTATCTGAAACACGCCCTCGCCGCTCGCGGTCCTTCGCCTACGAAAGAGGAAGTCGTCGAAGCAATCCGCGAAGGCGCTCTGCTGCGGGTTCGGCCCAAGGCGATGACCGTTGCCGTCATCATCGCCGGCCTGCTCCCCGTCCTTGTCGGACACGGTGCCGGTTCAGAGGTCATGAGCCGCATCGCGGCACCGATGATCGGCGGAATGCTGACGGCTCCCCTCCTATCCCTGTTCCTCTTGCCCGCCGCCTACATGCTGTTGCGGCAGCGAGGTCTCACCAGTTCCAAAAGGAGTGCATCATGAAAGTCTCGTCTATACTTCGGGCAGGTCTTGTCCTGCTTCTCACCCCCCTCACCGCCAACGCTGTGGCCGCCCCAGCATCGCCGGCCGCGTCGGCCGCAAAGGTCGGCAAAGGTACGGGTACGATCACGGCTCTCGACCCGCGGGCAGGAACCGTCACGATCAAGCACGGTCCCATACCGGCGATCGGTTGGCCGGCGATGACCATGGCCTTCCGCGCCTCGCCTCCGGCTTTGCTCAAGAACCTTCGGGCGGGGCAGCGGGTCGCCTTCACGGCAAAGGCACAAGGCATGAACGCTCAAGTCACGGCGATCAGACCGCAATGAGGTAGGATGATAGCTGGTTTTCGACGGTCGCTGCCGGCGACCGTCGAAACTAGTGCTGCTTTGCGAGCACCGGGACGACCATCATCACGTTTTCGGTCAACAAGACGAAGCCCGGGGGTACATAGCTATCCCCGCCCGTGCAGGCGCACTTAAACGCGCGTTTGTGGACGGAAATCACCTCTATTCCGGAGATCCGACGTGGCTTTTACCGGCAACGGAACGACAAGGCAGATCATTCTCATTCCGCCGTTGCAACGCTCAAATTCGGCGCGGCTTTACGGCGGTTAAGGGAAAATCCGGCCAGGATTGCCAGCACCATGAGAAGCTGGGCCAAGATGGATTGCCAAGTAGGGAAGATCCCAAGGATGGATACCCGAGGCGCATCCGCAAGCGGAGCGATGTCGATGATCCCTGCCTCCTGTAGCGCCGCAACGCCTTTTCCAGCGAGCACCACCGTAAGCCCCGCCATCAGCCACGAACTGTAGGAGAAGACCTTGGCAATCGGAAGCTGGCGGCTGTAGCGGAGCATGGCCCATGCGATCACGGCGAGCAACGCGACTGCTGATCCCGCGCCGGCGAGAAGCGCACCGCCATTCCCCTGCGTCCATAGTGCGGCGTAGAACAGGATCGTTTCGAACACCTCGCGATACACCACCACGAAGGCCAGTCCGAACAGGAACCAGGCCGAGCGACCCGACAACGCGCGCGTCATCTTCTCTCGAATATAGCGCTGCCACTGATCAGCTTGCGCCTTGCCGTGCATCCATATTCCGACCGATAGCAGGACCACGGCAGCGAACAGGGAACCGAACCCTTCGGTCAGCTCTCGGCTCGCACCGCTGATCCCGATCGCATAGGTGGCGACCACCCAGGTTAACAGGCCAGCGACAAGCGCTCCGACCCAGCCACCATGGACATAGGGCAAGACTTCCGAGCGCTCCGCTTTGCGGAGGAAGGCGATCATGGCAACAACGATGAGCAGGGCTTCCAAGCCCTCGCGCAACAGGATCGTAAACGCGCCCAGGAAGGTCGATGCATCGCTGGAGGCGCCAGGGGCCAGCGCCGCTTCGGCATCGTCGAACAGATTATTCAGGACGAGCACCCGGTTCGCCAGATCGTCGGGCTCCGCACCCTGATCGACGGCAGCGCGGTATTCGCCCATCGCACCCTCGATCCGGGCGAGCAGCGTTGCATCGCGTGCGCCCAGCGTGGGTTCGATGGGCTCAAAACCATCCAAATAGGCGGACAGCGCTGCTTCCTTCGCTGCGCGACGATTGCCCTTGCGGGCGGCATCAAGGCTCGCTGCCAGCTTCTGCCGGACAATCGAGAGCGACGCAGGGGCCTGTTCGATCACAGCGTCGGGATGACGGCGTAGATAAGCCATGACCGCCAGTGCCCGCTTCTCGCCGATACTGTCGGCGAGCGCGGAAGGGGTGAGCGCCACGAGTGTCTGGAGGTCCGGCACCTGCTGGCGGAGCGACGGATCGGCCTTCCACAATCGCTCCCCTTCCCGCGCCTGTTCGTCGGTCAGTGCGAAGCTGCCGGCGCGAAAAGCCAAGGCCCAGCGATCCCCGTTTGAGAGCTCCGCAAAGCTCTGCATCGCCGTTCCGTCGATGCCTTGGGTTATCGCCTGATAGAGTGCAAATACGCTGCGCTGGCGGGCGCGTTCGACATCCGTGAACGCGATCGGCGGCGTCGTGAGCTTGGCCGCGTCGGGGCCATGTCCGTTGCCGGTCATGCCGTGACAGGCTGCGCAGGTGGAGCCAAACAGCGTCACCCCGCGAGCAAAGCTCGGTGGTGCTGCCGGGGCGAGCGGCACCGGGTAGGCTTTCAGTAGATCGGCTGCGAGCCCGTGTGCGAGCGTCCCGACTTCCTGCGGCGTTCCCTTGCGCCCGATCACGCTCTGGAGGCGCGCCACACCCGCGATCAGCGCCGCCCGCTCGGGCTTTGGCGGCAGCGCCGCAAGCCGCTGTGATACGGAGCCGGCAAACTCCGTCATCTCGGCATATTCGGCTGCGCTCTTTATCCGGCCGCCCTCGACCGCGCCGTTGTAATCGACCGCTACATAGTCGAGCAGGCGCCACGCGGTTTGGACGTCGTTCGGATCTGCGTTGGGCGCGGCATGCAGTGCCGTCAGCGGGATGAGCAAACCCATTAAGATCGCGAGCGCGACGGCAATGAGCCGCATGGAGGCGGCTTGGATCATGCGACCTGGAGGTGCGGCATCGATATTCAAAGGAAGGTTGAGCGGCGACATGCCGACCCCTTACAACCTCTAGCCGCTGTAGGAGCAAGCGATTTGAGACCCGCTCGCAATAACATGCTCAACGCGCAAGCGTCAGTAGTAGTCGCCAAGTTTGAGCGTTCGTGTCGTACCATCGGTGAGTGTCAGCGCGACCTTCTCTCCGGCAGGCCCATAGCGCCACTGCCACAGCGTGCCACGTGTGTAAGACGTGTCGATCGCAAGGCCCTTCACTGCCGCGATCCGATCGCCGGCCGCCCACCCCGATCGCGCCGCGGGACCCCCAGCGGCCACATGAACGACAGTCAGTTCCGTTGATGACGCGGCAAGTCCAAGGCCGCTTCTATCCTTCAGCATCGGCAAACGGGCTTTCACGGGGATGGGCCGCAACCACAATCGCCCCTGAGAAATGTCGAGCACGATATCGAACTGCCCCAACAGCGGCATGCCGATATTTCCCACGGTGCTTTCGGATGTCCAGCGATCATGAGCGAGCGCCGGAACCGAGGCTACTTGGAGCGCGCCCAGGCCCACCTTATCGGCAGTGAATGTTTTGACGATGTGCACTCCCTCGATTCCTCCGAGGGCCGCTGTCGACGTGATCTTGCCGGCTAAAAGGGAGTGGGCATCAGTATAAGCTGCGGACAGCATCAAGGCCGACGAGCTGCCGAAGTCGAGCATCAGCGCGACCGGATCCAGGCCCGCGATCGAGGCGAGCACGAACAGCTCTTTTTTGGTGCCATGACCGAGCACCAAAGACGTCCAATCGGGGCCGGGGGCGAAGCTGCCCGCTTTTTCAAAAGCGAAACGTCTGGTCGCGAAGTCCAGGGCAACGCAGCCGCCGGCAAGGACGTCGGCTCCGAGCATCATGTCGATCGGCCGACCGAAAGCAGCCGAGATCGCTCCGAGATCGGCCACAATCGCGAACGGCAGGACATGCGTCTGGCCGGCGAGCACCACCTCGACGTTGCGAACCAAGCCAACTTCTGCCTTGCCACCCAGACCGTTGATCCTTCGTGGTTCCAGGTTGGTCATGCCGAGCTTCGCGGCCAGCGATTTGCTGATCATCGTCGCGCCGCTGCCGCTGTCCAGGACCGCCTCGATAACGGCACCGGCCACGGTTGCCGACGTAATCAGCGTATCGCCTGTTCCGATCTCCAAGCGGCGCCAGACTGGCGGGGAAGCGAAGCCCTGCCAAGGTCGCGCCGGCTTGGTTGCCGCTCCCCATGATCGTACCGGAATTATCGTCGCGATCACTCCGCTACCCAGACGAGCCAGAGCAGTTCGCCGACCGACCCCCCCGGTTGGTGCCGTTTCGACGCTGCGTTTCACCACAATTCAATCGATTCCTACTTCTCGTAGCGCGTTCAGTCTCACTTACATGCTACAGTCACTGGAGGAGCAAGCCTCAATGTGAGAGAGGTGCGAGGTCGTCTAGAATCGCTTCGAGAAGCCAGCGGCGAGGAATGGATGTGGCGTTGTTGAACCGGCAACGCCGGTTCCGACGCTGAGATCGAGCTGGATGTCGTGGCCGATGATGTAAGCCACGCCTGCATCGATTATGACTGACGCTCTGCCACCCTTCTCCTCCGGAGCCTGGATGCCGGTATCCACGAAGAAGTTCAGCGTCTTGCTGGGATTGAAGTTCAACGTGGCAGCCGCAAGCCCTGCCGTATAGGTGCGGTTGGAGTCGTCCTGGAAAACACCAACGCCGATGTTGGGGTTCAGCGACCAGTTGTCGGCAAACGCCCAGTCGGCTGCCATCCTTAAATCTCCCGTCGTCTTGCTGTTTCGGAAATCTCCAGAGCCAGACGGTGGGAAAATACGAGCAATTGCGCCGAGTGAGACCTGCTTTGAACCTTCCGGAACATCAATGAAGTTGTATTTTAGTCCGATCGATGTGGGGGAGAAGCCATTTGAGTATGATGTATTGGTAGCGTCCTTCTGCCTCATCCATGAATAGGTGTTTCCCTCGACCCGTAACTCGACCTTGTCGACAACGCCGTAGCGGAGCAGGGTCGGAAAGAAGATTGTCCGCTCGTGTTCATCGCCGTCGTGACGAAACTCGGCCTGGATCGCGGTCTCCAATTGGAAGCGACCCTTTCCCACGGTTGTGCTGCCGTCCGCAATGCCAGGCCGATCGGCGTTGATGTAATCATCGGACGGGTCTGCGATGGCGGGCGTTGCCATCGCGATCGTAGCCACCATCAGGAGAGCTGTTGAGGCGCAGAGGCTCCGTAGTGGCATCACGTAATTTTCCGTTCTCGGTTCAGGGTTATGCGGTTGGTCCAGCGATAGCTTGGATAACGCGACACTCGGCCATCGTTTTGGCCGAACAGCCGGCAGCGCTCATTGCAGCCAGTTCATCGCGCAGCGCGCCTAGCTGGCGAAGGCGCTCCTCAACATCGGCGAGATGACGTGATGCGATCTCAGTGGCTTCCCCGCAGTCGCGGTCCGGCTGATCGGCGAGTGCGAGCAAGGAGCGGATCTCGTCGATGGAAAAGCCGAGACGCCTACCGTTTCGTATGAAGTTGAGACGATCGGTGTCCGACGCCCCGTAAGTGCGCCGGCCTGAGGTCGTGCGAGCGGGGCGGCCGAGTAAGCCGATGCCCTCATAGAAGCGGATCGTCGTGACCTTGGTCGCGGTGGCTTTCGCCAGTTCGCCGATTTGCATTCGAATGCCCGCTTTCTGCTGCCGGAATTACAATGAGCTTGATTCTACAGCTACTGTAGAATGTAGGGAAGATTGATGATGCGGCACAGGCGATTGCCTGCGGCTGCAAATTCTGACGAGAGGTGCCCGTGCCAAGTGATCTGATCAGCGCCCAGCGCACACCGGCCGGCGATACTGGAGACGGAGAGCGCTTCGTCCAAGAGGTGAGACCCTTCTATCCCTTTCTCCCCGCCTTGATGGTGCGGGTTCAGCGGACTTCACGTGGATATCTAGAGATGGGCTGAACTCGGATGTTCGCGCTGCTGGCGAAGCGGTTCCTTGCCAGCGGCGTTCAGCTCAGGTGACCGGTTTATCGAGGACGAACGAATGAACGACAGCTTCGACATCATCGTAATCGGCGGGGGCACGGCAGGCTATCCCGCCGCCATCCGCGCTTCACAGCTCGGGATGAGCGTCGCGTGTGTCGAACGTGGCGCCACGCTTGGCGGCACCTGTCTCAATGTCGGCTGCATTCCCTCCAAGGCTCTTCTCCATTCGACGGAGCTGTTTGCCGACCTCAGCGAGGGGCTTGAGAAGCATGGTATCGGCGTCAGCGGCGTTGCCCTCGACTTGGCGCAAATGATCAGCCGCAAAAATGAGGTCGTCGCTGGGCTTACCAAGGGCGTCGAACACCTCTTGAAAAAGAACAAGGTGGAATGGGTGAAGGGAAGCGCCCGTTTCACGGCACACGATCGCCTCGCCGTCGATCTGGCCGAGGGTGGCGCTCGATCTCTGACGGCAACCAAGGGGATCATCGTAGCAACCGGCTCGGATGTCGCGCGGCTGCCAGGTATCGACATTGATGAGGAGCGCGTCGTCTCGAATACGGGCGCGCTCTCGTTGAAGAAGGTGCCGGATCATCTGGTCGTCATCGGCGGCGGCTATATCGGCCTTGAACTGGGCTGCGTCTGGCGTCGGTTGGGCGCCAGGGTGACTGTGATTGAGTTCCTCGAGAGCATCGTGCCCAGCATGGATCGCGAGATCTCGCGACACCTGCTTAAAACGCTGAAGCAGCAAGGGCTAGACTTCCGGTTCCAGACCAAAGTGACGAGCGTCGAGAAGCGCCCCGACGACCTGCTTATCGCCATCGAGCCGTCAAACGGCGGTGCAACCGAGACCCTCGCGGCCGACGTCGTGCTGGTCGCAGTGGGCCGTAGACCCTACACAGACGGCCTAGGGCTGGACCAAGTCGGTGTCTTGCTCGACCCCAAGGGCCGCATACCTGTGGAGCTTGGTTTCAAGACTGTTGTCCCCGGAATTTACGCTATCGGCGACGTTATCGCGGGACCGATGCTTGCGCACAAAACGACGCTGGATGGGGTGCGCTGCGTGGAGGGGATCGCCGGCCGCTATCCAGGGGTCGACTACAACACCGTACCCGCCGTCATCTACACCTCTCCCGAGGTCGCGAGCGTTGGCAAAACGGAAGAGGAACTGAAGGCAGCCGGCGTCGACTACAAGTCCGGCACATTCCCGTTCCTGGCGAACAGCCGCGCGCGATGCAACGGCGACACCCGCGGGCTCACGAAGCTGCTGGCAGACGCGAAGACCGATCGCCTGCTCGGCGCTCACATTATCGGGCCGGACGCCGGAACGATGATCCACGAGGCCGTACTGGCCATGGAATATGGTGGGACGACTGAGGACATCGCGCTGACGACGCACGCCCATCCCACCTTGCCGGAGTCGCTGAAGGAGGCCGCTCTCGTCCTGCTCGGCCAAGGCATGCACATATGATCCAGAGCAAGGGCGCCGAGGCCTTTCTTTCCATCTACCGCCAAGGCTTTGTGCGAGTCGCTGCCTGCCGGCCGCGCTGCCGGGCCGCCGATCCCACGTTCAACCTCGCACAAACCATGGAACTAGCCCGCGAGGGCGACGCTCAGGCAGTAGCGCTGATGGTTTTCCCGGAACTGGGACTTTCGGGCTACTCAATTGACGATCTCCTGCTTCAGCGCGCGTTGCTCGACGAAGTTGAAGCGAGGATTATAGATCTGGTCGAGGCAAGCCGGACGTTGAGGCCGGTTCTCCTCGTGGGAGCGCCGTTACGGCGCGAAGGTCGGCTCTACAATTGTGCTGTCGCCATCCACCGGGGTCGGATTCTTGGTGTGGTACCAAAAGGCCACCTTCCCAATTACCGTGAGTTTTATGAGAAGCGGTGGTTCGCCTCCGGCCGTGACGTGCGTGGCGAGATCTATGTTGGAGGCGAGCCAGTTCCTTTCGGAATGGATTTGCTGTTCCAGGCTGACGACGTCGACGGCCTGATCTTCCACACTGAAATTTGCGAGGACGTTTGGGCTCCTGCACCCCCAAGCGACTTTGCCGCGCTCGCCGGCGCGCTGATCCTGACGAACCTTTCGGCAAGCAACATCGTGGTGGGCAAGGCGGACACACGACGGCGCCTCTGCGAGCTGCAGTCCGGCCGCTGCTGGGCAGCTTACATCTACTCCGCGGCCGGATACGGAGAGTCGACCACTGATCTCGCTTGGGATGGCCAGGCCTGCATATACGAGCTGGGAGCTCAGCTCGCGGAAACGGAGCGGTTCAGCGTCGCGTCCCAGATGGTCATTGCGGACATCGACGTGGAGCGGTTGCAACTAGAGCGCATGCGGACCGGCACCTTCAACGAGGCCGCTATCGCAAACGGGATGCCGGACCGGCGATTCCGACGTGTGTCCTTCCATCTCGATCCCCCGATGGGCGATCTCGGGCTGAGACGGAACATCGATCGTTTCCCCTTCGTACCTGATGATCCGGCCCGTCTCGACCAGGACTGCTACGAGGCGTTCAACATCCAGGTCAGCGGGCTTGCGAGGAGGCTGGAAGCAACCGGTTTAGCCAAGATCTGCATCGGCGTGTCCGGAGGGTTGGATTCGACCCATGCCTTGATCGTCGCGGCAAAGGCGTTCGATTTGCTTGGGCGTCCACGTACCGACATTCTCGGATTTACAATGCCTGGCTTCGCCACCAGCGCCAGGACGAAGTCCAATGCCCACGCCTTGATGAGTGGGCTCGGTGTGACCGCCGAGGAGATCGACATCAAGCCGCTTGCCAACCAGATGCTAGCGGATTTGCAGCACCCGTTCGCAACCGGCGAACCGGTCTACGACACGACTTTCGAAAACGTGCAGGCGGGACTCAGGACGGATCTTCTGTTCAGAGCTGCCAACCAGCGTAACGCCTTGGTGCTCGGCACCGGCAACATGTCGGAGCTTGCACTTGGCTGGTGTACCTACGGTGTCGGCGACCACATGAGCCACTACAACGTGAATGGCTCGCTTCCGAAGACTCTCATTCAGCACCTGATCCGGTGGACGGCTTCGAACCGGCTGTTCGATACCAATGTCACAGACGTCCTTCTGGACGTTCTCGGGACTACGATATCGCCCGAGCTCATCCCGCAGGCGAGCGAAGGAGAATCGCAGAGCACCGAAGGCAAGATCGGACCGTATGAGCTCCACGATTTCTGGATCTACTATTTCACCCGGTTCGGGCTGCGGCCCTCGAAGATCGCTTTTTTGGCATTCCACGCTTGGCAGGACGTTAGTGCGGGAAGCTGGCCGCCGGGGTTTCCCGAGGAGCAAAAGCGCGCCTACGAGGTGGGCGTCATCCGCGCCTGGCTTGAGGTGTTCTTACACCGCTTCTTCGCTAACCAGTTCAAGCGCTCTGCTCTGCCGAATGGACCCAAGGTCACGACCGGCGGATCGCTATCCCCACGCGGCGACTGGCGCATGCCTTCGGACGCGCATGGACAGGTCTGGATCGACGAGCTGCGTCGCAACGTGCCCGAAGGCCTTGACGTTATGGCCGATCCCTCGACGCAAACAGCGATTATTGTACCGGCTGAAGCCAAGCCTATCGTGCGGTAATGTTGCACTCGCTACGCTATTGCGGGCGTGGGCGGCAGTCTTCCCCGGCGGACGGGCTTAGCTTCAGACGCGGGCCGTCGCGATGCTTGATAGATCGGTTGTCGGATCCATCGGCACCCCGGCTTCCTTGCGCTCGGAATAGCGATCGATAAGCTGGTCAGCATGTGGACGGAGCAAGACGGTGAAGCGGACCAACTCCTCCATCACGTCAACGATGCGATCATAGTAACTCGAGGCCTTCATCCGCCCGGCGTCGTCAAACTCGTTGAACGCCTTGGCGACCGATGATTGATTGGGGATGGTGAACATCCGCATCCAGCGGCCGAGCACGCGCAGTGTGTTGACGCTGTTGAACGACTGCGATCCCGCTGACACCTGCATCACCGCCAGCGTGCGCCCCTGCGTAGGGCGCATGCCGCCCATGTTCAGCGGCAGATGGTCGATCTGCGTTTTCATGATGCCCGTGATTTGACCGTGTCGCTCGGGGCTGCACCAGACCTGTCCTTCCGACCATAGAGAGAGCTGCCGCAACTCATGAACGGCCGGGTGGTCGTCGCCCGCCACTTGATCGGGCAACGGTAGCGTCGACGGATCGAAAATCCTCGTCTCGCACCCGAAAAAGTGAAGAAGGCGCGCAGCTTCCTCGATGCATAGCCGCGAGAAGGAGCGCTCGCGCAAACTTCCGTAGAGCAGCAGGATGCGCGGTGCGGGATCAGCCGGACCGAGACCGAGCGCAGGCCGCTGGTGGGCATAGGCCGGATCGAGTGCGGGTAGATGGTCGGGTTCGGACAGGTCGCGAAGAGGCATTGAACATTCCAAAGTCAGATAGGGCCGGCGTTACGCACCACGCGGCGCGAGCAGGATCACGCAAGTTCCGATGAGACATAGGGCCGCGCCACCCACGTCCCAGCGGTCGGGCCGAACGCCCTCGACGCTCCACAACCAAAGCAGTGAGGCGCAGATGTAGATGCCGCCATAAGCGGCGTAGGCGCGCCCTGCCGCATCGCTGTCCACGCGGGTCAGCAGCCAGGCAAAGACGACGAGGGACGCTATGCCTGGCGCGAGCCACAGGGGTGACTTTCCCATGCGCAGCCAAGCCCAGAAGGCAAAGCATCCCCCAATTTCAGCAAGCGCCGCTGCGATGTAGATCAGGGCTGTCATCCAAGAGTGATCCTCAATGCCAAGGCGCCGAGCGTGATGAGCAGTACCGGCACGGTCAGCGTGACGCCGACGCGGAAATAATAGCCCCATCCGATCCGCACGCCCTTCTGACCGAGAACGTGAAGCCACAGCAACGTCGCGAGAGACCCGATCGGCGTCAGCTTCGGGCCGAGGTCGCAACCGATTACGTTTGCGTAGATCATTGCTTCCTTGACCGCGCCGGTCGCGTGCGCCGCGTCGATCGACAGCGCCCCGACCAGCACGGTCGGCATGTTGTTCATCACCGACGAGAGAATGGCCGCGATGATGCCCGTTCCGAAGGCCGCACCCCACACACCGCCTTGTGCCGTGCGATCGAGCAGCGCGGCGAGGTGATCGGTCAGGCCGGCGTTCCGCAGGCCGTAGACGACCAGGTACATGCCGAGCGAGAAGATCACGACCTGCCACGGCGCGCCTCGCAGTACCTTCCGTGTCTCGATTACATGGCCGCGCCCGGCGATCACCAGGAGCAGGATCGCGCCGGCAGCGGCAACTGCGCTTACCGGTACGCCGAGGGGCTCGAGTAGGAAGAAGCCGGCGAGCAGAAGCGCCAGGACAACCCAACCGGCGCGGAAGGTCGCGGCATCACGAATAGCCTCATGGGGCGCGCGCAGCGCTCCGACATCATAGGCTTGTGGAATGTCACGGCGGAAGAACAGCATCAGTGCGCCCAACGTGACGGCGATCGACACGAGATCGACCGGCACCATCACGGAGGCATATTCACCGAAGCCGACTTTGAAGAAGTCGGCCGACACGATGTTGACGAGGTTGGAGACGACCAGCGGCAAACTTGCCGTGTCGGCGATAAAGCCGGCCGCCATGACGAACGCCAGCGTCGCCTTGTCCTTGAAGCCCAGCGCGCGCAGCATGGCGATGACAATCGGCGTCAGGATCAGCGCCGCGCCGTCATTGGCGAACAACGCGGATACTGCCGCGCCCAGCAGCACGATGAGAACGAACAGCCTCAGGCCATGCCCTCTGCCCCAGCGTGCGACATGGAGTGCTGCCCATTCAAAGAACCCGGCCTCGTCGAGCAGCAGACTGATGACGATGATCGCGACGAAAGCAGCGGTCGCGTTCCAGACGATGCCCCACACCACCGGCACGTCCGAGAGAGTGACGACGCCAGCGAGCAAGGCGACGACGGCACCGCCCATCGCGCTCCATCCAATGCCCAGCCCTTTCGGTTGCCAGATGACGAGCGCGATCGTGGCGACAAAGATCAGGACGGCAAGAAGCATCAGGCGACGCGCTGACCCGAAGCGTTCACGACTTGCTCGCCATCCTCCTTGACGAACGCGCCTTGCTGGCCTGTCTGCAGCAGATCGAGGACCGCTTCCGACGGGCGGCATAGTTTCACGCCCAGCGGTGAGACGACGAGCGGACGGTTGATGAGGATCGGGTGCGCCATCATGGCGTCGATCAGCGCGTCGTCGGAGAGCGACGTGTCACCCAGCCCCAGCTCCGCATAAGGCGTTCCCTTCTCGCGCAGCAGATCGCGCGGGGTGATGCCCGCACGGTCTATCAACTCGACTAGCAGCGCGCGCGAGGGCGGGGTCTTTAGATATTCGACCACGTGCGGCTCAATCCCCGCATTGCGAATCAGGCCAAGGACATTGCGCGACGTGCCGCACGCGGGGTTGTGGTAGATGACGATATCGGTAGCCACAGGGTGTCCTTTCAGCAGCAAGGATCGAGTTCCGCGAGGAGCGGCGCACACAGCTCGGGCGATCCGGCGCAGCAATCCTTGACGAGGAACAGCATCAGCGCGCGCAAGCCGTCCAGGTCGGCGCGGTAGACGATCGAGCGGCTGTGCCGGTCGGACCGGACCAGACCGGCACGTGCGAGAATACCGAGATGCGCCGACATGGTGTTCTGTGGCACGTTGAGCTGACGAGCAATCTCACCCGCGGCCAAGCCATCGGGTTCGTGCCGCACCAGCAGACGGAACACGTCCAGGCGTGTACCTTGAGCCAAGGCACCCAATGCAGCGATAGCCGAATCACTTTCCATATATCCAGCATAATGGATATTAAGTGTCGGGCCACGCCTTATTGGTGGACCGTTACCGCGTCATGTTGTTCTTCGAGGCCACCTTCATCCAAGCATCGAGCCGATATCCGACGCCCCAGTTGGATAGGCGAACATGGTTGATCGCAAGTCGCCTGCCGTGAGATGGTGCCGGATTGCGAGCGCAAACAGGTTGATGACCTCTTCTGCGTGGGGTCCGACCAGGTGAGCGCCGACTATGCTGTCGTCGCCTTCATCGACCAGCACCTTGAACCCATAGACCGGTTCGGCCGCTTGCTTCGCGGTATACCAGCCAGGCACGAAACTGCTGTTCACGCGAAAGCGTATTCCTCGCTTGCGCGCTTCGGCTTCGCCGAGGCCAACCGACGCAATGGGAGGAAGTGTGAAGGCGACGCTTGGGACGCCCCGATAGTCTGGCTGGAGGTGATTTCCCTCCAGTATGTTGCCGGCGACCACCTTGCCATCGTGGCTCGACACCGGCGTCAGTGGCGGCCCCATCTGGGCCGCGTCGCCGGCTGCATACACTGCCGGGTTGGACACGCTTTGCAGATGCTCGTTAAGCGTGAGGCGGCCGTGCTCGTGCGCGATCCCCGCCGCATCCAGGTCGAGTGCTTCGAGCGCCGGCCTGCGCCCGGCGGCATGAACGACCAGGTCGGCCGCGAAGCTCTTGCTTTCCCCGCCCGTGGAGGCGCGGACTAAGAAGCCGTCGCCTGTCTTGTCGATCGCCTCGACCACCGTATCGAGCTGCACGTCGATCCCTGCGTCGCGCAGGCGCGGCGTCAGCCAGCCAACCAGATCGGGGTCGAAGCCGGTCAACATGCGCGGCCCGCGCTGGAGGATCGTCACCTCCGCCCCGGCGTTCGCCGCAATCGTCGAAAACTCGGCCGCGATGTAGCCCCCCCCGACGACCACGATGCGCCGGGGCAGGCGCTCCATTGCCAGGAATGCCTCATTGTCGATGACATGCTCTTCGCCGGACAATCCGAGCGGGACCGGCTCGGCACCGCTGGCGATGAGGACGTGTCGCCCGGTGAGGGTCTTTCCCTCCACGACAAGGGTGTTCGCGCCGGTGAAGCGGACCGAGCCATAAAAGGTTTCCACCCCCGCGTCATGGTAGCTCTGTTCCTGCTTGCCCGGCACCGGATCGGTGAAGGTGCGCTTGAACGCCATCAGCTCGCGCCAGTCGATGCGGTCCTCGCCCACCACCCCGTTGCGGCGCATCCGGCGCGCGTTGTCGATGACGGCCGCACCGTGGCGCAGCATCTTCTTGGGGTCGCATCCGCGCAGCGCGCAGGTGCCGCCATAAGGTCGGCAGTCGATCACGGCGACGCTCTTGCCTGCCTTGCGGACGCGCATGGCCGCGACCCGCGCCGCGGTTCCCGCGCCGATAACGACCAGATCATAGGTTTCGGGCATGAGCTTCTTCCCTGCTGCGGGTGTAAATGGCGCTCAGGTGTTGATCGCCAGACGCGATCAGGTGCAACAGCTCGCCGTTGATCCGGACGCGCGCGCCTCCTGAATCGGGGGGCATGGCACGTCCCCGAACGAGCAATAGACGCAGCAGTCCCCGGCATTGGGGCGGAGCACCGCAGCGCAACCCTTGCAGTCGTAGAAGAACTGACAGGCATCGGTCGGCATGGTGTCTGTCGATTGGTGGCCGCACTTCGGACAGGTCAACGTGGAGGTAAGCAGCACTACAATATCCACTTCATCAGCAAAGGCTCAATCGAATCCCAAATAGCAGCCAACCCGACCAGCGCCGTCGCAGCGATCAGAAGGCCGATGGCGCGGCGCGGCGCGGCATCGGCCGCGCAAGCGTCTCCCGCCGTGCAAGCCGTTTCGCGTTTGCGCCACCACATGATCCAGGCGACCACGAGTGCGACCCCGCTCAGTACAAGAAGCGGCGTCCGGATGCTCGCCAGCTCGGCGAGGCTACCGGCGAGCCCGGCACCCACGCCGATCGAGGCGAGCGCAAGCGGCAGGACGCAGCAGGCAGCGGCAGCCGTAACCGCGCTCAAGCCCAACGCACCCGCGATTGATGCGACACCCCAAACGGGCGGCGCATCCGGTGCCGAGGGTCGCCTTGCGGCGGTATCCGTCATTATCTGTTCCTCGACGGGACCGGATTGCTGAATCGCCGCCCCGGAGGGGAAACCAGATCGACAATCGAGACCCCGATCATCAACACCAGCCCCGCATAAAGCACCCATTCCGCCCGGATGCCACGAAGCGACATTAGCAGGGCGGCGATCAGGACGAGCACAGGGCCAATAACCCCAAGGGCTAGGCGGAGCCAAGTTTTGTGTCGAAATCCGCTGCTAAGGTTTGCCGCCAAAACGACGAGAGCGGAGAGCGGCAATATGTACCGGATGAAGGGGCCTTCATACTGACTTAGAAAGCTTAAGCCGATCCCGGCACCGAGGCTGCCAAGAGCCGGAAAGCACGCTGCACAACCGAAAGAGGCGATGATCGCACCGATCACGCCCGTCTTGTCGGCTGTCCGCGTCAGAGCGTCTTCAGTAGGCACATCGTTTCCTTTTTCCCGCTCCGCCGAAGCGACACGCACGTCGTCTAGCTTCTCGACAAGATCCTCGTCCTCGTCGCATATGCACCCTCCAGTAACTGTAGGGTCAAGGGCCATGGCTCTAAAAATCGGTGACCTCGCGAACGCGACCGGCACGAAGGTGCAGACGATTCGCTATTACGAAGAGATCGGATTGCTGCCTCCGCCCGCGCGAACCGAAGGCAACTTCCGAACCTATGACAAGGGGACCCTTCGCCGGTTGTCATTCATTCGCCGCTCGCGCGGCCTTGGGTTCAGCCTTGATCGGGTCCGGGAGCTACTTGGGTTAGCCGACCATCGCGATTGGTCATGTACCGCAGTCGAGACGATCGCCCGTGAGCACCGTAAGGCAATTGAGCGCAAGATCGCCGACCTATCAGCGCTTGATCACGAGTTGGCCCAAATCATTGAGAAATGCGGGCACGGGACGGTTGCCGAGTGCGGTATTCTTGAAGCGCTGTCTCCGTCCTAAGTCACCTCTGAGAACAGGTGTCAAAAACGGACGTGGCTGTTGAAAAAGGCCGAGTGCCCGTACACTCTGCCCGTGCTAAGTAGCTACCTTTCAGGAAAGATGGTCGCGAGCGCAGAAAGGCACATCGGCACGGCCGACTGAACCAAGGACACATATCGCAAAGCGCCGCCGGCTTGTGGCAGCCCGGCGAGATTGCTGACTAACTGCTGCGCGGCGATAGCTGCGCCGACTGAGCCAACCGTTCAGCATGCCAGTCGAGATGATCGGCCATGAAGCTGGAAATGAAATAATAGCTGTGATCATAACCCGGATGCAGCCGTAAGATCAGAGGTATTCCCGCGGCCGCGCATGCCTGGCGCAGCAGTTCGGGTTTGAGCTGGTCGGCTAGGAACGCATCCGCCCCGCCCTGATCAACGAGGAGACCGGGAACGCGGGCGCCGCCTTCGATGAGCTCGACTGCATCGTGCCGTGCCCATGCCGCTTGGTCCTCACCTAGATAGCCGCTGAACGCCTTCTGTCCCCACGGGACCTGCATCGGCGCGACGATCGGAGCGAAGGCAGAGACCGAGCGAAAGCGGTCGGGCAAATTGAGCGCAATCGTCAGCGCACCGTGCCCGCCCATCGAATGTCCCATGATTGCCTGCTGCGCCATGTCCGCCGGAAAATGTGCGGCAACGATCGTCGGCAATTCTTCGGTGACGTAGGACCACATGCGGTAGTTCGCAGCGAACGGCGCCTCCGTCGCATCGACGTAGAAGGCAGCACCCAGCCCGAAGTCCCACGCACCGGCCGGATCGTCGGCCACCCCTTCGCCGCGCGGCGAGGTATCGGGCGCGACGAGGATCAGACCGTGCCGCGCGCAGGCGGCGCGATACTCGCCTTTCTCAGTCACGTTGGCATGCGTGCAGGTAAGCCCGGACAGATACCAGACGACCGGTAGCCGCGTGCCCTCGGTGTGCGGCGGAACGTAGACCGAGAAGCTCATCTCGGTGCCCGTCTCGGCCGACGCATGGCGGTAGACACCCTGCACGCCGCCATGCGCGCAGGCGGTGGAGACGGTTTCTAGCGTCGGCATCATCACATTGTCCTCAGTAGACCACGACCGAGCGGATGCTTTCGCCCGCGTGCATCAGGTCGAAGCCCTTGTTGATATCGTCCAGCGTCAGGACGTGAGTTATCATCGGATCGATTTCAATTCGGCCGTTCATGTACCAATCGACGATCTTCGGTACATCGGTGCGACCCTTGGCGCCACCGAAGGCGGTGCCGCGCCAGTTTCGCCCGGTAACGAGCTGGAAGGGACGCGTGCTGATCTCCTTGCCTGCCTCTGCGACGCCGATCACAATGCTGGTGCCCCACCCACGGTGGCAGGCCTCCAGCGCCTGGCGCATCACGGTCGTGTTACCGGTGCAGTCGAACGTATAGTCTGCACCCCCATCTGTCAGCGCCACCAGATGCGCGACGATGTCGCCGTCCACCGTCTTCGGGTTGACAAAATGCGTCATGCCGAAGCGGCGGCCCCATTCCTCACGATCGGGGTTGATGTCCACGCCCACGATCATGCCCGCGCCCGCCAGCCGCGCGCCCTGCAACACGTTAAGGCCGATCCCGCCAAGCCCGAAGACGATCACCGTATCGCCCACCTGCACCTTCGCTGTGTTGACGACCGCGCCGACCCCCGTCGTCACCCCACAGCCGACGTAGCAGCTCGTCTTGAACGGCGCGTCCTCTCGGATCTTCGCCACTGCGATCTCAGGCAGAACGGTGAAGTTTGAGAAGGTCGAGCAGCCCATGTAATGGAAGATGGGTTTCCCCTTGTAGCTGAAGCGCGTGGTGCCGTCGGGCATCAGCCCCTTGCCCTGCGTCGCGCGGATCGCGGTGCACAGGTTGGTCTTGCCGCTGAGACACGACTTACATTGGCGGCATTCGGGAGTGTAGAGCGGAATGACATGGTCGCCAGGCTTCACGCTGGTGACGCCAGCACCAACCTCGCGCACGATGCCCGCGCCTTCATGGCCCAGCACACTGGGAAACAGACCCTCGCTGTCGAATCCGTCGAGCGTGTAGGCGTCGGTATGGCAGATTCCGGTCGCCATGATCTCGACCAGTACCTCGCCCGCTTTTGGACCCTCAAGGTCCAGCTCAACGATTTCCAGCGGGCGCTTCGCTTCGAAGGCGACGGCAGCACGGGTTTTCATGGTCGTTATCCTTTATGGAATGCGTATCGGTGTCAGGTTGAAGGTCAGGCAACCGGAATGGTTTGAGCCGCCTTGGGTTCGTCGACGGCGGAAAGCCCCAATTGCTTCGCCAGTACCGCGCAGACGATGAGCTGAAGCTGGTGAAACAGCATCAGCGGCAGAATGACGAGGCCGACGCCGGCGGCAGGAAACAGCACACCGGCCATAGGCACCCCCGAAGCGAGGCTCTTCTTGGAGCCGCAGAACAGCAGCACGATCCGATCCTCGCGTGAGAAGCGGAGCGCGCGGCCTGCATGCCAGGTCACGGTCATCACGATCGTCAGCACGGTAGCGCAGACGGAAGCGATCACTAGGAGGTCGGCGCTCGACACACGCGACCACAGCCCCTCCAGCACCGCTGCCCCGAAGGCGGTGTAGACGACCATCAGGATGGAGCCGCGATCCACCGCGGTGACCAGCGCCTTGTGGCGCGTAACGAAACCACCGACGATCGGACGCAGCAGATGGCCGGCGACGAACGGCAGCAGCAGCTGGAACACGATCGTCTGCACGGCACCCCATGACACCGACGTCGCGCCGGTCGAAGTCATCAGCAGCGCGACGAGCAGCGGGGTCGCAAAGATGCCGACTAGATTGGAGAAGGAAGCGCTGCACACCGCGGCCGCGACGTTGCCGCGCGCCATCGCGGTGAAGGCGATCGAGGACTGGACGGTCGAGGGCAGGAGCGAGAGGAACAGCAGGCCGTTCGCCAGCGGCCCGTCAAGTAGATGGAGCCGGGTCGCAAGAAGCCCCAGGGCTGGGAACAGGAGGAAGGTCGTGGCGAGCGTTGCTGCGTGCAGCCGCCAGTGGCGGGCGCCATCGAGGATCGCCTGGCGCGAGAGCTTAGCCCCATGCAGGAAGAAGAGCAGCACGATCGCGGCGGTGGCAATATCACCCGCGATCGCCTGCCACATGCCCCGCGCGGGCAGGAACGACGCGAGCGCGACCGTGCCGAGCAGCATGAGGATGAACGGCTCGAAGAAGGCGAGAAAGGCCCGCACGGTTCAGCTCCCGCGATAGGTCGAATAAGCGAATGGCGAGACGAGGAGCGGCACATGGTAGTGCGCGTCCGCCTCGGCGATCCCGAAGTCGATCGTCACGACATCGAGGAAAGGCGGATCGGGCAATGCAATCCCTCTCGCGCGGAAATAGGCTGCGACGGAGAATCTTAGGCTGTAGACCCCTGCGGCGATCGAAAGCGTTCGCAGGCCGGCACAGCGGCCATCTGCGTCGGTCTCGCCTGAGAAAAGTGTCAGATCGCCCCTCGCGAGCTTCAGCGTGACCCCCGCTGCCGGTATGCCGGCGCTCGTGTCGAGGACATGCGTTGAGAGGCTCATGCCGCCGCCTCGATACGCGGCCAGCGTCCGACGAACTCCGGCTCGGCATAGCCGAGATAGTCGGCGACGATCGCCTCCTGATCGTCGAGGAACAGCTGATCGGCGATCCCGCGGATCAGGCGAGGCAGCGCCTGCTTCAAACCCGAGAGCGCCGAGGCGGACAGACCGAAGCTGATGAGGCCGGAATAGTTGAAGGCGAACAGGCCATGGAGCCGATCGGTCGCCTCGGGCTTGTTCGGCAGCAGCTCGAACCCGGGGCCTAGATAGGGATGAGCGTCAACGACTGCGCTATGCTCTCCCTCGGGCGGCGTGTAGCGATCGGACCAGCGCAGGATGTCGGTGGCCACGTCCCGAAGTTCGGGCCGAAGCGCGGGGTCGGTCGTGAGCCCCGTCGACAGTACCAGGAAATCGAACGTCTCCTTGCCCTTTGGCGTGGTCACGACCACGCCCGCTTCCGTGTCCTCGACATCGAGCCACGGAGACTCGAGATGTAGGTGAAAGCCGGGCCAGGCGGCGGCACGCTCGAACGTATCGTTGGTGGGCGGCTGGTTGCGCTCGAAAAAGCTCACCATCATTCGATACTTCACCGCATCGGGTAGCGCGGGAAAACGCGCGATCAGCCCGGACGTCTCCATGAATCGGATCGGATTGACGGTCGGCAGTTGTGCGCGCCGCACGAACACGTGGACCTGATCAGCGCCAAGCTCGAGCGCGTGTTGCGCATTGTCGAACGCCGATGCGCCGCCGCCTAGGATGGCGATGCGACGGCCTTTCAGCCCTGCATAGTCGATCGCCTGGGAAGTATGGGCGTAACGGCTGGCGGGAAGCCGGTTCCCGACCAGTGACGGCGTGTGCCACTGACCGCCGCCCTGGATGCCGGTCGCCAACACGATCTTGCGCGTAAGCAGTGTCTCGCCGCCATTGAGGTGGAGACGGAACAGGCCCTTCTCGATAGGTTCGATCCGATCAAGCCGCGCGTCGTTGCGCACCGGCAGCCGTAACACGCGACGATACCAGCGCAGATAATTCATCCAGTCGCCGCGCGGAATCTTGTCAATCCGTTCCCAGCTCTCCACCCCATGCGCCGCCTCCCAGTAGGAGCGGAACGTCAGCGACGGCACGCCGAAATCGATGGAGGTCAGATGCTTGGGCGTGCGCAGCGTCACCATCCGGGCATAGGTGTCCCACGGCCCCTCGCGGCCGGCAGGGTTCTCATCAAGGACGATGATGTTCGAGATGCGCTCGCGCAGCAGGCCAAACGCGGTAGCGAGGCCGCTCTGACCGCCGCCTACGACGACCACGTCGTAGACATGGCCATCTTCTCGCTCGGTCGGTCGCAGCCAGTCCGAACCGCCGAAGCCGAGACAAGCCAGGTCGTGAGCGACCCTCTCCTCATGTCGTTCGAGTGTCATGCCAAATCCTCCAGCCGAAGCCGCACGATCGCGCCGATTTCTGCAATGGCGCTCTCGATCTCCGTGTCGCGATCGTTGCTAAGCCGCCGGCGCATTGCAGCAAGGATGCCCGCCTTGTCGGTGCGCCGGACGCAGATGATGAACGGGAAGCCGAACCGGTCGCGATAGGCGCGGTTCAGCGCATGAAAATCCTCAAATTCGACCGGTGACAGCCGATCAAGCCCGGCCGACGCCTGCTCCGCCGCCGACGCATCGGTCAGCGTCCGGTCGATAGCGGCCTTGCCGGCTAGTTCTGGGTGGGCGCGGATGAGGGCGATCCGATCCTCCGGTGACGCCTTGTCGACGACCGCCATGAGGCCTGCATGGAGATCGCCGAGCGGGAGCCGCTCGGCGGCGCGCTCGACCACCCACGGCGAATGCTCGAAAAGCGCGCCGTAGCGCGCGACGAACCCCTCCGGATCGGTTTCCCAAGTCGTATCGGTCGTCATGAATGCTGCCCTTCAAGGGAGACGTGCGCCGATACCACCTTCCAGCCGTCGGCGAAGCGCACCCAGCTTTGCGACTGGCGACCGCGCACGGACGCGCCGTCGCGGAAGAACTCGGCATCTGCGGTGGCGAAATCCCGACCATAGGTGTGGACCGCAATCCGGCCGAGCCGACGCTGCGGCGATCCGCCACGCCCTTTGCGGAAGGCGCGGATCTCGTCGGCGCCGTACAGCACCTCGCCGACGCCGTAGCGGACGGTCGAGGGCGCGTCGTGGAAGAGCGCGTCCATCGCCGGCACGTCGTCCGCCATCAGCGCCGCCTCATAGGCATGGAAGGCGGCGGTTACCTCGGCAACCACCTTGGGATCGTCGATCGTCATGCCGGATGCACCTCGTTCCAATGGTGGGCGATATCAACGCGCCGGCAAATCCAGGCGTCACCGCTCGCGATGACGTGGTCGACAAAGCGGGCGACGGCGCGGGCACGGGCAGGCCGCCCGGCAATTCGGCCGTGCAGCCCGACGGACATCATCCGTCCGCCTTCCTCGCGGAGCTGGTCGAACGTGTCGCTCAGGTAGCGGAAAAACTGGTCGCCTTCGGTGAAGCCGTTCAGGGCCACCATCTTCATGTCGTTGGCATCGAGGGAATAAGGAATGACGAGCTGGCCGTGCGCGTTGCGGTAGGGCAGATCGTCGGCATAGCTGTCGGCGTCGTAGAGGAAGCCGCCTTCCTCGGCGGCGAGCCGCGCGGTGTTAGGTGAGGTGCGGCCTTGGTACCAGCCGAGCGGGCGTGCGCCGGTCAGCCGCGTGTGAAGCGCGACCGCTTCTGCGATGTGCTCGCGCTCGACGGATTCGGGAACGGACTGGTAATCGATCCAGCGCAAGCCGTGGCTCGCGATCTCCCAACCGGCTGTCATCATGGCTTCGACAGCCGCCGGATTCGCCTCCATCGCCCTGGCGACGCCGAATACAGTGAGCGGCAGCCGACGTTCGGTAAAGAGCCGGTACAGCCGCCAAAATCCGGCGCGGCCACCGTATTCGTAGAGGCTCTCCATCGCCATCGCACGAGCGGGATGCGAGGGCGCCCCGACCATGTCGGAGAGAAAGGCTTCGGAGCCGCGATCGCCGTTGAGGACGCTGTTCTCGGCGCCTTCCTCGTAGTTGACGACGAACTGGACCGCGACGCGCGCACCGCCGGGCCAGCAGGGATCGGGCGGCGCCGCACCATAGCCGACGAGATCGCGGTTCACCGGGTGGCGTCCCACGCGGCAAGCGCAGCCGGCACCGCCTCACCTGCGGGAAGGACGACGCCTTCGGCACGCAACACCGCCTCCAGCGCGGCGAGCGTCAGCAGAACCTTGTGCTTCATCGCGTTGTAGCCCATCGCGCCGAACCGCCAGACCTTGCCGGCAAGCGGACCGAACGCGGTGCCGATCTCGATCTCGAAATCCTCGCGCATTCGGCGCCGGACCGTTTCCGCGTCCACCCCGTTGGGGATGAAGGCGGCGGTGACGTTGGTCATGCGATAGCGATCGTCGCCGAACACGGTAAGACCCATCGCGCGCAGGCCGGCGGTCATGGCGGCGCCGGACGCGCGGTGACGCGCGTAGCGAGCCTCGACGCCTTCCTGAAGCATGATCCGGGCGCATTCCCGCGAGCCGTAGAGCATGGTGGTCGCCTCGGTATGGTGGTTGAGGCGCTTCTCCGACCAATAGTCCATCACCATCGCCAGATCGAAATAGTTGGACCCTATCCGGAGGCCGTCCCCATCGTCGATATCGTCGCGGCGGATGCCGCGTTCGACATGCTTGCGGCGCTGGATGTGGGTCGCCGCCCGGTCCGAAATCGTGATCGGGGCCGAGCCGGATGGTCCGCCGAGGCACTTCTGCAAGCCGCCGGTGACGACGTCGACGCCCCAGCGATCGGCGGCGATCTCCATGCCACCAATCGTAGCGGTCGCGTCGACGTAGGAGAGCGCGCCTGCCGCGGCACACAGTGCGCCGAACCCGTCGAGCGGCTGCGCCATCGTTGTCGAAGTGTCACCATGGATCGTCGCAACCAGTTTCGGTCCGTACCGCTCGATTGCGGCAGCGACCGCGTCGAGCGGCACAGTCTCACCCCAAGGTGCTTCCACCGTCTCGATGCGCGCGCCGATCCGGCCGAGGATCTCCGTCAGAAGCAACCCGAACCGACCGAAATTGACCACCAGCACGGTGTCGCCGGGCGCCACCAGACTGACCAGCGCTGCCTCGATGCCGGCTCGCGCAGTGCCGTCGACGAGGAAGGTCCAGCGGTTATTCGTCCCGAATACCGGTCGGTAGAGCGCCATCACCTCGTTCATGTAAGCGGTCATTTCGGGATCGAACTGGCCGAGCAGGTCGGCCGACATCGCGCGTAGCACGCGCGGATGGGCGTTGACCGGGCCCGGGCCCATCAACAGCCGCTGTGGGGGATCGATCTCGCCGAAGGTCTCAATCACGGACGGTCGCTCCCAGTTTGTCGATGAACCCGCGCATGACGCGCAAGGCGATCTCGCAGTCGTTGGCCGAAACCCGCTCGGCCGGATTGTGGCTGATGCCGCCTTCGCACCGGATGAACAGCATTGCCGTCGGACAGAGCGAGGCCAGGATCATCGCGTCGTGCCCGGCGCCCGAGACGAGGCGGAACGGCGAGACGCCCGCATCGTCGATTGCGGCATCCATCAGCGCCATCAGCGCAGGATCGCAGGGACTGGCCGGCAGGTCCTGGAGCAGGCGGCAGATATAGCGGACGCCGCGTTCCCGCGCGATCGCCTCGAATCCGCTACGGATGGTCAGTGCCGCGGCATCTCGGCCCGCGTCGCTTGCAGCGCGGACATCGAGCGTGAAGCGCACCTCGCCGGGCACGACGTTGGCGGCGCCGGGATACACCTCGATCGAGCCGACCGTGGCGACGAGATCGGCGTCGCCTGCCCGGGCGACCTCTTCTGCCTTCGAGATCATCGCAGCCGCGGCAGACAGGGCGTCGCGGCGCAGGGCCATCGACGTGGTCCCGGCATGGCCCGCGCGGCCCGTGACGGTGATCGCATAGCGTAGCTGAGCGGCAATGCCCGTCACCGTGCCTACGCCAAGTGCCTCGGCCTCCAGCACCGGTCCCTGCTCGATATGTGCTTCCAGATAGGCCAGTGCCGCGCCGTGCCGTGCCGAGGCGAAGCCGCTCACCGACAGGCCGTTCAAGGCCAGCGCGTCCTCCAGCGATATGCCGGCAGCGTCACGCAGGTCCAGCGTGGCCGGGTCGAGCGTGCCTGCCACGGCGCGGCTCGTCAGCATCGCTGCGGGAAAGCGCGAGCCTTCCTCGTCGCCGAACGCATAGACCTCGATCGGGAACGACATCCGTCGTTCTTCGGCGTGGAGCGCGGCAACGCACTCGACGCCGAGCATGATACCGAGCGGCCCATCGTAGCGACCGGCATCCCGCACGCTGTCGAGGTGGCTGCCTATCAAGAGCGGCGGCCCGTCGCGCTCGCCCTCGTAGCGGCCCACGAGATTGCCGGCCGGGTCGACCCGCACGCTCATGCCCGCTTCCTCCATCCAAGCGGCAAGGCATCGCTGGGCACTGGCGTACGCAGGGGACAGATAGCCGCGATACAAGCCCCCTTCCATGTCAGTATAAGGTGCGACACCAAGCGCGTCGCACCGCGCAAGCGCGCGGGATCCGCCGCTCACCATGCCGCTACCGCGCCATCGCTGCGTGGATCGGTCGCGCCTTCGAGCATGCCGGTCGGGTGACGCACGATCGCGCCGGCATGTCCCATCACGCCGGTGAATGGCGGCAGCAGTTCGACTTGATGCCCCGCCGCCGCGAGCGCTGCGACGAGCGCGGGGTCGAAGCGAGACTCCAGCTTGAGCGACGTGCTTTCCTCGCCCCAGGTTCGGCCGAGCAGCCAGCGCGGCCGCGTCACCGCCTCCTGCAGCGGCACACCGAAGCGCGCGTAGCGCGAGAACAAAGCTGCCTGTGTCTGCGGCTGACCCTCGCCGCCCATCGTGCCGTAGGCCATGATCCGGCCGTCATCGAAGCGGGCAAGCGCGGGGTTGAGAGTGTGGAAGGGCTTGCGGCCAGGTTTCAGCGCGTTCCAGCCGTCGAAGGCAAGCCGGAAGCTGGCGCCCCGGTTCTGCCAGATGACCCCCGTCTGCGGCAGAACCAGCCCTGAGCCGAACTCGAAATAGGTCGACTGGATGCAGCTGACCACCTGCCCGCGCGCGTCAGCTGCTGCGAACCATACGGTGTCGCCGTCCGCCGGCACGTGCGGCCACGGCAGGGCTCGCGACGGGTCAATGCCTGCCGCCAGGCGATTGAGCACGTCCGCATCGTCGAGCAACGCCTGAGGGTCGATCGCCATATAGGCCGGATCGCCGACATGAGCGTCGCGCACGAGGAACGCCTGCTTGGTCGCTTCAACTAGGCCGTGAAGATGGGCGAAACTCTCGGCCGCCGTGACGGACAGGCGGTCGAACAGTGCCAGGATCAGCAGCGAAGCGAGCCCTTGGGTGGGCGGCGTCAGGTTGAACAGGGTTGCGCCCGCCACTTCAGCGGACAGCGGCGTCGGGCGGGTTGCCCGGTGACGTGCGAGATCATCGACGGAGATAAGCGCGCCAAGCTGTTCCAGATCACCTGCGATCGACCGCGCGAGATGGCCCTCGTAGAAGTCCCGGCAGCCACGCGCCGCGAGCTGCGACAGTGTGGCGGCGAGCGCGGGTTGACGCAGGATATCGCCTTCGGCGAGCGGACGCCCGTTCGCCTCGAAGATCGCGGCGAAGGCGCCGGGAAGATCGCGCAGTTCGGGTCCTTTGGCCGAGGCTATTTCGGCGCCGCCCTTGGTGACGACGATCCCGGCCTCGGCATGGTGGATCGCGTCGCGCAGCAAGCGGGAAAGAGGCAGAGTTCCGGTGTCGCTATCCAACGCGGCTTCCCATCCGGAAACTGTTCCCGCGACCGTATTTGCGGCCAGTGGGCCGCGCCACGGGATCGCGGACAGGCCCTCGTACCGCGCGAGAGTGGCGGCCTCCGCCGCCCCGCCACAGGCGTCGATTGCGTGCATCCGGCCGTCTGGTTCGGCGATGAGCCAGAAACCGTCGCCACCGATGCCGGTCATGTGCGGATAGACCACCGCCAGCGCCGCGGCGACGGCGACCGCCGCCTCTACTGCGGTGCCGCCGTCCTTCAGCACGTCGAGCCCGGCTTGGCTCGCCAGATGGTGGGGCGCGGTCACCATGCCGCGCAGGCTGCGGGGGGTGTGGATCACGCGGCCAGCCCGGGAGTAAGGGGAGTCGCGGCGACATGGCCGGATGCCACCAAGAGCGCGGCGGCCTGGAACACCTTGGCCTCGCCCCATGGCGGCCCGATAATCTGCACGCCGATCGGCAGCCCCGGCAGGTGCACCGGCGCGGCGATCACCGGCAGGCCTATGAAGCTGATCGGCTGAGTGTAGAGCCCGAGGTTCGCGCGCACCGGCACCTCACGACCGCCGATCTCGATGGTCGCCTCTCCAATACGCGGGGCGGAACAGGGTGTGGCGGGTGCGATCAGCACGTCGAAGTGGTGGAACAGCGCAAGTGCTTCCTCCAGCACCCGGCGCCGTACGCGTCGTACGCGGAAGGCCAGTTCGGCAGGCAGGAGCAGCCCGGCGAGAAGCCGGTCACGGACGGCCGGATCGAAATCCAACGGGCGGGTGCGCAGCTTCTCGCCATGCAGGCTGGCACCCGCCATGCCAGTCAGGCAGAACGCAGCGGAGCGCGCCGCCGCGGCGCCTTCGAATACTGCGCTGCCCGCATCCCCGAATGCGGATGCCACGTGATCAACCGCTGCAAGCGCCTGCTCCGTCGCTCCTTCCTGGAACCAGCCTTGCAACACGCCGGCGCGCAGCGGCGGCAGCCGGCGGTCGATGAGGTCGCTGACAAGTTCGTCCTTGCGCCCGGCGCAGGCCGGATCGCGCGGATCGACACCCTGGAGGAAGTCATAGACCGCGGCAAGGTCGCCGAGATCACGCGCGAACGGCCCGATATGGTCGAGGTCGGCAACGAAAGGAAAGGTGCCAGCGCGCGACAGACGCCCGAACGTCGGCTTCAGACCGAACACGCCGCACAGCGACGCCGGCACCCGGATCGAACCATTCGTATCCGATCCCAAAGCCACCGGCACGATGCCCGCTGCGACCGCAGCGGCCGAACCACCCGACGAGCCACCAGCTATGCGAGCCGGATCGTGCGGATTCCGTGTCGGGCCGTAATGGGCGTTTTCCGTGCTGAACCCGTAGGCATACTCGTCCATGTTGGTGATACCAACGAGATTGGCGCCAGCCGCAACCAGTCGTTCGATCGCGGTCGCGTCCGTTTCCGCAGGTGGCAGGTCGCGGTTGATCTTGGACCCCGCCAATGTCGGGCGGCCGACCACGTCGAATAGATCCTTGGCGGCGAAGGGCAGTCCGGCCAGCGGAAAGCGGCGCGGATCGTCGTCGATCCGTTGCGCCGTGCGGCTCGCGCGTTCGTCGAGGGTCGCCGTGAAGCAGTTCAACCCTTCCATGGTGCGGGCACGTTCCAGCACCTCGGTCGCCCAGTTGGCAGCCGAAACGTCGGAGGAGCGTACGTGACCGATCTTGACAAGCGCACTCATGGTCGAAGCATTTCGGCGGGTTCCGCTGCGAAATCGTCCGCCGCGGCAACGATGTCGGCGTGCCCAAGGAACAGGGTCATGTTGGCCCGTACGCCGGCCGCGCATTCGGAGGGAATGACAAGCCCCTGAAGGGAGGCCGCCGCCGAGATGTAATTTGAGGTGCTATCCTGCGACACGAATAATCCCCCGGTAGGCGGCCTGGTTGCAACCTGCACGGAACAGCCTGTTCTCGAAAGCACAGCTTTGCGCTACACCCGATGCCGATATGCGCTCACCCAGTAACAATCCGATGCTATCGCCGCGAAGCCATTGGCGATTATACGAGCAACCGGCGGCATGACCGCTCGACCCGACCGCATCCACAGCCCGATGATCGTCTATTTCGACGCGATCCGCCGGGCAGGCTCGATACGTGAAGCCGCGCGGCGCCTGAACATCGCGTCTTCGGCCGTGAACCGGCAGCTGTTGAAGCTCGAAACCGAGCTTGGCACGCCATTGTTCGAGCGGCTGCCGGGTGGGCTGAGACTCACCAATGCCGGCGCCACGTTTGCACGTCACTCGATCGGCGTACTCCAGGATGCGGAAAGGGTTCGATCCGAACTGGAGGCATTGCAGGGACTGCGGACCGGACACGTCGAACTGGTTGCGGTGGAGGGTTTGAGTTCGGATCTGTTGCCGGATGTTCTTGAGCAGGCACGTGAGAAGTTCCCTCGTGTCACGATTGGCGTAAGCGTCATGGGCTCGACATCGATCCCCGGCGCGCTGATGGCCGGCGACGCGGACCTCGGTGTCGCCTTTTCGCTCGACAAGCATGCGGAGCTTCGACAGGTCTCGAGCGCGGCTTTTTGCGTCGGCGCGGTCATGCGGCCCGATCATCCGCTCGCGGCGGAAACCTCTCTGTCGTTGTCGAAATGCCTGACGCACACACTCATCCTTCCCAAGGCAGACCTTTCGATCCGGCGGATGTTGCTCAGTGCGGCACCTTCGCTGCCGGTGGGCGCGATCGAGACGAGCTCGGTCGAACTTGCCAAGCAACTCACGCTGCGCGGTCTGGGCCTGTCGTTCCAGACGCGGATCGGCATCGAGATCGAGTTGCGCACCCGTGAGTTGGTACACGTCCCCATCACGCAGCCACGCGCACTGCGCAGCGACCTCGGCGTCTATGTCCGGGCAGCACGTAACCCGCCGGTGGCCGTCCACGCCCTCGCCGAGATCATGGCGAGCAAGATCGGCATGCAGGCGGAAGCGACCCGTAAATAGATTAACGCAGAGAGAGTATCTGGGCGAGCGCGGCGATCGCGATCACTTCCGGCTCTTTGCCAGTCACGCCGGGCAGGCCGATCGGGCACGTAAGCCGGGAAAGGTCGTCGTCACCAAACCCCTCGCCTCGCAAGCGGGACAGGAACCGCGCGCGCTTGGTCTGCGAACCGATCAAGCCAATGAAGCAGGCCCGGCTCCGCAACGCAGCTGCGGTCAGCCGATAGTCGAGGCCATGGTCGTGCGTGAGGACCAGGATCGCCGCCGTGTCGCCGGCGTCCCGCGCGCACTCCGGCATCACCGCGTCGTCTACGAGCATGACACCGTCACGCGTTGCAGCCTCGGGCCGGCTATCGAACCACGAGAGTGCCAGCGGCAAACCAGTCGCCCGCGAAGCGATCGCGCGACCGACATGGCCGGCGCCGAATAGAAGCAGCGGGCGCCCGGGCGGGTCAAGCCGCTCGATTGACACCGTTCCCACGCCCGGCTTGTCGCCGCGAGCGCTGATCGGATCCTCGTCCTCGCAGCTTGCGATCCGGTCTATATGGGACGACCCGAAACGATGCTCGATACACTGTCCAGGAACGGCTCGGTCGAGCCAGTTCAGTCTGGTGGCGTCGACATTCTCGATGAGCACGCGGACCCTCCCCCCGCAGCATTGGCCGAGGAGGGGACCAAGCGGATAATCTTGCACCCGCCAGGTGCCGGGCGGATGCGTCAGGATAAGCCGTGACTGCTCGATCAGCAGATGCTCGAGCTGCCCGCCGCCGATCGTGCCCCAGAGCCCGTCGGCGTCGACGAGCATCCGCGTGCCGGCACCGCGAGGGGCAGAGCCTTCGACCGCTAGGATGGTCACCATCGCGACCGGAGCGCCTCCCGCACGGGCCTCTAGCGCCGCTGCCCAGTCGATCACCGTGCCAGCGCCGCCAGGATACGTTCCGGCGTCGCCGGGGCATCGAGCGCCGGACAACCCGCCTCGCCACGTGCGGCGGCGACCGCATGGGTCAGCGCCGACAGCACTGAAATCGCGAGCATGAACGGCGGTTCGCCGACAGCCTTGGAGCGATGGATCGTCGGCTCGACGTTGCGGCCGGGTTGCCACAGGCGAACGTCCATTCGGGGCGGACGGTCGTTGGCGGTGGGAATTTTGTAGGTCGATGGCGCGTGACTGAGCAACCGGCCGGCGTCGTCATAGACGACTTCTTCCGTCGTCAGCCATCCCATGCCTTGGATGAAGCCGCCCTCGATCTGGCCAAGGTCGATCGCCGGGTTGAGTGAGCGGCCGACGTCGTGGAGGATATCAACCGCCAGGACGCGGTGTTCGCCGGTAAGGGTGTCGATCACCACTTCCGCCAGTGCCGCGCCATAGGCAAAATAGTAGAACGGTCGGCCTCGATGAGCAGCGCGATCGTATTCGATCCCAGGCGTAGCATAGTAGCCGGTCGATGATAGCGAAACGCGACCGATATGGGCCTGCCGACAGAGCGTCGCAAAAGGCACGAGATCGCCACCAACCCACACACCCTCACGTGCGAAGCGGACAGTGTCCTCGGGCACTTGCCGCCAGCGTGTCGCGAAGGCGATCAGTCGCTCTCGAATCGTCTGGGCCGCGTTATAGGCCGCCATGCCGTTCAGGTCGGCGCCGGACGAGGCGGCGGTCGCCGAGGTGTTGGGCACCTTGTCGGTCCGCGTCGACGTGATGCGTACCTTATCGAACGGCACCGCGAAGACATCGGCAACGATCTGCGCCACCTTGGTATGGAGGCCTTGGCCCATCTCCGTGCCGCCATGATTCAGCTGAATGGAGCCATCGGTGTAGAGGTGGACTAGTGCCCCCGCCTGGTTGAGGTGCGTGGTGGTGAAGCTGATCCCGAACTTGACCGGCGTCAGCGCCAACCCCTTCTTCAGCACGCGGTGACGGGCGTTGAACGCCGCGACCGCCACCTGCCGTTCGGCGTAACGGCCGCTTTCCGCCAGCTCGGCAATGATCGCGGGCGCGACATTGTCCTCCACCGTCATGCCATAGGGCGTAACGTTCCTGCCCGCGCCGTAGAGGTTCACTTGGCGGACGGCGAGAGCGTCGCGCCCGAGGTGAAGCGCCACTGCATCGATCACCCGCTCGATCGCGACCATGCCCTGCGGTCCGCCAAAGCCGCGGAAGGCGGTGTTCGAGACGGTATGCGTCTTCAGGCGGTGCGAGACGATCTCGACCGCCGCCAACCAGTAGCAATTGTCCGTATGGAACATCGCCCGATCATTGATCGCCGGGCTGAGGTCGGTCGTAGCGCCGCAACGCGATGCTAGATCGAGGCGTAGCCCCTCGATCCGCCCGTCGTCGTCAAAGCCGACTTCGTAGCTGATAAGGAAGTCGTGTCGCTTACCGGTCATCACCATATCATCGTCGCGATCGGCGCGGATCTTGGCGGGGCGACCAGTCTTGGCCGCGACCAGCGCGGCGGCTGCGGCGAACAGTGCTGGCTGGGTTTCCTTGCCACCGAAACCACCGCCCATGCGGCGCACCTCGACCGTCACGTCGGCATGCGAGATTTCCAACATCTCCGCGACGAGGTGCTGGACCTCACTGGGATGCTGGGTGGAGGACAGGATATGAACCTGCCCGTCCTCGCCCGGGGTGGCGAGCGCAACCTGTCCCTCCAAGTAGAAATGCTCCTGACCGCCCAGTTCCAGCGAGCCGGTCAGGCGGTGCGGCGCACGCTCGAGTGCGGCGTCGGCATCGCCGCGCGCCATCCGCTGCGTTGCCTCGATCAGCGAGCCCGCCTCACGCGCCTGCGCGATCGTGACGAAGGCGGGCCGCTGCTTGATGTCGAGCGTCGCCAACCTGGCGGCGCGCCGTGCCGCGGTGGCGCTGGTGGCGGCAACGACGAACAGCGCCTGGCCGACGCATACGACCTCCCCGTCAGCGAACAGTCGATCATCGCCCGCGACGGGGCTAACGTCGTTGTGGCCGGGAATGTCGGCAGCAGTGAACACCGCCACCACCCCCGGCGCCGCGCGTACCGCCGACAGGTCGATCGCGCGAATCGTGCCGTGTGCGACCGGGCTCTGTCCAAAGGCAAGATGCAGCAGGTCGGATGCCTCAGCCAGATCGTCGGCATAGAGCGCGCCACCGCTGACGTGAGCCTCGGCGCTGTCATGGGGCAAGGGCGCGCGAACCGCCCCCGTCAGCCCGGGATCACGATCAGACATCGGCGAGTTCCAGCACAGATACCGTCTCGCCGGTGCCGGCGAGCCACATGCGGCGAAGCAGGTTCGCGGCCACCGTCAGGCGATATCCGCTCGATCCGCGAACGTCGGTCAGCGGTTTGAAGTCGTCGTGAAGCGCCATCGCGGCCGCTTCGAATGTCGCCTCCGACCATGGCTGGCCAACCAGCGCCTGCTCGGCATTCGTCGCGCGCTTCGGGGTCGCCGCCATCCCGCCGAATGCGAGCCGCGCACTTCGCACGGTGTCGCCGTCGAGATCGATCGCAAACGCGCCGAGCACGGCGGAGATGTCGCTGTCGAACCGTTTGCTGAGCTTCGTGATCGCGATCCTCGTGGTCGATGTTGGACGCGGCACGAACAGGCTCTCGACGAACTCGCCCGGCTGACGGTCCTGATGACCGTAGGCGATAAAATAATCTTCGAGCGGTAGCGTGCGGCGCTCGTCGCCGCAGCGCAGCGTCAGTGTCGCGCCTAGCGCGATCAGCGCGGGTGGTGTGTCGCCGATCGGCGAACCATTGGCGATGTTGCCGCCAATCGTGCCGGCGTTGCGCACCTGTGGGCCGCCGATCCGACGCACGAGTTCGCCGAGGTCCGGATGTAGCCGTCCGAGCGGCTCGGCGGCATCAACATAGCGCAGGCCGGCTCCCATCCGCAGCCCGTCGTCCGTCTCGTTCATTGTGGCCAGATCGGCGACGTCGCCGACGAAGATCATGGTTTCGAGCACGCGGTGCTGCTTGGTCACCCAAAGGCCGACGTCGGTCGCGCCGGCGATCAGCCGGGCATCGGGATGCGCTGTTAGGAGCTCGGCGAGATCGTCAGTCGACAGCGGCCGATGCCAGTGCCTGATGCTTCCCGAGAGCGGATCGGCGTAGCGGCCGCTCAAAGTCTCGGTACGTCGCAGTCCGGTGAGCGCGACGACCGTGGCGTGGTCGTCGCGCTCACCGGCCGGAATGGCCTCGGCCGCCGCCAGGATCGAGCCGTAGCCGGTGCAGCGACACAGGTTGCCGGCGAGGACGTCGCCGACGCTCTTGCCCTTCGTGCCACACGCTCCGATGCTGCGCCCGTAGAGCGACATGACGAAGCCCGGCGTGCAGAAGCCGCATTGCGAGCCGTGATGATCGACCATCGCCCGCTGCGCCGGATGCAGTGCACCGGGCTTGCCGAGGCTCTCGACGGTCAGCAGGGCCTTGCCGTCGAGCATTGGCAGGAACAGGATGCAGGCATTAACTGCCCGCCAGTGGACCTGATCCTGGTCGTCCAGCGTCCCGACCAATACGGTGCAGGCCCCGCAGTCGCCTTCCGCGCATCCCTCCTTGGTGCCGATACGACGAAGCCGATAGCGCAGCAGGTCCAGCAACGTGCCGGTCGGGTCGACATCGCGCAACTCGACGACGGCATCGTCGAGCAGAAAACGCACTTCACTCATTGTCTCGGTTCTTCCGACTTGTTTCGACTGCGCCGCCGTCCGCGGTCGAACGCGAGAAGGGGGAGCCGGATTTCAACCGATCGATCCGTCTTGCGGCTCGCCCTGGTGACGGCAAGTTAGCTTGCTGAACCCTGGAAGTTGATCCGGAAGGCGTTGCCATCGGGATCGCGGAGCACCGACTGATACCATCCGTAATAGGTCTTGAACGGCTCCTTGACCAACGTGGCGCCCAGTTCGCCCGCCCGTTCGGTAAGGGCTCGCACCTCCCCCTCGCCGGAAACGTCGAAGGTCTGGAGCACGCGATCACCGACACCTTCCTGCGGGGCAAGCCCCAGAAGATCATAAGCGCTTGGACCGCTGAAACCGATCGAGGACCCGCCGGTCGTGAAGCCACGGAAAATCGGCGAGCGACTCTCCACGATCTCCTGCAAGTCGAAAAGCCGGGAGTAGAACTCCGCGAGACGATCGATGTCGGCGGTAAAGATGTTGGTATAGGACAATGCAACCATCGTGATGATCCCTCAGGCTGCCAGACCGTAGGTCTTGCGATACATGTTGGCGATATGTTCGCCCACGGTGGCGGCCGGATGTGCGGGTTCTTCGTTCGCTGCGAGCAGGGTAGGCGCGCAGCTCACCTCATAGAAGTAGCCCGGGTCGAAGAACGTCGGCACCGAGAAGCGGTCTACGCCGCTCTGGTTGTTGAGCACGCGGTGCATGTTCGCATGATAGAGGCCATTACTCAGAATCCGCACCATTTCGCCAAGATTGATGATGAAGGCGCCTGGGATCGGCGGGGCCGAAATCCATTCGCCCGCCGCATTTTCCACCTCGAGACCACCGATGTTATCCTGGAGAAGGATCGTGATCATACCCCAATCGGTATGGGCGCCGGCGCCGATCTGGTTGAACGCGGCGTCTGCGGGCTGCGGCGCGTAGCGTAGCAGGCGGGAATTAAAGAGCGGCTCCTCCAGTCCCTTGGCGAAATAGTCCTCTGGCAGATCGAGCGACAGAGCAAGCAGGCCCATGAGATGGCGACCGACGCGGAACATTTCCTCGACATAGGCCTCGTATTGTTCACGGAAGCCAGCCGGCTGCGAGGGCCATTGGTTCGCACCGCAATTGGGCACACCATCCCGGACGTATGGGTGATCCTCGTCAAGGTCGCAACCGATCAGAAAACCTTCCTTCAAGTCCGGTGGCGACCCGTCGTCCAGGGTTTGGATACCCTGCGTCTCGTAGCCGCGCGTGCAGGACGACTTGCGCGCATCCACCTTCATCTTCTCTTCCGCCGGAAGCTTGAAGAAGGTACGGGCAAGCTCAAGCTGATCGTCCATTAGTTGCTGCGAAACCCCATGGTTCTTGATATAGAAGAACCCGGTGTCGCGCGCCGTCTTGTGGATTTCCCACGCAACTGCCTTGCGTTGCGCGGCATCATCCGAAAAGCTCGGTGCCAGATCGATAACAGGAATGGACTCTGCGGGCTTTGGTGGCTGGTAGACGATCATTTTTGTATCTCCTGGCAGGGCCAATCAGGCGGCCTCGGTTTCCTTGGTTTCCTTGAACTTGGCCGTGTCATTCATCTGGTTCATCTTCATTTCGAGATGCTCCAGCGACGTCGTCTTACCGTATTTGGGAGCGCTCTTTTCCGCGCACGTCGGAATGCACTCGACGATTGCATCGTAATTCGGCTGATGGAAGAAGACGAGTGACTGGCGACGGCTCCCGACGCCCTGGCCCTTCGGCGGATTGACGACACGGTGCATCGTCGAAACCCACTCGTCATTGGTCCATTGTGCCATCAAGTCGCCGAGATTGATAATGAAGGCGCCAGGCACGATCGGCACCGGCTCCCAGCGGCCGTCCGAGGTCTTGACCTCCAGGCCGCCCGGCTTGTCTTCGGTCTTGAGAATGGTGAGACCACCATAATCGGTATGGGCACCCGCCCGCAGCTTGCCCGACTCGAGCTCTTCCGGCTGGTCCGGATAGTTGCTGACCACCATGTTGGTGATGTGCTTGTCGATCTTGTCGGCGAACCAGTCAGGCGACAGGTGAAGCGCACGAGCGCACAGCTCCATTAGCAGCGATGCCAGTTTCTCCATTTCGTGGTAATAGTCGACGAAGGCAGGCTTGAAGCCCGGCACGTCGGCATCCGGCCAGATATTTGGATGGAACAGCCGGTTGGCTGTTGGCGTCGAGAAATAGGGGTCGCCTTCGTCGATGTCGAAACGGCCGATGTTAAAATATTCGCGGTGGTCGGGTTTCGCCTCCTTCTCGCCGATCGTGCTGGCCAGGTTACCAGACTCGACGGCGAAGTAGCCACGATAGACTGCCTTGTCGGGTGAGCGGTACTTTACCTTCTCCGACTTGGTAAGATCGAATAGCTTGCGACCTTCCGCCTCGGCCCGCTCGATTATCTCTGCGGGAACACCATGTCCGGAGACAACAAGGAACCCGATACTGCGCGCGGCCGCTCCGACTTGCTCCGCGACCGCCTGTTTGGCAGCTTCGTCCCCTGTCCGGGCCGGCGCCAGATCGATGATCGGCACTACGCTTCCGTCGAATTTCATGCAAACCTCCTGGCCGGAACGATCTCCGGCATGATGATCTCTTCTTCAATCTTGTCGATCTTCGAAGCAGCGGTGTCGGCAGCTTTCTTGCCAAAGAACAGGTTGAGCGCCACGGCCGTGCAGATGCCGAGCAGGACACCGCTATGGGTAAAGGGCGCGAGCGCAGCTGGCGCTTGGGCGAAGAAGCGATCGGACATGCTCGGAATGAGGCCGACGCCGAGGCTGACCGCGACGACGAGCAGCTTTTCCTTCGACTGGTCCAGACCCGCTTGCGCCAATGACCGGATGCCCGTAGCCGCGACCATCCCGAACAGGACCAGCGCAGCGCCACCCAGCACGCTGGCCGGCATGGCTGCAACCAGCGCCGACGCTTTGGGGATCATCGCCAGCGCGAGCATGAAGGCGGCCGCGGCTGCGCAGACGAAACGGCTGCGGACGCCGGTCAAACCGACCAGCGCGATGTTCTGGGCGTAAGAGGTGTAGGGAAAGCTGTTGAACAGACCGCCGATGACCGCGCCGAGGCAGTCGGCCCTGAGCCCGCGCGTGAGTGCGCGCTGATCGACCGGGCGCTCCACAAGCTGGCCGAGCATCGTCAGCATGCCGCTTGACTCCACCAGCGTTACCAAGACCACCACAACCATCGATGCGATAGCGGCGGGATCGAAGATCGGGGGGCCGAAATGGAACGGCGTGACGAGTCGCAGTGGCGGCGACGCGATGGCCGTACCGAAGTCGACCAAGCCGGTGGGTATTGCTGCGAGAAACCCGGCAACCATGCCGATCAGCACGGCACAGTTTGCCAGGAAGCGTCCCCCGAAACGGCTAACGAAAAGGATGGTCGCCATGGTCCCACCGGACAAGAGCAGGTGGCGAGGCGCACCGTAATCTGCCGCCCCGCGGCCACCGGCTGCCCAATCGATGGCGACGCCCATCAGCGACAAACCGATCAGCAACATGGCGGTGCCGGTCACCGTCGGCGTCAGAATGGCGCGTAGGCGGCCGGCGAGGGGGACGAACGGAATGACGATGAGGCCGGCCGCGATCGTCGCGCCGTAGACCCCCGCCAGGCCCAGACCTGGCTGCGAGGCGATCGCGATCGAAGGCATGACGCCGACGAACGTCACACCCATGATGACGGGAAGGCGTATGCCGAACCCGCCGATGCCGAGGCACTGTACCAAGGTGACCAGTCCGCAGGCAAACAGGTCGGCGCTGACGAGGAAGGCGGTGTCGGCGGACGAGAGATGCAGAGACGAGGCGACGAACAGCGGAACCGTGATCGCCCCGGCATACATCGTGAGAACATGCTGGAAGGCGAGCGCAAACAGCCGCCCGGTGGGCGGCACCTCATCGACGGGATGAACGCGCGTCGTTTCCTTAGAAGTCATAGCGGACCGATCCGATGAACTGCCGCGGCGGGATGTACATGTCGCTCGTCGTGAAGCTGCCGAACGGATTCGAGTAGCGCGAAGCGATGCCGGCCTTGTTGAAGATGTTGGTCAGTGTCACACCGACGGTGAACTTCGTGCCGACCGGCTTCAAGTTAAAGTTGGCATTGACCTGCGTGTAGCTCGGCACCACGTCGCGCGCGCCGTCGTTGAAGATCCGGTACTGAAACTTGCCCCGATAGATCAGTTCGGCGCGGCTGCGCAGTTCGCCGATGCCGCTGATATCGATCACATGCGTGGCGCCGATCGCACCCTGCCACTTTGGCAGCTTGGGCGGCTTATTACCGTTGGTGTTACGCACCTGCTGCGCGCGGAGGTTGATGGTGTAGGGATCGAACGCGCCGAAGCCGAGCGCTGCGGCGGCGAGCGTCGCTTGGCGCGCGCGCGACGGATCAAGCGTGATGTAGTCGCCGACCAACTCGCCATCCAAGTAGGTGACGTTGCCATCAAGGGTGAGCGACGAGGTCGCTTGAACGCTGCCTTCGGCTTCGGCGCCCCAGATGTGGGTTTTCGGCACGTTAGACACGCCACCCTGGAACGGGACGGGATCTTCCTCCTGATACTGAAGGTCCTGGTAGTTGTAGAAAAAGGCCGCCGTGTTGAGCGTCACCCGATTGTCAAAAAAGCGGTTCTTAGACCCAAGTTCATACGCCCAGACATGCTCGGGCTTGTACGTCAACGGCACCAGCACAGGCGTGCTGTTGTTGCTGACTCCACCGGGTTTGTAGCCGCGTGAGACGCTGGCATAGACCATGTTGCGCGACGTGATCTCATAGTCCACCTCGCCCTTTCCGGTAAGAGCGTTCTCGCTCGTGCCGGACACCACCGCCGGCGCAAAAACGTCGAACAGCGTGCTGTTCCGGCTGTCGAACTTGTCGCGATTGTAGCGCAGGCCGAGCGTTGCACTCAGGCCAGGCGCGACAGCATATTTCGTCTGGGCGAACGCCGCATAGCTGTGACGTTTCTGATCGGAGTTGAGCGCGTAGCTAAGATTGTACGGATAGTTGGCGAAGGTCAGCGGCAGCGTCAGGTTGAAGGTCGGATTCCGATCGGTGCCGATATACTCGAGAATGTCCTGCCCGAGCTTCTGATACAGGAAGTAGCCGCCGACGATGTAGCTCAGCGGTCCCGACCCATTCGAGGTGAGGTTGAACTCCTGGCTGACGGCATCAACAGCATTGTTCCAGTAGGGCTGCACGTCATAATAGCCGAGCGTCGCATAGTCGGCGCGGTCGACATCAATCTGGTTGTGGTTGCGGGTGCGCTGATACGACGTCAGCGACTTGAGCGTGACCGGGCCGAAGTCGTAGCGGAGATCCGCGTACGACAGAAAGAACTTCAGCCGATATTCGTTCGGGTAGTCCTGAGAAATGCGACGCGGATCGGGATCGCGATCGTCGAGGTTCTTCTGCGCCGCGCCATGCTCGTCTGCGTCGAAATACTGCGCGGTGAGCTCGGCTGAGAAACGGTCCGTTGGCGTCCACAGGATCGACGCCTTGGTGGAGAAACGGTCGGCGTCGTCCAGATCGTACGGGCGGCCGAGTGAGGTCTGCTTGGCATAGCCATCGCGCTTGTAGCGCTGGACCGTCGCCCGGACCGCCAACGTATCAGAGATCGGCAGATTGACCGTACCGCTGGCGCGTACAAAGTCGTAATTGCCTAGTTCGACTTGCGCGGTGCCCTCGACGGATTGCGTCGAAGGCCGGACGGTGACTGCGTTGACGATGCCGCCGGTGGCACTTTGGCCAAATACTGTGCCCTGAGGTCCGCGGAGTACCTCGACCCGCTGGAGATCGAGAAAATCCTGCTGGAGGGCATAAGGGCTGACGATGTAGACGCCGTCGATGTGGAAGGACGTGCCTGGCTGCGCGCTGAGATTGTCGGTGGCTTCGTAGCCGATGCCACGGATCGACACGACCCGCACGAAGCTGCCGCTGTTGGCAACCGTCAAGCCAGGAACGAAGCCGTTCATGTCGATGAGCTGCGTGATGTTGGACTGTTTGAGCGTATCGGCAGTCAGCGCAGTGATAGCCAGCGGCGCCTTTTGAAGAGTCGTTTCCCGCTTTTCGGCAGTCACGACGATGTCGCCGGTTTGTTCTGCCAAAACTCCAGCGGAGGCTGTGGAAACCTGCGACGGGGCGCTCGGCGCCGTAGTTGCCGCTACTTGAACATTCTGAGCCATTGCCGGCGAGAAGGCTCCGGCGAGCACTGAAAATACGGCACTTGCGAGTAATCCAGTCTTTATCTTCATTACCCGCTTCATCGTTTCCCCCTAAATGCTCTCAAAAAACGGTCAGCCCTCGCAGCCGTCAGACCTCCCCAGCGTATTTTTTCTTGCCGCCACAAATGCCATTGCTTCGCGTCCTTATCTATCGCAGAAATGTGGAAGCGCCGTTCGCATAATGTGAGCAGGTGAAAGGAAGCGTCGTGCTATTAGGAAGAGCCGCTATTTATTTCGACGAAGTGGCACGGCGCGGTGCCCTGCGTCGTGCCGCCGATGTCCTGCATATTGCTCCCTCTGCAGTCGACCGGCAGATCATCCAACTCGAAGAGGAACTCGGCACCAAGCTATTTGAGCGGACGGCAACCGGAATGCGCATGACCGCAGCCGGCGAGGTCCTCGTCGACGGCGTACGTCGATGGCGCCGTGATCTTCTTAGAATCCGATCCGAAATCGACAATCTGGTCGGCCTGCGCCGCGGTACTGTATCGATCGCGCTGGTCGAAGGCGCTGTCGGGTATGTGAGTACGGCGACGGCTACATTCTGCCGTCAATATCCGGCAATACAATTTAAGATGCGCGTCTTCGGAGCCCAAGATGTCGTCGACCATGTCCTAGCCGGCGAGATGGATATCGGCGTGACCTTCAATCCTCCCGACAATCCATCGCTACGTATTGAACGAACGATGATTTATCGTCTTGGTCTGATTGTACGGCCCGACCACCCCCTGGCCGAGCGGTCAGATATATCGCTTGGCGAGTGTGCAGCATATCCGCTCATTGTCCCGGGCGAAAACCTTTCCCTGCGCCGCGTCCTCGATCAGGCATGGTCCCGGCACGTCGGTGGATCCGTAAAAGCCACCGTCGAGGCTAGCAGCATTGAATTGATAAAGTCGCTGACGATAAGGGATGTCGGCGTAGGATGGCTGACCGCGTTCGATGCGATACGGGAAATCGAGGAAGGCACCTTGCGGTTCCTGCCTCTTCGGGAGGATCGAATCGACCTATCGACGCTGTCCGTTATCAGCGCGTCGGGTCGGACGCTTGCAGTACCATCTATGCTCCTGTTGCAGCATCTAGGGCAGACGATGGGAAGCCAGGGAGTCCCGGTGGTCTAAGCTGTCAAGCCACAAGGCCCCGTACAACAGTCGATGAACATAACCGTCGACAAACGCGAGATCGAAAGCATGAATGACAGCCCGGATATCGACTTTCATCGCCTTGGCTATAATGAGTTCACCAATGACGTGCAGATAATTGCGGAGTTGATCGAGAAGGACAGCTGGCGTCCGGATTTCATAGTTGGAATTGGTAGGGGAGGACTGGTTCCTGGAACGTATCTCTCGCACCGACTCGACCTGCCGCTGCTATCTGTGGATCATAGCTCGAAGGTTCATATGTTTTCGGATTCACTTCTCGCCCATCTGGCAAGGTGCATCGTCGACGGGGAGCGGTTTCTTTTTGTCGATGACATCAACGACAGCGGAGGGACGATCGGTCGGTTCAAGAATGCGCTGGGTCAAGGTGGGCAATCAAGTCTGAGTGTCCGCTTCGCAGTATTGATAAGCAACACCGTTTCCAGCCAATCGGTCGATTATGCGGCGCGCAACATCAACCGAGATCATGACAAGCGATGGTTCATCTTTCCCTGGGGAGAGTTGGCCTCACGTGCTGCACAAGAGCGCGATGCAATGGAGCAACCCGAGCGTCTTGCTTCTCGCCGCTGATGAGCCGTGGCTTAGAACTAGTCATGACGTGATGGGCTTGATGTGTGGGCGACCCCTGCGGTGCAAAAGGTTTCGTGCAGCGATGAGCACCGGTCGAGTGCATCCATATGTTCGGCCTGTTGGTGCAGCACCGCATGGCTGCTGGCCCTGATGAAGTCCGCGGATCTGATTCTTAATCACGTCATCGCGCTCAAAGCGCTTTGCTTCCTTGGGCTTGCTCGAGCCCCCGATCCTATCAAGGTGCTCGCAGTGCGAGCAATGCCCTACTCCACGTCAGGCATTGTCATTAGGATAGGTCATCGGGAGGTCTGACGGCAAACCAGCACACTCGGCGGCGAAGCGGGTGCCGCTTCTTAAAATGTGTTCCGATTGCTCTTTCTCAAAACTGGCCGTGGGCAACGGAAAAAGCGAGACACCTCAATGCACGCCTGATCGCAAGGAAAACGACCGGTTTTCTGGCGATAGCGATTTTTGCCCCGACGACGCTACCTCGAGATCGGAAAACCCGTTGCGGAAACCACCGACACATTGCAGGGTGGTGGATATCTTTTCTGGCGGGGTGATGATGCTCATTGGATATGTGAGGGTGTCCAAGGCTGACGGATCGCAAACACTAGCGCCCCAATGCGATGCGCTGCTCGCCGCCGGCGTCGATCCCTCACGCATCTACGAAGATCTCGCTTCGGGCCGCCATGATGCGCGTCCCGGCCTGACTGCCTGCCTCAAGGCGTTGCAGCCCGGTAATACACTGGTCCTCTGGAAACTGGATCGTCTCGGGCGCGACCTGCGGCATCTGGTCATTACTGCCGAGACGCTGCGTGAGCGTGGCATCGGCTTGAAGGTCCTCACGGGTGCCGGCGCGCAGATCGACACTACTACCGCCAACGGTCGCCTCGCTTTCGGCATCTTCGCCGCCTTCGCCGAGTTCGAGCGCGAACTGATCGCCGAGCGCACACAGGCGGGCCTCGCCGCGGCGCGTGCCCGGGGGCGGATGGGTGGACGACCCCGCAAGATGGATAAGGCGACGCTGGCGATGGCAATGGCCGCAATGTCCGATCGCAATGCGATCGCAGCCGATGTCGCACGGCGTCTCGGGATGACGACCACGACGCTCTATATGTACGTGAACGGTGACGGCACGCCCAAGGCGCCGGGCCAGGCATTGCTCGACGGTGTGCCATACCGCAAAGAACGACTGCGCGCCGCGTGATGAAGCGTATCGTGCTTCAGCAATCAGGCATATCGCCGAGCGGGCGAGACGATCACGTCGTGTTCGATCGATCGGGCCGAGATGGCAGCCGGGGTCAGGGCTGCTGGAACGCAGACACCCCGGCGTGGCTTGCCGGTCAGCCAGTGTGGTCGCGCCAGAATCATCAGGTTCATCACCGCCGCGCCGATCAGGAATTCTTCTTCTGCGCCGCGGATGCCACGCAGGTGAAGCCGCCTCATGCCATGCTTGCCCTTGGCGTTGGCGAAGAACCGTTCGACCCCGCGTCGCAGCCGCATGGACCGCTTGAAGAGCCCAGTTTCCATTTCCGTTCTGGCAAGATCGCGGACGTCCTCATCGTCGAGACGTACCAGGGTCCGGCGACGCGCTTTCGTGCATTTCTTTCGAAGCACGCATGCCTCGCAGTCCCGTGCATCGGCAGCATAGCGGTGTACGCCGGTGGGCGGGTGGAAGGCGTGGTGCCGGAGCGTCTTGCCGGTTGGGCAGGCGAAGCTATCTTTATCCCGGTCATAGCTGAAGGCCGTTCGCGGCAGCTTGCCCTTGGTCTGCTGCGTTCGGTCGATCACGGGGATGTGCGCGATTGCACCGTGGTCCCGCACGAAGCCGAGGAAGTTGGCGCTGCCATAGGCCTTGTCGGCAGCAACCCGCTTGGGATGGTAATCGAAACGATCGGCCGCCCGCCCGAGCATAACGCGACCGGCATCGACCTCTTCCGCAAAGCGAGCGGGCGTGGCCTCGATATCAAGCGCGACGCCGCTCGGCGTGTCGACCAGCGCGTTCAACGCGTAGCCGAACCGCGCGCGGCCAGGTCGCGCCGACCAAGCTGCGGCCGGGTCTGTCCGCGATACGCCGTCAAAGTTTTTGGAGCCGCCAGGCTTCGTCACAACACTGCTCTGATCACTCAGCCACTCACGGACCGGGCGACCTGCGTTGGCCACGTAAGGCAAGTAGCCGGGAACGGTCTTGCGCTGCCAGCATGCGTCAGCCTCGATGAACGATGCGTCGATCGCGGCATCCTTGCCGCCGACCAGACCTTCGCCGATGCAGCGTCGAACCGTACTCTCGAACAGGGTCCGGAACACGCCAGCGTCGCGGAAGCGACCGTGCCGGTTCTTGCTGAACGTCGAGTGGTGCGGAACCTTGTCTCCCGGTGCGAGGCTGCAGAACCAACGGTAGGCCAGATTATAACGCAATTCCTCACACAGACGCCGTTCGGATGGGATCGCGTAGATACGACCGATCAACGTCATTCGAATGAGAAGTTCCGGGTCGATCGATGGTCGTCCCCGCGTGCTGTAGTGATCAGCCAGCGCTCGCCTGAGTTCGCTCGTCTCGAGACATCGGTCTATGCGACGCAGCAGGTGGTCTGTGGGCAACATGGCTTCTATGGTGCGGCAGGACGCCCCTTCCCGCCCACCGCGACAGGTTGGTCCCATCATGGCGCTGCTCCTCTGAGTAGGGTCAAAACGAAGGAGCAACCCGGCATGTCCAGCATTTTTCAACAGGCCCGATCGTTTGCGAGAGATGCGGCTGCGCTCGCGCAAAGGGAGCCGCGCGGCTCAATCGGCGCCCATGGCTGACTGCGAGCATGTCACGAGTGGGTTAGATGGCTCCGTCGCCCACTATTTTAGGTGCAAGTCCACCGTCTCAGGTGACGATCGCACGGTGCAGAACGTCCACCCTATTAGGGAAACCGACAGCTGTTCGGCTACTGATTCAGGATCGAACCAGGACCGATCGACCAGAACGAGCGAGCCTGATCCACTTTGCGAGGCGGCGCAGTGATGGTCACAGATAGCGAGCCTGCGTACCACGACGATGAGATCGTCGCATCGTTCTTGGTCACGGCTGCGAACGAACCGGCAGGCCCAACACCCAAGGATGATCGTCCGGCCGATCTCGACGCGATCATCAACGGAGCACTCACTGTCCTCGACCGCGTCGAACCTCAGGACCTCTACCTTCCCGATCTTGCGCCCGACGACCAAGAGCGCGTCGACCAGTTCCTGCGCCGCGGCCGCGCCGAGGCGACGCTGCAATCCTATCGATCTGACTGGGACCTGTTCCTCGCCTGGTGCACTGAGCGCCGCTACCGTCCGCTACCGGCAACGCCGGCAACCGTCGCCGCATTCCTGACGGAGCTCGCCACGTCGGGCTTCGTGCCGGCAGCTGACCAGTTCACCAAGACGGGCAAGCTTCGTATGCGGCGGGTGCCGAAGCCGCTGACCAGGGCGACAATCGACCGCCGTCTGGCGGCGATCGTCTTCGCGCACCGGATGGCCAAGATCGAACCGCCGACGTCGCAGCCCGGCGCGGGCGACCTGGGATTGGTCGTCGGCGGCATCCGCCGAACCAAGAAGGACGACGAGATCAACAAGAAGCGCGCGGCCGATGGCGACATCCTACGCGACATGCTTCGCAGCATCACCGGCGACGATCTGCGCGCACACCGCGATCGCGCGCTGCTTGCGATCGGAATGGGCGGAGCGTTCCGCCGTTCGGAGTTGGTGGCGATCACCGTCGCCCGCGTAACACGCGACGCCGAGGGGCTGACGATCCAGGTAAAGTCGTCCAAGACCGACCAGTTCGGCGAAGGCCAAGGCGTCGCCGTGCTCGACGGACCGAGGCTCGAGCCGGTGCGACACTATGAAGCATGGCTCGAACAGGCCGGAATCACGTCCGGCCCGGTATTTCGCAAGCTCACCCCACAAGGTCGGCTCACCGATAAGCCGATGAGCACCAAAGGCGTGGCGCTGGTGGTCAAGGCGGCCGCGGCCGCTGCTGGTTATCCGGCCGAGCTCTTCTCAGGTCACTCGTTGCGGGCAGGCTTTCTTACCGAGGCGGGACGCCAGAACGCCAACCTATTCAAGATGAGGCAGCATAGCCGGCATGCCTCGATCGACATGGTGGCGGAATATGTTCGGGACACGGAACGCTACCGCGATCACGCTGGGAAAGGCTTCATGTGATGAGGGGCCGGAAGACCCGGGTGGTTGTTCGCCGGTACTGGCGTCGGATAGCCGAATTTACAGAAATCACTTTCTGCAGCCGATAGATGGTTGGATCATGGGCATCATGACGATGCTCGTGACGTGGTCGGGCTTCCTTCAACCTGCAGTACCGCTACTCGCGATGAGCCTAGCGAGATAGATGTACTGAAAGCACGAGCCACGCATAGCGCCCGCGAATCCGGAGCCGCAAACGCTCGCAACGGTGTGTAATCGGGTTACACGCCCCCTTTCAGCCCCCTTGCCCGTCCCTCGCGCCACATAGAAATACTGAAAGCACGAGCATTTCTGGGATAGATTAACTGAAAGCACGAGCCACCGTGCAGGACGAGCAGCGATCGCGCCGTTTACGCTGCTCACGTCGTCCGCGTCTGGTCAGTTCAGGCTCGCTGCGGCCCCGCGATCACCCGATCGCGTGTCACCAAAAAGGGGAAGCCGTGCAGAAAAGAAAAACCCGGCACTAGGCCGGGCTTTTCGGAACCTCGGAAAAGGTCGTGTTGCAACGTCCCCTTAGCCGAGTCCCAATGACGCAGCAATAAGAAAGCGCAGTTCGCGCCACGGACTTCTGCGTCCGCACGGCATCCCAAAGGGGATTTGCCGAATGAACTCCTATGCTTACGCTCCGGGCGCCGGCCATAGGCGTCTTGATGAACGCACAGCTGCAACAGACCAGCTTGCGCAGCAGTTCGAGGGACTGCCGGAGGACGTCAGCCACCGGCAGGTCCTTACCGTCTTCAAGCGCGCAGCGCCTTACATCGGCATCCCTCCCCGCCTAGTCCACGCTGTCGACACGCTGATGAGCTGGTCGCGCTCGATCGATTGGGCGGACGGTCAGCGCCCGATCGTCTTCCCGTCCAACGAGAAGTTGACGCAGAAGCTCGGCATAGGTGTGCGTCAGGTGCAAAAGATGCTCGGCGCTGCGGCACGCCTCGGCCTAATCACACACCGAGATAGCGCGAACGGCAACCGGGTCGGTGCTCGTGGGAAGGACGGCCGGCTAATCTACGCCTACGGCATCGACCTCAGCCCTCTTGGCTTGCGATACGAGGAGTTCATGGCGGCCGCTACCAAAGGCGCCGAGGCGGATCTCCGAATTAAGGTGCTTCGCCAAAGACTGGCTGCGGCGCGGCGTCGTATCAGGACGCTTGCTCAGCTCGTTGATGACGAGCGGATCGACAGCATCGACGCCAGAACGGCTGTCGAGATCTCGCTTCTCGCAACAAGCCAGATGCGCCGCGTCCGTGATGAGGAGCTGTTGAGCGCTTGCGTCGACCAGATGGAGGCCCGGGCCGATGATCTTGCGAAGGCCGTCGCAGTCGCAACGCAGGGCTTTCCTGACCCTTTGATTCCACAAAAAGATTCGCCCTCGGGCGACTCTGACGACGCCCCCATTACAACTACAAAACAACCTAAAACTGCTAAAGCAGCTTACAGTAATGGCTATCCGGAAAAAAGTAGCAGAACGGAGTACGACGTCCGTTACCAGCAACCTCAAACCGAAGTTGAGGCCGACTTGGCGAAACACGGTGTTGATCCCGAGTTCATCGCCGCCGTCATCCCGGAGTTCATGCTTACCACCACGTCGAGACCGACTTGGGGTGATCTGATCAACACAGCAGAGCGATTGGTCGATCAGGCGGCGATCCACCGAAACGTGTGGCACGAGGCCTGTCGCCTTATGGGTCAAAAGGGCGCTGCAGCGTCGGTGATTGCAACCGCCCACAAACACATGCGGGGAGATGTCGATCGCCCAGGCGCCTACCTTCGAGGGATGAACAAGCACGCTGCTTCCGGGCAGCTCAACCTTGGCAGAACCTATCACGGGCTGAAGGACAGCGTCCGATCCGAAGGAATGCGGTCACTTGCGACAGGGTCGGATTCACGCTCGATTGGACAGCTTGCCGCGGCGGCGCTGGGCCTCGCTCGGGCCGGCCGCACTCAACGCTTGCTATGAGAAGATAGAAATACTGATAGCACGAGACGTGCCCCCCTGCCCCACTCTCTTAAGAGGGCGCGGCGATGTTAGCCGGGGCCACGACCGTGCAATCCTCGTGCTTTCAGTATATCTATGTCCTTCTGGGGTGATCGATAGCGCGAGCCGGGGTATGATCCTTCAGGAACTTGGAAGGGAGCGACGATGGCCAGGTCGAAAGCCATGCCGCAGCAAATCTCGCTGTTCGACATGGATAGCCCGTTGCACGGCAAGGTCCGCGGCGAGCGCTCCATTATGCACTTTCCATTTTTCGTGCTGTCGAAGAACCCCCACATGGAGCGCATCGAGTACCGTCGCGATAACGTGACGATCGAGATCCGCCCGAGCGACACCGGCGTTGCCACCATGTGGGACAAGGAGATCCTGCTCTACGTTGCCTCGCTGATCGCGCAGTCGATCGCTGACGGTCAGCCAGCCCAGGAAGAGGTGACCTTCGCAGCGCACGACTTTTTCCGGATCACAGGGGTCGAGCGTCCTTCGACTCGCGACTATAAGCGGTTCGCGGAAGCCTTGGAGCGGCTGCAGGGGACGCAGATCAAGACGAATATCGAGACCGGTTCCAAGATCGACCGGGGCTGGTTCTCATGGCTCGCTGAGGCTCAGGTCGAGTACGAGAAACTAGCCAACGGTGAGGAGGCGTTGCGGTATGTCCGTATCCGCCCCTGTAACTGGCTTTTCCGTGCGATCCAGCGCGACCAGCGGATGTACCACTACCACCACGACTATTTCCGGCTCGGTCCAATTGAGCGGCGCATGTACGAGATTGCGCACTGCTCGGGCGAGCCGATCGAAATGACCATCGAGGAGTTGCATCAGCAGGTCGGCTCGATGGGGCCGATCTCGCGGCTGAAGAGCCTCGCAAAGGAAATCCAGGCGGAGAACCGGCTCCCGGATTACGACGTCACCGTTATCAATACGATCACGGGCGAGCGCGTCGATGCGGTCGGTCGAACCCGCAAGACCAAAGGCATGGTAATCCAGATGCGGCCCAAGCACCGCACCGCCACAAAGCCCCAAGCGCTGGTGGCCTAGGCCCCCTCTCCTGTCCCGCAGAACGTTACGCAACGGGAATCGCTTCTCCTCCGTTAAGCCGGTGCCAAGGGCGTTGACGTTAAGGAGCGCTTATGTCGCAAGCTACCCTCGACGCCTGGATCTCACTCTACGCCGCAGTCGGACTGCTCGTCGCGATGTGCGCGATCATTGCAGGGATCAAAACGGTCCACGACTATCGCTCGGGAACCAGGACCCTGGCCACGACCACGGTGATGGACAAGGTTCTCGCGGCTCCCCGCGTTTGGGTTCGTTGGCAGCTCAATTACCTGCTCGGTGCGCCGGCGATACTCGCGATCGCCATGCTTTACGCCAATCACCTCGGGTTCGCGACGCTCGTCGACGTGTAGTTGAAAAGCTGGGCGCCGCGGAAGGTCGGCACACTAGTCGATAGTGACGCCGTCTGGATCGTGGCCGTCCTGAACGCGCTCGCGCTCCAGCCCCGCGTGATCGCTGAGACGTAGCCGATCGTCTCGCGAAACGGCGGGATACGCCCGTTTAGACGAACCCGACCCGGTCCTGCGTTGTAGGCCGCGAGCGCCAAGTCCACCCTCTTGAACTCGTCCAGATGCTCGCGAAGGTAGCGGGCCCCTCCCCTCAGGTTCTGCAGCGGATCGCGGGAGTTGAATACGCCAAGGTAAGCCGCGGTGCCCGGCATCAGCTGCGTAAGGCCCACCGCACCTTTCGGCGAGACGATCTGCGGATTGTACTGGCTCTCCTGCGCAACGAGCGCATCGAACAGCCCGACGGGAACCCCTGCCTCGCAGGCGACGGCCGAGATCAGCGGGTAATAGCGTGCGCGCCGCTGCTCGAGGTACATGGGTAGGTCCCCCCGGGGACGGTACGGTGAAATCGAACACGCGGCCGGGCTGTAGAGATACGGTGCCACCGCAGCCGCAGCCGCGAGACCCGATGTCGTCACCTTTCCGGTCCTCATCCAAAGGGGCACCGGGATGGACGACCGCTCGACTGGAGCCATTGCGATCGCCGGCGCGAACGACGGAGGCGGCGCCATGCCCGCGAAGTCCTGAGCAAGCATTTCCGCCGAGAGCGCCGTCGCCTCGTTGGGAAGAGCAGCCGGGATCTCGATACCAATTGGCTTCTTGCCCACCTCGATTACGACACCGTCACCGACGTTTCTGAACGGCACCAGCTCGACCTGCTGAGCGGCAGCGCTGGTGATCGTCGCTGCGCCGGCAGCGACGCCGATCAGTAAGTTCGCAACAAAGGTCAGCCTGTTCGCCATGGCGGCAAGGGACCACACCCCTTCAGGCCTGACAACGTGGAATATTTTTACACCATTGCAGTGCAGAGCGCATTACACAGCGCGGCGCAAATCAATGTGTAGTGCGATTGTGCTTGCAAGGTGTAGCTCGCTTCGCCAATCACATGCAAAGACGCATGCAACGCGCATTGCACTGTAATGCTGGTTAGCAGTACAAAGGGACCGTCATGGCTGTCATTCTCGTGGGATCCATCAAAGGCGGAGTCGGCAAGTCCACCACCGCGCTCGCGCTAGCCTCCGAAATCAGGTCTGCGGGGCAGACGGTCTACGTCATCGACACGGACCCTCAGCTCTCCCTCTATCGCTGGTACGAGGACTGGAAGCTGAAGGATGGGATCGTGGTCGAGGACGGCCACAAGATGACGCAAAAGCAGCTGGAGACAGCCGTTTACGACGCATCGCAAGATTACCCGTTCGTGATCCTCGACGTGAAGGGCGCGATCAACGAGCAGGTGATGTACGCCACCCTGCAGGCGAACATGCTCATCATTCCTCAGCGCGCGTCGGCCGCGGACCTTGAGCGCTCGATCGAGTTCCTGGACCGCCTCGAGTTCATTGAGCGCGCCCGGCAGAGGCCCCTCCCCCATCGCATCCTGTTCACCCAGCGCACGACCGCGATCACCTCGCGAGCCGAGCGCGAGATCATGGAGCAGACGCGCCAGGCGGCGCCGGTCTTCTCATCAGAGTTGTTCCTGGGCGACGCCTATCGCGCGATGTTTCTCTACCGAATGACGTTGGAGGAACTGGACGCCCATAACCTCGCGCGGACCGAGCGCGCCCGCCAGAATGTTCAAAGCCTCCTTCGGGAGATCGTTGCAATCATCACATCCGAGGTCAAAGCATGAGCGAAGCACCAGAACCCAAGAAGTTCGGCCGCGCCGCTCGTGAGCCCGCTGCTAGCGGTCTCGATCTTTCAGCAATGCGCCCTACTCCCGCCCCTCGCCCCAGCGCTGCCCCAATGGAGTTGCCCGACGAATATCAATCAGCGCCGACGGCGCGACGCCGTAGGGTGCGCGAGACGAAGAGCAAGTCCGTGACCATGAGGATTACCCCAACCACCTACACCCGCTTCAACGAATATTGCGACCGCGAGCAGCTATCCTACCCTGACGCGCTCGATCGGCTTCTGGCGCTGGCTGAAGGCGCCAAGGACTAGGAGGGAAGGGGGTGAGGTGCATCATGAGAAAGGATGCACCATGACCCTAGTCGCCCTCAAACCCACTCAGCAGGTAGTCAATATCGTAGGTGCCCTGGGCGGCACCTGGCGCGGCTATCTCGCGATGTGCCCCTGCCCTGCCCACCAGGACAAGACGCCGAGCCTCTCGGTCCGGCAGGGCAATGAAGGGATCCTCGTTCACTGCTTCGCAGGCTGCGACGCGGACGATGTCCTAAGAGAGATCTCCCGGCTGAGGCCCGGCCAACGTTACGAGCCGCCAAAGGCGGCACCGCTCGGCCGACAGCCGAATGTCGAGCGGCTTTGGAGCGAGGCCGTCCCGGTCGCCAGCACGCCTGCGGAGGCGTACCTGAGGCGGCGCGGGATCCGCGACGGGTTCGACGACCTCCGGTTTCACCCCCGATGCCCTTGGGGACCGAAGCCTACCACCCGGTTCCTCCCCGCGCTGATAGTCGCCGCCAGAGAAGGTCGAGCCCTACACGCCGTCCAGCGGGTCTTCCTCGACCTCGAACACGGAGGGTATCTCGAAAAGGTGATGCTGGGGACCCCGGCTGGCGCGAGTTGGCAGGGCATGCGCGTGACGGACACGCTGGCGCTTGCCGAGGGTTTCGAGACGGCAGCAATGTTCACGCAGCATAACGGCATCCCGTGCTGGGCGACGCTTGGCGCCGCGAGGCTCGACCGCGTCCACATCCCGGACTCAGTCAGGACGTTGATCTTCGCCGAAGACAACGATCCAGAGGGACGCCGCGCCCGTCGGAAAGCGTGGGCAGCTTACCGTCCGCGTGGCTTGAATCTCCGGCGAATGCCGCCTCCGAGGCAATTCGGCGACTGGGCCGACGTCAGAACCGGAGCATAGAGGGGAGGGGGACTGGTCTGGTGAGCTGCGTCGTGCAGCCACAGAGCCAGGAGATCCCCATGAACGACCTGTTCGACGCCGCACGCGATCGTGCGTCATGTTGCACCGCTGCGGCGATGCGGCTCGTTCCCAGCCTTGAGGGCCAGGACAAGATCACGCGCGCCTTGCTCAACGAGGCGATGACGACCGCCTTCGGCGGTTCCGACGCCGACGGCCGCTGGACCCAGCGCGAGAGCTTCGAGGTACTTGAGCTTGCACTTGCACTTGCAATGCGAAATCGCAGTACAGATCGCTTGCACGTTGCACATGATGATGTGCTGCAAGCTGCAGTGCTGCTCGATCGGCTTCCAACGCAAACCGTGAGAAGCGAGGAGCAGATCGAGTGGCAACAGTTCTCGACACCCCTCGACCTAGCTGCTGTCGCCCTGATCCTGGCGGCTCCCATGCCCTCCGACATCGTCCTCGAGCCGAGCGCTGGCAACGGCTTGCTGGTGGCCCAGCTTCCCACGGTCACGGCCCTCCAGCTCAACGAGATCGACCCTGCCCGGCGCGCCCGGTTGCAGGCGGTCTTTCCAGAAGCGCCAATCTCGGCTCATGACGGCGCAACGATCGGCAGCGCGATGGCAGCGTCGACCCGCCCGACACTGATCATCATGAACCCGCCATTCTCGCGCTCGATCGGGCACGGGACGGACTCGCTTGCCGCGGTTCGACATCTCCAGGCAGCGATCCGGCGCGTCCGCCCGAACGGCCGCGTGGTGGCGATCATGCCCGACTGGTTCACGAACTCCGCGCGCATGGGCCAGATCTGGACGACCACGCTGGAGCAGGTGACGGTCAGGACCTCGATCCGCCTCACCGACGCATACGGCAAGCACGGCACCGGCGTCGCGGTCCGCCTCTACGTTCTCGACAAAGCGGTCGGCCAGAGCAACAACGTGACGATCCAGCGAGGGACCGTGCGCGAACTCCTCCCGGAGATCAGCGTACCCGAACGCCTGGAGTTCTCGGACGAGGTCGAGAAGCCTGCCGCTGCGAGGGGAGGGGCCGTGTCCCTCTTCCGAAGCGTCCGATCGAAGCCCGCGACCGCGCCTCGCGTCTTCCGCGCGCGCGCCCGGAACGAGGTCGCGCCCGTGACGTACCAGGTCCTGGAAACCCCGGCACCGCTTGCGGAGCAGACGGGCGTCTATCTGCCATACCGGCCGAGCCGCATCGTCTTCGACAGTGCCGGCGAGCACCCGACCGCACTCGTTGAATCGGTCGCTATGGGCTCGATCCCCGCGCCGATCCCCACCCACGTCCCGGCGTTGCCGGAGCGGACGGTCAAGGACCGCCTCCTGTCCTCCTCGCAGCTGGAAACCGTGGTGTACGCCGGTCACGCGTGGACGCAGTTCATTCCCGGCCGTTTCCGTCCCGATCCCGAAGGCGTCGGCCTCATCATTGACGAGAACGGCAGCCGGTATCGCAAGGGCTTCTTCTTGGGAGACGGCACCGGCGCGGGCAAAGGCCGCCAGGTCGCGGCCGTGATCCTCGACAGCTGGCTCGCCGGGCGTCGCCGCGCCATCTGGGTGTCGAAGAACGAGGCCCTGCATGCCGACGCGATCCGTGACTGGACCGCACTTGGCGGGCTCGCAGCCGATGTCCAGCCGCTCTCCCGCTGGAAGATCGACGAGCCGATCGCGATGAGCGAAGGTGTTCTCTTCGTCACCTACCCGACTCTGCGCTCCACACGGGGTGATGCGAGCCGGCTCGAGCAGATCATCGCTTGGGCTGGCGACGACTTCGAGGGCGTGATCGCATGGGACGAGGCCCACGAGATGGGCGGCGTCGCGGGCGGCGAGGGGAGCATGATCGCTAAAAAGGGCTCCCAGCAGGGGATTGCCGGCGTCGTGCTGCAGAACCGCTTGCCCGGAGCGCGTGTCCTGTACGCGTCCGCAACCGGCGCCTCCGAGGTGAATAACCTCGCCTATGCCGTGCGGCTCGGCCTGTGGGGTCCCGAGACGTCGTTCGCTAACCGCGAGGCGTTCATCACCGAGATCAGGCAGGGCGGGATCGCCGCGATGGAGCTCGTCGCCCGCGACCTCAAGGCCACCGGCCTCTACACCGCCCGCGCGCTCAGCTTTGCCGGCGTCGAGTACGACATCCTGCGACATGAACTGACCCCTGAGCAGGTGGAGGTGTACGACGCCTACGCTGACGCCTGGGGCATTATCCACCGCAACATGGAGAAAGCCCTGGAGCTCACTGGCGTAGTGGATCCTTTGAAGGGCGACACGCTGAACTCCGGTGCCAAGGCGGCTGCGCGCTCGCGGTTTGAGAGCTGCAAACAGCGTTTCTTCGGTGCGGTGCTTCTATCGTGCAAGCTGCCGACCGTGATCGCTGCAGTGCGCCAGCACCTGGAGGCCGGTCAGTCCGTCGTACTCCAATTGGTCAGCACCGCCGAGGCGATCCTGGACAGGCGCCTAGGCGAACTCTCGCCGGACGAACGGGCCGAGCTCGACCTCGACCTTTCCCCGCGAGAAGCGATCATCGACTATCTGCAGCGTGCATTTCCCGTTCAGCAGATGACGCCGTACCGTGACGACACCGGTGAGATCCGGTCCCGGCCGATGTTCGACGAACGTGGCACGCCCGTCACCAATCCCGAAGCAGAAGCGGCCCGCGACGATCTGATCGAGCAGCTCTGCGCGCTCCCACCGATAGCGGCCGTGCTCGATGGCGTGCTCGAGCATTTCGGTCACGACAACGTCGCCGAGGTTACCGGGCGGACCAAGCGGCTCGTCAGCACCGCGAACGGCACCCAAAGGCTGGAGTCCCGTTCGGCCCGCGCGACCCAGGCGGATGCCGCTGCCTTCATGGCAGGGACCAAGCGCGTACTCGTGTTCAGCGACGCCGGAGGCACCGGCCGTTCCTACCACGCAAGCCTCGACGTCAAGAACCAGGAACAGCGGGTACACCTGTTGCTGGAGCCGGGTTGGCGCGCCGATCGCGCTATCCAGGGGCTGGGCCGCACACACCGTACCCATCAGGCCTGTACGCCGCTCTTCCGGCCCGTCACGACGGACTGCAAAGGCGAATTGCGGTTCACGTCGACGATCGCGCGGCGTCTGGACAGCTTGGGCGCGCTGACGCGCGGGCAGCGCCAGACAGGCGGCCAGAACCTCTTCGACCCGGCCGACAATCTCGAATCCGAGTACGCCAAGGCGGCCCTGATCACCTGGTATCACCTCTTGATCGCCGGCAAGCTCACCAGCACGAACCTCGTAGACTTTACGCACCGGACCGGGCTCGAACTGCAAGACAAGGACGGCGTCCTGAAGGACGACCTGCCACCCATTCAGCGCTGGCTCAATCGCCTCCTCGCGCTTCCGATCGGCTTGCAGAACCTCATCTTCGACGAGTTCCTAGCGCTCGTCGAAACCCGTGTCGCGGCAGCCCGGGATGCCGGCACGCTCGACGTAGGTGTCGAAACGATGGCCGTCGACACCGCGACCGTGCTCGACGACACGATCCTGCGGACCGATGCCGTTACGGGTGCAACCTCGCACCTCCTTACCATCGAGGTGACCCGACGGCGCCAGCCGGCGTCGCTCGACCTGGTGCTGCGCATCGCCGACAGCGACGGCACCGCCGTGTTCCTGCACAACGGCCGATCGGGGAAAGTCGCGCTGCGGACCGCCTCCAGGTCGGGGATGACCGACGAAGGTGTCGCGGTCGAACGGGTCGAGCTGATGCGGCCGACGCGTCGAGAATATCTAACGATGGACGACATGTACGAGACGGCTTGGGAGGAGTGCTCACGCGAGACCTTCCAGAGGGCTTGGGAGGTGGAGACTGAGGAAGCCCGCACCAAGGTCGACACCGAGACGATCCGGCTGGCCACCGGCTTGCTCCTCCCGATCTGGTCGGCGCTACCGAGCGATCACCTGGCGGTGAACCGCGTCGTAGACGGAGAAGGCCGTTCCTGGCTTGGCCGAATGGTCTTCCCCCGGGATCTTCACGGGTTGTTCAACAAACTCGGCCTGGACGAACCCCAGGTCCTCAGCCCGGACGAAATTACGAAGGCCGCGCTGGAAGGCGGCTCGATCGTCCTCAAGCGACCATTCGCATGCGAGGTGAAGCGCGCTCGGGTCAACGGCAAGCCTCGGATCGAGGTTGTCGGTGCTCCCGCCGCGCAACTGCCGTGGCTGAAGTCGATCGGCTGCTACACGGAAATCGTCTCGTACAAGACGAGGCTCTTTGTACCCAACGAGGGTGCCTCGGAGGTGATCGCCCGCCTGACGGCACAATCGGACGGCTGACGCCGCCACATTGCAAAGCGCGGTACAAGGCGCAGTGCATGTCGCTGCGCGAGCTACGGAGCAGAAGGGAAGGGGGAGCGGGGAGGGTGTTCGGCGAGGGATTTCGTCGGACACCAACCACGCTCAGGAGACTGGCAATGACCCAGACCGTCAAACTCGCGAAGCTGAAGCAGTCCGAGAAGAACGTCCGCACGACGCAGCCCAAGAACATCCCCGCTATGGCCGCCAGCATCCGGGCGCGCGGCATCATCCAGAACCTGCTGGTCACGCCGTCGAAGCCCCGCGGCTCGTTCGAGGTGATCGCCGGCGAACGCCGTTTCCTCGGAGCCATGATGCTCGCCGAGGCGGGTGAAATCGTCGCGGCCGACTACGACGTGCCCGTCAAGATCGTCGTCGGTGACGACAACGACCTGCGCGAGCTCTCACTGACTGAGAACTTCCAGCGCGAGGTGATGACGCCGGCGGAGGAGTGCCGCGCGTTCCAGCACTTCCTGCAATCGGACGGCGACATCGATGCTGTCGCCAAGCGCTTCGGCCAGACCCGCCGCTTCATCGAGGGTCGCCTCCGGCTCGCCAACCTCGCGGAACCGGTATTCGAGGCGCTGGCGAACGGCGAAATCACCCTGGACATGGCGAAGGCCTATGGTTCGACCGAGGACCGCGCGAAGCAGGAGCGCGTCTTCGCCCAGTATCGGCACAGCGCCTACATCAACGCCGACCAGATCCGCCGCGCCATCTCGAACGACACCATGAAGGCGACTGACCCTGTCGCGATCCTGGTCGGCGCTGACGCCTATGTCGCCGCTGGCGGGCGCATCGAGCGCGAACTGTTCAACGAGGACGGCGACCGCTGGTCGGATCCCGAGATCGCGCAGTCGCTCGCCGGCACGATCATGGAAGCCGAGGCCAAGCGTCTCGGTGAGGAACAGGGGCTCGCCTGGATCCGGCCGATCGTCACGACCAACCTTTATGGTGCAACAGCGGACCTCCACCGGGTTCCACTGGCGGCCGCACCGCTCAGCGAAGCCGAAGAAGTCCGCGCTTTTGAGATCTCCGAGCGGATCGAGGCCATCTCCGAAGAGATGAACGACGAGAGCCTCGACGATGCCGCCTACGGCGCGCTCGAAACCGAGACGGAGCAGCTCCAGCAGGAATACGAGAACATCCACAACAAGCCGCCCGTGCTGCCCGACGAGATCAAGGGGCAGGTCGGCACGTTCCTGATGCTCGACCGGACCGGCAAGCTCGTGCTCGAGACCACCTACTACAGCGAAGCGCCGCTGCGCGCGCCGGGCGACGAGGCGGACACCAAGCCGGCAGGATCGAGCCGCGACACCACCTCTCTGCCGCCCGAGGCCGTCGCGCCGGGCGGAAAGCCGCTCAGCGCCCGCCTCCACGACGAGCTCGCGGTCCAGCGACGCGACATCCTCGCCGCCTCGATCCTGGGCGATCCCGGGCTCGCGCTCGACTATGCGCTGTTCGCCATGGTCGACCGCACCCGCAACTACGGGCGTTCCGGCACGACCATCACTGCGGGCCGGCCGAACGATCCGCAGATGCCGGCAGAGTTCGCGCCCACGCAGGCTCGGATCGCGATCGCCGAGGCGCGCGAAGCGCTCGATACCAGCTGGACCGAGCTGGGCTCTCCGGTCGAGCGGTTCGAGGCGTTCCGCGCGCTTTCCGACGATGCCAAGGCGGCCTGGCTCGCCATCATGGTCGCGGACTCGCTTGAGGCGAAGCAGGAATACGGCGCGGTCACGACCAACCCGCTTCACGCCCGTCTCGCCTCCATCTTGGAGATCGACGTCGCCAAGTGGTGGCGGCCGACCTGCGAGAACTTCTTCGACCGCGTCTCGAAGGGCACGCTGCTGGCGACCCTCACCGAGGTGGGGGGCTCCACTCTCGCGGCCCGCTATCTTGGCTCCAAGAAGGGCGAGATCTCGACGAGCTGCGAAAGGCTGTTCGCGGGCGAGGCGATCACCGAGGCGGAGACCAAGGAGGCGGCGCTCGCATGGGTGCCCGACGCCATGCGCTTCGACGCCGTCGGTACGGCCGAGCTGGTCGAAGACACCGGGCCCGGTGACGACGACAGTGGCACCGGATCGGACGACCACGACCCGTCCGGCGACGAGGTCAATGACGACACCGACGACACCGGCGACACCGACGCGGATGCCGGCGCGGTGAACGACGAGAACGAGCTCGTCGCAGCCGAATAACCCCTGCCCGACTGTCTCCTGGGCAACCTTGCGGCCGCTCCGATGGGGCGGCCGCTCTTTTTTCGCGAGGGCGCAACGCCGCCCCTTGGGGAGTTATCGCCATGACCTTTCGCCGCAAGCCCGACGCGCCACGCCGCGACGTCGCCGCCGAAATTACCAACCTGATCATCGAGAAGCTCGAAGCCGGCGTTCTGCCTTGGTCACGTCCTTGGGGACTGACCGGAGCAGGCGGCCGACCGCTGCGTCACTGCGGTACGCCCTACACGGGGATCAACACCCTCTACCTGTGGGCAATCGGCGACGCTCGTGGCTACAACAGCCGCACCTGGATGACCTATCGCCAGGCCGAAGAGCTGGGCGGCCAGGTCCGGCGCGGCGAGCGCGGGTCGCTGAGCGTGTACTTCTCCAGCTTCTCAAAGACCGAGACGGACCGCGTCACCGGCACCGAGGCGACCAAGAACATTCGCTTCCTGCGGTCCTACATCGTCTTCAACGTCGATCAGATCGACGGGCTGCCGACCTACTACTATCCAACCGTCGCGCCGCCACAGCCGCGGGTCGAGTCCGAACACCGCGCGTCGATCGATGCCTTTTTCGGGGCTTTGCCGGGCACAGTCCGGCATGGCGGCGACCAGGCGTATTTCTCGCCCATCGGCGACTACATCCAGATGCCGAACCGCGGCGCGTTCCGGTCGGACGATCATTACGCCAGCACCCTGGGGCACGAATACACCCACTGGTCGGGTGCGGCGTCGCGTCTCGCACGCGAGTTCGGCAAGAAGTTTGGCGACAGCGCTTATGCGTTCGAGGAACTGGTAGCGTCGATCGGGCAATGCCTCGTCTGCGCCGAGCTGAGCTTGCCCGGCGACCTGCATGACAACCACGCCAGCTACATCGAGCACTGGCTTCGCATCCTGAAATCGGACTCGAGCGCGATCATCAAGGCCGCGTCGAAGGCCGAGCAGGCATTCAACTACCTGAGGGACCTTGCGCGGCCTGCCAGCGCGTCCCCGGCCGACGGCGAGATGGCAGAGTGGCACGAGCCCGAGGCGCTCGCCGCATGATCCCCCGTGCAAGGAGACGCAACCATGCGTATCGAGCTGAAGAAGCTGAAGGTCGTCAACGCCCTCTCCGAGGAGACGACCTGCTATACCGCCGAGATCTGGGTAGATGGGGCGCGCGCGTTCCTGGCGTCCAACCGAGGCCATGGCGCCGCGGACGACTTTCATCAGGTCGGCGTTGTCAGCGAGCCGTCGGTCAACGCCTGGCTCGCCGCAAATCGGCAGCCCACGCGCTTCGGCGACACCGTTCTCGAGCACACGCTCGAGTTCGAGGTCGCGGCGCTGATCACGAAGACCGAGGAGGCAAAGCGGCTCCGTCGCTCTTTCAAGAAACAGCTTGTCGTGATCGATGACGGCAAGGTGTTCGGCTACCCGCTGAAAGGGCGTTCAATGAGCGCCGTGGCCGACGCCGTGCGCCGCACCCGACCGGGCATTCGTGTCGTGAACGACGATGAGACGGCTGTGGAGCAAGCGGTCGATCTGCTGATCGCGCAATCCGAACAGGCCCAATCGTGAAGCTCGACCTCATGCAGCTGCTCGGCCCGACCCGACCCGACCCGGTTTGGCAGGCCGAGCGGGCGGGCTGGCGTTGCTACGTCTTTGGTAACGGCTGCGGCTACCGAGCAGGAACCCGGCTTGCGGCCGCCTGGGAGCGGGGGTTCGCGGCAGCGGCGCGATCCTCCGATCCGATGGGCCTGATGCTCTGAAGGCGGGAAGGGGAGGGGGAAGCGGGATGGTGAGCGCGAGACGCGCTCAGGACCCGGAGACCGCCATGCCCTACGACGTGCCTTTCCGCCACCAGCAGGCGCTCGATCCCAGCGCACTCACCACGATCACAACCGGCCTTCACGCGCTGTCGCGCGCGATCGACGACTGCCGCAACGCGGGCGTCAGCCTTGAGGCAGACGCTGCGGTAATCCTGCTGGCTCGCCATCTCGGCACCCTCACACAGACCATGCCCGACGACGCCGTACTGCGGCGCCGTGCCACGGAGAGCATCGCCGAGCTGCAGCGCTTCCCGGCGCTGCTGACGCTGGCAATCCGGGGCGTCGCATATGATGCGGCCGCCAAGGATCTCTTCCACGCCGATGGGCGACGCGCGATGCTCAAGCTGGCCGCTGCTCTCTGCCTTCCCGACGGCAGCTATTCCATTCGGTCAAACCGATCGGGTCCGGCTGTCTCCGGCGAGATCACGCTTCACGGCGAGGAGGTCTGGGTTCAGCTCTCGCTTGGAGCGCTTGGACCCGACTACGAAGTTTCGTTCCGACGCGTCAAGAGCCGCGACGACCATCTTGGCGATCGACGCCGGTTCGCAGCGATCCGCGAACTCCTCAACCCCGAGCGCTTTGCCGAACGGGTGCGCCGCGAGTTGCGGCTGGCACCCGCTTCGGCCGAACGCGTCACCCTGTTCGGCTGACCCGGATGGAACTGCTCGCCACCCGAGCCCGCGTGACGGGGATTCACCCTCAATACCAGTACCGGCTCTACGCCTCGTTCGCCACCCTCTCGCCGGAACGCGTGTTCCAGATCCACTACCATAGCGACTTCGGCCACGGGCGAGGTCTGTTGGCCAAGATGAGCGAGGTGATCGCTCCGATCGCGTGGCTGGCCATGCCGCCCGGCCGGGAGAAGTCCCTGCAGGCAAGGGCAATTCATCTGATGGCCGCGAGGATCGAGACGGCCGTCCTGTCGACAGTGTTCCCCGAGGCCATGGTCGACCCGATCCCGCTCTTGCTCGAAATTACCAACGAACTGCCGGACGAGCGAGTGTCCGTCGAGATCGCTGACATCATGGGCCGATACCAGCCGCTCGCCGACGATCCGGCGTTGGCCGACCGTCTTGACCCCCGCCGCCTCTGACGCGGCCCAACTGGAAAGGATTTACCATGGGCTGGCTCACCATGCCGTTGTCGTCGATGCACCCGCACACGACCCCGAAAGCCTATCTCGACGCCCAATTCACCTATGACCGACGGGATGACGCCGGAAAGGGCAGGGCGCTTCGGATCGTCGCGTCCTCCTGGCTCCGCAACCAGGTCTATTACGCGGCCGCGGTGCCGAGCACCGATGGGGTCGATGAGCCGACCTTCGCCGTCGTCTGCCTGGTCAAGTGGAACCCTCGCGACAAGGAGGGCTACGTCTTCGGCTTCAAGGATATGACGGAGCACATGGGACCGTCCGAAGCCGAATGCCCGGAGCGCATCCTGGCGCTGCTCGGCGACACCGACGATCCCTCCGCGCTCAACTGGCGCCGGCGCTGCATCGATAACCTTGCGCGCGCGTCGCGACCGCTGGAGCACGGGATGCGTATCCGTCTTCCCTCCCCGGTGAAGTTCACCGACGGCTACGAAGGCGACGAGTTCATCGTCCACAGGCGGGGCCGCAAGATCGAGCTCGCAAAGCCCGGCTGCAGCTACCCCGGCTACAGGCTCAGTGGCCTCCGCCAGATGGCCTGGATCATCGTCCCCGAGACGAAGGTTCACAAGACCGTGTTCGCTTGATCAACAAGCTCACCCAAACCAGGATCATCGCCATGATCGCCCTCCACGACCATTCGCCCTTGAGCCCGAAGCGCCGAACGCTCTGCAGCCGCGAGAACGCCCAGCGCGTGGCAGCACGCATGATGGACGACGGCTTGGATTGTGTCTCCATCCTTCGGACCAGCAACCCCCTCCAGCCCCTCCGGGTCATCGCCGAAAGCGTCGACGGGCCCGAGGTCGAGCTCGAGATGCGCCTCGCATGAGGCCGCTCCTGCTACTCCTCTCGGTGACCGTATCAGCGTGCAGCGCCAGCCCCGGGCAGGAGGTCGCCCAACCGGAGGTCCGCGGCGATGCCCGCGCGCTCGACGGCGACACCGTTTCGATAGACTTCCGCTTCTCGGGCGCGGATTCGGTTGAGAAAAAGCAGCAGTGCGAGCGATCGGGGTCCTGCTACCCGTGCGGCAAGGTCGCCCAGGACGCGACCGCACGCATGCTCAGGAGCGGAGAGGCAACGATCAGCCTTGTCGGGAGCAGCAGCTACGGCCGTCCCGTCGCGATCGTCAGCGTGAACGGGTCGGATCTTGGAGAGCAACTGATCTCCCAAGGGTTCGCCGTGCCGGCCACGAAATACCTGAAGAACGATCCCGAGCGGGCGACCCGCTACGTCGAGGTGTTCGAGGATGCGCGTCGCCACCGACGAGGCATTCACTCAGGCGAATGGATCGAGCCGGAGAAATGGCGTCGCGGGGAACGCCTCGCCTGCGAGCGGCGTTGAACCTACACCCCCCCCGAACAAGACGGGCGGCCCCGGCTCAAGCCAGGGCCGCCTTTCTTTTTGCCGTCAGAGCGACAGCTTCGGGTCGACGACCCGATCGAAGGCCTCGTAATCCGGGCCGGGGTCGAACGACCACGACGGACCGATCTCGAAGTCGACGTCGAACCTCCCCACGGGACCGTCAGGCTCAGAGGCGACATAGGGCGACACCAGCGGCAGCATCGGACGCTTGCCGCGCAGCAACTCGCCGGCGAGCTTGCCACGCGCCTGCAGCACCCCTTCCAGCCACTGCAGATCGTCTAGGACGAGAACAATGCCCTTGCCCGCGAGCGCGTAGTAGATGCAGCGCTGAAAGTCGTCGCACTGGTTCGAGAGGATTGTGGTGAGCTTGCGCTTTCCGGCAGGCTCGCCCTCGTGGATCCACTCCACTGCCTCGCGCAACTCACGCACCGAGTAATAGGCGTCCTCCGGACCGAGACCGATACATGCGGCCGCGATCATCCGCCGAGTGGGCCGGATGCTCGGATCGCTCGACGCGTCCTTGAGGGTTAGATCGAGGTCGAAGGCTTCGATGCAATCGGTCTTCATGGCGCACTTCTCCTTGCGGGTGAACGTACCGTGAACAACGTGGACCTTGCAAGTACAATATCGTATAGAGTTCCCCATGTGGTTGGTCCCGCGAGATACCCGTGGACTGCAGCAACGCACGCCCGTTCCGGACGTCGTGCGCGAGGCCCTTGTTCGCTGGTACACCGGCGAGGGCGAGGACAGCGACCATCGTGCGTCGGTCATCATGGTTGTGAAGGCCCGGGACCATCACCAATGGATCGCCTGCAGCTGCCTCGGCGATACTGAACCGCCGCCCTTGCTGTCGCCCGCCTACCTGTCGGAGGCGGAGACCTACTATCTGCGCCGCTTGACCAGCGTCCGCCAGCGCCGTCCAGAACACGACCTCGACTGCCCGTTTTACCGGGAACAGGCACCGCCTCGCATCCGCAAAAAGGCCACGGCGACCCCGCGCACGATCAACGAGCCCGACGGCATGTTCTCCGCCCACCGGCTGGCGCCCGAGAAGCTCGCACAACTGCCCGAGGAAACCGAGCCTGACGATCGGACCCGCGGTGTCGCCATTCCGCGTCTGGCGCGCCTGCTGTGGCTCTTGATGGAGATGGCTCACGTCAATACCGTCGAGCCACTCGAAGCCGGCGAGCCGCGTACCACGTCCATGGCGAGCGAGTTCGCCGCAATGCGTCGCGCAGCCGAGCGCGTCGAAATAGCGCCGGGTGTCCCGCTTGCCCGGCACTTCTACACGCACATCGACCCCTATGATCGGGGGATCGTCTTCGCCAAGCTGAGAGATGCGGCCAAGAAATGGCCCAGCGGCCACGCGCCGCAGGCGTTCCTGCTCCTCTACGCCGTCGATATATCGGGAACGACGATCACGCTCGCCGAAGGCCGCGAACTCGAGGTCAAGAACCGAATCCGCCATATTGGGATCCACCAGCGCCAGATCGGCGCCCCGTACCTCGTTCTGGCCGTGGTCGGCGAGCACAACCCGCGCGAGGGCTACGCCGCGCTGCGCGCCTACGCCCAGCCGATCGCACGCCCCTCAAACTTCGTCGCCATCCACAACGCCGCCGAGCGCCAGACGATCGTCGGCCTGCTCGACCTGCAATACCGGCTGCGACGCCGTGGCATCGGGGTCGGCTTCAAGCGGCTCCTCTTCGACGTCGCCACGCCTGCCGGCGACATGCGCCCGGACATGCTTCTCGATTTGCGCGATTTCACGACCGGCGAGGTGATGGAGGCCGCCCTGGAGATCGTCACAGCGAGTGATGCCGACAGCCTTGGGCTCAAACTCCGCCAAGTCGAGAAGCTGCGGAGCATCGCCCCCGTCGTGACTATCCATGGCGAGGACCTCGAGGCCGACGGCTTGGAGGCGGCGATCATGGATCAGCTTCGCATCGGATAGCATCCTCCGCCTTGCTGGGACTCGCGTCGAAGCAGCAGAAGCCATGTTCCCGGATAAGCGCGCGAGCCTCGGCCTCGTCTGCATGATCCAGCGTCACCGGCCGGATCCTCACCCACGGCCCGTGTTCGCCCGGCAGCCCTTCGCCATCACGGTCGACGCTGAGCGCCATGATGGCAGACGAACCGGCGAACAGCCAGACGTCCATCGGATGCTCGGTCTTGTCGTTCATGGACCCGCACAACGCGCCCGCGGCCCGAGATTTTCCTGAAGCTGGAAGGAGAGGAGGAGGGATTCGTCGTTCCTTGAAGGAGACGACAGATGACCCGCTTCGCCGCCACTGCTGCGCCCCTCGACACCAAATGGGGGGCGCCCGTCACGACCAACCAGGTCCTGCCTGGGGTCTGGCACGTCACAACAGCCGATCATGGCGGCTACGTCCCTCTCGGACGAGCGCCAGGCGGCAGTCCCCGAGGCGCTCCGCCGAGACGACCCTTTCTACGAAGAGGATGTCGACTGGGCGCTCGTCCTCCTCGCATTCGCGGCCGAGTTCCGCCGCCTGCCGACTGCCGGCATTGAACTGCAGGTCGAGAACGCACGGCGATCGGTCCGGGCCTGGCATCCCGACCGCTACGCCGCCTTCACGGGTGAGGAGGTTCCGCAGACGGAAAGCCACGTTCTGCGCCGCCGCGCCGCCTATCAGGCCGTGATCGGAGAATACGCCTCGACCAGCGCTTCCGGGGATTGGGCCGACTGGGTGCCCACGGGCATGGTGGGTGTCGTCTTCCGGCGAGTAGCGAGCGTCGATGCCCTCGGCTTCGCCCGCTATGCCGGCAACCCGATCTACGGGCTCGTGACCAAGGATCGGTACGCCGACCGGTCAGACGTCGAGACGTTTGACAGCCTTGGTGCGACGCAGGTCGAAAGCACCGCCCCGATCACCAAGGAAGTCGCGGTCCTCTGACCGACAGCCGCTCGCGGTGCAAATGCACTGCGCCTTGCGCTCGCGCGCGTCCCCTCTGCGGAGTTCATGCCATGAGCCTCTATCTCTACCTCTTCCACGGCCGCGCCACGCCCGATCAGGACATGAGCGATTGGGGCGCTGCCGGTCCGACGATCGGCCCGCTTAGCTACGTCCACACGACCTATGGCAGCGAGGTGAAGATCCGCGGCTCGAAAGCGGTGCTGGAAAAGTTCTTCCCCCAGGCGGAAATCCATTTCCACGACGGGGTCGGCGAACATGCCATCCAACTCGCCGGCGATTGCTTGCCGCATGACGGCAAGTTCTATGGCGACTGGAGCGTCTGCACCGCCGATGCCATGGAACCCGTGAACCGGAACCCTGTCACGCCGATCTGTGACGTTTGCGGGAGCGCGGACCTGGTCAAGAACGCGGCCGCGGTCTGGGATCGCGACCGGCAGGAATGGTCGCTGCTGTCGACCTACGACTCCACCACCTGTCAGCGCTGCGAACGCGAGGGCGATGCAATCGAACGATGGGTTCCCAACGCGGATGCGCCCCCGGCCGACGACCAGCAACCTGAACTCGATCTGGAACTGCCCGTCACGACCAAGGCCGAAGGGGAGGGGGAGCGGGAAGGCGGGCGTGGATGATCACGCCAGCTTCAGGAGCCTGCCATGATCCCCGCCATGATCGCGACGGCCGTCGCGCCCGAGACCATCACCAAGGTCACTCGGCTGTTCAACAACACCGCCTATGACGTCGTCTGCGAGCTGTTCCAGAACGCACGCAGGGCCGGCGCGACCCTGGTCGCCGTGACCGTCATCACGGCAAGCGACGCCACCTACCTGCAAGTTGTCGACGACGGCCATGGAATCGCAGATCCCGCGTCGATCGTCACCCTCGGCCGATCCGGATGGTCGGATGACACGCGCCGCGCCGAGGACCCGGCCGGAATGGGCGTCTTCAGCCTCGCCGGCAGAGACGTGATCATCCGCTCTTATTCCCAGCCCGACCGCCAAGGCTGGATGGCCCACATCCCGGCGATGGCCTGGGAGACGAGCCGGCCGATCGCGATCTCCTCCGACCCGATCCCTTACGGGACATCGATCACCGTCCGCATGCCCGAGGCATGGGTGAAGACGATCGAGAGCGACGTCGCCAAGGCGTCCCGCCATTTTCCCGTCGCCGTGACCCTGAACGATACCGCTCAGGAACAGAACGACTGGCTGGCCGATGCCGTCCACGTCGAAACCTGGAACGGCACCCGCATCGGGATCTTCAACGTCGCCACCAACCACCACTCGGTGACGGACCCGAACCTCAACTTCCATGGGGTGACCATACCCTGCAGGCTGCCGCACCTGCACGAAGTCGACCGGGGCGGCCGCTGGATCGCCCGCGTCGACATCGTCAACGCTCCCGGCATCCAGCTGGTGCTCCCCGCTCGCAAGGAAGTCGTCGAGAACGACGGGATCGCAGCGCTCCGACTTGCGGTGCATTGCGCTTTGTACCGCGCGATTGCGGCCAGAGGATGCCACCGCCTGGCATTCGACCAATGGTGTGAGGCCCGCGACCTCGGGATCGTGCTCCCGGAGGCGGAGCCGTACCTGTTCGCCTGGGTAGCACCGGCTGCGGACACCTCGCGCAATTACGAGACCGGCGAACGGAAGGCCGGAGCGTCGATGGTGCTGATGCCCGACTTCGACGCGCTGATCGCCCAGCCCGCCGAACGCGCGATCACCGCCCACAACCCGTTCGGGGGCCCGCTGGTCGAGGCTAAGGACGCCTTCGCCGGCTATGGCTGGTACGACACCCTGGCGCGCATCGAGACGCTGGCCTTCGACATCGTACAGGGTGAACACCGCTTCACCGTATCCGACACGATCGAGCCGCCGTGCGAGGCCGAAAACGGCTGGGCGGACTCGATCACCCTCAACGCCACCCTCTCGCACGCTGGCGCGTCAGTCGAGGTCGCGTGCGATGCCGACGTCGCGTTCGGGACCAGCTCGGAGTTCTACTACCCCGCCCTGGACACCGCGGTGTTCGTCCGCCGCGGCTGCGACGTTTCGGCGCTCGACGTCGCCGACCTGCTGGAAAGCGCCGCTTTCTCGGCGAACGAGGACAGCGACGCCGACAGCTACGACACCCAGCAGGAACGCTTCCAGCGCGACGCCGCGCAGCGCATGGTTCGGCTGCTTGAGGGTCAGGATGCCGCGCTCGAACGACGCCTCCGCGACCTCCTCTCGGGCTATTCGCTCCTGGTTCCGGACGATCGCGCCGTCACGATAACCGTCACCAGCGGCGAATTGACTATCGCGATCACGCCCATCCTGGCAGACGCATTGTGATCCCGCCGCCGCCCGTCGTGCTCGCCTACGGGATCGGGGTCGATAGCACCGCACTGCTGATCGAGAAGCACGCCCGGGGCGAAGCGCCGGACCTGTGCCTGAGCGCGGACACCGGCGTCGAGAAGCCGGCGACCTACGCCTATCTCGACGTGATCCGGCCGTGGATGCGCGACCGCGGCATCCCGTTCGAGCTCGTGTCCTACACCCCGAAGCGGTTCAAGCACTGGCCCCCGTATTACGGGATCCTCGAGATGTGCCTGACCAACGCGACGCTCCCGAGCAAGTCACTGGGCGGGTCGAGCTGCAGCCTCAAATACAAGAAGGCGCCGCAGGACGCCTATCTCGCCAAGTGGAAACCGGCGATCGAGGCATGGGAGCGCGGACAGCGCGTTGTGCGGCTGATCGGTTATGATGCCGGCCCGCGCGACACCAAGAGGGCGAACCACGCGCTCTCGATCACCGACCCTCTCTACGACTGCCAGTCGCCGCTGCGCGAATGGCAGTGGGACCGGAACGACTGCATCCGCCGGATCGAGGCCGAGGGCCTTCCCGTGCCGCCCAAAAGCGCGTGCTGGATCTGTATCGCGAACAGTCCGCAGGAGATCCGCGAACTCCCGGCGTGGTGCCTTCGCCTGATCGTTCTGGTCGAAGCGCGGGCAGCACCGCGCCTTCACACCGTTGAGGGCCTCTGGCGGCGCGGTACGCGCGCGCGCCCTGGGTCGATGACACAGTTCATCCGACAGGAGCGCCTGCTGCCGGCCGATGAGATCGACCGCATCATGCGCGACGCGCCGACCGAACTGATCCGGTTCCAGGACGTCGCCGGCGCCATCCCGATCGGCGAGCGGCCGACGCTCGCCAGCTGGCTGGATCGCTTCCACGCTGCCTTCCCCGATCGAGGCCGCAGCGCGCCGGACGCGCTGGCCGCCTGACCATCAACATCCAAGGCGAAAGGACATCGCCATGATCGACACCCGCACGGAAACCCGCAGCGAAATCATCGGCCGCCTGAACGACCGATGCCGGCAGGGCCTCGACCGAACCGCACGCGTCACCGTGACGCGAGCCTGCCTCGCGTCGCTCTCGACCGACAGCCTCGCCTCCCAGGCTGTCGCGCAAGCCCGCCTCCTGCAGGAGCTGCGCCGGCACAAGTTCGCCGAGGGCGACGTGCTGCGCGAGCGCGGCGAGTTCACGATCGACGACACGCGCGTCTATTTCACGATCGACTATTACGACCAGTCTCTCGAATGGGGCTCGGAAGACCCGGCCGACGCCAGCATTACCCGCCGGGTGCTCACCATGATGTTGCGGGAAGACTTGTGATGGGCACGGTCGCCAACCGCTGCGCGCCCATCGTGCCGCCGGGCATCGAGATCATCGTCGGACTGCCGCATCTCGCGAGAGGGGCGCTCCTCGCCCGAGCCATCGCATTGCAAGCCCCGGTCCTGATATCGGCCAACTGCCTGTCCAGGTGGCGCAAGGCCGATGGCTGGCGCGACTGGACGGGCTGGCGGACAGGCACGCTCGCGAGCGCGGCCGACTTGGCCAGCATCGATCTCGATTCGGCCGGTTACACCATGACGGTCGCGTACAACGGCATGCCCTGGTCGATCGACGACTACATGGCGCTGGCCGCCTCTTACCCCTTCAGGCGCGTGGCCAGCGCCGATTACTGCTGCGAAGTCCAGGTCGCCCATGATCGAGAGGAGGTCCGGGACCGGATCTCCAGGACGATCGCCACCAACCGGGAATGCCACGCCCGAGCCCTCGACCTTGGCATCCGAGAGCGTTTCATGCCGGTCCTGCAGGGCCGCACCCCGGATGACTACCTGCGGTGCCTCGACAAGCTCGACGGTCTGATCCTCCCCGGCACCGTGGTCGGCATCGGCAGCATGTGCCGCCGTCCGATCCACGGACCGGAGGGCCTGATCGCGGTTGTCGAGCGGCTCAGCCGCGACTTCCCCATCGGCGCCAGAATGCACGCCTTCGGCGTGAAGGGCGACGCCCTCCCGTACCTCGCCCCCTTCGCGCACTGGGTCGCCTCCATCGATTCCCAAGCTTACGGGATCGCAGCACGCCACGACGCCCATCGGCGTGGCGTCCGAAAGACAGACTTCCTCGTCGCCGACCATCTGGAGCGCTGGTATCGCCAGCAATGCGCCCGCACGGCCTCTCCCTCGCGGCTCCTGCCCGAGGCCGATGAGGCGGTTCCGCCATCGCCGGGCCCGGTCGACCCATGGGAAGATGCGATCACGCTCGCCCGCCAGCAGATTCGCGACCTGATCGAGAGCGGCGACCTCGACCACGACGAAATCACCGCCGGATGGGTCGAGGCATGGGCGGCCGATCTCTTCAACGAGCGCCGCGAAGCGGCCTGAGAGGGAAGGGGGATCGAGGAGGTGAGCGGCGCGGGCGACCTGCGCCCAGACAACCATCCGGAGGCCCCATGCTTCAGTCTACCATCACCCGAGTTTACCGCCACGGGCACCTCTTTGCGGGCATCGGTGCCGGCGCGAAGGGCTTCAACCAGGCCCGCCCGCGCGTGGGCAACATGGTCGCGCGCTGGGGGTGCGCCGGGGGAATCGACGTCGATCCCGGCGCCATCCGCAACTTCGAGCGGCTCACCGGCGTGCCCGGCACGGTCATGGACCTCTTCAGCCGCGACCAGTATCGCGCCTTCCACGGACGCGAACCCGACTGGGACTGGCGCGAGGCCGTCCCCGCAGACATCCGCGCCGCCCTAGGCGCGCTCACCTGCATGCTGCTCAGCCCGCCCTGCAAGGGCTTCAGCGGTCTCCTGTCACAGGCCAAGAGCCTGACGGACAAGTACCAGGCGCTGAACGCACTAACGCTTCGCGGCATCTGGCTCACCCTCGAGGCCTACAAGGACGATCCGATCCGGATCATTCTCATCGAGAACGTCCCCCGGATCCAGACCCGAGGCCGCTGGCTTCTCGACCAGATCATCGCGCTGCTGCGTGCCTATGGCTACTCGGTCAACGAGGATCGCCATGATTGCGGCGAGCTCGGCCACCTTGCGCAGAGCCGCAAGCGCTTCATCCTCATCGCGCGCCACGCCGAACGCGTGCCTCCCTTCATCTACCAGCCGCGTAAATACCCGCTGCGGGGCGTGGGCGAGGTCATCGGCCAAATGCCGCTGCCCGGAGATCCGCTTGCAGGGCCGATGCACCGGGTGCCGTCGCTCCAGTGGCAGACCTGGGTGAGGCTCGCGTTTGTCGAGGCCGGATCGGACTGGCGATCGCTCAACAAGCTCGCGGTCGAGAACGGCGTGCTGCGCGATTACGGGATACGACCCGAGGCGCCGTTGCGCGACAACGCCTACGGCGTCTGCCGCTGGGAAGACCGCAGCCCGCTGGTCACGAGCGCACGCGCACCGGGCCAAGGTCGCTTCTCCGTTGCCGATCCCCGTGCCTTCTGCTCGCGCGACGGGAGCGGCTATCTCGGGGTGCGCCACTGGATCGACCATGTCGGCGTAGTCAGCAGCCGTGGGGGCCCGACCAACGGTAGCTTCTCGGTCGCCGACCCGCGGCCGGGATACCGCGAAGGCACGCACACCAACCTCCTGTCGGTCGCATCTTACGATGCCGCCGCCCGGGTCGTAAGCGGTGCCGCACACGTCGCTGGCGGAGCGCTCAGCGTGGCCGACCCGTGCGACCGAGCACAAGGCCGAGGCAGCGCCACGGCAGGCGCCCACAGTCTCACCTTCACGGTTGCCGACCCGACGCCCGGCTACGGCCCGGCCACGCACCGCCACGTGCTAGGTGTCGTCAGCTGGGCTGCCGCCACCGGCGTCGTCACCGGCTCCCCGAAGCCCACCACAGGCGCGCACTCGGTCGCGGATCCACGCGTCAACGGTCACCCCGCCAGCGTGCAGCTCGGCGTCCGAACATGGGACCGACCAACCGGCGTCGTCACCGCCAACATGTGGGTCGGATCGGGTCCGAATGCCGTCTCCGATCCGCGCGCGCACCGCTCCCCCACAGCCGCGGCCTTCCGCATCGTTGCTATCGCCGAACAGGCCGGCGCCGTCGCCGACCCGCGGGCACGAGAAGGACGCCACCCCAACGGCAAGTACAGGGTCTGCCGCTACGATAGCCCGACAAACGCCGTGATCGGGGCGTCGACCACCGGCATGGGCGCCTTCGTCGTCGCCGACCCGGTCTACTGCGCAGGCGAGATGGGCCAGTACGCGAACAAGATGCGAGTGGTGCCGGCGACAGCCGCTGCGCCGACCGTCACCGGCTCCGACCGCGTCGGCTCGGGAGCGCTGTCGGTTGCGGACCCGAGGCCGCGGGGGCTGACGCGCGGCGACCGGCAGAACTACCTCTCGCAGAGCCACTACGGCATCGTGGGCTGGACCCAGCACACCAAGGCGATCCCCGGCCACGTCAAGGACAACAACGGCAGCTGGTCGATCGCCGACCCTCGCGAAGCCGATGAACCGACCGAGGGCAACCCCACGGCGCTCCCCGCCAAAGACGATCGCCTGGTCGCGCGCATCGTCGCGCTCGACGGTACATGGCACCGCCCGTTCACCTCGGCCGAACTCCTCGTCATCCAGGGGATTCTCGATCCCACCGAATATGTCGACCTGATCGGCACGTCCGACGCCGAAAAGCGCGAATGGGTCGGAAACGCCATCCCGCCGCCCGCGTCCTGCAGCATTGCCACGACCGTCGGCGAAACGCTGCTCCTTGCGGATTCCGGTGAGCGGTTCACGCTTTCGCCTCGCGAGATCTGGGTGAAGCCCGGCGCGCTGGCCCTCACTATCGACAACCGCCAGGCGGCGTTCGATCTCGACGGGATCGACACATGGTTCATGTGATCGATCGCTCGGCACGCGCCGACGTCCGCAATCCGATCCTCAGCCTGCCGGCGATCGCCGCGCTTCGCGATCTCGAACCGGCCGCCCAGGAGGCGCTCCGCCTCGTGCTGCTCGACCTGCAGCTGGACGCGCGTCAACGTGCCGAGAAAAGCTGGCGGACGCACAAGCCGCCACTCGCAGCCTATTGGTCGGCCGTCGGAGTCTATGCAGGCCACATCGCCCGGTGTCTCAACCGTCCCCGCCCACGAACGAGGCCGCAGACGCGACGGTGCGACCCGTCATGCTGACCGACCGAACCCAGCGCTGGCGGGACCGGCGCAGCCTGTTCGTCTCCGACCACCACTATCTTCCGCGCTACCCCGCGGCACAGGTCGCGGTAGGGCTGTTCGGCCCAGGCGCAGCCGGAAGGCCTGCTCTAGCTGGCCTCATCGTCTTCGGGGTGCCGGCGACAGGAGCCGTGATCACCCGCCACACCGGGTTCACCGATCCTGCCCAAGGCTGCGTCCTGCAGCGGCTGTTATGCCTGCCCAGCGTCGCGGCGAACGGCGAAAGTTTCTTCGCCTCACGAGCCTTCCGTCTCCTGCGCTTCATGCGACCCCGGATCGAAGCCGTCGTCAGCTTTTCGGACCCAGCCTTCGGCCATTGTGGCGGCGTCTATGCCGCCCTGTCAGGCGCCTATCGCGGGCGAACGAGGCCGCGGCAGGTGCTCCGCATTGCCGGGGAGACCATCTCGGACCGGACGCTGTCCAAGATCCGCAACCTGGAAAGCGGCCATGCCGGCGCGATCGATCAGCTTGTGCGCCTCGGAGCGCCGCGCCCGAGGCCGATGGAGCATCCCCGCGCTTGGCTCGATCGATGCCGCGAGGCTCATATCCTGACCAGCGCCCGGCAAAGCCCGCTCTTTACCTACTGTTTCGAACTCACCCGCAATGCACGCCGCACGGGCGGGGCATTGCCCAGAATGGCCTATCCGGTTCGCTCCGACGTCCTGCGCGAGCAACTGGAAGCGTGTGCCGCGCCACTTTCCGACGGGAGCGTCCCGCTCGATTGCTCGCATCTAATCCTCGACATCGCCGGTCACTCATGACGACCATTCCCGAAACCGCTGACCTACGCTAACCAGCAGGCCAAGGGAGGCTTATCCATGTTGAACCGCTATAGCATCGCTGCCGTATCGTTGGCGATCGTCGCAACCGCTCCGGTGCAGGCGGGATTGTTCGGCCTGGGTAAGTTCAAAGTCGATCAGAGCGACGATCGGTTTTCGGCCAATGGGCTGACGATCTACAGCGGCCTGAATAACCGCATCAGCAAAAAGAGCCTCGCGGGCGGCACGCACATCGACGGATCGGGCGTGTTCGTCGAGCCGGTCGCGATCAAGAAGAAGGACGACGGGTCGATCGTCGCGCTCAGCTTCTTCATCCACAACGATGTTTCGGACGGCACCGGGCCCGGCGCTGCGCTGACGCTGGGCGAGCCCACGCGCATCAACTTCATCACCGGAGAAGGTGCGCCCATCAACCTGACGATCGAGCGCGGCAAGCGTCAGTGGAGCGACATCACGGCCTATAACTCGGTCACGCGAACAGCCAGCACGGCGATCACCGAGACCGGCTTCGCGGACGTGACGCCCGAGCAATACCAGCGGATCATGAACGCGCCTCAACTGCTCGCAAAGATCGAGGGCGAGAAGCGCAGCATGACTTACGAGGTAAAGGACATCAGCAAGTCCTTTCAGATGAATTTGAAGACGTTCTGGAACGACTACGCGGCCAAACGCGCGTAAAATACGTGCGCCGACTTTAAGATGCCATTTCCGCGACCCTCGCAGCCCCCTTGTCGGACAGCGAGAACACGTCTCTCTCCGGATCGTAACGGAGGAACCCGAGTGAAGCGAGACGCGAGACGGCACCGAGGTCCAGTGCTGTAGGACGACAAGGATCAAACGAGCGATCGTCGCCGTTCACCCGGGCGGCGATCGTCTTCAGCCAGGTGCCATCGCGCTCGGTTTCAGACTTCGCGCGTTGCACCGGGCTGAGAATGCGTGACGCAACGTCCGCGCGATAGCCACCCGGACCCGCCCCGCCCGTTGGGCCTACCGGGTCGGCGTTCTCGGCAGCGGCCGGACCGGTCCGGTCAAGATCGACCTCAAACTTGTGACGGCATTTGGAGCAATACCACTGGCGATCATATCGCGCCTGCCCGACAGCGCGTTGCTCCTTCTGTGAAACGCCTACGGCGAACGCGGCGATGCCAGCGACGACGAACGCGATCGGAACCGCCATCACGAACGAGCCGATGCTATCAGCGGTGAAGAAGCCGATTAGAAGTGCAGCAGCGAAAACACCGACGAAGGTGAATGCCTCCAGCTCGAAACCCGTGGGCGCGTTGCGCGCAGCGGCGCCGCTGATCCGTTCGCTACTGCTACGTCCGCTCCATACACCGGGGCCACCCCGCGAGTACCAGACACCGCCGCTCCGCCCCTGTGATCGGGAGATGCCCTGCTCGTAGATAGCCGAGCTCTTTTTGACGCTGCCCGATCCGCACTGTGGACACCTGACCATGTGTTACCGCACTCCAGCTTTGGATCGACACGAACCGGCAATTTGACGGAGCCGATCGTCAACAGGTTCATCGTACCTGATGCACTCCAGCGTGATGCCCGCAAGTTTGCAGATGCGACGCTTCCGCTCGTCTCGCTCTACGGTCGCCGCGAACCCCGCCTCACCGCCGAATATGTCGATCGGATAATAGTGTTGTTCTCCCTGATACTCGATCGCGATACCGTGTTCCGGCAGAAAGATGTCCAGGTGCTGGGGCGAAAGCCAGCTTGGTCGCGCGTGACGCTCGATCAGGGCGTCGGGCAACAGCAGCTTGAGCGTGAGATACGCAGCCTCCTCCGCTTTCCAGCGGACTTCGTTGAAATCGCGCGCCCAAGCGGCCTCCAGCACATCGATCACCTCGTCACACAGCGCACCGTATGCCGGAAGACGCCGCGGATCGGAGCGGGTGTTGGGATCAGTGGTCGCGCAAACCTTCGTCCAATGCTTGGTCAGGCATCCTTCCGAGGCCCAGCGCGCTACTACAGCTTCCGCCCACGTTGGTTGACTCCGGATTTGCTCCATGTTCCGCGCCTTGGCGTCGAGCTTCTCGAAATCGAGTTCGAACGGCGATGCCGAATGTTGGATCGCACAGGAAAGCAAAACGGCAGGGCTGGGTTCGTTTTGTCCGCTGATAAGGTCGCTGAGCAGTTCGCGGATGCAGGCGCGCGTCAGCCAGGCATGGGACACATAGAAGTCGATATTGGTAGGACGCGGATCGATCCACGCATCGAGGTCGCACCTGAGGCGAAACAGCAAGGTCTGGAACAGATCATAGCTGCCGAGGTATGTCAGCCAGTAAATCGCACGATCCAGCTCGCTTGCGACGCCGGATTTTTGCCATGAGCGGATATCGGCGAGGGCTTTCCGGTAGCCGGCATCAACGTCATTCAGAAACGCGACGATCTTATTTGACAGCGGCGTGGCCCCTTCCCGCAGAACGTCCCCCGACGTGCTAGGCTTGACCTTCAGGAGCCCAGGATTTGCGAGTTTCGTCACATCGCGCTCGAATGCGCCGCTGGCGGCGTTCGCAAATATGACCTTCAGCTCAGACTCGGTCATTGCGAACAGACGAGGCATGTCCGCTAGGATCGATGCGTCTCCCAGTTTCCACGAAGCATGAGCGCACAACTTTACGAGTGGCCCCTTCGCTCTATTGCCGCCGCCAAATATCACGTCACTTTTTCCGAGGGGATCAGGTTGCCCCTGTCGCACCAGGTCGAGCGTGGTCCGCCAATCTCCGCGACGCACGGCAAGAGCAATGAGCCTGTCGAGGTCGGGACCGGCGCGAAAGGCGGCATATTCCTTGCCCGCTACCTTGTTCTCGCCACGTTCGTAGCTGCTCCTCGCAGCATCGACATCCCCCAAGGCAAGTTGTGCATCTCCGATTTTACGCCAGTGCGAGAAGGTCTCGAATATCGGGATCGCTTCGCGGTAGCAGCCTGCGGCCATCAGCAGATCGACCCGCTCGCGGGACCGAATGGTTTCCCAACTCGATGTGCGATGGAGGACGGCGATCTTCTCCGCTGGCGATAGCCAGCCGTTCGTTCGAGCTAGAGATGACGCGAGATCGCCCCGGAGAGTATCGATGCTGCGAGCGAGGGACTTCACCTCGCGGTCCGCGCGTTCCGTTTCAACGATGCCTTTCAACGCCTCCTGCAACTCGTCAGGTGTCATCATCCTGCGTTTCATCTACCCCCCTGCTACCGACATCCCAACAGCTCGGCACAAATATAACCCGCCGTAGTGTTGCACATCTCGATACCTGCGGCCTCATAGCGGGCAAATAGCTCATATCGACCAGCTCGTCCGCCCCGGAGCACCGCGCCCGAGGCCGATGGAGCATCCCCGCGCTTGGCTAGATCGATGCCGCGAGGCGCATATCCTGACCAGCGCCCGCCAGAGCCCGCTCTTCACCTACTGTTTCGAGCTCACCCGGAATGCACGCCGCACTGGCGGAGCGCTGCCCAGACTGGCCTATCCGATCCGCTCCGACGTCCTGCGGGAGCAGCTAGGAGCCTGACCCGTCGTGCCGACGGGTAGGAGAGGGGGAGGGCAGCTCGTGTCCATTGGAGGAGACGAGCCATGCGTATCGAACAGGCCATTGCCATCGCCAAGCACGACGAACACCGGTTGGTCCGCTTCATCGAGCGGCGCAACCGGTTCCTTGACGCACTGGACTGGGACGCACTGCCCGAGCAGACCGCACGCGAGGCCTCGATGCTGGACGATCTCCTAGACGCCGACCTCGCGGAGTCTGCATCCTACATCACGTGGCTGGAGGGATGCGTCGCGATGGGCGTCGAGGACATCGTGGGTGTGGTCCGGTTCGAGCCCGGGCCTCGGCCGTGGCAATTGGCCTGGGTAACCCTCTGACCGTATCAACGAACTGGACGACGCAGTTATCGCCCGAGCGGGAGTGACTTTCATGAGCAGACACGTCTTCACCGGCCTTCAAGGCGAGAACACCGTCGCCATCGGATGGGATCGACCCCTGGACACCTTCTTCGTCCAGGTCATGCGACCCGACCCGGAGATGGACGGCGAGGACGAGATCCTCTTCTGGAGGGGCACCGATCTCCGCGAGCTCCCGACCGCGGCCGACGCGATCGCGGCCGCCCGCCCTTGGGCGAGCCTGCCGGCAGACCTGGGAGCGACCCTCGAGACCGATCGCATGAAGACACTCGGCAGATCCGACGGCCAGCACCAGGCCGAGGTCAAGCGCCGGCTGTTCCCCAAGGGGTAGAACGAGGCCGACGCACCGCAGACGCACCACCTGGACGGGGAGCGGGCGAAGGAGAGGGGGAAGGGATCGAGCGGTCCAAGCGGGACCGCTGGAGATCCCCATGCCCTACTTCGTCGACATTGGCGGCACACCCGCCAACGAACCGTGCGCGCAGCTCGGCCAGACGCCGAACTTCGAGACCCTCAACAAGCTCGAAGTGCTCGCGTACAAATACGCGATAATCGCCCGCTACGGCGCTCCGCCTCCTGGGTGCCGGCTGACCGGCCTGTCGAACAATCATGACTTCGGCCGCTATGTCTCGCTGGTCCTCCACGTCGAGAACGAGCTGGATGAAGCCGTCCGCGAATATGCGGTAGCCGTCGAAGAAGCGCTGGGAACCTGGCTCGAAGCCGGGTTTTGCGCGCCCGTCGACTATGACGACGCCAGCCCCACCATGGTCCGGAGCGACCCTGTCGAGATCCTGATCAGCGCCTTTCACGTTACCCGGCCGGGGCCTGACGGACGGTTCCCGATCCCCGATTTCGAGACGCTGCACAGCAATCTCGCCGCTGCCTTCCCCGACGAGGCGGCGATCGCAGCTGCGCGACTGACCGAGGCCGCGAACGCCTGACGGCAACCCCCGACATCATCGGAGAGCACCATGTCCAACAGCTTCACCAAGGCGGCATTCGCCCTGCTCATGTCCCGCGAGGACGCCGCGCTTCTGCGCGAGGCGGAAAAGGCCGTCGACCTCCTCGACACCAACGTAGAGGACGCCGACCTCGCGGCCGCGTATGAAACGCTCGACGAACGGTTCCGCGCCGTCTTCCCGCCGAAGGGCGATAGCCGGTTCGAAAGCTTCCTCGAGCTTTTTGACGATCGCAACTTCCCGTATCTCGACGCCCATATCGACATCGAGGACGCCGAGATCGCTGACCATGTCCGCGTAACCTTCAGCGGCGATCAATTCGGCATCGATCAAGTCGCCAACCTCATTTTCCGGGCCTGCAAGTCTGCGCTGCCCTGCGGGTTTTCCTGGTCCTACGACTGCGACCGGCTTCGGGTGGGCGAGTTCGGGGGCGGCTGCGTCATCATCACCGCGGCCGGCATCCAGTGGCACAGCACCCAGTCGATCCTTGAACACGCCTTCAAGCGGATCGAGGCCGGTCCACACGAGGGCGTGGACGGCTTCGTCCTGGCGACACGAGACCGGGAGCACGGACTATCCTTCTGGAACAACACCGATGGGTTCGGCTCACTCGCGACCGCGACCGTGTTCTCGGAAGCCGACGCCGCAACGCTCGACAAGCCGATCGCCAACGACGAGCCCGAATGGCTCGCCGTGCCGGCGCCGCTCAGCCTTTAATCCGGTAATGGCGCCCGGGCCGCGAGAAGCGGGCGCTCCGCCACCATCCGCGAGGCCGCCCATGTCTCAGGACTTCGACCCGACCGACCCCAGCACCTGGCGAGGCAGGGGCAGATCCGCCGAACACGCCGAAGCGATCGCCGCCGCATGGCGGAGCTTCCCCGACCTGCCCGCAGACGCACCGCTCGCAGAGCGCATGAACCGAGGCCGCGAACGCATCGCCGCGATGCGCCCGATCAACGACGCGATCCGGGACGCTGCCGAAAGAGAGCGCCAAGCGACCAACTTCGCCTTCACCGAAGATCAGGTCCGCCACGGCAAGGGCAACGACCGCGACATCGCGGTCCTGCGCGGCCGCAGCCAATACGGCTACAGCTGGGACGTCGCCAACCGGTACGCCGATGGCTGGTATGCCGCCCACGTCGGTTGGTTCCATCACTATCCCGACGGCATCCCCTCGACCGAGCCGATCGCCGTCCGACGCAGAGCATATGATCAGGGCTTCACCGATGGTGGGGGTGACCGGACGGACCTGTTCGACGCCGCGCGTCGCACCAACCTCGCCTTGCTTCGAGAGAGCAACTTCCCGCCCGCGGCCCCGTCGATATCACCCCAGGGTCGCCCATTGCCGAGCACATGGCCGAAGCCGAGCGACGAACCACGCCCAACACGCTGGTCGCGCCGCCTCGTGATCCTCGACGAGGCCGACACGATCGGCGAAGCCGGTGCAACCCGGAACTTCCTGGACATGATCCATGGCCGGCCGGGCGCCGAGACGGCGACCATCATTATCCTCGCCAATGGCGGCTTCATACTCGCCGACACCGAACGCCGATCGGACCTGCACGAGCCAGAGGCTGCCCTCGACGTCGTGCGAGCCAGACGACAACTCCGCGAAGCTCTTGCTGGCCGCGAGTTCGACGACATCTTGATAGCGCTTCAGCAGGGCTCCCTCGACCTTCTCGACCAGGTGGCCGACGCCCTCCCGCTCTGCCGAACCATGGAGAGGACCCGCAACACGCGGCTCCAGCAGCGCGCACACCTGCGGACATGGCTCGATCGAGGCCACGGAGCCGATGCGAACATGGCAGCAGGACATATCCGTTGGAGCAAGGTCATCCAAGGGCTGCGAGGAAGTCTCGGCGAGTTCAGCGCGCGGCACGTCGGACCGGCCCCGGGCGGGGGTCACCTGATCCGGGTCGAAACCGCTGCCGGTCTTCTCGCGACGGGATACGCCAGCGCCGACGGCTCGCCTCTCTGCCCGGAGATCGTCGTCTCGAGCAAGGCTCGCCTACGCTCGACTATTGCAACGACCCTTCGGACTTTCGGGGCTGCCACGGCATTGATGGGCACGCTCGATCTGCAGGCCGCATAGCGGCTTCGTACCACTCGCAATGCACTTGCAGTGCAATGCGCGGTACAGTGCACGATACGTCCAGGGCCGAAGGAGAGGGGGAGCGGGAAAGGCGATACCGGCTGCTCTGGCCGGAGGAATTGAGGAGCCTCCCATGCGAACGATCCTGGCCTTCTACGACACCGACCGGGAATATGGCGGCCCCGAGGAGGGCGGCTGGTGGTACGATACCGGCACGTTCGTGCGCGTGATCGGGCTCTACTTCGACGAGGCCGATGCAATCCGTGCGCAGCAGCGCGCCAATCGCCTTCTCGAGCGCCTGCAGCGCCACCGCACGCCGGTTTCGTCGGTGACCTACACGGGCGGTCGCCACCGCGCGCTGGCCTTCACCGGCCTGCCGCCGGCGAGCTTTCCGGAGGTCCGGCCGACCTACTCGTGACGCGCTGGCGTCGCCCACATCTGAACCGAAAGGAACGGTCATGCACCGCGTCCACCACTTCCGCACGAGCCTGCTCGCCTACAACGCCTGCTTCGACGACCCGCATGTTCGCGAAGGCGACATCCTCGTGGTCGCCCCGGAACGCGTCGTAGGCATCGCCTCCGACGACCCGATCGCCATCACAACCGCGCACGGCGAACTGAAGCCGATCCCCGCGCTGACGCGCGAGGGGTTGCTTGCGGAGCTCGCACATGACGCCGCCCAGATAAGCCACGCCGTGAAGGAAGCTCTTCGCTTCCAATTCGACGTGGCGCCCCATTTCCTGAACTTCGCCGGTCCGACCCACACGCTGTTCGCTTCGGAGACGACTGTCGTCCTGACCTTCGACGATCTCCTCGTGACGTCCGATGCCATCGATCACCGGATCACGGCGCTGCAACAGCGTCTCGACACGGCCGAACCTGGAAGCTCCATGGCCTTGTTCACCCAGCACGCGATCGTGCGCCTGCGCGCCGCCCGCGAGAAGCTGGCCAGCTACGCGCTCGGCCGGGGCTGATAACCGGTTACGGCTGGAAGGGACCCATGCCCTACAACCCCATCGTCGCGAACATTTCGGAAGCCGAGTTCGGCGAGCTCATGGCCATCGTTCGCTCCGCCCCCGAGGCGGCACGCCCGCTCACCGAAGACGATCACTGGCGCCGCGACTACCAGCGCGAACAGGCGTCCATCCGTATCACGGGATTCCAGGCGGACCTCTTCGGCGCGCCGACCGTAACGCACTACCACCGACATGCGCCAGGACCGAAGGTGGACCGCGAACCCGAGCCGATCGCCGTAAAGCTGGAACGCATCAAAGGCGACCCGCACGCCACCTTCGGCCCTCCTCGCGCCGACCGCCCAGCCTTCCTGTCCCACGAAGAGCGCGGCGCGATCATACGCGCCGCCGCGAACTGGCTCCGGGTACGACAGCGCGTCCGCATTGTGGATGCGCCCGGCGCCGTCGACCCTCAGTTCGGCCCGGAGCGATTCCTTGGGCGGACCGGCGTCGTCTGGCGCCTCTGCAGCAGCAGCTTCGCGGACCGATGTTACGTCTTCCTCGACCCCGTTGGAGGCGAGCGCACCCAGAAGATCGAGATGGTCGAGCTACGCGACATCGAACCGATCGCCTGACGGCGCTCACCTCCCGGTGCCATGTCTCGATCTTTGAACACCACCCTGCGACGCCGCGTGATCATCCGCGTGCCGCTTTGCCCCAACCCCACCGCGATGCGGCCAAGACGACGGAGCGCTTTCAGCCATGTCAGACGACATCCACGCCGCCGAGCCCACCGCAGCACTGCTACTGGCCAACGCTCGCGGCTTCCTACGGGCACCATTTCATAGCTCCGATCGGGACGTTTCTGATGAACAGCTCCATATGGTCGCGATATCCGTCGAGTTGGCGCTAAAAGCGGCGCTGATCGCCGCTGGCGTTAGCGACCGCTGGAATCGCGACTACATCGGTCACGATCTGGCAAAGGCCGCAGATCATGCAGCCGATTACGGCTTTGCCGTGCGAGAACGGGTGCGTGCTCTGATCGGCATCGTCCACCCCCACTTCATGAATGGCGGGTTCCATCACTGCCGTCGACACGATTGCCCAAAACTCGCCCGCTATGCGCGCACCATAGCGGCCGGGCTGATTGACGACGTAGACCGAGCAATCGGCAACGGTCTGACCCGCCCTAATCGCCCATCGCCGCGCGAAGAGCGCGCCGATGATGGGCGCTGACGCGCCCTGCTCGGCCCTGAAAGGGGCCGAGGAGAGGAGTGGGATGGAGAAAGGTGTCCAGGACAAGGGGTCCAGAGACGCACAGGAGACGTCGTCATGAACATCGGTTCGATCAAGCAGAACGCGGCTGGCATCTACATGGGCCGGGTTTCCACCCTGGCGGTTGCGATGACCATCGCGCTGAAGCCGGTCCAGTCCACCAACCCGCGCGCACCGCGCTACGAGATTCACGCGCTGACCGCCAACAAGACCTGGGTGCAGGTCGGCGCGCTGTTCGAGCTGGTTTCGAACAACACCGGCGAGGCGTTCCTCAACGGCCGCATCGACGACCCGTCGCTGCCCGCGCCGCTGCAGATCTCGGCCTTCCGGCAGGAGGACGAGTCCTACAACCTGGTGTGGCAGCGCGCGCAGAAGCGCCGCGACGTGGGCACCGCGCTCGGCGTCAAGGCGAGCGAGGACGATCTCGCCCCGCCGTTCGGCGCCGACGGCAGCCCCGCCGCAGGCGATCTCGCCGGTGCCGGTGCGGGTGCCGAGGACGGCCTGGGTGAAACCACCGCTCCATTCGACGCCCCGCCTGCCCGCGGCCGTCGTCGCCGTGAACCGGTCGACGCCTAACAAGTTCGGCCGGCGCGCTAGCGCCGGCCCCGCTTCACCCGGTGCGCTACTCCCCCGCGACCGGGCAGGCTCATGGGTAACAGCCTCCGCCCATGTGCCATCCTGGGGCGACGCTGACGCGTCGTCCCTTTTTTTTGCAGAAATGGCTTGCAGCCCCCGACATGCCCCGCAAGACTCGGAGATAAAAGAGAAGGGGGTACGCGGTATGACGTGCTGGCAAGGGGACGATCAGTTCGCGCCCGGGACCAGTTCGCCACTTCCCGCTGGAGATAATCCCATGGGCGACCGCGTCTCCGTATCGATAACCATAGGCGGGCACCTGCCCGCCAAACTGGTCGACGACTTCGTTTCCGTGCTGCAGGTCGAACGTCTCTCCACGGAGTGGGGCGGCGAACTCTTTGATCATAATCAGTTCCCAAAAGACGAACCGCTTCGACTGTTCGCTCAGGAAGTTCTCAACGGCGAGGTTGTCGACGTCGAGGACTTCTGCTGCGCAAATGACCTACCCTACATTCGCTGGTCCGGCGCATCAGCATCCTTCGATGCAGAAGTCGTCGTGTGGACCGGACAGGGTGAGCGCCACAGTTTTACCGCAGACGACAACCAAAACGTCGTGCTCGGCGCCGATGAAGCCCGCGAACTCGGAAGCTATGAGGCGATCCTCGAGCACTTCCGTAACGGCGCTTACGAACCGCCGGCCTTCTTGGTCGTGTCATGAGCGGCCATACCCACTCCGGCGTCGATGCCATCTGTCGAGTGATCAATTCGTCTAGGGAGCGGATGGCACTCACGGAGGGCGACGACTTGGACGTCGACACCGTCATCTGCCTGCTCCACGACTACGGTTCCACCGCAAGCCTGATTGCAGATCTTCCGCTTCCGGCCGATGACCAGGGCCTTCGCAGCATCGGCGCCACAGGCGCCGTCCTTATGCAACTGTCCGAGACGCTTTCATCGCTGATCGCCCGAGAGCGCTCCCAAGCCGCTGACGCCGCCGCCCAGCTCGCGGCCTGCCAGCGGAGCACTCGCAACGTCCTCGCCTCGCTGCTGGGCCTCTCGGTCTTGTTGAACGCCATGCTGGCGTTCGTCGCGCTCCGCTGATGGCCATGATCGACTTCGAGGATCGCGCTCCAGCCCGGCCGCTCTCTTGGGGCGAAAAGCTCCTCGCTACGATCGTCACCGTCCTGTCGGTCTACGGCATCGCCGCAACCGCCTGGTCGCTGCTGACCTGAACCCCACACCGGACGCACGCCGTCCGGTTACCCAAAGGATCACGCCATGGCGGCTCCCGCCTCTCGACCGGCTATCCGCGCCGTCTCTTTCCACGACGCCGGCGAAGCCCTCACCCGCCTGCTGGTTGTCGCCGGCAGCGACACCGGCCAAGCCGGTCGCGCCGCGGACTTCCTGCTCGCCTGGTGGAACGGCGCCGACAACGGCCACTTTCCGATCCTCCACCTGTGCAACTGCGACGCCACCATCGCCGAGGACATGATCATCGTCATGGCGTACCTTGCTCAGGAACCAACCGTGTACCCCGACGCCTGGGGCTATCGCGACGCGATGGTCGAGCTGGTCGAACGATGGCGCTCAACCTGACCCAGCAAGGGAGGGTGACGCATCCCGCCTATGGCGGGCCCGGGCTCTACTCGGCTTTGCCTCCCGGAGCCCCGCAGGCGGGTCTCCGCCCTTCGGGTAACGATCCCTTGCGGGCGCCGTCCGTCTCCGTTCGACCATCCTCGCCGTGCCTGTCGGCACGACATCGGGGTCTCACTCCGGCCGGACGGCGTCGGGGCAATGCTTCTCTCTCATGTCGTCCAAGTCTGGCATGCGGGGTTGGCGGGTCGTCAAGGACGAGCGGTGCCCCCAATTTTCACGACCCCGGCACTCCGCTGCGCTCCGCTCTGGGGCCGAGAAAATCGGCTCCCCCACTCGCGAGCGTTAACCGGGGTCCACGCCTTCGGCGCGGCTTCCCGGTTAACGTCCCTGACGACCCTGACCGCCGCATGCCGAGACGGAACCGCCATCGAGCAATGGAGGTTGAAATGGCGAGCTTTCAAATCACTTTCTTCCGCACCGCGCTGAAGGCGGGTATAGATCCCCGCGAGGCTCAGGAGCTGACCGAAACCACGGAGGACTTCATCGTGAGGACCGTCGACACCGCAAACCGCGACTTGGTGGCGCAGCTCAAGACCATGAACGGCAAGCTCGATAACATCGACGGCAAGTTCGAAAACAAGGTCACGCTCACGCGTGTCCAGCTGGCCGCGGTGCTGGTCATCGGAGCCCTCGGGGGAGCCTTCGGGCCGATGATCACGAAGCTGATCGGCCTCGGCTGATACGGAAGGGGGCTTCGGCCCCCTTTTTTGATCGCTCGCTTCAAGGGGATCGCCATGCAACGCTTCCATTCCCGCGATCTGCTCCTCGCCGGTCCGGTCCTTGCCGCCTGCCTCTCCTATGTGCTCGCGTACCTGAGCTGGGACGACTTTCCGATCGGACCGAACCCGCAGGATTACATGATCGCCGCAGGCACGGTCGCCCTGCTCAGCCTGCTGCCATTCGGCTATCTCTGGGTCCGCGATCGCCGCGAGAACCCGCAATCGCGACACGATTGAGGGCCGCCAGGCGGAGCCACCACGGGACGTCGACGGGGACGGGCGCCCGCCCAATGGGCGGGAACGGGCTCTAGTCGGCTTCGCCTCCCGGAGCCCCTGACGGGTCTCCGCCCTTCGGGTAACGATCCCTCGCTGACGTATTCGTGGCACGTCCCGCCGGGGACGGCGGGACCGGCCTAGTCGGCCCTGCGGGCCTCCCGGAGCCCCATGGGGAGGGGCTCCGCCCTTCGGGTGACGGCCTCGCGCAAGGGGCGTCTCCAGGGAATTTGCTGTTAACCCGGCCCGGAGCGGGCCGGGGCAAATCCATGGCGACGATCCCGCTGTTAACCCGACCGCGAAGAAGCGGCCGGGGCGGGATCGATCAACTCTCTCTCATTTCGGCATCGGACCCAGCCTCATCGCCATATTCTGACGGGCCTCCACGGCTTTCTCAAGGACGGCGGGGCCCCACCATTTTCTTCGGCGCCGCGCCGGCAGTCCTGCTTTGTCAGCGGAGGCGCGACGCCGAAGAAAATCGTGACCCCCACCGCCGCTCCGCGGCGCGATGCTTCGCATCGCGTCCCTGACAAAGCCGCTCCAGCCCGTCCGATGAGATTTCATCTTATCCAATACCGGATGAGAGAGCGTAAGCATTGGAGGCTTCAATGGCTACTTTCACCAACTTCTCCGACCTGGCCCGCACGATGGCGGACACGCGCGCAACGCAGATCGCCGACGAGACCCGCCAGGACGAGCGCACGCTGCGCACCTATGACGGCGCGTTCATCGAAGGCAGCGAGATG
>Ga0308009_10000040_pt1 | contig 131374 bp, 108 predicted proteins | sample Neamet127_FD_203134 | JGI IMG/M metagenome (GOLD analysis project Ga0308009, IMG submission 203134) | Marine microbial communities from water near the shore, Antarctic Ocean - #127 | ecosystem: Environmental > Aquatic > Marine > Unclassified | place: Southern Ocean | collected 2014-07-24 | reverse complement strand
CACCAAAGCCCTTCGAAAGGGCTTCCGTTTGGGGCTGTCGGCTCCGGGCTACGCCCTACGCCGACAGCCCCAAACGGAGTCTCATCTTGATTGACGCTGCTGTCTCACCTTCATCGCCGCGCAGCACCTGCTCCCGCCGAATAAGATCGCGAATAGCCTCGGAGTCATCGGCATAATCGCCCGCATCGACCTGCGTCGCGATCCAGGCATCCTGCTGATCGGTAAGCGTAATGGTCTTGCGAACGGTCGCCATGTCCTGCCTTTTCGATTGATCGATGCGGATATGAGCCCAATCCTACAAGTCGCCCCGAGCAGAAGCAGCATGTTTCCCCGCGAAGGCGGGGACCCAGTCTGGGCTCCCGCCCTTCGCGGGAGAACAAGAGGATGCCAGCGATTATCTCACGGGCATTGACCAATCCCTCGTTAGGTTATTCTGGACGGTGCTGAAAGCGGATCGTTGGGCGACTGTGAAACGTCATCAGGGGATGGAGAACCACACGCGATAATGCAGGTCGGGCTAGGCATGTCATAATCGCCCGAGGCTGGGACCAGGCATACGGAGTAAAACCCACTCGCTGTTGTCTGAATTGCTCTCTCGCAAATCTCTACTAAAATAAGGTCATGGGCCGTAAGCGGTTCAATAATCAGAAATACGCTCTAAATGATCTTCTATGCAATCACCGCTGGCATCGAACTTGAGTGTAATTTGGTACCGGCCAGCAGGATAGTATCCTGCCTGCAAAACCTGCTCCCCGTCCAAATTACTGGGCGGCCGTGACAAGAAGCTGTACACCCCGCCAAACGAACCATCATCATCAATATTGATCGATACACTGGCGTCTCGATTTTGAGGAGCGGTAGCGAGAAGATTCCCTCGCTGAATACGTTTTGCCACCTCAACAAGAGCTACAGCGCTTCGTAACAAGATAAGACGGTCACTTTCTGCCTCGCCGGTCAACAGTTTTGATACGTCAATCCCAAGGTTACGCGCTACAATAGTATGAACTTGCACGCCTATGGTTAAGCTTTGTTTATCTTTATTACCAATTGCAACATGCGCTATCGCGTCCGCGACCGCCTCGGCATCCACCACCTTAGAATTTCCTTCTAATTTCGGAGATGCTTTGAATCTCGATATTAGCTTTGTCGCAGCCTCTGCTCCAAACTGGCTAATAAAGCCCTGTATGACATTACTGCCAAGGAAGGTCGCCACCACTATCGTCCATGTCGGAATATCAGCAAGTAATTGAATTGCGTGATTCGGGCCAGCCAGTTCTGTCAAGGGTAAACGTTGTACATTTGCTCCTGACGCATTAGCGATCAAAGTCGCTAGTTCGTTAGCGGACTCTTGAGTAGCTGCGGAGGCTTTTGCGACCGTAAAGCCTGACAATACCTTATCCTGTCTGCAATTCGAGATGGCGCATCATACTTCGGAGATGTTCCCGAACAACCCCCCGGAGCTTTGTTGCAGTTAGTGAAAATGGCTAACACAACGGCCCCGACGCCGAAATAGATATCCTTTATTTCTCAGTGTCTACGGAGATTTTAGCCGACCCCCCTCGGCTCCACCGACGGTCACCACCTTGCAAGGCTTGGTCGAACAGTCGGCGCCCTGATGGCGGTAATCCAGCCCGGCAAATACGACCTATCACTCAAAACCGCAGCCGCTTCACCGAAGCAGCTGCGTCCCCCCTCACCGAGTAGGCACAGGCTCCGCGCCCGAGTAATCATAGAACCCGCGGCCCGTCTTCCGCCCGAACCACCCGGCCTCGACATATTTCACCAGCACCGGCGCCGGCCGGAACTTCGGATCGCCCGTCCCCTCGAACAGCACGCGCGTGATCTCCAGGCACGTGTCCAGCCCGATGAAGTCCGCCAGCGTCAGCGGCCCCATCGGATGGTTCAGCCCGAGCTGGCACGCCAGGTCGATGTCGCGCACGCTCGCCACGCCCTCGCCCAGCGCGAAGCACGCCTCGTTGATCATCGGCATCAGCACGCGGTTGACGATGAAGCCCGGCGCGTCGTTCGCATGCACCACCTGCTTGCCGAGCCTCTCCGCGAACGCCTCGACCGCCGCCACCGTCGCATCCGACGTCGCGAGCCCGCGGATCAGCTCGATCGGCCGCATCACCGGTACGGGATTGAAGAAATGCACCCCCATGAACCGCGCCGCATCGGGCGCCGCCTGGGCGAGGCGCGTGATCGGGATCGACGACGTGTTCGACGCCAGGATCGCATCCGGCCCCAGCACCTTGCCAACCTCGGCAAAGATCTGGCGCTTCACCGCCTCGCGCTCGGTCGCCGCCTCGACGACGATCGCACAGTCGCCCATGTCGGCAACACTCGCGACCGGCTCGATTCCCGCCAGCGCCGCATCGCGCGCCTCGCCCGCGATCTTCTCCTTCTCGACCAGCCGGCCGAGCGCCTTGGCGATCCCCGCCTTGCCTTTCTCGGCCGCCTCCAGCGACACGTCGGCCAGCAGCACGCGGTACCCCGCCTGTGCCGAAACCTGCGCGATCCCCGCGCCCATCTGGCCTGCACCAATCACACCGATCGTCTGCACATCTCTCTCCTGATTTGTTGCATCCTCCCTAGCCGCTTTTCCCCACGCTGCCAGCGCGCTAGGCTGCAAACATGCTGAGCAAACCGATCTTTTCCGCCCTCGCGCCCCTCCTCATGCTGCCGCTGATGACGGCCTGTTCGCCAAGCCAGCCCACGCCGCAGCCCAAGTCCGCGCCCGAGGCCAGCACCGAGCCCGCGCCCGTCGCCCCGGCCGCACCCCAGCCGACCCCCACGACCGACACGCACGCGCCACCCAAGCCCGGCACGACCAAGACCTTCACCGACTGGACCGTAGGCTGCGACAACGGCCTGCGCTGCACGCTCGGCTCGCTCCTCCCCGACGCGAGCATCGGCGAGGACACGATCACGCTCAATCTCACCCGAGAGCCCGGCCCGGTCGCAAGCGGCGGCGGCAAGGTTTCGCTGGCGATCGAAACCCGCAACGACCAGGCCGCCACCAAGCGCCCGCCCGCCAGCTTCACCGTCGACGGCAAACCCATCGCCCTGCGCGACGCCGCCGCGCTCGCCGCCGCGATCGCCAACGCCCAGTCGCTGAAAATCCTCGACGCGAACGGCGCCGCGCTCGCCACCGTCTCGCTGAAGGGCGCCGCCGCCGCGCTCCGCTACATCGACGCGCAACAGGGCCGCGCCGGCAGCACCGACGCGATAGTCGCCAGAGGCCCCGCCCCCTCGCGCGCGCCGACCCCCGCCCTCCCCGTCATCGCCGCGGTCGCGCCGTCGGACAGCGCCGCAAAACTCACCCCCGCGCAGATCGCAACGATGCGCAAACGCGGCACCTGCGATCTCGGCAACTTCCCCCCCGGCGCCGACCCGGAACTATACGCCCCCGAAGTCCACGCGCTGGGCGGCGGCAAGTCGCTCGCAATCCTCCCCTGCTCGACCGGCGCCTACAATTTGATCGGCGCGCTCTTCATCATCGACGGCGCCACGATCACCCCGGCCCAGACCGACGCCCCCTCCGGCTTCGAGGAAACCGGCGCCGACTCCGGCACGCGGCTAAAGAGCGTCGTGAACGGCGCTTTCGAGAACGGCATCCTGACCAGCTACGCCAAGGCCCGCGGCCTGGGCGACTGCGGCGTGATCCAGAGCTTCGTCTGGGACGGCACCCGCCTGCGCCTGTCCGAACAATCCGAAATGGGCGAATGCCGCGGCAACATCGACTACATCACCACGTGGCGAACGAAGGTGGTCCGCAAATAAGCCACCCATCAGGGCAGCGTCGGGCTGGCGCATATCCAACAGTAATTAGATGGCTAATTTGGGAGGTTAGCGGACGTCCCGATGCCGCGTCATCGCGGCAACATAAACCATCGGGACGTAGACGCAGCTACCCAAAACCGTGATGCCAACTGCCGGGAGGGAAACCCACAAGCTCGACGGCCCGTAAAGACCGAAGATCGCGCAAAACAGCACTGCCACTATGGCAGGTATCGTCCAGATGGCTGCATCACGCCAAATGCCCCCAAGGAGGAAGCCAACAGCGTCACACCGAGCGGCAGCGTCCGCCCGCATTGCAAGTCGTTCGTGATATCCCTGGATCATAACCCATATGTCTCACGGACACTCAATGTCTGCAATTAGGCGATACCAGCATTAAGCCGACCACCCTCCCACTCACGGCGCCGGCCGCTCCACCTGAGCCTCGGCCAGATACACCCCGAACAGCCCCTCGGGGTCGGTCCACGCCGCCACCGGCGTCCACCCGCCCGACCGCAACAGGATCCGCGCGTCCCGCTCGCCATATTTATGCGAGTTTTCGGTGTGGATCGTCTCACCCGCAGACATTTCGAACGACCGCCCATCAACGCTAAACGCAACGTCGCGCGTCGCCTCCAGATGCATCTCGACCCGTGCACGGTCGTCATTCCAGACCGCCTTGTGCCGGAACGCCTCGACCGGGATATCGCCGCCCAGCTCCCTATTGATCCGCTCGAGCAGGTTGAGGTTGAACGCCGCGGTCACGCCCTGCGCGTCGTCGTACGCCGGGACGAGCACGTCCTCGCTTTTGATCCGGTCCATCCCGATCAACAGCATCGCGCCGACGCCGAGCGACGTCCGCATCGCCCGCAACAGATCGACCGCCATCAGCGGGATCATGTTGCCGATCGTCGACCCCGGAAAGAACCCCAGTTTCGGCGTATCCGCGATCGTCTTCGGCAAGCTCAACGGCCGCATGAAGTCAGCCTCGAACGGCAGCACCAGCAGGTCGGGGAACTGCTCGCCCAGCACCTTCGACGATTCCCGCAGGAAATCGCCCGAGATGTCGATCGGCACGTACACCGACGGTGCGACCGCATCGAGCAGGATCGGCGTCTTGGTCGACGAGCCGGAGCCAAACTCGACCACCGCACGACCCTCGCCGGCGATCCTGGCGACCTCCGGACACACCGTCTCGAGGATCGAGCGCTCGGTCCGCGTAGGGTAATATTCGGGCAGGTCGGTGATCTTCTCGAACAGCTCCGAGCCGCGCCGGTCGTAGAACCACCGCGCCGGAATCGCCCGCGGTACCCGCGCAAGCCCGTCCAGCACGTCCGCACGGAATCGCGGGTCGGCGAGCGTCTGCTGGCCGTCCTCGATCTCAGGCTTCAACATCAAAGGTCTTTCGCGAGGCGCACGCCGGTGAACTGCCACCGTTGGTGCGGATAAAAGAAATTGCGATAACTCGCCCGCACATGCCCGCGCGGCGTAGCACAGCTCCCACCCCGCAAAATAAACTGCGAACTCATAAACTTACCGTTATACTCGCCGACCGCGCCGCCGACCTTCGCGAACTTCGGATAAGGCCGGTACGCGCTGCCGGTCCATTCCCAGACATCGCCGAAGAACGCCGGACCGCCTGCCGAAGGCCGTGGCTCGACCGGGCCTGCGACGTCCATCTGGTTGCCACCGGACGCGTCGTACGAGGCCGCGGCTGCCTCCCATTCGAACTCGGTCGGCAATCGTACGCCGGCCCAGCTTGCATACGCGTCCGCCTCGAAGAAGCTCACATGCGTCACCGGGGCGGCCGGATCGATCGCGCGGCGACCGTCGAGCCCGAACCGGGTCCAGCCGCTCCCAGACTCGCCATCGCGCTCTTCCCAATACAGCGGCGCGACGATCCCTTCCGCCTTCACCCAGGCCCAGCCATCGGCCAGCCAATGCCGTGCGTCGCGGTAGCCGCCATCAGCGATGAACGCGGCCCATTCGCCATTGGTCACGGTCCGGTCGGCGATCGCGTGCGGCGACAGCAACGCAGCATGACGCGGCCCCTCGCAATCGAACGCGAAGCTGTCGCCGTCATGGCCAATCTCGACGATCTCGCTGCCGCGCTCGATCCAGCCGATCGGGCCCGGCATCGCCACCGGAATTTTGCGCGCCGCCGGCCACATCGCCGGCTCGAGCGGATTCTCCGAAAACATGTGGAGGATGTCGGTCACCAGCAATTCCTGGTGCTGCTCCTCGTGATGGCAACCGAGCGCCACCAAAGCCTGCGCGTCCTCGGACAAGCTCGGCAGCGCGTCGAGCAACGCCGCATCGACATGCGCGCGATACGCGCGCACTTCGTCGAGCGACGGCCGCGTCACCATCCCGCGCCGATCGCGCGCATGGCGACGCCCCTCGGCCTCGTAATAGCTGTTGAACAGGAACGGGAACCGCTCGTCGTGCAGGGCATAGCCCGCGACGTGATCGCGCAGAACAAACGTCTCGAAGAACCACGTCGTGTGCGCCATGTGCCATTTGGTCGGCGATGCGTCGGCCATCGACTGCACCGTCGCATCGGCATCCGAGAGGGGAGCGGCGAGTGCGAGCGTCAGATCGCGCACCGCTGCAAACCGCTCGGCCAAGGGGGACTCTGCCGGCGCCGTTGCGCAATCGGGACGGACGGGACTGGGCATCGATCTCTCCTCAGTTCTACGTCGACCGATGCGACGTTGGAACGCGAGCGACGAAACGCGCCTAGCCGCGCGTAGCCCCCGGTCGCCATAGAACGTCGCCGGCACCGTTTTGGTTCACCACCCGCGATGCCACGAACAGGAAATCCGATAGCCGGTTAACATACGCTAATGCGGCCGGATTGAGCCGCTGCGTCTCGCTCGCGCCGACCGCGGAACGCTCCGCCCGCCGGCTGATCGCGCGCGCCAGATGCAGCGCGGCGGCCTCCGCCGAACCACCCGGCAGGATGAAACTGCGTAACGGCGCGAGGTGCGCGTTCATCGCGTCGATCTCGCGCTCCAGCCGCTCGACCTGCGACGGCACGATCCGCAACACCATTTCCGACGGCGTGAAATCGTCCGCGCCGGCTTCGTCCGCGCCGGCGGGCGTGGCCAGGTCCGCGCCGAGATCGAACAGGTCGTTCTGGATCCGGGTCAGCGCCGCCGCCATCGGCTGGTCGCCGAGCGCGATCACCGCAAGGCCGATCGCCGAGTTCGCCTCGTCGACATCGCCGATCGCCTGCATCAGCGCGCTCGACTTCGACACGCGCGATCCGTCGACCAGGCCGGTCGTGCCGTCGTCGCCGGTGCGCGTGTAGATCTTGTTCAGCTTGACCATGAATGTTCCAGATTGAAGCGCATCAAAGCCCTGTCGCCCCCCACCAACCGTCACACCAGCGAAAGCTGGGGTATCCCTCGTGGCTCGCGACGACTGCTGCAACCCCGATCCTCCCCCGCCAGGAGGAGGTGGCGCCGAAGGTGACGGAGGGGGAGGACACGGAACGCTGGTTTCCCTTACCTCCCCCTCCGTCTGGCAAGAGCCAGCCACCTCCCCCTGGCGGGGGAGGATCGAAGGTAACGTTCGCCCCCTAGGTCCGCCCCGCCGCGAACAGGATGACGACCACGATCAGAATCGCCAGCGCCTGGAAGAAGATTCGCTGCTGCATCATCCGATTCGATTTCAGCGACGCGGCACTCGGCCCGTTCCCATCGCGCACCTGCGCGCTGCCCTCCTGCAGGAACGACACGACGCCCCGCACCAGAGCCACGACGGTCGCGATCATCGCCGCGATCAGGAGGATGACGAGGAATGTGTTCATGACCCGAATGTAAGCGCGCACCGGCAGGGTAGCAATGGCGTACCCGAAGCCGGAAAATGACCCATGTTGCCGAGAAGCAATGTTGCGGACTGCCGCGTGGGTAGCGCACATGGCGCATGCTCTATCTCGCGCTCAAGGCCCTGATTTCCGGCATCCTGATTGCCGCCGCGTCGGAACTGGCGAAGCGCTATCCCGGTTTCGGTGCGCTCGTGGCGTCGCTGCCGTTGGTATCGGTGCTCGGGATGATCTGGCTCTGGCACGACAAACCCGATCCGCGGACGATGGCCGCGCACGCAGGCGCGACCTTCTGGTACGTGCTGCCATCGCTGCCGATGTTCCTGCTGATCCCCGCGCTGTTGCGACATGGTACGCCGTTCTGGCTGTCCTTGCTCGCGGGCTGTGTCCTGACGATCGCGCTGTACGCGGCGATGACCTGGGCAGCGCCGAGACTAGGGATCGAGCTGTAGCGGAACCAATCAAAGCACCACCCCGGCGAAGGCCGGGGCCCAATTGGGAAAGCAGAGGTAACGGAGCGATGCGTTACGCCAGCACCGTCCCCCAATTGGGCCCCGGCCTCCGCCGGGGTGGTGGCATGTTACGGGCGTCACACCTCCCTCGTTGTTTCCCCGCGAAGGCGGGGACCCAGTCTGGGCTCCCGCCTTCGCGGGAGAACAAGGAAGCAGTAGCGACGTCACCTCCCCGGCGAAGGCCACCTCCCCGGCAAGACCACCTCCCACGCAAGGCAAACCACCCCGGCGGAGGCCGGGGCCCAATTGGGGGACGGTGCCGACCTGCCTCGGTCCTCCATTACCGATCTTCACCAATTGGGCCCCGGCCTTCGCCGGGGTGGTGGAAATCGATAGCGGTCGCGGTCGTTGCTTCAGACGCTATTTAACCAGTCCCCCGAACCCGAGCCGCCAGCATCGCCCCATCCTCCCCACCCGCTCGCATCTCCGCCAGCGACAACGCCCCGTCCCGCTTCGCCAACCGCCGCCCTGCCGCATCCACCACCAGCGGATGATGATGGTACGAAGGCACCGGCAACCCCAGCAAAGCCTGCAACACCCGGTGCACGTCCGTCGCCGCGAACAGGTCCACCCCGCGCACCACGTCCGTCACCCCCTGCGCGGCATCGTCCAGCGTCACCGCCAGATGATAGCTCGCCGGCGCATCCTTCCGCGCCAACACGACATCTCCCTGCGCCAGCGGATCGGCAACGACCCACCCCGCCGCTGCGTCATGCCAGGACAGCGCCCCCGTCTCGCCCACCGCCTTCGCCATATCCAGCCGCCAGCAGTGCGCTAGATGCGACCGCTCAGCCACCTCGTCCGCGGTCAAACCCCGACAGATCCCCGGATAGACCGGCGCCGCATCCCCATGCGGTGCGGACGCACTCGCCGCGATCTCCGCCCGCGTACAGAAGCACGGATAGACCAGCCCGCGCGCCTTCAACGTCTCCAGCGCAGCCTCGTAGGTCGCCAACCGCTCCGACTGGAACACCAGCGAATCCCACCGCAACCCGAGCCACGCCAGATCCTCCAGGATTCCCACGACGAACTCGGGCCGACTCCGCGTCCCGTCGATATCCTCGATCCGCAGCACGAACCGCCCGCCCCGCTCGCGCGCGAAGTCATGCGCGCGGATCGCCGATGCCGCGTGGCCCAGGTGCAACCGTCCCGTCGGGCTCGGCGCGAACCGCGTTACGACCGGTCCATCGCTCAGCACGCTTGACCGACCGCGGTGCGCCGTGCTGTCATGTCCTTGTCATCGCTGTCGTCCATAGGGCGCTCTGCGAAGCCTGAGTGGGAGGAGCCGTGTTTCACCCCGACCTGATACGCCACCCGGATGGTTGTCCGGCGCTCGTGCTGAATGCCGATTATACGCCGCTTTCTTACTATCCGCTCAGCGTCTGGCCGTGGCAAACCGCGGTCAAGGCTGTTTTCCTCGATCGTGTCGACATCGTCGCCACCTATGAACGCGAAGTCCGCAGCGCCAATTTCGCGCTGAAACTGCCCTCGGTGATCGCGCTGAAGCAGTTCGTCCGACCGTCGCAATTTCCCGCCTTCACCCGGTTCAACCTGTTCCTGCGCGACAAGTTCACCTGCCAATATTGCGGCAAGCTGCGCGATCTCACCTTCGACCATGTCGTGCCGCGCGCGCAAGGCGGTCGTACCACGTGGGAGAACGTCGTCACCGCCTGCTCACCGTGCAACCTCAAAAAGGGCGGGCGGACGCCGAAACAGGCGGGCATGCCGCTGCACATCGAGGCGATCCGCCCAACCAACTGGCACCTCCAGGAACACGGCCGCAGCTTCCCGCCCAACTACCTGCACGACACATGGCACGACTGGCTGTATTGGGACGTTGAACTGGAAGCGTAACGGCTTTCAAGACGACGGGAGATACTATGCAGGTGAAACTGGTGGCGGCGCTCGCCGCAGCGGTACTTTTCATGTCCGCGTGCGGCGACAAGGACGCGCAGCGCGCGCAGGCCGATGCCAACGCGGTAGGCTTCGTGCCCCCCTCGGTAACCTCCCGCCTGGACTTCGGCGCCAGCATGGAACGCCGTTTCCGCACGCTCGACCGCAACGCCGACGACCGCATAACCAAAGACGAACTCCCCGCGCCGAACGCCCGCATCAAGGCGTTCGACCGCAACAAGGACGGTATCATCACCGCGATCGAGTGGAGCGAAGGCACGCTCGCGTGGTTCGACCGGATGGATCTCAACCGAGACGGCACCGTCACATCGGAAGAGCGCGCGGAGTCGCGGAAGCGCTGAGCCTCAACAACCGTCGCCCCAGCGAAAGCTGGGGTATCTCTCGGGGTTCGCGACGCCTGCCACACGCGGAGATCCCAGCTTTCGCTGGGATGACGGAGTATCTGGGAGAAACTTAAGGCCGACGCCTAGGGGCACCCAGAGACAATAATATTACGCCACACCAGCGCAATGCATTCGATTTCACGCCTCCCACTCTCCATTCCCGGTTGACCTGAACCCTGCCGCAGCGCAGCAGGGAATCATGGCTAGCCTCCCCGCAATCGCGAACAATTCCGACATCCGTTTCCTCGGCAAACTGCTTGGCGACGTCATCCGTGCCTATGGCGGCGAGCGTCTGTTCGAAGCCACGGAGACAATTCGAAAAGCGTCGGTCGAACGCCACCGCGACGCCTCCGAAGGCAAGCCCGGCGACGATCGCGCGGTCGATCTCAGCCTCGAAAAGCTCAGCATCGACGAGACGCTCGATTTCGTCCGCGGCTTCATGCTGTTCTCGATGCTCGCCAACCTCGCCGAAGACCGCCAGGGCATCGCCGCGGAAGACGGCGCCGACCTCGCCTCCGCGATCGCCCAGCTCGAATCCGAAGGCATCGACCGCACCCAGATCCGCACGCTGCTCGATCACGCACTGATCGCCCCCGTGCTCACCGCACACCCGACCGAAGTGCGTCGGAAAAGCATGATCGACCACCGCAACCGCATCGCCGAGCTGATGGCGTTGCGCGATCTCGGCCGCAACACCACGCCCGACGGCGACAGCGTCGACGACGCCATCCTCCGCCAGATCGCGCTGCTCTGGCAGACCCGCGTCCTCCGCCGCGACCGGCTCTATGTCACCGACGAGGTCGACAACGCGCTCAGCTATCTGCGCGACGTGTTCCTCCCCGCACTCCCCGCACTCTACCAGCGCTGGGACCGCGCGCTCGGCGAACGCACGCCGAGCTTCCTGCGCCCCGGCAGCTGGATCGGCGGCGACCGCGACGGCAATCCCTACGTCACCGCAGACTCGCTCAAGACCGCGCTGGCGAAGGCGAGCGAGGCCGTGCTCGGCTATTATTGCGACGCAGTGCACGCACTCGGCGCCGAACTGTCGATCTCGACCGAACACGCCCCCGCCGATGCCGCGGTGCAGGCGCTCGCCGACGCCAGCGGCGACGATGCCGCCAGCCGCAGCGACGAGCCCTATCGCCGCGCGCTTTCGGGCATCTACGCCCGGCTGGCCGCGACGCACGACGCGCTCACCGGCAAGCACGCCCCCCGCCCCGGCCGCCTCACCGGCGAACCCTATGCGAGCCCCGCCGACTTCCGCGCCGACCTCGTCACGCTCGCGCACGGCCTCGGCTCAGCGCTGAAGACGGGCGGCGCGCTCGGCCGGCTGATCCGCGCGGTCGAGACGTTCGGCTTCCACCTCGCCACCTTGGACCTCCGCCAGAACAGCGCCGTCCACGAACGAGTCGTCGCCGAACTGCTGAAAGTCGCCGGCGTCGAAGACGAGTATTTCGCGCTCGACGAAGACGCCCGCGTCGCGCTGCTCCGCCGCGAACTCGCCAACGCCCGCCCGCTCACCTCGCGCTTCGCCGAATATACCGAAGAAACCGCAGGCGAACTCGCGATCGTCCAGGCCGCCGCCGACGCGCACGCCGCCTACGGCCCCGCGTGCATCACCAACTACATCGTCTCGATGGCGCAATCGGTCAGCGACCTGCTCGAAGTGAATTTGCTGCTCAAGGAAGTCGGCCTCTACCGCCCGGGCGAAACCCCGACCGCGGCGATCATGGCCGTCCCGCTGTTCGAGACGATCGGTGATCTCGAAGCCGCCCCCGCCGTCATGACCGCCTGGTTCGCACTTCCCGAAATCGCGACGATCTCGAAGGCGCGCGGCCATCAGGAAGTGATGATCGGCTATTCGGACAGCAACAAGGACGGCGGCTACCTCACCTCCACCTGGCAGCTCTCGAAAGCCTCGACCGCGCTCAAGCCCGTCTTCGCAGCCGCCGGCGTCGGCATGCAGCTGTTCCACGGTCGCGGCGGCGCGGTCGGGCGCGGTGGCGGCTCGGCGTTCCGCGCGATCCGCGCACAGCCGCCGGGCACCGTCCAGGGCCGCATCCGCATCACCGAACAAGGCGAAGTCATCGCCGCCAAATACGGCACGCGCGACGCCGCGATGACCAACCTCGAGGCGATCGCGTCGGCCACGTTGTTCGCCAGCCTGGAGCCGGAACGCCTCTCCAACGCCGACAACGCCAGCTTCTCGGCGGCGATGGACACGCTCAGCGACACCGCATTCCACAGCTATCGCGACCTCGTCTACGGCACCGAAGGCTTCCGCACCTTCTTCCGCCAGATGACCCCGATCGCCGAAATCGCCGGCCTCAAGATCGGCAGCCGCCCCGCCAGCCGCACCAAGTCCGACCGCATCGAAGACCTCCGCGCGATCCCCTGGGTGTTCAGCTGGGCCCAAGCCCGCGTCATGCTCCCCGGCTGGTACGGGGTAGGCCGCGCGATCGCCGATTTCGAGGACAAGGCGCTGCTGAAGGACATGGCGCAGGGCTGGCCCCTCTTCGCCTCCGCGCTGGCGAACCTCGAAATGGTGCTCGCCAAGTCCGACATCGGCATCGCCGAACGGTATGCCGGCCTGGTCGAGGACGACAAGCTCCGCGAGATCTTCACGACGATCCGCGACGGCTGGCACCAGACCCATGACGGGCTTTTGCAAGTCACCGATCAGTCCCGCCTCCTGGAAAAGCACCCCGCCCTAGACGCCTCGATCCGCCTACGCCTCCCCTATATCGAGCCGCTCAATCTCCTCCAGATCGAACTGATCAAGCGCCGCCGCGCAGGCGAAGACGACCCCCGCATCGGCGAAGGCATCCTCCTATCGATCAACGCCATCGCCACCGCCCTAAGAAACAGCGGCTAAACTCCCTCGCCCCTCCGGGGAGAGGGAAGGGGCCCGCCGCGCTTGCGGTGGGAAGGGAGAGGGGCGTTGGGATGGACGTCCCGAGCCTCACACCCCTCACCCTTCCGCGACTACGTCGCTCCCTCCCTCTCCCCGAAGGGGAGAGGGACTAGGAGTAAAACGGCGCAGCCACGTCCTCGCGCACCCGCATCAACCGCCCGGTCCCCCGATCCAGCAAAGCCCAAGTCGTAACCGCCTCCAGCTTCACCCGCCCATCGTCCCCGACAAACCGCACATGCCGATCGAACCGAGCCCCCTTAGGCGCCCCCTCGACCCAGGTCTCGCCGACGACCGTCTCCCCCGAAACCACACTCCCGCGGTAATCGATCTCATGCCGCGTCACGACCCACACATACGCCAGCTTATGCTCGGCCGGCGCCACCGCCTCCCAATGCGCGGTCGCGATCGCCTGGATCCACTGCACCCAGACCGCATTGTTCACATGCCCAAGCTCGTCGATATCCGCGTCCTGCGCCGTGATCGAGAGCGTGAACCGGCTCACCCCGCGACGCCCAGCTGCCACAGCACGAACGCGTGTTCCTCCGCGCCCTCGCGCAAAGATTCGAACCGCCCCGACTTGCCGCCATGCCCCGCACCCATGTTGGTCTTGAGCAACAGCACGTTGTCGTCGGTCTTCATCCGCCGCAGCTTCGCCGCCCACTTCGCCGGCTCCCAATAGGTCACGCGCGGATCGTTCAGTCCGCCCGAGATGAACATCGGCGGATAAGCCTGCGCCTTCACATTGTCGTACGGCGAATACGACCGGATCAGCTCGAACGCCGCCTTGTCCTCGATCGGATTGCCCCATTCGGGCCACTCGCCCGGCGTCAGCGGCAGGCTCTCGTCGAGCATCGTGTTGAGCACATCGACGAACGGCACGTCGGCGATCACCGCGCCCCACAGCTCGGGATCGGAATTGACCACCGCCCCCATCAGCTCGCCGCCAGCCGACCGTCCCGCGATCGCGATCTTGCCCGCCGACGTCCACTTCGCGTCGACCAGCGCCTTCGCCACATCGACGAAATCGTTGAACGTGTTCGCGCGCTTCTCGAGCTTGCCGTCGAGATACCATTGCTGGCCAAGATCGTCGCCGCCACGGATATGCGCGATCGCATAGGCGAACCCGCGATCGAGCAGGCTCATCCGCCCGGTCGAGAACCCCGGCGGGATCGCATAGCCGTACGCGCCATACGCATAGAGGAACAACGGCGCCGACCCATCGCGCACGAACCCCGCCGGATACACGATCGACACCGGAATCTCCGTCCCGTCCCGCGCGACGATCTTGAGCCGCTCGGTTGCGTATTTCTCGGGATCATACCCGCTAGGGATCTCCTGCACCTTGAGCATCGTCCGCTCGCCGGTATCGACGTCATAGTCGTACACCGTCCCCGGCGTGACCATCGACTCATACCCGAGCCGCAGCACCGTCATGTCGTATTCGGGATTGTCCCCCAGTCCGGCGACATAGCTCGCCTCGGGGAAGTCGATCCGCCTGCCCTCGGTCGGCGTCTCGTACCGATGGATCGCGATCTGATCGAGGCCATCCTCGCGCCCGTCGACCACGAAGAAGTCCTGATAGCACTCCACCCCGGTCATGTAGAATGTCGGCGAGGCCGGGATCAGTTCGGTCCACGCCCCCGGCTCCTCGACCAGCGCAGTGCACAGCCGGAAATTCGGATCGACGTCGTTGGTGTGGATGAACAGCGTGCCGTCATGCTCATCCACATCATATTCGCGCCCGACCTGCCGCGCGCTGACGAGGATCGGCACCGCCAGAGGCTCGTGCGCCGGCAGCAGGTACAGTTCGCTCGTCACATGGTCGCTCGTCGCGATCACGATCCACTTGCGCGAACTCGTCTCGCCGACGCCGACGCGGAACCCCTCGTCCTCCTCGTGGAACAACACGACGTCGTCCGAGATCGGCGTCCCCAGCCGGTGGAACCGCGCATTATCCGTCCGCCACTGCTCGTTCGCCAGACCGTACAGGAAGCCCGCATCGTCCGCGGTCCAGACGATCTCGCTGAGCATCCCCGGGATCACGTCGGGCAGATGCTCGCCGGTATCCAGGTCCTTGACCCGAACCTCGAACCGCTCGCTCCCATTGTCGTCGATCGCATAGGCCAGATACCGCCCGTCATTGCTGACCGAGAACGCCCCGAGCCGGAAATACTCATGCCCCTCCGCCAAAGCCGGCTCGTCGAGCAACAGCTCGTCGTCACCGCCCGCAACGGGCTTGCGCCACCATTTCTTATACTGCCCGCCAGTCTCGTACGCGGTCCAGTAGAGCCAATCGCCATCCTTCTGCGGCACCGAGGATTCATCCTCCTTGATCCGCGCCTTCATCTCTTCGTAGATCGTGTCGACCAGCGCGGTATGCGGCGCCATCTGCTCTTCGAAATACGCGTTCTCGGCCTCAAGATACGCCAGCACGTCGGCGTCATCAACTTCGGGATAGTTCGGATCCTTCAGCCACGCATAGGGATCCTCGATCGTCACGCCGTGCGTGGTGAAGCTGTGCGGCCGCTGCTCGGCAATGGGGGGCGTGGTCATGCCGCCGTGTTAGCCGTGCGGGGGGAGGAAGCCAAACGCCGTGGCGTTGGACCGAGAACCGATCACCGCCGCAGCAAACGCACCACCCAATGCCACCACCCCGGCGAAGGCCGGGGCCCAATTGGAGGACCGCAATAACGGAGGATCGCGCGCTGTTACTGCGACCTTTCCAATTGGGCCCCCGCCTCCGCCGGGGTGCCGCCGCCCGTAGGAGCATCCGCGCACCAAACCTTTTTTCCCGCGAAGGCGGGGACCCAGACTGGGCTCCCGCCTTCGCGGGAGAACTAAGGAAGCAGGAGTGCCGTTCGCATACGGCCGCCCCGTCGACCTGGACACTGTAGACTTACTCCCCGCGCTGTCCTGCGATGCCCCTTTCTGGCAGAACCCCCGCATCATCCGACATCGACCGACGAGAGACCCCAACATGCCGACCCAGACCGACCGCCTAGCCGCACTCCGCACCCAACTCGCCGCGCAAGACCTCGACGGCTTCGTCATCCCCCTCACCGACGAGCATATGAGCGAATATGTCGGCGGCTACGCCCAGCGCCTCGGCTGGCTGACCGGCTTCGGCGGCTCGGCCGGCACCGCCGTCGTGCTCGCCGATCGCGCCGCAATCTTCACCGATGGCCGCTACACGATCCAGGTACGCGAGCAGGTCGACGGCGCGCACTGGGCCTACGAACCCGTGCCCCAGACCAGCCCCGCCGCCTGGCTTGGCAAGCACGCTCCCGAAGGCGGCCGGATCGGCTACGACGCATGGATCCACACCGGAACCTGGGTCGCCGACGCCACCACCGCGCTCGCCGAACGCAACGCCACACTCATAGCAGTCGATGCCAACCCTATCGATGCGATCTGGACCGACCGCCCCGCCCCCTCTCCCGCCAAGCTCACCGTCCAGCCCGACCAGTTCACCGGCGCCTCCTCCGCCGAAAAGCGCGCGAAGATCGCCGACTGGCTCTCCGAGCACGACGCCGACGCGGTCGTCCTCACCGCGCTCGATTCGATCGCCTGGGCGCTCAACATCCGCGGCGGCGACGTCGACCACACCCCCGTCGCGCTCTCCTATGCGATCGTGAGCGCGGACGGCACCACCGACCTGTTCGTCGCGCCTGACAAGCTCGACGACACCGTCCGCCAGCATCTCGGCAACGCGGTCCGCCTGCACGACCGCACCGCCTTCGCCGCCGCCCTCGCCACCTACGCCGGCAAGCGCGTCGCCGCCGATCCCGAGCGCGCCGTCGCCGCGATCACGCAAGCCCTACAAGCCGGCGGCGCGAAGATCCTCCCCCTCCGCGACCCCGTCGTCCTCGCCAAAGCCATCAAGAACCCGGTCGAGATCGCCGGCCACCGCGCCGCCTCCGCGCGCGATGGCGCCGCCCTCGCGCGCTTCCTACGCTGGGTCGAGATCGAGTGCGTGAAGGGCGGCCAGACCGAACTCAGCGCCGCCGCCAGGCTGCTCACCTTCCGCGAACAGACCGGCGTCCTGAAGGACACCTCTTTCGACACGATCTCCGCCACCGGCCCCCATGGCGCGATCCCGCATTACCATGTCACCGAGGAGTCGAGCGCCCCGATCGAACCCGGCCAACTCTATTTGATCGACTCCGGCGGCCAATATGCCGACGGCACCACCGACGTTACGCGGGTCATGCCGATCGGCGCACCCACCGAAGAGATGCGCGACCGCTTCACCCGAGTCCTCAAGGGTCACATCGCGATCGCTACGGCGGTCTTCCCCGACGGCACGATGGGCGGCCAGATCGACGCCTTCGCCCGTCGTCCGCTCTGGGAAGCCGGCCTGGATTTCGGCCATGGCACCGGCCACGGCATCGGCGCCTATTTGGCGGTCCATGAGGGCCCGCAACGCATCGCGTCCCCCAATTACCCAGGCGGTGCGGCGATGGAACCCCTGCGCGCTGGCATGATGCTCTCCAACGAGCCCGGCTATTACAAGGCCGGCGAATACGGCATCCGCATCGAGAACCTGATCCTGATCGAACCCCGCGCGATCCCCGGCGCCGACCGCGCAATGCTGGGCTTCGAAACGCTCACCTTCTGCCCGATCGAACGCACGCTGATCGAGCCGGCGCTGCTGACGGCCGAAGAGGGCCGCTGGGTCGACGATTATCATGCCAAGGTGCTGGCGGTCCTCACCCCGGAAATGACCGACGCGGAGGATCGCGCATGGCTCGCGGCAAAGTGCGCACCGCTTACTTGAGCGGGTCTTCCTCGGGCACAGGCGCGGCGCTGACAGCACGCGCCTGCGCCTTACGCCGCCGCAGATTCTCGCGCAGCGCGGCGGCCATGCGCTCGGCCTTCTCCGCCGCCTTTCGATCCCGATCGTCCATAAATACGCCCTACATTGTGGCGGGACAGCTTGACAATCGCCCCGCCCTCGTCTCTTAGCCCCACTCCGCCGGCAGCGATGCCAGCGAGTGCTGCCGTAGCTCAGTGGTAGAGCGCATCCTTGGTAAGGCTGAGGTCGTGAGTTCAATCCTCACCGGCAGCACCATTTTTTCTGACGTTGACCCTTAGGACGTTCGCTTATGCTACATAAGCGAACGTCCTAAGGGTCACGGCATTCCGCCGCGGTGGATGACCTGCATACCCTATGTGCTGACATGGGTGACTATCATCCCTCGCAGCGTACGTCCGTGCACCTGCTTGCTGGGGCCTTGGCCAGCATTGACCATCTGCTTATCAAATCGGTCTAGCGCTTTCGGCGTCGCTCTTCGCCATCCTACCAAAAACAGTTCGATGACCTATCAGAAGGTTTGATTACGACGGGCGCCGACAATCTGCCCCGCGTCTTAACGTCTTGGTAAGACGGGGTTCTGTATGCGTGGTCGCATTACGAAGCAGGCTGCCCGAACCGGATTACGGTTAGCGGGCCATTAGCCGTGCACGTCAGCGGTCTCTTAAAGTTGATAATCGTATCTCCATGGTGGCGGGAACTAGTAAGGAGAACTGCTGTGAGTGAGATGAAAAGCCGTGGCACATGCCATCAGATCGAGGGCGGTCAAAAAGTTCTTGGGCTACAGTTCGCGGACAGAAGGGCTAGAATCGTCTCAGATACCGGAAATTCGTCTGAGGCCGCCTGGCTTGCGTACTTCTACCTGGCTTTTCTCGCCCGCTCGATGGGCCTTAAGGCTGTGACGTTGAAGACGAACAATCGACACGTGGTCAATCAGCTGACCGGCAGATGGAAGGCACGCAGCCCAATGATGCGTCGCTATCGCGATGCGTTCCTGGCGACCTTCGCCGACATGAGGATCGAACATACTTACTGACGGCATGTCGGCGGGGCGGATCGCGAAATCCGCCCCCCAGCCTCAAGCGAAATCGAGGTAGCGTAGCTTGCTGGATCTCGGCTCGAAGGTCGCCAGAAGGTCGAGAACACCATGAGCGACGTACGGATGATCGTAGAGCGGCTCGGTCCTTACCCATTGCCCAGTAAGAGAGCGTGCGCACATCGCGACGAGAGTCGCCAGCATCAGAGGTTCGATCGGCTCATTCCGCTCCGAGAAGCAGGAGACGATCTCCCGCATGTCCGCGCGATCGAACACCCGCACATGGATGTAGCCGCGCGGGCCTTCGAGATCGGCGACACGCGCCGCCACCTCCAGCGTCTTGTGAGACGTCATTCCGGTAAGTCGGTCACAAAGGTTGCGCACCGCACCGTAATCAGGCGCATCCGTGATGCGCGATGCAAGAGTAAATAGAGGCATGAGATCGCAGTTCATTTGGGTCGAAGTGACGAACATTCTTTTCCTCCTTGCTTGATTCTACTCGTTCTCGACACCGTGAAGTCCATGAGGCGATCGCCTTCGTCAGCTTGGTACCTTCACCAGCTCCGCTCCCTGCTGACCACGAGCAGCGCGGCGGTACGTCGGCGATGTCACGGGTACGCGCGCGGTAAGCTGCCCCGCCTCATGGGGTGCGACGTGTCCGGGGGTGGTGGCCTTCAGCATGATCTTCGCCAATCTTTCGGCGCCTGATCTCATCGCGGGTCGACGTTCCCCACGTCGCGACTGTCTGAAGGACACTCCGGCGCGGCCAGCCGAAGACATCTCGTCTAAAATGTCCTTCACGTTCGAGTCTGGCCTCGAGCGGAGTGCTATGAAGCCCAGTCAGTGCACTCAGTTCGGCGAGCGTGACGCGGGAGCGGGCGAGATGACGCACCCTCCGCCATGGGATGGCGTGGGCGCCGCCTGAAGTAGGGCCGCCGGGAAGATGCTTCACGTGCCTGAGCGGCAGGTTCAGCACTTCGGCAGCGTCTCGCTGCGAGAGGGTTGCCCCCCGGCACAGACGATGCTGGCGATCGGCCTCTAGTCGACGCATAGCGGCCGCGTCGGCTCGGGAGATCATGATGCGGTCGATCGACGCGCCCGCACTCGAGTATAAGACGCGACCTTCGAGCAGTTCCGAAAAGATCCGTCCCCAAGGCTTGAGACCTCCCCCGATGCTGCGGGCGACGCGATGCAGCGGCACCGGATCGATCAGCGACGCCAGCGGCGCACCCGTGTCGAGAATCCGTTTAGCGAAGCGGGCGAACTCTGACGCGTGGAACTGCGGGGTGTCGTAGTGGGCGCTCACGTACGGGTGGTCGACGACGCTCAGCAGCTCCGCGTGGACGAGCTGCTCCACGGCATACTGCGGCAGGTGCAGCTTGTCGGACAGCTTGGCGGCGCTCAGGCGATGTTCCAGGAAGTCGGCGAGCCACTCCACCTCCTGACGGTCAAGGGTAGGTAGGAGCCTGTTCCACCGCAGGCAGATGCGGGTCCTGAGATGGCCTGCCCGCCGCGCCGCGGCGAGCTTGCGCTCCTCCTGCCCCGTCAGGAACGTCGCCTCCCGCATGCCGATCTGGCCGAGCGGGTTCGTGCCTGCCGCGCAGCTGATCGGTTCGAGCGTGGATGCGATGGCGTCTCGGACCTGGACAGGAAGGAGGGTGCTGGTCAGTCCGGCCAGATAGTGTCCCGTGCCTCCATACCGCGCGTTCGGCCGGGACAGCGCATGCTCGCCAACACGGTCGGCGAGCGCATGGAGGAGTGCTTCAGGCCAACGTCGCACGATCTCGCCTGCCTGCGCCAGGGATGCCGCGTATCGGGGCAGTTCCTGAGCGGAAGGCTGGTGGCCGCGTCGGGGCGGCACGCCCTCATGCGTCACTGGCATGAGAGCGAGAGCCATCTCGAACACCATGCCGCCGTTCCAGTTCGACAGGGCTGCCGGCAGCTGCTGGCGCGCACGTTCCCTCGCGGCGGCATCGGGGTTGAGAAGGCCGAGGATGAAGCCCAGGCCATCGCGCAGTTCCGGAGCGACGCTGTCTGCGGGCGTAGCTGCGAGCCGGCCGTTGCATGCATCGCACCGGTCCAGGCGATCGGCGGCCTGCCAGCGCTGCACGACACCGCACGGACATGTATCGACCAGATACTGCCAGTGCTCGGTGCAGCACGGTACGGCCTTCAGCGACCACAGCATGCGCCCGTGAGGCGACGCTTGGACCGCCGCCGGCCCGAAGCGGCGCCGGCGGAAGACGATCTCGTCCGCACGGACTAGCACGCCGGCCGTCTCCACGAAGCCAGGTTCGGAAGCCGGTCGGAAGCGGCGGGCCGTGACCTCCTCCACCGGCTGCTTCAGGATCGCCGCGAGTGCGACCTCGTCGAGATCAGGCAGTATCGCAGCGGTCGGGTTCTGAGCGTGCGGCGATCCCACCTGGCGCAGAAGTATGTGCGAAGACGGCAGCAGGTTCCTCGTCACCGTTCTGGTGACGAGGCTCATGAAGCCCTCCGTGCGAATGGCCGGGACGCTGAAGAGGACGGGGCCAGTCACGGGCTCACTTCCTCGGGATGAGCTTGACGTAGTTCCTATCGATCGTTCCGTCCTGCATGCACCATGCGTCGACCGCCTCGGCCAGTCGCCGGTGGCTGATGCTGGGCTCGTCGGCGAGCAGGACCTGCTCGAGCGCGGCAAGCAGGATATTGTGCAGCTCGCCGATGACGCCGTTGCTGGCGCGGCAGAGGGCGATGGCCAGCTCCTCGTCGTCCAGGCCGGAGCGGCACCGCAGGATGTCGCGATCGGCCATCTGCGTGTCCAGATCGCCGAGAAGCTCGGTCCACGCGGCGAGGTCCCCCTCGACATCCCGATAGTCGTACGGAGCCAGCACCATCTGCGGGGCGCAGCGGTTCTTCAGTTCGCGATTGTCGACGAACAGCGACTGGGCGTCCGTCGTCCCCATCAGGACGACGGGCACCCACCCCATGGAGAGGATGTTCTTGATGGTGTTTGCGGCGTCTTTCTGCAGGCTCTTGAGCCGGAAGTGGTTCAGCTCGTCGATGATCAGGATCTCCACGCTCAGCTCCTTCAGCGCCATGCGTACCCGCCTGAGGAGCAGCTCGGCCTCGCCGCGGGTCGAATAGTTGTCCCCGAGTGCATCGAGGATCGAGCTGGCCAGGCTCTTGGGCGTGCCAGTGGTAGAGAGGGTCACATGGAGGACCGGCTTCTTGGTCGGGTCACGACCGTCCTGGGCCTCGACGTGGTTCCGGAGGATCTTGGCGCATGTGCTCTTGCCCGTTCCCGACTGGTGGAGATAGCGGTAGGCGCGGCGCTGCTGGCCCTCGGGCTGGTGCAGCCCCATGATCCGCAGGGAGTCCATCTGCCGCATGGCGGTCCTCTGCGCAGCGGTGGGTACAATGATGTTCTCGAAGGCCGCCATGCCGGTGCCGACCCGATCGGCCAGGTCGGACGGCTTCGGGAACGGTGCCCCGATGGCCGACGGGAGCGGCGCGGGGGCCGCCCGGGTCGCTGCCGTCCGCTCCGACGTGTGGCGCGGCGGGGTCCTGCCGGCCTGCGGCTTGGCGGCGGCGCCGGGGGCCGTGATCTTGCTTTTGCTAGGCATCGATAGTTTCCTTTTCGTTGGTGATCAGAAATAGCCGCCGGAACCGGAGTCGCTGTCCAGACGGCGGGCGGTCTGGGCAGTGTCCTGGCGTGCCTGCTCGGCCGCTTCGGACCTCGTCGCGCCGGAAGCGTCGTGACTGGCGCCGCCCTTCCCGGTCGTCTTCTTCCGGCTGGAACTGCGCGGAGCGACTCGTGTCGCATCGCGGCGGGTTCCGACACGCGTATCGTGGGCAACGATCGTCTCCATGCCGCTCGGCGACGGCATGACGCCGAGAAGCCCTACCGAATCGCCGAGGTATGCCCGGCCCTGTGAGGAATCCTCCAGGCGGGCTGCAGCTCGACGCTCCGCCACCACGGCCTCGGGCATGATCCGCGACATGGCCTGTGCGTACGCATCGCGGACCGCGACCATGTCGTGCTCGGTCTCGAACTTCCGCTTCTTCTGGCGCGCCCATTCCTTTAGGCGGACGTGTAGCCAGAGCGGCAGGTTCTCTGCGTAGCGTCGCATCGTACAGGGAATCGCCACGTATTCGCGCAATTGCTCGTCGAAGAGCCAGGCGCTGCTCAGGTCGTTCGGGTCGTACTTGATCTTGACGTCGTCGAACGATCGCTTCTTCGCGTCGGACGCGACGCCTCGTGCGAGACCCAAGTGGAATAGGATGTCCTCGTTAGACAGCGGATAGCGCTCGTCGGAGCCGTCGCTGCCGTACCTAAGACCTTCGACCCCTGCCCCGTCACCGCGGAAGGAGACGTAGACGACCGACCCGATCGCCCGTCGGAAGTGGTCGGCGTCCGTGACCCAGTCCAGGCCGTGAAGCGCCCGCTGTTCCAGCCAGACGTCCAGTGGCGTGCGCTGCACAAGCCCCTCGTGCCCTTTCGTATGATAGCGGGCGACGACCTCGGCGAAGATCTCGCGAAACTGCTCCATCGTGACGATGGCATGCTTCGAAGGATCATAGTCGAACTCGCGCATCAGCGGGATGTCCCAGGTGGCACCCTGCAGGCGATCGCGCAGGATCGTCTGCAGGGTGCCGAGGCAGCTCTCCACATGCCCCTTGTGAGTCGGCTGCTTCTTGCCTGCCCAGCGCACACCGAAGCCGATGTCTCCACCTGCATCCTGCGCCGCTCGACCGATCTGGTGCCGCGCGTTGTCGAGCATCATGTGGCCGACGACCTTGCCGCACAGCTCGGCCAGGCCCGCCTCTATGCTCGGCTCGCACTGGAAGCTCTCCGGCACCCGCTTTGGCAGCGCCGTATGCAGCATGGTTCGGAAGTAGCTGGCATAGCTCGGCGGCTCGTAGGTGATGTCCCAGCCCAGGATGACCCGGGTGTAGACGTCCAGCGCGATCGTCACCGTCGGCACGCCCACGGGAAGGCGGCGCACGGGATCAAAGACGAAGACCATGGGAAACGGGGTGTCGTCGAGCTGGACGTACTGGAGGAAGCGCACCGGTTCCTGCGCGACGCCGCCGCCGCCATAGCGCTGCTCCCGTGCACGCTGCCCATAGGCGACGGACATGGCCTTTCCACCGCGCGCTCGCTCGAGCTCCATCGTAAAGATGCGCCGAGTGCACATCTTTACCCTCTCGGGATCCACCGGCGGATCTATCGCGCGTTCGAAGTCCAGTATCTCGAGCTTCTCACCGCGGCGATAGCGGTCCACGTCCTCTTCCACCCTGCGAAAGAAGGCGTTCACAGACTGTCGCGGCTTGGCGTGGAAGCGCACGGCCCAGTAACGAATGATCGCCAGCACCATGCTGTCGATGCGCCGACGGCGCGTGCCGACGCTCTTGTAGGAGGCGAAGTCTCCCGGGCGTCGATCACCGTCCGAGCCCCGCGTCTGAACCCACTTGCGGAAGGTCGTATCACTGGGAAGACGGCCGAACCTGCGCTCCAGGTCAGCCACGTCGAAGTTGCGCGCGTACCATTCCGGAATGGCTACGCGGGTAAGCGAGCAGCGCTCGATCTCGGGATCGTCCCAGGCGCGAAGCGTCTCCTCGCGCAGGTAGTACCACGGATCGCGGGACTGGCCGGGCCTACTCTTGCACTTGACCTCTGCAAGCTCCTTACGCGTACCTTCCTCGCCGCGAGCGCGCCGGCGGACCGGATTGTCGAGGGGATCGGCGCGGAGGATCAGATACTGATCGGCCATGAGTTCCCGGACGCGATCCGGCAACGGCCACACTGGAAGACCGGTTTCCGGATCGGAGACCTCGAGCATCCAGCCGGCGCCGTCCGTGAACTGGCAACGCCCGTTGGCCGCCACGCCATGATAGACGCACGGATGGCCGTGATAGGAGAGGTGGGATCCTCTGCTGAAAGGAAGTCTGTCCATGAGATCAGAAGCCGAAGACGTCGGTACAGATCTTGGCGGGCACGAGTCGGACCGGCATGGGATCGAACAGATACCGGTCCAGGTCGAACTGCACGCGACCCCGGCAGATCATCGCATGGGCAAGCGACGTGCCCATGACGCGATCGGAATGGAGCGCCTCGCGAAGGTCACGGAAGGTGACGTCCGGCTTCTCGTCGCACATGCGATCGAAGACATCGAGCACATCCTCCGGCACATGCCGCGTCTGCCGCGCGTAGATCTCGCCGAAGTTGACCTGGCGCTCGCCGCTGCCTTCGACGTCGCGCAGGTAGAGCACGCGGTGCCGCCAGCCCATGCCGCGCATGACCGCGCCAACGGCGGTCTGCACGGCGCGCTCGTCGTCATCCAGGAAGGACAGGTTGGGCTTGCATTCGATCGCCTCGACCACGTCGACGCCATCGACGCGCACGTGCCGAAGGTGATCGCAGATCCATTCGCGTACGGAGACGCCGACGAGCAGACGCAGGCGGAACGCCTGCGTCCGATAGGTCCAGACGTCGGAGCGGAGCTCGCTCTCGATGATGAGGGCGTGCTCCGTCGCGCCGTCGTACGGATTCGAGCGTCCTGTCTTCTGCGAATGCTCCTCTCCCGTGTAGTGTCGATGGCCGTCGCCGACGATCGTGCGGATTGGACCGCCGTCCTCCGCGACGAACATCTTTGCTGCGAAGCGAGCGCCCTCCGCCTCGGCGCTTCCGGCGCGCACGAGGCGCAGCCGCTGCTCCGGATCGGGTCGAGGCACTCCGTGAAGATCGCGCGCCTTCGCGCTCGGAGCTACGCTCACTTGCCGGCCGCCCGGCCGCGCCTGGCCGGAACGGCCACCGTCTGCACCCTCGTCGATGCGCCGCCATTATCGGGCACGTAGCGGACCCTGTCCTCGTGAGCCCGCCTGCGGTGGCGACGACGCCCGTGACCGTGCGCACTCCGGACTGCGTCGATCTCGATCCCCACGGGTGCGCCCGGCCGGGCGAGTTCCCCCACGCCAACGCGGTCGTCCGGGATGTCACGCATGGTCCGCGGGGAGGCCGTCCCCCCCGGCAGGAGAGACACCCGGCCGCGTCGCACCATCTGGATAAAGGTCCTGGCCTGCATGGCCTGCCGCAGACTACGCAGGTACGAGTGCGTCATCTCGAAGCGGATCACCACCACGTCGCCGCCCATGCCGGCCCGACAGCGATGGATCTGCTCTATGCGTGCCTGATCACCGTCGAGTTCGAACGCGCACCCCTGAAGGCAGCTCCATGCGATCGCCGCGGCCTCGGAACCTGCCCGCGCCGCGGTACACTGGACGACACCCATCACTCGAACTCCCCGTCGCAGGGTCCCGGCCGGTAGAGGAGCCGGAACGTCGACGTCCGGCAGGAGCGCCGGCGCCGCCAGGCTTGCTGCGGCGTGCGTCGGGAAGACGGGCCGTGGGGCGAATCGGGCTTGTCCGTGTCCTTCATGGGAGCATGTCCTTCTGTCAGAGATTGATCGACAGATAGTTGGACATTCGTCGAATTTCAACTGCCCTTAGTTGGATATCGAGGGCTGGTTGGATATTCCCGTACTCGATCCACTTGGTGGCTGCGCTGCTCGACTACAAGTTGGTCATGCGCTAACCAGACTTCATGAGCGTCGATGGCCACGAACGGAACGCCGGGACGGACACTACGCCCGCGCGCGCCCGAAAGGGCAACACGGAGGCGCTGCTGGCGTCTATCTTCGGCTCGCCGCTTCCTAGCGAGGAGGCGGCGATGTGGGCGCTGATGTCTCCGGCCCAGCGCGATAGCGCCGTCCAGCGGCTCAGGACGCTGCTGAAGTTCGACCGGCCGGAGACGGCGCCACCGGTGGAGCGGGCCGCGGCGGACGCGGGGCTGAGTCTCAACCGCTGGTACGAGATGCACCGCCAGTGGCGCGAGCATCGCTCGCTGGCGGTGCTGGGAACATCCGCTGCGCTTCCGAGGTCACGAAAGCTGTGGTACCACGACGACCTGCAGCGTCTGGTCGTCGGGGTGGTCGATCGCGATCCCGCGGGCAGCGTCAGGAAGCTCGCTCTTGCGCTTGGGGAAGCTCTTGGTGAGGCGCTCGGCGTGCCGCCGGACAAGCGCCCGAGCTACAACACCCTGCGCAGATTCGCGGAGATCGAGACCAGGCGACGTGCGCGGGAGGGTGCGCCCGGGAACGAAATTCTATTCGACTGCCTGGCGTGCGAGCTTCCTCATTCGTCCGCCGTCTTCGTCGCTTTCCTCGTACTGGACAAGGGAAGCCACGCCGTACTGGGCGCGGCCCTGGGCGACGCGCGGCATAGTCGCGACGGTTACGCATCCGCAGCACGAGACGCCCTCTCGCGCCTCGCGCGGGCACCCCTTGCTAAAGTGCCGTGGACGGAGAAGACGGAGCGCAGCCAGCTCGTCTTCGGCCCCGACGACGTCTCCTGGAACGGTATCGCGACGACGCTGGCCCGTGCAGGCCTCGCGGGCCACCTTCAGCCCGCGGGATCGAAGCGGCGCTTCGGCATGTATGTCCGACGGATACTCGGCGAGCGCATGGGCCGAGTGAAGTTTGTACCGGGCCGGACACTGGACGACGAAGCCGGTGCGCCGACGACTCTAGACGCCGCCGCTCGTCTGGCCGTTGAGGTCGACGTCCATAACTCGGGTCTGCCGGTCGCGACCAAGGCTACCGAGCCGTATGCCCCGCCGCCGGAGCTCCTCGCCATTCTGCGGGCACTAGCCGGGAGCACCGCCCCGATCTGATCCCGGCTATCAGAGACAGCATCCCGCTTCCCCCAATGCCGACACGTCGGCGCTCAACTATTAGAAGCCGGGACGAATTCTGCTAGCCGGATCATTGCGATCCCGTATCGATCCAGATCGGAGGGGGAATCTGACGAGCGCCATTATGTCGGGTCAACGCGTCCGCAACGATCACGTGCGCATCCCCGGGCGACAGAGGGCGATCCTCTCTTGTAGTGAGTAGGCGCTCCGGCGCGATGGCCTTGCTGGCGACGTACACCAGTCGCAACCTTTCGATGCCGCGCCCGAGGACGCGCGAGAGCGCCGATCGCGCCGCCGTCGGCGTGATCGAACGCGATCGGTGGCCGTCGTCCGGCAGAAGCGGCGACAAGGTCTCGTCGATGCGCACGTCCTCTTCCGCGGCGACAAGTCGGAAAAGAAAGTCGGACCAGCCGTCATTCGGCTCCGACATGGAAGCGGCAAGAACCGCTCCATCCTCGCTACGAACCGCTAGCGTCAGCGAGGGCATAGCGATAACCGTCCCCGCCTGCACCGGCAGGCGAACGCGACATGTCCCTACCACGACGCCTTTTAGCGGGCCGGCCTGGGTGCTGCGCCGGCTCATGACCATGTTCCAGACGGTGCTCCGCGACGGCGGCGTCAGTCCCTGTGCCAAGCACTTCTCGGCTACCCTCCGGTTGATGTCGACGAACGGCGCAGATCCTCCCAGCTCGTCGATGATCGCGGCCGCGACGGTCTTGGATTCATGTGGCACCGCCAGCCGGGTGCGTCGGCGAGGGGCACCGCGCTTCGCGCCGGATCCCGCCAGCCGCGCCGCTCTGCCCTCGTGCTCGCGCCATGCCCGCACCAGAGCCATGAACTGGTTCGGACTGAGACCGAGCAGCCTGGCGTGCTCTTTCCGATGAACCTCGTCGGCGTCCTCGACTGCGAGATACTTCCTGATCACGTCGGCTCTCCGACGAACTTCCGCCCATCGAAGTGGGTCGACGCCGTCCATGTCGATCTTCTCCATTCTCCACTCCTGCTAGATGTTGTTCGGATGGCGGATCGATCGAAGCGGTCCGAGATTCACGTTCGAATTCGCCCCTCAGACGCCCCGATCGGCCGATCGAGTGGCATGGGGGACCCCGGGGGTGGCCCTTTCGTCGAACGGCTTGGGATATCGCATGAGGGGCGGACTGCCGCGTGGCGTGCGCCGCGCGATTTGCGATGACGTCGTGATGGGTGATGCCGCCGATCCGAGGGAGCGACTTCGCGCCGCCGTGCGCTTGGCCGACCTTATCGGCGAGACCTGCGTGCTAGCTGACGATCACGGCCTGCTACGTGCAGCGTGCCCTGCCCATCCCGATTGGTCGAACAGTCTGCACGTTGCCCGGGATGGCAGTTTCTATCACTGCTTCTCGTGCGGTCGACATGGCGATGCAGTGCGCTGGACGATGGATCGGGAGGGGGTCGACGGGTCACGAGCGTTTTCACTGCTCGCGACGTGGATGGCGAATGACGAAGTGCTATCGTCTCGGGCGGATTTTTACCGGCAGGCAACACTTCCGGCTGAATGTGGTCGGTCCGATCCAGCGCCCCTGGTACGTCGCTCGTTTTGAGTGAGACGTCTATGCGAAGGCATCGTCGCGGCGATCCACGCCAGGAATGCAGCCCAAGGCTATGGAGAGGGTGGCACGGGACGTTGAAGCGTGCGGATGCAGCCGGACACCTCCGTTCCAAGATCATTGCTCCAAGCGATCGTTTTGAGTCGCGCGGGTTCCACATGCCACCACAAATCCGTCGTTGACGCGCGATCGCTCCTAAAAGCCCATCGCCTTCGGGAACCTGACAACCTATAGTGGGCGATGCACGGGAAGCGGTTCCCGGGCCGGGGCGTGGAAACCCTGAACGAGAGTCGGTCGAAAGACCAATGACGGTCGAAGAGCTTCTTCGGCCGGGTGGCGGACACGTATGTCCAGACCACCCGGTTAAAGGTGCCCGCGCCAGCTCGTTCTGGTTTCCAACACCCGGCTCAGGGGGCCGGCGTCCCGTTCGACGGGGCGCCGCCGACTGGCTGCGCCCTTCCATGACGGAGGGAACGATGGCCAACGATGAAGCCGGATACATGACGAGGGTCGCTGCAATAGCGGCCTCCGGAGAACTTCCCTCGATGCGAGGGGACTAGCCGTGCCGATCCGTACTGTACCGTTCGTCCCGATATTCGTCCTGGGCGGCTTTTTCCTGATCGTTCCGGGCATGGTCGTGACGCTCTTCACGAATAGCGACCCGCTTGGCTTCGCGGTCGTGATGGCCACCGCCGTCACCGCGCTCGTCAGGCCGACCGCGTCCTGGATTCTGTTCGCAGTGCTGTGCTCCATGCGGACCGTGCCGTTCATCGCAGCCGCTCTTACGGCGGTGGCGATGCGGATCGGTCTTGCGAAGCACGCTCTGCCCTATCTTGTCACATATCTGGTCGTCGGCGCGATCGCGCATATCCGCATCCGCGCCCTGCACCGGTCGGGCGAAATCGACATCTGAAAGGAAGCATGATGACACATACGATGGCACTCGTCCTTGCTGCCGCGCTAGCCGCTGCAACCGGTCAGGTCGGCGTGAACACCGTGGCCCCGCAGACGGTCAAAGGCGTTCCGGCAACCTTCGACCTAGGTGGCTTTCGGCTCGGAATGACAGAGGAGGAAGCACAGCGCGTTTTGAAGGCGCGCGGCATGACCGTCCGTCGTAGCAGTAGGACCGACACGTTCGACGACCGCGTCCGCAAGCTCGTCAACATGCGAGGGGGCCGGCGCCCACTCAGGGGCGACAGCGTCCTGGACAGCGCGGACATCGACGACGGCAGAGGCGGCAGGATTATGATCCGGATGCTCGGCTGGCCGGAAGGCGCCCGGATCCGCGGCGTCACCTACCTCCCGCCCGCCGGAACCGACCCTGCTAAGTGGCGCTCGCTGCTTGCCGACAAGTACGGTATGCATTCGAAAGACAGCGGAGCGGTCGACGGCGACGGTCTGCATGCCCGCTGGTGCGGCCAGGCAGCGTGTCTCGGTGAAGGTAGCGTCTTCAGACTGGGCGCCGACGTCGGGCCGCTCGGCGGCCAGATCACGTTGGCCCAGCCCGACGGTACTTCGCAGAGGGTGACGACGCTCGTCGAGCAGGAAGCACTACGTCAAGGAAAGCGTTCTGCGCCCTCGCTCTAGCGGAGCAAAGTAGCAAGGACTAGCGTGGCATCAGACGGCCGAGCTCTGCCACCAGAGCGGAAAGGGGCTCGATTACCGCCTCGTAGACGATGTTCCGCCCCTCTCTCGTCGACTTCACGAGACCGGCATGTGAAAGAATGGTGAGGTGGCTGGACATGGTGTTTGCTGGAACGCCCAGCACGACCGCAAGATCGCCGGCAGTGCACCGCCCGTGACCGACCAGGTGGGATACGCAGCGGTATCGAGTCGATTGCGACAGAGCGCTCAGAACCGTCATCGCGTCGCCAATTTCCATGATCCTAGAATAGTCGTACTTTTATGACATTCAAGCGCCCCGAAGATGTTGAAGCCGATTTAACCACAAAGAGCGACCTGGCGATCGGCTTCCGAGACGCGGGCTTGGCCGCCTGCTACTATCGGTCTCGCCGGACACCCCCCAGAAGCGTGTCGCGACATCGATGCGGTGCCCCGGGTTTCAGCAACGCTACCCGACGGCCGGCGAGCGGCCAATTATCGAAAACACGATCTGAACTTCATGGCTGCTTGGTACGGCCTGGAACAATTCGACGGCGATACCATGGCATTCCTCCGCAAGCGACTGCGACCGCGAGAGCCAGTCGGGGGCGGTGCACGCGCTCCCCTTCGGACGGCACGCCGTCAGTATAGCGCCTCGACGATCGTCACGTTCGAGACTCCACCACCCTCGCACATCGTCTGCAGGCCATATCGCAGACCTCGTGCGCGGAGCGCATGGATCAGCGTAGCGAGCAGCTTCGTACCGCTGGCGCCGAGAGGATGACCAAGAGCGATTGCTCCACCGTTCACGTTCATCTTCGAGGCATCTACGGAAAGGGCCTTCGCCCAGGCCATCGGGATCGAGGCGAAGGCCTCATTGACCTCGAAGAGGTCTATGTCGTCCAAGGTCATCCCCGCTCTGGCTAGCGCCTTTCGCGTCCCCGGTATCGGCTCCTCGAGCATGATGACCGGATCGCCCGCCGTCACGCCCAGGGCGTGTACCCGAGCGATGGGCGTCAGCCCGTATGTGCGGAGCGCTCTTTCACTGACGATCAGCGCCGCGGATGCCCCGTCCGTCATCTGGCTCGCATTCGCCGCGGTGATGGTGCCGCCCTCCACCAGCGGCTTGACCGCAGCGATGGCTTCCGGCGACGCATCGTACCGGATGCCTTCGTCACGGCTCACCAAACCGGCACTCGTAGTGACGGGGATGATCTCAGAAACAAAGGCACCCGCGTCCGTCGCGATGGCGGCGCGCCGATGGCTTTCCAAGGCATAGGAGTCCATCGCCTCGCGGGACAGGCCGTACTTTTCGGCTATCGCCTGGGCGCCGGAGAACTGGCTGAAGCCTTCGACGCCGAAGCGATCCCTGATGGATCGGCTCCATGGTCCCTCGCCGATCCCGGCCTGCTCGTGAAGGGTATAGTTCGAACCCATTGGGACGCGGGTCATGCTCTCCGCCCCTGCGGCCACGACGACGTCCTGCGTACCTGACATCACCGCCTGGGCCGCGAAGTGGAGAGCTTGCTGCGAGGATCCGCACTGTCGGTCGATCGTCACCGCCGGGACGGTCTGCGGTAATCGCGACGCCAGAACCATGTTGCGGCCGAACGCGAACGCCTGTTCGCCGGCCTGACTGACGCAGCCGACGATCACGTCCTCGATCGCGCCGGGATCGATTCCCGTACGATCGAGCAGCCCGTCGAGCACGGTGGCGCCGAGATCAGCTGGATGGATGCCGGAAAGACCGCCCTTTCGCCGTCCTCCTGGCGTGCGGATCGCATCGACGATGTAGGCCTCGGCCATAGGTATCTGTCCTCTGTTCGCAAAAAGAATCGATGGTCGCGCGGGGGTCAGCGTGGAGCCATCCTGATCGCGCCGTCCAGACGGATCGTCTCGCCGTTGAGCATGGGATTGGCGATGATGGCGGCTACTAGATCCGCGTATTCCTCCGGGCGCCCGAGACGGCTTGGATGCGGCACCTGTGTCCCGAGGCTGTCCTGCGCGGCCTGCGGCAGGCCGGCGAGCATCGGCGTCCAGAAGATGCCGGGCGCGATGGTGACGACGCGGATCAGATGCTGAGCGAGATCTCGCGCGACCGGAAGCGTAAGGGCCACGACCCCGCCCTTGGAGGCCGCGTATGCCGCCTGGCCGACCTGACCGTCGTAGGCTGCGACTGAAGCGGTGTTGACGATGACGCCTCGCTCCTCGCCAAGCGGCTCGGCCTGCGCGAGCGCGGCGGCGAATTGCGAGAGGACGTTGAAGGTGCCTATCAGATTGATCTCGACCGCCTTGCGGAACGGGTCGAGGGGATGCGTCGCGTATTCCCGCCCGACGGTCTTCATCGCGGGCGCTATACCTGCACAGTTCACGAGAAGGCGTGCCACACCGTGGTGCCGTTCAGCCGTTCCCAGTGCGTCCCGGACACTGCTCTCGCTGGTGACGTCGGTGCGCACGAACAAGCCGCCAATGGCCTCCGCCTTCTGTTTTCCCGCCTCCTCCTGCAAGTCGAGCACGGTGACCTTGACCCCACGCGAGCCCAGCATTTCGGCGGTCGCTCCACCAAGGCCCGACGCTCCGCCGGTAACGATCGCGGCCAGTCCCTCGAGGTTCATCAGTCTTGTCCTTCTATGCTGCTGCCTTGGTCGTCCGGTATGATCAGAGCACGAAGGTCGCGCTTCATTATCTTGCCGCTCGCGTTCTTCGGAATTTCCGAACGGAAGACGACGCCTTTCGGCACCTTGAAGCCCGCAAGCGATCGCGCGCAGTGATCGATGATGTCGCTTGCATGGCATTCCACGTCATCCCGCAGGACGATGACTGCCGTGATCGCCTCTATCCAGGTCGGGTGGGGCAGCCCGACGACTGCAGCCTCCGAAACAGCAGGATGGGCGTAGAGAACCTCCTCCACTTCGCGCGAGGACACGTTTTCGCCCCCCGTCTTGATCATGTCCTTCTTGCGATCGACGATGGTGATGTATCCCTCGGCGTCGATGGTCGCCAGATCGCCGCTGTGGAACCAGCCGCCCGCGAAGGCCTCGAGAGTCTTCTCCGGGTCCTGCCAGTACTCGGTCATGAGCTGCGGCGAACGGTGCACGACCTCGCCGATCCGACCGACGGGAATGTCCTGCATCTCGTCGTCGACGACGCGGGTCGTGACGTGGAGGACGGCTCGCCCGACGGATCCGGGATGGGCGAGCTGCTCGTCCGGAAACAGCATCGTCGCCAGTGGAGCAATCTCTGTCTGTCCGTACAGGTTCCACAGACGCAGGCCCGGCAGCCGGACGATCAGTTCACGTACCACCTCGAGTGGCATGATCGACGCGCCGTAGTAGGCCCGCCTGAGCGACGAGAGATCGTTTTCGGCAAATAGAGGCGACCGCAGCAGCGAGATCCAAACCGTCGGCGGTGCAAAGAAAGAAGTGACCTGATGCTGCGTAATGGCCGGAAGGATGTTGCCGGGGCTTGGTACGGACATGATCACGTTCGTCGCGCCCACGCTCAGACCTGGTCCCAGCATCGCGTCGAGCTGCGCGCAGTGAAACAGCGGAAGGGCGTGGAGCGCGACGGTCTCCCGAGACCATTCGCAGTCACCGATGCAGCTCTGGTACTGCCATAGCACCGCAGCATGGCTTAGCACCGCCCCCTTGGGGCGGGATTCGGTACCGCTCGTATAGACGATCTGAAGCGGATCGTCCGGCAGGACGTCGGTCTCCGGCGGAGGCGTCATCCGATAGAGCTGCTCGGCGGGTGCGATCCCCGCTCCGCTGGGCGCCAGCTCGGTTTCTCCCGGAATGGCGAAGATGGCCTCGATGCCCCCCCGCACGGCACCGGCGGCGGCCCCTGCCGTCGTAGCGTCAACGAACAGGATGCGGGCACCGCAGTGATCGAGGACGTAGCGGATGGCAACTTCGTCGAGCATGAAGTTGATCGGCACGAGAATGGCGCCGATACGCGCGGTAGCGAAGCGCACCTCGACGAAGGCGTCGCTGTTGCGAGCCAGCAGAGCTATCCGATCCCCCTTGCGGATGCCGAATTCCGACAGCCCCGAGGCCAACCAGTCGACGCGGTCGTCCAGTTCGTCATAGGTGAGCCGCCGGGCGCCGCAGATGATCGCAGTGCGGGCGCCGTGCCGCCGCCTGGAGCGTCGCAGCATGTCACCGAGCGACTGCTGCCGAGCGGAAGCGACCGCCTTTAAAGTGGTCCGCATCATCGCTCAGGCCGCCAGCTCGGCGCTGTCCAGCGCATACAGGACATCTGAACTGGCCGTCGCCGCTGCTCGCAGGCCAAGCGCCTCGGGAACGATCTGCTCCACGTAGAAGCGCGCCGCGACCTTCTTGGACCGGCCGAACGCGTCGTCCCCCGCCAGTTGCGCCTGCCTCTCCATGAGCCAACCGCATACTGCGACCGAAAGCATGGTCAGGAACGGCGAACTGGCCGCGAGCCGATCGTCGTGATGAGCGGACGTCAGCTCCGACCCGATGGTGCGACAGACGCCAACGAGCTCCTGAAGCTGTTCCCCAACGGCGCCGCGAGCCATGTCGTCGACGAGACGCTGGAAGACCTGCCCCTGCTCGAGGGACAGCTTGCGGCCTACGAGATCCGCTGCCTGAATACCGTTCGTCCCCTCGTAGATCGGCATGATCCGCGCATCGCGGAAGAACTGCGCAGCGCCTGTCTCCTCGACGTAGCCTACGCCGCCATGGACCTGGATTCCCAGTGAGGCGACCTCCATGCCGAGGTCCGTTGCATGCGCCTTGGCGAGCGGGGTCAGCAGCTCAAGGCGCGCTGCCGCATCCGGTGCCCCGTGCGCGGCCGCGTCGACCATTCCGGCCGCGTAGTAGACGAGTGCGCGCGCAGCCTGAGTCTGAGCCTTCATCCGCAGCAGCATACGACGCACGTCGGGGTGTTCGACGATCGCCACGGCGTCGCGGCTGGCCGCGCCCGTGCGAGCTGACTGGATCCGCTGCAGGGCGAAGGCGACCGCCTTCTGCGTGGCGGCTTCCGCTATCTCGATGCCCTGAAGACCGACGTTCAGCCGTGCGCTGTTCATCATCGTGAACATCGCCGACATTCCGCCCCCGATCCTGCCGACCAGCTCGCCGATGCAGTCCCCTTCGTCACCGAACGACATGACGCAGGTAGGTGACGCGTGAAGTCCCATCTTGTGCTCGATCGACACTACCCGCACGTCGTTTCGCTCGGCTGGCTGACCGTCTTCATCAAGCCGGAACTTGGGTACGACGAAGAGGGATATGCCGCGCGTTCCGGGAGGGGCATCAGGCGTCCGCGCAAGAACGAGGTGGATGATGTTCTCGGCCAGATCGTGATCGCCGTATGAGATGAAGATCTTCTGGCCCGCGATGTTCCATTTGCCGTCGGAGCGCGGCGTCGCCCGCGTGCGCAGCGCTCCGACGTCTGAACCGGCCTGCGGCTCGGTGAGGTTCATCGTGCTGGTCCACTCGCCCGAGGCGAGGCGCGGGAGATAGCGCTGCTGCTGCTCGGTGCTGCCGTGATGAACCAACGCATCCATGGCGCCCAGCGACAGTGTCGGCAGAAGCGCGAGCGCGGAGTTCGCCGTGCCGAGCGTCTCTAGCACTGCCGTCTGCAGCACGAACGGCATGCCCTGTCCCCCGAAGGCCTCGGACACCCCGAGACTGCCCCAGCCAGCTTCGACATAGGCTTCATAGGCATCCTTGAATCCATCGGGCATCTCGACTCCCACTGAGGTCCAACGGGCACCGACCTCGTCTCCGACACGATTTATCCGCTCCCACTTGGCAGCCAGCTTCCCGACACCATCGAGCACTGGACGGATGACATCCTCGTCCAGGCCGTATGTTTCGCAGCCGGCGACGTGGCGCAGCACGAACTGCTGTTCTTGCATCAGGTAGTCATAATTCAGCATGTCTATGCTCCAGATATCTCATTTGAACGACACTCAGGCCATCCAGGTCATGCCAGCGACTTATGAATCCCTGGCCAGGCAGACACTTCCTCGAGCCAGCCGTTGCCACCTTCCCCGTCGATCCTGACGACCTATGCGCTCTAATCTGCAGGCAGCATCGCAGTGGGGGGCCGGCGCGATGCTCGCGAACTCTACGACGCGAAGTCCGACGAGCGGACCAGCTCGATCGATGAAGCGTCCGCGCGGCATGGCTACCTCAGATGACTTCGATGGCGACGGCAGTGGCTTCGCCACCCCCGATGCAGAGAGCGGCGACGCCGCGCTTGCCGCCGCTCCCCTTGAGTGCGGAGATGAGCGTCGCGATGATCCGCGCGCCGGACGCGCCGATCGGATGGCCGAGTGCGGTCGCACCACCGTGTACATTGATACGGTCCCGTGAGATGCCGAGCTCCTGCTGCGCGATCATTGCGACAGTTGCGAAGGCTTCATTGATCTCGAACAGGTCGACGTCGGCGACCTCCCACCCCGCCTTGGCGAGCACCTTGCGTATGGCAGGCACGGGGGCGGTGGTGAACAGGGCGGGAGCATGAGCGTGCGCCGCTGTGGCGACCAGGACCGCTTGCTGTTCCAGACCGGCCTCCTCCGCTACGGAACGTCGCGTCATCACCATCGCAGCTGCCCCATCGGAGATCGACGCGGACGTGGCTGCAGTGATCGTACCGTCCTTGGCGAACGCGGGCTTCAGACCCGGGATCTTGTCCGGCTTGGCATTGCCCGGCTGCTCATCCGTCCCGACCATCGTTTCACCACGTCGAGTGCGTACGGCGACCGGCACGATCTCGTTCAGGAAGGCCCCATCACGGACGGCGGCCTGTGCGCGACGAAGGCTTTCGATCGCGAACGCTTCCTGATCCGCACGCGAGAACTGATAGTCGCGCGCACTGTCCTCGGCAAACGCGCCCATTGGCTTGCCCTCGTCATAAGCGTCTTCGAGACCGTCACGCATCATCGAGTCGACGACCACATCATGGCCGATGCGCGATCCTGCGCGGTGCTTGCCGAGCAGAAAGGGGGCATTGGTCATGCTCTCCGTGCCGCCCGCGATCACGACGTCGACTGCACCGGCCATCAAGGCTTCCGCTGCCATGATGGTAGCCTGCATCCCCGAGCCGCACATCTTGTTGATGGTGGTTGCCTCGACCGATTCCGGAAGTCCGGCGCCAAGCGCCGCCTGGCGCGCCGGTGCCTGGCCGAGACCCGCCGGCAGCACGCATCCCATGTAGATGCGATCGATCCGGTCGGGCGATACCTTGGCGCGTTCGACGGCGCCTCGAACGGCTGCAGCGCCAAGCTCAACGGCACTCATGCTTGAGAACGCCCCCTGGAACGCTCCCATCGGTGTGCGGGCATAGCTGGAGATGATGATCGGATCCGTGGTCATGTATCTACCTCGTGAAGCTGGAGATTCAGAGCGCGCGGGAGATGACCATGCGCTGGATGTCGGACGTGCCTTCGTAGATCTGACAGACCCGTACATCCCGGTAGATCCGCTCCACGCCGTAGTCCTGGAGGTAGCCGTAGCCGCCGTGGATCTGGATTGCGTCCGAGCAGACCCGCTCCGCCATTTCCGAGGCGAACAGCTTCGCCATGGCGGCCTCCTTCAGGCAGGGCAGACCGGCATCCCGAAGGCGCGCGGCTGCAAGAACGAGATGCCGACCGGCTTCGATCTGGGTGGCCATGTCAGCGAGACGAAAGGCTACGGCCTGATGGTTCTTGAGCAGCGTCCCGAAGGTCTCGCGTTCGTTGGTATATCGCACCGCCGCTTCGAACGCAGCGCGTGCCATTCCCACGGCCTGCGAGGCGATGCCGATCCGGCCGCCTTCGAGGTTGGACAGTGCGATGCGCAAGCCCTCGCCTTCCTGACCCAGCATCATCTCGGCGTCCAGCCGTAGATCCTGGAACACGATCTGCGCAGTATCCGAGCAGCGCTGCCCGAGCTTGTGCTCGACGCCGGCCACGACATAGCCAGGGGTGTCCGTCGGAACGATGAACGCCGAAATACCCTTCTTGCCGGCCGCAGGGTCGGTAACGGCGAAGGCGATCGCAACCCCTGCGGTGCTGCCTGACGTGATGAACTGCTTGGTACCGTTCAGAACCCACTGGTCGCCATCGAGTACGGCCCGCGTTCGCAGGGCGGAAGCATCGGAGCCTGCTCCAGGCTCGGTCAGGCAGAACGCTCCGATCGCCTCGCCCCGTGCCATCGGTCGGAGGAACCGCTGCTTCTGTGCCTCGGTCCCAAACTTCAAAATCGGCATGCAGCCGACGGAATTGTGGACGCTCATGATCGTCGAGACAGCACCGTCTCCGGCCGCGATCTCCTCGATCGCAAGCGCGTAGGCGACGTGATCCACCCCGGCGCCGTCGTATTCAGTGGGTATCAGCATGCCTAAGAAGCCCAGGGCTCCCATCTCCGCGATCGCGTCCTGGGGAAACGTGCCGGTGAGGTCCCAGGACGCGGCATTCGGTTGCAGCCGCTCCTGCGCGAAGTCGCGCGCTGCGTCCCGTATGGCAGTCTGATCGTCGGTAAACATCGAGAAGTTCCTGGTTCGAGGATACGGTGGCCATTGGGGGCGGCGTCATTCGCGATGACGCTGCCTCGCCACCTCCGCGTTCCTGAGGAGAAAGCGCTGCAGCTTTCCGCTGGGCGTCTTCGGAAGGGACGGGACGAACTCAATCTCCCGCGGATACGCATGTGCGGACAGGCGCTTCTTCACGAAGCGCTGAAGGTCGGCTGCAAGTGTAGGATCGTCGGCGTCGAAGCCCTGGTTGAGGACGACGAAGGCCTTGATGATCTCCGTCCGCTCGACGTCGGACTTCCCGATCACCGCCGACTCCAGAACCGCCTCATGCTCGATGAGCGCGCTTTCGACGTCGAACGGCCCGACGCGATAGCCAGACGTGGTGATCACGTCGTCCGCGCGGCCGATGAAGGAAATGCTGCCATCGGCGTTCTGCTCGACCGTGTCGCCAGACAGGTAGTAATGCCGTACGAAGGCGGCGGTCTCTCTGCCGAGGTAGCCTGCGAACCACATCAGCGGCGAAGCGCGCCGATCCAGAGCCAGTATGCCGGGCGATCCCTGCGGCAGTTCCTCGCCATCGGCCGTGACGACGACGACACGATGCCCTGGCGATGCGAACCCGGCCGACCCGATTCTCACGGGATGCATCAGCGCGTGATGGTTGCAGAGGACCATACCGAGTTCGGTCTGGCCGTAATGGTCATGTATCGTCGTCCGAAGCACTGTATCGAACCAGCGGATGATCTCCGGATTGAGAGGTTCCCCAGCACTGCTGACGACGCGCAGGAGCCCATTGACGGGTCCAGCCTTCGCCGTGCCGCCCGCCATCAGCAGGCGATACGCGGTCGGGGAGCCCGCTAGATTGGTAATGCCCAGACTTTTGATGACGTCGTATGTATCGTCGACGTCGAGCGCTCGCTGATTGAAGGTGATCGTACAGCCCAGGGCCAGCGGCCCGGCGACACCGTAGTACAGGCCGTATGCCCAGCCCGGGTCGGCCAGGTTCCAGAAGCGATCTGCCGCCCGTAGATCGACTGCATCGTGCATGTAGCCGACGAACGCCGCGATTGCCCGGAGCGGAACCAGCAGCGGCTTGGCGGCACCGGTCGTGCCCGACGTGAACATTATAAGGAACGGATCGTCCGGGGTGCACGAGGCGGGGGCCGACGTCTCCCCCTGCCTGTCGATCTCTGTCCAGAAGTCCGGGTCCCTGGAGGGCGCTTCGTTATCAACGACCACGACCGTCACGTCGTCGGGTCGGACCTCGATCTTCGTGACGTTGTCGCGATCGGTGACGATCACGCGGGTAGCTGCCTCTGCTACACGGTGCTCGATCGCCTTCGACCCGAACGCGGTGAACAGGGGCTGATACACGCCTCCGAGGCGCCAGGTTGCGAGGATGACGATGAGTAGTTCCGGCGTTCGGGGCAGCAGCCCGGCTACCCGATCACCCTTGCCAACCCCGAACCCCCTCAAGGCCTCCGCGAAGCGCGCCGAATGCTGCTGCAGTTCGGTGAAGGTCCATTCGCGCACCACCCCGTCGATGCCCCGATGTCTCAGTGCCAGCCGGCCGTCATCGTCCGCATGCCTATCGCAGCAGATCCATGCCGCGTTGCATCCGCCATCGTCATCGGCGTCGAGGACGGCAAGGGCTGCGGATAGGTCGAAGGCGACCGATCCCGAACCGAGTTCACGGTGATCTGCAGCTTCATTCATCGACGGCATCTCCTGGCGTTGAGCGCTCGGCTTCTCAGGCGACAGCGGACACGAGCTTGGTCAGCCGCTCCATTACCTCGTCCGTAGCATCGGCCGCCGCTGGTACGAGTCCAGCCATGTGGACGAAGCCGTGCGTAAGATTGCCGAATTCGATGACGTCGACCGGCACGACGGCGTCGCGGAGACGATCGGCATAGGCGATGGCCTCGTCACGGAGAGGATCGACCGTCTGCACTACGACCAGTGCGGGCGGAAGCCCCTCGACGCTCGTTACTGCCAGCGGGGAGATCCGCGGATCGGCAGCGTCCGCGCCGCCGACGTAGGCGTCGACGTAGTGCGACATGTCGTCCGCTCTCAGCGTCGGATCGGCGTTGCGTTGCCTGGAAGGGTATTCAGCCGCACCCGGTCGCAGGTCGACGGCGGGATAGAGCAGCAGCTGGACGTCGAAGGTCTGCTCGGCCGTGTCGCGCATCGCTATCACGATGGCGGCCGCAAGATTACCTCCGGCGCTGTCGCCGCCGATCACCGTCGGCAGGTGCTCTCCGCCAAGCTCCTGACGGTGCGACTGTACCCAGCGTGCTGCAGCGATGCTGTCCTCGAAGCCGGCGGGGAACGGGTTCTCCGGCGAAAGACGGTAGGAACTGGCTACCACGACCATGGACAGTCCGGCGCAGAGACGCCGAGCCGTCGGGTCGATCGTGTCGAGGTCTCCGACTGACCAGCCGCCCCCATGGATGAAGTGCAGGATGCCGGTCACGTCGCCTACCGGGCGATAGATCCGCAGCGGCACGCTGACGCTGCCGTCGACGACCTTTCGGTCCTCGACGCTTTTCACCTCGGCGCGGGTCGCGACCGGCGCGATCATCGGCAGCAGGGCAGCGGCTTGAGCGCGGATCGTCGGATAGTCGATCGGGCCAGGCGGAACGGTCGGAACTTGTGCGAGCAGCTGCTGCAGCACTGGGTCGAGCGACATGGTTCGTATCTCCATCATATCTTGGTAACCGGAATTTCGAGGATTTCGGCGAGAGCGCCGACGACGCGGTAGACCATCGGATCGACGATCCCGGGCGGACCGGTCCGATTGCGTACGTATGCGAAGCTCACGCCTGAGGGGGCATGGGCAAACGCGAGCGAGCCCCCCATTCCGTCATGTCCGAAGGAGCCCTGCCCGAGCATCGGCTGCACGCCGCCGGGCAGCATCAGACCGGCGCCATAGGTAGGGCCTGGCATGCCGCCCCATTGTTCACCTTCGGACACGACTCGACACGCATCGGCAATGGTGCGGTCCGACAGCAGGCGCTCACCATCGATGGGATCCATGGTCGCGGCGAACAGCTTGGCCAGGGAATGCGCGTCCGCGATCGCGTTGGTCCCGGCCTGCTCCACTTTCTGGACCGCGGGATCGTTCAGCATCGCAGCGAGCCCGCTGACGCGAGGCACGATCAGGCCGTTCATGCTGATGGGCCTGGCCATATCGCTCATCGGGTCCACGTCCGGCGTATCGCGCTCGGGAAGCACTTCGACCCGGGCCACTGGACTGACGTCGTCTGTCGTCCGACCGATCGCGATGTTCAGGGATCTCGGATCGGCTACGTGCTTGCGAAACCAGGTTCCGATCGGCTCGCCCGTGATCCGGCGCATGAGTTCCGACGTGATCCAGCCCACGGTCACCGCGTGATAGCCGTGCATGGATCCAGGCTCGAAGATCGGCGTCGCAGCCGCGAGCCTGGCCGCCATCCGGCCGGGGTTCCCGAAGTCGTCCAGGCTGACGGGACCATCGATTAACGGGACGCCGGCACGGTGGGCCAAGGCGGCGCGGACGGTTACACGGTCCTTCCCTTCGGCTCCGAACTCCGGCCAGTAGTAGGCAACCGGCTTGTCCAGATCGATCAACCCCCTGTCTGCCTGCATGAGGATGCAGACCGCGGCGACGCCCTTGGTGACGGAGAACACGGGCACGGCCGTGTCCCGCCGCCAGGCCTCGCCGCCGACGTGGTCCGCGAAGCCGCCCCACGCATCGAGCACGGGTCTGCCGTTCTGGTAGATCACGCATGCCGCACCCAGTTCGCCGGCTTCGGAGAAGTTCGACTGGAACGCGTCGAAACACTTCTCGAAGGCGGGGTCCGCCCAGCCGTTCGTATTCATGTCAGCCAAGCCGTAGTTCCTTTCTCGATACGCCTTCGAAATAGGCTGCCTGTCCCAGCGACACGGCGCCGAGTGGCCCGGCCTCCTCGCCCAGTTCCGCCGTGACGATGAAGCGGTCGATGGTCGCAGGTGTCACGTGCGGCAGATAGCCATTCAGTTCCGCCAGCACCCGCGTTCGGATCTGCCCGAGCAGGAAGGCGCGTCCGATGCCGATACCACCCCCCAGTATCACCCGGCCCGGGCTGGCAGTGAGCGATAGCGCGGAGATGAGTGCCGCCACGTCATGGATGAAGAACGACCACCGGGGGTCATCGTCGTCCACGTGTTCGCCCGGTCGCCCGAAGCGGGCATGAAGTGCCGGTCCGGAGACCAGTCCCTCGACGCAGTCTCCATGAAAGGGGCATATGCCTGCGAAGGCGTCTCCGGTCGCCCGCCGCATTCTGAGGTGACCGACCTCCGGATGGAGAGCGCCCCGGACTGGGGCTCCGTCGATCAAAAGGCCCCCACCTACCCCGGTGCCGAGCGTGAGATAGCAGGCGCTGGCAACGTCCCTTGCAGCACCCCACCGCTTTTCCGCCAGCACTGCCGCATTCACGTCGGTATCGATGCGGCATGGACGGTCGTGTCCTCGCGTCAAGGCGCCGATCACGTCGGCACCTGACCAGTCAGGCTTGGGCGTGTCGAGGATGCGGCCGTAGTCCTCAGCCTCGGGATCGAGCCGTACCGGTCCGAACGAGCCGACGCCTAGAGCCTCGAAAGGTCGGTCCACATGCCAGCGAGCGAGCTGGTCGGCGATGCGGGACAGGGTTTCTGTCGGTGTGGTCGTCGGAAGACGGAAGCGATCGATGATGGAACGCCCCCGCGCGAGCACCGCCACCGCCTTGGTGCCGCCGAGTTCCACTCCGGCAATGATCGGATCGTCCAAGATCAGTTCCGAACGTAGGCTTTGTCGCCATCGAGGCGGAGATGGAGAAAGGGAGCGAATGTGCCACCGAAGCGACGGACGCCGTCGGTCCCCCAGTCGTCGACGAAGCTCGTCACGGAGAGATCCGGAAATACGAACCAGCTATAGGCCTGGGCGGGTGCCTCCTCGGGGTTGGCCACGATCAGGCCCGTCCCGTTCAGCGGCTTCCACTCGCCGAAAAGGGAGTCCGAGACCATGCCGTAAAGGCCCGTGGGCCCCGTCGGTCCGGCAGGGTCGAACACGTGGCGCTGGGTCACCCAGAACAGGTAGTAGAACCCGTCGCGATAGACGACGTGAGGACGCTCCAGTTCGTTGTTCACGCCGTCCGCGGTCACTATCGGGGGCAGCAGCTCCCAGTCGTTCCCGACTGCACGGGCGATGGCGATAACGCCGTTGTATGCCGAGCTCGAGCCGGCGGCGGAGGCGGCGAATAGGAAGTAGTCGGTCGCGTCTGCCGGATCGCGAAAGAAGGCAGGATCTCGGAACGCCTTGATGGTTCCGACCTTGCCGGTGCCTCCCGTCGTGGGCATGTAATGTTCCGGATCGCGCTGGACGAGTTCGCGCAGATTGCGCCAGTCGACCAGAGAGCCGCCTTCTTCAAGCGTCGAATCCGCGGCGAAGAGGCGCTGCTCAAAGGTCGTCTCCGCTTCGCCTCGTCGCCCTGCCGCCGTGAAGAAGAGCGTCACGTTGCGCTTCGCATCGTCGATGACGGCCGTCCCGGACCATTCCCGGCTCCCGGGCGCGAAGCCGTCAGGCAATGCGGGACCGACATGCCGCCAGCCGCTATCATCGCGATGGATCACATGGATTCTCGCATGGCTGTGGCGATCGTCGGGATTGTCGAACAGCGGGGTTCCCAGGGCCATCCAGATCTCCACCCCGTCCGTCGTACGATACACGGCGCCGTCGGTGCTTTGGACCGGCCATGCGTCCCAGAAACCGTAGCCGTTCAGGACGGGAACGACTTCCGAGGGGCCGATCACAGGCGCGGACTGCGACGTCGCTTTCGTGATCGTCAGGATGTCGGCCGCTTTCCAGCGAGAGGGTGTAGTCATGACTTGTTCCGATGGTTCGAGCACCTGTGGCCACTGTCGGGGCGGTGGTGCGATCGGGGCCTGGCCCGGTTGCGGTAGAAGAGGCTGGACCGGCCGCTGCCCGGTCCAGCCTCGATACGTCAGTCGAGGCTCGCCCGAAGGCGAAGCCCGATCGTCCGCGGGAACGGCCCTGCCAGGAGCAAGCTATTGCGGACGAACGTCGGCCCACGCTCGTCGCCCAGGTTCTCGCCGAACAGCGTCAGCTCGACGGGACCGCGCCGGACACCGATGCTCGCATTGTAGAGCGAGTAGGCAGGCACGACGTAGCCATCATACATGATGCGGTTGCCGGTTCGGGAGGCTGACGCGTTCATGACCAGATTGAGGTCGTTGCCGATCGACCGGTCGTAGTCCGCATCGACCCGGTAGTTGTATTCGGCGGTGCTGCTGAGCCTGCGGCCGTCGGCAACGCTTGGAAGGCTTGCGGAGACGCTCGAGAAGATATTCCGGAATTCGCTGTCGTTGACGTTTGCGACGGCGCCGATGTTGAGGCCGCGGACAGGAGTGCGCCAGCGGATCTCCGCATCGACGCCGGTCGTCCGTGCCTGGCCGACGTTCGCGAAGGCGGCGACGCCGAACGGAGTCAGGCCGAACTGCAGGTTCTTGAAGTCGATACGGTAGAGGTTGAGCCCCACGTTGACGGAACCGCCGAACAGACGTGCCTTCATCCCCGCCTCGTAGTTCGTCAGGGAGTCGGGGCTGAGCGCCGTCGAAGCCGGCACGCCCGACAGCTGCACGAGACCTGCCTGGAAGTCGGTCTGGGTGATCCCGCTCCGGAATCCTGTGCTGACGGTGACGAAAGCCGTCAGATCGTCGTTCGGGAAGTAAGACACGTTTGCCCGATAGGTGACCTTGTCCGGCTTCGTCTCGCCCGAGCCCGTGCCCGTCAGGATAGAGTTCGCGACGAAACTGCGATCGTCCTTGAAGTAGCGGATCCCGAACAGCGGCACGAGCTTTCCGCCCATCAGATCGTAGCTGACCTCGCCGAAGGCGGAGTAGTTCCGGGTCCGCGTAACGTTGAAGCCGCTGATGGTGAGCTGCGTCAGCTTGGCGTCGAAACCGAAGACCGACTTGGCGCGCTGAAAGAAGCCACCGACCACCCAGTGGAAGGGAGACTTGCCCGCCGAGCGCAGCTGCACTTCCTGCGTCAGGCTGTAGGCATCGTAGCTGTTGACCAGAGCCCCCGTCCCCAAGGGGCCGAAGGTCTGCCCGGTCAAGTAGCCGAACTTCGCGTCCAGGTAGCTCGTCGAAGTCGAAAGGTTGGCGAAGCCAGCATCGTAGTCGATCGAGACACTGTAGAGATCGAAGTTCCCACGCTCGTAGCCTTTGACGCCGCCGGTGAACCACTGCTGCGGTGGATTGAGGGAGTTGATGCTCTGCGTATAGTCCTGCCGGGGCTCGAAGTGGGCGACCTGGGCACGTACGGTCAGCGCGTCGTCAGGCTTGAACAGCAGCACCGCCCGGATGTCCCGACTACTTATGTCGTTTGCATCCTTGGCTCGGGGAGCGCCAGCCGCGGGAGTCGTATCGTATACGTCGATATACCCTGCGCGCTTGTCATAGCCACCGCTTACCCGGATCGCGAGCTTGTCCTTGATCAGGGGGACGGAGATCGCTGCGGATGCTCCGAAGTTCAGATCGCTGGCATCGCCCATCTTTCCGACGGACGTTTCGCCCTTCGCCTCGATCCGGACCAGGTTTGGATCGCGGGTGTGATAGATGATGGTCCCGCCGGCGGAACCCTGGCCGTAGAGCGTCCCCTGTGGTCCGCGCAGGACCTCGACACGGTCGATGTCGACGAAGCGGAGGGGCGGTGCGAGCGGAAAGTTCGGAACGGAGAACGGTACATTGTCGATGTAGTAGCCGATCGGCGAGTCGCCGACGCCGCCTGCAGCGCCGACACCCCGGATGCTGATCGTGCGGATGACCGAGCCGACCTGCTCGCCCTGCGACGCACCAGGAATGGCATTCACCAGGTCTGCGGTCTCGCGGATCCCTCGGCTCAGAAGCTGCTCTCCGCTGAAGGCCTGGATGGCCAGCGGGACCTGCTGCAGTGTCTGCGCACCCTGACGCGAAGCTGTGACGACGATGTCTCCAGTGGCCTGGTCGGTGGTGTCCGAGTTCAGCGCGGGGGACGTGGTCGAGGAGGTCTCGGGCACAGCCGCCTGCGCGACGGGCGCGGCAGGCTCCTGGCTGCCACTTGCGTCCTGAGCGTACGCCGAGCTCGCGGCGACCAGAGCGGAAAGAGCTACGCCAGTCAGGGCGACACTGCACGAACGGATCATCGAAATACCTCTCCTGTCTTGTTGAGCGACGTCGCACTTGTTCGTGCAATCGATTGCCCAATTGTTTAGGCAATCGATTGCCCAACTGTCAAGCGCCTGTTACGCGACTGGCAAGAGTACCGTCGGAGGAGATTCGACGGGAGAATCAGGAGAGGAAGATGGACGCCATGCGAAACGAGGTCGACAGCTATCGCATCTCGACGAGACTCAAGCTGTTCTACGGCAGCGGGCAGGCTGTGAATGCGATCCTCGACGCAGCCATCAACACCTTCCTGCTGTTCTATCTGACCGCGGTCTGCGGGATGTCGGGATCCGCCGCCGGCGCCGTGTTCCTCGTATCGCTCGGGGTCGATGGCCTGCTCGATCCTTTCATAGGGCGGCTGTCCGATCGCTGGACCTCGAGATGGGGGCGTCGCCTGCCGTTCATGGTCGTGGCGCTGCCCCCGATGATGCTGGCATCCGTTCTGCTCTTTGCCCTGCCCGTCGGCCTGAGCGGAGCGACGATGTTCGCATACGTCCTGATACTCAACCTCGTCCTGCGGGTCGGCCTGTCGATATTCGCCCTCCCGCACTCGGCTCTGAATGCAGAGATCACGGACGACTATTCGGAACGCACTGTTCTCAGCACCTACCGCGCCCTGTTCCTCGTCGTCGGCTTCGCAATGGTCTTGGTGCCGGCGTTCAGCCTGATATTCACGGGGAGCGATGGACTGCAGGTGCGAAGCAGCTATCCGAAGCTCGGGATGTGGGTGGCGGCACTGGTAGCCGTCTTCGGCGCGAGCTGTACCGTCGGCATCGCAAAGGACCTACTGCGTCTGCCAAGTCCGCCGCCACCATCAGAGGGCAGTGACCAGGCCGGGTTCCTGTCGGAGATCCTGCAGCTGTTCCGCAATCCGTCTTTCGTCAGGTTGTTCACGGCCGCGGTGCTGGTCCTGGCCGGCCAGGGCATGGCCAGCGCTCTCGGCCTTCACGTGTATCGCTATTTCTGGAAGGTCCCGAACTCCCTCATTCAGTTGCCGCTTCTCGTCATGCCGGTCGGCATGCTCGTGGGGACCGTTGCCGCCGGATTGCTGATGAAGCATATCGAGAAGCGTGACGGCGTAATGTGGGCCGTCATCGCAGTAGCCGCCTATCCCGCCCTCATCGTCGCGCTGGCCCTGCTCGACATCGTTACGCCCGGCTCAACGACGGCGATCATACTCGTAGTCGTCAACGGTGCCGTCTTTGGTGGATGTGGCGCCATTTGCTTCGTGTGCTTCTACTCGATGATAGCAGACGCGGTCGACGAGCACGATCTGCGGTTCGGCGTTCGCCGCGAGGCTCTCTATGCGGCGGCCCTCATGATCGGCTCCAAGGCTGCGACCGGCCTGGGAGCGTTCGTCGCCGGACTGGGTCTGCAGCTCGTCGGCTTCTCTGCAGCTGCCAAGGCGGGAAGCACTACCATCATCTCCGGCAGTACCGCGACCGGCATAGGCCTGCTCTGGGGTCCTGGTGCCACCATCGTGGTGCTGGCAGCGCTGCCCATGCTCCGGAGATACGGGATCGATCGGAATCGTCATGCCGAGATCCTCGCGGAACTTCAGGTTCGGCGCACCCGACCGGGCGGAGGAGACGGGGCCGTGCCGGCGGGCACCTCGCTATCGACCGGACTGCAGGGCGAACCGAGGATTGCATGATGCCCTCCTGGGTCAATATAGCGATTGCGGATGGCAGGACATCAACAGAGCACGGGTCGTAGGGCGATCAAGATGGCGGACATCGCCCGCATCGCGGGGGTTTCGCCGTCGACGGTATCACGTGCGCTGTCGGGGAGCGCCAAGATACCCGAAGCCACCCGGGACGCGATCGAGGCCCTGGCCGTCGAGCATGGCTATGTCATAAATCGGTCCGCTCGGAACCTCAGGCAGAACCTCACGCGCACTATCGGCCTCGCTGTTCCCTTGGGTCACGAGACGGAGCAGCTCGTATCCGATCCGTTCTTCCTTACTCTGTTCGGGCATATCGCGGACGCCATTACGGCCCGTAAGCATGATACGCTTCTCGTGCGGGAGCCTTCACCGGACGCGCGTTGGCTACAGCGCCTGATCCTCTCCCAGAGAGCCGACGGCTATATCATCGTTGGTCAGAGCGATCAGCACGAAGCTCTGAACGTAGCGGCGAAGGGCTACCTTCCGCTTGTGGTCGGTGGCGGTGACGTACCGGGTCAGCGATACTGCTCCGCAGGCTCTGACAACCTGAGGGGAGGCCTCCTCGCGACGGAACATCTCATCCGGACCGGTAGGCGCCGGATCATGTTTCTAGGACCCGCGGACCTGCCCCAAATCGACAGGCGATACGAAGGATACATGACCGCTCTGGGCGGCGCCGGGATCGGCTGCGACGAACGCCTCGTCGTGCCCGCGCATTTCACGGGGTCGGAAGCCATCGATGCCGTAGGCAAAGCCCTCTCCGACGGTGTACGCTTCGACGGACTCTTCGCCGCCTCCGACGGCCTGGCGCTCTCCGCCATTCAGGCCCTCCGCGCGGCTGGACTCGACTGCCCCGGCGACGTTGCGGTCGTAGGTTTCGATGACGTGGACGCCGCAAGCCGGTCGCACCCCGCCTTGACGACGATCAGGCAGGACGTCGCGACGCTCGGCTCCATGCTCGTCGATCTCCTCTTCCAGCGCATGGAGGGCATCGACACGCCGTCCGTGGTCCTGCCAGTGGAACTCGTCGTCCGCGAATCAGCGCCCGGCTGATCCCTGGCGGAATGTCGACGACACCGAGGCCTGGAGTCATAGTCCGGATCCGACTGCCCTGGCGTTTCTTACGGCGGGATTGACGCCCCGGAACAGGGGCTCGCGGCATGTACGCCGCGGCAAGCCACATGCGCTCCCGAAAAACCGCTTGCTTGCTCGCCCCGAAAGGCCGCGGAGCGAAGACTGTGCCCAGGCCTCGGCCCTAGGCCCCGCTAGCCGTTTCCGGCCCGGGGCTTCGGAGTCGTCGGCCTGTTCGCCGACGTCTGCCCCTGCCCTCGACTGTCTGAAGCGTTCCTTCGCAGGTGGTAAACGAGCGCCTCCCAGATGGCCTTAAAGCACCATCCTCGTGACGAGCGTCGTATGCATTCCGATCAGCTCCGCCGTTCCGATCGCTCCTCCCGGTTTGAACCATGTGCAGACCCCCGTGAGCATCGCCAGGATGGCATATGCGGTCACTTTTTCATCCGAGAGCCTGAAGACGTTTTCCAGCCGGCCCTCACGCAGGATCTCTATCAGACGACGCTCGTATTCACGTCGCAGACCTTTGACGACACGCAGGTTGTCTGGATCGAGAGATCTGAGTTCGGAGTTGCCGACGAAGACCTCCTGCCTGCGAATGATGTGCTGCTCGACGTGGAAAGCCACGAAGGTCTTGAGCCTTTCCTGAGGTTCCGGAATGGACCTCGACAGCACCTCGTCGAGATGGAGAATGATCTGTCTCAGATGATTGGTGACAAGGTCGAAGAGGAGATCCTGCTTCGTCTTTATATGGTTGTACAGTGAGCCGGGCTGTATCCCGACACCTTCAGCGAGCATGCGCAGCGTCATGGCTTCGAACCCGTGCTCGCAGATGAGCTCGACCGCCTTGGCTCTAAGCGCCTCCTGCGTTCGTGGCCCGTTCGATCCTACCGTTCGCACAGTCTGCAAAATCCCAATGCACTGGATCGGTTACCCTAGCTTTCCTGAAGGCTTTAGTCACCGGCTCATCAAGCGACTGGGTGGACGATCCGCGCCTTCCGCCCCTGCCCCGGCCGCCGCTTTTCCTCAGCCAAACTCAATGTCGTCCGCTGACGGAATGGTCTGCAGAATATCTCTTCAGTTCTCGCAGGCTCAGGGTGCGTGATACGCCACCTCGCCAAGCCATTGCATTTCCAAAAAACAAACGTACGATCGTATTTATCAAGTTAGGTAGGGCGAGTGACGACCGTAGTTGAGACGCTCGGGGCGACCCCATCACCCGGACCGCCTGCCGTCGGACCAGATCAGAGGACCGCATCAAGTGCTGAAACTGTATCACTGCCGCGAGTCACGTTCGCTGAGGCCGCTCTGGGCTCTGGAGGAGATGGGGATCGAATACGAACCCGTCTTCCTGCCGTTTCCGCCGCGCGCGAACGCAAGAGAGTATCTCGAAGTGAACCCTCTCGGGACCGTGCCCTACATGATCGATGGCGATGCCCGAATGAGCGAGTCCACCGGCATCTGCTTCTACGTAGCGGAGCGCTACGGCCCCACGGAACTGGCAGTGCTGCCTCATGAGCCGGACTATGCCACCTACCTGAACTGGCTTTTTTTCAGCGATGCGACGCTTACTTTCCCGCAGACCATCGTACTCCGTTATCGACAGCTGGAATCTGCCGAACGGCAACTCGAGCAGGCCGCCGCGGATTACGAGAAGTGGTTTCTTGGCCGCTTAAGGATCGTCGAGACCGCGCCCGAGCATCGCGAATGGCTCTGTGCCTCCCGATTCACCATGGCGGACGTCGCCATCGGGTACGCCCTCTACCTGGGAGATCGCATCGTCGGCCTGGGATCAGGCTACGGTCCGAACGTGCGAGACTATCTTGAGCGGGCCTGCAGTCGACCGGCGTTCAGACGCGCCCTGGAGGTGGATGCGCTTGCGCCGGCGTGGCGATAGACCGTGCCGGGCGCTTCCTGCCACGAGGCACTAGGCAAACGCACCGGCGCCGAGGGTACGACATGCGCCCCCGGCAGCCCCGGCGAGGCGGCTCAGCGCGTTCATAAGACGGCGAAGGGCGTCGCAGTCGTCGATCAGGTTACCGCGCGCAGCACCCAGTGTGACGCCTATCGTCCTCGTCACGTCGAAGCCCGCGAGCGCCACCATGGATACGCCATTCGTAGCGAAACAGGCCGGCATCATCGTTACCCCCAGGCCAGCTTTCACGTACGCGATGGCACGATCGTCATTGTCCGTTCGGGCCGCCATGAAGGGTCGAATGCCCCGCCCCGTGAAGTGGCGGCTGATGGCGGGAAGCGCTTCGCAGGACCGTCGCACGAACATCGTCTCACTCGAGATCTCCTCGGCACGAAGCGATGTCCGCCCGGCGAGCTGATGGGATGCGGACAGTGCGAGCTTGTAGTCCTCGGTCCAGAGGGTTCTGCCAGGGCCATCGCCGCGAAGGCCGATGGCCGCGTCGATCCGGTCGCGTTCCAGGAGCACCTGCAGATCCTTGGCGCGCGCCTCGACGATCTCGACACGTTCCGATGCAGATCCCACCGCATGGGCGATAGCCTCTCCGACCCATGCGCCAGGCAGCGTGGACATCACCCCAATGCGTACTGTCGGAGGCGGCGCGAAGTCGAGCACGGCGCGCTCCGCATCGACGAAGGCGTTCTCTGCCCGTCTGGCGGGAGCGGTGAGCCTCGCTCCCGCCGGCGTAAGGACCACCCGCCTGTTCGTGCGTTCGAATAGACGGTGGCCGATCTCTTCCTCAAGCCGAGCGATGCCGACCGAAAGCGTAGGTTGCGCCACTTTGCAATGTCGAGCCGCTGCCGAAAAGTTACCGCGGTCGACAACGGCGATGAAGTACCGCAGCAGATGCCTGTCTATCATAGGCATAAGCTATCGAATGAATCCGATTTTAGCAAGTTCCAGCTATGATGAAATACTGTTAGCCACGACTTTGAGAGGAACACCATGGAACCGTTCGACTTTGCTCTCGGCGAGACTGCCGACATGATCCGTGACACGACCCGCGGCTTCGCGGAAAGAGCCATAGCGCCCCTAGCCGCCAGAATAGACGCGGAGGACTGGTTTCCACGCGACGAACTGTGGAGGGCGATGGGCGAGCTGGGGCTGCACGGAATCACGGTAGCCGAAGAAGATGGCGGTCTGGGATTCGGCTACCTGGAACACGTTCTGGCCGTGGAGGAGGTCAGTCGCGCGTCCGCATCGATCGGCCTTTCCTATGGCGCGCACTCGAATCTCTGCGTCAACCAGATACGCCGATGGGCGACTCCCGAGCAGAAAGCACGTTTTCTTCCGAAGCTGATATCGGGCGAACATATCGGCAGCCTTGCGATGTCGGAAGCTGGCGCGGGATCGGACGTCGTCTCCATGAAGCTCCGCGCTCGTGCGACCGACCGAGGCTATGTGCTGGATGGAACGAAGTTCTGGATCACGAACGCCGCTTACGCAGATACGCTCGTCGTCTACGCGAAGACCGGGGAAGGTAGTCGTGGCATAACCGCGTTCCTCGTCGAGAAAGGCATGCCAGGCTTCTCGATCGGGCAGAAGATCGACAAGATGGGCATGCGCGGTTCACCGACGTCCGAGCTCGTGTTCGACGAGTGCGAGATCCCGCGCGAAAACGTAATGGGGGAGATCGACGGCGGCGTAAGCGTCCTCATGAGCGGCCTCGACTACGAACGTGCCGTGCTTGCTGGTCTTCAGCTCGGGATCATGCAGGCATGTCTGGACACTGTCCTCCCCTACGTGCGCGAGCGTCGGCAGTTCGGCAGGGCGATAGGATCGTTCCAGCTCATACAGGCGAAGGTCGCGGACATGTACGTCGCGCTCAGCAGTTCCCGCGCATACGTCTACGCGGTCGCGAGGAGCTGCGATGCCGGAAGGACGACACGCTTCGATGCCGCAGGCGCGATCCTCCTGGCCTCGGAGAATGCCGTCAAGGTAGCCCTCGAGGCGATTCAGGCTCTGGGTGGCGCAGGATATACCAAGGACTGGCCCGTTGAACGCTATCTGCGTGACGCCAAGCTATTGGACATCGGTGCCGGAACCAACGAGGTCCGGCGCATGCTGATCGGTCGCGAGCTGATCGGACACGACGCGCCGAGGGCACAATGACCCGTCTGGGGACTGCCGTCGAGGTCGTCGACGAGACTTTTGCGCAGAACGACCGGCATAATCGAGCGCTTGTCGAGGCGCTTCGCCGGCGCGTCGCCGAGGCTGCGAGAGGCGGAGCCGACCGTCATCGGGATCGTCACGTATCGCGAGGCAAGCTGCTGCCGCGCGACCGTCTGGAACGCCTCCTCGACCCGGGCTCGCCGCTTCTCGAGATCGGCCAGCTTGCGGCCAACGGCATGTACGGCGACGAGGCGCCTGGGGCCGGCGTGATCGCCGCCATAGGACTCATAGCAGGTCGGACGTGCGTCATCGTCGTCAACGATCCGACGGTCAAAGGTGGGGCCTACTTCCCCATGACCGTCAAGAAGCACCTCCGCGCTCAGGAGATCGCGCGCGAGAACAGGTTGCCTTGCGTCTATCTAGTGGACAGCGGGGGTGGAAACCTTCCGCATCAGGCGGAGATTTTCGCGGATCGCGAACACTTCGGCAGGATCTTCTTCAATCAGGCACAGATGAGCGCGGAAGGCATCCCCCAGATCGCGTGCGTGATGGGCAGCTGCACGGCGGGCGGCGCCTACATACCTGCGATGTCGGACAGCAACACCTTTGTGGGACGCCACGATCTCCACCCCGAGCAGCTCAGGCTCCGGGATACGCTGGAGAGGTACCTTCGAGAATACGCCGACGTCGTCGCATATCATGAAGCGAAATGGCAGATCGCCTGTGGGATCGACCGGCAGGAAATACACGAGGTCGGTCGTCTCTTCCGGCTTCCCCGGCCGGATCACGATCGTATCGCCACGGGCTTGGACGCCTTGGAGCGCATCATAGATTCCGATGACTATATGGCGCAGGCCGAGAACACTGCCCGAAGCCAGTCAGGCCGAGCGGGTCGTGCCGCTGAAGCTGTCTCCACCTAGGCAACGGCAGCGCGGCACGATGGAGTAACGGGTTCGGTGCAACGCCCCAGGTGACGATTTGATCGCGTTCCGAACCGTCGAGACGTCATTCCGTTGGCACTGAAGCCCGGCCGCTGTGACGAATGTCAGCGCGGATGCGCGGATGCGATAGAGCGGAACCGTTGTTCCGTCGTTGCATGCTCTCGGTCTACGCGCGTCCCGAAGCCAGCCATTTGAGTTAGCCGTGCCATTACCGTTTTCCCATGTCTGGCGGAAAATCCTGAAAAAAAGGATTGGAAACAGATTGTGATGAGTTTGCTCTCACATCGGTTATATTATGACCGTCAGGCCGCGACTTTTCCACTCACCTTCGAGTGGGAAAAGCTCGTACCATCGACAACTTCCGGTCGCGTCGTCACATAAGGTATTGCGAAAGATAAAAGATGGAGCTGAAGATGCATGAGAATGCCCGCGAGCGATATCTGCCGGTCGCGATGTTTCCCGCGATCATGCCCGTTATAATGTTACCGGGGATGAAGGCTGATCTTTCGCCGTATCTATATTACGGGATCTGGGGCCTCTCGCTCGGCTTGGCAATCGCGGGTGTTACCTGGATGGCAAAGGGTGCGTCGCGCCTAACCGCGAAATACGCTCGGTCTTAGAGCTTCGGTCCAGTCCCGTAATTCGACCCTTGGGAGGGTAGGGACGCGCTAATGGTGGTTCGCGGACGTATGCGCTGATCCAGGTGGGTAGCTCGCGTTCTGATGCGCGGACTGGAGAAGGTCCGTGCCGAGTAAAGTCTGACGGCACTCGTCTACGACCTCAGAGAGGCACCTCCCTCATCGGAGTGCCGGGGATGGTCCGGGCGGTGCCGGCGTGATCCGAGCTACAAAATCCACATTGCGACAGCCTCTCGCACACCGCGATCGCATAAACGCCAAGATGCCGACCTTGCTGCCATTTGTCGGCTCGGCACTCATCCAGGTTAATATCAAACGAGTTTTCGAACCATTTGTATCCCAGCCGAGATCGCGCGGCATTCTCGCGAGCAGCTCCTTTTGGGAAACGTCGCAACAAGACCGCCCTCCTGACGCAACCATTCGAAAGTCCGATCGAAGCAGGTATGCCGTTGTGTCGATCTGTAAGACATTGCTATCGAACGGTTATGGCCGAACGCAGAACCCCTACGGTGTCGATCACACCACAACAGCACGCCTTCATCGCAGACCGTACAGCATCGGGCCGTTTTGCCAGTGCCAGTGAAGTCGTCCGTGCGAGGTTGCGGTCGCTCGAGCGGGACGAGGTTTCAAGCCGTCCCCTGAACACCATTTCAGACCATACGAAGCAATCCTGATGTCACAGAACATGGTCGATAATGCCGGCAACGGCTCCGGGAGCGCTCGCCATCATGGGGAGATCGCCAGCTTGATCCGGTCGATGGACTAGAGCCGCCATCCGCTCGGCTCTCCCAGCTCCTGGCCCGTTCAGTTGCGGGTAATGGTCAACACAATGTTGAGTTCTCCCCAGCCGATGTTCCTGGCCTGGGGGCCTGACCTCTTCTCGTTCTACAACGACGCGTATGCCGAGTTTCTCGGTCCTCGCTGGACCTATGGCACCGGCATGCGCTTCCCGGAGCTGTGGTCGGACGTCTGGAATGACATCGAACCCATCGTGGCCAATGCTCTCGCAGGTGACGGCAGCCTCCACCACGATCTGCCGTTGACCGTGACCCGTCACGGCACCCCCGAACCAACCTGGTGGACCTTTTCCTATTCGCCCGTGCGCGATGAGAACGACAAGATCGTCGGCATGTTCTGCGTCACCAACGAGACTACCAAACAGGTGCAGGGGCAGGCTGCCGCCGATGCGCGTGAAAACCGCAACCGCCAGATTCTCGATAGTGCGACCGACTACGCCGTTGTCGCCACCGATCTCGACGGGCGCATAACTCGCTGGAACGAGGGCGCACGGCGAACGCTGGGATGGACCGAAGAGGAGATGCTCGGCGAACAGGTCGACCGTTTCTTCACGCCCGAAGACGTTGCCGGCGGGCGGCCGCAGATCGAGATGCAGCTGGCGATCGAAACGGGCAGTGGCACCGACGAGCGCTGGCACCAGCGCAAGGGCGGCGAGCGCTTCTGGGCTAATGGCGAGGTGACGCCGCTCAAGGGTGAAGACGGCAACACGATCGGGTTCGTGAAGGTTCTACGCGACCGGACCGAGCAGCGGTTGTCGGACGAAGCTCTGCGGCATAGCCAGGCCGACCTGGCGACCGCGCTCGAAGACCTTCGGTTCGCACACGCCTCGCTTGAAGTCGATGCAGCCGAGGCGACGGCCGAGCGGGATCATCTATGGGATACCTCACCTGATCTGCTGATGGTAACCAGCCCGGATGGCGTCATCCAGGCTGCCAATCCGGCTTGGGCAGACATCCTCGGCTGGAACTCGGCCGAAGTCGAAAACATGCCCATTACCGATCTGGTGCATCCCGACGACCTCGGTGCATTGCCGGCATTGCTCGCCAATCTGGCGCTTGGTCCGATCTCGGCAGTGGAGAACCGCTACCGTCACAAGGACGGCAGCTACCGCTGGATATCCTGGGTAGCAGCTCCTGCCGAAGAAGCGATCTACGCGACCGGGAGGCATATCACTGCCGAGAAGGAAGCGCAGCAGAGCCTGCGCCTTACCGAGGAAGCGCTCCGGCAGTCCCAGAAGGTCGAGGCGGTCGGTCAGCTCACCGGCGGGGTCGCACACGACTTCAACAATCTCCTGACGGTGATCCGTGGATCGGTCGACCTGCTGCGCCGCCCAGGCGTGTCCGAGGAGAAGCGCCTGCGCTATATCGATGCGATCGCCGATACGGCTGACCGCGCGGCGAAACTTACCGGTCAACTCCTCGCCTTCGCCCGCCGACAGGCGTTGACGCCCGAAATCTTCGATGCGGCGCAGAACGTCGTCGCGTTGCGTGACATGATGGGAACGATCACCGGCTCGCGTATCGAGGTGGCGATCGATGCGGGCCATGTGCCACACCCGATCAACGCCGATCGCAGCCAGTTCGATACCGCGATCGTCAACATGGCCGTCAACGCCCGGGACGCGATGAAGAGCGAAGGGCGGCTGTCGATCAGGGTCGGAAGAGTTTCGGGCATGCCGGCGGTACGGTCGCATTCCTTCATACCCGGCGACTTCGTTGCCGTGGCACTGACGGACACCGGCTCGGGCATCGCAGCGGACAAGATCGATCGTATTTTCGAGCCCTTCTTCACGACAAAGGGTGTCGGCGAAGGCACTGGCCTTGGCCTTAGCCAGGTGTTCGGCTTCGCCAAGCAGTCGGGCGGCGACATCATCGTCGAAAGCCGCGAAGGCGAAGGAGCGACCTTTACGCTGTATCTGCCGCTCGCGGTCATGCCCGACAAACCGGAGGTGGGTGCGGACGCCTCCGACCTGCCGATGATCGGCGAAGGTGCCTGCGTACTTGTTGTCGAAGACAATGCTGAAGTAGGCACCTTCGCTACGCAGGCTCTATCCCAACTTGGATACAAGACCCGTCTAGCCGTCGATGCTGCCAGTGCACTCGCCGTACTGGCCAAAGGGTGCGACGGCTTCGATGTCGTCTTCTCCGACGTTGTCATGCCTGGCATGTCGGGTATCGAACTGGGCCAGGAGATCCGCCGGCTTTATCCCCGGCTTCCGGTGATCCTGACCAGCGGCTACAGTACCGTCCTTGCCCAGAATGGCGCCCATGGTTTCGAGCTTTTGCACAAGCCCTACGCCGTGGATAAACTTGCCCGGACACTGCGCAAGGTATCGGATTGGCGTCGCCGTTCCTGAACCAAAGACGATTTCCGGCCGGTCCCAGACGTTCTCGTTCTGCCGATAGTAATTCTCGACCGATGCCGGCAACAGCAGCGCCTGATCGCCCGCGTGCCCCGCGAAATACGCCATGTCACTGTCATATGCCGGTCTGCAGCCCGGCAGCATCGCCGACGCGACTCGCGCATGATCTTCCTCCTGCGAATTAGCGGACGGGCTTGACCCTGTAGTAGCTACAGCCCCTACAGAACCTCCCTCGCGAGGTGTGATGACCGCGCTGCGCATGTCGGGGGTAGTGGTTTGCGATACGGGACGGGCAACTGGGGTTCGATGGTGTCGCCGTTCGTGTTTGTCGCCCTTGCCTTGATTCCGAGCGGTGCCGTGGGGCAGAACCGACCCGCTACACCGGCGCAGGCGACAGCCACCGAGGGGGCGGACGAGGGTGAGGATATCGTCGTGCAGGCGACCCGCACCGGCCGCCGAGTGCAGGACGAGCCGATCCGCGTCGAAGTGCTGGACCGGGAGGAGATCGAGGAGAAGATCCTCATGCAGCCTGGCAATATTGCCATGCTGGTCAGCGAGACACCCGGCATTCGCGTTCAGGTCACGTCGCCGGCGCTGGGGGCGGCGAACGTCCGGGTGCAGGGCCTGAAGGGTCGTTACACGCAAATCCTCGCCGACGGCCTGCCGCTCTACGGTGGCCAAACACCCTCGATCGGCCTTCTCCAGATACCGCCGACCGATCTGGGTCAGGTCGAGATCATAAAGGGCGCGGCGTCGGCACTCTACGGACCGTCCGCATTGGGCGGCGTCATCAACCTCGTGTCGCGGCGTCCATCACCGGCGCAGCAGGGCGAGCTGCTATTGAACACGACCAGTCGTGGCGGACAGGACGTAAGCGCCTACAATTCCGGCCTGCTGACAGATGCGATCAGCTACTCGCTGACAGGCGGGTTCAACCGGCAGGACGCGCAGGACATAGACGGAGATAGCTGGGCGAACATCCCCGGCTATCAACGATTGACGTTCCGGCCGCGGCTGTTCTGGGAAGGCGCGAGCGGTAACAAGGTCTATGCGACCGTGGGCGCACTCGCTGAGCAGCGCCGCGGTGGCACGTTGCCGGGGCGCGTCCTGCCGGATGACTCGCCCTTCTCCCAAGACCAGCGCAGCCGGCGGCTGGACGCGGGCCTTAACGCGCAGGCACTGATCGAAGGCGTCGGCACGCTCTACCTGAGAGCTTCCGGCGTCACGCAAGGGCACCGCCATGTCTTCGGCGATCTTGTAGAGAACGACCGCCATCGCACCGTGCTGACCGAAGTCTCGCTTGGGGGCGGCACAGGCGGCACGACCTGGCTCGCGGGCGCGGCCTATCAGGTGGATAGCTACCGCTCGCGAACCTTTCCGGCCTTCGACTACACCTACCGGGTGCCAGCGCTGTTCACGCAGGCCGAGCAGAAGCTGTCGCCCGACCTGACGCTGGCGGGCAGCGCTCGCCTGGACGATCACAGCGAGTATGGCGCGCGCGTCAGTCCACGCTTGTCGATGCTGTTCAGGCTGGGACCGTGGACTGTGCACGCCTCGCTTGGGCGCGGCTTCTATGCGCCCACGCCGTTCATCGAGGAGGTGGAGGCGGCGGGCCTGTCGCGGATCCAACCGCTGCGGGGCCTTCGCGCCGAGACGGCCGACTCCGCCTCGATCGACTTCGGCTACGCTCGCGGGCCGATCGAGGCGAGCCTGACGCTGTTCGGATCGAACATCGACCACGCCACGCAGTTCCGCGACGTCAGCGCGACCCGCGCCGCGCTGGTCAACGCCGATGGCGAAACCCGTACCCGCGGTGCCGAGCTGCTGCTGCGCTATCATCTGGACGCGATCACCTTCACGGGCAGCTACGTCCGCACCGTCGCGCGCGAGCCTGATCCGGCTGGCGTCGGTCGCCGCCTCATGCCGCTCACCCCGCGCAACACCGCCGGACTGACGGCAGTTTGGGAAAAGCACGGGCGCGGCCGGACTGGACTGGAAGCCTATTACACCGGCCGCCAGAAGCTGGAGGACAACCCATATCGCACCGGCAGCCGCCCCTACGTCGAATTGGGTGCGATGGGCGAACTGGTGCTGGGCAAGGTCAGCCTGTTCATCAACGCCGAGAACCTGCTGAACTTCCGGCAGACTCGTTTCGACCCACTGCTGCTGCCCCGGCGCGCACCGGACGGGGCATGGACGGTTGATGCCTGGGGGCCGCTCGACGGCCGCACCATTAACGGCGGTGTCCGCTTCCGGTTCGGCGCGGATTAAGCCAGCTCGACACGCGCCTTGCGAATGTTCAGCCAGCCCCCGACCACGCCGAGGCCGACGAGGATCGCGGCAACCGCGATAACCAGCCCGCCGGTGCCGGCGCCGACCACGCCGAACGCCGCGGCTATCACGGCAATGTTGCCGATCGCGTCGTTGCGCGAGCATATCCACACCGAGTGCCGGTACGCTTCTCCTCCCCGGTGCCGCCAGAGCAGCGCGGCGCAGACGGAGTTCGCCATCAGCGGCGCGACGCCGACGATCCCCGCCGTCTCCGCGCCCGGCAGCGTGTCCGTCGCCGCCATCCAGGGGGTACAGCCTATCGCCCAGGGGCCGAGTAGAAGGCGCCCTTCGCCAGCGCGACACGGGCACGCCAGCGCAGCGCCATTCCCGTCACGCCCTGGCTGATAGCGTAGTTCGCGATGTCGCCCAGGACGTCGAGCGCATCCGCCTTGAGCGAGGCGGAGTGCGCCGCCACGACGGCAACGATCTCGACGCCGAACATGCCTGCGGCGGTGGCAAGCGCGCCCCACAGCACGCTCCGCCACGCCCCATCGTCAACCTCCGTGTCCGCCGCGGCGCAACCTGCCATGTTGTCACCTCGCAATCATCAGCGCGACGATCCATGTAGCGGCTGTAGCAACTACAGGGTCAAGGGCATGGCGCTGACGATCGGCGATCTGGGCAAGGCGACGAACACCAAGGTAGAGACGGTGCGCTATTACGAGCGCATTGGCCTGCTGCCAGCGCCCGCTCGCAGCGCTGGCAACTATCGCACCTATGGCGCGGTCGAACTGGGGCGGCTGTCGTTCATCCGGCGCGCGCGCGATCTCGGCTTCTCGCTTGATCAGGTGCGTGCGCTGCTGGGTTTGTCGGACGACCGTACTTGCGACTGCGCCGGCATTGACCGCATCGCCAACGAGCATCTGCGCGAGGTGGATCGCAAGCTCGCCGATCTGGCCGCGCTTCGCCGAGAGCTGAAGGCGGTCATAGACTCCTGCGATGGCGGCACCGTCGCCGAGTGCCGAATCATCGAAGCGCTGGGACCATCCATCGACGGTCAGGTGCTTCCCAAATCACCGCGTTGTTGAGAGATTCCAAGGGAAAAGCCTCGGCGGTCTTTTTGGCCGTTCCCAGTCGGGACGCCGAAGATCCGAAACTTCCACTCGTGGACTACTGTAAGCCAACTCGATCGCCATACCGCCCTCCCCGCGCACGCGAATGCATCGACGCCGGTCTGGTCGAGGAGGAGCACGACTTCGACGACGAGCGCGAATGCTGGTCGGCGGAACAGGTGTGGGAAGCGATACAGCGCCTGTTCCCGATGCCGTCCGATCCCGTCATTGCGCATGGCGAATTCTCGCCCGGTAATATCCTGATGCTCGATGGCGAAGTGGTCGGCTGCATCGACGCCGGCAGGGTCGGTATCGCGGACCGCTACCAGTATCATGCCATACTGTGGCATTGCCTCGGGCGTTTGACGCATCGCTGCAAGACCGGCTCCTGCAACAACATGGCATCCTCGCCGCCGATGAACGCAAGCTCCAGTTTAACCTCATGCTGGCTGAGTTGTTCTGACAACCGCCGCCGTGTTGGGCTAATTCTCGAGGTCGGTCGCTAGCGAAAATCCGACATAGCGGCCTGAGTTGTAGGTCAGGCCTTCCGAGGGGTCGGCGATCCACCGATAGGTATTGAACAGGTTCGTCACCTGCACGCGGGCGATCACGTCGCGCCGCGCCAACTGTAGCCGGTGACGCGCACCCAAGGCGACGGTCGGGCGCGATGACAGGTGGACGGCGTTGGCCTGGTCGGCGAACGATCCGCCATGTCGCGTCACCTGAATGTCGAAGGACGATCCTCCCCAACCCTCCGGATGCACGTCGAGCGCCAGCATCATGCGGCTGCGACTGGTGCCGACAGGACGCGCGCCGATCGTGCCGTCGTCGACCAGCTCCCCGGTGACGCGGGGATCGAGCAGCACCGCGCCTGCGACCAGGCTGGCGAACGGCGTCAGGTCACCGCTCAACGACCCCTCTATGCCGCGATGACGGACTTCGCCGAGCCGGCGGTAGAAGTCTGAATTGTCGAGGTTGAAATAGGGCTTGCGGACATCGAACACGCCCATCGCCGCTTGCAGCTTGCCCAGTGAGGCGCGCACGCCGGCATCGACCTGCCGCGTTCGAAGCGCCGGTGGTGCGGCATTCCGGTTCACGGCAATATCCGGTGCGACCTCGCTTTCCTCCAGCCCTCGCGTCACCCCAGCATAGGCCGACAGACCCGACGACATTTCGAGCGAGGCCATCAGGTTGAACAGCCACGGCCGATCAAGCGACATGATGGCCTCGCGCCCGGGCGGGCGGACATGCTTGCGGTAATCGGTCTTCTGGACGCCGATGTTGAGGCTGCCGCGCCCCTTCCAGCGCCCCTCATAGGCAATGCCACCTGTCACCTGCCGAACGTCATCGGGCGTGCGCTCCACGAAGGCGAACGACGGCTCGGCGGTCGGCGCGCGCGTTGCGATGCTGCGGCGGGACAGCTCGACTGCTTCCGCCTCGCCGTAGAGCCGGGCCTGATCGCGAGCGCGCACCGACGCATGGAAGCGATGCAGCCGCGGGCCTTCCGTGAAGGTGCGGGACACGCGCACCTCTCCCGACGTGGACGCATAGCGCGACGACGGGGACGCATAGACGGTTTCCGTACCGGTGCCCTTCTCGTCCACATCGAGCCACAAGGTTGTCCGATCGCGACTGACGGAGTAGATCGAGCGGAACAGACCGCCCGCCAGTGACCAGTCGCCCAATCTCGTGCGGGCGATCACGCCCGTGTTGCTGCCGCGACTGGTATTGGTCGCCCATTCCTGCCCGGTATAGCGGCGACGATCGCGCACCCGCGGCGGAACGAACGCCCCGCTGGTGAAGTAGGTCGGTACGGCCTCCTCGCTCCACGTCTTGTCCAGGCTCCAGAACGGGATGATTTCGGTGTCAGGCGCGGGACGCCACCTGAGGCTGATCCCACTGGAGAAGGACTTCGGCGTGCCCCCGAACCATTCGTTGTCCCGGTAGAGGCCGAACCCGCCGGCGGCCGACAAGGCGTCACCGGCGATCGGCGCGCGCACGTCGAACTCGACGCTGGCATCGCCAAATGTGCCGGCGTTCAGCCGCGGGCTGAGCACTAGAGCCCTGGGAGCATCGGGAAGGCGAAAGTCCGCGATTCCGGTCGGCGCTGGAAACGGATAGTCGATCGCCGTCAGGCCGACGCGGATGATCGAGCTATCGACGATGCGATAGCTGAGGTCCGCCTGCTGATCGATATACAGGCCCTCGAGGCGGACGTTGCCGGCATCGATCGGGGAAAAGCCGCGCACGTCTTCTTCGTCGTAAAGGCCCACGGACTCGTTGGCATAGCTTACGCCGAACGCATCCTCGGCCGCACGCGCGGCGTTCTGATCGGCGCGCTGCGCCACTGCCTCGCCCGCGAACCCGAAGGCCGCGAGCGCCATGAATGCCAACTTCCGCATAGTCGCCCCCGGCGCGTTCTTTACCGATCGGCAGGCGACTGACCAAGATCAAACCGGAGTGGCGTTCCTGCGGTCATGTTCTGGTGTCAAAGGGCAGACATCGAGGAAGGGAATGTCCAAATATCCACGGTGCTGCGTCGGCTGTCGCGCCGATGTCCTGATCCTCAGAAAGCCGCAGTGCGCGCCGTCTGCGTACCGCCTGGCCCGAGGGTGCCTGTCCAGTCGGGAAGCGAAAGGGCGTGAGACCTGTGGAATCGATGCGCTCGACCAGCATCCGCTCTTCGACTGCATCGATCAGTCCGAACGCGTGGAGAGCCCTGGCAGCACGGGCATGTCGAAAGGTCCTGCATCAGGCCGCCGCGTCCGGGAAGATCGGCAGATCACTTGGCGGAATGACCTTCTCGACGAAGTTCGACACCGTCACGCCGACGAGGCGAATGCCTTTTTGCGGTGGCAACACGGACCGGACGAGCTCGCGCGCGACCATGTGGAGGGCCTCCTGCGTCGCCACGGCTGTCGGCTGGCTCCGGCTGCGCGTGATCTGCTGGAAATCCCCGTACTTCACCTTCACCGTCACCGTCCTGCCGAACGCCTGCCGCGTCTCGCACCACCGCCAGACGTCGTTCGCCATGCGCATTACGCCGGCTTCGATCTCGCTCGGTTCGGTGAGATCGCGTCCGAAGGTCGTTTCCGATCCGGAGGATTTGCGGACCCGGTTCGGATTGACGGGGCGGTCGTCCTCGCCGCGGGCGATCGCGTGGTACCATCCGGCCGAACTGCCGAAGTGACGCTGCAGGAATTCGCGAGACTTGGAACGCAGATCCGCTCCCGTCTCGATGCCGAGACCCCTCATCTTTTCCGCGGTCACCGGGCCCACGCCGTGGAACCGGCTGACCGGCAGCGTCTCCACCCACGCCGCGCCCATGCCGGGCATCACTGCGAACTGGCCATCGGGCTTGCGATGGTCCGATGCGAGCTTGGCGAGAAACTTGTTGTACGAGATGCCGGCCGAGGCAGTGAGCCCGGTCTCGGCCAGGATCGCGGCCCGGATCGCCTTCGCCGTCAGCCACGCCGTCTCGATGCCGAGCCGGTTGGTGGTCACGTCCAGGTAGGCCTCGTCAAGCGAGAGCGGTTGGATCAGGTCGGTGTATCGCGCGAAGACCTCATGGATCCGACGGGAGACGTCGCGATACACTTCGAATCGTGGGGCCACGAACACGAGGTCCGGACAGCGTCGCAGCGCCGTGACCGATGGCAACGCTGACCGGACGCCGAACCTCCGCGCCTCGTAGCTGGCGGCCGCGACCACTCCCCGCGCAGCGCCATGGCCGACCGCGACCGGGCGGCCGCGCAGCGACGGATCGTCGCGCTGCTCCACCGAGGCGAAGAAGGCGTCCATGTCGACGTGGATGATCTTGCGGACCGCGGCCACCATTCGGGCGGCATACAGGACCAGGAACGAAATGGGAACATACGTTCTCTGCTACTGGAGCCCGGATCGTTGGCTCCGCTCGGCATTCATGCTTGGACGCGGCGGCCGGCTCTGCCGCCCAGTCAGCGACTGAAGAGCTTGCGATCCTTGATCTTGCGTGGTTCCTCGTAGTCCTCGACCCACCACGGCGTCTCGCCTGGAAGCGCAGGCGGCCTGCGCAGCGTGAGCGGCCTCGCCGCCGTCTTCCGCTCCTTCAGGACCGCGCGCCACTGGTAGTGGTCGATCATGCGCAGCGCTTCGATCATGTAGCTTGCGGCGACGCGGCCGTCGCGTACCAACACGAGGTTCTCGCCGTTGCTGCCGTCCGCCGCCTTCGACATGTTGTAGGAGCCGAGATAGACTCGTGCCTCGGGCGTATCGAAGTCGAGCACGATGAACTTGTGATGCATCCTAGTCCCGCCATTGCTCGCCGTCAGTGCCCTAGGCTCCTCGGAGAATGGCGGTGGTGCGTCGCGGTCGAGGGGGGCGACGTATGTCGGAGGAAGATTCGAGCTTCCGACCGCGACCTCGATGCCGGTACGCCGGTCGGCGATGCCCGCGACGAAGAGTTCCTCCCGATCGGCGCGCTCGACGAGCGCCTCGCGTATGGCCCCGGGCGTGATCGACAGGAAGGCGAGCGAGTACATCACGGACGAGGTAGCCGCGGCGACATCCTCGCCGATGCCCAGGAGGACGCTGTTCCTTGCCGAATGTGGCGAGAATGACACCCGGGCGTCGACGTCGGCGATACCGAGATCGCACCAGCCGGCGGACGCACTCTTCTTGAAGCCCTGCGGATCGTCCCAGTACTGGTCGAATGCCGCCCTGAAGACCTCGACAGGCCGCTCTCCGGTAAGGACCAGCGCGTTGTTGGACTGCACGTAGAGGCCGCGCCAGCTCATGTTCGTCGAGCCGCAGAGCACCTGCTTAACGGCGTCGCCATCGACGTAGACGGTCTTGTTGTGCTGGAGTCTGCCCATGCTCTGGCGCCTGACCGTCACGCCGGCCTCGGCAAGGACCCGTTCGGCCTCGTCCTCGGAACCGCCGACGTGAGCCTCGGAATCGTCGATGATCACGCGGGCGCGTGAGCCGAGCCTGGTCAACCGCTCGACGATCTCGGGAAGGTTGAGATCGAAAGCGATCACGCCGACCTGGGCGGTAGGATCGTCCAAGGCGGCGTCCAGCAGGTCGAAAATCGCCTGACGGGCCTCGAAGCCCATCCAGGCATAGGCCGCCGCGGCGTCGTGGTGGGTCGGAACGAAGGTCAGGCCGTCGTCCGCGTCGCCGGGCACAAGGCTGTCGATCCCACCGCGGCGGGCGAACCGGTCGACGAACGCCTGCGAGGATACGAATCCGCGCGTGAAAGCGACGTTGAGCAGCCCCGGAACGGTGTCGCGAGCGAGGGCCAGTGAGGCGGTCTGGGCGACGCCCGCCTCCAGCGTCCCGTCGGCGTCCATATGCATCGGCGTGACCCGGTAGGAGAAGTCGCCCTGAAGTTCGGCGTTGCGCGGGAAGTGTATCCAGCGGAACTTCTGGATCGGCGCGACGAGCGTCGAGAAGGTTTCGGGCCGTTCGGCGCTCGGGACGGTGCCCGCGTCGCCACCGAACGTCAGTCGGTTCTTCAGCGGGTAGAAGCGATCGCTGCCGGGCTCCGCATATTCGATCGCGAACCCGACGAAATCCTGCGGTGGCCGTCCGCGGCGCCAGTCCATCGCAAGCAGCGCCATTCCCTCTCCACGGTGGACCTTGAGCATGAAGGGCGCATTGGCGACTTCTCCCTCAGCGAAGCATTCGATACCCATGCGATCCCCTAGGCGACATCGGCCGACGATAGCACATGGCCGCCATCGTCTCCATGCTCGGACCCGGGGGCCGCTCATGCCCTGGGCTGCGGAATGCCCGGCGGCGATGATCATCCCGGCTTGCCTATCTCGAGCTTGCGCAGGATCCCGCACGTCGTCGCCGTGCAGCATGCCCGCGTCCGATGTCGTCATCGGCCCCCGCCACGCTGCAGAACATCTTGAGCCGGCAGTGCTCCGGACAGTCCGACAGAAGGCGCCGAAGGACGAACCGATCTCGACGGCATCGACGCTGTCCCCCTTGCCACAGCAGCCTGCAGGACATGCAGCGAGAATTCCACGATGATACGATCACGACGGGATATGCGGTCAATGCCGGTCGCGCGAGTTCACGCGCACGACGTCCTCGGGATCCATGCCGGTGCCGCGCGGCGGCCAGTAGCTGTCGCGTGGCCCCGGCTTTCACCCGGCGTCGACCTGACAGGGCGCGTCGCGATTCCGCGCCCCGCCGCCGCGTCCGGTCGCAGATGGAGAGCCTATCTGTCAGACCTGCGCAAGCAGCGGCCCGTGATCGACGATGTCGTCTGGTTGAAGCGATCATCCACATGATGCTGCATCGCAGAGGCGGCGGCCTGGATCGCGACGCACACTCCTGCGGCGTGGCCGTTCGGCAATGGAGATCGTCCGGGAGAAGCGCCCCCCCGGTCAGCGTCTCGAAGCCACGATCCTACCGGCTTCCATGCGGGATATGCCATGACGCAGGACAAGCCAGTCGACCTCGGTTCCGCCTGCTCCGCAGGAGAAGCAGTGGAAGCGCGTTCCGCCGCCGCTGATGTACAGGCCCCTCGTCGGATCGGGGTGCGTGCTGCAGCAGGACCGAATCGCTCCACGGTCGGGATCGCCCTCGACACCTCCGTCGAGCGCATCGACGATCAGCGCGAATGCCAGATGGGTACTACTGCCGCGCTCGGCCTGAAGCGCATCGACGAGCGAGTGATAGCGTCCCGCCGACGTCGGCCGAACCTCCCGCGCCGTCGCGTCCTTCTCAGGCGTGATGAAGTCGTCTGGATCGAAGTCGTCGTCATCGGGGAAGCCCAGGAGAGTACCGGAGACCATCTGCCGCGAGCCTGCGGCATCGCCGGAGGTCAGCCCGGGTTCCCGGCCGACACCTGGGCGGGATACGAAACTGCTTCCGACCGGAAGCAGCCCCCGTTCGATCGCGATCCTGTCGAGTTCGCAGCGCCCTGCCCGCAGGGCGTTCCTACTTGCCTCGTCTTCAACGAAGCAGACGCCCTTCGGCCTGCCGTCCGACATGGCCAGTTCGAGGTAGTTCGGAAGTCCGATATCACGATAGTTCATGTCTTCTCCCTCGCATATGCCGCCGAGTGCGAGCCGTCGGCTCGGAAGGTCCGGAAGCCGCACGCGGGTGGTCGGCCGAATTGCCGCTCGGCGAGATGGTTGATGATCGTTCGTCGAAGCGTATCTCGTCATCGCCAGTACGGCGGCGTGCCGGTCGCGCCTCGCCAATGGCCGGATCCTGGAAGGCATTTGCGTCCCGCCTGCCTTTCCGAGATCGTGGGTGGGCTTGTTCTCGAATATCGACGTCGGCCCTGACGAAACTGCGGCCGCTGCCGCGCGTCGGGGTGCCGCTCCTCGTGAATGCTGGCCCAGGCGATCGGTCTACCGGAAGTGGAAGGCGGCGAATTGTTCCCGCACGTCCTCGCTCATGAGATTCTGCATCATCGTCCAGAAGCCGTTCACGGCGTCCTCTCCGGAGGCGACGTAGGCGCGACTCATGTTGCGGTGGAGTCCGTCGAAAAGCTGCGCTTCCAGTGCTGCGCCGGAAGTCGTCAGCCGAAGCAGGCGCTGACGTCGATCGGCGTCACCGACCCGCTGTGCTATGAGACCCTGTTTGACCAGTTTGCCCAGCACGCGGCCGAGGGACTGCTTGGTAATGCCCAGGAGGCGCAGCAGGTCGCCGACGGACAGATCCGGCTGCCGCCCGACGAAGTACAGGCAGCGATGATGTGCCCGGCCCAGGCCCATGGCATCGAGCTCCGCATCGGCATGCCGAAGATGAGCCTTGTGGGCGAATAGCAGCAGATCCATCCCGCCGCGAACGACGTCGTCCCGCAGATACTGAGCAGGGGGTGGTTTTATCGGTTCAGCCACGAGCGTCCCTTGGTTTCACGACCAGCGTCATGCGGCCTGCGATCCGCAGCGCACTATCGCCTGCTGCGCTTTTCAATCCAGCGAGTTTGAAATGGCAACAGGATTGTCGTTCACCGTGCAGTAGAGTTCATCGCATTGCGTTCGGGCGAGCTGACGACACTCTTCGCCACGATGGCGCCGCCCGTCTTTACCGTTCATCTCCGTCCACGCGTTCGCGCGTTAATCTCCTGGCTGCGGCAGACGGGCGACAGTGATCGCGTACCGGAAAGACGACGGTCGCTCGTTCGCAGGATCGCGGACGAGGATGTTCCTCGACGCGATGCAGCCTGTTCAGCGTCGCATCCGCTTTCCACCGAAACCTTCGCTTCACGTTGCGGAAGACAGTGCGCAGCGCCCGCTTCCAGAAAAAACGCGCGATTGGGCAATCGATTGCCCAAAACTGGGAACGTAACGGTTTTTGTCATGTTGAGGGGCGTACAGCAGCGCTCCTCTGTCGCCGGCAGGTCCGATGACATGTGACAGCTCGGCCTTGCAGAACGCGAAGGGTCGAGGGGCGGCTGAAAGAATCGACGCGGAGAAAAGCGATGAAGACCAGCCCTGTATTTTCCGTAGCAGCGATCGCTGCGTTTTTCCTGGGCACGTCAGCCTTTGCGCAGGAGTTTCCCCAACCGCCTCTTCCGAAGACGATGAGCGATCAGGCGCGCGCTCTTCTTGCCGATCAGGGGAAGGAAACTCTGGGCATCACCGCTGCGGCCCCGCCGTCCATCCCCCAGATGCGCGCCATGACAGCCGCCCAGCAGCTCACTATCGGCCAGGCACAGGCTGCCAGGTACGGGGTCAAGGTGACGAAGACGACCTGGGCCGGAGTGCCGGCTCTGACGTTCGAGCCGAAGGTGATCCGTGAAGATCGCAGGCGTAGTCTGCTCATCAACTTTCACGGCGGCGGCTTCATCGTCGATGCGGGATCGATGACCGAGAACGTCCGTCTGGCGGCGCTCAGCAAGACCAGGATAGTCTCCGTCCTCTACCGTCTCGCACCGGAAAACCCGTTCCCTGCCGCGGTGGACGACGCGCTCGCTGCCTATCGTTTCGCGCTGAAGGATCACCGTCCCGCCGACATCGGCGTCTATGGCACGTCGGCCGGAGCCATTCTCACGGCCGAACTGCTCGCCAGGCTGGCCAAGGAACGTCTGCCGATGCCCGCCGCTGCGGGCGTCTTCTCCCTCACGGCGGACTTTACCCGGTCCGGGGACAGCGAAGGCTACCTGCCTCCCCTGATGGGTCAGGGCGTAGGAAAGGTGCTGACGGGCTATGTCGGCTCGGCGAACCGATCGGATCCAATGGTCTCGCCGCTATTCAGCGATCTTCGCGGACTGCCGCCGACACTGGTTCTCGCCAGTACGCGGGATCAGCTGCTGAGCCAGTCCGCCATATATCACCGGGCCTTGCTGCGGTCGGGCGTGGATGCGGATCTCGTGGTATTCGAAGGCCTTCCCCATGCCTTCTGGACCGGACTGGACATCCCGGAGACGACGGAGGCGTTCGATACGATGAACCGTTTCCTGGATCGGCATCTCGGCCGCGCGAAGTAGTCGAACGTCGGTATTCACGCGACGCAGCGCGATGGGCGAGCCTCGACGGTTCGACTGATCTACTCACAGACGAAGGAAAGCGGATGTCGAAGAAGCTGGTATGGGCTTGCGCCGCATCTCTCTGCATTGCGCCCGGCCCGGTCGCGTCCGCCGCGGCGCAGGTTCAGTCGTCAGGCTCGAACGCGAGCGCTGGATCGCTGCCGGTGACCGTCACGGAGGAAGGTCAGCATGTGGCGATGGATCGCTACACGTGGACCAACAGGCAGCTGGCCAAGCGGCTTCCGCTGACCGAGCGGTGGCCTCAGCCGGAGGCCATGGCAAGGACGTCGGCGACGCTCGGCCTCTCCCCCGCCCCCGTTCCCGCGACGCTGCCTGTTCCCGCGCGCATCATCGGCGACGTGTATCTCGTGAGCAGCGATCCGACGCTGACATACCTCGTCGACGCCGGGCCGGAAGGGCTCGTCCTGATCGACCCGGGGCTTTCGCGCAACTTCGACGCGATCTGTTCGGCGATAACGAAGCTCGGCTTCTCGCCGAAGCGCGTCCGCTGGGTCCTGAACACGCATGCCCATTTCGACCATTCGATGGCTGACGGCCCCTTCCGCCGACAGGGGGCCAGCATCCTCGTCGGAGTAGCCGACGCCGATGCCGTGGAACGGGCGACGCGCGTCACGGCGAAGTTCTTCGACCCCTCGATCGAGCGCGACTATCCGACCACGACGGTGGACCGGCGCATCGTCGACGGCGAGGAGCTGCGCCTTGGCAACAAGACGATCCACGCGATCTCTACGCCGGGGCACACGGCTGGCTCGACCGCATTCTACATGATCGCCGATGGGCGCAACGTCCTGTTCAGCGGCGACACCGTCCTGTTCGATAGCCGACTGGGGACGCAGGACACCGCCTATGCCAACAATCGCGACTATCTGGAATCACTGCGGAAGCTGTCGCGTTTCACGATGAGCCTCGGCAACGTCGTGCGCTGGGACCTTCTTCTGCCTGGTCACGGCGCGATCGTGCTGGATCGTGCTGGAATGGACGTCGACAAGGCCTTCGACACCGTCCGGCTGGACATGCTCGAAGGGGGTCGGATCGAGGCGGCCCCCTTCGCGACCGACCGCTACCGACGATTGATGTTCGGAAGACCATGAGCACCTTCTTACAACTGGGCGTTCGTCTGCCGGCTGCTCACCAACTCAGCTGTCTGCTGGCGAACGAATATGTTCGGCGCTTGCAGGCGGTCGGCCTGCCACCGATGAGGCAGTTCGACCGATCAGATCGGAAGCAGCAACAGATGTCTGCCTGACGGAATTGAGACCGACACCCTCCGTAAGGGCAGCAGGTTGTCGCGGAGACCCGGTGATGCCTAGGCTGTTTGAAACGCCGTTTCTCGATGCATTCTCAGATCTTGCTGACGGTGGAAAATAGCACCTGCCGTCACATTCGACCTGCCACCGGATTTTCATTAGACGACGACGGCAACGGCTACACGTACGGCAGGCGAAGCATGCTGTCAGCCACCGCGGAGACATCGCAGCAGGCGGCGTCCGGAACCCAGATAAAAACGGAAATCTTGTCCCGCATCGGACCTAGTATGCACATGTGTGCAAGTTGGCGCCGTTTATGCACATGTGTGCAAACCGTGTCGCGCGAAGATGCACATGTGTGCATCGGACGCTGGCACAGCTAAGGCCGCCTCCAGAAGCAACTGGATGATCGTCCCGTGTAGGCGTCCATCGTAAGCGTGGACTATAGGACAATCGCTCGACGATTCGGGCTAGCACGTCGCAGATCAGGACGACGGCCGCCCAATCCGCCTGGAGCCACCGCGGACGGCGGCGCCCCCACGCACTCTGGTGAAGCAGGCTCGCCGTTCAATGCCAAGCCCTCCAGTCCACGAAGTCCCAGATCTGAAAAGCGAAAAATCTTTGTGCCGCATCGGTCCCAGTATGCACACGTGTGCAAGTGATCCCCGATGCACACATGTGCATAAATCAAGGAATTATGCACATGTGTGCAAAAAAGCGCCCTTTATGCACACATGTGCAAACGCCGGCGACGCACGGATGCACATATGTGCATCCGTAGAGTTCAAGGGGTTGCCTGACGTGCCCCGAGGCGAGACGCCACCCTGCAAAACTTTACGATTTTCCGAATTGACAAAGCCGCGACGACGTGTATCGCTCGCGCGCTGCGCACCCGCGCTCTTCTTATCCTTCTTACTTCTATCTCTTATCATACTTACAAGGAGATGAGAGACTCTCCGCGCGCGTACGTATACGCGCGTGCGCGAGACACCTGATTTTGAATCGCTACGGACCAGGCCATAGCTGAAGCCCATTGGCTCCACCCACATTGCGACATGGTTCCAAGTAAGTATCTATAGGCTCGTGGATCCTGCACTCTTTCCAAGGGGTCCAGGCCATCCGCAGGATATTCGCAACGCGGAAGGACCGCCGGCGGCAGCCGGCGTGCCCGCGCGTTTCGCCGCCGACGTCCGGTCCATGTCTCCGGCGGACGTGGCGCTCCCGCCGTCAGCCCTGCCGGTCGAGGTCGCACCGCGAATGCAGGTCGGCGCCGACGACGTCCCGGGCGAGATCGGCCAGATGCGCGTGGTGGGTGAAGAAGAGGATCTGCGTCGAGCCGGCAAGCTCGGCCAGCACCTCGAAACCGGCGCGGGCGCGGGCATCGTCAAAGTTGATGAATAGGTCGTCGGCGAGGAACGGCAGACGAGATCCGGCCTCGACGGACTGCTCCACGGCCGCGAGGCGGAGGGCCAGGAAGAGCTGGTCGGCGGTGCCGTCGCTCATGGCGTCCACGTCGATGGCCCGACTTCCGTCTTCGGTGACCCCGAGAAGACGGGGCGTCGACGAGTCGTGGTCGATCCTGAGATCCGAATACCGTCCAAGCGTCAGGCGACGGAAGAGCCCTCCCGCCCGTGCGAGCAGCGGATCCTGCCGCTCACGACGGTGACGCTCCACTGCCCAGCGCAGTGTAACGGCCTGCGATCGCCTGAGCAGATAGGCCTCCGCCTGTACACCCATCTCAGCGCGGGCCTCCTCCGCTTCCGCGGCGGCGGCCGCGGCACCGTCGCCATGCTCGTCCAGCGCCGCGAAGGCGATGCGGGCGGCGCTCGCAGTCTCAGCCGCCGCCGTCACCCGCGCGTTCGCGTCGGCGAGGAGCGGCGCCAGCCCCGCCGAACGCGCAGCCGCTGCATCGGGATCGCTCCCGGTCCACTGTTCCTCGAGCGCGTCGAGTGAGAGTCCGTCGCCGGCCGCGGTTATCTCGCCGATTACAGCCGCCAGCGCGTCGCGCTGGCCGCGGATGCGCCGCGACGTCTGTACCGCAGCGTCCAGCTCCTCGATCGCAATATTCCCCAGATCCTCCACCACGGGACGCAGACCGTCCTCAGCCGCCTTACGGGTGGCCGCCGCCGCCTCGATCTCGGCAAACCGGCGATCCCGCTCGGCAGTCAGGTCCTCGCGCGCCTGGGAAGCGATGCCAGCGGAGGCACGCCGCCCGCGAAGTCGGTCGAGCGATCCTTCGCCCTCGCCTCCTATTCGCGCCCATAGATCCACCACGTCCATCTCGAAGCCGTGGCGGTCCACCTCGATGCCGCGCATTCGGGCTTCGAGGGCCTCTACCGCGTCCATCTCGACCCGAAGCTCCTCGACCAGTCCGAGGACGCCCTCGCCGTCTGCGATGGCAAAGCCGGTGCCGGCGGCGGTCTGAACGTCGCGCCACTCGCCCTCGATCCGTATCCTGTCGTCACCCCGCCGACGATTCGCCCTCGTCAGATCGGCAAGCGTATCGGTCAGCTGACGCATCTCGGCGTGATCCTGGCGGTAGGCTAGCGCCTGCGCCTCGCCCGCGGCACGGCGCCTTTCCGCCTCCGCCAGAACGGGCGCCAGACAGTCGTCGGACGGCTGCCAGTCGGGCATCGCCTGCAGCAGCGCCGTCCGAGACGCAGTCTTGCGCGCGCCTTCCGCCTCCGCCTGCGCGGACAGCCGGGCCGCCTGCTCGGCCGTCTCGATCGCCAGCGTTCTATCCGCTAGCCATCCTCGCAGCCGTGCAGGCTCCATGGCGGGGAACCCGAGACCTTCCATGTGTGCGGTCCAGGCCGCGGTGACGGCGCGCGAGGCAGCCTGCGCATCGTCACGCCGTCTCGCCGCCTGGGCGCCCCTCAGCGCGACCTCGCCTGCCTGCCTGTCGAGCAGACCGAGTTGCCCGGAGTCGGCGGCGAACGCGAAGCGCCGGTCCGCCACGAGGTCGGCATCGTCGACGCGCGCACTGTAGTCCTCTGCGGTCGCCGCGGGATCGCTCAGCGCAGCGGAGCCGACCAGAGCGTCCCGCACTTCGCGCCATAGCGCTTCGCGTCGCTCGCGAGCCGCGGCAAGATCGGACGCCGATACCGCCTGCCCCCCTCCGGCGAGCGCCTGCCGGTCCAGCGCGACGCGTTCGAGCTCCTCCTCGACGCGGCGGACCTCGTCGGCGGCGATCCGCGCCGCCTCTGCCAGTCTGGCAAGTTCGGCATCTGCGGCGCCGATCTCGTCCTCGTGCATCCCCGGCAGCCGTTCGAGATCCTCCGGTCCGCCCGTCCACGGCGCCAGGCGCGTCAGCGCTCGGCTTGCGGCCTCGTGCGCCTCGGCGGCGGCGCGGAGCGCGGCCGCATGCCGGACGTCCACGTCGTCGCCCAGGCGCCTCGCGGCGTCGACGGCGGCGATCAGCAGATCAAGGCCTTCGCTCAGCTGCGCGTCCGCCAGGCGTCGCTCCAGCGGCAGCAGCCGGGCGCGGGCGTCCTCCTCCGTCTCGGCCGCGGCCCGCAGCCCGGCGGTCGCCTCCCCGTATGCCTTTGCCAGCTCCCGCAGACGGGCGACCGCCGGCCTGGCGGGAGGCGCGGCGTCGGACAGACCGAGGTCCGAACGCAGCTGCGCGACCCTCGCCTGCCTGGCTTGCCGCTCGATGGTCAGCCGTTCGAGATCGGTACTGCCCTTCGTGACCGCACCGCGTCGTTCGGCGAGATCGTCGATCTCGTCGGCTGCGAACAGGGCCATGGCGTCGTCCGGCACGTTGTCCAGCCTGTCCTGCGCCTCGGCGTGAAGGGTGGCCGCCGCAGCTCTGTTCCGATCCGCCGCGGCGATGACGTCCAGCGCCGCGACCACGCGCTCCTCGCGGGCGGCGGGCATCGTCTTCGCGTCGGCCGAGCCTGCAAGCAGCTCGAGCAGTTCGGCGCGGCGCCTCATGGCCGGAGCGATCCGACGAAGCCGCTCGATACGCCCCTGTTCGGACAGCAGGGCGTCGCGCTCGGCCTCCGCCGCACATCGGGCGTCCTCGGCGGCCAGATGGGCGTCACGCGCATCGGTCCACGCCTTGGGTCGAACCTGACGGTCGCGCGCCGCCGTGCGGCTGGCGTCGAAGCTCCTTTCCGCCTGCGTGTAGGTCCTGTGCCTGGCGGCGCGTGGAGCCCATATCGCGTCCGCCTCCGCCTCCAGCGCCGCCAGCGCATCCACGACGTCGGTCATGCCCGAGCCCGCTGCGAAAAGCGCCTGGCCGACGTCGTCGCGGGCCTGGACTATCGCACGGCCGCCTTCGCGCAGACGGAGATGGTCCAGGCTGAACGCGAGCCGGAACCGTTCCCGGGTCTGGCCATGGAGCATGGCGAGCAGCGGACCTTCGTCCATCTGCCTGTCGTCCGCGTCGACGAGCGACCCCGCGTTCGCCTTGCGCCGGCGGACGGCGAGGCTCCGCCCATCCTCCTCGACCTCGGCTCCGATCCGGAGAAGCGGATAGTCGAAGCGGAAGTTGTAGCGGGACCGTGCCTCGAAGCCGAAGAGCAGGTCGGAGACGGCGGCCATGCTCGTGGTCTTGCCCGCCTCGTTGGGGCCGTAGATCACATGCAGGTCCGGTGTTCCGGAGCGGAAGGCGAGCTCGCATCCCTCGAAGCGACCGAACCGTTCGAGCGACAGGCGACGGATGCGCATCAGCCCGCCCTTCCAAGCCGGACGAGCAGGCCTGACGCGGCGGCCTGCGCGACGCCCGACCAATCGCCGACGGAGGCGGCATGCCGCATATCTTCCTCTTCCGGCGGCTGCGCCGCGGCGGTGGCGACGAGGAAGGGCGCCAGCTCCTGCGCGAGCGCCTCCAGCAGCTCCCCGTCGCGGGCGGCCGATGCAAGCAGCGCCGCCACGTCTTCCGACAGCTCAGCCTGCACCGCGGCGACGGGCGTCGACGTCCTGACCTGCACCTTCTCGATCCACAGATCGGGCGAGATCGCACCGGCGTGCGCGCGGGCATCGTCCCGCAGCTGCGACTGCGAGTCCGCGAGTGTCCCGGCAAGCGACGTCGCGCCCGAGAGGGTAACGCGCGCGATCAGCCCCCGGTCCGCCGTCTCCGCCGTCCGGGCGGCGGCGAGGGCTTCACGCAGGCGGACCTGGAGGTCCTCCATCGTGTCGCAGCCGTCGCAATCGACGACCACGCGGGCCCAGCGCAGGACGTCGAAGTGCACCGGCTCTATCGACGATATGACGCCGTCCTCGACGTCGACCAGGACGCCGCCCTTGGCTCCGGTCTCGCGGATATTGCGACCCTGGACGTTGCCGGGGAAGATCACCGGAGGATCCTCGCAGACGCATTCGAAGGTATGGACGTGGCCCAGCGCCCAGTAGTCGTAGCCCCGGGACCTGAGATCGGCGAGCTCGCAGGGCGCGTAGGAGGCGTGCCCTGGCCTGCCGGAAAGCGAGGTGTGGAGCACGCCGATGTTGAACATGCCGGCAGCGGCCGCGGGGTAGCGGACGGCGAGGTTGTCGGGCGCGGCCTGGTGAGCGAAGCTCCAGCCGTGGAGGGCGACGCCGAGCGCCTCGATTCGGAAGGTCTGCGGCGAACGACTGCCGAACCGGTGGACGTTGCCGGGCCAGGGCAGGCTCTTGGTGACGACGGACGCGGCGTCGTGGTTCCCTTGCAGAACATAGACCGCGATCCCCGCCTGCTCGAGCCGACCCATCTGGCGTGCCAGGTAGAGGCCGGTCCCCATGTCCCTCCAGTCGCCGTCGAACAGGTCGCCGGCGATGATGACGAAGTCGACCGCAGCCCTGCGCGCGAAGTCTATCATGTTGTCGAACGCGCTCCGGGTCGCCGCACGGACGTCGTCGACCGGAAGCCCCTCGTAGCGCGCCAGACCCGTCAGCGGACTGTCGAGGTGAATGTCGGCTACGTGCAAAAAGCGAAAGTTGGTCATCCTTCTTTCAATTTGTTCTGGTTACGAGCAACTTGGCAAGGAAAAGAAGCACAGGAGCCGCCGACTTGAACATCATCGCCGACGTCGCGGCCAAACCTGGCGAAGACCAGCTGCTCATCGATGCGGTGATCGCGCCGAAGCTGAGCTTCGCGACGCATCAGAACGACGTGCCGGTCATGCGCGAGCTGAAGATCGTGAACCTGGGCGATGCGACGATCGAGAACGTCATCCTGTCGGTGCGGGCCGATCCGCCGGTATTCGCTCCGCGCGACTGGCGCTTCGACCGGATCGCGGCAGGGGGCGAGGTGCGGGTATCCCAGCGCGACATGGCGCTGGACGCCGGACTCCTGCTCCAGCTGACGGAGGCGGTCCGAGCGAACGTCACCCTGACGGCCACCGATGCCGGCACCGGCGGCGTCCTGGCCGAGCGGCGCGTACCGGTCGAGCTTCTCGCCCGGAACGAGTGGGGCGGATCGGGTGCGATGCCCGAGCTCCTGGCCGCGTTCGCGCTCCCGAACGACGTCGCGGTCGGTCGAATCCTGAAGGCCGCGAGCGAGGTCCTGCGTCGGGCGGGCCGTCCCGACGGGATCGACGGCTACCAGTCGAAGTCCCGCACCAGGGTCTACGAGCTCGTGTCGGCGATCTGGTCGGCGGTATCGGGCCTGCGCCTCACCTATGCCGAACCGCCGGCGAGCTTCGAGGTGGAGGGACAGAAGGTTCGCACGCCGAGCCAGATCGTCGAGGGCGGTCTCGCGACCTGCCTGGACAGCGCGCTTCTCTTCGCCGCGGCCGTCGAGCAGGCCGGCCTCTTCCCGGTGCTGGTGATCGTGGAGGGTCATGCCTTCGCCGGCGCATGGCTGCAGCCGCAGGAGTTCGCGACGCTGCTCGTTCCCGACGCCGCAGCGCTACGCAAGCGCGTGTCGCTGGAGGAGCTCGTACTTTTCGAGACGACGCTGGCGACGGGGTCGAGTCCGGCAGGGTTCGCCCGCGCGATCGCCGCGGCTTCCAGACTGATCGACGAGGAGCGCGAAGGCCGTTTCGTGGTGGCGGTCGACGTCCGCCGTGCGCGCATGCAGCGCATCCGGCCGCTTGCGATGACCGACGCCGGATCTCCGACCACGCCGGTCTCGGGCGGCGACATTTCGGTTGATACGGCCGGCGACGCGCTCGAGGCGGCACCGCCGCTGCCCGACTTCGACCTGGCGGAATCCGACGAGGTCGCCGCTACGCCGGAGGGGAGACTCGACCGCTGGCAGCGCAAGCTCCTGGACCTGACCACGCGCAACCGGCTGCTGCACGTCAAGCCGGGCGCCACGGCGATCCGGCTCGTCTGTCCGGACGCGGCGAGGCTCGAGGACGAGCTCGCCGACGGCCGCAGCTTCCGCATCGTCGGAGAGCCGGATCTTGCTGGAGCGGCGGGACGCGACGCCTCGCTCCATGCGGAACGCACGGGCGTGGTCCTGGACGAGGCCTATGCGAAGGCGGCTCTCGACCGAGGCGAGCTTCTCTCTCCGGGTGACCCCGCGAAGCTGGAGGCGCAGCTCGTCGAACTGTACCGCAAGGCGAGGCTCGACATGGCGGAGGGCGGCGCCAACACGCTGTTCCTGGCGGTGGGCTTTCTGCTTTGGAAGAAGTCGGCGACCGACTCCAGCCAGTACCGCGCGCCGCTGATCCTGCTTCCGGTCCGTCTGGACCGCCGGTCGGTTAGATCGGGCGTCAGGCTTTCGATCCACGAGGACGAGCCCCGCTTCAACCTGACGCTGCTCGAGATGCTGCGCCGGGACTTCGATCTGGAGATACCCGAGCTGGCCGGCCCGCTGCCGGCGGACGCTTCGGGAATCGACGTGCCCCGCGTGTTCAACGTCGTCCGGCGGGCGGTTCGGGACGCGACGGGGTTCGAGGTCGTCCCGGACGTGATGCTTGGCTCGTTCTCGTTCGCCAAGTACCTCATGTGGAAGGACCTGGTCGATCGCACCGACGTCCTGAAGGCGAATCCCGTCGTGCGCCATCTGCTCGAGACGCCGCGGGATCCCTACCCCTGCGATCGGCAGCCGCCGCGTCCCGAGGCGCTGGATGCAGAGGTGGCGCCGGGTGACCTGTTCACGCCGCTTCCGGCCGACTCCTCGCAGCTCGCTGCCGTGGTGGGATCCGCGCGCGGGTGCGACTTCGTGCTCGACGGGCCGCCGGGCACCGGTAAGTCGCAGACCATCGCCAACATGATCGCCCACAACCTGGCGCTCGGGCGCAAGGTGCTGTTCGTGGCCGAGAAGCGCGCGGCGCTCGAGGTCGTGCATCGCCGCCTGGTGGCACACGGGCTGGGACCGTTCTGTCTCGAGCTGCACAGCAACAAGGCCTCCAAGCTCGACGTCCTGCGCCAGCTCGACGCCGCCTGGAGCATCAGCGAGGGTTCTCCGCAGGCCGAGTGGGACCGCCGGGCGGCGGAGCTCAGGACGAGCCGCGACGGGCTCAATCGGCTTGTGGCTGCTCTGCATCGCCGACACGGGAACGGCCTGACCCTGCACGCTGCCATCGGCCGGGTGGTAAGGGACGGTGCGGCAGGCGGCACGCTCCGTCTGGCCTGGCCGACCACGACGCGCCACGACGAGGCGGGACTCGAGCAGCTGCGCGAGGCGGCACGCCGTCTCGATCTGCTGCGTCCGGCCGATCCCGCCGAGCCGTCGCTCGTCCTGGTCGGCCGCACCGAGTGGTCGAACGCATGGGTCGCCGAGCTGCTGGCCGCAGCAGGCGGCCTCGAGACCGCGGCAGGCGAGATCGAGACGCGGCGCCAGGCCTTCACGTCGCTTCTGGGGATCGAGCTCGGGCGGGACAGGCAGGGTCTTGCCGCGACCGCGGCCGTGGCGCACGCCCTCGGCTCGGCTGCGGGTCACGATCTCGGCTTCGCCTTCGCATCCGATGCCGCCCGCTCGATCGAGCATGCGCGCGAGGCCCTTCCGATCGTCGAGGAGTACCGGCGCGAGGCGGCGTCGTTGGGCGTCCGTCTGGAAACCTCCGCGGTCCGGGCGCTGCCGCTCGACGAGATCGAGGCGGAATGGCAGGCCGCCTGCACTGCGATCTGGCCCCTATCCCTCCTCCGGCGCAAGGCGGTGGTCCGCCGGCTCGATCCCAGCGGCGAGGCCGATCCGGACATCGAGCTTCCCCGCCTTCGGTCCATGCGCTCGATCATGGCCCGGGTCGAACCTCTCGGCGCGGCCAGCGCCGTTCCAGGCTGGTCCGGCGTCGATACCGACGTGACGCGCGTCGCCGCGCTGCTCGACGCAGCCGAGGGACTGCGCAGCGCCGTCGTCCGTGCGGCGGACACGCCGGACCGGCTGATGTCGCTGCGCGGTTCGCTGCGCCGCCTGGTGACCGAGGGAAGCGACCTCCTCGGCGCGGACGGCGCGATCGGGCGGGCCGGTGCGTCCTACCTCGTTGCCCACGAACGGCTGGAGGCGGCACTCGAGAGCTTCCAGGCCATCGCCTCCTCGCCGTCGGGTCTCGATGGCGAGGACCTGCCCGCCGCGGCGCGCGTCGCCGCCGCCGGGATCGCCTCGCACGCGTCGCAGCTCAACGGCTGGACGGCATGGCGGCGTGCGCGGCAAGCGGCGCTGGATCTGGATCTCGGCCCTCTGGTCGAGGCTGTCGAGCGTGGTTCAGTCCCGCCTGGAACGGCGGGCGCGGCGTTCGAGCTCGCCCATGCGCGGTGGTGGGCGGACGGCGTCATGGATGCCGAGCCTGCGGTGCGCGACTTCACGCTCGCCGAGCAGACGGACGCGATCGCCCGCTTTCGCGACCTGGACCGTCAGTTCGCGGAGCTGACCCAGGCGTACATCCGGGCCCGGCTGTCGGGCGGGATCCCCCCGAAGGATGCGCAGACGCAGCCGCCGGGCTTCGGTGCGCTCGCTCACCAGCTGAAGCTCCAGAAGCGGCACAAGCCGGTGCGGCAGCTCGTCGCCGAGATGGGGCCGGCGCTCACGACGCTCGCGCCCTGCCTGCTGATGAGCCCGCTGTCCGTCGCGCAGTACCTGCCCCCCGATGCCGAGCCCTTCGACCTGGTGATCTTCGACGAGGCATCGCAGATCACGCCCTGGGACGCGGTCGGCGCGATCGCGCGAGGCCGGCAGGTCGTGGTGGCCGGCGATCCCAAGCAGATGCCCCCGACGAGCTTCTTCGACCGGGGCGCCGGTGCCGAGGACGACGATACCGATGTCGAGAGCGACCAGGAAAGCATCCTCGAGGAATGCCTGGGTGCGCGCCTGCCCCAGCGGCGCCTCACCTGGCACTACCGGAGCCGCAACGAGAGCCTGATCGCGTTCTCGAACCATCGCTACTATGACGGCGACCTCATCACCTTCCCAGCGCCCGTGACCAGGGACGTCGCCGTTTCGTGGCGAAGGGTCGCGGGGGCGTGGGCGAGAGGCAAGGCGCGCACCAATCAGGTGGAGGCGGAGGCCATCGTGGCGGAGGTTCTGGCGCGGCTTGTCGATCCTGCCTTCGTCGACGAGGACGGCCGACCGCTGAGCATCGCGGTGATCACCCTCAACGCCGAGCAGCAGAAGCTGATCGAGGACCTTCTCGATCGCGCACGGCGGGGCCGGCCGGAGCTGGAGGCCTTCTTCGCCGACGACGCCGCCGAGCCCGTCGTCGTCAAGAACCTGGAGACGGTGCAGGGCGACGAGCGCGACCTGGTGCTGCTCGGCATCGGCTATGGTCCCGAGACACCGGACGCGCCGACCATGTCGATGAACTTCGGACCGCTCAACCGCCAGGGCGGCTGGCGACGCCTCAACGTCGCCATCACGCGCGCGCGCCGCGAGATGGTGGTCTTCACCTCGTTCTCGGCCGATCGCATCGATCTTAACCGGACGAGTGCCGAGGCCGTGCGCGACCTCCGCCACTTCCTCGAGTTCGCCGAGCGTGGCCCGCGGGCTCTCGGCGAGGCGGTGTCGGGCTCGGTCGGGGGCTTCGAATCTCCGTTCGAGCAGGCGGTGGCGAGCGGCCTTCGCGAGCGTGGCTGGACGGCGGTGCCGCAGATCGGCGTCTCCCGGTTCCGCATCGACCTGGGCATCGTGGATCCCGATCGTCCCGGCGACTATCTCGCCGGGGTCGAGTGCGACGGCGCGTCCTACCACAGCGCGGCGACGGCCCGGGACCGCGACAAGGTGCGCGAGGGCGTGCTGTCGGGGCTCGGCTGGCGCCTGGTGCGCGTCTGGTCGACTGACTGGTGGCATGACGCCCCCTCGGCGCTCGACCGCCTGGACGCCGCGCTGCGAACGCTGCTCGACGAAGCGCGGACCGCACGGGCGGAGCGCGAGGCGGCCACGCCGCTGTCGGCCGGGGTCGAGAGCACGAGCTCGACGCCGACGCCGGACGAGGAGGATCAGGGCGAAGCGGCCGCAGAGCCGGTGGAGCAGCTCGGCGGCGACTATGCGAGGACCGACTTCACCGACCTGCAGGCGCAGATCGATCCTGCCCGCTTCGCCGACACCGCATATACGACGATCCTACGCCAGATGATCATGCGCGCGATCGCGACCGAGGCTCCGATACGGGACGATCTTCTGGTCGAGCGCATCGCCCGCGCCCATGGCTTCAGGCGGTCGGGCCGGGTGATCAGGGACCGCGTGATGACGCTGGCGCGGGCATCGGCGCATGTCGCGCAGGAGCACGGGGGAGCCGCGTTCGTCTGGTCCGACGCGACGGCTGCCTCGACCTGGGACAGGGGACGTCTGCCGGCGACGAGCGAGGACATCCGCGATCTCGGCGACATCGCGATGCCCGAGCTGACGGCAGTCCTGCGCGGCTGCGGCGGGGAGGATCCGACGACCGAGGCGGCACGGGCGCTGGGTATTCGGCGTCTGAGCGCCGCCGGACGAGAACGGCTCCGCCGCGCCGCGCCTGCCAAGGGTCACATTTCCTGAGCGAATGGCCCTGCCGTAGGAATGGGAAGGCCTTTCGAGCCTGGACCCGGGCCTACCCGGCCGGGCGTCGTTCGCGCCGCCCTGTCGAGCGCGCGCTTGCAGGGCATTCTCCAAGATCGTCGAGGGGCACCCGGCTCGACGAAGCCAAGTCCCGCAGGCGGCAGTTACTGCTCCGGCTCCGCACCCTCTCCAGCGCCGTGCACTGTCGCCTGCCCGTGCTCGGCATACATGTGCAGATCATCGAAGATTTCGTGCCACAGCCTGTCACTCATGGGAAAGCTGAAGAGGTTTCGGAGGTAATATGCCCCTTCGGCAGCGAGGAAGGCGATCCGCAGAACGCGCGCTTCACTGGTCGTCGCCTCCAGCGTACCGGCGCGGGCACGATACCAGCCCTTGAAGCTCGTTTCCGCCAATCCCGAGCCGGCGAGTGCTGCCATGAGGGCTGCCCCGCTGATGCTTTCCTCGCGCGTCAGCTCGGCCGTGATCCGAATGTGAGCGAGCATCCTGTCACGATCTGACGTTCGATTTGCCAGTTCCGTATCGAACCGCGTCTGCTCGCGAGCGAGCCAGCGATCCAGCACCGCGTCCATCAACGCTTCACGAGACCCGAACGCGGACTGGATGCTCGCCTTTGGCACTTGAGCGGCACTGGCCAGACTGCCGAACGTCAGACCGGCTGCACCGGTTTCTATTACGATGGTTTCCGCCGCATCGAGCAGTCGCCCGCGGTCGAGAGATCTTGGGCGAGCCATGTTCGACGTCCTGCTTGCTTATAAATACGGTCGTATCTATACTGGCGTCTCCGGATCGTAAAGACGCAAGCGCGAAAGGAGTAGTTCGCCGTGCAACCCAGGAAGGTAGTCATCGTGGGAGCCGGCTTCGGCGGCCTTGCTGCGGCCAGGGCGCTCAGCGGACGGAACGTGGCGGTGACGCTGATTGACCGCACCAACCACCATGTTTTCCAGCCCCTGCTATATCAGGTGGCGACCGCGGCGTTGGCGCCTTCTGACATCGCGACTGCCACCCGCACGCTCGTGGCGGGTCATGGCAACGTGACGACGCTGCTGGACGACGTGGTCGGGGTGGATGACGATGATCGCGAGGTGCTGACGGCGTCCGGGGAGCGCATACCTCACGACTACCTCGTTCTGGCTACGGGATGCAGCTACAGCTTCTTCGGGAACGACGAATGGGCCGAGCATGCCCCGGTTCTCAAGACCCTCGCCGATGCCCTCTCCATCCGCGAGCGACTGCTCGACGCGTTCGAGCGCGCCGAACGGAGCAGCGACGCCGCCGAGGTCGCGTCGCTGCTGACCTTCGTCGTAGTCGGCGGCGGCCCGACCGGCGTGGAGATGGCGGGGGCGATCGCCGAGCTAGCGAAGACGGCCGTCGCCCGCGACTTCCGCAACATAGCGGACAGGCCGTTGCGGATCGTACTGGTGGAAGCCGGTCCCGCCATTCTTTCGGCGTTCCCGGACGAGCTGCCCGACTATGCGGCTCGCGCCCTCGACCGTCTCGGTGTCGAGCTCATGCTTGGCAACGCGGTCCGCGCCATTGATGCCGAAGGTCTGCAGGTCGGCGACATGCGCATCGATGCCGCGACGGTGATCTGGGCCGCCGGCACTCGCGCCACCGCTGCGGCGGCGTGGCTCGACGTCGATGCGGCCGGAAACGGCGCAGTGCGAGTACGGCCGGATTGCTCGATCGAGGGCAGGTCTCATGTGTTCGCCATTGGCGACGTCGCCAGCTTCACCGGTGGCGACGGGAAGCCGCTACCTGGACTTGCGCCCGTAGCCAAGCAGCAAGGTCGCTATGTCGGCGAGCTGATCTGGAGCCGGTTGCAGGGACGGACGGCATCCGCGCCGTTCCGGTATCGGAACTGGGGTTCGATGGCGGTGATCGGCCGGTCCCACGCGGTCGCCGATTTCGGCACGGTCCGCTTGCGCGGCTTCGTCGCGTGGCTTTCGTGGTCGCTGGTACACCTGATGCTGCTGGTCGACTTCCGCAGCCGACTCACCGTCTATGTCAACTGGGCCTGGTCGTGGTTCACACGCGGGCACGGGGTAAGACTGCTGACAGGCGCGGTACAGCATCCTGTCCGACAGTCGGCGGCCGCTACAAGCCCTACCTCCGAAGGACGAAGCTGATGGCATGGATCTACCTGCTGCTAGGCGGTGCGTTCGAGGTCGGCTTCACGACCTGCATGCGTTATATCGATAGCTTCAAGAACCTGCCGTGGACGGGCGCCTTCGCGATCTGCGCACTGCTGAGCTTCGTCTTCCTCGAATCCGCGACACACACCATCCCGCTCGGCACGGCCTATGCGGTGTGGACCGGCATCGGCGCGCTCGGCACGGTCGTTATCGGCATGGTGTGGTTCGGCGAGCCGTCCACTCCCATCCGCATCCTCCTGGTGTTCGGCCTCGTCGCTTGCGTCGCCGGGCTGAAGCTCACGGCCGGACACTGAAGCGGGAAGGCTCGACACGCTCCTTGCCAACCGGCTTGGTCTTGCCCCATCCGGGGAATCGCGCCGTGACCGGCCACGGCGTGCTTGCGGAAACCTCGTCGCCGGGTCGACCCGGCACTCGAGATGCAGCTCGGTTGCCCGCATGGGCCGATCGACCGATCCTGCCGGCTCACCCAGGTATCCGGCGCCCGCGGCGCGTGGCGCGGGACGGCTCCGCCGGGTCGCGCCTTCCACGCTTACGTCTGCTTGGGCGGATGAGTTGCCCGTCCAGGACGGACGCACTCGCGAACCTGACGTCGGCGGCGCCTGCCGTCAGCCGCGGCGCTGCCGTTCCGGACGGTGGCGACGACGGCGTGATCCGGCATCGTCGATCGGCATCCGGCTCGACGACAGCATGTCGATGAGGCGGCGGCTGCCGGGTCTTCCCCGCGTCCTTCGCCACCTCCTGATCGACGACGGGTCGTCGGGTCGGCCGAACACGGCCTTCAGAAGGGGTGTCCAGTGCCGGTGCAGAGCGACGGCGATGGCCTTGTCTCCGTTCGGCGTGTCGTACTGGTCCATCAGCAAGCACTGCGCCAGGCGCTTGCGCGACCTGAACTGCTCGAATTCGCTGAGGCCCGGTCGGTCCGGCTCGGATTCCATCGCCCGACCGAACGCCGGTATGTCCGGCAGGATGCCCGGATCGTCGGCGTTCGCGACCTTCTCCACCGTGGCGTCGTGACCATCCTGACCCAGTCGGATCGTCACGACGAGCCGGATGCTATCTGCCGGCGGGCTCATGCGGCCTCTCCGTCGCGATCGCCTGCGCGATCGTTCGCTACGGCACCGGACGGCCTGGCCGCATGGTCCAGCATCGGACCGGGTCTGACGCGCACCGACGACGAGAGCACGGCATGCGGTTCAAGATGCAGGTGGCCGTGCGCGACGGCCGCCAACGCCCTCGTGCGCCCACGAGATCCCGCGCCCAGCGCCTGGCGGATGTCCGCGAGACACGGTTGCCGCACGCGTGCGATGACGTCCGCGATCGCCGTGACGTCTGCCGGATCGAGTTCGTCATGCTGTGACAGGGCGACACCGATCAGTGTCGCGAACCTCGCCGACGAGCATGCGACCGCCATGGGGGTCACGACCCGGTGGAGAAAGCCGAGCTGCCTCGCCGCAGCCTTCAGGTAGCACGTCGCTCGAAAGGCGTCCGATCCGTCTTCATGCACGTTGACCAGCCACGTCCGAGAAAGGCACTCCACGACCGCGTGGACACCGACCTTGCGGACCTGCGACCCGTCATCGACGTGGATGTCGAGCGCATCGAAGCGAAAGGAGCGGACGTCCGGGCAGGAGGCGACGAACCGCTCGAGGCGATCGACGTCGCCGACGTCGGCGGCGGCGATCCCCGCCTGCGGAGCCGAGCGGCCCTTCCGAAGGACGATGAGGGCGCCGGCGCGGCGCGTATCCACGGTGTAATCAGGGCGGTCGTCAGGGCAATTGATGTCGTGCATGCTTGCTTCTCCCGAGGGCGCAGATCTTCGACTGCCGACAGCCCCCGCGCCGACAGGTGTCAGGTCCGCCTGTTCCAGGTGGACCGTCATATTCATCACTGTCAGGCCGTGTGTCGTAAGGCGGCCGGTCCAGGCCCCGGTCGTCGACTATCGCGGGCCGGTCCACATAGCGCCGTGACCCCTGCCGGTCGGCGGTCCGGTGCCTCCTCGACAGAGGGTCTTGATGCGGGCTTCGAACGCCTCTCGTCGATGTGTCATACCCTGACCTCCCGCCGACGACGCCGACCCATTAAAGTTCATCAGTTTGTGACTTTCATTTAGGTGTGACTGAGTTTGGCCACAAGGGTGAAGTCACTGGCTGATGAACTTTTATCGATCCAGAACGTGAGGATATGCTAAGGGCCGGACATGACGGGCCATGCTGTAACTAGTGAACGGAAAGAGTGGATCGACCTCTCTCACATCGGTTTCGACCGACGGCTGCACCGCCTGCTCGGCGATCCGCTGCCGATGCGGGAGCTGGCGCTCTGGCTAGCGATGTCGAAGCATCAGCGCGAGGTCGCCATGAAGCGCATGGAAGCGCTCGCGGAGTGGAAGCCGGAAGACGGATCCGGCGATGCGGCGGGGGCGGCACTGGCTGCCGGACTGAAGAAGAACCACTTCTACGAAATGGCCAAGGCTTGGCGTGCGGCGCCGTCCCTGGCATCGGTGGAGGTACTCGCCGCAGCGCCACGGGCCCGCGTCAGCGATTACCATCATGCGCTCGACGCGCACGTGACGACGGCGTTCGACGAGGTGCCGGCCGATGGCCAGGTCGTCGTCAACCAGGTCGTGGAACGGCTGGCCGCCCTCGCCGCCGCCGATCTTTCGGGGGCTCCGAGCTTCGCGACCCTGCGACGCAGGGTCCTTGAGGAGCAGCGCAGACGCGACAGGCGCACCCGACCGGGCGGCCATCTCAACTTCGACTGCTGCGCCTTCGCGATGACCAATCTGGATCGGCCCGAGCGCGTCGCGTTCGCTATCATCGACCGCCGAACGCAGCTCGTGCTCGGTGCCGCACTTGGAAACGCCCGTAAAGCCGGACATGGCTACGGTCTTGCTGCGGCCGACGCGCTGCGCCGCATCAGGACGGGATCGCTGAAGGACGTCGCGTGGGCCGAGCGGCTGGAGCAGACCGAACTGGTCACCGGTCTGGACGACGGTCTTCAGAAGATCGGGGTCGAGGCGGCGTGGGCGAATCTGCCGGTGGTGCAGCCTGCCGGAAAGCCAGGGCGCTATCTGCGGAGGGCGGCGGGCGACCGCATGGGGCGGATGCTCTTTCTCTCGGCCGATCGGCTGGCAAGGTCGGCTGACGGCGATGAGCAGGAGGTGGAGGATGCCGGAGACGACGCCGCCCGCCTGCAGGTGGAGGTCGAGATCCACAACGCGGCGATACTGCCGGATCTCGAACGCGACTCCGCGCCGCGCCCGCCGGCAGGACTGATCGCCACGCTGGAGTTCTTCGCACGCGATCTGGATGTGCAACGTTCAGAGCAGGCGGAACCCGCCTGAACCGCCACGGGCCTCGCTGTGCTGAGCGATGGCGCTCTCCAGCGCGAGGGTCGCGTCCGCCGGATCCAGCGGGCGGTCGTCCTCTGTCAGCAGCAGTCGATCGGCCGGACGGCTGGTTCGGTTGAACTGAAGCTCCAGGCGACCCAACCGGCGACCGACGATGCGCGACAGATTGGTCCGCGCGGTGCCCGGTCCGACCTGCCGCAGCCCGTCCACGCCGGCAAAGGCGTCGGCGAAGTCACGGTCGGCGGTCAGGCAGCCGGATCGCGATGCCGCCAGCGCCGCTTTCGCGAAGCCATTGATGTCCGGTCGTTCACTGGCCAGGGGCAGCGCGGCTATGATGCGGCCGTCGATTGCACATGCCGCTATAAGAAGGCTCGGCATCGAGATCGTGCCGTTCGCGAGTACCGGCAGTCTCACCCGGCACTCCGCAACCACGACGTCACCGGCGTCCGCGACGAACCCCCGTTCACGCCTGATCGCCATCAGCCGACGCCATACCGTCGACCGGTCCGGGCTCTGTAATCCCTTCTCCCTCAGCGCCGCCGTCACGGCGGAGGTCGCGACCGACGGCTTCACGTCGGGACCAAGCCGTTCGAGCGTCTCGCTCATCACGCGCTCCGAAGCGGCCGGAAGCGCCCTCCAGCCCTTCCGCGCCTTCTCGCGCTTGGGCTTCGCGCCTGCGATCGCGACCGCAGTCTGATGCGTTCTCCAGGTCCGCACCAGTTTGAGGAACTGGGTACGGCCGAGGCCGAGTCGCGCAGCGTGCGCCATCCGGTCCTCCTCCGTGGGTTTGTCGATCGTCAGGTAGCCGACGATTACGGCGACGCGCTCACGTACCTCGGCCCAGCGCATCGGGTCGACGCCCGACATGTCGAGTGACGTCATACTACTCTCCTGATCTGAATGCTTGCCGAAGTGGAATGACACGGCCGCTCGCATGGTCGGAGCAGGCGGAAGCGCGGTGTCGCGGCCGGCCCGGCTGGATGAAATCATCGGCGCGTCAGGACAGCCAATCCATGGCTGGTGATCCCAGATGACCGGCTTTTCCCGTCCGTCGTGGACGGGACGATCGCCGATTTGTCGGTGTCGGAATGCTGGTAAGGATGCTGGCCGGCTACGGCGTGCCTTCGCGACCCGGCCGTAGACCGGGCATGAAGAAGGGGGCTGATCCAGTGACCAGCCCCCTTCCTAAGTTTCGCCTGACGTTAGTTCACTGCTCGCGGTATTCGATCGAAAGTACCGACGCGCTGGCCTCGTCTGCCTTCCCCGTCGTTGCCGGCCGTTCGCCACCGGCCTTGTTCCGCTCCTCGACCATGTCGAAGAGAAGCAGGGAGAATAGATGCTGGGTCAGAGCGACCGCGCTTGCCCTGTAGGCGATGTCGCCCCATGCATTCCACCTGTCAAAACGTCCGCTCATCCATTCGAAACAGCCGTCACGGGTGCGTTCGTCGGGAAAGGTCTGTACCCAGATGGTGCGCACGATCGGCATGCGTGCCGAGAGGTCCCGATGCACTAGCGATATTGCGAATGCCCGGCCGATCCGCTCGCGTACGAAAGCGTACTTCATGTGCGCGAGGTCCTGATCGCCCCTCTGGAAGGCGGGACGGTCGATCTCCTCGACCTTGCCCTCGGCATAAAGGATCGACTCGACGCCCGGGTGAAACATGGCAAGTTCCGGGGGACGCGTTGCCAGCAGCATCTTCGCGATCGAGCAACCCTCCGCCGTTATCTTTGCCTCGCCGATCGGCGCGCGAGCGTCTCCGCTCATCAGCCCCTCGGCAGCGAGCCAGTGCATGTAGAAGAACCGGAAGCCCGAGTCTGGAAACATGTCGATCCAGACGCTTTGCGTTCTGCCGCCGCCGGTTAGACCACTTGCCGCTAGAAGGAACGCCAGCATGCGCTCTAGCTCCACGTCCCGGGCCGGTGCGGAAACGGCCTTGAAGCGCAGCCTGCCGTGGAAGAGTGCATCTCTAGCCGAGTACCACTCCCGGCCGTCTTCGTCGATCAGGATCGTGTCGAAAACGCCCGGCTTCACGCGCAGCCAGTGCCCCCACGGCAGGACGGCATCGTAGGCACGATCCGCCATTACGAAATCCCACAGGTGTCGGGATCCAGACCGCGGGCGGGCGCCGCCGGGGCCTTGGCGACCGGAACATCGAGACCATCTCCGATCGCATGCAGCTGAGCTGCAAGATCGACGACGTGCCCAAGCACGTAGGTCTCGTTCCGGTAGACGCTCTTCAGTCCGACACGCGACCCTCGGACCGACGGCGACGCGTCAAGCCGACTGGGCTGCAGGTCGCCGGGTTTGTTGCAGCTGAAGCCGAACCACCATGCGTGGTCATGCTGCCGATCGATGTCGGCTGCCGCAGCTGCTCGCGCGCTGTTCCGCTTCTTCGTCGCATTTTGGTCGCGTACGTGGCAGACCGAGATCGGTTCTGGCTCCCACTCCTCGCAGGGTGCGCCGTGATCGACGCCTCCATGCGGATGGATACCGAGCGCTTCGAGGGCGCTGCCTTCGAAGCCGAACAGGGGATGCTGCGGCGGGACACCGACATAGCCGCACAGATATCCTCCCCGCTTGGAACGGCGGATGATGCAGTCCATGCCGGTTGCCGGATCCTTCCAGGCGACCTTGTCGGCCTCCATCTTCCAGGGGCCCTCGCCTTCCGGGTGCCGGTCCTCCACCCGGAACGCCGCATCGGCGATCACCTCGCCGATGCTGTAGGTGCTTTCGACGACCGCCTGGACGACGTCCCGGCTCTTCGTATTTCCTCGCGCCATGCCTTGTGACCTCCTTATCGTTGCATCGCCCATCTCGGAGCGGGCGCTGGATGCTGCCAGCGATACCGCGGAGCAGCGACCGACATTGGCGGAGCAGCGGTGACGGTGGGGGCTCGCGTCACGTGGCCCGTCCCCACGGTCGGGAGGCATCGGCGCGATGAGCGCGATCCGATGCCGTACGAACATCGGCGACCCGCCACGCGCAGCAGCGGCTCGGGATCATGTCGGTGCTGGCGGGCAGCGAATCTGCCACGGGGCGCGCGAGGTGGCCGACGAGATCGTGGCGCCGCCAGTCGACGTGAACGGGGGGCGCTCAACGTCCAGCGGATCGGGTACCAGCAGGCGACAGCAGCGGATGCCGAGCTGACGCATGCCGCGATGCCTGCGCGACTTGCGATGATCGCTATCGACCGAGCCGACGACGGATCCTGCCGACTAGCCCGTATCGTCGCCGACTTCACCGGCTTCACCACGTAAGAAGCGTTGCCGGATCCAAGCGCGCGCCGTAGACGCGATCGCCACGGGGGAGAATACTGGTGGACTGCGGCAGCGTAGGAGAAGACGTTCCTGTCACGGCCAAGCCGGTCGTCGATGGTTACGCGATACTTGACGGCTCGCCCGCGACCGGACGCACGGCGCGGGTCTACAAGGCCGTATCCCTGACTGACGGCGCCATGGTGGCGATCAAGGTCCTGACCGCATCTGTCGAGCAGAGCGAGTTTCTCGAGGAAGCGTTCAGGCGAGAGACCCAGTCGCTGACCGAGCTTCGTCACCCCAGCATCGTAGCAATGCGTGGATCGGGCGTCACATCGACGGGGGATCGATACCTCGTACTGGACTGGATGGAGTCCGATCTTGTCCGGTGGAAGACGGCTCAGCGCGGTTTCGAGTGGGGCGAGTTCTGGCAGACCATCGGACGTCCGCTCGTATCCGCCGTGGCGCATGCCCATTCGAGGAACATCGGTCATCGCGACCTCGCCCCGCGAAACATACTGTTCTCGCCCGATGGACGCCTGGTCGTAGCCGACTTCGGTATCGCGAAGATCAGACGCTTCATGCGTACCGACATGACGCTTCGCCAGTTCGTCAGCCCGCCTTTCAGCCCGCCTGAGGCGGATGACGGAGCGGCCACGCTCGGTCGTGACGTCTACTCGCTGGCAGCGATCTTCTGCTGGTGTGCCTCGCCATCCAGCCTCGAGACGTACGGATCGGTCGAAGCCTTCGCCGACGGTTCCGACGCGTTCCCGCCCGCCGTGCGGGCAGTGCTGCTTCAGGCGCTGTCCCGCGACCCCGACGAGCGCCCGCGGCTCGCAGAGGAGCTCCTAGACCGTCTGGAAGCAGCCACGGCGTCGACCGCTGCGCGAGCGGGCGGACTGTCGTGCCTGCTCGCGATCGGCCACGTGCAGATGAGCCGTATCTGCCGAGACTTCGAACTAAGCGACCGGGCGGCCACGGAGTCGGCAATACTGGACGATCTCGGCAGCGTCTGCGCCATCGAGCCGAAGCTGGGTCCTGACGGAGAGCAGGGTACCGCGTTCGGCGATCTGGTGCTCTACGGCCTGACCCGGACCTATCATGTGCGCCCTGACGACACGCATCGGGACCGCCTGACCATATTGTCGGTGATCCAGCGGCCGTCGGGATGGCTGGAGGCACGGCGCGAGAACTCGGTCACTCCAAGGGTCGACTTCCGATTCCTGCCGCGAGGCCGGGAGCCGGACCAGAGGTCGCTTCTGCAGATACAGCAGATCATCGACGACTTCGTACATGAGCGCGCGGAGGACGAAGCCAACGCCGAGAACCGACTGCTCGATACCTGGTCGCGGATCCTGCAGGCCAGGCAGGAGCTCGAACTCGGGCGAGAGCGGCCGATCCGCTACCATTCGCATGCGGTGGAAGGCCGCCGGGTCGTGTTCCGTACCGTCGGCACCATCCCCGACGGGGCGGTGCTGGAGAAGCGGCAGGTCAAGCTCCACGATGGCACGTTCCTGACGGGACACATCGAAGACATCGATGGTCAGGAGGCCACCTTCCTGGTCGCGACCGGCGACGTCGGGCAGCTTCGCGGCGCAGGAGAGATATCGGTAAACGTCTATGCGGCCAGCGAGGCGCTCCGCAAGCAGCAGCGCGCCCTGGACGCCTTCCGGCAGCGCGAGGTCGCGAGAGCTCACATGGCCGACGTTCTTCTGGACCCGGGGCTTGCGGTACCGAGCACCCCGGCGGAGCCCGTACGGTGGTTCCAGCAGGAACTGGATGCGGACAAGCAGGAGGCGGTGGCGGCCGCACTCGGCTCGCCGGACGTCCTGATCACGCGCGGGCCGCCTGGAACCGGCAAGACGACCTTCATCGCAGAACTCATCATGCAGGAGCTCGCCCGCAATCCCGCGGCGCGCATCCTCCTTGCTTCCCAGACGCACGTCGCGATCGACAACGCGGTGGAGCGGGTCGCGGAACTTCGGATGCAGGCCGGCCTCGACTTCGAGATCGTGCGGATCGGCACGAACGACGAGCGCATCTCGGAAGACGTCGAGCCGCAGCGTCTCCACCGCAGGCTGCAGGCGTGGACGGATCAGGTGTCGGCACGGGTCTCGGCCTATGCGGAGGCGAAGGCGGCCGAGCGGAACGTGGATCGGACGACCGTACTGGTAGGCATGGCCCTGGAGCAGCTAGTCATCTGCGATGATGATGCGCTGCGGACCTCGGATCTCATCGGGATCCAGCAGGATGAGCTGGAAAGGCTGCCCAGGCGACGACAGGAGGGCAACCCCGGTCTCGACCTGGACGTCGCTGGCAACGTCGCCGCGAGGCGGCTGGAGCTGGCGCAGCTGCGCGAGCGGAAGCGCGCGGCCGAGGCTGAGAGCAACAGGCTTCGCGATCAGCTCGGTGCTCTCGGCCGGCCTGATATGGCATCGCTGAGAGGAAGCGAGCTGCGCACTGCGGTCGAACGGTTCATGGATCAGTCCGACGCTGCGCACCAGCTGCGCCCGCTGATCGATCTGGGCGCGGACTGGATGGCCCGCTTCGGCAGGCAGGATCATTTCGAGGGCCCCTTTCTGTCGACCGTCCAGGTGGTCGCGGGCACGTGTCTGGGCGTGCTCGGCTCGAAGTCTTCGGTCGACCTGCGCTTCGACCTGTGCATCGTCGACGAGGCCTCGAAGGCCACGGCGACTGAGATGCTGGTGCCGCTCGCGCGCGCCTCTCGGTGGGTCCTGGTCGGCGACTCGAAGCAGCTTCCGCCCTTTCAGGACGGTGCGATGCGCAAGGAGGCCTTTCTGAAGGATCACGATCTTCGCCGCGAGGACGTCGAGGAATCGCTGTTCGGCTACCTGGAGCGGATGCTGCCGGCAGCCAACGTGATCTCGTTGACGTCGCAGCGCAGGATGGTCCAGCCGATCAACGATCTCATCCAGGCATGCTTCTATCCAGACCATGAGCTCGTCTGCCGGCGGGACAAGCCCAGGCACAGGTTCTCGCCTGCGCTGAAGCATGCTGTCACCTGGATCGACACTACCCGCTCCCCTCGAAGAGGGGAGACGATACCTGAAAGCCGTGCGGGCTGCTTCAACAAGTACGAGTGCGAGCTCGTCAACACTCTGCTGCGACGCCTCAACAAGCAGTTCGCGAAGCGAGATCCTGAGCGCCTCCAGGGGAGGATCACCGCGGCGGTGATCACGGGGTATTCGGAACAGGTAAAGATGCTGGAACGTACTCTGCGTCCGCGTTCCCCGAACTGGACGCACATCGACATCATGCTGAATACCGTCGACGCGTTTCAGGGACGCCAGGCCGACATGGTCGTCTACTCGGTATCGCGCTCGAACGTATTCAACTACCTGGGCTTCCTCGATCAGCCGCCCCGTCTCAACGTCGCCCTTTCGCGCGGCAAGGACGCGCTGGTGATCGTCGGGGATCGTGACTTCTGCCGCTCGGTGACCGGGGAGAACCCTTTTCAGGACGTGCTGCGCTGGATCGGCAAGGCTGACGGTTGCAACGTGGAGCACGCGGAATGAGACCGGACGAAGTCGCCCGCTACCATGCCGATCGACCAGGTTACGAGCTGCTGGACTACGCCGAGGTGGCGTTGCCCGTCTACAAGGTCGCGCTGCGGGTCATGTTGCTGCAGCATACCCCGCTGACGCCCATGTTCGAATTCGTGCTCAAGACCATTCGGATCGGCATCGATACGCTCGACGAGATAGCGGCGTGCCTTGGCATTCCGCCGGAAATGGTGAAGTCCACGCTGGAGGGGCTCCATACCTCCGAGGAGATCGAGATCGTCGGAGGTACCGACGGACCCGAGCGGTTCAGGCTGACCCGTAAGGGCGAGAAGACGACGAGCTCGCTCGAACGCGTCCGCCCGGAGCAGCAGACGATCCGGCTGTTCTTCGACGGGCTGACGCGAGAGCCGATCGATGCGTCGGCGGCGGTACTGCTGTCCGGTCGCGAGGCGCACGATCTCGGCATGACCGAGATTCCCGCGCTGCCCAATGCGAAGATCGAGGTCTCCGACATCGATCTGGCGGCCGCGGGACGGATCCTGTCGAGGGAGCGGACCGGCGAGGGCAAGCGAGACCTTCTGGCCATCAAGGAGATCGAGCGCCGTCAGCGGCTGCATACGCCCGCGATCGCAATGGTATTCCAGGAAGTGGGCGGCGGAGACGTGGAGCTTCTCTTCGCGACCGAGACGACGATGCTCGACGAGCACAATCGTCGGTTCGCGCTTGCCGAAGGACCAAGGAAGACCCGGCTTCTCGCCGAGTTCTCCAAGCCGGCGGTGTCGGCTCAGGATTCATTTTCGCGTAAGCTCCAGACGCTGGACCGGGCCATAGCTGCGCCGGCACCGTCCGGTCGTAAGCGGACGCTGCGTGCTAAGGCTCCCGCCGCGGAAGGGACAATTTCCGCGGTCACCGTGCACGAGCATCCGCTACTTCTCTGGGACGCGATCGCGACCGCTAGCGACCGGGTCCTCATCATCTGTCCCTGGATCACGGATCAGGTCGTGGACAAGCCTGCGCTCGCATCGATAGAGAAGATGCTGAAACGTGGTGTGCGCCTCTTCGTCGGCTACGGTCTCGACGACAATGACCGGAAAAAACGGAAGAAGGTGCCCGAGGCGCTTCAGCGGCTCGCGTCGGAATACGAGGGCTTCCAGCTGCACGACTTTGGCGACACGCACGAGAAGGTCCTGATCAAGGACGACGCATTCGTCGTCGAAGGGAGCTTCAACTGGCTTTCTTTCCGGGGCGATCCGGACCGCAAGCTGCGTCACGAGCGCAGCCTGAAGGTGACAGACCCTGCGTTCGTGGAGAAGGAGTTCGCGCTATTCGAAGCCCGGTTCCGCGCCAAGGGACGTCGCGGCGGCAAGAGCGTCGAGGGCGATGCGGAATGACGGGGATGACAGGGTGACCCCATCGACGTCTGCGACTAGGGCAGCACAGTCCCAGAGCGGGGCTTCGTCGATGGAGTACGAGCGAGATGGTTTAGCGAGGAGTTCTTGTCAATTGATTATGCGGTCTTTCGAGAGTGGGCGCTTCCATGCAGGCTGAAGCCCAGCTGCAGTTCTACCGCACGCGGTTCGGACGGATTCCCACCAGGCTGCAGCTCGACCAGTTCAGAACGGATCTGGCCAGGTTGAACCTGGACGTGATGGCGGCCGCGCTCAGGCAGACCGAACGGATCGCGCAGGACCGGAAACGGCCACCCCAGGACGTGCGCCTGGCCGTATTGGGCCAGTACGATCGGCTGGTCGCTTCAATAGGACAGCTGTTCCCGGTCTTCTTCGCGTTCGAAAGCGCGTTCCGGTCCTATGCCGCAGCCCGCCTCTCGCTGATCTACGGCAGCGAGGACTGGTGGCATGGCGTCCGCGACGCGGTCGCCAGTGGCGCCCCTGTCTCGACGATCACCGATCTGAATGGCCGCAGCGCGATCCCGGAGGTCGTCATGGTGGTCAGCCGCATCTTGAGCGCGTCTCCGCAGCGCGATCGACTGGCCACGACGTACGATCTGATCGAGGAAGCCACGGTCGGACAGGTGGAGAGGCTGATCGAGCGGCACTGGACGGACATGGCGACGCCGTTCAGCGATACCGCGGCGCTCGGTGTCCCCACCTCCGCCGTCTTCGTCGCCCTGTTCTCGCGCGTTCGAAGGGCACGGAACGATGCCTATCACCATCGGCTGGTGCCTAACGCCCACGCGGCCGTTTCCGCGGCGGAGCAGCTGCTCGACCTGCTGGACATACACCTCGGTACTCGCGTCGCCCCGATCATGACCGCTCAACCTCCTCAGCTGTCCTTCGCCGTTTTCAAGGAAGCAAGGCACGCCTGAGACTAGGCTTGAACGAAGGATGCGCCACGGCGCGGAGGTTCGGTCGACAGGTCCACTGCATTCGACCGAGGAAGGTCTGCAACTTCCCGAACTGCTTATATCGACATGCCCGGCGATTCACCTAACACCGGCCAGCTGCAGGTCCATAGTTTCGCTCACCCGGCTCCTCGCAATACGGTCAGCTGGGATCGTTCACCCGCGACGCGACAAACATGGAGTAGCACGCACGCTTCATCGTCTCCGATCTTCGCATAGCAAATCTACGCGAACCGCATCGTGCCGTAGCCATGTCGGTCGAGCAGCGTCATGGCACACAGGAAAGCCAGCAACGTGTCCGTTACATGCCGGCTAGAAAAGCCGCTGCGTAGCATCGCCAGAGGGCACCTGCCATTACGCGCGGCGAAGACCCATGTGCGGATTGCGGAGAGTGTGAACACGTCCATCATCGGGTATGTCTGCCGCCCGACGGTCGAGATAATGGTAGAGCGTTGCCATCGCCCCTCAGACCATCGGGGCAGGCGTGAACGGGCAACCATCCGCGTCGTCAGATGTCATCTTCGGGATGCGGTGCACGATGTCGCCGCATAGCTGGCGAGCGCTCAACACGGCCCAGGCGAGTGCACCGGGCAGGCCATGGGGGATGTCCGGCGTAGCGGTGCCGGGTAGCGTCGGCATGCGGCTGCCAAGAAGGCGGATGACAGCGCGCTCATCCCCGCTCAGGCAACGCGAGCAGCAGCATTCGGCGACGAGGCGCCGGCCGAGCACGGCTTCGGTGAGCTGGAAGACGCTCGCCAGCGCGATGATCCCGGCGGGCGGCAGTCGCAGACTTTGACCCAGTGTAACGAGGCGGGACAGGCCGGTGCCATCACTGTCGTGATCGCGCATCCCGCAATAGTGTCGCAGCAGCCGGACGACGACGCGTTCGCCATCGGTGACAGATGCGGTAATGCGTTCCATTAGGACCATGGCCGTTCTCCTCGGAAGAGGTTCTTCTCCGCGTCGCGTTGCAATCCCAGATCAGCTTGGCGGGCATCAGCAGTTTGAACTGGTCGCGCGATCTGGCCCAAAGTCGGAAATGCAGCCTTGGGAAGGCGCTTGTCGGGGTTCCACAGGTCGGATCGGCGCAACGCCTTTTGAGCAGTGGAAATAGGCCTCGCGCGTCTCGATCACGACTACCGATCGCGGCAGCTTTCCGTCATGGCGGAAGCACCTCATGATTTCGGGGTCAGCTGTGATCGAGGCTACGCCGTTCACCCTCAGCATGTCCTCACCTCCGGCAGGAAGAACAGCAGCCCAACTGTGGGCTGATGGACGATGTTCATCCGCGTATCGAGACGATTGTTGCCCGGACGGTCCGGGAAGGCGAGATGCCGGTCGTCGAGAGCATGGACTAAACCAGGCTCACCTCCTGGGGGCGATACGTCGGCGAGGCCGTTGGGCTGCGAGGAGCCGATGCAGAAGAAGGGCGACAGCTCGATATAACGCCGACCGTGTAGGTCGAGGTGTGGGAAAGTCTCGTCACGAACGGCGTTAGCCGGTTCCGCGTAGACGCCACGTAGATCGTTCTCATCGGTGAGATGGCTATCGAGATCGTTCATCGTTGCATCCCTCGTCTCGCGGCGGTCAGGTTGAGCCAGAGGAAGCTTGCGGCGGCACCAGCCATTGCCAGTCCGGCCCAAAGCACCGGTCCGAACACCCATCCTCGTGCAGCGATCGCGCCGACCAATGCCGTCGCCAGCAGCGCCCAGCCGACGAGACGCCAGCGAAGCGCGTCGAGGGCGGGCAGACGTCGGCCGAAGCGGGGCTCGTGGTGACGATCGCTGGCAAGGCCGAACAATAGGAACGCGGCGAGTGCCGGCAGGGCGGCGAGGACAGTCATTCCGCCGCAACCGCTTCGGCTAAGAGGGCCTTGTTGGTCGGCGTGCGAATTGCGCGGGGCTTGAGGACGCGGGGCCGGTGACGCGCGACGCGGCGCGCGGTCCAGGCCAAGCCAATCGCCAGCACCAGCAACACCGCATCGACTGTGGCCATCGGCCAGTCCGATACTGCGATCCACTGGCCCAAGCCTGGCCGTAGAACCAGCAGGTCACATGCGATCACCGTCATCAGCCCGATGGCGGTCGCGCCGAGCAGCGCCGCCCAGCTCTGTTTCGGTCGCAGGACCAGCGCTGCCAACGCGGCGCTGCCCCAGGCAGCGAACAGCATCGTGATCTCCCGCTCCGCCCGGTCTGGGGTTGCGAGCGGCAGCAGCCGGTTGGCGAGGAAGAACGCCGCACACCCGAGCGGGAAGCCGGCGACGACCGCGATGTTTAGTCGCTCGACGATGCGGAATCCCAATGGCGGATGGAGCGGATCAGGCAGCTTCTCGCGCCGCTTCACCGTCCACAGCACCAGGCCGCTGGCTACCATCACCGTACCGCCAAGTCCGCAAAAGAAATACAGCCACCGCAGCGTCAGGTCACCAAAACGTCCGGCGTGCAGGCCGATCATCGCGCCGTATGTGGTGACCGCGCCGTTCGGTGGGGGTGATCGCCAGAGCAGGCGGCCGGTAACGCCATCATAGGCGACGCGCGTGCCGTAGGTGGACAGGCTCGCCCGACTGGCACCAGTCATAGTAATACGCGCCGCGGCGTCGCCGGGTTCGGCGACCTCAATGAAGCCGATCGGCCCGCCCAACTGTCGCTCGCCGTTACGGACGAGCGCCTCCAGGTCCACCAGCAGCGCAGGATGACCGACGCGGACGACCTCACCGGCGGTGGGGAACAGCGTGGTGAACAGCTTCGTGCTGTCAGCATAATTGGCGACGGTCGCCCAGGGCATCAGCATCGTCGCCAGCGTGACAAGGCCGGTATAGGTGATCATCAGGTGGAACGGCAGGCCGAGAACGGCGCTGGCGTTGTGCCCGTCGAGCCACGACCGTTGACCCTTGTCCCGGCGCAGAGTGAAGAAATCCTTGAAGATCTTCTTGTGCGTCACGATCCCGGTCAGGATCGCGACCAGCATCATCATCGCCGCCACCCCGACCAGCCAGCGTGCCCAGATCACCGGCATGTAGTGCAGGTCGAAATGAAACCTGTAGAAGAAGTCGCCGCCCCGCGTCTCGCGCGCGACAGGCACACCCGTGGCGTCGACCAGCGCGGAGGTGTCCCGTCGGCGTCCGCGGTGCCGCCCCTTGGGTGCATCGGGGTCGGGTTGAGGCACCCAGAACACGTACGTTCCCGGTCCTTCAACGGTAGGCACCGTGATGAACCACGTCTTCGCGTCAGGCGCTTTACGTGCGAGGAAGCGTTGGGCGGCTTTCATCGCCAGGACAGGCCGCTCCACGCGTGGCGCTTCCGGTCGCATCCAGCGGTTCAACGGTTCACGCCAATAGGCTGCCGTACCCGCAACGAAGATGATGAAGAGCACCCACCCGAGCAGCAGGCCTGACCAGGTGTGGAGTGTCGATTGTGATTGGCGGAAGCCCTTCTTCACAACCGACCCCCACCCGAGATCGACATCCATGTGATGCCGGCCGCGATGAATCCCGCGAGCGAGAGGGTCCAGACAGCGCGCCATCCCGAAATGGTGGCGTAGGCCCACATGACCGCACCGGCACACAGGGCCAATGCTATCAACGTCGCAGTGATCGTGGCTGCCGTGGTGAACAACGGCAGCAGCCTCGCAAGCATCATCGCCCACAGGCTGGCGACGGCATAGCCGAGCGGCATGGCGGCAACGATACGAAGTGTCGCATCTACTCGCCGCCACCACGCTACCGCCAGCCGCTTATCGGCCTTCGTTTGCACCGTCATCACGTCGTTCTCCGCCTTCAGAAGGTTACGCGGATCGTGCCCACCACCCGACGCGGCTCGCCATAGAAGCCCCCAGGGCCGCCGAAGGCGAAGCGGACGTTCCGGTAATAGGTCCGGTCGAGCAGGTTGGTGGCGTTGACGCTGAGGATCGCTCGTTCGGTGAGCTTCAGTCGCGCCAGTGCATCGACGGTAGCATAGCTACCCTGGCTCACTGTCCCGGGTACGAGCACCGGTGAGCCGTTGGCGTTGAAGCGACCCGAAGGTACGTTGCCGCGGTCGAAGATGCGTGACTGTGCGGTGATGCCACCACCGATCGTCAGTCGGTCGCCGAACAACCGATAGGTTGTGTAGACGCGACCGACATGCAGTGGGAAGAATGGGTTCACCCGGGCGCCGAGCCGGTCTTCTGTTCGTGCGTAGGTGTAGCTGCCGTTGACGCTCCAGCCGGGAAGCGGTTCGCCTGCAAGCTCCACCTCGCCGCCCCACGTCTTCACGCCGGATACCGAGATGGACGGCGTGAGATTGCCCGGCAGCGACATCGGTATGCCGTTCGGGTCCGTGAGCGTGAGATTGTCCTGCCTGATGTGAAAGCCAGCTGCTGACACGGTGAAGCCATCGCCGAACGGGGTTGCCTTCACGCCCGCTTCGTAGTTGGCACCGGTGGTAGGCGGCAGGATGTCGTTGTTCACGTCCCGCGCTGACACCGGGCTGAAAACACTTGCATAGCTTGCGTATAGCGAAAGGGCGGGAACGACATCGACTACGATGCCGCCGTAAGGCGCCCAGCGCTTTTCACGCTGAACGTCGGTCGGTCTCGTCGGCTGCAGGACGCCCGCATCGTTGAAGTCGTCGCGATCGGCGCGGTAATCGGTGTAACGCGTCCCGGCGATGATCTTGAGCCAATCGGTCGGGTTCAACCGAACCACGCCATAGGCACCAAGCTGGCGAAGATCCTGGGAAAACAGCAGGGCATCGGTACGGATGATCGAGGGGGATGCGAAGGTCGGCAGCCAGGGATCGATGTCGTAATTACCGGCCGTGGGAAAGCCTGGCGGGAGCGCTCTCGGGTCAGGGTTGAAACCTGTCCGTCCCGCTGAAAAGTCGCGCTCGAAATAGTTGACGCCGCCGACAATCTCGTGCTCGCGGCCGAACAGCCTGACCTTGCCGGCGACATACCCGTCGAGTGCGTCTTCGTTCTGATCGACTTCGCCATAGAAGCTGAACGGCGCACCCAGTCCGGTGCCGTCGCGGCGCGGAAAGCCGCCCGGGATGTTGAAGAGACGGCTGTCGTTGTCGCTGCGGCGCCCATTGTAGCTGACGCGGACAAGCCAGTTTTTGCCGATGTCCTGCTCCGCTGCCGCGAAGACGGTGGTCACCTCGCGAAGCCAGCGGTTGTAGGCGGCAGCCCCCGTAAACGAGCGTGGGAAGTCGGTTTTCGTGCCGTCATTGTAGAGAAGGGGGATGGTGCCCCAGCCGGCACCCTGCTGGTCGGTTCGCAGGTAGTCCGCGCCGACACGCAGGCGGGTGTGCGGGGTCACGTCCCATTCCAGTGTGCCGTAGATCACGGGAATCTTGTCGTGCTGAAGGTCGATGTAGGACTCGCGATCGGTATAGGCGGCGACCACGCGTGCTCGGACCGAGCCGTCCCTGGTCACGGGACCTCCGACGTCGGCCTCGAACCTGTATCCCGAGAAACTGCCGCCCTGCATGTAGTAGTAGCCGCGGAACTCGGACGGCGCACGCTTGCGGATGAGGTTGACGGTGGCGGAAGGATCGCCGACGCCGGTGACGAGGCCGGCTGCGCCACGGATCACCTCTACCCGGTCATACAATGCGAGGTCGCCGACTGCCGAATTCTCATAGCCGCTGACCTGGTAGATGGTCGGCACGCCGTCGAACTGGAAGTTGCGTACCGCGAAACCGCGGATGTTATAGTTGGTACGCGCCGCGTCGGTGGAGGTGATCGTCACGCCTGGCGTTTGCGCCAGTACCTCAGTTATGGAGGTGAGGTTGAAATCCTCGATACGCTGACGATCGACGACCGTCACCGATTGCGGTGTTTCCTTTATCGTCAGCGGCAGCTTGGTCGATGTGGTGGGTCGCTTATCCTTCTCACCGGTAATGACGATGTCCTGATCTTGGGGATCATTGGCTGCCTCTCGGACAACCGCCGCATCGGCAGGTACGAGGCGATCCAAGACCGCTGCCTCGCCCGTCGTTGATGTCGAAAGAGTGAGCGCGAGCGTCCACAGGCTAGTACCAGCCAGCACGATGTTCCCCTTTTTATTGATATGGACTCGCATTAGCGAAAGTTGCACAGGGCGTAAATGGGGTTGGTGGAAAAAACCGTCCCCGCGGTTGTCGCTGTGGCTCGATCACTCGTTTTTTCTGAAAACGTGCACGCGGCTGCTCAGAGTAACATTCGATATGGTGTCATAACGCCCACGACCTTTCACAAACAGCTGGTCGCGACAGTTACGAAGACATCATTCAGGCCTGAGAAGCGTCAGGAGTTTATGCGCACGATGGCTCGACAGATGAGCAAGGCGCATTGCTTCACGGGTTCCGGCTTGACGCTCATGTGCCTACCAGTCACCTGCTCAGACGCATCGACGAGCTGCTCGACTTCGATTTTCGTAGGGGAGGCGCTGGCCGCGAGCTACAGCGCGAGCGGACGGCCACCGATCGATGCAGCAGCCGCTTCAGTACGACGTCGGCTCTTCAGATCGGCGGACGCGGTTGCATCTTCGCCCTTGTCAGAACCTCCCCAACGGCGGTCGGCCTGAGCGACGAGGGGTCGATCAGGCTCTGGTCCAGCGCTCCCTTGAAGACGATCGCGCCGTCGCGCCGTAGCAGGAAGAGGCCGCGCAGGTCGATCAGGGCACCGGATCGAGCCCGCGGGAGTAGGCGCGGAGCGCTTGCTTGAACACCGCTGGTCGATAGCCGGCGATCCACGACCCGGCATACACTGACCCTCATCGCTCAGGTCCTCCCGCTGGCGCAGCCCGGCCCGCCGGGCCGTCGCAGGAACGAGGTTCTACCGCTTCTCATGCCTGCGCCATGCGCCTCCTGAGCTCCGCTACACGAGGATCGCCGGCGAGCGCCCCTATGCCCGCAAGCTGCTCGATGACGGGCGGCACCCCCCAGGGCCATAGACCTGCATCCTCGGGGAGGATCGCATGAAGGATCGCGAGATACTCCTGGGGGTAGCGCTTGACCTCCTCGTCGTCGCCCTCGCCGCTGCGGGGGAAGACGTCGACCTGGTCGGCGGTGATGCCGAGGACCGGCAGCACGGCGGCGGTGACCTCCGGCATGCGGTCGCGCGAGCCGAGCGCCAGCGTGGCGAGTGCCGCCGATGCCGCAGGACTACGAGCGACCAGCTGGCGCGGCCAGACGTCGCGGACGAATTGGACGATGCGGGCGGCGCACGCGTCCGAAGCCTCCGCCCAGTTTCCCACCATACGCAGAGCCGCCAGGCGCTGGTGCTCGCCGGTCACGATAAGCGCCTCCCTCAGGTCGGCGGACGCGATCGTCGGGTCATCGCCGACTGGGGTGCCGAACCAGGCGGTGAGAAGGTGGCCGATGGCCTGATCCCGCTGGCGGGACGGCATGGCCCCGTCCTCGACAAGCCCGAGCAGCAGCGGCCGGACAAGCACGAACAGGCTGTCGAGGAGCTGCTGCTCGAGCGCGAGCAGCCCGACCAGCGCGGCGTCGACGGCGGTATCGTCCCGCGCGCCGCCAAGGAGCGGCAGGAGGTTCCGCTCCGTCCACCTGCGATCCTTTGCGAACAGCCAGTTGGCCTGGCCCGCGAGCAGGACGGCGGCATGCGCACGGGGCTCCTGCGTCAGAGACAGCAGCGTGGTCGCGCGTTCCTGGAAACTTCCCGGCAGCGCTTGCGGGTCGCCGCTCCAGTCGGCTTCGGCGAACAGCATCTCGGTCAGCCGGCCGGCGGGCGCGTTGATGGCCTCGCCGATCCACTCGTGCTCGCCCTGTACGACGACGCCGGAAGCTCCCGCCTCCGGATGCCGCGCGAGGACCTCCACCAGCCGCTGCCACGTGGCGAGATGCAGATCGCGGTGCTGCCGCCAGACCGGTTCCGAGCGTGTCGCGAACCAGTAGGTCGCCGCGCCGACGTTCTCTGCGAGTACCGCGTCCGGCAGGCGGCAGATCCGCCTCGCGAGCATGCAGCGCAGGCGCGGCGAATCCGCCCGACGTGCTTCCGACCAGAACAGATCGCTCCAGGCCCACGCCCATGGCTCTCCGCGAGCGGCGGCACGTCGCAGTGCGGCCAGGGCCCTGACCGGCCTGCTTTCGGCAAGGCCGCGGAACGGGCGGGCCTCGACGAGGAAGTCGCGCCGCCGCCCCGCGCCCTCCTCGGCAGTCGTCAGCACCTGGTCAAGCGGAACCTCGAGGAGCCGGTCGTGGGTTTTGTCGGCCGAGACCTGACCGCCCCGCGACGGGTTGCGGTCGAGCTGCTCGGAAGCGTCGTCCTCGCTCCAGCCGGGAAGCCGTGCAGCCAGTTTCGTCATCAGCGGACCGAGATCGAACGTCGTCTGGAGCCCCTCGCGCCGGAGCCAGTGCAGACGTCGCAGGACCGAGTTGATGCGATAGGGCTCGAACGCATCGGAAGCCGTCCCCTCCCGTGGCTCCGGTCCTGCGAGGATCGCGGCCTCGATGCTGCCGCGGGCGTCCTCAGGCAGTTCCGTCCAGCGCGCCGTCAGCGTAATGAGCAGATCCCGCTCAAGCCGTCCGTCCCACAGGTCGGAACCCAGGGAGAGGACGATCGCGGCGGCCTGCGCAGGGTCCGTCAGCTGCCGCTGCCCCGCGGCCCACACCCGCAGATTGCGGAACGGCGTGCCGTGCGCGTTCCGCCAGCTGCCGATCTCGGCCAGCGCCAGATCTGGTGCGGTCTCGTACAGCTGTGCGACGAGCGCCGCGAAGCGGAACATCAGGGCGGAGATGTCCGAGACCCCGATCCGGAACTCGCCTGGCCCCAGCTCGTATCGCGCGAACGGAGCCAGCCCGGTCAGCGCGAAGCCGCCGACGGCCTGTTCGAGCCGGCTGGCGAGCAGAAGGTTGCGGCGGACGCCGTCGACGTAGTCCGCGAGATGCTCGGGCGGAACCTCGAGGCGATCGGCGTGCCGCGCGTAGGCCACGTCGGCATCCACGAGACGAATGCCGGCGGCAGCGGCGGCGACCGGCGCCGTCATCGGTCGCTGCACGGTCAGACGCGGGCGTTCGATCCGGACGAGGCTGGCTACCGCGAGCGACGACCATCCTTCGGCCTGAACGACGCGCTGCAGGTCGTACACGCTCCGTCCCGCATCCCCCGCCTCCTCGCTCGCCGCGAGCAGCAGCCGCCATCCCCTGCGCACGGCGGCCGGCACGTCGTCGCGCAGCAGGGCGTGGCGGACCCTGAAGGTCATGTCCGGGTGAAGCGCATCCTGCCCGGCGGCCCACCATAGCGCGACGGGATCGGCGGCGATCCGCCCGAACCAGCCTGCGAGGCGTGCAAGCCGCTCCGTCAGCTGCGGCGCGTCGGTCGAGGAACGCCCCCGCAGCGACACCGGGACGGCGCTTCTGCCGGCCGGACGCTCGCCCGAGACGGCCTCGAACGCCGACCAGCTGCTCTGCGGAACCGTCGCGGACCGGTGGCGATCCTGATTGCGAGGCGGAGCCGTCTCTCCATCCAGGCCGTAGGCTGCGAACGGATCGAAGTCCTCTCGTGCGGAGCCGTCGAGGCTCGTCATCCGGGGCTTGTCGAAGCGGACCTGCGGATCGAAGACGCAGAGCCACTCGGCCGGCGGCGGCGGCTCGTGTTCGGCGAAGATCCTGGCGCCAAGACGCGAGGATATCAGCTGCGCGACCTGCCCGCGCTGGTACGGCAGCAGATTCCTGGGTCCCCGCATGGCCATGGCGGCGACGTCCCGGCGCCAGCCGTCCGGGTCGCGAGCGCGGGCCGCCCAGGCGTCGAGTGTCGTCCACAGGCCGGAGAACGTGTCGAAGGGAATGGCGGTCACCCCCTTGTGACGCCAAAGTGAAGTCGCACGCGACGCCTCGCCGTCCTGGAGCGCGTAGAGCCGGCCCGGCCTGACACCGGTGCTGAGCGCCTCCAGCAGATACTGCATTGGCGGATCGTCTGCGGAATAGCCCACGAAGACGATGCGGTACCGGTCCATCAGCGAACGCATGAAGGCCGTCGCCCAGCCGTCCGCCAGGTACGCGCGTCCGAAATCGGCGGAGGAGAGGACGAATTCCGGTCCGTCGGGTCCCCGGTAGTCGAGGGTGACCTTGCCGTGGAGGTGGATCACGCCTGCCAGCGCACCGGTGCGCGCAGGATCCGGCAGCGACGGTGGCGCCACTGCCCGCAGGGACGGATCGGCAAGCTCGAACACGCGATCGAAGTTGGTCGTGACGAGTCTGACGGTGCCGTCGGGTGCGCGCGACAGGTCGATCAGCGCCTGGTGGGCAGCGAGACCGGGCACGCCGGGCGGCTCGAGCGAGCGGGCTACGGCCCGCCGCACGTCCTCGACGGGGAACTCCTGCTCGAGCAAGGCGAATATGCGGTCGGCCGGCGGGATGCCGCCGGCTCCGGGGATGGGATCGATTCGTCCGGCGAGCTCGATCAGGCGACGCGCGGGGCTCGTGCGCGACGATCCGAGCTCGTCGACCACCCTGCCGGCAAGCTCGTTGAAGCTCGGGCCTCCGGCCTGATGGCGGGATACGCCGGCGCCGCAGAAGAAAACGACCTGACCCTCGTCGCGCGCATCGAGAAGATCGCCTGGCAGATCGGGACCGTCGGCGATGAACCTCACGAAGCGGTTCCCTCCAGCCGGTGCGATCGCATCGGTCGGGACGGGCGCCTTGAGCGAGGGCGGACGAGACGCGCAGGCGATCCGACGTTCGCCTTCGCTTCGGACTGCCGTGCTTCCCCTGCATCGCTCGTCATCGTCGTCTCCGCGAACTGCCTACGGATGGAAGCGGACGTTCGCAACGTCAGGACGGGGCTCCGGTAGAGGAAATCCTAATCCGCCATTGCGGCCGTACGACACCTGTGGAAGCGGGTCAGGTCGGTCGATCGAGCTGAAGAGGAAGATCCCGAAACGCGTCGGTCGTGATCTGGCCTAGGTCGCCAAGAGCCAAGACCCCGCCCGATCGTGAGAGCCGCTGCAGGTGCCGCCGATATGCCTCGACCGTCCGCTCCCCGTCGCCGCCGTCCAACGTGCCGTACAGGATGTGTGCCGGCCCGAAGTGGATCTGCCGCCGCCGGCGCTTGATGCGGTCCAGCATGATCGGCCGCGATGCGACGATGCCGATCCTGGCGTTCGCCAGCGAGAGGTCGCAGTACGCCAGGAACGCGCCGACCTTCGCGGGGACCTGCGACGCGCGGTCGAAGTCGATCATCGCGGGTCCCTGCCCGGCGAGGGCGATCGTCACCATGATCTCCTGCCAGGCGTCGTGGACCTCTGCGATGCTCAGGTGCGGGACCGGTCTTTCGGCGTCGGCCGCGACCATCCGGACGATCCGCATCGCGGCGACGAGGAACTTCCAGCTCTCGGCGGACTGCGCCCTGGTCATGGCGATCGCTCCGAGATCGACGGTGCGGCCTCCGAACTCCGCCTCGAGCGAGACCTTCTTGCCGGGCGAAGTCGCCTGAAGCTCTGCGAACAGCGCGACATCGGATGGCGAGACCATCGCCTCCCGTTCGAGATGGGCGTGCGCACGGGTCTCGTCATGTGGACCCAGCACGACCTCTAGGCATGGCGTGACCACGCGGATTGCGTGGAGATGATCGAACGACGCGTCGAAGACCTTCGCCGCTACGACATGCCGTGCGCCGTTCGGGAACTCGGCTGCCAGCGTCCCCGCCTCGCCCTCGGCGATGAGCTCGAAGAGGACGTCGGTCACGTCGATCTCCGGCTGCCGGGCACGGACGCCGAAGCGCTCGCTCGTGAAGGTGAAGCGCTTCGCCCTGACGCCGCTCTTCAGTCCCAGCATCTGGTCCAGGACGTCGCGGCGTCCGCCCGCTGGCAGGGTCACCAGTCCCCTGCCGGTGGTCGTCTCGAAGCCGATGGTCCGGACGATCCCTTCCTTTGCAGTGGCGTACGACGGGATCCTCGCGATAGCCTGCGCGATCCAGTCGAGCAGTCCTGCGGCTGGAACTTCGGTCGTCTCATCGAACGCCAAGCGTACGGTCTCGCGGTGGACGGCGACGACGCCGAGCGCGTCGGCTTCGCGACCGGCCTTCAGCCAGGCTGCGATCTCCGCCAGCCAGACGTGCCGGATGAAGTAGCGTGCCTCGCCGTCGCGCAGGACCACGAGCAGGATGAAGGTCGGCAGTGGCGAGCGCGCGTATCGCAGGGCATTCGACAGACTGAGAGAGACGGTGCGTCCATCGCCCTTCGTCGTCTTGATCTGGACGGAGGCTATTCGCTGGGTCTGTCGCAGATCGATCGCGATCTTCGGCTGAGCCTCGGGCGGAAACTCGATGAGCATGTCCCAGCCGTTGTCGTCCTCGTCCGACTTTGTGCAGCTCACCTCGGCTTCGCTGCACAGCAGGCTGAACCGCTTCTCGCCCTGCCGGCCTGTCATGAGGTTGGAAAACGACATCGCTCCAGCTTACTCATGGCAGCTGCGCAGGTGAAGAAGCCTTCCCGGTCCGACGAGACCCAAGCCTTCGGTTCCCCGATATGGACGGAAGCAGGAATCCGTTAACGTCGGCTGACTACATCTCCGAACAGGCCCGGCGTCAGCAGGGCGCGGGCTGGCAACATCTTTTTGGGAGCCGCGGCGACGATGCCAACCATCTATCGTGACGACCTCAGCGACCGCCTGATACATCTGACGAAGGGCGAGCCCGAGCAGGCGATGGGAACCTTGCTGACGATCATCGACGAGCGCAGGCTGATCGGCGGGATCGGCTATATCAAAGGGCGGACACCGTTGCGTTTGCTTCAGCGAATCACCAATTTCCAGAATTGGTTTTCTTCTTGCTCAGCCGCGGGAAGAGGTGAAGTACAAGCCGTATGGCATCATGTTCAGGAAGACATGAATCTACAGGAAGGGTGGCCGGCCCGTGTTCTACCAATCCGAACATGACTATGCGAAGCTGCCGCCGGAGCTGCAGCATCTCCATGTGCGCTTCGATCTGTCCTACTTGCCGCCCACGGATCACAGCTGGGAACGCGAGTGGCGTCTCAAGGCTGACGAGCTTCCCTTTACACCTGATGACGTGTCGCTGATTCTGCCGAACCGCGCCGTTCTGGACGTCATGGTCGAGCACCATCTTAAGGCCGCCGGCACGCCGTTTCCCTGGCGGTACATCCTCCTGGAGGATCTCGGCGTCCCCGTCGACCACGGCCTCATCGCCGACGCATAGATACGTTAAGCACGCTTGCCCTGCGGGGCGGCGTTGCGCGGCGCCTTACGCCATCGCATCCAGCAGATCGCTTGTCTGGAAGTTCAGCAGAAACTGCGCGTACGACGAACTGAAGATGTCCGCGATGTACTCGGCCACCTCGACATCTTCAGACGCTTCGTCGTCGCCTCGCCGTACGCCGTACTTGCGCGACCTGGTCGCCGCGAACAGGAACAGGGTATGGAAGTAGACGGAGCTGACGAAGCGGCGCTCCGCCAGCTCCGCCGCCTCGATAGATCTCGCGTTCCGGTTGAAGTCCTTCAGCACCGAGCTGTCAACGTTGACGTAGATGCGGGCCAGCTTGTCTTCCTCAACATAGGGCTGCACGACCACGTCAAAGTTCATGTCGACACCGGCGTCCTGAAGCTCGTCCCACGACCTGCGCCCCTCACCGCCCTCCTTCGAGCACAGCACCAGCTCCGGGATGCCGAGTGGCGGTTCCGCCTCGGAACGGGGCTTCGTCGTCTGACGCTCGGGATCGGCGATCCGTACCAGCAACGTCTCGACGAGATCGCCCTCCGGGCTGGACAGCGTGGCCCTGAGTTCGATCATGTCGCCCGTCGCCATCTCGCTGGTCGCCCGCAGGCCGATCCTGATCGTGCCGTCGGCGGGGCTGGCACGGGTTACCCCTAGGATCTCGCCCTCTTCCGACGGCAGCGCCGGCGTCCCGCCGCCGCCGCCGGCCGCAGCGGGCCTCATCAGCGCCACGGTCAGCCGACCGGGATCGTCGGTACGGTCAAAGTAGTCGTTCTCGACGTCGGTGGCGAACGAGATGGTCCGGCTGCCGCCGGCCGGCAGCCGGTACAGCCTGACCTTGCCCTCCTGTCCGTGCGGACTGCCGGCCGTCTCGCGCATGGTGGAGCGTCTTGCGGCGGACGGCGAGGACATCCAGGTCGTGCTGACCACGCAGGCCCGTCTGCCGGAGATCGCGTTCGAGGCGGACCTGCCGCTTGATCGCCTGGATCCGGCGTCGTCCGCGCTTCTTCTGCCCGCGGAGATCCGAAAGGACGAGCTGACCGACCTCCTCGAGATCGGGGACGGTCATCCTCTTACGCTCAGGATCCTAGCTGCGCTGGTCCGTCATCTGGGCGCCGTGAGGTTCGTCGTAGAGCGGGTCGGCCGGCGCCCGGAGCTTCCGGTCGAGCTGCCCGGGCGAGCGGCGCACGATGCCGGCTCATCGCTCGACCGGTGCCTGAGCGTGCCTCTTGAGCGACGATCGCCGCCCCGACGAGGCACTGCTGCTGAGCCTGCGGCCGTCTGCTCGGTCAGGCTGGGTGGTTCCACCAGGCGCATAGCGGATCTGCGGACGTCGACGCCGTCATTCAGCTTCTGCGCCACACCTTCAGGGACGGGGCTACTACCCTGTCCCGCCTTCTCGAGCGCTCGGCTGCCCCTTCCTGGCTTGTTCGCGCCGTGGGCGCTTCCTTCGACGTCAAGGATCTGCTGCGTGAACGAGCCTACCGCTGGGACCCGGCGCGACGTCTCTGGTGGAAGGAGATCGCCGATATGGACAGGACGAACGAGGAATTCTGGCTTGCCTCGAAGGTCTACTCGTCCGGACGGGGCGCGAGATCGATCGGGCCGGATTTTGAGGAGATCACAGCTGCCAGACGATTTCGCTAGCTGATCATTAAGCCGCCGCGACGCGCGACGCAGCATCCATCGCCTTTCCCGGAGGCGCCCGATCGAGTCCAGTCAAGCCTGCGGCCTTGCGACCTGCACCAAGGTCAGAGGCGAACTCCGCGATCGCGGCGCATGGTTCGATCGGACCGAGCCACTTCAGACACACGACGTCCGATGGCCAGCAGTTCGACTGGATCAGCCGAGGACGATGTCCTACCGCCGCGAGATGTTCGCGAACCGCCGGGAAGACGACGGACGTCCTGCTCGGAGTCGAAGGGCGCCGCGATTGATCCAGGGAGATTTCAATCTCCTCTGCTGGGTCGCGCATTGGAGAGTTCCGGAAGATGATAATAACATGCCCGACGTGCAAACGGACGAGTCAACTGGAGACGGCTCCGACCGGATCGGCGAACGACGACGAGGACGTGGTGGAATGGTCCGCTCCCGAAGGCTTCCGCAAGGTCGTCGGGGGATGGAGATCGAACGTCCTGAACCTCTATTGCCGGCAATGCGGTGTGCCAGCGCAATGGGGCGGCCCACGCATCGTCTAACCCACGTACTATGCATGGCCGGCCACGTGGACATCGACATCGTGCGGGCACCCACGGAAGCTGGCGATACGCCCGCCACTACCGTCGCGATGCCTGAAGCCAACCGACGCCACTCTGCCGTCGGGACGGACGACGCGGACGGATTAACATCCCGCGCCGACCTTCGAGCTGCCGATCGGTGTCGAGCAGCCGCCCTGTAAAAAGTCGCATGAGCGGCCAGTCCTTGATCAGGAATTGGAGTCCTTGCCATGGCATCAGCGCGGGCGACGCACCACCAAGGTGTCGGTGGCGGACGATAACTGCTGGTTGTCTCGGACGCCGGGCGTGCCTAATTACCTTACATGGCGTACGGCTACCTTGGGGTTGCGATCCTTTCCGAAATTGTCGCCACGTCCTTCCTGAAGCAGAGCGATGGCTTCACCAAACCCGTTCCGACGATCGTCATGGGCGTGGCATACGTGGTTTCCTTCTACTTTCTGTCGCTTGCACTGAGGGACATCCCTACTGGGATCGCCTACGCGATATGGTCGGGCATCGGCATCGTACTCATCGCCATGATCGCTTGGGTGGTGCAGGGCCAGAGGCTGGATATTCCCGCCATGGCGGGAATGGCGCTGATCATCGCTGGCGTGCTCGTTATGAACCTCTTCTCGAAGACGGCCGGGCACTGACGTCAGCGGCCGGCTTGCACGATCCTTCCTGAGAACATGACGGGCCAACAATGTTGAAGGAGGATGGCCGGATCGAACGGGCACGTCATCCGCCACGGCCGCCTGTTCCTTCGAAAGAGCGATTTTTGGTCGAGTGAAGCCGCCCGCATCCGTCGCTACGGAAGGCTCCGCAGGTGGACGGGGCGGGTCGCTCGCGGCCTCGGAGGCAGTCCTGAACCAGATGTCGTCGGTGCGGGCGGTCTTGGCGGTGAACCAGTTGACGGCCTCAACCGCCAGGTTGGGCATGGCCGGATCTACTACCATCATTCTACAAGAACGGCACCAAGGCAGTCGCATGTGAGGCCACGGCGGCGCGGGTCGACGAGGCGTTCTTCGCGAGGCACCCCGCCACCGAGCTCTGGGATGGAAAGACCAGGAGCTGAAGTGCGCCGACGGGCTTACCCGGCCGCTGCGCCAAGACTACCGTCGGGCTTCAGGCTGACGGTTGGCCCATCGTCGTGGCTATCCCTACCCCCGACGGCGAGATCCGGCTCCTGGTGGCCGTGGCACCGAAAGCGCAGGGGCAAAGACGCGTTACTGCTGCTCACCACCATCCGCCGTTACGACCTGTACAGCATGACGATCCATGGCAACGATCACCGGTATTGCGGCGTCACCGGCCGCCGAACGGTCGTCTTCGTCAACGTAGACGACCGCGCGAACATCCGCTTCACCGCACGCCGTGATCGCGGCTGGTGGCCATGCCGTGATCACGGCGGTCGAGCTCCTCGGCGTTTCCTTTCGCGGCCCGCGGCGAACCGTGAGGTGATGGACCGGCGGGCGCGTCAGAGCTTCCGAGTGAGTTCCGGCACGATCTCGAAGAGATCACCGACGAGCCCGAGGTCGGCCACCTGGAAGATGGGGGCGTCCTCGTCCTTGTTTATGGCGATGATCGTCTTTGAATCCTTCATTCCAGCGAGATGCTGTATCGCACCCGAGATGCCGACCGCGACGTAGACCTCAGGCGCGACGATCTTTCCGGTCTGGCCGATCTGATAGTCGTTGGGGACATACCCGGCGTCCACGGCGGCCCGGCTTGCGCCGACGCCCGCTCCCAGCCTGTCGGCCAGAGGCTCGATAAGCTCGGCGAACCTCTCCCCGGACCCCAACGCACGGCCACCCGCCACGATCACCCGCGCACTCGTCAACTCGGGACGGGACGATGCGGCGATCTCCTGTCCGACGAAGGTCGACAATCCCTTGTCACCGGTCGACTCGACCGTCTCGATCCTGCCGGTCCCGCCATCGCTGGCCGCCTTCTCGAAGGCCGTTCCGCGAACTGTGAGGACCTTCTTAACGTCCGACGTCCGAACCGTCGCGATCGCGTTGCCGGCGTAGATCGGCCGCGTGAACGTGTCCTCGCCCTCGACCGAGAGGATGTCGCTGATCTGCATGACGTCCAGTAGTGCCGCCACCCGCGGCGCGAGCGCCTTGCCGCTGGTCGTCGCGGGCGCGAGGAAAGCATCGTGACGACCCATGAGTTCAACAACGAGCGGCGCGACGTTCTCGGCCAGCAGGTGCGCATATTCTACATCGTCGGCGACATGCACCACGCCCACGCCCGCGATGCCCGCAGCCGCCTGCGCAACGCCGCCGACCCCATGGCCGACGACCAGCAGATGCACCTCGCCCAACAGCGACGCGGCGGTCACGGTGCGAAGCGTCGCATCCCTGACGGCGGTGCCGTCATGTTCGACCCAAACAAGCGTCTTCACTTGGCAATCCCCATGGCATGCAGCTTCATTACCAGTTCGTCGACGTCCGCGACCTTCACGCCGCCCTTTCGCGCAGCAGGCTCAGCGACGCCGATCGTCTTGAGCCGCGGCGTCAGATCTAGCGCGAATTCGACCGCCGCCCTCTGCGCCATCGGCTTGGCCTTCGCCTTCATGATGTTCGGCAGAGACGCGTAGCGCGGCTCGTTTAGCCGCAGGTCGGCCGTCACGATCGCGGGGAAAGGATAGCGGTCCGTCTCGAGGCCTCCATCCACCTCGCGCGTGACGGTCAGGCCATCTGGCGTGATCTCGACCTTCGATGCGAACGTGGCCTGGCCCCAGGCCAGAAGTCCCGCGAGCATCTGTCCAGTCTGATTGTTGTCGTCGTCGATCGCCTGCTTTCCCAAGATCACCAGCTGCGGCTGCTCCTCGGCAACGATCGCCCTCAGGATCTTGGCGATACCGAGCGGTTCGACCCTCTGCTCGCTGGTGACGAGGATGGCACGGTCGGCTCCCATCGCGAGCGCGGTGCGCAGCGTGTCCTGCGCCTTCGGCTCGCCGATGGAGACGACGACCACTTCAGAGGCCACACCACCCTCCTTCAGCCGTATAGCCTCCTCGACCGCGATCTCGTCGAAGGGGTTCATGCTCATCTTGACGTTCGCAAGGTCGATCCCCGAACCGTCGGCCTTCACGCGCGGCTTCACGTTGTAGTCGAGTACGCGCTTGATCGGCACTAGTACCTTCATCGAATTCCCTCTCGATCGACCGGTTGTCTCATGGCCGAAAGTACGAACGCCCGTAATTATGCGCAAGCAGAATTAAGGAGATTGGAGCTCGCCCGATCTATAGCCGCTGGCTCGGCGCGCGACCTCGGCACCCGTCCGAGCGACCTTCAGTCCTCTGGTCTGCGCATGGAGAACGCCGCGTCGGGGCGAACTTCGAAATAGTCTGCGGCATAACCGGCCCGCAGTACGATCCCGGCTCCGGCAGTATCGAAGAGGCCGCCCCGAAGAAGCGCCCGGTCGATATGCACTCCCACGATCTCGCCCAGCGCGATCCAGGCTTGCAACTGACTTCCCGACGCATCCGTGAGCCGATGTATGTCGATCAGGCGGCATTCCAACGACACGGGCGCATCTGCGATCCGGGGGCAGTCCACGATCTCGCAGTCGATCGCATCGAGACCGGCCTGAAGGAACTCATCGACCAGAGGGCCCGCCGACCGAGACGTCGAGTTCATGGCTTCCGCGTGGCGACGGGTAACCAGGTTGCACGCGAAGACGCCGGTCTCGCGGACGTTCGACAGGGAGTCCTTCTCACCGATGCTCGAGAAGCCGACAATGGGCGGCCTGTCGCAGAGCATCGAGAAGAAGCTGTACGGCGCAAGATTGGCGACGCCGGCGGCGGAGCGGCTCGAGATCCACCCGATCGGTCTCGGGCCGAGGATCGCCCCCAGCGGATCGCGGGCAAGGCCATGTCCCGATCGGGGTTCGTAGAAGTGCCTGCCGTCCATTCCGTGGTCCGCTCATCATCCCTCCCGCGCGACCAGGACCGACCGGGAAATACCGACCGAAGTCCAGGCGTCGGGGGCCATCGTCGTCGACGGTCGCGACCTACTTCGAAGCCGTACCCGCTAGATAGGCCACGACCGCCTTCCTATCCGAGTCCTTCGCAAGGCCGCCGAAGGCCATTGCGGTACCGGGATACGCCGCCATCGGGTCCTTGAGGAAGGCGTCGAGCTTCTCGGGCGTCCAGCTTCCGTCCGCCTTCGCGAGGGCCTGCGAATAGGGGTAGCCGGCAACACCGCCGATCTTGCGGCCGAGTACGCCAGCCAGCGCAGGCCCCGCCGGTGAAGGGACTCCCGCTTCGGCGGAGTGGCACACCGCGCAGTTGCTGAAGACCTTCTTGCCGGCCTGCACCTGCATCGTATTGCGAGCCAGCGAGGAATAATCGATCGATGCCGCCGGGACCGAGGAGGTTCCGCCGGCCTTTTCGTCTCCTCCCTTCGGATTCGAACACGCGCCGACTGCGACGAGGCTTACGGCTGCGCACGCCATCATCGCGCTGCGAATGGTCAATCTGTCATCCATTGCTGATCTTTTCCTTCTCAAGCATCGTGGTCATCTCGCGACATGCGCGGATGCCACTCTCCACGGCCCCGTCGATGTAGGCATGCCAACCGTCGGCGGTGCCGGAACCCGCGAAGAACAGGCGTCCCTCGGGCTTCGCCATGTCCTTGTACTTACGGAACCACCCGACCCGGTAGGCGGGCCACGCCATCTTCGAGAACGGGTCCTTCACCCAGTTGTAGGGCGCGATGTCGGTTATCTCGACACCGGGATGTATCTTGCGCAGCTCCGCGTTGACCGCATCCTGGTCGTTGATGTCGAGCAGTGACTGCCGCCCCAGCGTCGCCTTCAGAATGGTCCCGATCTGCGCACCGGACTCCTCGGTCTGAATCGCGCTGAGGGGGTTGGGGTCGTCGCAGAACGTGAAGGTGTTTCCGATGTTCTGCTTGATCCGCATGTACATCGTCGCGCCATCGCACAGATCGCCGTTCTTGATGAACGCCTGCTTTTCGGCCGAGAGCGCGGGTTTGAACTCGATGTCCGGATACACCTGTGTCGGAAGGGTGAACAGGACGGCCTTGGCCTCCACGGCCTGACCGTCCGCGGTGCGCAGCGTGACACCTGCAGCAGTCGTCTCGACCTGCTTGACGACGGTCCCGAGCCTGACGTCCGCCTTGCTGTCGTCGAGTATCGCCTTGGCGAGCGCCGCGGTGCCGCCGTTCGCGATGTGCCAGTGCTTCTCGGAGTCGGTGAAGGTGTACGGGTCCCACGCCGCGGCGGCGAACATCTTCACGTAGCTCATATAGCTGAAGGTGTTCGTCGGCGAGCCGGCATAGAGCACCAGTTCGGCATTCAGTGACGCACGCTGGATGGGGTCGAGATCGAGCTTCGCCATTCTATCCGCGGCGGACATCATGTCGAGCCTTGCCACCTCGGGATTGGAGAAGGGAGCGAACGGTTGCGGGAACAGCGTCTTCGCGCCCTCGCAGAACTTGTCGAAGGCGTCGTTGTAGCCGGCGTCGAACCGCGCGGGCGGAACGTCATGGACCTTGCCGTCGGCCGTCATCACGTAGGCCTTGTCCAGGTCCCGCAGCGGAACCTCCTCGAACCCGAAGCCGTACCGCTGCATCTCGGCGAACACGTGCGGCTGCACCCAGTGCACCGACGAACCGCCCAATTCGATCTGGCGGCCAAGGAACTTGCTCGTGAAGGTCCGCCCCCCGATGCGCGGGCGGGCCTCCAGAACCACTACCCGCCACCCCTTGGCGGCGAGTTCGCGAGCCGCCGTGATGCCTGCGTACCCCGCACCGACGACGGCCACGTCATACGGCCCCTTGTCCTTGCCGTCGCGAGCCTCTCGATCCGGATTCTCCTTGGCGCAACTCGCAAGAGCGATCGTGCCGGCCGCAGCCGCCCCGAATCTCATCAGCGATCGCCGATCTATCCCGCCACCGAACCCCACACCGTCTTCGTCCGTCTGCATCGTCATGCTGCCTTTGTACTGCCGTTCGCACCGGTCTCCCGAAGGGATCAAGCGGCGACGTTGATGACCTGGAGGCGGGTGTATTCGTGAACACCTTCCAGACCGCCTTCCGTGCCGAGCCCTGACTGCTTGACGCCGCCGAACGGGATGTCGGGGTGGATGGCCGTGTGCTGGTTGATCCAGACGCTGCCGGCGGAAATGCCCCGCGCGAGCTGTCGGGCGCGATCGACATCGCGGGTCCAGATCGAGGCTCCTAGACCGTATGAGCCGAGATTGGCGCGGACGATCGCGTCGGCCTCGTCGTCGAAGCGGAGGAGAGGGACGACCGGGCCGAACTGCTCGCCGGTGACGAGAGGAGCGTCGTCGCCAAGGTCCGCGATCACCGTCGGCTCGATGAAGTATCCTGGTCGATTGGCCACATGACCGCCGGTCAGCACCGTACCTGACGACGCCGCCTCGTCGATGATGCCTCGGACCTTGTCGAACTGCATGCGGTTCTGCACCGGACCGAGCGTCACGCCGTCCTCGTCGCCCGCGCCCAGCCTGATCTCCCGCGTCGCCGCGACGAAGCGATCCCTGAAGTCGTCATAGACCTCGGTCGCGACGTACAACCGCTTCGGCGCGGCGCAGACCTGACCTGCGTTCAGGAAGACGGTCGCCGCCAGACCGCGGGCCGCGGCCTCCACATCGGCATCGGCGAGCACGATGGCCGGATCGTTGCCTCCGAGCTCCAACGTAACGCGCTTCATGTCGTCCGCGGCACTGCGCATTACCGCCTTGCCCGTGTCGGTCGAACCCGTGAACGATACCTTTGCGACATCCGGGTGCGCGGTGAGGCGTGCGCCCATGTCGTTGTCGTCGGCCACGATATTGAAGACGCCCGCCGGAAAGACGTCTGCTGCGAGACGGCCGAGCTCGAGCGTAGTGAGCGGTGTCGTGGGCGCTGGCTTGAGGACGACCGTGTTGCCTGTGATCAGGGCGGGCGCGTACTTGTTGCTGGCCAGGATCATCGGAAAGTTCCACGGCGTTATGCCGGCTACCACGCCCAGAGGTCTGCGCTCCACCTCGTAGGCTCCGGTCGGATGGTCGCGCTTCTCCGGCTTCAATTCGACAGCGGCATAGAAGCGGATTCCGCGAACTGTCGCGTCGACCTCGTAGCGGGCCTCGCCCCAAGGCTTACCCTGCTCGCGGACGAGCAGCAGGGCGAAGGCGTCGGCCTCCTCGTCGAGACGACGCGCGAATTCCAGCAGGCATTCGCTCCTCTCCGACCACGACCTCGCCGCCCAGTCGGGGAAAGCCCGCGCCGCCGCGGCGACCGCTTCGTCCAACTGAGCGCCATCGGCCACGTGCGCGTCCGCGAAACTTTCGCCGGTGGAGGGATCGATCACGGCGATCGTGCGGGCTCCTTCAACGAGCCGTCCGTCGATTAGCATCCTGTAAGCGTTCATTGCTGATCCTGTCGCTCGGTATCTGGAAGGGAGGCGGTGGAGGAAGATCCACCGATCGGGATGTACGCGACGCACGTGACCTCGACGCGGATGGCGGGGCTGATGAATCCGACGACCTGCACCCCCGCCACCGAAGGCCCATCGCAGCCGCGATAGAAGTCCTGTCGATGCGGGAAGAGACGCTTCGAATACTCTTCACCGGTACAGGAATAGTAGATCGTCTCGCTGACGACGTCCGACGCCGCGCCCCCGTGCGCCGCAAGCACGCGTTCCATCTGTTCGTAGACGACCTTGAACTGAAGTGCCGCGTCGTCGGCATGGAGCTCGTTGCCGACCTCGTCCACGGCGGTGAGGCCACCGATGAAGACGAGATCGCCGGCGCGGACGCCGATGGACATGCAGTATTCGCGCTCCATCACAGGCATCAGATGGAAGGGTGTCGTGGTCATGTGAAAATTGCTCCGACCTGTCACGAAGCGCCATGCGCTGGAACGGCGACGCGGGCTGTACGGGTTGTTGAAACGAGAAAGGCTGCCACGAGAGCCGGCAGCGGGGTGACCAGGAAGACCGCAGACAGCGAGGCGCGCGTGAGCACGAGCGTTCCGATCGCGGGACCGACAGACTGCGCCGCGACGTTCACGATGTAGATCATGCGCGTGTAGCGGTGCCCGGGGTCGTTCTCTGCCGTCATCGACATGTAGAACGCCAGCCCCATGCACCATGCAGAGGCGTAGATGGCGAAGGCGATCGTGAAAAGCAGGGTGGAATGCGCGCCGTAGATGCCGAGCAAGGAGGCCAGAAACACCATCGTCGTGATCGCGATCCAACGTAGATGGCGCCCGCTCTCGCCGAAAAGCGTGGGTATGAGGCTGCCGCCGGCCGAAAAGATGTAGCCGAACGCCATGGCGTTCGCGACAGCTCGCTGATCCAGACCGTTGGAAAGGCCGATCCGCTCGATGAAGGCGTAGATAACATTTACGCTGACGCCGAACAGAAGGAGGCCGACCAATGCGATGCGGCCGGCGTTCCGACCACCGCCCTTCATACGAGGCACCTCCTCCGGCAGGACCGGTTCCGAGGGGCCGTTCAGCGATCGTGGAAGCAGCAGAGCCAGAACGGCGCCGAGCCCAAGCCAGAGCGCACCAGATCCCAGGGCGGCAGCATCGCCGAAATGCGACCGAAGCCCCTCGAGCAGCCAGATCGCGACCGCGGATAGCGTCATCCCCAATGCCAGTCCGGCCCCGTAGGCGCGAACCGGAACCACGGCCTGGGCAAGTACGCAGGCGGTGACCGTAGTGATCAGAACGACCGCGAAGCCGGCAACGAAACGGATGGCGCACAGCACGAGGAAGCCGTCCGCGGCCGCCGTGAACGCGTTGCCGACTGCGGCTACGATCGAAGCCGCTACTATCACCGTCCGCCAGTTCGCGCGAGGCATGAGGAAGAACCCGGCGACCGCGCCCAGCACTCCACCCGCCTGGTCCACGGTCTGTACGAGACCCGCCTGGCTGAGGGTCAGCCCGAGATGATCGACATACAGGCCGATGAAGAAGGGCGCGATGTCGATCAGGATCAGCGAGAATGCGTAGAGAAGGCAGGCGATCGCCAGGGTTCGTCCAGCCACCGTCCCCTTCATCGGTGAGGGTGTGCCGGGGGAAGGCGGTTGCGCGGCTGCCACGCTCACCGACCGGAACCGTGATGGTTGACTCGGCCCCGACGAGCAGAGGGCAGGCGATCAGCGGATGGGGTGTTCGTCGGCACGTCCACGAGACCTGGTACCGAAATTGGTGGGATTCCCTCCACGATCATGCCCGTCCTCGTCCCAAGCTGCTGCTGAGCTTTCTATCGGTTGAGCCGCCCGCCCCACGATGGCCAACCCGCGCTACGCCCGAGCGGCCATGATGAGTCGCGGACGACTGCATCGACAATAGCTCACTCCGACCGCGTAGCAACTTATTTATGCAGATGCATATTATTGAACTGTTCGACTCGCGGTCACGAACCAGAGCAACCGTAGTACCGAAATCGCCGATCTTCTCTGATGCGGCCCCGCAGAGGATGAACCTGCACAGACCTGACCAGAGCGGCCAACAGCCAACCCGTGGGTACGAGCCGGCCTCATAATTATACGTAACGATAATTATTGACCGATCGCGAATCGTTACATAGCAATGAGCATCCGCCCGGATCGCATCCGGCCCGGACAGCGCCCAGCGAAAGATCGCGGCGCCGTCATCGAAGTCTGCGGCGACGCAGGTTCCGGGAAGCGGGAGGACGTTTCAGGACCAATCAAAGGGGAGAGCCTTCCATGCATGTTCCATACGCGTTTCGCCTTCCGGCAACGGTGCTCGCAACCGCGCTCTGCACCACCCTGCCGTTCTCCGTTCGAGCCCAGGAGATGCCCGCTCCTTTCGGTACGGGGCCGGTCTCGTCGGGGCTGGCGGCGCAGGAATCGTCCAATGGAACAATGGCGGCGCCCCCCGCGGCCCAAGGTCGGCCAAGCCCCGGCCAGGCTGACTCGACGGAATCCGGCGATATCGTGGTGACGGCCACCCGGCGTGAGCAGCGGATCCAGGACGTGCCGATCGCGATTTCAGCGATCGGGGCGGCGGCGATCCAGGAGCGTCAGGTCACGCAGGTCGCGGATATCATCAAGCTGGCTCCGAATTCCCAGGTCAGCTATCCCTATGGTGAGGGCGGACCGCCCAACTACGTCATCCGAGGCATATCCTCGACCGACTACTCGCCGAACCAGAGCAAACCCATCGCCATCTACATAGACGAGGGTATCCGTAATCTGCAGGCGTTCGAGTCGATGCCGGTATTCGACGTCGAGCGGGTCGAGGTGTTGCGGGGGCCGCAGGGAACCCTTTACGGGAAGAACGCGACGGGCGGTGCCGTCAACATCGTGACCATCAAGCCCGGCTTCACGACCGAAGGGTACCTGACCGGAAGCTACGGGAACTTCGACCGGGTACGGCTTCAGGGTGCGATCCAGACACCGCTGATCAAGGACATCCTATCCGTCAGGATCGCCGGTCTGTACGTTCACGACAACGGCACCTTCCGGAACCTGGCGCCCGGTGCCGGCGACCTGAATCAGACCGACGTCTTCGCTATCCGCGGTGCGCTCCAGTTCCAGCCGTCCGACGACTTCGAGGCGACGTTGCGCTACAATCACGTCAGGAGCGGCGGTCGGAACTACGCTCCGATCGCCGCGAACATCGACTTCAACGACCCCGCGATCCTCTTCCCCGGCAACAACCTCGGCAATCAGCCCGGTTCCAACAGGAACGGCCTGGGGTTCTTCGAGAGCTCGCTCACCCGGACCCCGAAGCGGGACATCCGCATCGACGGTCTCAACCTCGTGATGAAGTGGAACGCCTCGGACACCATCACCCTTAATTCGGTGACCACGTACGATTGGGGCAAGTGGGTCGATACCGTGGACTCCGACGGTCTCGAGCTCGAAGTGGAGAGCCCTTTCGTTACACGCGGCAAGAACCTCAAGCAGTTCGTTCAGGAGTTTCGTCTCGCCACCTCGTTCGCAGGTCCCTTCAATCTTCAGGCCGGAGCGATGTACACCTGGGACAGCGCCAATGCCGGATTCGATTTCCGCCTCTTCACCGACCCAGCCTGCGGGAACGCCTGCAACGCCGGCCTTACTGCCAACGGCCGAGGCCTCACCCAGACGAACAACTTCCTACAGAAGCGCGACGGGTACTCGGCGTACGTTCGTGGAGAGCTCGAGCTTGCCCGAACGCTCACCGCCACGGGCGGCGTGCGCTTCAGCCGCGACAAGGTCGCCGTCAGCCGATACAATGCCTTCCTGGGCGACACCGCCGACACGTTCGCGGTAAACACGATCGCCAACGTGTCAGACCGCCGGACCTTCAACGACACCAGCTTCGAAGCCGGCATCAACTGGAAGCCCGCCGAGACCCTGCTGCTGTACGGCTCCATGCGCGAGGGATACCGTACGGGTGCCGTGAACGCGCAGGGCTTCAGCGACCCGTCGGAAGTCAACTTCGCACCGCCCGAGACCGCGCGGACCTTCGAGGCGGGCTTCAAGTCCACGCTGCTCGACCGGGCGCTCACGGTCAACGGCTCGGTGTTCCAGACCGACTACAAGAATCAGCAGGTCATCGTGCCCGAAGGGCTGCTCCTGCCACTTCGTTCGATAAGCGACTCGCGCGTCCGGGGCTTCGAGGCTGAGATCACCGCCAAGCCGACCAACCGTGTGACTTTGGGCGTCGGCATCGGCGTCCTCGATCCGACCTATGGCGCCGATGCGGTCGTCACGGGAACGAGCGGCGTCGATGTCGCCGGCAATCAGATCGCCAACTCCGCGCGGTTCAGCCTGAACCTGAACACGAACGTCGTGCTGGCCAAGTTGGCCGATGCGACGATCGAGTTCAACGGCGACGGCGTCTACACGTCGCGCGTCTACTACGATATCGGCGAGACACTTTCGCAGGGTGGCTATTGGCTGGCGAATGCCCGTGTCGCCTACAACGCAGACCGTTTCTCGGTCGGTGCCGGCGTCAAAAATCTCTTCAATGAGAAGTACGTATCTTACGGACTGCAGTTGCGCGCTCTTGGTTTCGATTTCCTGCAGCGCGGTGTGCCGCGCATGTACAGCGCCGACGTCACCTTCCGCTTCTAACGCCTGGAGTTTCCTCGAACGCCGGGTCGGACTGAAGAACACGCAGGCTGCGCACGGTACACCTGCTCCGATCGGGATCATCGCGTGCGACGATGATCCCGATTTTGTTCACGTCGCAGGACGCGCCCCTACCTCGTCGAGACAGCTTTCGGCAGGCGGCGAGACTGGCCGCCAAGGCGACCGAAGACATTTTTACTTCTGCAACAAGGCGGTCACCGCGATTTCGGGGCGACTCTGCCAGCCGCTTTTCCGAACGTCATCTCTCGGGGGGACAGCACTCCGTCGCGCGTCGCGTCGAGTGCCCGTGGCGGCCTAGCCAGCAACTCGCGGCGGGAGACGAAGCCGTCTCCATTCCGATCGAGCTTGCGAAAGTTCGATACCGGCATCCCCTGCATCCGCCACTCCGTACCCGAGATACGGCTATCCCGGTCGGCATCCATCTTCTCGATCAGCTTCCTGACCCTGATGGGCGCGGACGATGGCGGACCGTTCGCAACGGCTGACGAGACGATAGTTGCGCAGACCACAACCCAGATCGCCCCGAACACAGGTTTCGCCGCGGAACGCATTGACATGGAACCGGTCTCCTTCATTTTTTTCGGATAGCGCATAACGGCAGGCGCGGCATCACAGTATTTCTTCGATCGGGAATTAGCACGTGGGTGAAAACGCAGCTGCCACCGTCCTTAAACACAGTGGTTGACCGTGTGCCGGCCCGACGACGGACCAAGCAGAGGGCCGCGAATGGCTTGTAATTATGTGAACGTATAATAATGTTGACGAGGGGGTTGGGTGCGTGCTCAGTTGCATATCGAGACGCCGGCTCCTGCCGATAGGACCTTCGGGACGATCGGCGTCGCTCGACCTGGTATTCGCAAAGTCGCAAAGACTACCGATCCGGTGATGGCTAGATGATCGCGAGAGGAGATGCCGTGATGCAGCGACCGCAGGTGTCCATCAAGAAGCAGCCGCGTCATGCTTGGCGGCCAATCGCCGCGGCACCCGATATCTCGATGACTTCGCGATGAAGGTTCATCTCAACGTGAACGGCACGCGCGTAAGCCCGGAGGTCGATGACGACACGCCCCTTCTGTGGGTACTGCGCGACACGCTCGGGCTGAAAGGCACGAAGTTCGGCTGCGGCATAGGTCAGTGCGGCGCATGCACGGTCCTTGTCGATGGACAGGCAACCCGTTCGTGCTCGCTGGCGGCAACGGCCGCTGCAGGGCTCGACATCATGACGATCGAAGGCCTCTCGGCCGATGGCGCTCAATACGTCCAGAAGGCCTGGCAGGATCACAGGGTTCCGCAGTGCGGGTACTGTCAGTCCGGTATGATCATGGCCGTGACCGCACTGCTGTCGAAGACCGCGGCTCCGACCGATGAGGACATCGATCAGGAGATCACCAACATCTGTCGCTGCGGTACCTACGACCGCATCCGCGCGGCGATCCATGCCGCTGCGAACAACCGGGTCTGATGGCCATATGGAACCCGATCGCAGGTCCCTTCTGAAGTCCATCGCCGCGGTCTCGGCCGGGATCGTCTTCCCCGTCGCCATCGCTGGCTGCCGCGTCGATGACTACGGTCCCGCCGAGCCGGTCGAGCTGATCTCCTGGGTAGTGGTGATGCCGAACAACACCGTCAGGATCCGGATACCGCAGAGCGACATCGGACAGGGCGTGATGACGACCCTTTCGCAGGTCCTGGCCGAAGAACTCGACCTCGACTGGTCGCTTGTTCGGCCGGAATTCTTCGATCCCCTCACAAATCTCAGGCGGGGCAACGTCTACGTCTACACCTGCACCGAGAGCAGCTGGTCGGCAGATCGCCTCTTCGATCCGATGAGGATGGCAGGCGCGCAGATCCGCCACATGCTGCTCGCCGCGGCGTCCCGACGCTCCGGGATCCCCGTCGAGGACCTCAGGACGGAGAACAGCAGCATCGTCTCCGCGGGCGGCGGAAGGCAGAGCTATGCCGAGTTGGCGCTCGAGGCTTCGCGTCTCACACCTCCGGACCCCGCGACGGTGAAGCTGAAGGACGCGGCCGATTACAGGCTCATAGGAAAGCCGATAAAGCGCCTCGATCTTACCGCGAAGACGACGGGCGCACTCAGGTACGGCATCGACGTCGAGCTGCCCGGCATGCTTTACGCTGCCGTCCGTCAGTCGCCGGTCTACGGCGGACGGCTCGTCTCCTATGACGAGAGTGCAATCTCCAGCTTTCCAGGGGTGGTCAAGGTCGTGCGGATCGCCGGCGGCCCTTCCGGTCTGAACGGGCCGATCGCGGACGGTGGCGAGGACTATCCGATGGACGACGCGGTAGCCGTCGTGGCGGACAGCTTCTGGCGGGCGAGGAAGGCTCTGCTCGCCTTGCCTATCCAGTGGGAGGACGGAGAGTTCGCGACCGCGAGCAGCCCATCAATCATGGCCGACCTGACGCGGCGGGTCGGGCAGCCCCAGCCGGTCGTCAGGGAGGCCGGGGGCTTCGGCGAGGCGATCGGACGGGCTCACCAGATAATCGAAGCGGACTATTCGTATCCCTTCATGGACGCGATGCCGCTCGAGCCGATCAACTGCACGGCGTGGCTACAGCCTGATGGCCTTCAGGTGTGGGCGTCTACGCAGTTCGCCCAGGATGCCCACCGATTGGCCGCGGTGACGGCCGGCCTTCCGCCGGAGAAGGTACGCTTCCACCTCCCTTACACAGGCGGTGGCTTCGGTAGACGATGTCAGAACGAGTACGTCTCGCAGGGAGTACAGATCGCCAAGGCCGTCGCAGACCGGCCGATCAAGCTGATCTGGACCCGGGAGGAGATGATGGCCCGCGGCTATCCTCCCCCGATCACGGTCTCGCGTTTCAAGGCTGGGCTCGACGAGAATGGAAAGGTGATCGCGTGGTTCAACCGGGTGGTGAGCGGGACCGCGCCGGACCAGAGCTACGGCCCTGCCCGCCTGCCGCATTACGTGCCCAACCTCAGGATCGAGTACGCGCGCATCAAGACGCCACAGCCTTTCGGCTGGATGAGAGGCGTCGCCTTCACGCAACACGTGTGGATGAACCAGGGCTTCCAGGACGAACTCGCCGTAGCTGCGAGGCGCGACCCGGTGGAACTCTACTTCGAGCTGCTCGACGAGAACAGCGTGCCGGCTGGACTGGCGGATCGCAAGGTCGCGGTCGGTCGCATCCGCCACATGCGGGCGGTACTGAAGCGCGTCACGGAGATCGCCCGGTGGGGCGAGCCGATGGCGCCGGGCAGAGGTCGAGGCGTATCCGTCAGCGATTTCAGCTACTGGGTCACCTATCGCACCGGAACTGCCGCTGCGGTAGTCGATGTATCACTTGACGGTAAGGGAGGCCTCCGGGTCGATCGCGTCGTCGTGGTTCTGAACTGTGGCCGCATACTGAATCCCGAAGTCGTACGGGGGCAGGTCGAGGGCAGCATCTTCTGGGCGCTCACCACCGCGCTCTACGGAAAGATCACCCTCGAGAACGGTCGCGTGGTGGAGCGCAACTTCCAGGACCACAACGTGGCGCGGCTCGCAACCGCGTGTCGCGACATACGCATCGAACTCGTCGAGAGCGACGACCATCCCGCCGGCGTCGGCGAGGATGCCGTTCCCATCGTGATGACAGCGATGCTCAACGCCATACACGCTGCTGGAGGGCCGCGCATCCGGTCGCTTCCGCTCAGCCAGCATGACCTGTCATTCCGCGCTACGAATCCGGTCGGCTCCGTCTCAGCCTAGCCGCGGCATCGCGATGCGCGCATACCCCCCATCCGCCGCTTGCGGATGGGGGTATAGCGCGACGATCTGGGTGAGAGGCTGGCGTCAATCAGGATGAGAACTGATTGTCGCGGCAGTTGTTATTTGCCTGTGTTGATTGGCGCTGGCAAGTGTCAGCTGTCAGTCTGATTGTCGCT